>Ga0302250_1000012_pt1 | contig 442659 bp, 397 predicted proteins | sample AAG_RA_Asp_MG_FD_193536 | JGI IMG/M metagenome (GOLD analysis project Ga0302250, IMG submission 193536) | Enriched activated sludge microbial communities from anaerobic digester in WTTP, New Holstein, Wisconsin, United States - AAG_RA_Asp | ecosystem: Engineered > Bioreactor > Anaerobic >... | reverse complement strand
CTCGGCCAACCAAGTGCCGTTTCAGGATAAAGACCTTCTCTTCAGGGCTGTAGTTGTGACGCTTCTTTCGCATGGACTTCCCTCCGTTCATGATGGTTTATCATAAACGGCAGGATTGTCCTATTCCTGTTGAACCAAGACACTCCTCACCTGTTTGCTACGATCAGTTGTTGACAGATTGTCGAAACTGAACGAAAAATATATTCGCTTACACCTCTTTGGCCGATTTCCCCGAACAACGAACGCAAATGAACAGGAAATGATTGGCGTGTTCACTTTGTTGAACATGCCACGTGACCATTTGCCCCTTGGAGTTCGATCCGTTGAGTATTGAAACACCTGAGAACAGTAAATCCTTTTCTTCCCGCGGTTTTTATCAATCATTGGGCACTGTGCGGCGACGACTCGTTTGTATCGGTGCATTTACCTTGCTGTGTCTCGCCCTGGTGAGTCTTGGCAGCGATCAATACATCCTTTTCCGGTATAAGAAAGAACAGCATCCCATAACAACTAACCTGGCTGCAGAACTGAAGAACTATATCATAGCCAACTATACCAACGCCGCCCTTGAGTTAGCCAAGTATTCAGAAATAATTGATGTTTGTGTCGGAAAGACAGATAGTGACAACAGCAACTTGCTCCGCGTCTTGAATACGGCCCAAGGGGTACTCAATGCTGCCCTAGTCTATGTCATGAACCATGAAGGGACTGTGATTGGTAGTTCCGCGAATGTTGATGAACCGAGTCTCACCGGTAATGAATACCCATTTCGTCCCTATTTTTTTCATGCGTTGGCCGGTAATCCCACTTTTTATCCTGCTGTCGGCGTGACCACCAAACGAAGAGGGTTCTATTTTGGTGCACCGATTTATACAACGAGTCATGGAAAACCAATCGGCGTTGTTGTAATTAAAACATCCGATACCTCTGCCGATATCTTTTTTTCCCATATCAAAGATACTTTTGACGCGCTCCTTGTTTCAAACGACGGTATTGTTTTTGCTTCAACCAAAAATGAATGGAACTTTAAAGCAGCTTGGAAAATAGCTCCAGAACGGTTGCAAGAAATTAAGGATGGTCGTCAATTTGGTGACCATTCTTTATCCTCACTGCCTTTTTCCCTTCAAGCTCCTATTATTCATCGCAATAATCTTCGTTATTCAGTTGATCTTCTGCCGCTTTCCAACAGTGGTTGGTCCATAGCAACTCTTGTCCCCGCCCCTTTTCCTTGGGCAATTGTTCTTGTACTCAATAGCATTGTTCTGTCGTTGGGAATCCTGACTGGTAGTATTGTTCTCCATTCGCATAAGGAACAGGAACTGACCAGTCAAGTGTTGGCGGGCCAGGAGGCAAGTGACCGGGCGGAATCCGCCAGACGGGTTTCTGTATTGGAATTGGAAACCATTTTCAGTGCCAGTCTAGTTGGCATCATCCTGGTTCGCATGGGAAAAATTATCAATGTAAACAAACGGATGTCTGATATTTTCGGTTACTCTCGGGAAGAAATCCTTTCAGGAGACATCCGGCAATTTTTTTCAGATCGACAATCCTTTCGCCATTTTGTCCGGGAACACCTTCACTTGCTTGCAGAAGGAGACGTCGAGCAGATCGAATACCAACTCAAGAAGAAAGACGGCTCCCTCATTCCTTGCACCTTGAGCGGTAAAGCTATTTCTCCCCAGGATCTCGCCAAAGGGACAGTTTGGGTTATCGAAGATATTTCACGACGAAAGGCGGTGGAAAAAGAACTCTATCATGCTAGGGAAGCGGCCGAAACCGCCAGCATAGCCAAAAGCGAATTTTTGGCCAACATGAGTCACGAGATACGCACTCCTATGAATGGCATTATAGGCTTGTCCAATATTTTGTTGCGGGAGGACTTACCTGATCTTCAGCGGCAGCAATTGGAGTTGATTCATCGATCCGCCATCCGGCTCATGATTATTATCAATGATATTCTTGATTTTTCCAAGTTGGAGGCTGGCCGTTTCGAACTCGAGCAGCGGTTGTTTTCTTTGCGTAATCTGCTCAATGAAGTGATCCAGCCCATGGAACCGACAGCGCAACGTAAAAATCTTCGACTCCACTTGATTGTTGCTCCGAATGTTCCGGACATGCTGGTTGGCGATCAAACCAAGATTATGCAAGTGCTCACCAATCTGATCGATAACAGTCTCAAATTTACACGCAAAGGACAGATTACCCTTACCGTGTCGAACCAACCGTCCCCAAATTCCTTTGCCAATGGCGATATGCTTTTGTTTGAGGTAGCCGATACCGGTATAGGGATCGCTCCCACCTACTATGACAAAGTGTTCGAATCCTTTTCCCAAGCCGATTCCTCCCATTCCCGCCGTTTTGGCGGCACAGGACTCGGTCTATCCATTTCCAAGGGGCTAGTGGAACTCATGGGAGGGAGAATTTGGTTTGAAAGTGAACTGGCCAAGGGAACTCGATTCTCTTTTACCTTGCCGATCACTGTCCCCGATATCGAGCAAAGTCAGAAGCCAAGCAGAGAACCTTCCTCGCCATCTGATGAACAAATGCCTCTATCAAACCACGGGCAACGAATTCTGGTGGCCGAGGATGAATATATCAACAAAATTTTGATTCGAACCCTTCTGCGACAGGCCGGATATCAGGTGACCGTGGTGGAAAACGGGCGAAAAGCTGTGGATGCCTGGCGTGGCGGCCTTTTTGATTGTATTCTCATGGATATCCAGATGCCTGAAATGGACGGATATGAAGCGGTTGCGCGAATCCGCGAGGCAGAAGGCGACAATCAGCATATCCCCATCATTGCCATGACCGCCCATGCCATGCCCAGTGACCGGCAAAAGTGTCTTTCTTCGGGCATGGATGACTATGTGTCCAAGCCGATTGATGGTTCCAGCGTTTTGAAAATAATTGAAAAATATCTGCAGCCAACGAGAGTGCCGGACCCCCCGAAGCACAGGCTGGGCAAACATGAAACGATTGTTAGCGCTGATGGCTAGTTGCCTCGTTGTGGGGCTGAGCGGGTATTGGCTTACCCGCCAACGTCCGCCGACTCCCGAATTGGTCGATTTTCTCCCTGCAGAAACCGCTATCGTGCTCGAGGGTGACAACCTGGCCCACACTTGGGGCCAATGGCGTCAGAGCCTGGTCGGGGAGCAGCTGCGTCGTTTCGACCTGGTATCCTTGCTTTCCAGGCAGGGGCTACCGGAATCATTTACCCGCCAACTGTCCACCTTTGGCGCCTCCATTGAGCAGGTCACCAAGGTGCCTCTGTTCGCGCAACTGTTCACCCGCAAAGCCGCTGTTGCCTTGTTGCCAGATCCATCGCAAACACGATTGTCCAACGAATCGATGGCCCATAATTTGGTCGTCCTCGTCCGGGTGCCCAAGGAAACTGTACCGCTGCAATGGTTTGAGGATTCTTTCGGCCCGGTCCGGTCAACCTCGGTTTCGACCTACCAACGGCAACGTCTGGTCACACTTCAATTTGACCACGGAATTGCAGTATCGTACTGCCTGACCCGCCAGATATTGATCGCCTCTTTGACGGCACGGTCGGTGCAACGATGCATCAATCAATCCTTGCAGCACATGGTGCAGAATCAGACCGGATTACGGGTCAATCAACGGTATCATCGGTTGAAAACATTTGCCGGGGCCAAGGCCGATCCCTTTCTCTTCGCCAATTTCCAGGTTCTATCTCCCTTTCCTTATTTAGGTAAAGACGGAGAAGAAAGCCCTCTGCAACAGATTGCTCTCTTTCACCAGCACGACGGCGGAAAAGGACGGTTTGGCGCGCTGGCTCTGATCGATCAGGAACGTTTGTCTGCGTTAACCAACCGATATCATATGACGTTCCCTGTGGAGAGACGATGGTTTCAATACATTTCTCCAGAGACAGAGTTTCTCTTTTGGACCAACTGGTTCAATCTGCAATCGTTCTGGGAGTTAGTACAAAACACGGGGACACCCGAGGTCACCTCCCTCCTGGCCAATTTTTCCACCTACCTCGCGCACGCCACCGAACAAACCACGCAAACGTTTTTTGATGTATTCGGCAGCGAATTCGGGGTATTCATAACGAGACAGCAGGAGGCTCATCAATCGCCTCGCTCCATGGCTTGTGTGGCCATTGAGGTGCGTGACCGTGGCCGGGTTGAGGCATTGCTCAGGAAGATGCTTGCCGATCTTCAAGCGGTAACCGTGGTCAGCGAGAAAGCGGAAATTGTCTCCGTCATTCTCGCCGGCGGGTTGCTGCAACCGGCCTATTCTCTCATGGGAAACATGCTCGTTTTCGCCGACCGTGTTGACCTGATCGAACAAGTGCATCGATATATCGTCCAATCTGATCAGGCTGCGCGGGACACTGTCAGGGAAGGGAGCAATGTTATTCTTTTTCTACGAACAGGCCAGATCGTGCAACGATTGCTTCCTTTGTTGACCCTCCTGGCCAAGGGCAACGGGGGAAAGACAGACATCCTGACGCCGGAGACCAGAGTGCTGATTCAACAGATTGTGCTTCCCGCCTTAAAGCGGATGGAGTCAATTGAAACCAGCCGCCTCCGCAGCTACGCCCACGAGGATGAACTGGCGCTGGAGATCGAATATACGATGCGCCACTGACCACAAAACATCCGCGTTCACCGAACACGGATCAAGAGTTTTTTCATTTTTCGGAATTATTCATGGAACAGTTGGTTGCTGAGCTCAAAAAAATTGTGTCCTTCAAAGAAACCACCACCGTGGGCGATATTGTTCTTATTGCTGCAAAATCACCGCAGATGCTCGTGTACGCATTAGTGGGCGATATCGAACGCGATCAGACCCGCAAGGAGGAATGGTGGCATGTGACCCTGCACCTGTTGTCCATTCCGGTGCAGACGGTGATTTGGACCCTGCGCACGCCCCAGTTCACCGGCCAGGAAACCTTCACCATGGGCGGTGAGGGAAGATTTATCAAGGCGGTTCGGTTTGACCCGCCCGCGAGCGAGGCAATTGATCCAACGGCGCGACGAAAAGGGCAACAACAAGGGCCGCGAAAACCGGGTTTGCGGATTGTCAAGTGAAGACCTGTGCGTGCGACCTTGTTGTCGGCAATCGGCGCGGGGTGCACAGCCGGGTGGCCACCCGGCTGGCGGGAATTGCGGCGGAATTCGGTGTGGTGCTGTCCATCAGCCGAGCAGATGAAACGGTTGATTGTTCTTCAATCCTCGATGTTCTGGCCCTTGCCCTGGTCGAGGGAACGAACCTGACCTTGCGTGCCGATGGCGACAGGGCTGAAGGGGCGTTGCAGGCTGCCCTTGTGCTGCTTACTAGCCAGGATGATTCCTGATAAACAGGCATGGAGAATACGAAAAGCAGGTCGACAACTTCCCGCGTCTTACAGGGCATTGGTGTGTCGCCCGGTATTGTGGTCGCCACGGTCGTTGTCGTCAAACGGCAGACGTGGCGAGCTGGTTGGTGCCACCTGCCGGCCGAGCACCTTGCATCGGAGATCCAACGTTTTTTCCAGGCCATCTCTGCCGCCCGGGAGGAACTCATCCAGTTGCGGCAGCAGTTGGCTGACCACATGGATGATGCCTTGTCGATCATCGATTCCCATTTGCTGATGCTCCAAGACCGGATGTTTGTCGAACGCACCGCGGCCATTATCCGGGAAAACAAGGTCAATGCGGAATGGGCGTTGACCCAGACCCTGAACGAAATCAAGGAGCGGTTCGCCCTGATTGACGATCCCTATATTCGCGACCGATATGCCGATATCAAGCATGTGGCCGATCGGGTATTCGGTCTGCTTACCGGCCGGGAATATGCGCCCAAGGGCAAGACAGCAGACCAGCCCACCATCCTGGTTGCCAATGATCTCTCGCCAGAGGATGCCCTGCGACTGCAGTCGGCCAATGTTCTTGGTTTCATAACGGAAAAAGGGGGGACAATCTCCCATACCGCCATCGTCGCTCGATCTCTCAATATACCGGCGGTGGTCGGCCTGGAGCATGCGACCTCCATCCTGCACACCGGCGAGCCGATTATCCTCGACGGCGGAACGGGCCAGGTGGTCGTTCATCCCCAACCTAATGAAATTATTCGACTGCAGGAGAACGATCAGCACTATCGCGCCGTGGCCGAGGGGCTGGACCGCTATGTGCATCTGACCTCGGAAACCAAGGATGGGTGTCCCGTTCGCTTGAGCGCCAATATCGAGATGCTGGAGGAACTCTCTGCCGTGCTTCGCTACGGATCGGAGGGAATAGGGCTGTTTCGCAGCGAATTCGATTTTTTTCAAGGGATCCGGCCACCGACGGAAGAGGCGCAACTGGCTACGTATTCCCGCCTCCTGGCAACTATGGCCCCGCATCCGGTGACCATCCGCACCCTCGATGTAGGCGGCGATAAGATCCTTGCCCGTTTTCCCGGCAACAAGGCGTGGCTCGATCGGGAACGCAATCCGGCTCTCGGTCTGCGTTCGATTCGTTTTTCCCTGTACGAGCGGGAGATTTTTCGCTGTCAAGTGCGAGCGCTGCTCCGGGCCTCGGTCCATGGCCGGTTGCGCGTTTTGCTGCCTCTCGTGTCAACCTTGCAGGAACTGCGCCAGGCAAAGGAGATGATCCACGACTCGATGAATGCATTGGCGGCCGAAGGAATCCCTTTTGACCAGGACCTTGAAATCGGGGTGTTGATCGAAGTTCCCAGTGCCGTGATCATGAGCGATGTCCTTGCCATGGAAGTGGATTTTTTTGCCATCGGCACCAACGACCTGATCCAGTATTCCCTGGCCATTGACCGCGGCAATCAGTATGTGGCTCATTTGTACGACCCCTTTCATCCCGCGGTGCTGCGGATGATCCGACAGACGGTCGACGCCGGCCATGCCCGCGCCATTCCCGTGTCGCTCTGCGGCGAGATGGCCGGTGACCCTCTTTGTGCCCCGCTGTTGATAGGGTTTGAGCTGGATGAGCTGTCGATGCGCCCTGCGGTTATTCCCTGGATCAAACGGTTGTTACGGCATTCCCACAGCGGAGAGCTGCACTTATTGGCCCAAGAGGTCCTCCACTGCGCGGACAGTGGCGAGGTGCGTGCGTGTGTGACCGATTTCTTTCAACGTTTTTATCCAAGAGATTTTTATCAATCGTGAACGAACGCCAACTCATCGAATACATCACTACACTTGTCGGCCCCATGGATGGACGATTGATTCAAGGGATCGGTGACGACTGCGCGGTGATTGCCAAGAATGATCACGAAGTCTGGCTGCTGACCATGGACACCCTGATCGAATCGGTCCACTTTGACTGCGCCTTTCACCCGCCGGAAAAACTGGGCCGCAAGGCAGTTTCCGTCAATGTCAGCGATATCGGTGCCATGGGGGGAAAGCCGCTTTTTGTTCTGCTGTCGGTTGGCATGCCGCCCGGTTTCGACGAATCTTGGTTCAAAGCGTTTGCCCAGGGGCTGAATGATGCCTGCCGGGAATACGGCTGCCTGCTCATTGGCGGCGATACCGTGGCCAGCCCGCAGGGGCTTAATTTCTGCCTGACCGTTATTGGCGAGGCAGCGGTGGATCAGGTGGTCTATCGCAGCGGTGCCAGGCCGGGTGATGTCATCTGGGTCAGCGGCCCGCTCGGGTTGGCTGCCGCCGGCCTGGAATTGCTCCACCGGGGAATGATCGATCGGGAGGATTTTGGTCCGTTATACGAGAAGCATCTGAACCCCAGGGCCCGGGTAGAGCTCGGGGAACGGCTGGGTAAAACCGGGCTGGCGCACGCGATGATGGATCTCTCTGATGGGTTGGCCACCGATCTCGCCCACCTGTGCAAGCGGTCCGGGGTGGGGGCACGGCTGACTTCGTCGGCCCTGCCCGGTATAGCTCCCTTAGACGAGGCTGCGAGGTTGTGCCATGCCGATACCCTCCAATGGATGATTGGCGGCGGTGAGGATTATGAATTGCTTTTCACCGCCGCGCCGGAATCCGAGAACTCCCTGCGGGTAATCGGCGAACAATGCGGGCTTGCCCTGGCTTCGGTCGGCACCATCGTCCATGGCGAAGGGGTTCTCCTGCTGCGCCAACTCCCGGACGGTCGCACCGAGGAGCGGGCCGTCACCTATGGAGGGTTTGATCATTTCCGCAACGGCGAGGGGAGGGGGGATGGCGGTCGGCGCGCTGTTTAAACACTGGTCACTGCGGCTGTTCGCTCCGGACCGGATCCTCCAGCAAACCTACGAGGGGTTCAAGGCCTTGCTTGGGTTCGACGGCAGGTGCCATGAATTGATGGCCGAGTTCGAGGTGCTTTACCACGAGGGGCGAAAGGAAGACCTGGCGCGGACTCGCGGCCGCTATCGGCAATTGGCCGAGGCGGTAGCTGGCATGATTGCCGCCCTGGAGCAGATGCATCCCGGAATAGCCGGTTCACTGCGCGACTATTTCAACAAGTACGATTTTTACGCCCGTCTGGTGTTGGCTCCGCCGGAGCGATTCTTGATTCCTCCCTTTGTTGTCGACCACAACAGTCCAGCGGAGCCGTCCCTGGTAGGCAACAAGAGCCAACATCTACTGTTGCTCAAACACGAGGCCAAAGCCCAGGTACCCGACGGCTTCACCATCACCGCCACGACCTTTGACCTGTTGATCGAGCATAATCGACTGCGGCCCGCCCTGGATTTGCTCTTGGCCGCAATTGACCTCGAAGTGCCCCTCAGCCTGGACGAGGCCTCGCAGGCGCTGATGACCCTGATCCGGCGGATGGAGCTTCCGCCGCTGGTGGCCCAGGAAATCCTGGCTGAATACGACCGCCTGGCCGTCACGGGGCCGGATGAAATCCTCCGGGTCGCGGTTCGATCCTCCGCCCTGCACGAGGACGGTGACCACAGCTTTGCCGGCCAATACCATTCACTGCTTGGCATTGACCGGGATGGACTGCTGGCGGCCTATCTCGAGGTGTTGGCCTCCAAGTATACCCCCCAGGCCCTGCTGTACCGCATCCATGCCGGTATTGGCGACGAGGACGCGGCCATGGCGGTGCTGGTGTTGGTGATGGTGGAAAGCGTGGCCAGCGGCGTGCTCTACAGCCGCGACCCCTCGGTGACCGAGGGACAATCTTTGCTGGTGCACAGCATCCGCGGCCTCGGCCTCCCCTTGGTGGGAGGAGCGGTAGTTCCGGATGTTTTCGTTTTTGGTCCGGAAAGTGAGCACCCCACCCGGATCGTTGCCGGCAACCAGCGGCAGCAGCTGGTTCTGTTCCAAGGACAGCTCCAAGAGAAGGATCTGGCAGCTGATCAGGCCGCGACTCTTTCGCTCACCCAGGCGCAAGCCGCGCGCCTTGCAGCTGTTGGCCGGGAACTGGAGCGTTTTTTCGTCGTCCCGCAGGATATCGAGTGGGCCATGGATTCAGAGGGACATCTGTTCATCCTCCAATCGCGGCCGTTGTGCCGGGAATCGTCCAGAACGGAGCCGCCAGCCAAAATAACGACGAACCCTCTGCCTGCGAAATGTCATCCCCTGCTTGCCAATGCCAAGCGGGCGGCCGGCGGTGTTGCCCTCGGGGTGATTCGGCATCTCGACCGCTTGGAACAAGCCGCTCTCGATTCCGCCACCGTTCTGGTCACCCGCCACATTGCGCCATCCCTGGTGCGGTATATCGACCGACTTGCGGCGGTGATCTGTGAGCAGGGGTCGGTGACGGGGCATTTTGCCACTGTCTGTCGGGAATTCGGGGTGGTGTTGCTGGTGGAGGCAACCCAGGCCCGTGTCCTCCTGCCTGAAGGCCAGGAGGTTACTGTCGATGGCGACCAGGGCAGGGTGTATCCGGGCAAGATTGACGCACTGTTGGACAGCAGCCGCAAGAAAGCAAAGGTGGCAGGATCGCCCTACGCTGCCAAGCTGCGCAGCCTGCTCGACCATATCACCCCCTTGCATCTACTCGACCCGCACTCTCCAGAGTTCAGACCCCAATCCTGCCGCTCGCTGCATGACATCATCCGTTATGCCCATGAAAAAGCGGTGCAGATCATGTTTGGCCTCGGCGATATTGCTGCCGGCGGCGCCGCCTCCCGCTGCCGCAAGCTGGCCACCGAACTGCCTCTCGACATCTACCTCCTTGACGTGGGCGGTGCCTTTGCCAACGAGGAACAGCAGGCGGCCATCGCCCCCGAGAGCTTGCAGGCCGCACCGTTTCTTGCCCTGTGGCAGGGGCTCAGCAGTCCTGAGATCGACTGGCAGAGTCACCTCCATTTCGATTGGCAGGGATTCGGCGACATGGCCCTGGCCGGCGGCATCGCCAGCGGCGGGTCCAAGGATTTTGCCTCCTATGCGGTGGTCAGCCCGGAGTATCTCAATCTGAACATGCGCTTTGGCTTTCACTTCACCTTGATTGACTGCCTCTGCGGCCGCGACAGCCGGGCCAATCACTGCCAGTTGCGCTTTGCCGGCGGGGGCGGCGATTATCAGGGACGCTCGATCCGCATTGCCTTGCTGCGGCAGATTCTCGGACGTTTGGGGTTTGAGGTCAGTGTTCGCGCCGACCTGCTCGATGCCCGCCTGATGGGTTGTCCAGCTGGCGAGCTGTTGGACGTGTTGGTTGCGGTGGGCCGTTTGCTCGGCATGACCAAATTGCTCGACATGGTGCTGCGCGAGGAAGAAATCGATTCGCGCGTGCAGCTGTTTTTTCAAAAGGCCGACCGCTTCCACGGCTCCACAACTTCCATTATCCCCTAGAATCATGTACCAGTTGAACTGGATTACCCCCCATTTGGCCACTGGCCACGCGCCCATGTCCTACGAGGATCTGGATGCCATTCGCGCCCAGGGAATTCGCGCCATTGTCAATCTCTGCGGCGAGTTCTGCGATCTGCATCAGATTGAGGAAAACAGCGGCTTCGAGGTCCGCTATCTGCCGGTGGTCGACGAATGCGCCCCGGATCTCGAAGCCATGGAACAGGTGCTGGACTGGATGGACGAGGCCATCTATCTCGACAAGAAGGTGCTGGTGCATTGCCGCATGGGGCATGGTCGCACCGGCACCTTTATCGCCGCCTATTTGCTGCGCCGGGGCTTTGACTACAAACGGGCGGAACAGACCATGAAGGGGAAAAGCGCCAATCCGGCCACTTTCGCCCAACGTCGCTTTCTGAAACAATACGGCAAGCAGGTGGGTTCCTTGCAGACGGCGCTGCCTCGGATCGACAACCGTCCGTCCCTGGATGTTTCGCCGTTGCTTCGGGCCTTTGATCAACTGATCGCCCATTTTGACGAACTGTGGAGCCCGCCCGCGGACCACGCCTGCTGCGGCCGGGGGGACACGGCCTGCTGCGGCCGGCCGTTTGAACTTCTGCTGATAGAAAGCATGCACCTCAGCCAGGCAATCAACAGGAGTCTCACCCAGGAACAGCGTCAGCAGGTGATTGATCGGGCCCTCGGCCTGGCCCGGCTGCTCAAGGAACTTCACCACCGCCAGCCCGGTTTGAGCGCCGATGCCTTGGCCGACGCCTTTCCCGAAGCGCCGCTTCGTTGTCCGCTGCTTGGCCAGGATGGCTGCCTGGTCTTTGCTGATCGGCCGCCGCGTTGCCGCTATTGGTGCATCCCAGATAAGGAACGTCGCAGCGATGAGTTGCAAGGAACGATCTCCGGTTTGTCGCGGCACGCCTTTGAAACCCTGACCGGCCGCATCCCACCAGCGGACGATCTTCGCTTTTCCTCGGCCGACACCATGTCCGGTAAGTTTGTCCAGCTCTATTTTCAGGCCATGGTCGGCGCCAACGATTGAGAGGGATCATGGAGCACGGAAAACAGGCCAAGGTACTGGTCGTTGACGATGAACGCGACATGCTCACTTTGTTGACCAAGGTGCTGGTGAAAAAGGGCGGCTATGACGTGACCGCGGCCACTTCAGCCGAGGAGGCCTTGGAGCGGATGCGGGGCGATTCGCCCGATGTGGTGCTCACGGATATCAAGATGCCGGGCATGGACGGGCTGGCCTTGCTCCAGCAGATAGGGATGATCGATCCTGCGGTGACCACCATCCTGATGACCGGCTACGGCACCATAGGCATGGCGGTTCAGGCGTTGAAGGACGGGGCCTACGATTTCATCGAAAAACCTTTCGATAACGAACGGATCATCCGCACCGTCGGCCGGGCTTTCGAACGAACCCAGCTGCTGCGAGAAAACGTGCAGCTCCAGCACCGGCTGAGCAGCCAGGAGCAACAGCACGGTTTCATTGGCCGTTCGCGGCGCTTGGTCCAAACCGTGGATCTGTTGCGGCGGATTGCGGCGAGTAACGTCACCGTGCTCATTCGCGGTGAATCGGGCACCGGCAAGGAATTGGCGGCCCGGGCCCTGCATGGCCTCTCGCCGCGGGCCGGCCGTCCCATGATCACGGTGAATTGCCCGGCATTGCCCGAGCATATCCTGGAGAGCGAGTTGTTCGGCTACCGCAAGGGGGCCTTTACCGGAGCGGATCGCGACAAGATCGGCTTGTTCGTCGAAGCCGACGGTACAACCATCCTGCTGGACGAGGTGGCCGATATTCCGGTGAGCGTGCAGACCAAGCTGCTGCGGGTGTTGCAGGAAAAAGAAGTCCAGCCCCTGGGACAAACCAAGACCTTCAGGGTGGATGTCCGGGTAATCGCTTCCACCAACCAGGATTTGGAAGCCAAGATCAGGCGGGGAGAGTTTCGGGAGGATTTTTTTTACCGGCTCAACGTCATGACCGTGACCATGCCGAGCCTGGCGGCCATGGTTGGCGATATCCCGCTGCTGGCCCAGCATTTTCTTGAGCGGTACAGCCGCGAGCACGGACGGGATGGTCTGGAATTCAGCGACGAGGCCTTGCAGGCTTTGATGCAGCACAGATGGCAGGGCAATGTCCGTGAACTGCAGAACACAATCAACCGGGCTGTGCTGCTTTGCCGCGGCTCAGTCCTTGAGGTGGCGGATCTCTGGGAGGAGTCGGAATCGCCTGTACCGCCGCAACCCCATGCGGAGTCCGGCCACGGACCGCTGGCTGTGGAGGGGCTGGATCACTTGCCCTACCGGGAAGCAAAAAATGCCATCCTCCACCGGTTCAACGCCGTCTACCTGGCCGGGGCCTTGCAAGCGGCCGGCGGCAACGTCACCGCCGCCGCACGAAACTGCGGCATGGAACGGCAGGCTTTCCAGCGTCTGCTACGGCGGTACCACATTGAATCAAGGAGTTTTCGTTGATGGACGACATGCCGAAACAATACGTTTTAGCCCGCAACAAATCCTACTGTACCTTCTGCCCCGGTTACTGTTGCTATCGTTTGCCCGGTGCCACCCTGTATCTCACCGCCGAGGATATCAACCGCTTGGCCCGTCACTTTGGCATCAATGACGGCGAGGTGCGGCGTCGCTATCTGGAGAACAAAAATACCTTCAAAACAAGGGAAGACGGCTCCTGCATCCTGTTGGCCGATGATCGAATGTGCAAGCGTTGCACCATTCATGAGGCCCGCCCCAGGCAGTGCCGTGAATTCCCTTATGACGCCCCCTGTCCTTATTTGGAAAATCCAGGACTTTTGGAGCTCATTCAGTCGCGGATCGAGCGGAGTCTTTTCCGCGCCGCGAGAGGTGTTCGCTCGCACCCCGAGACGCCATAGCCTTGTCGCCCGTGCCGGAAAAAAGAAAGGCTCGGTGTGGGCAAAAGTCAGTTGCCGGTCCGACCCGAGTTCAGGCCAGCCGGCATTACTGTGCCGGGGTGTTGTGGGAAGAGATGGTGAAGTCCCCGTAAATCGATTCCAGGGGCACTTCCTTGAACAGGGTTTCCCCTTGTTTGACTATCAACGCCCGTTGCAGAACCTCATCGACATCATGCACCAGTTCAATGGTCAGGCTGTTGCGGATCTTCTGCGGCACATCACGAAGGTTGCGTTCGTTTTCCCGGGGAATGAGCACGTTGGTGATGTTGCCTCGTTTGGCGGCTAACAGCTTTTCGGTGAGCCCGCCGATCGGCAACACCCGCCCGCGCAGGGTGATCTCGCCGGTCATGGCCAGGGTGCGGTCCACCGGCAGTTTGAGGATGGCGGAAACAATCGACGTGGCGATGGTGATGCCCGCCGATGGGCCGTCCTTGGGGATGGCGCCCTCGGGCACATGGACATGAATATCGATTTTCTGATAGAAATCCGGCTCCAATCCCAAGCGCATGGCGCGTGAACGGACATAGGACATCGCCGCTTGAGCCGATTCCTGCATCACGTCGCCGAGCTTGCCGGTGATGGTCAACTTACCGGATCCAGGCATGACGGTGGCCTCGATCTGCAGTAGTTCACCGCCCACTTCGGTCCAGGCCATGCCGGTGGTCAGGCCGATTTCATCGCGCTCCTCGGCTAAGCCATGACGATATTTGGGCACCCCCAGATAGCGTTCGATTGCCTGGGGCGATATCCGGTATTTCTTTTTCGGCTCCTTGTTTTTCAATCGTTCGCGGGCCACCTTGCGGCAGATGCCGGCGATGGTCCGCTCGAGGCTGCGCACGCCGGCTTCACGGGTGTAGCGCCGAATGATTTCCAGGATGGCCTTGTCGTTGAGGGTGATCTCATCGGCCTTGAACCCGTTGGCCTCCAACTGTTTGGGAAGGAGAAACTCCAAGCCGATGTGCTGTTTTTCCTCCTCGGTGTAGCCGTTGAGCTGGATGATCTCCATGCGATCTTGCAACGGGATGGGAATGCCGTGGAGATTGTTGGCCGTGGTGATGAAAAACACCTCGGACAGATCGTAATCGACATCCAGATAGTGGTCGTTGAAGGCATAGTTCTGTTCCGGATCAAGCACCTCGAGCAGGGCTGCGGAAGGATCGCCGCGGAAATCGACGCTCATCTTGTCGACCTCATCCAAACAGAACACGGGGTTGATCACCCCGGCCTTTTGCATGGAAAGGATGATCTTCCCCGGCATGGCACCGATGTAGGTGCGCCGATGGCCCCTGATTTCCGCCTCGTCGCGTACCCCTCCCAGCGAGAGGCGGACAAACTCGCGGCCCATGGCCCGGGCAATGGAGCGGCAGACCGAGGTTTTGCCCACTCCGGGAGGACCGACCAAACAGAGAATCGGCCCGCGGATTTTCTTGACCTGGGCCTGGACCGCAAGGTATTCGAGAATGCGTTCCTTGGGCTTTTCCAGGCCGTAATGGTCCTCGTTGAGCACCTGCTCGGCCCGGTCAATGTCGATCTTGGAGCGGGATTTTTTCTTCCACGGCAGGCTGATGATGGCATCGATGTAGTTGCGCACCACCGTGGTCTCGGCGGACATCGGCGGCATTTGCCGGAGCTTTTTGAACTCCTTGCCCACCTTTTCCTTGACCGCCTTGGGCAGGTGTTTTTTGTCGATCGCCTGCTGCAATTCGCCGAGATCGTCACCGCCCTCGCCTTGGCCCATCTCTTCCTGGATGGCCCGCATCTTCTCGGAGAGGTAGTAGTTACGCTGGGTCACGCCCATCTTTTTCTTGACCTTGGCGTGAATATCCTTTTCCATCTCCGAGAGCTCCATCTCCCGGTAGAGGATCTCCAGCACCTTGGCGATCCGCTGCGGCAGGGAAACCAGTTCGAGAATCGACTGTTTCTCCTCGGTGCGCAACTGAATGTGGGACGTGATCAAATCCACCATTCTGGAGGGGTCTTCCAGGGCGGTGATCGATTTCAGCACCTCGCGCGGCAGCTTCTTGTTGCTCTGAGTGTACTGGTCAAAGGCCTTGCGCAGTTCGCGGAGATAGGCGGGCACATCCTCGCGCTCGACCTCGGTGTCTGGAGCCTCGACCAGACGAACCGAATAAAAGGACTCTTCTGTTTCTCCTCCCTCAAAAGCACCGACAACGATGGCCCGGCGTTTGCCCTCGACCAGGGCCTTGATGGTTCCATCGGGCAGCCGTAAGAGCTGCATGACCGAGGCCAGCGTTCCCAGGGAATAGAGATGGCGTTGTCCCGGTTCATCCACCCGGGCATCCTTTTGGGTGACCAGAAAGATCAGGGAACGGTTTTCCATGGCCGCTTCAAGGGCCATGATCGATCTCTTCCGCCCGACCACCAGCGGGGCCACCATTCCAGGAAAGAGAACAATGTCCCGCAGCGGCATCAGTGGATAGGTTTCGGCGGTCAATTCACTCATGGGCGGCTGTCAGGCAATTTTTTTTGTCTCGGCATTGTCGTAAAGAATGACCGGGTACTCACCGTTGGTGATGACCTGTTCATTGATGACACATTCGGTGGCGTGCTCGTCTGACGGCAGCTCGTACATCACATCCAGCATGCACTCTTCCATCACCGAGCGCAGACCGCGGGCGCCGGACTTGCGCGCCAGGGCCTTCTGGGCGATGGCCTTGAAGGCGCCCTCGGTGAATCGCAAGGTGACTCCTTCGTATTCGAACAATTTCTGATACTGTTTGCTCAGAGCATTTTTCGGCTCCTTGAGAATGCGAATCAGATCTTCCTCGACCAGCTCTTCCATGGTGGCAATCACCGGCAGGCGGCCGACCAACTCCGGAATGAGGCCGAACTTGAGCAGATCCTCGGGTTGGATCGAGGCCAGCACTTCACCGATGGAGCGCTCCTTCTGGCTGACCACCTTGGCGCCAAATCCCATGGCCTGGGTGCCGGTTCGCCGTTTGATCACCCCGTCCAGGCCGACAAAGGCACCGCCAACAATAAACAGGATATTGGTGGTGTCGATGCGGACCAGCTCCTGTTGCGGGTGCTTGCGTCCGCCCTTGGGCGGTACCGAGGCCATGGTGCCTTCGATGATTTTCAGCAGGGCCTGCTGCACGCCTTCGCCGGAGACATCGCGGGTCAGCGAGGCGGAATCCGACTTGCGGGCGATCTTGTCGATCTCGTCGATGTAGATGATGCCCCGTTGCGCCTTTTCGATGTCATAGTCCGCCGCTTGCAAGAGACTGACCAGGATGTTTTCGACATCCTCGCCGACATAACCGGCTTCGGTCAGGGTGGTGGCGTCGGCAATGGTGAACGGAACCTTGAGCAGTCGGGCCAGGGTCTGGGCGACCAGGGTTTTGCCGCTGCCGGTGGGGCCGATCAGTATGATGTTCGACTTCTGCAGTTCCACCGCATCGTCGTCGGCAGGTGGGGCGCTGATGCGTTTGTAGTGGTTGTGCACCGCGACCGAGAGGATTCGTTTGGCATGCTCCTGGCCGACCACATATTGGTCGAGATAGGCCTTGATCTCCTTGGGCTTGAGCACCTGATTGCCGAACTCGGCCGGCGAGTGCTCCTCCTCGGAAGATTCCATCATGATTTCATTGCACAGTCCGATGCACTCGTCGCAGATATAGACGTTGGGTCCGGCAATCAGCTTGCCGACCTCTTCCTGGCTTTTACCGCAGAACGAACACACACAGGTTATACTGTGCTCATCGTGGAAATCGTTGCTCACCGTTACTTCTCCCCGCCCAGTTCCTCGCGGTTGGTTAAAACTTTGTCGATGATACCGTACTCGCATGCCTCCGTGGCGCTCATGAAGTTGTCGCGCTCAGTGTCGGCCTGGATTTTCTTCATCGATTTGCCGGTATGCCTGGCCAAAATGGTGTTGAGATCATGCCGCATGCGTAGAATCTCCCGGGCATGAATATCGATATCCGTGGCTTGTCCCTGGTAGCCGCCCATGGGCTGATGGATCATGATCCGCGAATTGGGCAGGGCGAACCGTTTGCCAGCCGCGCCGCTGGCCAGCAGCAGGGCCCCCATGGACGCGGCCTGCCCCATGCAGAGGGTGGCCACATCGCAACGGATGTACTGCATGGTGTCATAGATGGCCATGCCGGCGGTCACCGAACCTCCCGGGGAGTTGATGTAAAAGGTGATATCCTTGTCCGGATCCTCGGCTTCAAGAAAGAGCAGCTGGGCGACCACCAGGCTGGCCACGTCGTCGTTAACCTGCGTGCCAAGAAAGATGATCCGCTCCTTCAGCAGCCGGGAATAGATATCAAAAGCCCGCTCGCCGCGCGGACTCTGTTCAACAACCATGGGGACTAGGTTCATGTTCACTTCTCCAGAAAACACATTGTGACGGCGGGCCGACTGGCCCGCCGTCGGGGAACACTTTAACAAATATCAGGCTTCGGCCTGCGCCGCCGAGGGTTCGGTAGCGGCGGCCACTTCGATGAATTTAGCCTGTTCCCGCAGGAAATTGAGGATTTTCTCGTTGTGCAGCTCATTCATGAACGGCAGAATTTCCTCGCGGCGTTTAAAATATTTTTTCACTTCATCCAGGGTCATGCGATATTGGTCGGCAATGCGCTGATAGCCGCGCTGGATGTCCTCGTCGGCAATCTTGATTTCCTCGATCTCGGCAATCTTTTTCAGCAGGAAATCGCCCTTGACCCGCTTGACGGCCACCTCCTTGTTTTTCTCGACTAGCTCTTCCAAATTAATACCGGCGGACTCAAACGACAAGCCGCTGCGTTTGAGATTCTCCTCGGTCTGCTTGAGCATCTCCTGGATCTCGTAGTTGACCAGCCGTTGGGGTACCTCGAAAGGATTGAGGTCAATCAATTTGTGCATGATCTTGTCGTCAAGATCACCCTTCAGGGCATCGTCCTTGGTTTTCTGCAGACGGTCGCGGATATCCTTTTTCAGCTCCTCCAAGGTGGTCAGTTCAGGCTTGATATCCTTGGCGAACTCATCGTCAAGTTCGGGTTTGACCCGCACTTTGACGTCTTTGACGTCCACCTTGAACTCAACGGTTTTACCCGCCAGCAGCGGATTGGGATAGTCGGCCGGGAAAGTGATCTCGTAAAGAGTTTTGTCGCCCTTTTTCAGGCCCAGCAGCTTTTCCTCGAAATCCTTGCCCAGGCGGTGCATGCCGATATCGACACTGAAATTTTCGTTGCGCACCTCTTTCATCGCCTTGCCGTTGTGGAAGCCCTGAAAATCGACGATGGCCACGTCGTCCATGGCGATGGCGTGGCCTTCCTCGGCGGTCTGCAGTACCGCCTGATGGCGCTGCAACAGCTTGATCTCGTTTTCGACCTCTTCATCGCTGACGGTGACCACCGGTTTTTCCACCTCAAGGCCCTTGTACTCCTTGAGCTCGAACTGGGGTTTGATATCGACCAAGGCAACGTAGACAAAGGTCCCGTCTTCGGGAAAGTTGTGCTCGGTAATTTCGGGATGGACGACCGGCTCAAGCTTTTCCTTTTCAATGGCGTCAAAGTAGCTCTCCTGGACCAGTTTTTCCCCCACTTCGGCTTGAATTTGCGCACCAAAATTGTTTTCGAGTACGCTTTGGGGAATCTTACCGCGACGGAACCCCTTCAACTTGACCTCTTTGTTGATCTTGGCATAGGCCTTTTCAAGGGCCGGGCCAACGGTTTCCTTGGGAAGGGTGATGGTCAGTTTTTTTGTCAGGTCAGAGAGATGTTCGACAACGATTTCCATGGACTTACGGTTCCTCTTGTTCGTGTTTCCGCGGCTGTGACCCCGGCGGCGCAGTTATTGTCAGCTCGCTGTTCGTCTTGATTCGCGCGCTGTGCTTGATGGGCTCGGGAAGGGTGGTGCGAGCGGGGGGAGTCGAACCCCCAAGGTGGGTACCGCCAGATCCTAAGTCTGGTGCGTCTGCCAATTTCGCCACGCTCGCATTACATTAAACAGCATTAAATAACCAGAATAACGGATCACGTCAAGTGATCCATGGGATGAAAAAGTTGTATTATCAACAAATTTAAGACATTATCCGCAAGGTGAGGAGGGGGGGCGCTGTTCTTCGGCCTCTCCAGCCGCCTCGCCGCTGCGGATCAAGATGGCCGCCATCACGGTGAGGAGCATGATGGCACCGGCGGTGACGAAAAAAGCCTGCCGCATTCCGAGCGAATCCATGCTCATCCCCGCAAGCAGGGCGCCGGTAAACACGCCCGCGCTCATCGCCAGGTTGAATACCCCCATCATCGTGCCATGGCCGAAATGGGTTCGACCCTCTTCGGCGGCGTAGGCGCCCAGCACCGGCCAGAGCACCGCTTCGCCCAAGCCGAGGAACAGATAGATCCCGACCATGGTCGGGAAGGTGGTCATGGTCGGGATGAGAAAAACGGCTATGCTCATGCAGCCGCAGCCGATGAGCAGGAGCAGCACCTTGTCGCAGCGGTCGGCCACCCAGCCGAAGGGGTATTGGAGCAGGGCGTTGACCAGGGTGCGGCCGGCAATGACCAGCCCGGTCTGGAAACCGGTGCTGTCCGGCCATTGGGCCATCATCACCGGCAGAAAGGCCATGGTCGGGACCATCATCAGCACGGTGCCGAAGCGGGCAATGAAAATGCCCATTGTTCGCCGTCGGTTCAGCATCAGCCGAATATTAACCCACAGCCCAACCTGTTGCCGTTGATCGATCGGACAAACCGAGGGCATGTTGACCATCACGAGGAGGAAAGAGAAAAAGCAAAGTCCGGCCATGATGTGAAAAACCGAGGCCAGTCCCCACATATCAGAGACAATTCCGCCAGCAATCGGGCCGCAGCCGATGCCGCAGAAGATGGCAATGTTGATCACCCCCATGTATCGGCCTTCCTGGCCCGGAGGCGCGAGAAAACTGGCATAGGCCATGGCCACGGGTACGATCATCGCCGCGCCCACACCCTGAAAGAGGCGGATCATTACCAGGTGGCCAACACTGCCGGCGTGGGGAATGAGCAAGCCGACCAAGCCATAGATGAACAGGCCGCCGACGAGAAACCCTTTTCTCCCCCAACGGTCGGACAGGTTGCCAACCACCGGTTGCAGCAGGCCGCGGCTCAGGGAAAAGGCGGCGGTGATCAACCCCAGGGCAAAGCCGGAGGCTCCCAGGGAAGTTGCCAGAACCGGCAGCACCGGAATGATGATGCCAACGCCCAAGAGGGCGATGAACACCGAGAGCACCACGGTAACGAGTATGCGGTTGAGCATGAAAGAGAGCGGGTCGCAGATCGATAAGAAGATTGATGAGGGGCGGAGCGGCGGATGGAGGGGCGGCGGCTTGCCCCAAGTTGCTCTTTTACCATCACCCGAAGAGAAAGCAAACATCTCTTTGTCCAGCCTCGGGGCGGCCCCGGCACACCTTGCGCTGCAGCGAGGAACTCCATATAGTAGTACACCGATCAATGATCCGCTAGGACCCACAACCCGCCCAAGGAGGAAGCTATGGACAACCGTGCATTTAAGGCCATGATCGTCACCGAAACCGAAGAGAAGCAGTTTGTCCGCGCCATTGGCGAGCGGCACGTCGACGACCTGCCTGTCGGTGAGGTGCTGATTCGGGTCCGTTACTCCTCCCTTAATTACAAAGATGCGCTCTCCGCCTCGGGCAACAAGGGCGTTACCCGCCGCTACCCGCATACTCCGGGCATCGACGCGGCCGGAATCGTGGCCGAGAGCAGCGCGCCGAACGTCAAACCCGGCGATGAAGTGCTGGTGACCGGGTTTGACCTGGGGATGAATACCAGCGGCGGCTTTGCCGAATATATCCGGGTACCTGCTGCCTGGGTGGTCCCCCTGCCGGCCGGATTGAGCCTGCGCGAGAGCATGATCTACGGCACGGCCGGGTTTACTGCCGCGCTTTCCTGCCTGCGGCTGATCGACAACGGTGTGGCTGCGGGCCATGGACCGATTCTGGTGACCGGCGCCACCGGCGGTGTGGGCTCCATCGCCGTGGCCATTCTCGCCAAGTGCGGCTACAAGGTCATGGCAGCCACCACCAAAGGGGCGGAAACGTCCTATCTGCGGCAGATCGGCGCCAACGAGGTGATCAGCTCCTCCGAGGTGGATGACCAGAGCGGTCGCCCTCTGCTTAAACCACGCTGGGCAGGCGCGGTGGATACGGTGGGCGGCAATATCCTCAGCACAGCGATCAAGGCCACCCGTTACGGCGGCACGGTCACCTGTTGCGGCAATATTACCTCCGGTGAGCTGCACACCTCGATTTACCCCTTCATCCTCAACGGCGTCAGCCTCTTGGGCATCGATTCGGTCAACTGTCCCGCACCGCTGCGCCGGCGGGTTTGGAAGCGACTGTCAGGCGAGTGGAAGCTGGACCACCTCGACACCATCACCACCGAACTGCCCAATCTGGAGGCGCTGGATGAGCGCATCGGCCTCATTCTCCAAGGAAAAAACCGGGGGAGGGCCATCGTCCGTATTGGCGACTGAAAGCTTCTTTTGTCCACGGTTTTCATGATTAGGACAAGAGACGTACTTGTTTGCCTCGGGTTATTTTCGTTCACGGCTTCGTTGCCCCTCTTTTTCCTTTTTCTCTCTACAAGAGGGGCAAGATAATGTCTGCCGTTGCTCGCCGAGACGGGTCGAGTACGCGCAAACCTCACGCAAGCGCTGTTCCGTCAGCCCCAATAGGAGGGATTATGTTCATTCAATTGTTTTTAAAGGATATTTTTTATGCAGTATGATGTCATCGACGGCCGTATTAGCCCCAACGGCAGCCTGGACGTGTTGTCCCGGCTGGAGGTGGGCAAACTGCTCAATGCCAGCCAGGGCGAGCTCTATCCCCTGTTTCGCAACTCGTCGCTGGCGGTGCTCAACTACGGCGGTTATCTCGACGACGGTCGGGAACTGTTGGAACGGTACAAGGATTTCGACATCCGGGTGATTCAGGAAGAACGCGGCATCAAGCTCGATCTGCGCAACGCCCCGGCCAGCGCCTTTGTCGATGGCAAAATGATCCGCGGCATCACGGAGCACCTGTTTGCGGTGCTCCGCGATATCGTCTACGTCGATGACACCATCAACAACAATCCCCGTTTCGATCTGGCCACCTCCGACGGCATCACCAACGCCGTCTTCCATATCCTGCGCAACGCTCGCATCATGCGGCCCGGCACCCCGCCACGGCTGGTGGTTTGCTGGGGCGGCCATTCAATATCCCCCGCGGAATACGATTACAGCAAGGAGGTCGGTTATCAGCTGGGATTGCGCGGGCTCGACATCTGCACCGGCTGCGGACCGGGGGCGATGAAGGGGCCGATGAAGGGCGCGACCATCGGCCACGCCAAGCAACGGATCTACACCGGCCAGTATTTGGGGATCACCGAACCGGGGATCATTGCCTCGGAATCGCCCAATCCCATTGTCAACGATCTGGTGATCATGCCGGATATCGAAAAGCGGCTGGAGGCCTTTGTCCGCGTCGGCCACGCGGTGATTGTCTTTCCCGGCGGCGTGGGCACGGCCGAAGAGATTCTCTATATCCTCAGCATCTTGCTTGATCCGGAAAACTCGCGTATCCCCTTGCCGCTGATCTTCACCGGACCGGCCAGCGCGGCCGGCTATTTCGAGCAGATCGACCACTTCATCACCGATACCCTGGGGCCGGCGGCGCGGCAGATGTACCGGATCATCATCGACGATCCCGAAACCGTGGCCCGCAAGACCCTGGAAGGCGTCGAGAAGGTCCGCCAGTTCCGGCTCAAGACCGACGACGCCTATTATTTCAACTGGATGCTCAACATCGATCTCAGCCTGCAACTCCCCTTTGTGCCCAGTCATGACAACATGCGCAGTCTGAACTTGCACAAGAATCAGCCGCCGCATCTGCTGGCGTCCAACCTGCGCCGGGCCTTTTCCGGGATCGTCGCCGGCAACGTCAAGGATGCCGGTATTCGGGCCATCGAGGAAAAGGGATTGTTTGAACTGTGCGGCGACGCCCGCATCATGCAGCCCCTCGACACCCTGCTCACTGCCTTTGTCGAGCAGCAACGGATGCGCTTGCCGACCAGCACCTACATCCCGTGCTATCGATTGGTTGCGGACGCAGGGGCATGACGCGCAAGGGGGAACAGGGAAGGAGCGGGCGCGGCCTGGTTCCGGAGGCGGTAGCGCAAGGGTCCGTGGATCGTCACCGCTTGCGGGCGATAAAAGGGGAAACGGCTACTGGAAGTGAACGAGGGGTTGGAGGGGCTTGATCTATCGACGATTTTGAAGTATTTTAAATAAGTTGATAGCGTGTGACACGAACATGTTCCCTGGAGAGGCGGCAATGGGCAACTTGGAGATGAAGGCCGAGGCGAATGGAAAAAGCGGTGACGGAAAAGGTGGTCCCGCGCAAAAATCGGAGCGGATATTCGATCTGACCTCGCCCGAGTGGTATCTCAACCGGGAGCTGAGCTGGCTCGAATTCAATCGCAGGGTGTTCCACGAAAGCGAAGACGAGCGCAATCCCTTGCTCGAGCGAGTCTTTTTTCTGTCGGTCATCGGCTCCAATCTCGATGAGTTCTTCATGAAACGGATCGGCGGCCTCAAACAACAGGTCGGGGCCGAGCTGAAACTGCTGTCCATCGACGGCAGGACTCCCCAGCAGCAGATCGACGAAAGTTACGAAATGGTGCGGGATCTCCTGGAGCAGCAGCAGAATCTCGAACGGGAATTGCTCGTGTTGCTGGCCAAGCAGGATATTCGCATCGTCAAATACACAACCCTGGACGAGACGCAGCGCCAGAAAATGGCGACCTATTTCCGGGACAACATCTATCCGTTGCTCACCCCGCAGGGCATGGACCCGGCCCATCCCTTTCCCTTTATTTCCAACCTGTCGCTCAACCTGCTGGTGGCCACCCGCCACAGCGATGGCGACCATGTGTACCTCAACCGGATCAAGGTTCCCACCACCGGCACCGGCATTCCGCGATTCATCCGGGTCGATCCGGGCAAACACCTGTATGTGTTGTTTGAGGATGTGATCGCCAACAACCTGGAAACCATCTTTCCGGGCATGGTCATCGAGAGCTGTGAACTGTTTCGCGTCACCCGCAACGCCATCACCGAACAGTGGCCGGATCAGGCGGTTGACCTGCTGTCGATGATCGAGACCGCCCTGCAGGATCGGAAATTTGCCGAGATTGTCCGCCTGGAGGTCGACAGCACCATGACCCGGCCGCATCGCGGCATGCTCGCCTCCCAGTTGGGCATCGATTCCCGCAAGGACGTGTTCACCGTTGACGGCATCATGGCCAAACGCGATCTGATGGAAATTGTGGCCATCGATAAACCAGAACTGCATTTTCCGCCGCACCAGCCGCTCGACCACTACAAGCTCTCCGGCGACTTCCCCAATATCTTTCATCTGATCCGCGAGGAAGGTCCTTTTCTGCTCCAGCATCCCTACGAGTCGTTCAGTTCCTCGGTGGAACGGTTTCTCAAGGAGGCGAGCACCGATCCCAAGGTGCTGGTGATCAAGATGACCCTGTACCGGACCTCGGCCAATTCGCAAATCATCCAGTACCTGCTCGACGCGGCCCGCAACGGCAAGCAGGTGGCGGTGGTGGTTGAGCTGATGGCCCGCTTCGACGAATCGGCCAACATTCACTGGGCCACCTATCTGGAGCAGGCGGGTATCCACGTCACCTACGGCGTGGTCGGCCTCAAGACCCATTCCAAGGTCATCTTCGTCGTCCGGCGTGACTACAATGGTCTCAAGCGGTATGCCCATATCGGCACCGGCAACTATCATGCCGGCACCGCCCGGGCATACAGCGATCTCGGCCTGCTCACCTGCGACCCCGATATCGGCAACGATCTAACCGAATTTTTCAATTTCCTCACCCTGGGGTACGCACCGGCCCGCACCTACAAAAAACTGCTGCCTTCTCCCAGGATTCTGAAAAAGACCCTGTTGGAATACATCAAGCGAGAGATCGAGCATCAGGGGAAGGGGAACGCGGGGCTGATCCAGATGAAAACCAATGCCCTGACCGACCAGGATATTATCGCCGCCCTCTATCAGGCCTCCCAAGCCGGGGTCAAGATCGATCTGATCGTTCGCGACAGCTGCCTGCTCCGGCCGGGCATTGCCGGCCTCTCCGAGAATATCCGCGTCATTTCCCTGGTGGGCCGCTTTCTCGAACATGCCCGTATTTATTATTTTCGCAACAACGGGCAGGAACAGTACTACATCGGTTCCGCCGACATCATGAAACGCAACCTCGACCGGCGGGTGGAGGTGATCGCTCCGGTGGAATCGCCGGCATTGCAGGCGCAACTTCGGGAGATCCTCAATCTGCAACTGGCTGACCGGCGCGGAGCCTGGGATATGCAAGCCAACGGCAGCTATCTGCAACGACAGCCGCAATCGCGCGATGAACAACGGTCGGCCCAGGAGATGCTGATCGAGAAAAGCGAGAAACGGCTGGCCGAGGCACGGCGGATGTACAAAAAGCAATATTCGAAAAAGATCGCCAAGCGAAAAAACAAATAGCAACGGTCCGTGCCGAATTCGTTTTCCGTATAAAAAGTCCTGCCGGGACGGCGGGTTGGCGGCTGTCATGCGCGGTTCCCGGTTCAGGGGTGCTTTGCCAGCCCGGGACACGCAGAGGATCGGCCGATGGCGGCTGCCGCCGTACCCCCTCGCCGGTTCAGCGTCATTTCTGACGGGAAACACAGCGCCGGGCAGAACGCTGGCTGAAGCCCCGCTTTTCTCTTCCTGATTTCTTTTCTTCCTTGATCAGCGTTCAATAACCGTCTCGCGACTGGCGCATTGTTTTTGTTTCTCCTGCAACTTTTATGTTGCGGTTTCCCGTTTCACAAGGCGCACGCCGCATTACCGCCATATGGCGGGCTATGGAAAGATAAGTTTGTTTTTTCAATGAATTAGTTGATTGTTGGCGGGTGCGTGCCAAGGCTGGTACGCATCGTGCTAATGGGGGGCAGAACAATGTGTGTGCATGAAACCCGAACTGAACGTGCCTTGATGACCAGAGGAACAGTCACTCGTACATGGTTTTTTGTGATGGCCGTCCTGGCTCTTGTCCTTCCGGACAATGCCTTGGCCCTGCAGGTGCACGGGGAGCCGGAAGGGCTGTACGTCCATCAGATGGCCCACTTGCACTACATCTTTGCCCTCGGTTATTTTTACTGGGATATCCGCCGCGCTTCCTTTACCGGCCGTGGATGGCGCTACTTGCAGATGTTCTGTATTCTGATGGCCTGCTGGAACACGCTGGCCTTCATTGGTCATCTTGTCGGTGTCTATCTCGATCCGCAGGCCCTGTTGCAGACCGATTGCTACCTGCAGACCCGGCTGGTTGGCCCCCTGACCCTGCACCAGTATCTCTATTTCATCACCAAGCTCGATCATCTGATGTACGTGCCGGCCCTTTTCTGCCTCTTTCTCGGCCTGCGTTCGTTTTATCGTTCGGTGGTCACCGCCTCGGCGGGGAGCGGCAAATGAACGGCCTGCCCCTGCTGCCGACCATCATTGTCGACATCGCCGGCTCGGCGGCCAATATCCTTTTTTCCTTTTTGTCCCTGTGGTACGCCTTTCGTCTCACCCGGCTCAAGCCGGAGAATTTTCTCTGGGGTTGCCTTTTCTACGTCACCCTGGCGATTACCGCCTTTGCCGTGTCCAGGGCCGTTGGCCACATCGCCAAGGAACTGCTTTTTATTGTCGGCAGGGGGGAACTTTGGCAGGGCATTGCCCCCTATTCCGGAGGGTTCAATACCCTGTGCATGATTTCAGTGGCCGCAGTGATGATTTTTTATCACAAGGGAGTGCAGGCATACGAGGCCATTGAGCAGGAGGCGGCCAAGCTCAAACAGTCCAAGATTCGTCTAACCCAAACCGCCAACGAACTGAAGGAGTTGAACCTCAACCTGGAAGACAAGGTCGAGGAGCGCACGGCCGAGCTGTCCAAGTCGGAGCGGAAATTTCGTCATCTGTTCACCGCCTCCAAGGACATGGTCTTTTTTTCCGACAGCAGTCACGCAATTCTTGATATGAATGCCTCGGGTTCGGAAATGCTGGGCTACACGGCCGATGAGCTCTCCCGGCTGACTCTGCGCGATATTTTCCGCCACGAGGGAGATGTGCGCACCTACGCCGTGATGCTGGAAAAGGATGGATATATTCGTGATCTCGAATCCGAATTCAAGAAAAAGGACGGCACGACCATTTACGTGCTGATTTCGGCCACCGCCCTCTATGACGAACAGGGCAACATCATCGGCTCCGAAGGGATTGCCAAGGATTTGACCCGGCTGAAGACCATGATGGAGCAGCTGGTGTCCAGCGAAAAGATGGCCTCGGTCGGACAGATGGCCGCCGGTATCGCCCACGAGATCAATACGCCGCTCGGCATCATTCTTGGGTACGCCCAGTTGATGATGGATGATTTTGACAAGGATTCGGAAACATACCAGAACCTTGAAGTCATCGAGCGTCAGACCAAGGCCAGCCGCAAGATTGTGGCCGATCTGCTCAAGTATTCGCGCCAATCGGGCAGCGCCCGGGAAACGGTGGATGTCAACGAGATCATCGAGGATGCCGTGGCGATCACCGAACACAGTCTCAACCTCAGTCATATCAAGGTGCTGTTGACGTTGGCCCCCGATCTGCCGCCCATTGTCGGCGACCCGGAAAAGCTGCGCCAGGTGGTCGTCAATCTGATCAACAACGCCCATCACGCCATGGAAGGGCAGGGCAGCGGCGAGTTGCACCTTGCCACCCGCTTCGACCGCCAGACCGGTAAGGTCATTGCCGAGGTTCGCGACAGTGGCCACGGTATTCCGGAACACATCAAGGCGCGGATTTTCGACCCCTTTTTCACCACCAAGCCGGTGGGGAAGGGGACCGGTTTGGGGCTTTCGGTTTCCTACGGCATTATTCAGGAGCACGGCGGGACCATTGAAATTGAAAGTCCCGTTTCCGGACCGGCCGGCACCCAGCTGCCGGGCACCCTGTTCCGCCTGGCGCTGCCCGAAGCCGAGGAAACGGCAGCGATAAAAGAATAACCATTTGGATTCAGAGCAAGGAGGAACAAATGGCTGAAATTCTCACCCTGGACGATGTGCTCGACGCCACCGTGCTGGTCGGTAAGATTCTCAAGAAAAAGGGACATGTGGTCCATACCTTCACCGAAGAGGACGCGGCTATCGCCTTTGCCCGCCAGCATCCTGTGGATCTGGCGATTCTCGACATCAAGCTCAAAAAGATGAGCGGCATCGAGGTGCTGGCTATTTTGAAGGAGGACAATCCCTCGATGCGGGCGATCATGCTCACCGGGTATCCGACGGTGGAGACCGCGCGCGAAGCGATCAGTCTTGGGGCGGACGAATACTGCGTCAAACCCATCGACCGGACAGAGCTGGAAGAAAAGGTGGACAAGGTGCTGGCCGCCAAGCCAAGGGCCTGAGTGGGTCAGGTGGAACTCAGGGTGAATAGGGAACGAGCAGGGGGCCGCAGGTGGTGAACAACTCCCAATCCCGCGAGCAGCAATTTTTAGGGGTCTTGCAACAGGTGACCCGGCTGACCTCGGTGGTCCTTGATCATCAAGAGGTGATGGACACCATAGTGCGCGCCCTGCCGGCCCTGCTGGACATCGACGCCTGCACCATCCGGTTGCTCGACACCTCCACCCGGACCTTTGTGCTTGGAGCGGCGCACGGTGTGTCGCTGGAATACCTCTCCCGCGATGTGATCGACGCCGAGGAAACCCTGGCCATGATCCGTTCCGGATATCCGGTTTTCAGCGCCCATGTCGACGAAGACCCGTTTCTGCCTTTTCGTGAGGCGGCCCACCGGGAAGGAATCAAGAGCGTGCTGACCCTGCCGATTCTTTTTCAGGGAGATCTGATCGGCATCATGCGGTTGTTGACCCGGAGGGCCCGCAGTTTTTCCTCCGAGGAGATCTCCTTTGCCATGGCCCTGGCCGAGCAGGTGGGGATTGCCATCTCCCACGGGCGGTTGTTCAAGAACATGGAAGCCCAGTTGAGCTTTCTCCGTGAGATCCAGGGCATTTCTTCCCTGGTCAATTCGACCCTGAATCTGGAGGGCATCCTCGGCGCCCTGGCCGAGCGGGCCGCGGTCACCATGCGGGCCAAGGGCTGCACCCTGCGCCTGGTCGATCCCGAATCAGGTGTTCTGCGCCTGGCCGCCTCCCACGGGGTTTCCGGCGCTTATCTCAATCGCGGCGAGATCGAAAAGGAACGCAACATTCAGATGGTGCTCGCGGGGGAACCGGTGGCGATCTACGACGTCAGTCATGATCAGCGCATCGACTATCACCAGCAGATGATCGAGGAGGGGATTGTGTCGTTGCTGGCGGTGCCGGTGAAGGTCAATGGCGAGGTGATTGGGGTGATGCGGATTCTCACCGACGAGCCGCGAGTGTTTTCCGATGCCGAAGTCCGGTTTGCCGCCACCCTGGCCGAGGTCGGCGGCACGGCCATCCGCAATGCGCGCAACTATCAGCGGATCAACCGTTTGTTGGAGCAGATCAAGGAGCACGAGAAATTTCTCGGCGACATCATCAACAGTTTGCGGCATCAGTTGCTGGTATTGGATCGCAACCGCCGGGTGGTGCTGGCCAACCGGGTGTTTCTCGACGCGGCGGGCAAGACGGAACGCGAGGTGGTGGGCACGCACTACACAGCGCTGTGTCAAGCCGGCGAAGGCGAAGCAGCTTGCCCGGTCGACCAGATCCTGCAGGGCGAGGAAATGCGTCCCTTTGTTCAGGAATTTCGCTCCGATGATCAGCTGCGCTGGTTTGAGCGCACGGCCTCGCCAATTCATGACGACAGTGGACGGGTTGCGTATGTGATTGAGATCATCCGTGACATCACCAGCGAGCATATGCTTGAGGCGGAAAAGATCCAGAGCGGCAAGTTGCAGGGCATCGTTGAGCTGGCCGGTACCGTCGCCCATGAGATCAACAGCCCGTTGTTCGCGGCCCTGGGCACGGCGCAATTGCTCGCCGAGGATGCGTTGCCGGCCGAAGCGCAGGAGGAACTGGCGGTGATCATCCGCAACCTCAAGCAGATCGGCGACTTGACCCAGAAAATGACCGCCATGACCGGCTTTACCAGCCGTGAATATGTGGGCAAAAGTAAGATTTTATCCTTAATACAAAACGATATGGAGAGTGCCGCGAACGGCACAAAGGAGGTGCGGAAGGAATAGGTTGAGGGGGAAGAGGTCTTGTCCGGTGGGTGAACGACCGTGGCTACACGGCCAGCACCGGGTAAGGGCAAAAAGAAAAACAGTGGGTATGCAGTGCTGCCGGATGCTGTTTCACGCGCCCGGGCAGTGCGAGATGAATACAACTGAGGAGATGACGCATGAACAAAAGAACAAAACTCGTACCATGGCTATTTACGGCACTGTTGGTGCTTTGTGGGGGAAATGTGGCGATTGGCGAGGAGGTGACCGCCGCCGCACAGCCGGAGGCGGTGATTGCCGCGCCAACCATTGCCATCGATAAGAACGAAGTCAACAATGGCGGCACCATCAAGGTGAGCGGCCAGGCCCCGGCTGGCAAGCCGGTATTTCTCGAGGTTTGGGCAGCGGATCATGCCGTGCGCGCCAACCGGTTTGACAGCGAGGTCGATAAGGAAACCGGCAAACGGCCGTATATCTTCTACATAACCGAAGAAATGCCGGCCTATTACAAGATCTTTGCCCCCAAGGAACTGCAGCCAAAGATCGACGAGGCCAAGACAAAAGGAAAGAAATGGAGTTATTCCGAACTGCTCAAGAGTTTGGGGGCGGATGTCGCCTATACCGTTCCGGCCAAGACCAAGATCGAGCGCTATCAGTCGACGCTCATGGCCAGCGTCGTCGGCAGTCGTGGTGATCTGTTGCCGACGATGGACGAGAAGGAGAATAAAAAACGCTCCATGCAGCTGGTCAAGGCCCGCTTCCAGAGCGTTGACAAGGTGGTGGCCGCCGCCATCGATGTCAAGCCCGACGGTTCCTACACTGCGGACATCAAGATTCGCGAAGGGTTGGCTCCGGGCAAGTACAAGGTCGTCGCCGTGGTCGACAAATCGCTCAAGAGCGAGGTGGCAACCTTTGACAACAAGATTGCCTTCCCCAATGTCTACCTGGAGAACGCCGGCACCAGTCTCAATATTTTCTACCCCTTCTTCCTCTCCCTGGCGGTGGCCATTTTCGGCGTGCTCATGGGCGCGGGCGGTGGTTTCATCATGAACCCCTTGCTGCTGGCGTTGTTTCCGGCCCTGCCCCATACCATCGTCGCCGGTACTGTCACCCCGACCGTGCTCTTTTCCCAGGGCAGCGGTATTTATAACTACTCGAAGATCAAATTCATCAATTGGAAGCTTGGTTGTGGTATCGGCACCGCCATGTTGCTGGGCGGCTTCATCGGCCCGAAATTGACGGAAATGATCACCCTGGATCAGTTCAAGTTTGCCTTCGGCTGGATCCTCATCATCCTGGCAGCGCTGATGCTCTGGCAGACCACCCCCGGCTACCTGGCCAAAAACAAGAAGGAACAGTCCATTCTCAAGGAGTTCAAGAAGCGGGCTGAGCAAGCGGCCAAAGGCAACAATTAAGGATCATTCGAGGAGGAATCCGTTATGAAAATAGAATTTTGGGGACAGGAATTTCAGGTGAACATGGTGGTGGGCTGCATCGGCGGTTTTCTGATTGCCATCATGTCGTCGATGTTCGGCTTTGGCGGCGGCCCCTTCATGGTGCCGCTGATGACCGTCGCCCTGCGGCTGCCCATGTACCTGGTGGTGGGCAGCTCGCTCTTGGCCATTTTCTTCAATACCACGGTCAGCACCATGCGCCACTATCAGTTCGGCAACTTCGACCTGTACTTCTTTTTGGCCATGTTTCCGGCAGCCATCCTCGGCGGCTATATCGCGCCGCAGATCGCCAAGCGGGTCAGTCCGCTGGTGGTCAAGCGGATCGCCTGTGTCGGCCTGATCCTGCTGGCCCTCAATCTGTTGGGCGTATATTGATGGTTGATGTGCAATCAGCGGCTCTGAGCCCTGGTTGATCTCACCACGCAGGAGCGATGCAGTGAAAAACGCCAGGATGGGCTTGCCCTCCTGGCGTTTTTCATCCATGGCTCGGAACGGTGGCCCCCGGTGTGGCAATTACAAAAGCGAATAACTGCTTGCCATATTGCGTGGAGAATGCGATAGTAAGAACAAACTGACATCTAATAATTCCCTCTCAAGGAACTGAAGATGATGACCGCAGGGCCGCTTGTCTTCACCCCAGATAAACGCACCCATTTTCGGGTCCCTTTTACCCGCACGGTGAAGGTCCGAATCCAGGATAAGGTGCATGGTCAGTTTGCAGCGCGCAACCTTAGTCTGGGGGGGGTGTTTCTCGAGGGTGCGGTGAATGTTCCTGTTGGCGAGGAGTGCCGCTTGGAGCTGCATGAAACCGGAAATCGAATCAGCTTCATTTATACGATCCGGGGAAAAATTCTGCGAAAGGAAGCGGGGGGAGTCGGCATCAAGTTTACCGGCATGGCAGAGAACTGCTTCATGTTTCTGCAAACCATGATTCTCTATTCTTCGGATGACCCCATTCAGACAGCCGAACATTTTCTTGAAGAGTTTGCTCCCGCGCCCGTGTCCATTTGCTGAGAGAGGCATGCGCAAGAAGTTCTGGCCTGAGCCTTGGCTGGAGCTTCTTTTATTTTGATCGGCGCACCGGCGTGTATTTTTAGCGACCGGGGCAACAATTCGACGTACCTCCCATGACTGAAACAGAAAAAAGTTCCCTTCCCTTACTGCGCCTGATCGGCAGAATGGGCGATCAAGCGATCTACACCCTGACCGATCTCGGCAGGATGGGGATTTTTTTATTTTTTTCCCTGCTGGGCCTTCTCAAACGTCCCTTTCGTTTCCGTGAATTGATCAAGCAGGTCGGATTTATCGGCGCAGGGTCGTTGACGGTGATTTTTTTCACCGCGCTTTCCACCGGCATGGTTCTGGGGCTGCAAGGGTACTACTCCCTGCATAAATTTGGTGCCGAAGGGATGCTGGGTTCCGCGGTCTCCCTCAGCCTGATCATGGAGCTCGGGCCGGTGCTTACCGCCCTGATGGTGGCTGGGCGAGCCGGATCGGCGATGTGCGCAGAAATCGGTATCATGCGGATTTCCGAACAGATCGATGCCTTGGAATGCATGGCCATCGACCCTTTTCGTTATTTCATATCCCCCAAACTTCTTGCAACCTTGATCTCGGTTCCCCTGTTGACCGCGTTTTTCGATGTGATCGGCATCACCGGTGGATATTTGGCCGGGGTGAAGCTTATGGGCGTGAACAGTGGCGCCTTTTTTTCCGGCATGGAGCAAAGCGTCACCAACCACGATGTGCGCCTGGGGGTAATTAAATCCTTTGTCTTCGCCTTGCTGGTGGCATGGATCTGCACCGGTCGCGGTTATTTTGTCCAGACAATTCGCGGGGCCGGTTTTGGTGCGGAGAGCGTCAGCAAAGTCACCACTCAAGCAGTGGTCATGTCGTCGATTTCGGTCTTGATCTTTGACTATCTGCTCACCGCGGTGTTGCTATGAGTACAGCAATCGCCCCGGCCAATGAAACAGCCATCCAATTTGTCGATGTCTGTAAATCCTTTGGCGAGCGGTCCAGGCGCCATCTGGTGCTTGACCGGGTCAGCTTTTCCGTGCCCAAGGGCAAGACCACGGTCATTGCCGGGGGCAGCGGTCAGGGGAAAAGCGTGATTCTCAAGCTAATTCTCGGCCTGCTGCGTCCTGATTCTGGTCAGGTCTTGATCGGCGAAAAAGATATCACCACCATGGGCTACAAAGCCCTTCAGGAACAGCGAATGCGGTTCGGTGTGCTTTTTCAAGGGGCAGCCTTGTTCGATTCGCTGACCGTCTTTGAAAACATCGCATTGCCGTTGCGGGAGCGTACCCGGTTGAGCGATCAGGAGATAAGAAGCCGTATCGCGGCGACGCTTGAACAGCTTGAATTGACAGGGCATGAGGAAAAATTTCCTGCCCAGCTCAGCGGCGGGATGAAAAAACGCGTGGGCCTGGCCCGAGCCCTGCAGCTTGAGCCGGAAATCGTCTTGTTCGACGAGCCGACCACCGGTCTTGATCCGGTTATGACCAGGGAAATCTACGAACTGTTTGTTCGCACCCAGCAACGTCTTGGATATACGGCGGTTATCGTCAGCCATGATATCCCGCAGATTTTTACCCTTGCCGACCAGATCATCCTCCTGAACAAAGGCGAGCTGGATATTTTTTCAGATCCCGCCCAGATCCCGCTTTCAACCAAACCAAAGATCCGTGAGTTTGCCCGCTCGGTCATGGGACAGCAGGCGGCATAATTGAGGAAAGGAAAAGGCTATGACCAATGCGCGTGTGGAATTATTTGTTGGTTTTTTTCTGGTGGTCGGTTTTCTGGCCCTGGGGTGGTTGGCGTTGCAGCTTGGCGAGGTCCCCTGGTTGACCGGTGCCAAGACCTACCTCCTGCATGCCGAGTTTAATAACATTTCCGGGGTCAAGCCGGGAGCAGATGTGCAGATTGCTGGTGTCACGGTGGGCAAGGTGCGCCAATTGCATCTCAATGAAGATCGTCAGGCCGTTGTGACCATGCAGATCGACCGCGAGGTGGTCGTCCCTGTCGACTCGATCGCCTCCGTTAAATCGCAAGGTATCATTGGGGATAAATACATTCAGATTACCCTGGGAGGCGATGAAACCGCCTACAAACCCGGAGAAGCCATTGTTGACACGGAATCGGCGGTTGATTTGGAATCGCTCATTTCCAAATTTGCCTTTGGCGAGGTGAAAAAATAACGTGAGTCCCGTTATGCAACCAAAACCTATCTTCGCGTTGCTGTTGCGCTGCTGTCTTATGCTGTGCGTGTCTTTCCTCATTGGGGGCGGCAATGCGGCCGCCAATGACTTCCTCAGCGATGACGCCTATGCAAATGGAGAAACTGCCCAAGTTGCCGATCCGATCGAGCCGGTGAATAGGGCGATCTTCACGTTGAACGACAAGTTCTACATATGGGTGTTGGACCCTGTGGCCACAGGATACAGCAAGGTACTGCCTGCCGATATTCGGGGATGCATCGGCAATTTTTTTTACAACCTCGGTGAACCGGTGCGCTCCGTCAACTGCCTGCTGCAAGGACGGTTTCGCGATTCCGGTCTGGTCTTATCCCGGTTCGCGCTCAACACCATCTGCGGTGTCTTTGGCTTGGCGGATACCGCGGCCCATGAATTTGCCATTCCGCCCATCAGCGCCACGCTCGGGGAAACGCTCGCCACCTGGGGCATCGGCGACGGTTTCTATGTGGTCGCACCCTTGCTGGGACCGTCCACGGTGCGCGATTTGACCGGAACCGTGGTTGACAGCTTGGCCATGGCTTCCTATTATCCGTGGAGCGATGACGAATTGAGCCCGTACACGCTTACCGGCGTTAATACGGTGAATCGCACCTCGCTGCATCTTGGGGAATATGACCAGTTGAAATCCTTGAGCTTTGATCCCTATATAGCTTTTCGCAACGGCTACTTCCAGATGCGAAGTAAAACGCGCAATCATTCTCAGACAAAATAAAAACAGTTTATCGCTATGTGGTTCATGATATTGGATCGACGATGCCGTCGGCAGGGTACCCAATTTTTTTTCAGCGGCCTGCTTGTTCTTGTCGTAATCATTTTCGGCTCCTTCCTCGGACAAGCGGCGGCCGCGAGCTCTCCCGATCCTACAGAGCAATTTCGTCCCTTCCTGCAGAAAGTCACCGATGTACTCGCCGACCCCACCCTGAAAACGGTTCCGAAAAAAGAGCAGAGTCAAAGAGTGATCAATGTCGTACGTGAACGCTTTGATTTTCGCGAAATGAGCAAGCGGGTTCTCGGGCAGCATTGGCGTTCGCTCAATACACAGGAGCAGGCACAATTTGAACAGTTGTTCACCGAGCTTTTGCAGTATGCCTACGTGGGAAAAATCGACGAGTATACCGGGCAACAGGTCGAGTTCACTCAACAGCGGATCAAGGGGGATCGCGCCGAGGTGCAGACGTTGCTGGTGGATGCGAATAAATCCATTCCCATCTCGTATATTCTTATTCTTCGCGGGACGCAATGGATGGCTTACGATGTGGTTGTCGAAGGGGTGAGCCTCGTGCGCAACTACATGGAGCAGTTCAAGGAGATCCTGCTCAAGGACGGATATCCGGGTTTGGTTAAACAGATAGAAAATAAAATCAGCCAATTGGAACAGCAGCAGAAGCAATCCTGATTCCATCCGCAGGAATCAATGCTTCTTTCATCTTGATTCTCCTCTCTTTTTCAAATTCTTCTCTTTTTGCTTGGCGAAGATTTTTTTTTTAGGTATACTTTTCCGTTTCGACGGAAAACCAACTTTTTCGCGCGGTTGAAGGTGGTGCAGGGTGCAGGTCCGGTTCAATGAAATCTCCCCGTATGGCAGTCGTTTCGAGTTGACAGTCATAGAAAGTCTTGTCGCGCAGCGGGATTTTGCCATCAAGGGACCTCTGCAGGCCCATTGCGAACTGCGTCGCGAAGGCGAAGCAAAGGTTGGCATGCAGGGGTATCTTCAAGCCGTGGTGACATTGGTATGCGATCGCTGCCTTGGAGATTACGATGTGCAGGTGGATACCGATTTCCAGTTGCTGTTCGAGGTAGAGAGCGAAGCCTCGTGGCGTTTGAAGGAAGTCGAATGTACAACAACAGATTTAGACATCGAGGTGCTTGAAGAACCTGTCATTGACCTTGACGATGTGTTTCGACAGCAGATATATCTGGCGCTCCCGATGAAAAATCTCTGCGCCGAAACCTGTAAGGGGCTTTGCCCGCGTTGCGGCGCTAACCTGAATGGGATGCACTGCAGCTGTGCCGCCGAGGATAATCGGTCTCCTTTTGCGGGACTTGCTCGGTTGAAAAAATAAATTTTATCAATAAGTTGTCCAAAGACGACAGAATGGGCGATTCGGCACCGTTCAATGTTTGTGGACGCAATGGAGGACATTATGGCTTTACCGAAACGTAGACATTCCCATTCGCGAACAAGAATGCGCCGGGCGCACGATGCGTTGACTAAACCCAGCGTCGGGCAATGCCCCGAGTGTGGCGAAGCGAAGATGCGTCATCAGTTATGCGGCGGTTGTGGCATGTACAAGGGGCGGAGTGTGATCCGTCTTGAGGAAGAGATAAGCTAATAGGCACTGTGGTGAGAATAGCCCTTGACGCCATGGGTGGCGACCGGGGGTCAGAGATGGCGATTCAAGGGGCACTCGCCGCCGTTGGCGGCAGGAAAGATCTCCGCGTCGTCTTGGTTGGCCCCCAACATCTTTTGGAACAACAACTCGCTGAACATGCCCGCGGCCAAGGCGATGCACTGGATCGAATCAGTGTCCATCACGCCGCCGAGGTGATCACCATGGATGATTCCCCGGTTGATGCCGTGCGCAAGAAGAAAGAGGCGACCATTATGGTCGGTTTCGATCTGGTAAAGAACGGCGAGGCGGACGCGCTTGTTTCCGCCGGCAATTCCGGCGCGACCATGGCGGCGGCCGTACGAAAGCTGGGGCGGCTTCCCGGTGTATCCAGGCCGGGCATTGCCAGTTTCTTCCCGACATTGAAAAAACCGGTGATGCTGATGGACATCGGTGCGAATGTTGACTGTCGACCGCAGCATTTGTATCAATTTGCTGTCATGGCCTCATCCTGCTCTCGGTTGCTGCTCAAGCATGAACGGCCACGGGTCGGGTTGCTCAGTAATGGCGAGGAAACCGGAAAAGGGAATGCGCTGGTCAAGGAAACTCATGAATTGCTCAAAAAAAGCCCCTTGCACTTCATCGGCAATGTCGAGGGACGCGACGTGTATCGCGGCGATGTCGATGTGGTGGTATGTGATGGGTTCGTCGGCAATATTTCGCTGAAGATCAGCGAGGGCCTGGCCGAGGCGGCCATGCAGATGCTGAAGCGGGAAATCATGAAAACTTGGCGTGCCAAACTTGGGTATCTCCTTATCCGCGAGGCTTTCGCTGGATTTAAAAAACAGGTGGACTACGCGGAATATGGCGGCGCGCCACTGCTCGGTATAGACGGCACCGGCATCATCTGTCACGGCGCCTCCAATGCCGTGGCCATCCGCAATGCGATTGAAGTCGCCGCCAGCATGGTCCACAATCGCATCAACGACGCGATCGTTGAAGCCCTTGGCGAATTCGCCGCCTGAAAGCAGGTTTTTCATGAATAGAGCAGTTATCTTGGGAACCGGTTCCTGTCTTCCCGAACGGAAACTCACCAATGCCGAGCTTGAGCGGATGGTGGATACTTCCGATGAATGGATTACGACCAGGACCGGTATTCGAAACCGGCATATTGCTGGAAAGAATGAACAAAATTATCAGCTGGCCGCCAAGGCGGGACGACGGGCGCTCGCTGTGACCGGGATCGATGCCGAAGAGCTCGATCTGATTATTGTCGCGACCGTTTCGCCGCACATGATCATGCCGTCCACTGCCTGTTTCGTGCAGGCGGAATTGGGGGCGGTGAATGCCTTTGCCTACGACATCAACGCCGCCTGTGCCGGTTTTACCTATGGTCTGGATCTGGCGAGCAATTACATTCAGAATCGGCCGGAAATGAAAATCCTGCTGATCGGTGCGGAAACACTGTCCGCTCGGGTGGACTGGGAAGATCGCAACACCTGTGTTCTTTTTGGGGACGGAGCGGGAGCGGTGGTCCTTTCTGGCTCGCATGACGGTCGAGGAGTTTTTGGCAGCAGTTTGCATTCAGATGGCAAATTGTGGAACCTGTTGTGCATGGACAGCCCGGAAAGCCTTAATCCGGATCTGCGGCCGGACATATGGCACGGGCCTCATATCCGTATGAGCGGCAGCGACATCTTCAAACATGCTGTTCGGATGATGGAGGATGCCGTTACCAGTCTGTTGCGTAAGCATGACCTCACCATCGACGACGTCAACCTCATGATTCCCCATCAGGCCAATATCCGCATCCTGACCAATTTGCGTGACCGATTGGGCATCGCGGAGGAGAAGGTGTTCATCAATTTAAGCAAGTACGGCAATACCTCGGCCGCCAGCATCCCGATCGCGCTGGACGAAGCGCACCGTGAAGGACGGCTGAGGCGGGGAGACATTGTGTTGTTATGTACCTTTGGCGGCGGCCTCACCTGGGGTTCGCTGCTCATGCGTTGGTAAGACACCAAGGAGAGTCTTTGTGGATTATTTTCTCACTGAACAGCAGCAGATGATCGTTGATACCGCCCGGGAAATCACCAATGAAAAGATTATTCCGGTTCGGGCCGAACTTGATGAAAAAAACCAGTTTCCCCGCGAAATATTAAAGGATATCGCCAAGGCGGATCTGTTCAGCATATTTGTTCCCGAGGAATATGGCGGGTTTGGCGGCGGTTGTTTTGAGGTTGTCCTGGCCCTGGAAGAATTGGCCCGGGGATGCGTTGGTGTGGCCACCAGCTTTGCCGCCAGCGCTTTGGGCATCTTTCCGGTGCTGATTGCCGGCAGTGAAGAGCAGAAACAGAAATACATGCCCGATATCGCCAGCGGATCCCGCTGGGCCGCCTTTGGTCTGACCGAGGCCAATGCCGGCAGTGATGCCTCCGGCATCCGCACCACCGCGGTTTTGGATGGCGATGAGTGGGTGCTGAACGGGACCAAACAATGGATCACCAATGGCGGCGAATCACAGATCTACACCATTGTTGCCTTGACCGACCCCAACAAGGGCGCGCGCGGAGCCTCCATTTTCGTGGTCGAGGACGGGGATCCGGGATTTTCCTATGGCAAGAAGGAAGACAAGATGGGCATCCGGGCCTCGGCCACCCGGGAATTGATTCTCAAGGATTGCCGTATTCCCAAGGATCGACTGGTAGGCAAGCGGGGAACCGGGTTCATCACCGTGATGAAGACCCTGGACATGTCGCGGCCAGGGATCGCCTCCCTAGGTGTCGGCCTTGCCCAGGCAGCGCTTGATGAAGCGGTCACCTATGCCAAGCAACGCGTTCAGTTCGCCAAACCGATCATATCCTTTCAGGCCGTGCAACACATCCTGGCCGACATGGCCATCCAGCTGGAGGCAGCCCGATCGTTGGTTTACGCGGCGGCAAAGCACATCGACAAGCATCCCAAGGATATGTCCAAGGTCTCGTCCATGTGCAAGGTCTTTGCCACCGATATGGCCATGAAAGTCACCACCGATGCGGTTCAGGTGTTGGGTGGATACGGCTACATGAAAGAGTATCCGGTGGAGAAGATGATGCGCGATGCCAAGATCCTTCAAATTTATGAAGGCACCAACCAGATTCAGCGCAATGTCGTTGGCCAGGAATTGAACAAGGAATACGCCTGAGAGCAGGACAACGCATGAAGATTATCGTCTGTGTCAAACAGGTTCCGGACGCCAAGGACGTTCGTCTCGATCCGAAAACCAACACCCTGGCCCGGGAGGGAGTGGAGTCGATCATGAACCCTTATGATCGCCATGCCCTGGAAGAGGCGGTGGCCATCAAGGAGCAGCTGGGAGGCGCCGTAACCGTTTTGACCATGGGGCCACCGCAGGCCGAGGCGGTGTTGCGTGAGGCCATCGCCTGTGGAGCCGATGAAGGAGTGCTGGTTTCAGACCGTGCCTTTGCCGGGGCCGATACGTGGGCGACCTCTTACACCTTGGCCAAGGCCATAGAGGCTATCGGCCCCTTTGATCTCGTTCTCTGCGGCAAGCAGGCGATCGACGGCGATACCGCCCAGGTGGGGCCGGGACTGGCCCACCGACTTCAGGTGCCGTACGCTACCTGTATTCAGAAGACGCGTACGGTTGGCGATGGGGTTATCGAAGTGGAACGGATGATGGACGATGGGTTTGATGTCGTCCGCCTGCCTCTGCCGGCCCTGATGACCGTGGTCAAGGATATCAACCAGCCGCGTGTGGCTTCGCTGAAAGGGAAGATGAAAGCGAAAAAAGCGGCAATCAAGTGCTTTTCCGCCTCAGATATCGGTGCTGACCCGCAGTGCATCGGTCTGGCCGGTTCCCCGACGCAGGTGGTCCGGGTGTTCGCGCCGGAGCCCAAGGGCAATCGCAAAATTTTTACAGGAAGCGTTGAAGAGCAGGTCGACCAACTGGTCGCGTGCCTCAAGGCGCATCTGTGATCGTCTTTCACCCCGTGATTTCAACCGGATTGTTCCCATGCTGATTATCGATAGCGAGAAATGCACTGCCTGCGGCATCTGTGAAACAAGTTGCGCCTTTGGAGCGATCAGCGTCGAGGTCGACTGTGCCGTGGTCAATGAATCCTGCACACTGTGCGGGGCTTGTGTTGAAAACTGTCCGGTCGGGGCATTGAGGATTGAAACTGCGGAGAAGCGGGTTCGGGCCGACATCAACGACTATTCGGGCATTTTGGTGTTTGCTGAATATCGTCATGGCAAAGTGGCGCAGGTCAGCTATGAGTTGCTCGGCATTGGCCGGAAACTTGCCGAGCAGCGCGGAACCACGCTTAGTGCCGTGCTTCCCGGAGGCGCGGTCGCCTCGCTGGCCCAGGATCTGATAGCTGCCGGCGCAGACCGGGTGTTTCTTGCCGAACATCCGCTGTTGGAACAGTTTCGCGAAGATGTTTACGCCGGTATTCTGGAGCAGGTGATCCGGGAGCAAAAGCCCGAAGTGGTGCTCGCCGGAGCGACCGCCATCGGCCGTTCAGTCATCCCCTATGTGGCGAACGCCATCGATGCGGGACTCACCGCCGATTGCACTCGGCTGGAAATCAGGGAATCCGACGGCATGTTGCTGCAGACCCGGCCCGCCTTTGGCGGCAATATCATGGCAACCATTGAGTGCCCCCACACTCGGCCACAGATGGCCACGGTGCGGCCCAAGGTGATGGCACCTGCCGAGCCCGACCCAACGCGTCGCGGGGAGGTGGTCGTGATGCAAATTCCCGAGCGGTTACTCCAGTCGAAGATTGAAGTGCTCGAGACAGTGATCAACACCGATGATCAGGTCAATATTCAGGAGGTCGAAGCGCTGGTGGCTGGCGGACGCGGACTCGATTCGGCCAAGGGCTTTGCCCTGATCCGTGAACTGGCGAACGAACTGGGAGGCGCCGTCGCCGCTTCCAGGGCCGCGGTGGATGCTGGTTGGATCCCCTATCCCCATCAAGTGGGGCAGACTGGTAAGACGGTCAGCCCCAAGCTCTACATTGCCTGCGGTATTTCCGGGGCTGTGCAGCACGCCGTGGGCATGCAATCGGCAGAGATCGTGGTGGCGATCAACAAAGACAAGAGTGCACCCATTTTTGATATAGCCACCTATGGGGTGGTCGGTGATCTGTATGAAGTGGTGCCGCGTTTGATTCAGCGGTTGCAGGAGATGAAGAAATGATACTGGAAAAGATGATTGCCCTCGTGACCGGCGGCAGCCGCGGGATCGGTCGAGCCATTTGCCTGAAACTCGCCGCCATGGGGGCCACGGTCGGCATCAATTACGTTGCGAATCCGGCGGCGGCCGAAGAAACCCTCCGGCAGGTCGAGGCCGTGGGCGGCAAGGGCTTTACCGTCCGATTTGATGTGGCCGATGCGCAAGCGGTTCAGGAACAAATCAAGGAAATTATCGCGACACATGGCCAGATCGATATCCTGGTCAACAATGCGGGCATTACCCGCGATGGCTTGATGGCACGCATGAAGGAAGACGACTGGGACAGCGTGTTGGATACCAATCTGAAAGGGGCGTTTCTCTGCAGTAAGGCAGTGATGCGCGCCATGATGAAAAAACGGTGGGGACGAATCATCAATGTGTCGTCGGTGGTCGGATTTGTCGGCAACAGCGGGCAGGTCAACTACGGCGCGGCCAAGGCTGGCCTGGCGGGACTGACCAAATCCATGGCGAGGGAGTTGGCGGGGCGGAACATCACCGTCAATTGCGTGGCTCCCGGATATATCGTCACCGACATGACCGATGGCCTCACCGAAGATGTTCAGGAAGCGCTCAAGGCCCAGATTCCCATGGGAACCTTGGGAACGCCGGAGGATGTTGCCGCCTCGGTGGGCTTTCTGGCCTCGCCTGACAGTAACTACATTACTGGTCAGACCCTGCATGTCAATGGCGGAATGTATATGGGACATTGACAAGGAATGCCCGAGTATCTACATATTCGAGCATCGTTTTTAACAAAACAACAACAAGACAATTTTGAGGAGAATAACAATGGCCGTTGAAGATAAAATGATTGATATCATCGTCGAGCAACTCAGTGTTGATCGTGACAAAGTTGTTCCGGGCGCATCCTTTGTCGATGACCTCGGAGCCGATTCCCTGGATCTGGTCGAACTGATCATGGCCATGGAAGAGGAATTCGACGTTGAAATCCCCGACGAAGAGGCCGAGAAGATCGTCACCGTGCAGAATGCCATCGATTTCGTGGCCAAGATTCAAGGCTGATACGGAGCGGGAGAGCGTGAAACGACGGGTCGTTGTAACAGGAATTGGCTTGATCACGCCGCTCGGTATCGGTACCGAGCAGACGTGGAACGCGCTGATCAACGGGCAGAGCGGGATCGGACCGATCACCCGCTTCGATGCCTCTGATCAGGCCTCGCAGATAGCCGCCGAGGTCAAGGATTTTGATCCTGAGGTGTGGTTTGAAAAAAAACAGGCAAAAAATCTCGATGCCTTTGTGCAATATGCGGTGGCTGCTGCGGACATTGCCTGGAAAAACAGCGGCCTGTCGATCAACGAGGAAAATGTCGATCGGGTCGGGGTGATTACTGGCTGCGGTATGGGCGGTCTGCCCACCATCGAGGAATACCACGGGGTTATGATGAACAAGGGGCCACGCAAGATCACTCCGTTCTTTATTCCCAGGGTCATTCCCAATATGCCTTCCGGGCATATTTCCATGCGCATCGGCTGCAAGGGGCCCAATCTGACCCAAACCACCGCTTGTGCCGCCGGCACCCATGCGGTCGGCGAGGCCTTCCGTCACATTGCCTATGGCGATTGCGACGTGGCCATCACCGGCGGGACGGAATCGGTCATCTGCCCCCTTGCCGTTGGCGGATTCAGTGCCATGAAGGCCCTGTCGACCCGCAACGACGATCCGACCACCGCTTCGCGGCCTTTTGACCGGGACCGCGATGGCTTTGTCATCTCCGAAGGCGCGGGGATGATGGTGTTTGAGGAGCTGGAAGCCGCCAAACGACGGGGCGCGACCATCTATGCCGAGATCATCGGCTATGGCCAGAGCAGTGATGCCTATCACATCGCCGCTCCGCCTGAAAATGGCGAGGGAGCGGCTCGGTGCATGGCAGCTGCCCTGCGGGATGCCCGCCTGAACCCCGAAGACATCGACTATATCAACGCCCATGGGACCTCCACTCCGCTCAACGACAAGTGCGAGACCCTGGCCATCAAAACCGTTTTTGGAGCCCATGCCCATCAACTGGCGGTCAGTTCCACCAAGTCAATGACCGGCCACATGCTGGGGGCGGCGGGCGGTATCGAGGCGGCTTTCACCGTCCTCGCCCTGCACCATGGCATCATTCCCCCGACCGCCAACCTGCACAATCCTGATCCGGACTGCGATCTCGATTATGTGCCATTGACGGCACGGGAAACCCGCTTTGAAACCGCCATGTCCAACTCTTTTGGCTTTGGCGGTACCAACGGCGTGGTCATCTTTCGGCGTTACGCTTAACAACGGCGAACAGGAGGCAGCTGATGAATATTGTCCTGGGATGTGATCATGGCGGATTGGAGTTGAAGCAGGAGATTGTCTCGTTGCTTGAACAAGCCGGCCACACGGTCAATGATGTCGGCTGCTTTTCGCCTGAATCGGTGGATTATCCCGTTTTTGCCGACAAAGTGTGCGCGGCGATCAAGGAAGGAACCTCCACCCGTGGCATTCTCATTTGCGGTACGGGAATTGGTATGTCGATCGCCGCCAACCGGCATCGCCATATCCGGGCTGCACTCTGTCACGAGGCGGTCACCGCGAGACTCAGCCGTGAACACAACGATGCCAACGTCCTCTGTTTGGGGGCCAGGGTCTTGGGTCGTTCCATTGCCCTGGACATTGTCAAGGTTTGGCTCGAGACCGAATTCGCCGGAGGCCGTCACCTGAGAAGGATCACCATGATGGGGTGAGCATTCCTCTGTCAGCATGTTCTCGACAAACCGGTAGGCTTGAATACAAGGCTGCCGGTTTTTTTTTTGCAGCCGATTCTCCGCCTTTTGCCATCATCCAGAGTGGGGGTACCATGAAGTGTCCGTATTGCGGTCATTTGGACAGTCGGGTCATTGATTCCCGCATCAGTAAGGATAAAACCATCACCCGCCGCCGCCGGGAATGCGATGCCTGCCAGCGCCGTTTCACCACCTACGAGCGGATTGAGTTGATGCTGCCGATGCTGATCAAAAAAGACGGGCGACGCGAGCCATGGGATCGGGGAAAAATCGTCGCCGGATTGGAGAAGGCCTGCGAGAAGCTGGCGGTCAGCATGACCGATATCGACGCCTTTGTCGACAATATCGAACAAAAGTTGCAGGATTACGGTGGCAAGGAAATTCCCACCAGCCAGATCGGCGAGTGGGTGATGGAGGCGCTGCCCGCCTTGGACGAGGTAGCCTATGTGCGTTTTGCCTCGGTCTATCGTCAGTTCAAGGATGTCAACGAATTCATGGACGAACTGAAACTGTTTCTCGGCGAGCGGGGAAAACACTGAGGGGACATGGCAATGGCGCATGGGCATGAGTGGTACATGGAACTGGCCCTGGCCGAGGCGCGGAAGGGCCTGGGCCGCACCTCACCCAATCCGGCGGTAGGAGCGGTGGTGGTCAAGGACGGGAAAGTGGTCGGCCGGGGGTATCATCATCGAGCCGGCACGCCGCACGCCGAAGTCCATGCCCTTGCCGATGCTGGTCCCCAAGCGAGAGGCGCAACCATCTATGTCACCCTGGAGCCCTGTAATCACACTGGTCGTACTCCCCCCTGCACCGAGGCCATTCTCGCTGCCGGTATAGCCATGGTAGTCATCGGCATGGCTGATCCCAACCCCCGGGTGGCTGGTGGGGGGGCCGCCTATCTGCGGCAGCGCGGCCTTGAGGTCGTGAGCGGAGTGCTTGAGCAGCCCTGCCGGGCGTTGAATTATCCTTTCATCAAGCACAGCACCACTGGTTTGCCGTGGGTGATGATGAAGGCCGGATTAAGCCTCGACGGCAAGATCACCTTCCGATCCAGACAAGGCGCGGCGCTGACCGGCGAGGAATCGTGGCGGTTTGTGCATCGACTGCGCAATCAGACCGATGCGATTTTAATTGGGGTGGAAACAGCGATCATCGATGACCCCAGCCTGACCACCCGGCTGGAAGGTGTAGCCGATACCCGTGATCCTGTGCGCGTCGTGCTCGATTCCTGTTTGCGGCTGCCCCCTCAGGCCAGGATGTTGCACCAACGGTCAACGGCGGAAACCTGGGTGGTGTGCGGCTCCGAGGCATCCAGCGACCGCGAGGAACAGTTGGTCCGTGCTGGCGCGCGGGTGCTTCGCCTGGCGCTTGGCGCGGATGGCCGAGTGGATTTGCCCGCCATGCTTCGCTTGCTCGGGGCGCGGAACCTGACCTCCGTGCTGGTCGAGGGCGGTGCCGGCATCCACGGCGCCATGTATGGCCAGCGGCTGGTTGACGAGCTCCTGCTCTTTTATGCCCCCTTCATCGTCGGCGATCAGGGAACGCCACTTGTCAGCGGCTATAGTCTTGCAAGGCGCGATCAGGCCCCCAGGTTGGCGGATGTGGCGCTCCAGCCGCTGGGCAATGATTTCCTTTTCAGGGCGCTGGTGCGGCCGTGAAAACCGCTTGATCCGCTCTCGGCGGCGGCCGCCCGTTTTCCTCTCCGGCCATCCTGTCGTTACTCGATGGCGTACTGGGTCAGCTTGCGATAGAGCGTTTTGCGACTGATGCCCAGGGTGTCGGCGGTTTTTTGCCGGTTGCCGCCGTAGAAATCGAGCATTTTGAGGATGTGCTCCCGCTCCACCGACTCCAGGGTCAGAGCGGCGCCGCTGCTTTCCGAAGATTCCACCAGTTCGCGTGGCAGACAGCGTTCGGTGATAATCCCATTTTCCGCGAGAATGATCGACCGTTCGATCACGTTGCGCAGTTCCCTGATGTTCCCCGGCCAGTTGTAACGCAGAATGCAGGCCTTGGCCCGTTCAACGATATGGTAGGTGGTGTTGTCCGGGCTGAGGGTGGTCAGGAAATAGTCGACCAGCAGCGGCAGATCTTCCTTGCGATGCCTGAGCGAGGGGATCTCGATGCTGAAGGCGTTGATGCGGTGGTAGAAGGCCTCGTTGAACCGTTCCTTTTCCACCTCGTCTGCCAGATGGCGGTTGGTGGCGAACAGAAAACGGATGTTGACTTTGCGTTCCTCCTTTTCCCCCACCCGGCGGTAGGTGCCGGTTTCCAGGACCCGCAGGAGCGAGGCCTGGACTTCCAGCGGCAGTTCGCCGATTTCATCGAGAAACAGGGTGCTGTCGTGGGCAAAGGAGAGCAACCCCTCCCGCGATTCGTTGGCTCCGGTGAACGACCCCTTGATGTGGCCGAAAAGCTCGCTGCGCGCCAGCTCCTTTTGCAGGGTGGCGCAGTTCTTGACGATCATCGGATTGGCGGCCAAGGGGGACCGCTGGTGGATCAGCCGGGCGACCACATCCTTGCCGGCACCCGATTCACCGGTGATCAGTACCGGAATCTTGGCCGGGGCGACCTTGTCGATCAGAAACTGGATGTCGCGGATGGCCTGGGAATTGCCGATGAACCGCACCTGATTCTGTGCCTGGCCGGTGCTGTGGCGGAGCATAGCGTTTTCCCGCGACAGCAAAACCCGCTGATGGGCCTTTTCCACAATCAAATCGAGCCGGTCGAGGTTGAACGGCTTGCGAATGAAATCGCAGGCCCCGAGTTTCATCGCCTCCACCGCGATATCGACATCGCCGTGACCGGTGATCATGATCACCTCGATGTGGGGGATCGATTCCCGAATCTTGATCAACAGCTCCAAATCGGACACATCGGGCAGCCATAGGTCCATGATGATGACGTCAAACCAGTGGTTGCGGATCATGGCCAGGGCCTCGGCACCATCGGCCGCGGTCAGGATCTCGCGGCGGCTGTTGGCCAATTCCTTCTGCAGCAGCCGTCTGATCGACTCTTCGTCGTCGACTACCAGGATGGAGTATCTTTCTTTGTCCATTCTTCGTTGATACCTGGAAGAGAAACCCGAAATGCCGACCCGGTGCCCACGACACTGGTGACATTGATTTCGCCGTTATGATTTTTGACAATGGAATAACAGGTGGAGAGTCCGATGCCGATGCCCTTGCCCACCGGTTTGGTGGTGAAAAACGGCTCAAACAGTTTGTCCTGGAGTTCCAGGGGGATGCCGCAGCCGGAATCTTCAATCACCAGCGTCACCCCGGCGGTCTCGTCGCTATAGGTTTTGATCTGAATGAGGCCGCCGTTGCTGGTGGCATCCAGGGCGTTGGTCAGCAGGTTGATGATCACCTGCTTGAGTTGGGATTCGTCACCAAGGATCGCCGGCAGGTCTTCCTGCAACTCGGTCTTGACCGTCAGGTCGTGTTGCTCCTTGAAGTGATGCTTGAGAATGAACAGGGTATCGGTGACGCATTGGTTGATATTCACATGGCCGCGACTGGAAGCCGTGGGCCGGCTGAAGGTCAGCAGGGTTTGGACAATGTCGCGACAGCGTAAGCATTCCTTGATGATGGTTTCGGTGTATTCCTTGAAATCGCAGAACAGGTCGTCGTCGATCTTGCCCTGCAAGCGGCTGATTCTACGTTTGAGTCCTTGGGCAAAACCGTTGATGGCGGTCAGGGGATTGTTGATCTCGTGGGCCACGCCGGCGGCCAGTGCTCCCACGGTGGCCATTTTTTCCGCCTGATAAAACTGGGCCTGGAATTCTTTTTCCAGGGTCACATCCCGCTTGAACAGCAGCACCTGACGTTCGCCGGTGAGGCTGGTTTTCAGCGGCGAGGCGATGATTTCGTAATGCTTGAAATCGTCGTTGACCTTGTAGATGCACAGATCCTTGACGATTTCATCGCGGTCCAGGGCGTGCAAGGCCGGACAGTCCTCGCACCGGCCTTGCTGGCCGCGAAAGATCTCGTAGCAGAAGCGACCGATGGGGTCGATGCCGGGAAACCAATCGGTGAACACATGATTGACCCGCTGAATGCTGAGGTCTTCGGCCAAAACCACCATCAAATCGGTAATACCGTCAAGCAACGCCTGAATTTCTTTTCGTTTTTTCTCCAATTCCAGATTGGAGCCCTTGAGCTGCTCGACCTTTTGCTGCAATTCCTGGTAAAAACCGAGCTTGCAGTGCTCGATGCCGACCAGGTCCTCAAGGGTGGTGTAGTGGGGCATCACCACACCTCCTCGCAGATTCGGTAAAATTCTTCCCAGGTGGCAGGCCGGGGGTTGGTCAGGTTGCAGGCATCATGGACCGCCATCTTACACAGCGGTTCAAGATGATGCCGTTCACTTTCCGGAATCAATTGGCTCAGCCGCAGGGCAACGTCGAACGAGGCAAAAAATTCCTCGAGTTTCTCAATGCCGGCCAAGGCGGTATCCTCATCCGATCCGACCTGGCGCTTGAGGATCAATCGGCCGATATCGGCCATGCGCTGGGGGTTGATGCCCATGTTGAAGCGCATGACACTGGTCAGCAGGATCGGATGGACAATGCCGTGGCGCATGTCGAAATGGCCGCCCAGGGCGTGGGCCAGGGCGTGTTCGGCGCCGAGTCCGGCATTGGAAAAGGCCATGGAAGCGGACACCGAGGCAATGCTCAGCTGCTCCAGGGAATCGAGCGAACGAGTGGCCACCGCGCGTTGCAGGTTGGCCAGGATCAGGTCAATGGCCCGAAGCGAGTGAATTTCGGTGAACGGCGAGGCAATGCGCGACATGTAGGCCTCGATGGCGTGGGCCAGCGCATCGACCGCCGACTGGATGATCAGCGATTCGGTCTTGGTGCGCAGGATCAGCGGATCGACAATGGAGATGTTGGGCACCAGAGTCCGGGTGATGATGGACATTTTGACCCCGCGCTTCATGTCGGTGATGATGCAGAACTGGCTGATATCCGAGCCGCTGCCGGCCGTGGTGGTGATCAGCATCATCGGCGGCAGCGGCCGCTGCACCCGGTTGGCGCCCTCGTAATCCCGTATCCGGCCGCCGTTGCTGGCGATGATGGCAATGCCCTTGGCCGTGTCCATGGCGCTACCGCCGCCAATGGCGATGATCACATCGGTGCCGTTCTTGGAATAGAGCTGCGCTCCCTGCTCCACCTGAAAGTCACGCGGATTCGAGGTCACGCCGGGGTAGTACACCCACTTGATGCCCTCCTTTTCCAGAACGTCCATCAGGCGTTGCAGCCATCCGACCTCCTCGATCCCTTCGTCGCTGACCAGGAACACTTTTTTGGCGCCGAGGCGCAAGGCACATTGTCCGGCATAGTTGAGACTTCCCCGGCCAAAGATGATTTCGGGGATGGCAAATTTGGTGATATCCATGAATCCAGTTCCGCGTGAATACGCGCGATCGATGATGTTGAAAAGTGAGGCGAATCCCAGCCCATTGCTGAGGCGGCTGTTGTCGGGGCGTGGGTTGGCTTGGGTTTCAGGGACCACTGATTTCCCCGGAAAGCAGTGGGAGCGTGGACGGTTCTTACATCGTTCCTCGCAACCTGCGGAATCCAATGCATTTTTCATGCCGATAACCTTTTGTCGGAGGGGCGGACGGCACGGCGAACAGAAACCGTTGGGTATAAATGACTCTTTTTTCCCAATATATAACAAAGGGAAAAAACTCTGTCAGAAGCAATGATACCAAAAACCAACCAAGAAAGAAAATCAGTTCGAGTTCTTTTGACCCATATTCTCATCGAGTACGGGGCATATTGACTCTTCTTTTGCTGCAATTGCATCCTATCAAGAAAGTGCCATATCTGGCAGGTACTTCATAGCGTTTCGGGTCACCGGTGACATCCTTTTTTTCTTCATCTTGTGCCAAGGGGCAATACCATGTACATTCGTGTTCCATATAAGGTGTGTTATGCCTGACCGCGAAGCGTGATGGAGTAATCTGGGTCCCTTGGATCGTGCTCTGGAGGCCATCGACGATGCGTATTCCTGTTCCCCCGAAAAACAATCCGCTTTGGGCCGACATTGTCACCGGCCGGAAACGATTCGTCCTCAAATCGCTTGGCGCCAAAATTCTCCTTGGCCGGCTGATGCGGTCGGTCGGCACGGCGCCTACTCCGGATAATATCGAGCATGCGGTGGAGCAATTGCATGCCATCTATGCAAAGAATGCAACCAGTCCGTCCGTGCAGGAAGACATTCAAACCATTTTCGGGTAGGAGCCGCCATGCATCAGAATATGTTCACTGTCGCCGAGGTCGAACCGCTGATCACCGCAGGACGGACCCTGCTGCTCGCCGGCGAGGAGCAGCTGATGCGCCAGTTACCCAAGGGGCGATGGATCGGTGGTACGATCCCCTATTTCATCACCTCGGATCAGGGTGGGATCGTTTCCCGTGAGCAGCTGTTCGTCACCGACCTGACCCCGGTCGCAGCGTCGGCGGCCATCGAAGTGTATGACCGGCACCGGCTCGGCACGATCTATACCCAAAACGAAGGACGCGACTTCAGCTTCATTATTCTGCCGGCAGCCAGCTCCGTGCACGCGTCGTTTGCCCTCAACGCCCCCCATTACCAGGATTTTGGCAGCCGGCCGTTGGTCGGCTGGGTGGCGGGCGTGCATCTCGTTGAGATGGGCACGGCAACGCCCAAGGTGTTCAACGGCCTCTCGGGCACAGCCCATGCGCAGGAGGCGGTGGTCATGCATGTAACCCTGCCTGCCGATAAAACCGTGGACGTGGGTATCCTCAATATCTTTGAGCAGGGGGAAGGGGACACCTTTATCTTTCCCAACGATGGCTTTTCCTGCACCGATGTACTGGTCAATGGGGTCAGGGAAAATTTCGCTCAGTATATCCTTCGCAACGAACTCGACACCAAACTGCCGTTGGTGGCCGATTATTACGGCGCCTTGATCAATACCAGCTTTCAAAACGTCGAGCCCGACGGCAAGGTCGAATTTTATGCGCCGGTGTTTGCCGGCATCCACTACAGGCACGCCAGGGCGGTCGCCGACTATGAAGCCACCTTCAACAGGCAGCTGCGCACGCTCAACCCCGGCGGCCGCACCATTGTCTTTTCCTGCAACTGCATTCTCAACTATCTCTACTCCGGGTTGCAGGGATACCGAACCGATCCCTTTGTCGGCCCCATCACCTTTGGCGAGATTGCCTACCAGTTGCTCAACCAGACCCTGGTCTATCTTGAAGTGCACAACCTCTAACCAGACCGCTTTCATCCGCCACGGGCACGTTGCGCCGCGAAGGGGCAGCGCGCCTTCCGGCCCTACGCGGCCATGATTGTCAGCGTCAGCCGGCGGACCGATATCCCTGCCTTTTACGGCGACTGGCTGCTCAACCGGCTGCACGCGGGCGTCGCACTGGCCCGCAATCCCTTCAATCCCCGGCAGGTTTCGCGGGTTTTCCTCGATCCGCTTCTGGTGAATTGCCTAGTGTTTTGGACCAAGAATCCGGCGCCGCTGCTCGGTCGGCTGGATGAAATCGACCGGCTCGGCTACCCGTATTACTTCCACTTTACCCTCACCGGCTGTGGTCTCCAGTTGGAACCGCGGGTTCCCGATCAGGCCAGTCTGATCGCTACGTTCCGTCGCCTGGCCGACCGTATCGGCCCGGACCGGGTGCTGTGGCGTTTTGACCCGATTGTCTTCACCGCGACCCTGACCCCTGAGCACTATCTGCAGGCCTTTGATCAGCTGGCGCGGCACCTGCGCGGCCACACCCGCTGCTGCATCGTCAGCTTTCTCAGCCTCTATGCCAAATGCAGGCGCAACCTGCGGGGAATCGATCTGCTGCCGCCTGCCCCCGAGGAAGCGACCCGGTTTGCCACCCGGCTTGCCGCCCTGGCCAAGCGTCATGCGATCAGGCTGTATGCCTGCTGCGACTCCCTGCTCCAGGAGCAGTGCGGCTTCGAGGCGGCCCGGTGTATCGACGGTCGCCTAGTGGCCGAGCTGATCGGGCAGCCGGGATTCCGGGTAGGCAAAGACAGCGGCCAGCGACCGGCATGCGGCTGCGCCGCCAGTGTGGATATCGGTGCCTACAACACCTGCCCGCACGGCTGCCGCTACTGCTATGCCAACACCAGCCAACAGGCGGTCATCCACAATCGGGCGGCCCATGATCCCCATTCGCCGCTGCTCGTCGGCACGCTTGTCGGCAACGAAACGATCACCGAGCGCAAGCCGGCGTCCGGCCGCTGGGTCCAGCGTACCCTGTTTTGATTTCTCCGGCCTGCCGCGCGGCTGTCGTCTCCCCCTTCGTCGCTGGCCCGAGAATCTTGACAGGCCAACCAAGCGGTTGTAATGCTTCCCCGAATGGTAATTTCGTCTACCCAAACGGCAAAAGTTCTTTGCCGGGCGGTGAGGGCAACAACGGCAGCGTGGCCACGGACCACGGACTGAACAAGGTGGCGGTATGTATAAAATAATCCATGATAAGGATGAGATGATCATCCGCTTCGAGAAAGACCTGGTCGATGGCGAAACCCTGTCGCGCTTCTTGAGTCACATCAACCTGCAGTCCATGCTGAAGAAGAGCGCCGGCGGCGATGCCAGCGCCCGCTTGCGCGCCCGCAGTCATCTGGCCGCCCTGCCCACCGGCATTGCCCTGCTGCGTGACCCCAGCCTCAACAAGGGTTCGGCCTTTACCCTGGAAGAGCGCGAGGCCCTGGGGCTGACCGGTTTGCTGCCGCCCCGGGTGCACACCCTGGACGAGCAGGTGCAGCGTATTTTGGAAAACCTGCGCAAACAGTCCACCGACATCGAGCGCTACGTCTATCTGATCGCCCTCCAGGACCGCAACAAGACCCTGTTCTACCGGGTGCTGCTCGACAACATCGAGGAGCTGATGCCCATTGTCTACACGCCCACCGTCGGCCAGGCCTGCCTCCAGTTCGGCCACATCTTCCGTCGGCCGCGCGGCATCTATATCACCGCCCGCGACAAGGGCAGAGTGGCGGAATTGCTCGGCAACTGGCCGTTCAACGACATCAAGGTGATAGTGGTCACCGACGGTGAGCGCATCCTCGGCCTCGGCGACCTGGGTGCCGACGGCATGGGCATTCCAGTGGGCAAGCTGGCCCTCTACTCGGTCTGCGCCGGCATCCACCCCTCGCTCAGTTTGCCGGTCACCCTCGACATGGGCACGGACAATGCCCGCTTGCTCAACGACCCGCTCTACATCGGCCTGCAGCATCCGCGCATCCGTGGCGAACTGTACGATGAGATGCTCGAGGAGTTCATCCTGGCGGTGCAGCAGGTCTTCCCCGGCTGCATGATTCAGTTCGAGGACTTCGCCAACCGCAACGCCTTCAGGTTGTTGCAGCAGTACCGCGATCAGGTCTGCTGCTTCAATGACGACATCCAGGGCACGGCCGCCGTCACCGTGGCCGGGATCTTCTCGGCCCTGCGCATCACCGGCGGCGATCTCAAGGAACAGCGATTCCTCTTTCTCGGCGCGGGCGAGGCTGGACTCGGCGCAGGAGAGCTGCTGGTGTCGGCCCTGGTCGATGCCGGACTGTCGCTGGACGAAGCACGCCGCTGCTGCTGGTACGTCGATTCCAAGGGGCTGATCGTCAAGAGCCGCACCGATCTCAGCGGCCACAAGTTGCTCTATGCCCACGACCATCCGCCGATCGCCGACTTCCACACTGCGGTCGAAACCCTCAAGCCGCAGGCGATCATCGGCGTGTCCGGTCAGCCCAAGCGGTTCACCCCGGAGATTTTGGAGACCATGGCCCGGATCAACGAGCGGCCCATCGTCTTTTCCCTCTCCAACCCCACCTCCAAATCGGAATGTACCGCCGAAGAGGCTTACACCTGGACCGAAGGCCGCGCCATCTTTGCCAGCGGCAGCCCCTTTGATCCGGTGGTCATCAAGGGTCGCAAGTTGTATCCTTCCCAGGGCAACAACGTCTACATCTTTCCCGGCGTGGGCATGGGGGTGATGGCCAGCGGCGCGGTGCGGGTGACCGACGAGATGTTCCTGGTGGCAGCCAAGGTGGTGGCCGGCGAGGTGTCGGATGCCGATCTCGAGTATGGCCGGGTCTATCCGCCCCTGCCGCGCATCCGCGAGGTATCGTTGGCCGTGGCCGTGGCCGTGGCCGAGGTGGCCTACCGGGAAGGCCTGGCCGCCAAACCCAAACCCGACGACCTTGCCGAGTATATCCGCGGCCTGATGTTTGAACCGGAATATCAGACGTATATCTGATGGGGGAGAGCACTCCCGACAAAGTCACTTGATCGTTCCCACGCTGGAGTGTGGGAACGCAGGAAGATCAAGCTTTTCACGGGCATGGCCCGCTCCTCCCCCACCCACATGCACTACGGGATGTAGGAGCGGGCCATGCCCGCGATGTTCCCTGATCTTGCCGATCAAAGGATGGGGGCATCTGGTCCCTTCTTCACCGGATTCTTTCGGTAGATGGGGCTGGGGGCACCGCCGACGTAGATTCCTTCCAGATAGGCCAGTTTTCTCGGCAGTTGGTGAGGGGTGCCCCGGGTAACCAGAAAGGTGGCCGGGCCGCCGACCCGCAGCGCGCCGATCTGCTCCAGGCCAAAGAAGCGAGCCCCTTGTTCCGAGGCGCAGCCGATGGCCTCGGCCAGGGAATAGCCGGCCTTGATGAACAGTTTGATCTCTTCCACCACGGATTCGCCATGGAGGATGCCAGGACTGCCGGCACCGGTACCCACGGCTGTCGGCACCCCCAGATCCCGTGCCCGGCCCAACAGTCGGAGCTGATCGGTGAGCAACGCCTTCCAGGAGGCTTCCGCCCCAGGCTGTGCTTTTCCCGGCGCGACATACCGCAACGAAAAACGACAACTGACATCGCCGCCGGAACCCGAGCTGTCCAGGCCATTTTTTGCCCGCAATACGCTGGGTATCCACAGCACCTGGTTGTCGGCCATCTTCCTGAGATGTTCCTCACTCATCAGATAGCCTTGCTCGATGGCGTCGCAGCCGGCGGCCAGTGCCTCGGCCACTGCCTGAGGCCCATTGGCGACCACCACCTTCCTGCCACTCCCGGATTGTGCCAACAGGTGGCGCAGTGCGTCGCCGCCCAAGTTCGGTTCGGAAATTCCGGTCTGTTCGATATCGTTGGAGTATCGGATTCTGTGGATAGGAGGGCCAAGCGTCCTGGGTGTCGCACCTTGGCCCTTCTCGATGCCGATACAACCGGCTGAGCAAATGGACAGGGCCTGTTCCGGCGCTGTTGTACCGCGATACCGGGCAAGCAACGCCTCGGGGGTGTTACTGTCGACCACGCCCAGCACACCGTGGGCCAGGCAATATCCGATGTGCCGATTAACCAACGCGGCCTGCCGTTCGGGGTTGGCTTGCTCCATATCTGCCCGTAGCCGCGGATCAATCGCGGGCGACCGCGCCAGGGCAACGCTGCAGTCGATCAACGGCGGCACGATGGTGCAATGGGAGAGGTCATCGACGGTCGCCCCTGGATCACGGGGCAATTCGCTGCGCTCGCCCATCGCCGTGATGCGCCCGTCCTTGAGCGTAAGCACGATTTCTTTGCGCACCGTACCACTCCAGCCATCGATGCAACTGCCTGCGATGATGTATCGGGTGTTGTCCATGGTAAACTCGGTTGAAAAGCAGTTGCTCCTGTTTGGACTTGAAATCACCCCTTCCCCTGCACCCTACCCGGTCGATCAACCAAACGGGACGGAACGCAGGAGCGTCCAGTGCTGTATTCTCACGCAAAAGCGTGGGAACAATCGTAACAAAAGAATTAGTTTGGAATTTTCACGAAATCATCATCGTAGTTGCCTTGCTCAGCGGCAGAATGACAGGCTATGCAATTGGAACGGGAACCAATTGATGGTTTACTAAAAATGTTTGCATCCAGTTCGCGATGTTTTTCACGGATATACGGTATTTCTGTAATCCGTAACGGTGTTTGGCCCGCTAGACTTTTTAAGATTTTTTTTGCTCTTTTAGCCGATGAGTATTCAGCAGAGTTTGCTCGCACATATTCATTGATAAGGTTTTTTGATTTTTCCTCTAAAGTGATTTCTTCACCGAAATGAGAGGGCAGATTGGAAAGAATTTTTTCCCATGACCCTGAAGGAAGCAGGCCTGGCTGATAAGCAAAATGGCATGCTCCGCAGGTTTGCTTAAAAATTCCGTTGGTTACAGGGTCGAAATACCTGGTTTCGTTTTGTTTATGCTCACTCGCGACAACACAACATGGAAAAAGGAAAAGGAGGTAACTCGTGAGAAGCATGTTAACCGTATTGTGTTTTTTCATGATCACCCTTCGCCTGTTCGAATTTTTAGAATATTGACCACACAATAATATTGATAAGCACCTTAGTTAGGCAATTAATAGGTTGTTTTTATTTTTGAATGATCCTTCTCTTGAAGAAGACGTCGTCAAAAGACGCTCACCCTTCCGTGTGCACGGGATACGATGCTGCCCAAGTCGTGTCATGCTGTTCGCCCTATGACCAGCTTGGCCAATAAGCAAACGGCTATTCTGTAACGTCAAGGATTTCTTGCTAGGAATAGGAGGTCAGGCGATGAACCGGCCTCCTTCGCGCCTTGCAGCGCATCCCCGTCACGGTTTGCGGACGAAATCCTCCAATTTCGGCTGCAGAGGGCAATAACCGGTCATGCAGTCGCCCACGGCATTGATCTCCGCGTCCTCAAGATCGATCAGGGCGGCGATGACATCGGCCTCGTCCCTGCCGGCAAAGACGCCCTCGCCGGTGTACCAGCCCGATCCTTCTCGATATTGGAAGCGGCTGTGCACTTCGGCCAGCTGTTGTTCACGGGGCAGGTCGATGAATTTCGTGTTGTTTGAATCCGACATCGGGCCTCCTGGTGCGGGTCGTTGTGCATTGCGACCGGCGGTTGCGATCTCTCCTCTGGTCAGGACTTGGCCGCTTCGCCAACCTGACGAAAGATTCCCTAACCCCTTCTTTATTCCCTCACCACACGCCCGGCTCGACCTTGCCGAGAAAGATCTTGGTGCAGATAAGGATGTTGCGGGCGTTGTCACCGGCCTGGATACGGAGCAGCCCCTCGCGGATGATGATTTTTTTCAACAGTTCGCGACCATTGGATTCGTTGTAATAAATGTCCGAATCGAGAATGTCCTGGACGTTTTCCGGCTCGGTCTTGTCGACGATCAGCTGGATGCCCAGTTTAAGAAAGGGGTCCTTGATCTGCATCAGTTCGCCTTCCAGGGCGAGCAGGCCCCGTTTGAAGGCTACTTCTCCCAGATCGCGCAACTGCTGTACCAGCGGCACCAGGCTTTCCTGATCTTCCTTGCTGCAGGCCGCCTTGGCGGCCAGGGCTAAATCTCGTAACATGTTTTGCTCCATGGGTGATGATGAGACAGCCAGCGATGGTCAATGGCTGCGGGTCCGTTTCCTGAGCCATTGTGCAGAGATCGGCGCCAAAAGGAAAGGAAAAAAGTGCTTGGCGATGTGGGGCTGCTATTCCGAGCGCAAGGCCTCCAGGGGATTGAGCCGGGCCGCCTGACGGGCGGGCAGGATCGAGGCGAGGATGCCGATGGCCAGGGCCACCAGTTCGGCGAGGACGATGAAGGTCCAGGGGGTGTGCACCGGCAGGAGCGGCACGAAAAAGTGAATCAAGGTGGCGCAGACAAAGCCCGCCCCCAGTCCGGCCGCGCCGCCCAGGGCGGAGAGCAGGGTGCCCTCAAAGAGAAAGAAGAGCAGGATCTGGGCTTTGGTGGCGCCGATGGCCCGCAGCAGGCCAATCTCGCCGGTGCGTTCGCGAACGGCGATGGTCATGACGGTGAAAATGCCGACACTGCCCACCAACAGCGAAATGCCGCCCAAGGCGCCGACCGCCACGGTCAGCATGCCCAGCACCGAGCCAAGTACGTCGAGCATCTGCTGCTGGGTGGTGATGGTGAAGTCCTCTTGGCCATGGCGGGCCAGGAGCAGCCGTTTGATCGCCGCCACGACCTCGCTGGCCTCGGCTCCCTCGCGGTAGAGGATGTCGATCTCCATCAGACCGTCACGGTTGAACAGATCCAAGGCGCGCACCGCCGGGAGGTAGAGGGTGTCGTCCATGTCAAAGCCGAGGATCTGGCCCTTGGATTCCATCACCCCGATCACCCGCGCCGGCTGGTTGCCGATCTGCACCCGTTCGCCAAGCGGATTGCGATCCGGGAACAGTTCCTGCCGTACCTTGTGGCCCAGGACGACAAAGGCGCGGGCGGTGCGGGCATCGTCGGGCGGCAGGAAACGGCCGCTCTGCACCCGCATGCGAAAGGCCCGGTCCATTTCCGGGCCAACGCCGTAGAGGGTGATTCGCCGGGTTCGGTTGCCAGCCTTGACCTCGGCGTTGCCCTGGATCATGGGTACGGCAGCCTCGATGCCGGGCAGCCCGCGCAGGGCGTCGGCATCCTCCAGGGTGAGCAATCGTTCCGAACCGATCACCCCCAGCGAAGTGCCCATGGTGGTCACCTTGCCCGGATTGATGGCGATCAGGTTGGTGCCGAACTGGGTGAACTCGGCGAGCACGAACCGCTGCAAGCCCTCGCCCATGGAGGTCAGCAGAATGACCGCGGCGATGCCCACCGCGATGCCCAGGCCGGTGAGAAAGGAGTGCAACCGCTTGGCCCGGATGGAAGTGGTGATGAACTGGAGCTGGTCGAAAAAATCCATGGGGCGTCAGTGGCGGGCCAGGGCCTGGATGGGATCGAGTCGGGCCGCGCGGCGGGCGGGCAGCAGCGAAAAAATAAATCCGGTGCCCAGCGCCGTGCCCAGGGCGGCACCGATGGCCCAGGGCGGCGGCGTGGTCTGCAGGGTGGGGTAGAATTGGACCGCCAGCCAAGCGCCGCCAAACCCAAGGCCCAGGCCGATCAGGCCGCCGATGGTGGAGAGCAGCAGGGCCTCGGTGACGATCAGGGCCATGACCTGCAGCTGGCCCGCGCCCAGAGCCTTGCACAGGCCGATCTCGGCGGTGCGCTGGGCCACGGCCATGAGCATCACGTTCATGATGAGGATGCCCGCCACCACCAGACTGATGCCGGCAATCCCGGCCACGGTCAGGGTCAGCACCCGGAGGATCTTGTCGAAGGTGGTCAGGACCGAGTCCTGGGTGATGATGGTCACGTCTTCCTCGCCGTAGTGGCGCTTGGCGATGGTGGTGGTGATGTGGGTCTTGAGCCGGTCGATGGCACCGAGGTCGGTGGCCTCGATGAGGATGCGGAACAGTCCTTCGGTGTTGAGCAGCATCTGGGCAAAGGCCACCGGCACGATCACCAACTCCTCGGTGTCCAGGCCGAGCGAACGGCCCTCGGAACCAAGGATGCCGATCACCCGGCAGCGGAAGCCGCCGAGGCGCACCAATTCGCCGAGCGCGTTCTGCTGGCCGAACAGCTCGCGGTAGACCTTGGCGCCGATGACGCACACCGGCCGGGCCAGTTCCATGTCGTCATCGGGGAGGAAGGTGCCGCGATCGAGCTTGAGGTGGTGGATGTCGAGGATGGGCGCGGTGGAACCGACCAGCGGCACCTGCCGCTCCTTGCCGCGCCAACCGATGTTCATCTCGCCGATGTTGATCGGGGTCAGGCGCTTCACCGCGTCACCACGGGCCAGGGCCCGGGCATCGGCCAGGGTGAGGTCGCGCGGGGTCTCGCCCACCAGGGCGGCCGGGGTGTTGGCCGCGGTTTCGGTTCGGCCGGGAATGACGATCACCAGGTTGGTGCCCAAGGAGGCGAACTGGTTGACAATGTAGAGTCGGGCGCCGTTGCCGATGCCGGTGAGCAGGACCACTGCGGCCACGCCGATACTCATCGCCAACAGCATCAGCAGGGTGCGCACCCGGTTGGAACCCAGCGAGGCACAGGCAAAACCGAGGGCATCCAGGGGCCGCATGGTTCAGTTCCTGCGGCTGTCGGCGGCGATACGGCCGTCCACCACCCGGATCTGCCGCCGTGCCCGCTCGCCGATCTCCGGATCGTGGGTGACGATCACCAACGTCAGCCCGCGCTGGTTCAGCTCCTCCAGCAGTTCGATGATGTCGGTGCCGGAGTGGCGGTCGAGGTTGCCGGTGGGCTCGTCGGCCAGCAGCACGGTCGGCCGGTTGATCACCGCCCGGGCAATGGCCACCCGCTGGCGCTGGCCGCCGGAAAGTTCGTCCGGTTTGTGGTGGCGCCGCGCGGTCAGGCCAAAGGCCTCCAGCAGAGGCGTGCTGCGTTCGGTTCGTTCGCGGCGCGCGACGCCGGCCAGCAGCAGGGGCAGTTCGATGTTCTGCTGGGCGGTGAGGCGGGGAATGAGATGGAAAAACTGGAAGATGAAACCGATCTTGCGGCTGCGGGTGGCGGCCAGTTGGCGGTCGTCGAGGCTGGTGACGTCCTGGCCTTCGAGCAGGTAGGTGCCGCTGTCCGGGGTGTCGAGCAAGCCCAGGGTGTTGAGCAAGGTCGATTTGCCCGAGCCCGAGGGGCCCATGATGGAGAGGTATTCGCCCGGCGCGATGGTGAGCGAAATGCGGTCCATGGCCCACACCTCCTGACCACCGACATGAAAGATGCGGCTGACCTCGCGCAGTTCGATCATGGCGTGGCCACTGTCCGGGCGGGTTGCTCCACCTCGACCAGCACGCCATCGGCCAAGCCCTGGCGGTCGATGGAGGTCACTACCGTCTCGCCTGGCTGCAGGCCGGCGCTGACCTCGGTGAATTTCCAATTGGCCAGACCGGTGGTCACCCTGCGGCGCTCGACCCGCTTGCTTTTGGGATCGAGCAAGTAGACCGACCCATCACCCAGCAGGGCCTCGGAGGGGATGCGCATGACCTGCGGCCGGGTAGCGAGGATGATCTCGACATCGGCGCTGTACCCGGCCAGCAGGTTGGGTGGAGCGGCATTCTGGGCAAAGTCGGCCTCGATCTCCACCGTGCGCGCCTGCTTGGCCACCTCGAGCACATAGGGCGAGATGCTGTGCACCGTGCCCGGAAAGCTCTGCTTGGGAAAGGCATCGAGACTGATGCGCACCGCCATGCCGGGCCGGATCTGGGCCGCATCGATCTCGTCGATGGGCGCGGCCACGTAGAGCGACTGCATGTTGATCAGATCCACCGCCGGCAGGGTGGCGATGCCCGGCGGCGACGGTGTCAGATACTCGCCGACCTCGCCGTTAACCTCGGCGACGATGCCGTCGAAGGGGGCAATGAGGATGGTCCGTTCCAGGGTGGCCTCGGTGGCCTTGACCCGGGCGGCGCTCACCGCCCGCCGCGCCGTGGCAGCCTCGCAGGCCGCCCGCCGGGCGCGGGCCGTGGCCTGGGCCTCGTCGTATTTGGATTCCGAGGTGGCCTTGGTGGTCCGCAATTCGCGCTGACGCGCGGCCTGGCGCTCAGCCAGATCGGCCATCAGACAGTTTTCCCGCACGGCGGCTTCGGCGGCAATGGTCTCACTTCGTGCCAGTTGCAGTTCCGCCTGCAGATCCTTGTTCCACAGGGTGAGCAGGATCTGGCCGGCCTTGACCGTGTCGGCCTTGCGCACATGGAGGGTGGCGATCTGGCCGCCGATGGGCGGGGTCAGGTTGGCCCGGTTGCGGGCCTTGACCGTGCCGGCGCGGGTATTGGCCACCGTGGCCTCGACCAGGCCGCGATCCACGGCCTGTACCGTCACCTTGATCGGCTGTTCCCGGGTCAGGAAACGGTAGCCGGCAAAGAAACCGATGGCCAGCACCGGTACAAGCAACAGAGAAACTTTTTTCAGGGACATCGCATGACGGCTGATCCAACGGTTGAAAGGGGGGACAGGGGCATGGGTGCGCCGTTTTCCGCCTGGACCGTCCTAGACGATCCAGGGGTGTTCCGCGATCCCCCAGTCCTGGGTGGCATAGCGGGCGCCATGGACCACGCCGTCTCCGGTCGCGATCGTCCGTTTACGCCGCCGGACATCCTCCACGTATTGGGGCCGGCTGTTTTCGGCCACCACGTCGGCGATCCGCGCCAGTTTGTCGCTTTCCACGGCGTCCGGATGGTTGGCAAGCCACTTCAGGATGCCGCGCTCCTCCTGAGCAAAATCGATGCCACCGTTCTGCACCGCGATATCGAAGCACAGGGCAAGGCCCCGTTCGCTTTTCAGACCAAAGCGTTTTGTGTCGCGCAGGGCGATATCCCAATAGGCCCCCACCCGTTTCAGCTGAACGGCCTGGACTTCGGGAAAGGTGCCCAGGGTGGCGAAGGCCTGTTCCCACGGCCCTTGCACGCGGTATTTGTTGGAGCCGATGGAGATGGCGTTCGCCCAGGCAATCTGCTCGTTTTTGCTCTGCCGGAGCACGTCGAGCAGGTCATCCCTGAGGCTGCCGAAAGCCTGGTCGAGCAGGGCGGGATACTGCTGTGCCACCTCGGAAATGATCCGTTTCAGTTCGCCGTGCTGCAAGGTAAAGCCAATAATGCCCCAGGTCAGGCCGGCCCCGTCGAAATTGCCGGCAATTTTTTGAAAGCCATGACCTTCAAAATCGCCGGTCAGTTGCAGGCAGCGGGCAAAGAGGGAAGGCGGAGCTTCTCCCATCAGGCTCGACCAGGTCTCGGTGGTTATCTTGCCGTTGCTTTCCATCCCCTTGGCCTGCTGATATGCCTTGAGCGCCTTTTCCGTGTCGCCGCCGTAGATGCCATCGATCTCCTCGGGATCGGCCCCGGCCGCTCTGAGGGCAACCTGGATCTGCCGCACGACTTCCCCGCGCACAGCCCGGTATCCCTTGCTGGCCCGTTGAAAATAGACTCTGGTCATAGTTCTCTCCTTGTGGTTGATGGGTGAACGCGCTGCGGTCTGGGAGCGCATCGTCCCTCCGGGTGGTGGAACCATTGCGAACACCCCAGCCGCGGGGATGGTGTGAACAGGAGACTATTGTTTCTTTTTGCGGGACCGATAGAACAGCAACAGCAGCAGGGAGCCGCCCACGGCCAGGGCCAAGCTGCCCAGGTTGAATCCGGTCACCGTTCCCCAGCCGAGAAAGGAGCCGATCAAACCGCCGACGAATGCCCCGGCTATCCCGAGCACGATGGTCATGAAAAATCCGCCCGGGTCTTCACCCGGCATGATGAGTTTGGCGATGATCCCGACGATCAGTCCCATGACGATCCACGACAGAATGCCCATTGCGCTCCTCCTTGTGTGAAGTATGGCGAGAATGCCGGTGACGCGGGGACAGGCAGGGTGGAATCCTCCGGCCCTGCACGCCTGTCCCGATCCACCGGCAGGCAAAGGCCTTGGCTGCGGGCAACCGCAGTGTGGGGCCGCGTTGACATTGGCCGCCAGGGCATGAGGGCATGTGGCGGCGCTATGCCGATACCTCCGCGAAATAAGACCATAATTACAGACGGAAGGCAAGCGGGGAACAGGGGGGAGGGCGGGGAAAATACTACAGGTGCCTCGCCGGTTGTGGCAGGAAACAACGCACGAAGCGAGCGGCAGCCGGAAGGGGGCCGCACCCGAGCGGGACAACGGGTGCGGCCGGTGCATTGGCTGGCGGGAATCAGGCCGTTAGTGCAACGATCTTTCCACCACCTCCTTGACGTCGTCGGAGAGCGAGCGTTGCGAGCCGATGCGTTCGAGTTGGGCGCGCATCAGCTGCTGGCGGCCGGCATCGTAGCGGCGCCATTGGGTCAACGGGGTGAGCATCCGGGCGGCAATCTGCGGATTGAGCGGATCGAGCAGGCAGACCTGATCGCCGAGGAAGTCGTATCCGGAGCCATCGGCGGCATGGAACTGGCCGTGGTTGGTGGCACAAAAGGTGGCGATCAGCGACCTGACCTTGTTGGGGTTCTTGTAGGTGAAGCTGGGGTGCGTGGTCAGGGCCTTGACCCGGTCCAGGGTACCGGGCAGGGTGCAGCCGGCCTGGAGGATCAGCCACTTGTCGACCACCAGCGGATCGTGCTGCCATTGGGCGTGGAAATCGGCCAGCAACTCGGTTCCGGTGGCCAGGTCGGCATTGACCACGCAGCTCAGGGCGGCGATGGCATCGGTCATGTTGTCGGCATGCCGGTACTGGTGGACGCCCTTGTGCAACAGGCAGGGATCGAGCACGCCATCCAGGGGGGGCGCCAGCAGATAGGCCAGGCAGCCGTTGCGCAGGGCCCGTTTGCCGGCGTCGAGGGCGCTGTAGCGGTAGGGGCCGGGGATGCGCAGGGTTTCGTAGCCCTGGAGCAGCTCGCTCCGCAGGGCCTGGCCGATCAGGGCGCGGAACTGTTGACGGACCGCGAAGATGGCCACCGGATCGACGACCTCCATCTGCTGGCCGATCCAGTTTTCCGAGGGCAGGGCCATGGCCATGGCCAGGAAGGCCGGATCGGAGTCGCGGTCGAGCAGCAGATTGCGCAGGCCGTGGAGCAGACGGTCGTCCACCTGTACCGGTTGGCCCTGTTGATGCCGTTCGATCTGCGCCAGCAGATGGTGCAGGCCGAGTTTTTGGCCCGCATCCCAGCGGTTGAAGGGATCGGGGTCGTGCGCCATCAACACTCCCAGTTCCTCGTCGGACTGGTCGAGGCGGACCTTGACCGGCGCGGAAAAGTTGCGGAGAAACGAGATCGTGGGAGTGCTGGCGATATTGGTGAATTCAAACCGCTGTTTGGCCTCCGAGAGGATCAGTACCCTGGTAGTGGCGTCGGGCGCGTTCTCCAGGGGCATCGCGCGCCCCTGGGCATCGAGCAGGCCCACGGCCAGCGGCATGAAGAAGGGGAGCTTCTCGGCGCTTTCCCGGGTGGGCGGACAGGTCTGCTCCACTGTAAGGATCAGCTGCCGGGCGGCCGGGTCGTAGTCGGCCCGGACCGTGAGTTCCGGGGTGCCGGCCTGCGAATACCAGCGTTTGAACTGGGTCAGGTCCTTGCCCCAGGCATCGGCCATGGCGGCGACAAAATCGTCGCAGGTCACGGCCTGACCGTCGTGGCGTTCGAAATAGAGGTCCATGCCTCGGCGGAAGGTCTCCGGGCCGAGCAGGGTGTGGAGCATGCGGATCACCTCGGCGCCTTTGTTGTAGACGGTGAGAGTGTAGAAATTGTTGATCTCGACAAACGAGGGCGGCCGCACCGGGTGGGCCATGGGGCCGCTGTCCTCGCGGAACTGGAACGAGCGGATGATGTTGGCGTCCTGGATGCGCTTGACCGGTCGCGAGATCATGTCGGCGGTGAACTCCTGGTCGCGAAATACGGTCAACCCTTCCTTGAGGCTGAGCTGGAACCAGTCGCGGCAGGTGATGCGGTTGCCGGTCCAGTTGTGGAAATACTCGTGGGCGATCACTCCTTCGATGCCTTCGTAGTCGGTGTCGGTGGCGGTTTCGGGCAAAGCGAGCACATACTTGGAGTTGAACACGTTCAGCCCCTTGTTTTCCATGGCGCCCATATTGAAATCATCGACCGCCACGATCATGTAGGTGTCGAGGTCGTACTCGCGGCCGAAGCGGAGCTCGTCCCAGCGCATGGCCTTTTGCAGGGCGCGCATGGCGTGGTCGCATTTGTTCCGGTTGCGCTCCTCCACATAGATGTGCAAATCGATCTGCCGGCCGGAACGGGTGGTGAAGGTATCGCTGATGCGCACCAGGTCGCCGGCCACCAGGGCAAAGAGATAGCAGGGCTTGGGGAAGGGATCATGCCAGGTGGCGTAGTGGCGGCCGTCGCCCAGGTCGCCCGAGTCGATCAGGTTGCCATTGGAGAGCAACACCGGGCAGCTGGCCGTGTCGCCGACGATCGTGGTGGTGAATACGGTCATCACGTCCGGCCGGTCCGGAAAGCAGGTGATGGTGCGGAACCCTTCCGCCTCGCATTGGGTGCAATAGTTGCCCGAGGAGAGGTACAAGCCTTCCAGGGCGGTGTTGCCGGCCGGATTGATCCGGGTTTCGGTTTCCACCATGAAGGGACCGTCCGGCACCTGGGCGATGGTCAGCAGGCCGTCGCCGAAATGGAATTCCGTGGCGCTGAGTTCGACACCGTCAAGCGCGACCCGCACCAGTTCCAGCTGCTCGCCGTTGAGCACCAGCGGCTGCTTGACCGGGGTGTTGGTGTTGGGCCGGCAGCGGAGAGTGGCCCGCACCCGGGTGGCCTGGGGATCGAGTTCAACCCGCAGGTCGAGACGATCGACCAGATAAGCGGGCGGGGTGTATTCCTTGAGAAATGTTTCTTTTTTTTGCGTTGTCACAGGATAACCTTTGAGAAAAAAGAGGATCAGGCGAATGTTCGGGTCGAACAAACCGTACCGCTTCCCCAAAAGGGGTCGGCATGCTGGCCTGACTGGTCATGGGCGGCCCACGGCGCTGGACTTCAGCGCGAACACGGGCATGAACAGAAAACCGGTTGAGAGAATCGTCGAAAGCTAGCGCATAGCCCCCGTGAAAGCAAGCAGAAGCAATGGGACGGCCGATTTAGCGCGGCTGGCCGGCGAGGGCCGCGTCTACATTTTTCCTGCATTTTTCTTTGCGAGTTCGTACAATAGCCGCAACATTGTCCCGAGTTCCCCGAACAACCGGTGCCTGCGATCAAGGAGGGAGCATGAAACGGAAACTGGTCATTGTCATGGTTGGCTTGCCGGCCCGCGGCAAATCGACCATGGCGCGCAAGCTCGGCCGCACCCTGGAGCTGGATGGCATCACCGTGCGCATCTTCAACAACGGTGAGCTGCGGCGTAAACTCGACACCGACAAGACCACCTCTTCCTCGGAATTCTTTTCCCCGGCCAATGTCCAGGGCAAGGAGATGCGGGAACGCATCTCGCGGATGAACATCGAGCTGGCCCAAGCCTTCCTCCGCGAAGGCGGCGAGGTGGCGATCATGGATGCGAGCAACGTCACCCGCGAGCGCAGGCAAACCCTGGTTGCTGCCTTTCCCGATCTGCCGCTGTGCTTCATCGAATGCCTCAACGCCGATGAGGAGGCCCTGGAAGCCAACCTGGAACGCAAGGTCGGTCTCAAGGAATTTTGTCATCTCAGCCGGGAAAAGGCCCTGGAGAGCTTTGTCAAGCGGATTGCCTACTACGAGTCGATCTACGAACCGCTGGACACCGAACCCAACCGCATCTTGTTGGATTCCTTTGATTCCTGCATCCTCCAGGAGCGGATCACCGATGTGTTGCCCTACTACGACCGCATTCGCGACATCCTCACCACCCGAATCGTGCGCAACCTTTTCCTGGTGCGTCACGGCGAAACCTATTACAACCGCGAGGACCGCATCGGCGGCGACTCCGACCTCACGGACAAGGGGCTGGAACAGGCCCATGCCTTGGCCGAGCATTTTGCCACCGTCCGTATCCCGATCATCTTCACCAGCAACTACAAACGGACCCTGCAGACCGCCACCCCGATCGCCGAGCGCCAGGACCCCTGCTCGATCATCGCCCTGCCCGAATTCAACGAGATCCACGCCGGCGTCTGCGAAGGCATGACCTACGAGGAGATCCGGCGGCAGATGCCGCATGTGGCCAAGGCGCGAGGGCCCAACAAGTACCGCTACGTCTACCCCGAGGGCGAGGGCTACGCCACCATGGAGGAGCGGGTGCACCGGGGCTTGAAAAAGGTCTTTTTCCTCAATAATTACGACGAGAACATCATGATCGTCGGTCATCGGGCGGTCAACCGGATGATCCTCTCCTGTTTCCTCTCCCGTCAGGAGGAGGAAATCCCCTATATCTACATGCCCCAGGACCGCTACTATCACATCCAGATCGATCCGCACAAACGGTTGTTCGAACTGGTGCCCTACAAGAACGCGCCGCCAGGCGGCGGCCGCTGGTAGACGGGAATCGTCGCCTGCGTCCCAGCCGTTTCGAGCGGGGGAGCGGCTGGCCGAGCGCTACTGCAGGGTGGTGGTGTCGTCCTCGGAAAAACCGTGCTGGATACCGTGCTTGATCTCCTTTTCCAGCAACTGCATCCTGGCCTCTTCCTCGCTGATACCCAGCGCCTGAGCGAGTTCGGCAAGGTCGTAGCAGGGGCTGCCGTCCGGGCCGTAGCGTTGCGGCTTGAGATGGGGAAAGCGTTCGCCGGTGGCGTGGGTGCTGGCCTGCGTGAGCAATTCCTGGATCTCCGGTGGCCCGTAAATCAACAGCCATTCCACCGCCGAGGCCCAGATCTGGCTGTCCACGGTGGGATGCTGGAGGATCTTCAGGGCCGCTTCCAGGGTCCATTCCTGTTTGAAAGTGGTCATCGTTTTTCTCTTGCTCCACGGTGTCGTCCGCATGCCCCCGGGCAGTCGATGGCTGGGGACGGGCACCTTTTTTTCCGGCACGTCGTTTCTCTTTGGTGCCGGTGTCGGCCTCCACTATAATACAGCCATTCGTGCCGGCAATAGCTACCAAGACAGGAGTATCCCATGGGTATGGACAATGTTATTTTGCTGGAGTCCCTCGAGTGGTTCGACGAGAGCGGCAAGGAGCTGCTCCATCGTCTGCCCGAGCGGGGTTCGGGAGAAATCAAGTTCGGCGCGCAGCTGACCGTGCGCGAAAGCCAGGCAGCGGTGCTGTTCTACAAGGGCAAGGCCTGCGATGCCTACGGCCCCGGCCGCCATACCCTCAAGACCGGCAATATCCCGATCCTGACCAAAATTCTGTCCGCGCCCTGGGGGCTGGTCAGCCCACTGCGGGCCGAAGTCTTTTTTGTCAACCTCAAGGTGTTCAGCGACCTCAAGTGGGGCACCCGCGATCCGGTTGCCTTCCGCGACGCCGAACTGGGGTTGGTGCGGCTCCGCGCCCACGGGGTGTTCAACATCCGCGTGATCCAGCCGGTACTCCTGATCAACACCTTGGCCGGCACCATGGGCCGCTCCACCACCGATCAGGTCGAGGACTACCTGCGCCAGGTGATCGTTTCCCGATTCAACGACTACCTGGGTGAGCACCTTCATTCGCTCTTTGACCTGCCGGGCCGCTTTGACGATATCGCCGATGGCTTACAGCGTCGGCTGACCCTGGATTTCGCCCGTTTCGGCCTGGCCCTGGACCGGCTCTACGTGACCTCGATCACTCCGCCCGTCGAGGTGCAGCAAGCCATCGACGACCGTTCACGGATGGCGGTGATCGAGGATATGGACAATTTTGTCCGCATGAAGGCGGCCATGGCCATGGAAAAGGCGGCGGCCAGCGGCGGCGAAGCCGGCGCCGGTCTGGGTCTGGGCTTAGGGATGATGATGCCGGCCATGTTCGCTGGTCTGCAGACCAACACCACCCGCCCCGGCGGTAGGCCCCCCGAAGTCGAATGCCGGGAATGCGACAACATGATTCCGGCCAATGCCCGCTTCTGCCCCTTCTGCGGCCATCAGCAGTTGCTCAGCCAGCAGTGCGTCCACTGCGGCAAGAACCTGCCGCCCAACGCCTCCTTCTGTCCCCGTTGCGGCCACCCGGCCGCGGAACGGGCCAAGGAGATCGTGTGCGGGCAGTGCCGTGCCACCAACCTGCCGGAAGCGGTTTTCTGCAACCAGTGCGGCGACAAGCTGCGCTGAGTGTCCAGGTCATCGGTTACCGAGATGCCGGGCAGAGTGATGGATATCCGGGTTGAACAGGGGTGTCCCCAATGCGGTGCAGCCGTGGTGCTCAGCGAGACCGATCACCTGCTCGTTTGCCCGTTCTGCGGAAGCCGCAACTATCTCCAGGCCAACGGCCCGTCCCGCTATGTGTTGCCCATGGCCGGCGGCGTCTCCTCGAACGGTTTGTTGCTGGCGCCCTATCTGCGCTTCAAGGGCACCATCTATCTGGTTACCGACCAGGGGATCGACCATCGGGTGATCGACACCACCCAGGCGGCCAACCCTGTCCCCGGTCTGCCGCCTTCTCTGGGGTTGCGGCCCCAGGCCATGGAATTGCGCCGGATCGATCCCGAGACCGGCAACCGCTATCTGCCGCAGTCGATCGGGGCCAACGCCATCTTGGAGAAGGCGGCCGCAGTCGGCAATCTTGTCACTCCGGGCGGGGAAGGATTTCATCACCGGGCCTACATCGGCGAAAATCTGAGCTATATCTATCTCCCCCTGGTGGCCAGAGATCATGGGCTGTACGATGGGGTGACCGACAGCCGTCTGGCCGATCTTGCGGAACTGGCCGGGCATCCGCTCCAGGGCAGACGGTATGACGAGGCCTGGAGGGTCCGATTCCTGGCCACCCTCTGCCCCCAGTGCGGGGCCGGATTGCAGGGAGAGGGCGACTGCCAGGTGATGACCTGCGCCAACTGCCAGACTGCCTGGTCGTTTGGTGCGGAAGGTTTATCCCGGGTCGACTGGTGGTTGCAGCCGGGCGATTCCACCATTCCCCTCTACCTGCCGTTCTGGAAGGTGACCGCCCATATTCCGGCGCTTTCGATCTACAGTTTCGCCGATTTCGTCGAGCGCACCAACCAGCCGTTTTTGCCCAGGCCCAGTTGGCGCGAGCGGGCCATGAGCCTGTGGATTCCGGCGGTCAAGCTGCGTCCCAAGATCTTTCTCCAGGCCGCCCGCCAGGCCACGCTCGGCCAGTGGCGGATCAAGCCACTGGCCGGCCGGGTACTGCCCCAACTGTTCCCGGTGACCCTGGCGGCCTCCGAGGCGCGCCAGGCGGTCAAGCTGGTTTTGGCAGCCGCTACCGCCAGCCCCAAACGCATTTATCCCTTTCTGCCGCAGGTGCGACTGACTGGGGTGATGATCCAACTGGTCTATCTGCCCTGCGTCGATAAGTCGCACGATTGGGTTCAACCCGATACCGGGATCACCATCGGGAAGAATATCCTGCGGTTCGGCCGCTCGCTCTAGCGTCCTCTCTCGCTTTGACAGCGGCCTGGCCGCGTGGTATAGCTGCGAACCGTCGATGCCGGGTTGCCGGTCCTTTCCTCTTTTTTCTTTGTCTTGTCCAATGATGAGCGAACACGAACAGTTCATGGCCGTTGCCCTTGAGGAGGCGCGCCTGGCCTTGGCCGAGGGCGAGTTTCCAGTGGGTTGCGCGATGGTCGCAAATAACGGGATTGTGGCCCGGGGTCGCCGGCGCAACAGCATCGAGGGGTACCGCAACGAAATCGACCATGCCGAGGTCGTCACGCTGCGACGGTTGATCGCCGAGCAACCGGGCCTGGATCTGGCGACGGTCACGGTGTACACGACCATGGAACCCTGTCTGATGTGCTACGCCACCCTGTTGCTCTCCGGGATCCGTTCCTTTGTCTGGGCCTACGAGGATGTCATGGGCGGCGGCGCCAATCTTCCCTTGTACATGCTCAACACCCTCTATGCCCAGATGCAGGTCCATCTGATCGACCGGGTGCTGCGCACCGAGAGCCTCCGTCTCTTTCAGCAATTTTTCCGTACCGGCACCTACTGGCAGGACAGTCTCCTGGCCCGCTACACCCTGGCGCAGACCGTGGAGGAGGACACCCCATGAGCGGCGCACCGCTTGCCCGCACCGTCGGGTTTCAGCCCGGGGAGCGCAATGTCTTTTTTCATCTGCTCACCGCCTGCAATCTGTCCTGCCGTCACTGCTACATCAATCCGACCCAGCACGGCACCGCCACCCTGCCGCTTGCCACCGTGCTCCAGTGGCTCAAGCTCTTCGCCCGCGCCGAGCGCCAGACCACTCTCATCCTTCTGGGCGGCGAACCGACCCTCCATCCGCAGCTGGCCGCCATCATCAAGGCCGCCAAATCAATGCGCTATGCGGTGACCGTGGATTCCAACGGCTACCTGTTCCATGACCTGCTCGACCGGGTCACTCCCAAGGAACTGGATTACCTCAGCTTCAGTCTCGATGGGCCGGAGGCTCCGGTCAACGATCCGATCCGCGGCCAGGGAGTGTTCACGGTCTGCACGGAAAATATTCGTCGGGCCGTGGCCTTGGGATTCAACACCAGCCTGATCTATACCGTGTCCGCGCTCAACATCGATCATCTGCACCGTATGCCCCCCTTGCTGGCCGATTTGGGCGTGCGCCGCTTCTTCATCCAGGTGATCGGCCTGCGCGGCAACCCGGCGGTGCAGCAGCCGGACGGGGCGAGCAACTGGCAGGTCGAGCCTCAGCGGTGGCTGGCCGTGGTGCCGCAGGTGGCCGAGGCCGCCGCCCGTCTGGGCATCCACGTGGTCTATCCCAAGGTGTATCTCGATCGCGAGGAACCCTTTCAGTGCGCCGGCATGGTGGCCGAGAATTTTTTCATCTTCCCCAATGGCCGGGTCTACCAGTGTCCCCTGTGCGAGGATCATCCCATCCATAGCTACCAGATCGAGGACAACCGGCTGGTGCATCGCGACGGCCTCAACGAGGACCGCTTCTTCCCCCTGACCATCCCCGAGGGCTGCGTGATGAACCGGCTGCTGCAACCGGACAACATCGCCTACCAGCCGGACGGCACCCCGGTCCATCGCATCTCCTGCTGCCTGCTCAAGCAGGAGGTCCTGCCGCTCATCTGACCCTGTCTCTCCCCCTGAACAAGCAGGAACGGGAAAGCCCGGCCGCGAGGCGAAACGGGATGGTGCTTTTCTGTATCCTTTCCTTTGTCTGATTTCCTGGAATGCTGCGCGATGCGTTCGCTAGCGTTTCCGTCTGGTCAGGGCGATACTGACGGTAAAAATGATCAGGGCGCCGATCCATCCGGCCCGGGCGATTGGGCCGTCCACAGTGGCGGGCTTTGGCTGTGCGGGATCAGGCGGACGGTCAGGCCGCAGAAGGTCCTTCGGTCGATGGGCGGTTTGTCGTGCCGCCGAACACGCCGCCGGCGATAATTCCCGCCTCGTAGAGGCCGAACAGGGGGAAGGAGAGCAGGATGGTGGCTGTCAGCTCACCGGTGGTAAGCAGAAAGGCGAGAATGACGATGGCAATGTAAAAATAGAGCCGTTTTTTGCGAAAATGATCTTTTTGGATCAGGCGCGTACGGATGGCCATGACCATGAGAAAGGGGATTTCGAAGGCTATGCCGAAGGCCAGGATCATGCGGGCGGCGAAGGTCAGGTAGAGCCCGAGTTTGAGCATCGGCTGTAGGGTGGGGGACGCATAGCTCATGAAGTAGTGAAGCATGCGGGGCAGGACGATGAAAAAGGCGAACAGGCCGCCGGCGGCGAACAGCAGGGTCGCCCAGAGAACAATGGCACGGACGGTGCGCTTTTCATGGTCAAGCAGGCCGGGGGCGATGAACAGCCAGCACTGGTAGAGCATGAACGGCAGAGCCGCGATCAGCCCCACCAGCAGCGAGAGTTTGAGGTAGCTGAGAAAGGCCTCGGTCAGTTTGGTGTAGACCAGTTTGCCCAGTTGCGGATAGGCCTGATAAAGGGGCTGCATGCACCAGGCCGCGATCTGATCCTTGCAGAGGTAGGCAACGGTGCTGGTCAGCGCCAACGCCAGAAAACAGTGGATCAACCGGCGGCGCAGCTCTTCCTGGTGCGGTCGGAACTGCTCCAGAGCCTCGAACATCATGGGCAAGCAGTGTCTCCGGTTGCGTCCGGCCGCGCAGACTGCGGCCTGTTCTCGGCCCGCTCCGGGCTCCCGACGGTCGATTCGGCCACTGGGGCAACCGGCTCGGCTTCCACGTCGATGATTGCTTCCGTGTCATTCTTGTCCGCCGGTCCTGAAGCAGGTTGCCAATGGGAGGGATCGGCGTCGATCATCTTTTCCCGGAGTTCGTCGGCTGTCTTGCGCAGATCCTGCTGCACCGAGTCCAGGGCCTCGCCTTCCTGGGTTAGATTCTCCTTGACCTGATTGAGGGTTTTTTTCATCTCCATCAAGCCCTTGGCAAGCGAACGAGCCAGGCCGGGCAGCTTGTCCGGGCCGACCACGATCAGGGCAACGGCGAAGATGACGATCATTTCCGGGAGGCCGATTCCAAACATGGGCAAGTACCGGGAAGAGGGTGGGGAAAGGGGCGGACTGGCCCCAGCAAAAAGCCAACTCTACGGGATTTGGCTGGTGGTGTCAAGGAGGGGTGAATTATGGCTTGCGCCTCGGCCGCCGGAGGCCGTCGAGCAGATGGAGGAGGGCCAGCACAGGGTGGGACAACAGCATCCGTGGACCGCTATGTCGCATCACCGTGCGGATGCGTTCACGTTGCGCGGGTTTGTAGCAATGGACCGGACAGTTGGCGCAGGTGGTCTTGCGGTGCTGAAACGGACAGTGATGCAGTCGTTGTTGGGCATAGGCCAGGAGATCGCGGCAGTCTGGGCACGGTTCGGTGGTGGCGCCATGGTGATCGCGGCAGTAGCGGCGGATCATGGCCTCAACGGTGCGGGCCTCGCGCCGCAGGCGATGGGAAGAGAAAAGATGCGGCATGGCTTCGGTTGCGGTGAAGGAGCGTGTTGGTCGTTTGTGACGGCGAATGGTGCCACCATAGCATTATTGTCGGGGCAGCGGCAAAGAAAAAAGGGGAACCGGCCTGGAGGAGCCATTGTCTGAACACCTAGCAAAGGGGGATCGATGAACAGGATTTGCTACCGTTTGGTAGCGGTTTGGTTGGCATGTTTGCTACCAAATGGTAGCGTTTGAGAAAGAGGCCGGTTTCCATGGCGCTGAAGTTGCCTTGTTCTTGGAGGTGGTATGTGGTTTGCTTTCAATTCAAGGAGTTACCTCCTCCTTCATGGTTGGTCGAGGTGGCGCGCGACGTGTGGAGAATGCGGGAGCAGTCACCCTCCCTTCATCGAAAACACAGCAGCCTGAACAGCTGCGCAGGGAAACAGGTCAATCTATGAAATATCTCGCCATACTTGCCGTTCTTGTGGTTATCGGCGTGTTCGCCAACCTGGTGCATGAATCCAAGGCGCTTTCCTATCTATCCAGCGATCCCAAGGTCTGCATCAACTGTCATCCCATGAATACCCATTACGAAACCTGGCAGCACAGTTCCCATCGGGCGAGAGCAACCTGTGTTGACTGCCACCTGCCGCGCGATACCTTTGTCAACAAGGTGCTGGCCAAGGCGCGTGACGGCTATCGTCATTCCGTGGCCATGACCTTCAAGACCTACGGCTACAACCTCCGCATCAGTGATGATGCCGCCAAGAGGATTCAGGACAACTGCATTTTCTGTCACAAGGAGCTTGTTTCCCAGATGCTGGCCAACAGCGCCCTCTATGAAAAGGTCGAAGACCGTACCGTCCAGATGGGGCGGCGGTGCTGGGAGTGTCATCGGGGCCTGCCCCATGGGACCATGCGTAATCTGACGGCAACACAGAATACTTTTTCGGTCAAGGTATTTTAAGGATTTCAACCAGGAGAATGTTCATGAAAAAATCACCCATTATCTTCACGCTCTGCGTCCTCGTCACCGTGCCGATGGTGCTGTTGACCATGTCCATCAGGGAGAATAAGGCGGAACAGCAGGCCATAGGCGCGGTTCCGGCCATCAAGGAGAACGAGACCCGCGCCTCTGAGTGGGGTAAGCATTACCCCCGACAGTACGACACCTATATGCAGACCAGGAAGAGCGATGAGATCGGCGACGTGCTCAAGGATGACCCGGCCATCGTTGTTCTCTGGGCAGGGTATGCCTTTTCCAAGGACTACAACAAGCCGCGCGGTCACTATTACGCCCTGGAAGATAACATCAACACCCTGCGTACCGGCGCGCCGGTGGACAAAAAGACCGGACCCCAGCCAACCGCCTGCTGGACTTGTAAATCCCCCGATGTCCCCCGCCTGATCAAGCGTGACGGCGAGATGGAATTTTTCACCGGCAAATGGGCCAAGTACGGCGACGAGGTGGTTAACCCCATTGGTTGCGGCGACTGCCATGACAGCAAGACCATGAAGCTGACCCTGACCCGTGAGCATCTCAAGCGTGGTCTCGATGCCGAGGGCAGCCTGAAGGTGGCGGACATTACCCATCAGGACATGCGTTCTTTGGTCTGCGCCCAATGCCACGCCGAATACTACTTCAAGAAGACCGAGTGGGAGGATAAGGGCGAAAAGAAGACCGCCGCCGTGGTCACCTACCCGTGGGCCAAGGGATTCTCGCCCGAGCAGATCGAGCAGTATTATGATGGCTACGGATTCACCGACTGGACCCATCAGTTGAGCAAGGCGCCGATGCTCAAGGCTCAACATCCCGACTACGAAACCTTTGTCACCGGCGTGCATGCCCGCAACGGTCTGGCCTGCGCCGACTGTCACATGCCCTATATGCGTGAAGGCGGGGTGAAGTATTCCAGCCACAAGGTCGGCAGTCCGCTGGACAACATCGGCAACACCTGCCTCAACTGCCATAAGGGCACGGAGAAGGAGTTCAAGGAGACTGTCGAACTGAAGCTGGCACGCAAGAACGAGCTGGCCCGGCAGGCAACGGATATTCTTGCCAGGGCGCATCTCGAGGCAGCCAAGGCCTGGGAACTGGGCGCCACGGAGGAAGAAATGAAGCCTGCCCTCCAGGACATTCGCGCCGGCCAGTGGCGTTGGGATTATGCCGTCGCCGGGCACGGCGCATTCTTCCACGCACCGGAAGAGACCCTGCGGACTCTGGCCAACGCCATCAGCAAAGGACAGGATGCCCGCCTGAAACTGCGCATCGTCCTGGCCAAACATAATGCCGCCGATTATGTCGCCCCCGACTTCTCCACCAAGGAAAAGGCGCAGACGCTCATCGGCCTCGACATGCCCAAGCTGATCGAGGAGAAGAAAACCTTCCTCAATACGCTCAAGCAGGAGTGGTTCAAGGAAAGCGAGGCCAAGGGGCTTTACGATCCCGCATCGCGCAAGGATATGGTGCTGAAGACCTCCTATTAAAGCGCAATCGCTCCACGACCCAACTTCCTTTTCCGGCCCTGAACAGCGCGACTGTGAGGGCCGGAATTTTTTTATCTTTTCGGTGTGTTGCGATATGGAAAGACCCCGCGTGCCTCTCGCCCCATCGCGCACGAACAAATAACCGCCGATGGTCTTTCGAGCGGGAGCGAGAAATGGTCAGAGGCAGTCCGATGAAATTTCTCCCGGTGGTTGAAGGGGCCCGATTGCGATCCGTCCTTGGGGCCACGCTTTTTTTCATATTTTTTTTGCTGGTATCTTTTGGGGTTGCGGCGGCAGGGGGCTGGCGTCGGTTTGACTTTTTATCGGCTTTCTGCTAGATTAGTCAGGTTTGCAAAACGGTTGAGCGTTCATTGATCCAAATGCGGAGACAATTCGCTTTCTTTTTTTATACGTGGAGAGAACATGGCCAGTGTCGTGGTGGTCGGTACCCAATGGGGTGATGAGGGCAAAGGGAAAATTGTTGATCTGCTGACCAAGTACTCGGATTATGTGGTCCGCTTCCAGGGGGGCAACAATGCGGGGCATACGCTAGTGGTGGATGGAAAGAAGTATATCTTTCATATCATTCCTTCCGGCATTTTGTATGAGAACAAAACCTGCATGATCGGCAATGGCGTGATCATCGATCCCGGTGTTCTCCTCAAGGAAATCGAAGGGCTGGCGGAAAAAGGCTTTGCCGTCACCCCGAAAAAACTGTTGATCAGCAGCAATGCCCATCTGATCATGCCCTACCACCAAAGTCTTGACCGAGCGCGTGAAAACGCCTTGGCCAAGGAAAAGAAGATTGGCACCACCGGGCGGGGGATCGGCCCGTGCTACATGGACAAGGTCGGCCGTGTGGGCATGAAGGTCGGCGATCTGCTTGATCCGGTCCTGTTCAAGGATAAACTGCAAGCTGCGGTGGAGGAGAAAAATTTTATCCTCACCCGCCAGTACGGCGCTGAACCGGTCGAATTCGCCAGTATTGCCGCACAGTTCGAACAGTTTGCCGAACAGTTGGCCCCCTTTGTCGGCAACGTGTCCGTAGCCTTGGATCAGGCGCGCAAAAACGGCAAGAACATCCTTTTCGAAGGCGCACAGGGAACCCATCTGGATATTGATCACGGCACCTATCCCTTTGTGACGTCGTCCAACACCATTGCCGGCAACGCCTGCATCGGATCGGGCTTTGGCCCCGGGCATATCGATGAGGTCATCGGCATTCTCAAGGCCTACACCACCCGGGTTGGCGAGGGTCCTTTCCCCACTGAACTGCCGGAAGGAGATGTGGTCGGCGATGCCCTGCAGCAAAAGGGGCACGAGTATGGAGCGACAACCGGTCGTCGTCGTCGTTGCGGTTGGTTCGACGCGGTGGTGGCCAATGATGCCGTGCGCCTGAACGGTCTGACCGGATTTGCCGTCACCAAGTTGGACGTCCTCTCCGGTCTGGCGAAACTGAAAATTGCCACCAGCTATCAGGTGGAAGGGCAATCATTCACCCACATGCCCGACAATATCCGCAAGGCCCGTCTGGCCAAGCCGGTCTACGAGGAAGTGGACGGCTGGACCACCGAGCTGACCGGGGTGCGGTCGTACGATGACCTGCCCCCGCAGGCCAAGGGCTATCTCAAGCGCCTGGAGGATTTGACCGGCGTGGCTCCGGCGATTATTTCGGTTGGGCCTGATCGCGAGGAAACCCTCCTGTTGCGCAACCCCTTTTCCGGATAAATCCACCGGGAGCTCCGTGGAGGTCTTGTTAATTCGCGGAGAATGATTATTGAATAATCGCCACGCCCTCGTTGTCAGGTTTCTTGAGCAAACGAGCACGGGGTGCCAGGGCGGCACGTTATACACTCCCGGAGGTTGTTCTCTCCGGGATTTTTATTCCATGGAGGCAGACACAGCATGGCTCGCATCACAGTAGAAGATTGTCTGGGAAAAGTTGGCGATGATAATCGTTTTTCCCTGATTCACCTGGCGGTTGAACGCATTCGCCAGCATCGCAAGGGAGAACCGTTTCTTGTCGCCGGCAAGAACAAGGAAATTGTCATGACCCTGCGGGAAATCGCTGCCGGCAAGGTCACCTTTGACAATATCCACGAGCTTCCCAAGCAGCGGAAGGCGGATCAAAAGGCTGCGGAAACCGTGGTTGAAGAAGACAATGCTGAAGAATAACACCGCAAATTGCAACGGGCTATGAGCAAGAGTTATTACGAAATTCTCGGTGTCGGCAAGGATGCTTCGGCCGAGGCCATTAAGAAGGCCTATCGCAAGCTGGCGATGAAGTATCATCCTGATCGCAATCAGGACAATCCCGAAGCCGAAGAAAGATTCAAGGAGGCTGCCGAAGCCTACGAAGTGCTCAGTGACCTGCAAAAGCGCAGGATTTATGATACCTACGGAAAGGAGGGGCTGCGGAACAGCGGCTACAGCGGGCCGGGCAACAGCGAGGATATTTTTTCGCACATCAACGACCTGTTCGGCGACCTGTTCGGCTTCGGCGGTGGAACCCGCGGTCGGCGTCGGGATCCCAATGCCCCGGTTCAGGGCGAGGATCTTCGCTACGACATCCGGATTTCCTTCATGGAGGCGGTCCACGGCGTTACCCGGCAGGTGGAAGTGACCAAGCGAGAAACCTGCTGGACCTGCGAGGGCTCGGGAGCCCGTCCCGGGCATAAACCCCAGGTCTGCCCAAGCTGCCACGGCCGGGGCCAGGTCATTCGTTCCCAGGGCTTTTTTCAGGTGACCACCACCTGTCCACACTGCAACGGTGCCGGCCAGATCATCACCGATCCGTGCAACGACTGTCATGGCGAAGGACTGGTCAACCGGACCAAGAAAGTTTCCATTCGCATCCCCGCCGGGGTTGATACCGGCTCGCGGATGCGGCTTTCCGGCGAGGGCGAGGGCGGTCGACGGGGTGGACCTTCCGGAGATCTGTATGTGGTGATTCATGTGGATGAGCATGAGCACTTTCAGCGTGACGGCCAGACGATCTACCTGCGGCTGCCGGTGTCCATGGTCCGGGCAGCCCTTGGCTGCGAGGCCGAGGTTCCGACCATTCACGGCACGTCCAAACTGAAAATCCCGGCGGGAACCCAGTCCGGAGAACGGTTCGTCCTGCGCGGAGAGGGTGTTGCCAGCTTGCGGGGCGGCGGCAAGGGAGACATGGTGGTCGAGGTGCAGGTGCAGACGCCGGTGAAATTGACCAAGGAGCAGAAAGAATTGCTGCGTGAGTTCGATGCCTTGAGCAAGGAACACGAGGAAGAAGGGTTCTTTGCCCGGTTGTTTCATGGTTCACTGGGGAAGCAAAAGAAAAAAAGTGAAGCATCGGAAAAGGTAGCCAATGTCTGAGCAGGCGCAATTCACCCACTTTGACGCCAGTGGCAACGCCCGCATGGTCGATGTCAGCGAAAAAGGCGAAACGGTCCGGCAGGCGATTGCAGCCGGAACCGTCACCCTGTCGCGGCAAGCCTTTGACATGGTCCGCAAGGGTTCGATGAAAAAGGGCGATGTGCTAGGCGTGGCCAGGATCGCTGGGATCATGGCCGCTAAAAAGGTGGACCAGCTGATCCCTCTTTGTCATCCGCTGATGATCACTGCGGCGGACATCGTCTTTTCCTTTGACGATCAACAGTGTTCGATCCAGATAGAAGCGACGGTTTCCATGACCGGCAGGACCGGGGTGGAAATGGAAGCGTTGACAGCGGTTAGTGTTGCGGCGCTGACGATCTATGATATGTGCAAGGCGATCGACAAGAGCATGGTGATTTCCGACATTTGCTTGTTGCGCAAAAGCGGCGGAAAGAGTGGGTTGTTTGTTCGGCCTGCTGTCCCCTGAGAGAGTGAACGAATCGTAAGAACCACCCTGTTGGAGAATGAGCATGGATGAAAAGGAGTTGCAGCGGTTTAAGGAACAGCTTGAAGCGATGAAGGCCGAGATCAACACCGATGTCGAGCAGACCCTCACCGAGATGACCAGTCAAACGGGCAATATTCCCGATCCAAACGACCGGGCGACCATGGAATCCGATCGGAGTTTCGAACTGCGCATCCGGGGCAGAGAACGCAAACTGATGGATAAGGTGGACGAGGCACTCGCACGGATCGAAGAGGGCACCTATGGTATCTGCGCCGGTTGCGGCGAGGAGATCGCGATCAAGCGATTGCAGGCACGGCCGGTGGCCAAATTCTGTATCGACTGCAAGACCCGTCAGGAGCAGCGGGAAAAAGAGCAAGGTAGGTAGAGGGGTATGCCTGAATTACGCAAGGACCCGATTCTAGGCCGGTGGATCATCATTGCCCAGGAGCGGGGAAAACGGCCCACCGATTTTTTGGTGGAGGAATTCAAGGTCAAGGGAGGGTTTTGCCCCTTATGCCCTGGCAATGAAAAAACCACTCCGGACGAGGTTTTGGTCTATGGTCGCGAGTGGGGCTCTCCCAATACTGCCGGGTGGAAACTGCGAGTGGTGCCGAACAAATATCCAGCCCTGATCATCGAAGGCAATCTCGACAAGCAGGGGGAGGGGCTGTATGACCGGATGAACGGGATCGGCGCCCATGAAGTCATCATTGAAAGCCCCAACCATCAGGACCGCTTCTCCCATCTGCCGCCGCATGACATGCTCCTGACCTTTCGGGCCTTTCGCGACCGGATTCGCGACCTGTCCAAGGACAGCCGTTTTAATTACGTGGTTGTGTTCAAAAATTTTGGCAGAGCTGCTGGCGCCTCCCTGGAACACTCTCATTCCCAATTGGTGGCCCTGCCCATCCTGCCGCGCATGGTCACCTCTGAACTGGACGGCAGTCTTTCCTATTTCAAATACAAGGACCGATGCGTTTTTTGCGACATCATCCGCCAGGAAATCCAGCAAAAGGTCCGCCTGGTCTGTGAAAACGAGCAGTTCGTGACCGTAACCCCCTTTGCGCCCCGCTCCCCGTTCGAGATGTGGGTGATGCCGCGATATCATAATTCTTCCTACATCGAACAGGATGACAGCTCGTTGATCGCGCTGGCCGAAATCTTCTCCGAGACCCTGCGCCGTCTAGACACCTGCATTCCCCATGTGCCGTACAATTTCGTTCTTCATACACAACCGCTGCGTTCCGGGCCGTTGGAGCACTATCACTGGCATTTCGAGATCGTGCCCAAATTGACCTCAATTGCCGGTTTTGAGTGGGGGACAGGATTCTACATCAACCCCATGCCACCGGAGGAAACATGCCGTTACCTTCGCGAGGTGAACCTGTAGGAGGAGCCTGTGGACAAGAAACGTATTTTGCTGGTTGACGACGAAGAAAGCATCCAGCTGTTGTACCGCGAGGAGTTCGAGGACGAAGGGTACATTGTCGATTCCGCCTACAATGGCAGCGAGGCTCTGGCTAAATTCCGCGAGAATCCACCGGATCTGGTCGTGTTGGACATCAATATGCCGGGAATGAATGGCATCGAGGTGCTGCGTCAGATGAAGGAGTTGCAAGCCAATTTGCCGGTCATCCTCAGCTCCGCCTATCAGGAATACAAACAGGACTTCGGCAGTTGGGCCTCCGAGGCCTATGTGGTCAAATCGGCCAACATGGACGAGCTCAAGGCCACGGTGCGCAAATACCTCGGCTGATTTCCTCGCCCACCTTTCACCAACGCGCTGCGTCCATCGCCGAGCAGCGCATCGCTTCCCATGAAAGATATCCAGAGTTCACCCGACTCGCGCCGGATCAATATCCGCAAGGTTGGCGTCAAGACCATCCATTATCCAATCATTGTCCTCGACAAGGAAAAGAAGACCCAGCAGACCGTGGCGCGGGTGAACATGTATGTCAATCTGCCGCACCGGTTCAAGGGAACCCACATGAGCCGGTTTGTCGAGATCCTCAACCAGTTTCACGGAGCCTTCAACCTCAAAACCTTCCACCTGATTCTCGAGGAAATGAAACAACGGCTGGATGCCGAGGCCGCACATCTTGAAATCGATTTTCCTTACTTTCGCAGTACTGGACAGACGCAGCGATCTCCTGGCATGGACCGCTATGACTGCCGGCTTCACGGTTCGCTTGCCCGCGCACTGGATTTGGTGGTCGAAGTTGATGTGCCGGTTGGGTGGCCTCAGCCGCCGGCATCCTTTTCCGGGCTGTGGGGCATGGTGACGGTGGCCGTGCGCATGAAATCTTTTCTTTGGATCGAGGATCTGATTGCCTTGGTGGAAGAGGCGGTCGTTGCGCGACCGGTCCAGGCCGAAACGGTCGAAGCCGTATGCAGTCGGGTCAGTGACGGTCTCCAAGCTTCCCAGGCCTTTCAATGGTACAAAGTTGTTGTGAAAAATATTGCCAGCGGGTATTCAGCATTTGCCGCCACCGAATGGCCTGAATCGACGGGGAACGGATGGACCTGCGTCACTCCAAGCGATGTTGCCGGCGGATGAACGACACCGGCGACGAGGTGGTTTTCCCTGCATGATGCTCTCCCAACCAACACGTACAGACTGCGATGAGTGAACTTCTTTTTGAAATCGGAACAGAAGAAATCCCGGCCGGATACATTCAACCGGCTCTTGACGCCCTGGCGGCCGGTACCGCCAAAAAATTGCGGTCTTTGGATCTTGCCTTTGAAGGCATCCGCACCTTCGGCACCCCTCGCCGGCTCACCTTGACCATTGATCGCCTGCAATCGCGGCAGGCCGATCGCCGGCAGGAACATATCGGCCCGTCCAAAAAGGCGGGTTTCGACGCCGAAGGCAAACTGACCAAGGCGGCGATAGGCTTTGCCCGCTCCAAAGGATGCGAACCGGAAGCGTTGCAGGTGGTGACCACAGCCAAGGGCGAGTACCTGATGGTGGTTGAGGATGTTCAAGGGCAGGCGACATCGGCGTTGCTGCCCGTGTTGCTCGAATCGCTCGTCCGCGAGCTGGTTTTTCCCAAATCCATGCGCTGGGCCGATTACAATATGGCCTTTGCCCGGCCAATCCAATGGATCGTGGCCCTGTACGACGGACAAGGCGTGCCGCTCGAGATCGAAGGGGTCGGCTGCGGCCGCACCACCCGGGGACACCGGTTTATGGCGCCGGCGGAATTCGAGGTCGGAGGCATTGACGAGTATCTGACCAAGCTGGCTGAACATTTTGTCCTGGTCGATCCGGTTCAGCGGCGAGCCAAGGTGATTGAGGAAATACAGCGGGCGGTGCGCGAGGGGGCGGGAAATCCGGATGCCCAGCCCATCCTCCACGAGGGATTGCTGGACACGGTGACCAATCTGGTGGAATACCCGTATGGGGTTTGCGGCCATTTTGAACGCAAATTTCTTCAATTACCCGAGGAAACCCTGGTGACCTCGATGCGCGAGCATCAGAAATACTTTCCGGTGACGGACAAGGAGGGCAAACTCCTGCCCCTTTTCGTCGCGGTCAACAACACCAGGATCGAGGATGTCGCCCTTGCTGCCAGCGGCCATGAACGGGTGCTGCGGGCACGGTTGGAAGACGGGCTCTTCTTCTTCCATGAGGATCGGAAGCGGCCGCTTGCCGACCGTTGTGCCGAGTTGAGCGGTATTGTTTTCCAGAACAAACTGGGAACAATGGCGGCCAAGAGCGAACGGATTACCCGTCTTGCCGTCGCGCTGGCCGGCAAAATCGCTCCCGAACTGGAGCGCGACGCGATTCGTGCCGCCCGCTTGGCCAAAGCCGATCTGCTCACCGCCATGGTCGGGGAATTTCCCACCCTGCAGGGGATCATGGGGCGGGTTTATGCGTTGCATGACGGGGAAAAAGCGGAAGTGGCCCAGGCTATCGAGGAGCACTATCTACCACTTCGGGCCGGCGGTGAATTACCCCAATCACTGCTCGGCGCCCTGGTTGGGATCGCCGACCGCATGGATACCCTGGTCGGGTGTTTCGCCATCGGCGAGAAACCCACCGGCAACAAGGATGCCTTTGGCCTCAGACGCCAGGCCATCGGCTTGATCAACGTGATCAAGGGATGCAATCTGTCCCTTTCCCTTGGGGAAGTGGCAGCCGCAGCCCTGCAGGGATACGAGGGCGTTGTCGCCCAGAATCCCGAGGTGCTCGACGAGGTCCTCTCCTTCATCCGCCTTCGTTTCGAAAACGAGCAAATTGCCGCTGGCTTGCCCCAGGAACTGGTGGAAGCGGCAACCTCCGTGGGCTGTGACAATCCGGTTGACTGTCTGCGACGCATCGCCGCCCTCGATCAAATCCGCACGCAGGAAAGTTTTCGCGTTTTGGCGGGTTCGTTCAAACGGATACGTAATATTGTCAAGGAGAACAAAGCCACCGCGATCAACACGGACCTGCTGACAGAGCCCGCCGAACAAGAGTTGTTTGCCGCGTTGAACAGGGTACGGGAAAAGGCGTGGCCAATGATCGAACAACGGGAATATCAACCCGCCCTGTTGGAGATGCTGGAAATGAAGGAACCGGTCGACCGATTTTTTGACAAGGTCATGGTCATGGCCGAGGACGAAGCGGTTCGGCAGAACCGGCTTAATTTGCTCACCGCGCTGGGCGAGTTGGTTCTTCGCGTCGGTGATATTTCCCGGATGCATGTCGAGAAGGAAGGGTGAGCGGCCAAGGAGGCGATTGTCTGACCCCGTCATGTGAACAGGCCCAACAAAAAAGGCTGCCCGGTTTCGGGCAGCCTTTTTTGTTGGGCCGTTGGGCAACAGGCAAAACGATCCAGTTTCTTGCCTTATTTATGGCAAACCGTGCATTTCGCCAGTTCCGGCTTGTTCTTTTTGTGGCAGTCCTGACACAGGGCATGGGCCGCGTTTTTAAAGGTGCCAAGCTTTTCCGGCATACCGGCCTTGCTGTTGTGGCACGTCTCGCATTTTTCGATCTTTTGTCCTTCCTCATAGGAAATGCGTTTGCCATCGGCCCCCTTGCTGTGATGGCAGGTCTTGCATTCCAACCGGCTTTGATGGGCCGCATGGGGAAATTGTGCCGGTTTCGGGGTCTTGGCCGGATCAATGGTGGACTGCAGGGTGATTTCCGCCGGGCCGTTGTCGGCGGCCTGTGCGATGCCCATCAGGCAAGGTGCGCAACAAACCGCCAGGACAGCTCCGCAAGCAAGCCATTTTTTCATGCTCCTCCTCCTTCTTTCAATATTCTTGAAATGTTATTCATGACAACCACAGGATAACCGCTGCGAAAATGTATAGCTCGCCGCCGGGTTGTTTGTCAAGCCTCCAGGGGAGTCGTGCGACCCTGCGAGGTCGCTGGCGTGCTCACACCGAACCGTAGCTGTGCAGGCCGGAGAGAAGAAAATTCACGCCAAAGTAGGTGAAAAAGACGGCGAAAAGTCCGAGAATGGCCAACCAGGCGATGCGTCGTCCCCGCCAGCCCCGGGTGAACCGGGCATGCAGGGTTGAGGCATACAGAAACCAGGTGATGATCGACCAGGTTTCCTTGGGATCCCAACTCCAGTAGGTACCCCAGGCCTCGTTCGCCCAGATGGCGCCGGTGATGATCCCCGCCGTCAGCCAGATGAAGCCGAAGACAATGGTTTTATGGGTTAGATCGTCGATCACCTTCAATGCCGGCAAGGCATCGAACAGTGAGGCCTTCTGGGGGGTGTTCGACACGGATTGCTTGAGCAGATACATCATCCCCAAACCACCGGCCACCACAAAAGCGCCATAGCCGATGAAACAGGTGACCACGTGGGCGATCAGCCAATTCGATTGCAAGGCCGGAATCAATGGGCTGATTTGGTCGTCGATTCGATCGGACAGCGAGGCGTAGGCCATGGCCATGGCCACACAGGGCATTACAAAGGCCCCCATCACCCTCGTCTTGAAGCGAAACTCCAGGCCAAGATAAAACAGGGTGGTGCACCAAGCGAAAAAGATCAGCGATTCATACATGTTAGTCAGCGGCGCATGGCCGACGCCCATCTGGTAGGACTCGTGCCAGCGCAAGCCGATGGCCACGGTCTGCACCAGGAGGCCGCCGATCGCCAGCAACAGGCCGATCAGTCCCATGCGCTTGCTTTTAAAGAGAAACAACCCGAGGTAAAAGGCGGCGGCCAGGATATAGGCCATCATGGTCACGCCAAAAAGTTGAGAACTGTCCATAGTCGACTCGATACCAGAGAGAATGCCCGGGAAAGGGGCGCCGAAACTGAATTATTTCTGTAAGGTATTGATAAGCTCTGAAAAAGTATTCTCAAAACCTACCTTGTTTTTATTGGCTTCACCAGCGAAAAGGATGCGGCAGCCGTTTCCTTCGCCTTCGACAAAGGCATACAGTTTGCGGTGCGACAGGAAAAAGGCGATGTACAGACCGATCAGCATCAGCAGACATCCCCCATACACCAGCCAAACGCCTGGATCTTTGGTTGCCTGGAGGCCGGTGGCGTACAACTGATTCAGGGTCAGGGTATAGGTGCCGGAGGGCCGCTCGACAACCGCCTCCTGGCCAGCATTGACCCAGAACACCGACGGTTCGCCCTGGTTGTCGCTGAACCAGATCTTCAGCCTCCGGGTGACCTCGCCCTGGCTTTCCCGGTTGATGATGCCGTAACTGATTCCGGCCTCGGGCCAGTCCATCTGTTGGGCGGCGGCAATGGTCGCGGTGGTCGCGTCACCCCCCTGCTTGTTCAGGGCAACACGGTAATGTTGATAGGGTTGGTAGCTGGATTGGTAAAAGGTGACTCCTTTATAGGTCAGGGGCTGGTTGACCTTGATGACTGCATCGCGCACTGGCTGGCCGTTTTCGATAATCGTCACCTCGGAACGATAGGATTTGGGCATGCCGTTGGGATAGTACTCGATGGTAAAGGCATTGCACCGCAGATGGAAATCAAGATCGATGTGCTCACCGCTCTTGAAGGCCACAATGTGATTGGTGCTTTCCCCTTCCGGAAGCATGACGGATCCTTTGAAGGCAAAATGAGGATTGTGCAACACGTTGCGGGCCACTTTCGAAGAACCGATCAGGGCGCCGACGAGGATGATCAGAATCGAGCAGTGGACCACGTAGACACCGAAACGAGTCCACCCTCCTTTCTGGGCAAAAAGAAGGCGGCCTGTTGCCGTGGCGGCCTCCCTGGTTCGCCAGCCATGGGTATTGAACAGGGCGGCCACCTGGCCGGCCGCCGTCTCCACGCCAAGGGGAAGGCAAACCTCCCGGTGAAGGGGAAATTTGGGCAGTTGTTCGGGAGCCACGGCCAAGCCATCCCGGCGCAAGGTGCGGACCACCTGGGGGATGCGTTCCAGGCTGCAGACCACGAGATTCAAGGCGAACAGGGCGAGAAGGGCAAGAAACCACCAGGAGTTGTACATGTCCGGGATGTCGAGCAATCGCAGCAGCTGAGCCGTCTTATGTCCGTATCGCTGGATATAGAAATCAGGCGGACTGTTTTGCGGGATCAGGGTGCCGATGATTGAGGTGGTTGCCAGGAGAAAAAGCAGAAACAGGGCCAGTTCGACCGAGGCAAAGAGGCTGAAGAGCGGGTTCTTTTTCTGGGGAGTCATGGATTTTTCCAATCAATCTGCAAACAGGGTATCGTAGTTGCGGCCAATGAATACAGGGCCATTCCATAGCATGGGCGACAGCAACTGGCAACAGGCAAAAGCACGGACGGTGACAACCACGCTGTGGGCCTCCAGGCCATTGGCTCAAGCGCGTCAGCGAATCAGCATCGAGGCATTGGCGATCACCGCCAATTCACCTGCCTGGGCGGCCTGTTCGGCCGCTTGGTGGCCGCTGATGCGGCCAATGCCGATTCGTCGGCACAGGGAATCCGCCAACGCGGTGACCAGACAGATGCGGATGCGCTCGGTTTTGGCCATCATCGCCAGGGCCGTGCCGCCGTTGCCGCTGTACTTGGCGGCCAGGCGATCAAAGGCCGCCCGCCGGCTCCCCAGATCGAAATATGGGAGAAAGGTGGAAGAGCCAAGACCATCGGCACACTCGGCCAGCAGGATCAGGGTGCCGCCGTCACGGACAAAGGCGGCCGCGTTGTCAATGGCCTTGTGGGTCTGAATCATGTTGATGTCCTTGGGATAACCGCCTGCCGAGGCCAGGACCAATTCATATTGTTTGTTCGTTGCCGCACGGTAGAGGGCGTCATGCTCGTTGCAGACGGCGAGGAAATCGGCGGGTGAGTTGCCGAAACGGAAGGCGGCCACCCTTCCGTGGCTGTCGAGCAGGCCGTGGATGGCATGATACGGCGGCAACATCCGCTCGATTTCCGCCAGATCCTCGGCGACCGGATTGCCGGCAATCTGGCCAGGCTGGCAATCCTGGGTCAAGGCGCGGCGCTGGGGGTCGAGAAACAGCCGATGATTGTGATAGATTGCCTCCCGCTCGCCCAAGCCGGGAAAGAGCAGTTTGCGGCCACCGCCGAATCCCGCGAAATAGTGATGGGAAATCGCTCCTACGGTAATGAGCAGTTCGGCATCGGGCAACTCCTTGCGAATGCGTGCCGGTGTGCCGCGACTGGTCCGCCCCAGGTCAATGAACCGATCCGGTTCGGTGCATTGGTGGTGGATGAAGGGAAAATCGCGGTACAGGGGACCGTAGGCAGCCAGCGATTCTTCCTCGCTCTGCCGGCTGTGGGTGCCGTAGGCGATATAAAAGCAGATCTGTTCGTGTTGCGCGCCCCGCGCCAGAAGGGCTTCAATCAGCCAGGGCAGGACCAAGGGATAGTCGCAGAGGCGGGTTTTGTCGGCGACGACAATGGCAATGGGGCCCGGCGGCAGGGAGGACGGCAGTAAACGGTACACACCGTCGAGAAACGAGGCGCGGCTGACCGTGGCCCGTGGCTCGCGAATATCGAGGATGTCGGCATGACCAGGGACGGTGAACTGGAGACGGTCGCGTCCATAGCGCAGGTCCAGGGTGCGAATATCGGTCATTGCGCTGGCTCGTTGAGGGCCTGGTGGATCAGTTCCAGGGTATGCACCGCGCGTATCGGCAGGCCGGATCGGTCGATGATATCCTGCAGTTGGAGAATGCAGCCGGGACAGCCGCTGGCTACCACGGCCGCCCCGCTTGCCCGCAGACCCTGGACTTTGCGGTCGCCGATGGTGCGGCTCAGTTCCGGATGCGCGGCGGTGAAGGTGCCGCCCAGGCCGCAGCACAGTCCGGCGTCTTCCATGTCGACAAAATCGACCTGGGGCAGGGCGCGCAACAGGGCGCGCGGTTCCTTGACGATCCCCGCGCCGCGGAGATGGCAGGGGTCGTGGTAGGTGACCCGGATGCGCTGTTGCCATCGGGGAAGCGATGCCAGGCGATCGACCAGCCCCTGCTGGTGGAAAAACGCATGGATGTCCATCAGCGGCGCGGTAAAAGGCGTGCCCGCCTGTTTGCCGGAATGGCCGGCGAGCATGCCGTGGCAGGAAGCGCAGGCGGTGAGGACGGCCGTCACCTCGCGGCCGGCAAAGGCCCTGATATTGGCGGTTGAGAGCTTGTCGATCAGCGGTCCGTTGCCCGAGGACAGGGCCGGCATGCCGCAGCAGCCCTGGGCTCTGGGGAGAAACACCGAATAGCCGAGGCGGTGCGGCAGGCGCACCAGCAGTTCCCCTATCTGGGGGTAGAGGTAGGTGAGGGCGCAGCCGGCAAAGACTCCCAGCACCGGTTTGTCTGCCTCGCCCTCAAGAAACTCCGGCACCCGGGCAAAGAGATCCCGGTCGGCAATCGGCGGCAGGCTGCGTTCCCGCAGCAGTTCCGGCGAGAATCGCAGCCGCAGGCCACTGCTTTCGGGGATTTTTTTGAACAGCAGGGGCGAGAGCAGGTCCGCGCCTTTCACCAGGGTTTTGAGCAACGACTTGGACCCGGTCAGGGCCGCCACCCCCTTGCCGATCGGCGACAGGCCGTGCTCGGCGGTGATCTGTCGGCGAAGCGCGCCGACAATGGCATCGGTGGGCACCCGGTTGGGGCATTTGACCACGCAGGAACCGCACAGCAGACAGAGGCCGATCTCCTCGCGCAGCCGCTCATCCAGCCCGACCTCGCCGTTGAGCACCGCCGCCGCCAGCACGATCTTGCCCCGGGCCACCGAGCCCTCGCGGCCGGTCTCCCGATATACCGGGCAGTGGGCTTGGCAGGCGCCGCAGCGCACGCATTGGGCGATTGCCTCGCGGTAGTGTTCCAGTGAATGCAATTCGTTCATGGCGATGGCGAAACCGTGGGGACGCAGGACGGCTGCCCTTCCTCGGGCGGAAAGATCTTGCCCGGATTCATGATGTTGCGGGGATCCAGGGCTTGTTTGATGGCACGCATGGTGGCCAGGGTGGCCGGGTCCAGTTCCATGGCGATGTAAGGGGCCTTGGCCGTGCCGATACCGTGTTCGCCGCTGACCGATCCGCCGAGATCAACGGTGGTGCGGAAGATGTCATGCAGAGCCTGCTCCACCTTTACCTGCATCCCGGATTGCCGCAGATCGACCATGACATTGACGTGGATATTGCCATCGCCCGCATGGCCGAAGTTGACGATCGGCACCCCGTACCGGTTGGAGATGGCCTCCAGGGCACGGATCATCTCCGGTACCCGCGAGCGCGGCACGACGATGTCCTCGTTGAACTTGTTGGGATTGAGGATGCGCAGACTGGGGCTAACGCTGCGCCGCACCTTCCAGATCGCCTCCGATTCGTCGGCGGTTGCCGCCACCCGTGTTTCCACCACGCCCAACGGCTGGATGATTTCCAGGATGCGGGCGGCCTGGCCGTCGAGTTGCGCTTGATCGCCGTCAACCTCGATGATCAGCACCGCCCGGCAGGTCAGCGGCAGGTCGAGCGGCGCGGCCTTGCGCACGCAGTCGATGGCCGAGGCATCCATGAATTCCAGGGTGGCGGGGATGATCTTGCCACGGATGATGGCCGACACCGCCCGGGCCGCGCCGTCGATGGACGAGAAGGCGACCAGCATGGTCTTGCGCGCCTCGGGCTTGGGCAGGAGGCGGAGAATGATGCGGGTGACAATGCCCAGCGTCCCCTCGGAGCCGACAAACAACCGGGTCAGGTCATAGCCGACCACGTTCTTGATCGCCCGGCCGCCGGTGTGGATGATGTCGCCGGTGGGGGTGACCACCTCCAGCCCCAGCACATAGTCGCGGGTGACGCCGTACTTGACGCAGCGCGGTCCGCCGGCGCACTCGGCGATGTTGCCGCCCAGGGTGGAAAAATCCTTGGAAGCCGGGTCGGGCGGGTAAAACAGGCCCAGCCGTTCCACCTCCCGTTGCAGCCGGGCGGTGACCACCCCGGGCTCGACCACGGCGATCAGGTTGTCGACATCGATCTCCAGGATGCGGTTCATCCGCGTGAGCACCAGCACGATGCCGCCCCGCACGGGCAGGCTGCCGCCGGTGAAGCCGCTGCCCGCGCCCCGGGGAAGGATGGGGATGCGTTTTTCGTTGGCCAGACCGACAATCTGGCTGATTTCCCCGGCACTGGCTGGATGCACCACCACGTCCGGCAGGCATTGGCGCTGGGTGGCGTCAAAAGAGTGGGTGATCCGGTCGACGGCGCTGGCGGAAACGTTCTCCCGACCGACAATGGCCGCGAGTTGATTGACGAGCTGCTCGGTGTCCATAAATCGTGTCCGGGGCAATTCAGGCCGTGCCTTCCGAACCGGGCAGGTGCACGGTCATCTGCGGGAAGGGGATTTCCCAATTGTTGGCATTACAGCACTCGACACACCATTTGGCCAGGGCCCGTTCGATCCGGCGATAGGCCGGGGCCTGGTCGCCCTTGAAATCGGCCAGCACCGCCACGTCAAGGGAAGAGGGGCCGGCCTGGAGAAAATCCACCGACAGGCTGAGGCAGTCCTCGGCATACCCATGCTCTTCCATTTTTTTGTGGATGAAGGTCTTCAACGTGTCCAGGACCGTGGTGGTGATTTCGGCCTGCAGGGCATAAGAGAGGCCAAAGACCACCCGCAGGTTGAAGTTGCTCGACAGGTTGGCCGGCGACTTGCTCAGAAAATCAGCGGTCCGGTAGACCGTGCGCCGTCCTCCCAGTTCGACCACCTCGACCTGTTCGTGCGAGAGGCTGACCACCTTGGCAAAGGGCTTGCCGTCAATGGCGATCCAGTCGCCCCGTTTGCAGGGGAACCAGGGCTCGTCGTTGTGATAGGGCCTTGAGATCAGGCCGATCATGTTTTCCACCGGAATACGCAGGTGCATGCCCAGGTCTGGGTTGTAGAGCTTGCAGAACACGTTGAGCGATTCCACCCGCCAGGGCACGCCCTGGTAGACCACCCGTTCGCCCTCGCGGATCGAGCCCATGTTGAGCAGCAGCCGAACCTGCTGCCACATCTTGGGCAGGGTCTGGCGCACTGTCCAGGCGATGCCGACCAGGAGGATGATGGCGGCGCTGAGCAAAAGCCAATCCTCGGCGGTGTAGAGAACGAAGATCAGGCCGCAAATGGCCGAGATCACCGAAAAGATCTGGAAAAAGATGTCCAGGATGCGGACGTGGAGGGGCCGCTGTTCCTTGCGCGCGCCCGGCAGGATGAAAAAAAGCAGGCGGGCGATCAGGCGGAAGGCCAGAAGAATGACCACGAAGGCGAGCAGAGCGATGAGCAGGTACCAGCCGCGGTCACGGAAAAATTCGCGCACTGAATTGCCCGAGCTTTCCAGCAGCGAGACATCCTTGTCTTCCAGCTTGGCCAGTTCCTGCTGCGCCAGTTCCAATTTACTGCCGATCCGTTTCTCCATGTGCTGCCAGGCGGGCATCAGTTCGCCCAGATAGGCCTTGATGTTCGGATCCTTGGTCTCGTTGATCAGCTGGTTGAGGTGTTCCACCGCGCGTTGAGCCGTGACGACCTGTTCGTGGTACTCATCGATGGTTTCCTTGAGTTCCGATTTCTGCCGTGCCCGAGCGGTGAGCTGTTTCAGTTCCTTGATGCTCGGTTCGAGCAGGGTGGCCAGCTCCTCCTTCCAACTGAAACTCACGTCTTTTTGCTCGGAAAAGACCTGGGGCTCGATGCCGGTGGCGATGCGTTCGAAATCGGCTCCAGTTTCGGACAGCTGTTTGTCCAGTTTGGCCAACTCTTCCTGCAAGGCCTGTTTCTCGGTTTCCGAACCGCTGGTCTTCAGCTTTTTGGAAAGAATCGAGATCTGCTGCTTGATGTTGTGCTGCAGATCGACCAGCGAGGTGAGCATGTCCAGGGTGCTGCTGATTTTCTGCTCCTTCTCCTCCTGCTGCGCCAGCCGCTTGGCCAACGCTGATTCAAATTTGAACAGTGGCTCGGACTCCTCGACCGCGGCTTTGGTGTGCTGCGGACGAATGCCGGCCAGCAGCGGCGGCGTGGCCGTGACTTGACGAAGCGTCAGGGGGAGATCCAGCACCTGGTGCCACAGGGAGGCCTGTTGCCGGGCCGATTCCGAGTCGTCGACCGCGCCGGCAATCAGCGGGGGGACATCGTTTCCCCGGCCGAATTTCTTGGCTGTGGTTTTGGCCCGCTGACTGTTGTTCTTGGCGTTCTTTTTGGCTGTTTTGTTCTGTTTGGCCGCCGGCGCGATTTCAGTTTGTTGCGGTGCCGCCGGTTTGTCGACCGCGGGTTTAGCCGTTGCCGCCGGCGAGACGGCCGGTTTCTCGGTCTGTGGTTTGTCGGCAGCCGGCCTTGCGGCGGGCGAGAGAGATGGCGGGGCTTGCCCTGGCTGCGGCAGCCAAGCCGGCGGCTTGCTTTCCGGCGCCGGCTGCGGGGCCGGTGCGGTCAGCAGGGGCGGGGCGCCGGCCGGAGGAGCGGTCTTGGGTTCTTCGGCCAGGGCGTTGATAGCCAGGGTCAGGATGCAGGAGCAAAGCAACAGGATTCGCATGGATCAAGTCCGTTGAGAAAAGGTGGAAAAAAGAAAGCTCGGTGAGATACGGCCCATGGCCAACACGTATCTGCGCACCGAGAGGTGGTTCAGGGGGCCAGCCGTTCGATGCACCAGGCATTTCCTTGCTGGCGGGTGTAGAGAAACCGGTCATGCAGTCGGCTGGTCTGGCCCTGCCAAAATTCAACCGTGTCCGGCCGAACCCGATACCCTCCCCAGAAATCAGGCAAGGGAATCTCGCCCTTGAGAAACTTGTTCTTCATTTTCTCCAATTCCATCATCAGCAGCTGACGCGAGGTGAGCACGGCGCTCTGCTTGGAGATCCAGGCGCCTAACTGGCTCTCGCGCGGCCGGCTGGCGAAGTAGCGGGCCGATTCGGCCGAGCTGACCTTTTCCGCCGTGCCGGTGATCGCCACTTGGCGCGCCAGCTTGACCCAGGGGAAGAGCAGGGCGACCTTGTGGTTCTCGCCGATCTGCCGGGCCTTGCGGCTGCCGTAGTTGGTGTAGAAGACGAAACCGTTTGTATCAAACAGCTTGAGCAGAACGGTGCGCAGGGTGGGTTGGCCGTCTGCCCCGACCGTGGCCAGGGTCATGGCGTTGGGTTCGGGCAGCCCGGCATCGCAGGCCTCCTGAAACCAGTGCGCAAACTGATCAACGGGATCGGCGGCCAGCATGTCCCGCTTGAGGACCGGGTTAGAGTATTCTTTGCGCAATCCTTTAATGTCCATTTGGGTTCTCCTTGAGGCGTCGATACGGCAGCAAAATAAGCTGTCCTGTGCGCAAGGTCAACTCTCTCTTGTGAATATCTTTTTGTTTCAAATGGTTACGGTATAATCGAGGGCGGCGCACCAAAATCTGCCGTCCGCAAGTAGTGTTCCTTTCCTGGCAGGCGCGGGGCCGGTGCGAGGCGAGTGACGCTCAGGCGGCGGTCATGACCTTGAAAAGGGCGGGCAGGGCCGACGCGCTCGGCTCCTGAAGAGCAAACCCGCAGGTGCTCTTTTCGGCCAGCTGGGCAAAGGGATTGGTCTCGATATTGATATCGATGATCACTCCATCGCGCTGGTAGACTTCGCGGGCCACCTGGTTGGGCAGATTGGTGGCGCCGGCGGTGCCGACCACGATGAGCAGCTCCGTCTGTTGGGCGGCCTTGAGCGAGCTGTAGAAATGGTAGTGATGCTCGTTATAGCTTTCGTCGAACAGGAGGATGTGCGGCCGGGACCGGGCACCGCACAGCGGGCAGCGCAGCAGCTCGCGGTCGCTGTCGGTCAAATCCTGGTCCTTGGTTTTGGGCTTGACCGCCGGCGGAATGGGATGCACCGCCTCGCTGCATTCCAGCGAGCAGCGCATGTAAAAGACGTTGCCGTGGATCTGATAGGTGCGGGCCAGGGTATTGCCGGCACGCAGATGGAGGCCGTCGACATTCTGGGTGATGAGGGTGAAGCGGTCGCCGAAGTGGCGCTCCATGTCCACCAGGGCTAGATGTCCCGGGTTGGGCTGGGCCGCGCCGCACACGCCCATGCGGTACAGGTACCATTTCCACACCTCGTCGGGCATCTGGCAGAACATGTGGAAGGTGGCCATCTCTTGGGGGTGATAGACCTGCGAACCCACCGTCCAGTAGCCTTCCGGTCCACGAAAGGTGGGAATGCCGCTTTCGGCCGAGATTCCGGCTCCGGTCAGTATGGTGATCTTGCCCGTTCCGCCGGCGATCCGCCGCAACACATGGTGCATGTCTTCCCGCATGGATGCCCCCAACAGCGTGATGGTTGTCGTGATCGGCCTTGCGGAGTCACACGCAAGCCCTTGGTTTTCCTTTCTGTCTAAAGTATAGAAACGCAACTTTTTCAAGGGATTTTTCCGTGCATCCGGGGGGATCGGGCATGAGGCGGCCGGTATTAAATGGTATCGGCCGACTCCAAGTCTTAAGTCAACTTTTGGTAAATTTTATCATTCGGGAATTATTTTTCTTCAATGGCCGCCCTCTCCTCACCTATCATCGTCGGCAACCGCCTCTTTCGCCTCTCCGGCCATGCGCATCCGCGACAGGCGTGGGAGCGCGTTATGCAACAAAAAAATGTTTCTGGAAAAAAATCGATGGAACTGATCTATATCGTCTCTTCCCCTGCCTCCTGCCTTGGACAGGAACCGCCGGAAGGTGCGCATGTCCGATGCGCGACCGATTTCGACAGCCTCGCGCCGACAACGACCCGATCCACGGTGTTTGTCGTCGCCACCGGCGAACACCACGAGTCCGTCCGTATCGTGCGGGCACTGCGCCGGGATCCACGCACTGGCCTGCAGCCGATCTTGACCACCAGCCCGCTGGGCGATCCGGACGATGACCTCAGCGACGGCATCGTCGCCTCACCGGAAGAGGCCCGCGATCGTGGCCGCGCCCTTGTCGCGCGGCTGGCGCAGCTGGACGCCTCCCTCTTTGCGCCGGACGCCAGCGACGTGCTCCGCATCGCCGGCTACATGCTGTCCCGTGCCGTTGAGGCGCTTGCCCCGCGACGGCTCTGGTCCAATCAAGCCTTTTATGCGTATCCGGCGCTGGAGGCCATGCTGGGGTCGGCGCAGCTGGTCGCCTCGCGGCTTGCATCGATGGGTGAGCGGAAATTGATCCGGCGTGCCACCCTGGTCGACCGCCTTCGGCACTGTCCGGCCTGCCATGGGGTGCATCTCAATTTCATCGATTGCTGTCCGAGCTGCGGCGGCATCAACATCTTGCAAAAACCCTTCCTCCATTGCTTCACCTGCGGCATGGTGGCCCCGGAGGAGCGGTTTGTCGAAAAGGGGGCGCTCCAGTGTCCGAAGTGCGCCGCCCGGTTGCGCCATATCGGCGCGGACTACGATCGTCCGTTGGAGAATTACGAATGCCAGGGCTGTGGCCACGTGTTCATCGATCCCGAGGTGCAGGCCCATTGCATGCACTGCGGCACGCCGTCGCCACCGGAGAAGCTGATCCCCGGCCAGATCTTCACCTACGAGCTGACCGATCTGGGGGCGCAAGCCGCCAAGAGCGGCACCATGGAGGATCTGTTTGCCCTACTCGATACGGTCAACAGCGTTCCGCCCAGCTATTTCATGCAGCTGGTCGGCTGGCTGATTGACCTGGCCCGCCGGCATGCGGAGGAGCGCTTCACCATCATCGGCATCAAGCTGACCAATCTGTTGGAACTCGACGTCCAGCACGGCAAACAGACGGCGGCGGAGCTGGTGGATGCCTTGGCCCAGCGGCTGCGCGAACTGGTGCGAACCACGGACCTGACCACCCGCACCGGGCAGCAGATGCTGTGGCTGCTGCTGCCCAAGACCGGACGGTCGAGCCACGAGGTGGTGTTGGCGCGCATTCTTGCCCTGCGGAGCATGATCCACCGAGCCGAGGGGGGCGAGCTAGACTTCGAGACCGTGGTCTTCACCGCCCCGGAGGATATCATCCCCGGTGAAACCGGAAAGCTGCTCCTTGCCCGCCTGGAAGGAGGATTCGCGTAACATGGATATTATTCTTGAAACCTGGAACGCCTTCTGCCTGCTGGCGGTCATGCCGTTCACCGCGGGATGGATGGAACTCCTGATTAAATTCATTCCTTTTGTGCTTTTTCTGGAATTGCCGGTCTACCTGTTCATTCTGCTGGGTGTGGTCCGGTATGCCCTGCGGCAAGATGCGGCGGTCCGCGAGGAACGCACCTTTTTTCCCCGGGTGAGCTGCCTGATCACCTGCTACGGCGAGGGCAACGACGTGCGGCGAACCATTCTCTCCTTGGCGGAACAGCGCTATTCCGGCCCGATAGAAATCATCGCCCTGATCGACGGTGCCGTGGACAACAGGGACACCCACCAGGCAGCCCTGACCATGCAACCCGTCGTCAGCCGGTTGGGTAACCGTTCCCTGATGGTGGTGCCGAAATGGCAGCGAGGCGGCCGGGTATCCTCGCTCAACCTCGGCCTGCACTTGGCCAAAGGTTCGATTGTCATGGCCCTGGACGGCGATACTTCCTTTGATAACGACATGGTCCGTCACGCCACCCGCCATTTCGAGGACCCTCATGTGGTCGGCGTGGCGGGATGTCTGCGGGTGCGCAACTGGCGGGTCAACCTGATCACCCGGCTGCAGGCGATCGAGTACCTGCTGTCCATTCAGCTGAGCAGGGTCGGTTTGAGCGAATTCAACACGGTCAACAACATCTCAGGCGCCTTTGGAGTGTTCCGTCGCAGTTTCATTGATAAAATCGGCGGCTGGGACACCGGCACGGCGGAAGATCTCGACCTGACGCTGCGGATCAAAAATTATTTTGGCCGTCATCCCCACCTGCGCATCGTCTTTGAACCCCATGCCATCGGCCACACTGATGTTCCCGCCACCTGGCGTGGTTTTTTCAAGCAGCGGCAGCGATGGGACGGCGACCTCTACTACCTGTACATCCGCAAGCACCCGCTCAGTTTTTCGCCCGCCCTGCTGGGATGGCGCAACCTGATCCTGCAGGTGTGGACCGGGTTGTTTTTTCAGGTGGTGATGCCGTTCATCATTCTTTTCTACAGCCTGGCCTTGTTTTTCCTGTACCCGCCGGCACTGGTCATGGCCATCTGGTTTCTCGTCTATCTCTTTTACCTGCTGATCAGTATCATGCTCTTTGCGGCTCATGTCGCACTGGTCTCGGACCGGCCAGCCGAGGATTTGCGTTTGGCCTGGCTGCTGCCGCTGCTTCCCCATTTCACCTTTTTCCAGCGGATTGGCAGCGCCTTGGCAACAATGCGGGAGATAACCTGCCGCTCCCATCTCGATTCCAGCATGGCCCCCTGGTGGGTGCTGCGCAAATCCAAGTTTTAAGAGGCGGCGATGCGTGTTCCCATGATGTTTCGTGCACCGCTTGCCTGCCGTCCGGCCGTCACGCTGCTCGTGCTGCTGGTATTCCTGTTGTGTCCTGTGCGCCTGCTGGCCGGCACCGCCGAGTCGGTCCATGGGCTGGACGAGCTCGAAGGCGGGTTGATCCGGGCGGATGAGGTCCAGATCGCCGCCGCCGATCTGGAGGCTGGCCAAGCCCAGTTGGATCAGCGGCAAAGTGAACAGGGATGGAAGCTCTTTGCTGGCGCGGGGACCGGCTTGACCGAGGATGCCGCGCTCAGTGGCGACGATCGCCGGTACACCACCTACGATGTGCGCGCCGGCCTGCGCCGCCCCCTGTTGGGGCGTGCCGATGCCGAGCGCCGGGAGGTGGTCGAGGCCCAGACATCGGTGCGGGAAAAGGAGCAGCAGGTACGCCTCGCCCGCCTCCAGTCCTTGGCCCTGCTCCGCCAAGCCTATGTCACCTACTGGGCAGCCCAGGAAAAACAGCGGCTGGGCCAGACCTTTCTTGCCGGTGAAGCCAAACAGCGCCAGCTCCTGACCCGCCGGCAGCAGGCAGGTTATCTGCTGGAAGCCGACCGGCTCGAGTTTCTTTCCTCCTTTGATCTGGTCCGTCGCAACCAGGAAACCCTGCGGGTCACCCAGCAGACCGCCCTGCACACCATCCAGAGGTTGACCGGAATTTCCCTGCCGTTCATTGCCCAGACACCCCGTTTTGCCCGGCCCAAGGACGATCTTGCTGACCTGCCGCGACGGGCCATGGACGACTTTCCCGCTGTGGCGCTCCTGCGGGAGCGGCTGCGGGGGCTGGAACAGCAGATTCCCCTGACGAGCCATGCCGGCACCAGCGCCCATTTCGATCTGTACACCGCCGCTGGCGTCGATGACGGCGACAAGGAACCGGAGTACAGTCTTGGGGTCAATTTCGCGGTTGAATTGCCGCTGGGCACCATCGCCAGGAATGACAATGCCGCCCAGCGCTCTGCCCAAACCTTGGCCGCCAAATGCCGCCGGGAACTGGCGCTGGAGCGAGACAATGTCCGCCTCCGGGTCGAGGAGGCCCAGGCCCTGTACCGCGCTTCGCGAGCCGATCTGGGCTTTGCCGGCCAACGGCTTCAGGCGGCCGGCCAGCGGGTCAAGGAGAACAAACTGCGGATCGCTATGGAGGGGGATACTCTGGAGCAGCTGCAACAAAGTCGGTACGCTTACTATCAGGCGTCCCTCGACGCGGTGGACGCCCAGGCCCGGCAATACGGTCAGCTGATTACCCTGCTCGCCCATACACCCCTCGCCGCCCAACGCCAAGAGGATCGGCGGCCGCGGGAGGAGGGTTCCCCGGTCGAGAAGATCGATCCCCGGTTGCTGGGGGAGGTTTCGGCGGCTGGCACGGAAAAACAGGTCGTGGAGGCGGAATCACCACTGGCCGGCCGGGGTGTTAACACCCTCTACGTGTGGCGATCGGACCGCTTTCGGCAGCAGGAGCAGGCTGATTCCGCCTTTGTCCCTGCCCTGCGGAAAACGGGCGTGGAGCGCCTGTTGCTGTCACTTGACCAGAGGCAGATCGACAGCTTGGCCACCCCGGAGGCGCGGGCGATTTTTTCCTCCTGGATTGAGCGGTTGCATGGCCAGGGGATCACGGTGGAACTGCTGCTGGGCGAACCGTCATGGATTCTGGCGCAGCATCGGCCGCGCCTGGTGGAGATCGTCGCTTCGCTGGCGGACCTACCCTTTGCCGGCCTGCATCTGGATCTTGAAATCGATCAGCTGGATGAGCGGCATCGACGTGATACCAAGATGCTCACAGAGTGGGCCGCCACGGTCGAGGCGGCCAGGCGGGCCAGCCCCTGGCCCGTCGGGGTGAGCCTGCATCCGCGGACCCTGAAGCCGAACGGGAAAAAGAAGGAGTTAGGGGCCATGCTTGATCGTCTGCAGGTGACGGAGGTGGTGTTGATGATCTATGCGGCCAATCCGCAACGGGTGGCAGAGGTGGCCACCCCCATCCTCCAAGCGTTCCCGCGCCAGCGTTTTTCCGTGGCTCAGAGCGTGGAACCGGAGTTGTCGACCGAGGAAAGTCATTATCAGGCGGGCCGGGCACAGTTCACCGCCCGCATGACCCGGTTGGCCCAGTTGCTCGCCGCTCCCAATTTTCATGGTCTCGTGGTCCAGGATTGGAGCCGGTGGCAGGAGATGCAACCATGAACATTCGTTTCAGTCAACGGGAGCAACAGCCCGCGGATGTCAGCCAGGGGATGAAGGTTCCCTATACGCCGGGAAGGCGGGCCGTTGCTTCCTGGCGCTGGTGGATCATCCTCGCCCTGGTGGCCAGTCCGTTCTTCTATCTGCTCTACCAGCTGGTTCTGCCGTTGGTGGTGGTGACCGCGCCCGGCGTCGTTGTCCTGGACAAGGAAACCCTGGTCGCGGTGACCGAGAGCGTGGTTGACCGCGTCCTTGTCCAGCCGGGTGAACGGGTACGGCGGGGCCAAGAGGTGGCGCGGCTGAGCGCGCCCAAGCTTGAACAGCAAATCGAAACCGTGGAGACGATGCTGGAACCAGTGTCCGGATCGCTTGCCGGACCAAAGAGGCTGGCCCTTTATCGCCAGCAGGAGCTGCATGCGGCCAGGGCCGTGGCCCATCAGGAGCAGCGCCTGGCCGTTGTCGCCCGTTTGCGCGCCCAGGGAGCGGCCACCGAGGCCGAGGTCAATGCAATCCGCTCCCAGCTTGACGCGGCGCGGCATGTCCTAGTCCAGGCGCAACTGGAACGAACCGAGGCCGAGGGGCAGGCAGCGGTGCCGTCATCGCCGGCCACGGGAGCCCCTCTCTCCCGTGAGCAGTTGCAACGGCAACTCCCTCTGTTGCAGGCGCAACGGCAGCCGTTGACGCTTGTTGCCGACGGCGACGGCACGGTGCTGGAGATTCTGGCTGAACGGGGCAGCGTGCTGGACGCCGGCGCGGGGGTGCTAGTGATCGGCCGGCAGGAACGGCCCCATGTGGAGGCCTATATGCGGCCGGAACAGGTCAAGTGGGTGAGCGCGGGAACGCGGGCCACGGTCACCGTTGCCGGCGATCTGTCCCTGGAGGCAACGGTGCGGGACGCACCCGGCCAGACGCGCCGTCTTCCGGCGGAGCTTAGTTCGGCGATCGGCAGCCGCGAAATGATGGTACTGGTGACCCTCGATCCGGTCAAACCGCTGCCTGTCCAGCAGGCCATCGAGGGACTGCCGGTCCGGGTCCGTTTTCATCGCGCGTGGTAACGGTCCTGGAAGAGTGGCAGGAAAAGAGTCCTTTTTCGGCGGCGTTGTGGTATAGTGCCGCCTATCGCCCCTCTTGCGGGCGGCAAGGAAGGTGAACCATGAAATGTCGTTTGCTTGCGGCCGCAATCCTGCTTCTGGCCTGCGGCGGTTGTGTGGGCTATTATCACGACCCGTACTATTACGATGCCTATCCCTATGGACCGTATTATACCCCGTATCGGCCTCCGGCCCTCTACGCCGATCCGGGCTGGATTTTTCTCTATCCGAACATTTTTTTCGATTTTACCTATCACGAGGGACGTGGCAGCCATCGAGGCTATCCGCACGGCGGCCACCATCGTCGCTGAGCAACGGCCTGGCTCGACCAGTCGACGGCTGGAGGGCGACGGTTCATCCTGTTGCCCCCCGCGCGGCTCGGCGGTGACGTGTCGCGTCCAATGAAGGTGTCGCTGTCTGCTCCATCTATCTATTTTCTGTCTCCCTGTTTTCCCCATAGCCAACAATCATGATAGACAACGAGTCCTCGCTGCGCCTCAAGCTGCTTCGCTTTCCTCCGATCATCGGCGTCATCTACATCCATGCCTACAACACGGTGATCCACTATTCGGGCGGCAGTCTCGGCACCGACCAGCTCAACGCCCTGACCAATTGGATCCGCATCCTGCTCTCGGAGGGGATCGCCCGTATCGCGGTGCCGTTGTTTTTTCTCATGGCAGGGTATCTGTTTTTTGCCACCTTCCACTGGTCACGACGGACGTATGTGCACAAGATCATGACCCGGCTGCGCAGCCTGCTCATCCCCTTTCTTTTCTGGAACCTGGCGGCGTTGGCGTTTTTTGCCCTTGCCCAGGCCATTCCGTCGATCCAGCCCTATTTTACCGGACTGGGCAAAAAAATCGCCCAATACGGCGCCTTTGACTACCTCAACGCTCTCCTTGGCCTCAAGGGCTACCCGATCGCCTATCATTTCTGGTTCATCCGCGACCTGATGCTCCTGGTGCTGCTGGCGCCGCTGCTGGCCGTTATTGTCCGCTTCGTGCCCATCCCCTTTTTCATCGTCGTTTATCTTTGCTGGGTGACGGATACCTGGCCGGTCGCCATGCCGGGGGCGGTGGGCGTGCTGTTCTTTTCCGCCGGCGCCCTATGCGGCATCAAGGGCGAGAATCTGTTCGCCTTTGACCGCTTCGCCAAGCCCATCTATGGCCTCTATGTGCCGATGCTGGTCGCCGACGTCATCTGGTATCATGCCTGGTTCAACGTCTACCTCCACCGCACCGGTCTGATTGTCGGCGTGCTGGCGGCCCTGTGCGTCACCAAGCCGATTCTGGCGTGGCCACGGCTGCGCGACGCCCTGATCACCCTTGGCGGCGCCAGCTTTTTTGTCTATGCGGCCCATGAACCGCTGCTGGGCATCGTTCGTCTGCTGGCTTTTCGCTTTATCCCGCTCGACGGCGCCTACACCATGCTGACGCTCTATCTGACCATTCCGGTACTGGTGATGGCCCTGCTGGTCGGCTGCCATCGGTTCCTGGCCAGGTTCTGCCCTGGACCGCTCGGCCTGATCACCGGCGGCCGCTGATGGAAAGCGGCCGAATCGCGAAACGGAAACAAAGAAGGGGTATTTTCCCGCGCTGGTTGGCGGACTGACAGTGAGGGGAGCGGATCAGCGGCTGGCGGTGGCCAGTTTCAGGGCAAGGGCGGCGAAGATGGCGCCGGCGGTTCTGGTAAGCAGCTTCTGCGCCCGTTCGGAACGGCGCAGCCATTGGCCCAGCACTCCAGCCAGCAGGCTGACACTGCCGAACACCAGCAAGGTGGCGAGAATGAAGATCCCGCCCAGGATGAACATCTGCAGTGGCAGATGGCCCTGTTCCGGGCGGGTGAACTGGGGGAGAAAGGCGAGGAAGAAGATCGAGACCTTGGGGTTGGTCACGTTCATGATGATGCCTCGCAGGTAAAATCGGCCAAGGCCGATTTCCCGGCTGGCCTCGCTCTCCAGGGAACTCGTCCCGGCGCGGAAAGCACCCCAGGCCAGGTAGAGCAGGTAGGCTGCTCCCGCGAACTTGAGCAGATTGAAGGCCAGGGCCGAGGCCTGGAAGATAGCGGCTACACCCAAGGCCACGGCACTGGTGTGGACAACCAGGCCGGTGCACAGGCCAAGCGTCACCACCAGGCCCACCAGCTTTCCCTTGAGGGCCGACTGGGTGAGCACGAAGATGTTGTCCGGCCCGGGCGCCAAGGCGAGAAAAAGGGAAGCGGAAGCAAAGAGAATCAGGGTGCCGGCGTCAAACATGGGATCACAAGGAGGGGGCGGGCGGGTGATGATAGACGAAGATCAGTTGATCGGTGGCAAACCCCAAAGCCGCCGCCTTGGCGATGAGGGCGTCCCGAATCACCGGGTCGAGCACCGGCGTTCGTGCCAGAATCCATAGGTAGGAGCGGTCCGGGCCGCACACCAGGGCATGGCGGTACTGGTCCTGATCCAGGGCGAGAATCACGTAGGCACCATAGAAGGGGCCAAAAAACGAGACCTTCAGGTAGCCTTGATCCGGGCGGTCCACAAAAGAAGCCTTGCCCTCGGCTTCCCGCCACCGCTGTTCCTGTTCGGCGTAGCCCCGATTCAACACCCTGATGCCGCCGTCCCCGCGCAGGGTGTACTCGGCGGTGACGTGGGTCATGCCCCGCTCAAAGGAATGATCAAGACGGGCGATCTCGTACCAGGTTCCCAGGTATCGTGCCAACTGGAAATTGTCCACGGGCTGCACGCCCTCGGGAAGGCGGACACAACCGGTGAGCAGGAACAACAGTGCAATGATGGTTCTTTTCAAGACCGGCCTCCGTGGGGGGCATGTAGACCATCGGCCGCACCCGCCCGCCTGGAACACCCGGTGCTCATCCGTTCTCCTTGCTCTGCAGGTCCGCCGCGCACTTTAATCCAAACAGAGGGCCGGCCTTGTTGATGGCCGAAACAACGGCCCGCTCCATGACCCGCGCCGCCAGCAGGCCGAGCACGCTCACATCCGCTTCCACCTGCCCCGTGGCCAGGGTGTAGATGGTGTCGCCGTCGAACATGGTGTGGGCCGGACGCATGGTTCTTGCGTAGCCGTTGTGGGCCATGGAAGCGATCTTGCTGGCCTGGGCCTTGGTCAGGCGGGCATTGGTGACGATGGTTCCGATGGTGGTGTTGCCGGCAAAGAGATTCTTTTGTTCCGCATAGGACTGCGTCATCTGGGCCTCGCTGTCGGCCAGGGTGGTCAGATCGTCCTGGAGGAGACCGGCCAGCCGGGTGCCGCTCGCGGGATCAATCACATCGCCCAGACAGTTGACCGCGACCAGCGCGCCCACCTGCAACGCGCCCACCTGGAGCGCATGGCAGCCGAATCCGCCCTTCATCGCCCGCCCCATGCCAAGAAGCTTACCCACCGTGGCCCCGGTGCCGGCACCCACATTGCCCTCGGCGACGACGTCCCGCCGGGCGGCGTTGCAACAGGCCTGGTAGCCCATCTGCCGGTCTGGCCGTATGCGGGGATTGCCGACGGCCAGGTCGAAGAGCACCGCGCCGCACACGATGGGCACCCGGGCCACCTGGACATCGAACCCCACCCCCCGCTCCTCGAGGTACTGCATGACGCCGGAGGCCGCATCCAGGCCAAAGGCACTGCCCCCGGCCAGGACAACCGCATGGATCGTGTCCACCAGGTTGACGGGGTTGAGCAGGTCGCTTTCCCGCGTGCCGGGTGCGCCGCCCCGGACGTCGATTCCGGCCGTCGCTCCCTGCTCGCAGAGGATCACGGTGCAGCCGGTGCCCGCCTCGGTATCCTGGGCATGGCCGATCGTGATGTCGTCAATATCGTTCAGACTAATCGTTCGCATGGGTTTCCTCCCCCCTGCCGCCGCCGGCCGCCAGGCGTTTAAACGGTGGCCGCTTCAGCCGGATAGATCTTGAATTTTTCCACGAATCCCGAAGGCTTGTAGCTAAGTTTGGCATGGCGCAGGCCGGGATCGCCCATGTCCTGTTCGCGATTGATGGTTGCATATTCCTCGGGCAGGACGGCGGCAAAGGACTGGTTGATGAACTGATACAGCCCCTTGTAGCCGGCCACCGCTTTTTCGAAGTGAATGGCAAAGGTGGCCATGCCGGCCAGTTCCTCACCCAGCACATAGGCCACCGGCCGTTCTTCCACGGCGTACAGGCCGCCGCAGAGTTGCAGGGTCTCCATGCTTTCCAGGGCCTCGCGGGCCGCCGCGTAGTCGCCGTCCTGATCGTTGCCGGCGCGCCAGTCTTCGAGCACCCGCAGGGCATCGGCGAGGAATTCCTCCCGCAGGGGGCGGGCGGTATAGGAGGGGTAGGCGTTGACGAACGCCTTGATCAGATTGCGTTTTTTATGGTAGGTGCGGCCGCCCAGCTCGGCCAGGGCCTGCCTGTGGTAGAGATAGTCAAAATTATCCCGGTCCTCGACGACGCGGTAGCCCAAGGCAGCCAGCGCTTGACTCTGGGACGTGGTGGCGCATTTCATCATGCCGTGGTCGCGAAACAGCTCGTCGAGCAGCGGTTGCCGGGGCAGGGCAAAGGGCAGAATGAAGAAGGGAACGTTCCGATCCCGGCCGAGAAGAGCAACGGTGCCGTCGGCCAGCGAGGTGAGGCGGTACTGGTGGGCGTGGCGGAACAGATAGATATTGGCGAAGGTGAATTCGGAAATGCCGTCACGCAGTTGTTGGAACAGCGGATGGAGCAAGGGACGATGGGTCAGGGCCGGGGGCGTGCTGTGCGGATATAGGGGAAACATGGAAGACGAAACGATGTCAATGTGTCGGAACTGGAGAGGTACGGCTTCATCGGCCGGCACAGGGTGCTCGGGGTTGGTGCTGTGGGGATCCTTTTTCCGTTCCGGTGCCACTGCACCAATTTTTGGAGCCTTACTGTTCGGTGCCCAGCACTTTGGCAATGATCATTTTCTGGGTATGGGCATCGGGTTCCGGAGATTTCCAGCTGATGAACTGCTCCGTCACACGCATGAACGGTCCGTTGTCCGTTTTGCACTGGTCGCAGATGGATTCGGCGTTGTCCCGATACATGATGATTTTGCTCGCCGGATCGCCGGACTGGTTGACCGCCGCCATTTTCCGGCAGCCGCAATCGAGCCGGATAACGGCGACGCCGACCGCGTCCGGGCTGCCTTCGAGGATGCCTTCGATCATGGCCCGTTCCCCCTGTTCCGGGGAAACCGTACCCTTGCCTTTTTTGTGTTGTTTTGTTGCCATGGTGAACCCTGCCTCTTGTAGGGAAACGAATGATGGTCCCTTCTTACCGTTATTTGGCGGAAGAGCAAATCAAAAAAATGAATACCGCTGCGGGTGACCCGGTGACAAAGCAACTGTGGTACACGGAGGCGGCAGCCGCTTCCATCCCCGCCGCCATGCCGTCCACTCTTTTAGCTTGACAAACCTGGGCCGGTCCTTTAAAAAAAATCGATTCTTACGTATTGTTTTGCCTTGTAACCGAGGTTGTAACAACATCGTTTTTGAATTTTTCATTTATTCATTTTGGAGGTTGTGCCATGTGGGAAATCGTTGTTGATAAAGACAAGTGTTCCGGTGATGAAGAGTGTGTAAACGCTTGCCCCGCGCAGGTTTTCGAGATGCAGGGCGGCAAGGCCGAGCCCGTGCATTCCGATGAATGCCTGGGTTGCGAAACCTGTGTTGAAGTTTGCCCCGAGGGCGCCATCACCGTTACTGAAATCTGATTGCTGCGCAACATTCGGTTGGTGTGTAAGCCCATCCCTTGCGGGGGATGGGCTTAACTTGTTTTAAGGGATGACATTTGCTGTGCGGAGAGGCGGATGACAGGGGGCGCGAGGTTCAGCCGGTGGCGCAAGCCAGGTGCCCGGCGGTCGGTGCATCTCTTTGCCGCGCCGTTGCTTTGGACCTTGGTCGGCGGCATGCTGGTGCATCGTGGTTGGGCGTGGATGGGCCAGGGCAGCGGCCGCTTGCTGATTGTTGTCGCCCTGGCGTTGGGCACGCTCAAGTCGCTTTTGATTCTCGATGGCATGGCCCGGCGCTCCATCCGGCGGATCATCCTTTTGCAGGACGGTACTTGTCTCGGAGCCGTCTATTCCTGGCAAACCTGGCTGTTGGTGGCCCTGATGGCGGCCGCAGGTTTTTTCCTGCGATGGGCTGGCCATCCGGGCCCGCTCCTGGGAATGATCTACTGCGCCATCGGTTGGTCGCTGTGCCTCTCCAGCCGTCTGGGCTGGAGGCAATGGATACAATGGGTACGAAACAATGAGATCGCTTAATCGTGTGGAAGTGAGCCGTTCCGCCTTGATCCATAATTTCGGGATCTGTCGGCAGTGGGCGGATGGGGCCGCGATCATGCCTCTGGTCAAAGCCGATGGCTATGGGCATGGGATGATCGACTGTGCCCGGGTCTTTGCCGAGCAGGGCGCGGCCGCCTTTGGGGTGGCCGAGGCTATCGAGGGGGTGCGGCTGCGGGCGGCCGGCATCACCCAGCCCATCCTAGTTCTGGCCGGAGTGATTCCCCAGACGCTGCCGACCATGGTCGAGGCCGATTTGACCCCGGTGGTGGTCGATGCGGCGATTGTGCCGGAGCTGTCCCGGTTGGCCGGATTGCAGCGGCGTGAGATCGGCGTCCATGTCAAACTCGATGCCGGCATGGGCCGCCAGGGTGTCCTGCCCGAGGATTTCGTCGATCTGGTGCGAACGGTGCGCGGTGCGCCCCATCTGCGGCTCGATGGTGTCATGGCCCACTTTCCCTGTTCCGATGAGCCGCAATCGGCCAATTCCGCCCAGGTGCTGCGGACCTTCACCGCCACCACCGCATCGCTTGCCGCACTGACCGGCGGCGGATGCTGTCTCCACCTTGCCAATTCCGGCGGTTTATTTTATGTTGCCGGCGCCCGGCTCGACATGGTCCGTCCGGGCATCGCCCTCTATGGCTACTACCCGGACGGCGAGACCGGCAGGGCGGCCGCTGCGCCGCCTCTGTTGCGGCCGGCCATGCGTTTTGCCACCCGGATCATCCAGGTGCGCCGAGTTCCTGCCGGCAGCGGTCTCGGTTACAGCCATCTGTTCACCACCAGTCGCCCCTCGACCATCGCGGTCCTGCCGGTGGGCTATGACGACGGCTATCTGCGCAAACTCTCCAACCGCGCCCAGGTGCTGATCCATGGCCGGCGAGTACCGACGGTCGGCCGCATCTCCATGAACCTGACTCTGGTCGATGTCACCGGGATCGACGGGGTGCAGGTGGGCGACGAGGCCGTGCTGCTCGGCCGCCAGGGCGAAGAAACCATCACCGCCGACGAAATCGCCGCCTGGATGGAAACCATCAGTTACGAGGTGCTGTGCCTGTTCGGCAAGCTGAACGACCGGGAAATGATCGACTGACCCCGATGATACGCCACGGATGCCGCTGGCGGGCCGCATGCAATTCTACCTTCACACTTCACTCTGTTAGGGCATGATCAAATCACACGTTAAAGAAATTGTTGACCGCTGTTTCACCGAGGGCGTCAAACAAGGGTATTGGAGCGAGGCCGCTGGCGGCCGTTACACCGTCGAGGTGCCCAAGCGCGAAGGGCAGGGTGATTTTTCCACCAATTTTGCCCTGGTGGCCGCTGGCATCGACAAACGCAAGCCGCGTGACCTGGCCGCGCAGTTTGCGGAGCTGCTCGGCGGTCAGTCGATGATCGAGCGGGTGGAGGTCGCTGGTCCGGGTTTCATCAATCTCTTTCTCGACAAGAAGATCTGGGTCACGGTGCTCGCCCCCATTTACGAGCAGGACGCCCATTTTGGCCGCTCCACCAACGGCGCCGACCGCAGGGTGCTGGTCGAGTTTGTCAGCGCCAATCCCACCGGTCCCCTGAGCGTCGGCCATGGCCGCAACGCGGTGCTCGGCGATACCATCGCCCGGCTGCTGACCGCCAGCGGCTACGCGGTTCAGCGGGAATACTACTTCAACGATGCCGGCCGCCAGATGCGGGTGCTGGGGGAATCGACCCGGGCGCGCTACCTGGAACTGCTCGGCTTGGCCAATACTTTTCCCGAGGACGGCTATCAGGGCGACTATATCTACGACATCGCCCGGGCGATGATCGACGAGGCCGGAGACGGGTTCAAGGATGCCGAGCTCGCGGTTTTCAAGGAGCGGGCCCAACGGGCCATCTTCGCCGACATCGACGCCACCCTCAAACGAATCGGCATCGGGTTCGACACCTATTTCAACGAGCACACCCTGTATGAGGACGGCCGCGTCAACCAGGTGGTCGAGGAGCTGCGGGCAAAAAATCTGGTGTACGAGAAAGAGGGAGCCACCTGGTTCAAGACCACCGAGTTCGGCCAGGAACAGGACCGGGTGATTATCAAAAGCAGCGGCGAGCCCACCTACCGGTTGCCGGACATCGCCTACCACTGCGACAAGTTCAAGCGCGGCTATGACTGGATGATCAATGTGTTCGGCTCCGATCACATCGCCACCGTGCCCGACGTGCTCGCCGGAGTGCGGGCGTTGGGCCATGACGACAGCCGGATCACCGTGGTCCTCTACCAGTTTGTCACCTTGCTGCGCGACGGCAAGCAGGTCAAGATGTCGACCCGCAAGGCCACCTTTGTCACTGTGGATGAACTGGTCGACGAGGTCGGTCCGGATGCTCTGCGTTTTTTCTTCCTCATGCGCAAGCCCGACAACCTGATCGAGTTTGATCTTGATCTGGCCAAGAAGCAGAGCCAGGAAAACCCGGTGTACTACGTGCAGTATGCCCATGCCCGGCTGTGCAGCATCGAACGGCAAGCCCGGGAGCAGGGCGTGAACGTTGGAACCCCGGACCAGATCTTGGCCCGTTTGGCTGAACCCGAGGAGTATGGCCTGCTCAAGACCCTGGCCGAGTATCCCCAGCTGGTGGCTGGCGCCGCGGCCGATCTGGCGCCCCATCGGGTGGTTTTCTATCTGATGGACCTGGCCGGACAATTTCACGGCTTCTACAACAAGCACAAGGTGCTGGGCGATGATCCCGAGTTGAGCCGCGCTCGCCTGTATCTGTGCGGGGCCCTGAAACGGGTGTTCCGCAACGGGCTCACGCTCATTGGCCTCCGCGCCCCGGAGACAATGTAACCGGCGGATCGGTCGCGCATCTTTTCCTGTTTTCTGGCTTGCTTTTTTCCCGGCAATACTTAACAAAGAACGCGTGCCTCCCCCCGGACCCCGAAGGGACATCAAGGGATTGGCATTCCTGGGTAAGGAGAGGAACCGCACACAGCCATGGAACTGTTGACCCGAAAAGCCCCGCCGGAAGCCCCCCCTGGGGAAAGGCCGCGACCGCGCAAGGCCAAGCCGTTTCGCATTGAACTGGGCTGGCGCGGGATGTTCGGCCTGGTGGTTGTCTGTTTCTTCTTGTTTTTCTGGATGTTTGTGCTGGGAATCTGGGCAGGACAAACCATTCTTTTTCCGCCCAGGGAGCAGAAGGCACCCCCTGCCGTTGAGCAGGTGGCCCCGCTTCCCGGCCAAGCGGCCAGCGGGAACGCATCGACACGGCAATCACCGCAACTCAAGCAACCGGAATAGCGACAAACGCAATGGGTGTTCGACGAAAGCGAAAAAGCGTGCCCAGGGCGCGCGGCTCTCTAACGAGGGAAGCGCGCCAGGCCATCAATCAGCATGTCAGGGAGCATGCGGCCTGGTATGCGCCGGCCGTTTCGGCCGTGGCTTTCTTCCTGTTCGCCCATCTGCTCACCCTGCTGGCTTTCTTCTTGATGAAATCCGGGGGCATGCACCAAGAACAGGACGTGCATAAAATCATTGTCACCTGGGCGGTGTACGGTTTTTTGCCGCTGCTGCTCTGTTCCTACCTGTGTTTTTTCGCCGTTGCCCGACCCGTGACCGGGCTGTTGGCGCGCAAGTGCTCCTTTTGGACCACGACCACCATGCATCTCGTCACCGGTGCCGTCTATGGAGCGGCCATTGGTCTGGCGCTTCTCCTGTTGCTGGTGCCCGATACCTGGTTCAATGTCCTTTTGGTCTTTTGCATCGGCGTGGCTGCCGGTGAAGGCAACTGGTTTTTTTATCGCAAATTGGCCGTTCCCGATCCAGTGATCGAGGAGCATCGGCTGGAAGAGCAGCCCGAATAAGCGAACGCAGAGCGCATGCGGGGCGCTCGAATCAACACGGAAGAGAGCTCTATGTCTGAACACAAGCAACAACCGATATCCGGGCGGATTCGCCCGGCCCGGATGGGGGATGTCCGCGCCATTCACGCCCTGCTGGCCACCTTTGCCAACAAGGGACTGATGCTGTCCCGATCAATCAGTTCCCTCTACGATCATCTGCGCGATTTTGTGGTCTACGAGGAAAACGGCACGGTCCTGGGCATTGTCGCTTTGCACATCTGCTGGGACGATCTGGCCGAAATCCGCTCCCTGGCGGTGGCCGAGGAGCGGCAGAAATGCGGCATCGGCGCCCTGCTGGTGGAGTCCTGCCTCGATGAGGCCAACAGTCTCGAAATCGGCAAAGTTTTTGTCCTCACCTACCAGGCGGCCTTTTTTCGCAAGTTTGGCTTCAAGGACTGCGACAAACAGGATCTGCCCCATAAGATCTGGAGCGACTGCATCCACTGCCCCAAGTTTCCCGACTGCGACGAGGATGCACTGATCCGCACCGCTGAACGCCGCACCTCCGCCACCTGATTCAAAGCGGAATTCCTCTCTTTTTCTTATTATCCCGAGGGCGGATGGCCCTCGATGGAGACCCCATAATGCTAGGAAGGACACTCGCTAAAATTTTCGGCAGTAAAAACGACAGGATGATCAAGCAGTACCGGCGCGTCGTCCGGGTGATCAACGATCTCGAGGCCACGGTCGAACCGTTGTCCGACGCGGAACTGGCCGCCAAGACCGATGAGTTCAGGGAACGGCTTGCCCAGGGTGCCACCCTGGACGACCTGCTGCCCGAGGCCTTTGCCGTGGTCCGCGAGGCGGCCAAGCGCGTGCTCGGCGAACGCCACTACGACGTGCAGCTGATCGGCGGCATGGTCCTCCACCAGGGCAAGATCGCCGAGATGAAGACCGGCGAGGGCAAGACCCTGACCTCCACCGCCCCGGTGTATCTCAACGCCCTGAGCGGCAAGGGCGTGCATGTGGTCACGGTCAACGACTATCTGGCCCGCCGCGACGTGCAGTGGATGGGTGAGGTCTACCGGTTCCTCGGCTTGAGCACCGGCTGCATCCTTCACGAAATGAACGACGACGAGCGGCGCACCGCCTACGGAGCCGACATTACCTACGGCACCAACAATGAGTTCGGCTTTGACTACCTGCGCGACAATATGAAATTTTCGTTGCGGGACTACTGCCAGCGCGGCTTCAACTACGCCATCGTCGACGAGGTTGACTCCATCCTCATCGATGAGGCGCGCACACCGCTGATCATCTCCGGACCGGCCGAACAGTCCACCGATCTGTACCTCAAGGTCGACCGGATCATGCGCCATTTCAAGCCCGAGGAACACTTCACCAAGGACGAGAAATCCCGCCAGGTCATGCTCACCGATGAAGGCGTGGGGCTGGCCGAAGAGCTGCTGGAGGTGGACAATCTCTACGATCCACGCAACATCAACCACCTGCACCACGTCAACCAGGCGCTCAAGGCCCACGTCATCTTTCAGCGGGATGTCGACTACATCGTCAAGAACGGGGCGGTGGTCATTGTCGACGAGTTCACCGGCCGGACCATGGAGGGGCGGCGCTACTCCGACGGCCTCCACCAAGCCCTGGAGGCCAAGGAGGGGGTTAAGATCGAGAAGGAGAACCAGACGCTGGCCTCAATCACCTTCCAGAACTATTTCCGCATGTACAAGAAGCTGGCGGGCATGACCGGCACCGCCGACACCGAGGCGCCGGAGTTCAAGAAGATCTACAACCTCGACGTGGTGGTCATTCCCACCCATCAGAAGATGATCCGCAAGGACTACGCCGACGTCATCTATAAGAACCAGGCGGCCAAGTACCGGAACATCGTCAACGAAATCAAGGAACTCCATGAAAAGGGGCAGCCGATTTTGGTGGGCACCATCTCCATCGACATCTCCGAGAAGATCTCCAAGATGCTGACCAAGGAGGGCATTCCCCACGACGTGCTCAACGCCAAGCAGCACGAGCGCGAGGCCGAGATCATCGCCGGCGCCGGCCAGAAGGGTCGAGTGACCATTGCCACCAACATGGCCGGCCGCGGGACCGACATCAAGCTGGGCGAAGGGGTGCGCGAGCTGGGCGGGCTGCATATCCTCGGCACCAGCCGCCATGAAAGCCGGCGTATCGACAATCAGCTGCGTGGTCGTTCCGGACGCCAGGGCGATCCCGGTTCCTCCCGGTTTTATCTGTCCCTGGAGGATGACCTGCTGCGCATTTTCGGTTCCGACCGGCTGAGTTCGATCATGGACAAGCTGGGCATGGAAGAGGACGAGCCCATCGAACACTCCATGGTGTCGCGGGCGATCGAAAACGCCCAGCGTAAGGTCGAGGGCCATAACTTCGACATCCGCAAGCACCTGCTTGAATATGACGACGTCATGAACAAGCAGCGCGAGGTGATCTACAGCCAGCGCCGCGAGGTGCTCGAGGGCGACAACGTCCGGCCGATCATCGACGACATGATCGCTGATCTCGTGGCCCAGGTGGCGGATGAATTCGCCCCCGGCCGGGTGGCGGCCGAGGAGTGGGATTGGCCCGCTTTGGAAGAGCGGGTGGGGCAGCTGTTCAACCTGCAGCTTGACTGGCCCGAGGAGGAGCGGCAGGAGCTCAACCATGATACCTTTGTCGACAAGCTGCGGGCATCGATCGGTCAGGCCTATGCATCGCAGGAGGCCCGCAACGGCGAGTCGCAGATGCGCCAGCTGGAACGGATGGTGCTGCTGCAGATGGTCGACACCCTGTGGAAGGAACATCTGTTGCACATGGACCACCTCAAGGAGGGCATCGGCCTGCGCGGCTACGGCCAGAAGAATCCGCTGTTGGAGTACAAGCGGGAAGGCTACAACCTGTTCATGACCATGATCGAGGCGGTCAAACAGCATACGGTGGCCAATCTGATGCGCATCCAGATCGTCCAGGACGACGAGCTGGCGAGGATGGAAGAGGAGCGGCGCCAGCAACGCGAGCAAGAGCTTGCCGAGGCTAAACGGTCGAATGCCGCGGCGGCGGTCGGAACGGCTGACATGGAGCGCAAGCCGGTGCTGCGAACCGAGGATAAGGTCGGCCGCAACGCCCCCTGTCCCTGTGGATCGGGAAAAAAATACAAGAAATGCTGCGGTCAGACCGCTTGAAGAAGGCCGTTCCGTCGTAGTTCGCACGTGCGAAGCCGTCAGTCCCCAGCGGGGCTGACGGCTTTTTTTTGGGCTATCCCCGCAGCCGTCCGGGATCAAACAGGTTTTTCTCCATGTGCTTGATCTCGTCGATGCCGGAAATGACGATCTCGGGATCAACGGCCAGCTCTTCGGCCGGCAGCTTCTTGTCGTAGTCGAGGTTGGCAAGGAGGTGCTTGATGCAGTTGAGCCGCGCCTTTTTCTTGTCGTCGGAGCGGATGATGGTCCAGGGACTCAGGGTGCGATTGGATTCGTTGAGCATCTGGAACTTCTTGACCGTGTACTGATCCCAGTAGGTCTGGGCCAGGTTGTCCACCGGCGACAGCTTGTACTGCTTGAGGATGTCGGTCTTGCGCGATTCAAACCGCTTGGCCTGTTCTTCCTTGGACACCGAGAAGTAAAACTTGAACAGCTTGATCCCGTCCTTGACCAGCATCTCCTCGAACAGCGGCACGTCCTTGAGAAAGCGCTTGTGCTGCTCATCGGTGCAGAAGCCCATCACCGGTTCGACCATGGCCCGGTTGTACCAGGAGCGGTCAAAGAGCACCAACTCGCCCGCCGCGGGCAAGTGGGGGACGTAGCGCTGGAAATACCACTGGGTCGCCTCCTTGTCGCTGGGCGCGGTCAGGGCGACGATGCGAGTATTGCGCGGGTTGAGAAAGGCCGAGATCCGTTTGATGGTCCCGCCCTTGCCGGCGGCGTCGCGCCCCTCGAAGATGGCCAAGACCCGGGTGCCCTGTTTTTTCATATCCTGCTGCAGCTTCATCAGTTCGATCTGCAACTTTTTCAGCTCCATTTCGTAGGCGAGAACAGCCTTGCTTACCCAGACGGCCAGGTGGTCGTCATCCTTTTTTTCGTCTTTAAACCGCAGGGCCGTTCCCTCCTGCAGCCTGAAGTCGACCACAGTTTCCGGCGCGTTTTTTTTCTCTTTGCCTTCCCCTTTCTTCTTTTTCTCCCCCATGAATCTCTCCTCTGTGACGGTTTTAGGTTGCAGCAATGTCCTGTATTCCCTGATGGACAGGACCATGCGGAAATGGCGGCCGGCGCATTTTTTTGTGGTACACGACGGTATTCAGGTATATATCAACCTACCATGGATACAGGAAAAATCCAGGAAGGCACATCTTTTTTGAACGCAAATGAGCTGCTGAGCGGTCAACCGGTCAACCGGTCGGCGGTGGGGAGGAACGATGATGGACGAAACACGGCAGGCGGTCAACGCCTTTGTTGAAGCCTGGGCGGCAACCCCGGAAGGAAACAGACAGGGATTTGTTCGGTTGCAGGAGCTGTTGATGAGCAAGAAGGACGTCCAGCTCGCGTTTCATCCCCGTCCCGGGGTGACCTATTCCCTTCGGGCCTCGGTCCCTGGCCAGGAACGGCCCCTGTTTGTCATGGTCGACGTGATCGAGGACCAGCCGAGGTGGCTGTCGGTCTGTTTTTTCGGCGACATGGTACGGGATCCGGAGGAGCGTGGCGCCTTTGTACCCGGCGGCCTGCTTGGCCAGGATGCCCTCTGTTTTGATCTGGAGGCTTGTACCGCCGAGGCGCTCAGCTATGTGGAAGCGCGGATCGAGGATGCCTACGCGGCAGCCGTGGGCCGTTAATCGGCACTGCTGGTCTCAATGGCTTCCCCCCCGGCGGAACCGGGGAGTGTCTACAAAAAAAACTCGCCGCCGATCCGTGTCGGGGCGAGTTTTTTGTCACAAGATTTTTCTCGTTGCGCGTTGCTTATTCGCCGGCCGCCGGCTGCATTTGAGCGCGGGTTTTGCTGCGTTCGATCGACTGCAGGGCCAGGTAATTGGCGCCGAATTTCTTCATGTTGCCCAACTCCACGTCATACTGGTCGTAATGGCGCTCCTCGTCGACCACCAGATCTTCAAAGATCTTTTTGGACACGCTGTCGGCGCCGGCGCCGCATTCGTTGGCCCAGAGATTGTAATGCTCGGCGCTTTCCAGTTCCATCTGCCGAGCCATGACCAGCATTTCGTTGACGTCCTGGACCGGCTTTACCTCGTCCGAAGCTTTCATCACCACGTCGCCGCCAAGGAAGAGGATGCGTTCGGCCAGCCGCTCCACATGGAGCATTTCCTCGATGGCTGTCCGCTTGAACAGGCCGGCCAGAAGGTCGTAGCCTTGATCGTCGCAATGAAAATGAAAATACATGTACTGGTGGAGGGCGGCGATCTCTTCGCTCACCGCCTGATTGAGCAGTTTGATGCTGTTGTCATGCATGGCGTTCACCTTTACGTGGTTAAGAAAAAAGAAAAAAGGGGAATGGTGTGTTGTATAGCACCCGAACACCACCCCGTCGACAATAACCAACGGGCGGAGCGGAAAAACTCCGCGTCCGCCCGTGCGTTCTCTGTTGGGGGAATGATGGTTAGACCGGGACGTCACTCATCGGAATGCCCAGAGCCGCGGCCACGCCCTTGCCGTACTCCGGGTCGGCCTTGTGGCAGTTCCCGATATGGCGGATCTTGATTTCCCTGGGCGCGTCACCCATGGCGCGGGCGGTGTTGCCGAACAGGGCCTCCTGCTGCTCCTTGGTCATCAGGCGGAAGAGCTTGCCCGGCTGGGTGAAGTAGTCGCTGTCATCCTCGCGGGCGTTCCAGTGCGCGGCGGCACCGCTCAAGGCCAGCGGCGGTTCGGAAAAATCGGGCTGCTCCTGCCACTCGCCGTAGCTGTTGGGCTCGTAGCCGATGGTGGAACCATGGTTGCCGTCCACCCGCATCATGCCGTCACGATGGTAGCTGTGGAACGGGCAGCGGGCCCTATTGACCGGGATGAGGTGGTGATTGACCCCGAGACGGTAGCGCTGGGCGTCGCCATAGGAGAAGAGCCGCCCCTGGAGCATCTTATCCGGCGAAAAACTGATGCCGGGCACCACGTTGGCTGGGTTGAAGGCGGCCTGCTCGACCTCGGCAAAGTAGTTGTCCGGGTTGCGGTTGAGTTCCAGCACGCCGACCTCGATCAACGGTGCGTCGGAATGGTACCAGACCTTGGTCAGGTCAAAGGGGTGATAGGGCAGTTTGGCGGCCTGCTCTTCGGTCATCACCTGGACATACATGGTCCAGCGGGGGAAGTCGCCCTTTTCGATGGCATCGTACAGGTCGCGCTGATGACTCTCGCGGCACTGGCCGATCAGGGTCTCGGCCTCGGCATCGGTGAGGTTTTTGATCCCCTGCTGCGATTTGAAATGGAACTTGCACCAGTAGCGTTCATTTTTGGCGTTGATGAAGCTGAAGGTGTGGCTGCCGAACCCGTGCATGTGGCGGTAGGTGGCGGGAATGCCCCGGTCGCTCATGACCACGGTCACCTGGTGCAGGGCCTCGGGCAGGGAGGTCCAGAAATCCCAGTTGTTCTTGGCGCTGCGCAGGTTGGTGCGCGGGTCGCGCTTGACCGCATGGTTGAGGTCCGGGAATTTGAGCGGATCGCGGAGGAAGAAGACCGGGGTGTTGTTGCCCACTAGATCCCAGTTACCCTCCTCGGTATAGAATTTGACGGCAAAGCCGCGGATGTCGCGTTCAGCGTCGGCCGCGCCACGCTCGCCGGCCACGGTCGAAAAACGGAGAAATAGGTCAGTTTTCTTGCCGATTTGAGAAAAAATCTTGGCGCGGGAGTATTGGGTGATGTCGTGGGTGACGGTGAAGGTGCCATAGGCTCCGGAGCCCTTGGCGTGCATGCGCCGCTCCGGAATGACCTCACGGTCGAAATGGGCCAGTTTCTCCAGGAACCAGACGTCCTGCAGCAGCTGCGGACCGCGCGGTCCAGCGGTGAGGACGTTTTGATTGTCGGGAACCGGAGCGCCGGCGTTGGTGGTCAGCTTTTTTTTGTCCTGTTGCATCGGAACCTCCTCTCTGTGGAATTGACGATCATGGTGCGGGCCAAATTGTCGAGGGGCAATCATTGTGCGGCTAAGCTAACCAAAAGCGGGAGTGCATGTCAATATCAAATAAGAATATTTCTGACAAAAGAATTTCCCTTAATAGTTACTGATTGGTAAGAGAAGCGGTCAAGTGGAGCGTCTCCGCCCACCCGAGGACGAGGCATTACCTGCTCCAGGTGGAATAGGGGTGGAGGCAGAGCGCGGCATTGGCGTAACGGCTATCGCCGGTGACCTCCTGACCGATCCACTCCGGACGGGCAAACGGTTGATCTTCTCGGTCCAGTTCAATCTCGGCCACAATCAGCCCGTGGTTGAGACCGAAAAATTCGTCAACCTCCCACACAAACCCCTGATAAGGGATGGAGTAGCGCTTTTTTTCGATCTGCGGCTGCGGGCACAGATCGTCGAGCATGGCGTGGGCATCGGCCAGGGGAATCTGATACTCGTATTCCCTGCGGGTCGCCACCACAGTGGCGCCCTTGATGGTGAGAAAACCCTGGTCGCCGGCGATTCGCACCCGTACTGATCGCTCTTTGCTGGCGCAGAGATATCCCTGGCGATAGGCGACACCCTTGGCCAAGCCGCGCCAGCCGTCGTTGGCAAGAAGGAATTTACGCTCGATTTCCAGACCCATGGCGGTCTCCTGTTGGAAAAGAACATCAGGGGAGGGAGGTAGTCTGCTCGCACTTAAGGAAAGATCGTCCCGCTTGTCAAGCCTGCGGGTCGCAGGCTGTGGATCTGGACGGCGGCAAGGAAGGGCCGGTGGTGAGGGGCATTTTCCCATCGACAGTGTGGAAAGCGTCTTGTGCTAATTGGCCGATTTATGGTGTGGTTTGTCGGTATTGCCCACAGGCGCGAGACCTGATCTTTGCTTGACACCTCCAGCGCCTCCTGGTATCACAGAGCAGAATTTTTCGCCCCCGCGTCACTGTTTGGAGACCCATGTTCGAAAAAATCCTGATACGGATCGTTGCCCTTGTTGTGACGATGGTTCTCGGTTCCCTGCCGTTGCGGGCCGAGGACAACGTGCTCAGCACCATCCGGGAAGCGACCCGACAGTATGAGGCCGGTGACTATACCGGCGCCGCGTCCAATCTCGACTATGCCGCCCAACTGGTCCGTCAGCAGAAGAGCGAACGGATGAAGGCCCTGCTGCCCGAACCCCTGTCCGGCTGGGAAGGCAAGGAAGCGACTGCCCAGGCTTTGGGCGCCGCCATTCTCGGCGGCGGTGTCACGGTCAGCCGCGATTATAAAAAGGGAGCCGCAAGTCTCAGTGTGGAGATCGTCTCCGATTCACCGGTGTTGCAGTCGGTGCTGATGATGGTCAACAATCCCATGTTTGCCGGCGCCGGTGGCGGTAAGCTGGAAACCCTCAACGGTCAAAGGGCAATCATCAAATACGACAGCGCCAAAAAGACAGGAGAACTGTACGTGGTGGTGGCGTCCCGATTTGTGGTGACCATCAAAGGTCGTCAGGTGGCCCGCGAAGATCTGCTCGCCTACGGCGAGGCGATCGATTTTTTGACCCTGGAAAAAAACTAAAAAGATCAAGGAGGGGCGGTTGCGGCCTGCCCCTGTTGCGTTGAGAAAAACCATGGCCTCCCGGGGAATGCTGGCGAGGTTTTTTCCGTGTGAGCGTGGTTCTCCCCTGTTGCACTTGGTAAAGAATTGGCCTTCTTCCTGTAACAGGGGTTTTTTTATTGTCCCTAGAACCAAAGGTGTAACCGTGGGGAATGACGACAAAAACAGGCAGCAGAGCCGTGGGGAGATCAGCGACGAGGCCATCTTCAAAGTGGCCAAGGAAATCGTGGTCAAGTTCATTGAAGTGGGACGCCTGACCCCTTCTTCCTTTGATGACACCTTTGAGCGGATCTATCGAGCCATCGAGCGGACGGTGCGCCCCCGATGAGCGGCTTACTTGACCCGGTCCTGAACGCGGCACCCGCCAATCCCAAGCATATCCACCTGATCGGTATCTGTGGCACCGGCATGGCGGCCATGGCGGCCATGCTGCTCCAGAAGGGATTCACTGTCACCGGTTCGGATCAGAACGTCTATCCGCCGATGTCCGATTTTCTCGCTGATCTGGGCATCGAGGTCATGGCCGGCTATGCAGCCGCCAACCTGACCGGCCGACCCGATCTGGTGATCGTCGGCAACGTGGTGCGGATCACCAATCCCGAGGCCATCGAACTGGCGCGGCTGCGCATCCCCTACCTGTCCATGCCCCAGGCCCTGGGCCATTTCTTTCTCGAGGGCAAGCAATCCTTGGTGGTGGCGGGCACCCATGGCAAAACCACCACTTCCTCCCTCCTGGCCACCACCTTGCACCGTATCGGTGCCACCCCTGGATTCATGATCGGCGGCCTGGTCGAGGCCTTTGGCCGCAACGCAAACGTCAGCGACGGCCCCTACTTCGTGGTCGAGGGGGACGAGTACGACACCGCCTTTTTCAACAAGGTGTCAAAATTTCAGCATTATCGCCCGCATTGCACCATCCTCACCTCGGTGGAATTCGATCATGCCGACATTTTTGCCGATCTTGCGGCCATCAAGGCCTCCTTTGCCGAGTTTATCGGCCGTATTCCGCCGCAAGGCGCCCTGGTGGCCCATCTCGACGACCCAGTGGTGGCGGAACTCGCCAAGGTGGCCCTCTGTCCGGTGATCGGCTACGGCAGGGGCAGCGGCTGCGAATGGCGGGTGGTGGATCTCCAAGTGCGGGGTCTGGCCAGCGAGTTCACCGTGGTGCATCGTGGGCAACCACTGGGCCGCTGCCGCCTGCCCATGCCGGGAGTGCACAACTGTCTCAACGCCCTGGCGGTGATTGCCCTGCTCAGTCATCTGGGATTTGCCTTCGAGACCATTGTCCAGGGATTGGCCTCGTTTGAGGGGGTCAAGCGACGGCAGCAGGTGCGCGGGGTGGTGCGGGGGATCACCGTGGTCGACGATTTTGCCCACCATCCGACTGCAGTGCGCGAAACCTTGCAGGCCCTGCGGTTGGCCTGGCCGGACACCCGGTTGGTGGTGGTCTTCGAGCCACGCACCAATTCCAGCCGCCGGGCGGTGTTTCAACAGGATTATGCCACGGTCTTCGGCTCGGCCGATCAGGTGTTGATTCGCGAGCATGTGCCGCTGGAGACGGTCCCGATCAGCGAGCAGTTTTCCTCTGGCCAGTTGGCCGCCGACCTTGCGTTGCGGGGCATCCAGGCCCATGCCTATACGGATACCGAGGCCATTCTCGACGCCCTGGCCCGCCAGTGCCAACCCGGTGACGTGGTGGTCATCCTGTCCAACGGCGGATTTGACAACATTCATCAGCGACTGTTGACCCTGCTCGAACATCCAGCGCCTTGAGAGTGGCCGTTTGTGGCAGATTGGTGGTGACCCGACATGCAACGCCCGGATTGCCCGGGAATGCCGCATGTCGGGTGTCGTGGGATGCGCGTCGCGGCGAAAGGCTCAGGCGGCGGCGAGGTGGGTCTGACGGTAGGCGACCAGATCCTCGATGGACAGCACCGGCATGCCATGCCGCTCGGCAAAGGTCACGACTTCCGGCAAGCGGGCCATGGTCCCGTCCGGATTGGTCAGCTCGCACAGCACCCCGGCCGGTTGCAAACCGGCCAGCAGCATCAGGTCGACCGTGCCTTCGGTATGGCCGCGCCGGGTGAGCACGCCGCCCGGCTGAGCCCGCAGGGGAAACACATGGCCGGGATGGGACAGATCCGTTGGCCGTGCCTCGGGGGCGATGGCGGTCCGGATGGTGGTGACCCGATCCTGGGCGGAAACGCCGGTGGTTACCCCCTCGCGGGCCTCGATGGTCACGGTAAAGGCGGTACCGTTCTTGCTGGTGTTGTGGTTGACCATCATCGGTAATTCCAGTCGGCGGATGCGTTCATCGGTCAGACAGAGACAGACGATACCGCTGCATTCGCGGATGAGCAGGGCCATCTGGGCGGTAGTCAGGTGTTCGGCGGCAAAGATGAGATCGCCTTCGTTCTCCCGGTCCTCGTCGTCGACCAGAAGGACGCCGTGTCCGTGATTGAGCGCGGTCAGTGCCTTGTGCACTCGTTGCTGGGATGTGCCGAAGCGAGATAAAAGCGAAATATCGTGGGTCTGATTCATGGTTTCCTCCTGAACAATCAGTGACCAGAATCAGGGCATGCGGGAACAACCGGCCCCATGCCGGTTTTTCGGTCTTGGGCGGACAAGCCCTGCCGCGCCGGAAAGACGGCACTCGAACACGCCGGGCAAACCATCCCCTGCATGCCTCGCTGCCTTCCGTTCGGCGGCACGGTCTTCCACCGTTAACCTCATTCTCTCCCATCCGGACTATCACCGTCGGCTCCGGCTTCTCACCGGATCTGCTTGACCCTGCCCAAACGCGGCAGGCGCTCGCGGGCTCGTCCACAGGGTGGACATACCGCCGGTAGGGAATTGCACCCTGCCCTGAGAATAGGCGGCCACCATACCGCAATCATCCGGCCGGGGCAAGTCTTTCCCCTCCCTATCCGTGACAACGATCCGATATTGTTGAGCTCTTTGAATACGGACAGGCGCGGTTTTCCGGGGCAGGGGGAAGAAATGTTTGACAGTCAAGCGCTTCGACAGTAAGTAATCGTCACCATGGTGGCGGTGGTTTTCGTGCATGCACGAGGGTTCGCGGCCGCTTGTACATCGTTTCGCAGGATCACGGGAAGAGAAGGCTTGATGGTGCGCACCCATCCTGTTCGTTCTTTTGTCTTGGTTGCTGTGTCCCGGAATTTCCCGGCTGCCGTCCGTACGTGAGGCGCCGAATGATCAGGAGCTGAGAAAGCATTATGAAGCGTTTGATCCTCTGTGCCCTTGTTCTGCTGCTCATGGCCCCGTCAGTCCGGGCCGCGCGCACCCCGCTCGCCGTCATTTCCCAGGACCCCTATGTTTCCGCCCTGGTGATCGAGGCCGACAGCGGCAAAGTGCTGTTCGAATCCAATGCCGATGTCAAGGTGTATCCGGCCAGCGTGCTTAAGTTGATGGACCTCTACGTCATCCTTGATCGCATCGAGCAGGGGGCGCTGAAATTGGACGAGATGGTGCCGGTGACCGTTGAGGCCTCGAAAACCGGCGGTTCCCAGGTGTACCTTGACCCCAAGGAACAGTTTTCGGTGGAGGAGCTGATCTACGCCCTGATGGTGCAATCGGCCAATGATGCGGCGGTCGCGTTGGCCACCCATATCGCGGGGTCCAAGGAAGGGTTTGTCGCCCTGATGAACCAGAAGGCCCAGGCTCTGGGCATGAAGCATTCCGTGTTTCACTCAGTTCACGGCCTGCCGCCGTCGGAAGGCCAGGAACCGGATGTGACCACGGCCCGCGACTTGGCCATCCTCTGTCGGGAACTGGCTAAGCGGCCCGAGGCGCTGAAATACACCGGCACCCAGACCCGGGGCTTCCGCGAAGACAAGTTCATCATGCGCAACCACAACAAGCTGCTCACCCAGGTGCCCGGCTGCGACGGATTCAAGACCGGTTACTATCAGGCGGCCGGTTTTTCCATTGCCGCCACCGCCAAGAAAGGGGGGGTACGGATCATCACCCTGGTCATGGGCAGCAAGGATCGCAAGGTGCGTGATGCCAAGGCCGTGGAGTTGCTGGCCAAGGGGTTTGCCATCGTGCCGCCCAAGCCTGAAACGGCGGCCGCTCCGCCGCAGAGCGCCGTGACTGCGCCGCCGCAAGCACCCGTTACTTTTGACACCTCGGGTACAACCACCCAAGGGACAGCTGGTTCCACCACGGAAGGAAAAGGCGAGGCAGCCCCACCGGCCAAGGCTGGAAAAAACGGCTGGGGCATTTTTTTCATCGGTCTGGGTGCAGGTTTTCTGGTGTTCCTCGGCGTTTTCGTCCTTGCCGGTTTTCTCATGAAACGGCGTTCAGGTGGTGTCCGCACCAAATACAAAAGCCGCGACTAATCCGAAACACAACGCATCCACTGCCCAACCCCCTGTCTGCTCGCATCAGCAGACAGGGGGTTTTTTATCGCCGTTCTCTCCACCGCATGGAGGGGAGAAAATGCGAGACAAATGATGCCCTGACAACTCCGGAAAACGGTCTTATGATAATGGATAATATTCATTCTTAAATTAAGCCAGAGGAGGGGAGGTCGCGCCATGTATCCGTTTCACCGTGTGTCCCGATGGTTCTTTGTTTTCGCCGCAGGCATGATGTTCGCTGTTGATCCGCTCAACGGCGGCGCTCCCCAGGCCAGTACAGGGCTGGAGACCGAGGGGGCGCAGCGGGCCCTGTTTGCCGGCGGCTGCTTTTGGTGTGTGGCGCCGCCGTTCACCCAAGTCGATGGCGTGCTGTCGGTGCAATCCGGATACGCCGGCGGTACCACCGACCATCCCACCTATGAAAATTACTCGGCCGGCGGCCACATCGAGGTGGTGGAGGTGGTTTACGATCCGCGCCGGGTTGCCTACGAACGGCTGCTTGAGATCTTCTGGCGGCAGATTGACCCCACCGATGCGGGAGGCCAATTTGTTGATCGCGGCCATGCCTACAGCACGGCGATCTTTTATTTCTCGGAAGAGCAGCGGCAGGAGGCGGAGGCATCGAAGCAGCGGCTGGCGGCCAGCAATATCTTCCCTCAACCGATCGTCACGCCCATCCTGCCGGCGCCACGCTTCTATCCAGCTGAGGAGTACCACCAGAACTACGACAAGAAAAATCCCTTCCACTACAAGAGATACCGGGCCGGTTCCGGCCGTGACCAATTTCTGGACAAAACCTGGAAAAACGTGGATACCCTGTCAGGGGGCAAACAGCAGGACCTCAGACAGCGTCTGACGCCCCTGCAATACGAGGTGACCCAGAACAACGGCACGGAACCACCGTTCAACAACACCTATTGGGACAACAAGGAAGAGGGGATTTATGTCGATGTGGTCAGCGGTGAGCCCTTGTTCAGTTCCATCGACAAGTTTGACTCCGGCACCGGCTGGCCCAGTTTCACCAAACCCATCGACAAGACCGGCATTGTCGAAAAGCAGGATAGGAGTCATTTCATGACCCGCACCGAGGTGCGCAGCAAGGATGGCGATTCCCATCTCGGCCATGTCTTTGCTGACGGCCCGACGCCGACCGGGCAGCGTTACTGCATCAATTCGGCTGCTCTGCGGTTCATTCCCAAGGATAAACTGGAAGCCGAGGGCTACGGCCAGTACCGCAAATTGTTTGACAAGCCATGACCTCGGGGGAAGCGGCGATGGCTGTCGCTGGTGAAAACCATCGCCGCTTCGTAGGACGAGCAGCGGAAAAATTTATCCTTTTTTCTCAAGGATGTTGCGGCTGCGCTTGACCGCGCACAGATCGCCGCACATGGTGCAAACTTCCTGGTCGAGGGGCTGAGAGGAGGCCCGGTAGGCCTTGGCCTTGTCCGGATCCATGGCCAGGTTGAACATGGTGGTCCAGTCCAGTTCCTTGCGCGCCTTGCTCATGGCGTTGTCCCAGGCGATGGCTCCAGGGATGCCCTTGGCGATGTCGGCGGCATGGGCGGCGATGCGCGAGGCGATGATGCCCTCCTTCATGTCGTCGGCATCCGGCAACCGCAGGTGCTCGGCCGGAGTCACATAGCAGAGAAAATCAGCGCCGTGCGCCGCGGCCAGGGCGCCGCCGATGGCCGAGGTGATGTGGTCGTAGCCGGGCGCCACGTCGGTGACGATCGGCCCGAGCACGTAAAACGGCGCCCCGTGGCACAGTTTTTTCTCCAGCTGCATGTTGGCCACCACCTCGTTCAGCGGCACATGGCCCGGACCCTCGATCATCACCTGCACATCGGCCTGCCAGCACCGCTTGGTCAACTCGCCGAGCACGATCAGTTCCTGGATCTGGGCCGCGTCGGTGGCGTCGCGCAAGCAGCCCGGCCGCAGGCCATCGCCGAGGCTGAGGGTGACATCGTATTCGCGGCAGAGATCGAGCAATCGGTCGAAGTGTTCGTAAAAGGGGTTTTCCCGGTCGTTGGTTGTCATCCAGTCGAGCAGCAGCGAACCGCCCCGGCTGACGACGTGGGTGAGGCGGGGATTGGTGCGCAGCCGTTGCACCGCGGTTCGGGTCAAGCCGGCGTGGATGGTCATGAAGTCGACGCCGTCCTCGGCATGGATACGGACCACGTCAAAGAAATCGTCCACCGAGATATTGGCCACCTCCTTGCCGTAGCGGGCCACCGCATCATACACCGGCACGGTACCGATCATCACCGGGCTGATCTCCACCGTCTTCCGGCGGAAGGCGCGGGTGTCGCCAAAGGTGCTCAGGTCCATGATCGCGTCGGCCTTGAGTTCGATCGACCGCCGCACCTTGTTCAACTCGTTGTCCACATTGCAGCAATCCTCGGATACCCCAAGGTTGACGTTGATCTTGGTGGTCAGGCCGGCACCGATACCCTTGGCGACGAGATTTTTGTGGTTGCGATTGGCCGGGATGGCGATGCGACCATTGGCAACTCGCTCCAATAGGTCGGATTCATGGATCTTTTCGTCGACGAGTACCTGCCGCATCTGGGGGGTGAGGACGCCCTGGCGGGCGGCGGCCATCTGGGTTGCATAAGCCATGATCGGTTCTCCTGGGGTAAAGGGTTGTTTAAAGGGGGGCGGAGCAGGCCGCCTGCAATCGGCGGGCGGTGGCGGCGATATCCGTGGCGCCGACAATTTCGGTGACCAGACACACGGTTTTGGCGCCGCGCGCTACCACTTCGTGCAGGTTGTGCTCCTTGATACCGCCAATGGCGACGAAGGGCAGAGGGCAGGAGCGCACCACATGCTCAAGATACCCCAGCCCAACCGGAGCGCAGACATCCTCCTTGGTTTGGGTGCTGAAGATCGGGCCGACGCCGATGTAGTCGGCACCAGCCGCCAACGCGGCGGCCGCCTGCTCCGGACCGTGGGTGGAGAGGCCGATCAGCTTGTGCGGGCCGATCAACCGCCGCACCTCGGGCACCGGAAAATCGTCTTGACCGACATGGACGCCGTCGGCATCGACCAGTTGGGCGATATCGGGGTAGTCGTTGACGATGAACAGAACGCCCGCGTCGCGGGTCATTGCGCGAATGGCGCGGCACTCGGCGAGCATCTCGGCAAAGCTCTTGTGCGGTCGTTTTTCCCGGTACTGGATCAAGCGGATGCCGCCCCTGATCATCTGTTGGGCGACCTCGATATTGGTCCGGCCGGCGGAGAACTTTTCGGCGGTGATGCCATAGATGCCGGCGGGAAAAAGAGGTTTACTATGTTTCATGAAGAACTCCTGGTTGACTGAGGATGATCGCGCTCATGTGGTTGGCGACGGTGAGGACCTTGTGGGCAAACAACGGAGCCTCGCTGCAGTCGGTGGTGAAGTCGCCGACGATATGGCAGTTGCCGATCCGGCGGATGCGAATGGAGCCCAAGTCACTGCCGGCGATGCCGCAGGCCGAGACCACGATCCGCTCGGTGCCGAAGGCCTCCAGCAGCATTTTTTTATCCGCCTGCCGGTCAAAGCCTTCGACGATCAGGTCGCAGTCGGCAAAAAGGGTGAGACAGTTGGCGGCATCAATCCGTTCAACCGTGGTTTCCACGCGCAGTTCCGGTCGGATCCGTTGTAAATTCTCGCGTAGCGCATCAACCTTGTAGCGGCCGATCTGGTCGGCAAAGTAGAACTGGCGGTTGAGGTTGGACGGTTCCACTCGGTCGAAATCGACAATCGTCAAGGCCTCCACGCCGCTGCGTACCAGGTTGACCGCCACGTTGGAGCCGATGCCGCCCACCCCGGCAATACCGATGTTCATTCGATCCGATCCCAATCTTTATAGATCGGCTGATAGCCGTGGGCGACGATGGCCTGGGCCACCTCATCGACACTGCGGTTGTCGGTGATCTCGAACTGGGGCGTCTGCTCGACCTTGATCTCGGTGTAGCCGCCCACCCCCGTGCTCGAACCAGCCGAGAAACGGGTGGCGCCGAGCGGCAGGATGCGGTCGCGGAAGGCGGCATTTTCCCGGGTGGAGATGGTGATACCGGCGCGCGGCAGAAAGATGCGCAGGGCGGTCATGAACTGGACAAAGGTCCTGTCGTCCACCAGGTAGTCGGGCTGGAAGTCGCCCTCGGCTTCATTGAAGCGCGGCAGAGAAATGGCCACCTCGGTGTCGAGGAACTTGTTTTCCAGGTAGCGGGCGTGCAGGCCGGTGAAGAAGATCTCGCTACGCGGTTCGGCCAGTCCCAGCAGGGCACCGAGATTGACCACCCGCATGCCTCCTTGAGCCGCCCGTTCGGGCGCGTTGAGCCGCCAATGGTAGTCCATCTTTTTGCCGGCCAGGTGCACCCGCTTGTAGACCGCCTGGTCGTAGGTCTCCTGGAACATGGTCATGCCGTCGACCCCGGCCTCGTGCAGCTGCCGGTATTCCTCGACCGCCAGCGGATAGACCTCGATGGCCACCGAGGCAAAATGTCGTTTCAGCAGCCGGGCGGCATCGACCAGATAGGTCATGGGGGTGATGTGATGGGCCTCGCCGGTGAGAAAGAGCACATGCTGCATGCCGGTGCGGGCAATGGCTTTGGCCTCGGCCTCGATCTCTTCCAGGCTCAACTTGCGCCGCAGGATGGGGTTTTTGTGGTTGAAGCCGCAGTAAGCGCAGCCGTTGTTGCAGTGGTTGGAGATGTAGAGCGGGATGAACATCTGGATGGTGCGACCGAAATACTGTACCGTTAATTGATGGGCCTTGCGGGCCATGGCCTCCAAATGTCCGGCCGCCCTGGGACTGAGCAGGGTGAGAAAATCCATCGCCCCTGGGTTGTTTTTGGCCAGGCTCCGCTCGATGGCCGCCTCGGTCACCCCGTTGAAAAAACCGGCAAAATCAAAGCCGTTGTACTGTTCGACTACCTCAAAATAGGACATGGTCTGCTCCTTGCGGTGACGACACCAACGAGTTATTCGTCCAGAAAACCGGTGAGCGGCGACGAGGCCCGGGCCAGGGTCGATTCTTCCGCTAGTTGCGCCAGATAGGCGGCCCGGCCGGCCCGAACCGCCAGGTCAAAGGCGCGTCCCATGGCTTCCGGATCCTTGGCGGTGGCAATGGCGGTGTTGACCAGCACCGCGTCGGCCCCCATCTCCATGGCCGCCGCCGCCTGGGAGGGCTTGCCGATGCCGGCGTCGACCACGATGGGCACGGTGCAGTTGTCGATCAACAGCTCGATCAGCGGCCGGGTTTCCAGGCCCCGATTGGTGCCGATCGGAGCGCCCAGCGGCATGACCGCGGCGGCCCCCGCATTCTCCAGCCGTTTGGCCAGCGGCAGATCGGGCAGCACGTAAGGCAGGACGATGAACCCCTCCTTGGCCAGAATCTCGGTGGCCTTGAGCGTCTCCCAGTTGTCCGGCATCAGGTACTTCATGTCGGTGATCACCTCGATCTTGATGAAGTCGCCGCAACCGGCCTCGCGGGCGATGCGGGCGATACGCACCGCCTGTTCCGCCGTCCGCGCACCCGAGGTGTTGGGCAAGAGGGTCACCTTCTTGGGAATATAATCGAGGATGTTTTCCGACTGGGCGGTGGTGTCGATGCGGCGCAGGGCCACAGTGATCATCTGCGAGCCGCTGGCCGCCAGCATCCGGGGAATTTGGGCATGGGACGCAAATTTGCCGGTGCCGGTGAGCAACCGGTTGGTAAACGTCCGGCCACCAAGGGTCAATACGTCATCGTTCATGAGTCAGCCTCCACCGACAAAACTGAGCAGTTCCAACCGGTCGCCGTCCTTGAGTGGCGTGATCGACCACTGCTCCTGTTTGATAATCTGCTGGTTCAATTCCACCACCAGCGCCCCCGGCGCCAGCCCCTTGCGCGCCACCAGTTGATCGATGGTACAGGGCTCTGCGGTTTCCTTGACTCCGTTAACGAACAGGTCCATGCTGTTTCCCCAATAAAAAAAAGCCGCTTGTCCTTTCAGGGAAGGGCAAGCGGCTTGCAGGCCGGAAAACCGGGGTACACCCGGTTCCTCTTTGTCTTGTCCGCTTCCCTTCGCCGGTATTATCCGGATCAGGTTCCATGGGTATCATCTCAGGCTTTACGCCACCCCTCGCGATGGATGTTCTATAAAAAAGATAGGCTCGTTTGTCAACTCCGGGATAGGGATGGGGGGAAAAACATGGGGAAGATGTGAAAAATCGGTCGGTTAAAAGGCAGTAGCCGAAATCGGTGGATCGCTGTCGCGGTAAAATTTATGCGAACCATACTGGCCGATGTACGATTTGCCGACCACCCATTTCGGGTCAACGGTGACGTGATGATAAAAGGTGGAACCGCTGGTGAAATCCGGCGTGGTCATGGCCTTGAGGGCAACCCGAAGACTCTCCTGCAACGGATTGATTTCAAGCGGGACGTAGGATTTTTTTTGAAAGGTCCAGCTGAACTGATTGGGTGCCAGAATAACATCGGCAATTGTTGCGTTATTTTCAAGGGCACGATTGAGGGTGACATGGGCCACGGCCAACTGACCGATTTCCGGCTCCCCGCGCGATTCATGGTAGACGTTGAGGCTCAACCAGAGCAGACTTTCGACAAAACCAAGCGGCATGACGCTATTCGACCGCCTCTACGGCCCGGATGGTCGGGAGTTCGCCCTTGACGAACTTCTCGATGCCCTCCTTCAGGGTGATGCGGGACATGGGGCAGCCCTGGCAAGCCCCGGTGAGCCGGACCTTGAGGATCTGATCCGGTCCGAGTTCGACGAACTCGACGTCGCCTCCGTCCCGTTGCAGGGTGGGACGGATTTGCGCCAGCACTTTTATAACGGTTTCCTGCAATTGTTCCATGAATGACTCCTTCATTCCATTGCAATTTTGAAGCATGAATGGGGCACACTATAGCATTACTCAATCGATCAGACAAGAAAACAATTCCAATGCGGGTTGATCAGGATCGGAACAGTTGGAAATTCAACAAAAAATTCATGATATAGTCGAGAGGTCTCCGTATGTCCTCGGCTGGCAGCGGATGCGGGCTGTAGAGGCGGGGGCGACAGGGGATGGCGGAGGTGGCAGAGCTACGCCTTTGGTGGCGGATGGCAGTGCGCGGCATTTTCAGCAACCGCGCCAACCGTGCGAAGAATTCGTCACGGTTCATTGGTTAGGTATTTTCAATGGTCTCTTCATCCACGGCAACGTCAAACTCATCGAGTTGAATAATGCTGTCTTTTCCTTCGCCCACGAGGTGAAAAGAAAATGATTGCCGCGGGTGCGGATTGTCGAATGTGAATTCAACCCGGTGCTCTTCCCCGGTATAGAGAATAGGAAATTGTGGCGAGGCAATTTCATTCACGGGCGTGTCGCTTTGTTTGAACAGCAATTTCAAGGCAATACCGTTGCGGGAAGCGTCAATAGCTTTCACTTTGATGGAGACATGTACCTGTGAATTCTTTGGAAAATCAAGATATTGAGCGCCGATAAGATTGTCGGCCCATTCACTGGTCATCGTCTCGGGCAGGGGGCGCAGTTCACCGCTGGCAAACTTTAGGCGTCTATTTCCTTGAGGTGCGGATAAACTTTTGTCCAGGGTCGAGGAAAAGGACGTGAGATAATCGTGCCTGCGAGCATTTTCTTTTCTCGGCAAGGGTTGCAGCGCATACGAGCCAAGTATGCTAGACGCTTTGCCCATCCTGCATAGGCCATCGTCGGAACAGACATACAGTACGTTTTCGCTTGTATGGTAGCGCTTCTCGGAGGCGGTGTATGAGATCATCTCCCGGGGGGCGTCATAGTCACGGAACACACTTCGTCCGCTTAGGGTCGATGGTGGCTGTAGACCGAAATAATCAAGGACCGAAGCGGTCATATCGACTAGGCCGTGTCCGCCGTGTTTGATCCGGGGAAGGTGTTCGGGGGCGAGGATGACCGCTAGCCCCCAACTGCTGACCCAGCGGCCGAGGTTGGCGCCATGGGATTCATCGGAGGTGATGATCACCAGAGTATCCTCAAGTACCCCTTCGCGACGCAGTTGAGCGATAAAAGGGGCGAGGGCTTGGTCCAACTGGGCCACCGCCGCCGCTTTCTTCGATGGATAGTGATCCGCTACTTCATCCGACACGGCATAGGGTTGATGGGTGCCGACGGTCAGTAGGGTAAGCATCCACGGCTGCTGCTGAGCCTGCAAGCCGACAATATACTGCCATGCTCCATGGAAAAAGACTGAGTCCACCGTCCCCCATTCAAAAGGGAAGGGGTTGGGTTCTGTAAACCATTCGTTGCCGTGTACCTCCTGGAAACCGATCATCGGCATGACCCGATCCTTGCCCATGAAGCCGAGGTTGGCGCCCTGAAGAAAATGGGTGCTCCAGCCCTGAGCCGCCAATTGAGCGGGAAGGCAATCCTGGGCTCGGGATTGATTGTGTTGCAGTTCAAAAGCCTTGGGCGTGCTCCACGACAGTTTGCTGTAATCGCCGCAGAGCATGGCATAGAGACCGCGGATTGTCTGATGGCTGTGTACGGCAAAATCGGGAACGAGCATAGCGTCGTCCGTGCTGGCGGCAAAGAGCGGCATCTCCTGTTTATCTGAGGTCACGCCCATTGTTCGGGCTATCTCGGGGTAATACAATCCTGGGATTCCTTCCAGCACCACGACGAGCACATTCTTTGCCTTGCCCGCAGTCAACAACGGCCTGCCATTTAGATCCAGTGCGGTCAGGCCTGTGGGTGGGGGAATGGTCTGGGGAGACGTGGCGGGAATGAATCGATGGATGAGAGCGTCGGTGATCAGCCAGTGCAGGGGGGAGTAGCGCTCCAGTACGCCCTGGTGAGCCGAGTGAGAACTGAGCATCCCATACCCGGTTGCCAGCATAACCACGAATGTCAGCGTGCGTATCGGGGGCAGGGGGTGGAGTTTGATTGGCGGAAGCAAACTCAGCAGGACGGTTGTCAGCAGCAACCCTGTCAACAGGGGTGAGGTGGGCGAAAACCCGGCCATGCTGTTGTCGAGGAATTTCAAGTCCTTCAGATACTGCAGATCGGACCAGTTGGGCAAGCGTTGCATCGCGGCCATCAGTTCGAAGGCGACCAGTTGAAAGATGGCCCACGGCAGGATAGCGACAATGCGCAACCAACGAGAGATATGCGTCAGGAACAGCAGGAGCAGGAGGCCCAGCGTTCCATCGGAGAGGAGACCGAGGGGTTGACTGACACCGGAATGAACCATGCGCCAGAGCAAAGGCATAAAACAGACGGTTAACAGGGAAAAGAAGGAGATAAACCACATCTTGGCATGAAGACGACCTGAAGGGCGGAGGGGAGAAAACCTATTCATGGCGGGACTAAACACCTTGGCAAGACCGCTGCACCCATCCGCGATGGGATGGAACAGCGGAAAATCAACGACAACAGAATCTCGAGCGGCAGATATACCATTGATACCATTGAACGGGATGGGAAGCAACCGGTTTAGGTTGGAGGAGGAAGTGCACTGCGGGTTCCAGAGATCGTGCGCTGCGCCTATCAATCTTTGAAACCCGTAGTTAATTCCGGGTAGTTACACCCTCGGTGATGATTCACAACTTGGAGAGGCATTGCTTGAACTATGCGGAACGAACCCGGGGCGGTTGCGGAGAGGGAGTTGCCGGCTGCGCCAGGTTGAGGCTGGGTATTGGTTAACCAATTTTGGCGGCAACGCTTGAAACATGTTGATCAGGAAAAAAAAATACAGTATTGGTTAACCAATTTCAGGGGGAAGGATGGGTATGCCGGCAACCAAAGAGGAAAAAAAATACGCGTATCGGGCGATTATTGACCGGATTGAGTCAATGATCGCCGATGGGGAGCTTGCCCCGGGCGATCGGCTACCCCCGGAACGAAAGTTGGCCGAATCGTTGGGGGTGTCGCGCGGCAGTCTCAGGCAGGCATTTCACATCCTGGCCGAGCGGGGGATCATCGAGAGTCGGCAGGGTGACGGAACCTATCTGCTCGCTCCTTTGGGGGGGGGCTGTTCCGCCGAAGCGATTCTTGATGCCATCGGCGAGCAGAGCGGTTTTGTACATGATATCATAGAGTTTCGCCAGATGATCGAGCCGCTGATCGCCGCCTTGGCCGCACGGCGGATAACCCCGGAGGCTCTTGGCCGTCTCAAGATCGTGGCCTGTGATCAGCAGCGCGCCGTGATCGCCGGCCGGGAAGAAGATAGCCTGGACGCTGAATTTCATCGCCTGCTGGCCGCCGGTACCGGCAACCAGGTCGTGATTCAGGTGATGACCACCATTCAGTCGATTCTCAACGAGAGCCGATCCACCTGGCTGCAGACGAGCGCGCGCCGCCACGCTTCAGTGGAAGGGCACCTGCGAATCATTGATGCCCTGGAGGCCGGCGACGCCGAGGCGGCGGGCGCGGCCATGCACGATCATCTGGCCGAGATCGAACGCGCTATTTTTGACGAGCCGCCCACTGAATGAATGTCGTGAAGCGGTATCAACTTTGACCGGCGGATATGCCGAACAGGAGAGAATGTCATGACCATTGAAATTGTGTTGATGTATCTGGTGGTGGGATTGATTGCCGGAGTATTGGCCGGTCTGCTGGGGGTGGGCGGCGGCGTGGTGATCGTGCCGATGCTGGTTTTCTGTTTCGCCAAGCAGGGCGTACAGCCGGATCAGATCATGCATCTGGCCTTGGGCACCTCGCTGGCCAGCATCATCTTCACCTCCATCTCCAGCTTCATGTCCCATCATCGGCGGGGCGCGGTGGAATGGACCATTGTTCGACGGATCGTGCCCGGTATCCTGATCGGCACCTTTCTCGGCACCTTCATTGCCGCGCGGCTGTCCACCGGTTTTCTCAAAACCTTTTTCTGCGTGTTTCTCTATTGCGTGGCCACGCAGATGCTGCTCAACAAAAAGCCCAAGGCCTCGCGCGAGCTGCCGCAAACAGCAGGTATGTTCGGCGTTGGTTCGACCATCGGTGTGGTGTCGGCCCTGGTTGGCATCGGCGGCGGATCGCTGTCCGTGCCCTTCATGATCTGGTGCAATGTCCCGGCTCATCTGGCTGTCGGCACCTCGGCGGCCATCGGCTTTCCCATTGCCATCGCCGGCGCATTCGGTTTCATGGTCAACAACCTGCATGGCAGTGGCCTGCCAGCCTACAGCCTTGGCTATGTCTATCTGCCGGCTCTAATCGGTATTGTCTGCACTTCGATTTTCACCGCCCCACTGGGGGCCAAGCTGGCCCATGCGTTACCGGTCGACAAGCTCAAACGGCTCTTTGCCCTGTTTCTCTACGCCGTCGCCACCAGGATGGTATGGAGCATGATGAGTTAACCGGGCGCATTCGGTCTGCCGTCTATTCAAACCTCCCCCGCCTTTGGACGGGGGAGACGTTGCATTCGCGAGCAGGGGCAGAAAGGAGAGAGGTCAAAGAGAGAAACGGCGGGCCTTGAGAGGATGCACGGTGCGGCTGTCAGGTTCGTCCAGGCACCGATTGGCGGGATTCGACAGCCCTGGCCAAGGTGTGTTCGTCGGCATACTTGATGTCCATGCCCATGGGAATACCACAGGCCAGACGACTGAGGCGGACCTTGGTATCCTGCAGCATTTCGGCGAGATAGGAGGCGGTGGCTTCACCGGGGACCGTGGAACTGGTGGCGATCAACACCTCGTCGACCTGACCGGAGGCAACCCGTTGCCGCAACTCGCGTATTTTCAGCTCGTCGGGACCTATACCGTCCATGGGGGCGATCACCCCGTGAAGGATGTGGTAGGTGCCGCGGAACACGCCGGTTTTCTCGATGGCGATCTGATCGCCCGGCTCCTCGACCACGCACACTAGTCGTGAATCCCGCCCGGGATTGCCGCAAATCGCGCAGGGATCGGTTTCGGAGAAGGTGAAACACTGGTGGCAGAGGTGGATGGTGTCATGGAGCACCATCAGGTCGTGGGCGAGATTTCTGCCCTCCGCCGCTGGCCGTCGCAGGATGTACAAGGCGAGCCGAGTGGCTGTTTTGCGGCCGATTCCCGGCAACCGGGTCAGGTCGGCGATCAATCGCTCCAGGGCCGGGGGAATGATCTGCATTCAGAACAGACCTGGTATGTTAAGACCACCGGTCAAGCGGCCCATCTCCGCCTTGCCCAGCTCCTTGGCTTTGTTCAGGCCGTCGTTGACTGCGGCGACAATCAAGTCCTGCAGCATCTGGGTGTTGTCCGGCTGAACCAATGCTTGTTCAATGACGATCTCAAGCAGTTCTCCCTTACCGTTGACCGTGGCCGTGACCATGCCGGCACCGGCGGAACCGGTCACCTGTTTGCCGCCCAACTCGTTTTGCACGGTTGCCAGTCTTTCCTGGAACTGCTGCGCCTGTTTCATCAGCTCACTCATGTTCATAGAAAACCTCAACAAAAACCTGTTTTGGGGAATGGGGTATCCGGAGAGCGGCCGCTACTCCTCGACCGATGGGTATGCTTCCTCGCCGGTCCTGGGTGCCGTGGGCGTGGTATGTGCGCGGTATCCGGAACCGATGCGAATATCACCGACCTGACCGGTGAAGACATCGAGCGCGGTGAGCACCAGTGGATCGTTGGCCAAGGCGCGGCGTTCATGTTGGGGCGCAAGACCGTTGGCCGGATCGACCGCGCAGGCATTGGAACCGGGCACGGCAAACTGGACAGAGAGTTCTTCTTGAAAAAAATCGAGGAGAAATTCGGTCAGCGCCTTGACGTTGTTGCGCTGCTTGAGCATGGTGCACTCGGCGCTGTCGTCAAAATGGATGATCAGTTCCTTGCCGTTGCATTCCACCGAGGCGGCCATCTGCAGGGCCGCCGCGATCCAGCGTTGGCGTTCACGCACATACTGGACAAAGCCCTCCCAATGTTGGCGGACCTTTTTTTTGGGGGGGGCGGGAGATGGTGGTTGCGCTTCCTCCACCTGGGTGCGCGGCTCGGTGGCGCCCGATGGCGAAGACTGTCCGTTTGCAGCGTCCGAAGGCGTTGCTGGGGGAGGATTGGTCGCGACGGCGGCAGGCAGCGGGGAGGTCTTGTCCGGCTCCGGTGGACTGAGAGGCTCGCGGGTCGTCATCCCGGTCGGTGGTTGCGGTGACGATGACACCGATGCGGCGGTTGACCGTGCCGGGACGGCGGCTTGCGCTGTGGGCGGGGAAGAAGAGCGTGGTGGCGGCTTGGGAGATGGCGAAGCTGCGGTGGCTTGCCGGAGAGGTGTTGGCGACACGGCTGGAAGATCGGGGGAGGCGCCCTCCAGTAACCGATCAAATCGACTGATCAATTCGGCCACCGGCACCACATCGCGGAATTGCACCGCACGGATAAAAGTCAACTCCAGGGTCAGGCGCGGTTGCTGTGACACAGAAACCTTTTCCAGTCCTTCGAGGAGCAGATTGAACAGCGCCGAAATGGTTTCCAAGGAATAGGAAGCCGCGGTTTGCTCCAGGGCTGCTTGCTCATCCTCGGTCACCTCGAGGAATTGACCGGAATGTTTGCTGACCTTGCACACCACCAGGTCACGAAACCACTGTAACAAATCGTTGCTGAAGCGCTTGATGTCGGTTCCATGGAGATACATCTGATCAAGCAGGACGTAAACCGCACCGAGATCGCCGTTGAGCAGGGCGGATCCGAGATCGGCGATCAGCTGGTGACTGACCAGACCCAAGACCTCGACCACCTCTTCGGCCCGCACTTCCTGGCCACAATAGGAAAAAATCTGATCCAGGAGACTGAGGCCGTCGCGCACACTGCCCCCAGCCTCGCGCACGATCATGTCGACCGCCGCGGGTTCCATCCGCACGCCCTCCTGTTCGGCCAGGCGGGTGAAGTGGGCAGCCAGTTCTCGATGCCCCAGACGCTTGAGCTCGTAGCGTTGGCAGCGGGAAAGAATGGTTACCGGGACCTTGTGCAGTTCGGTGGTGGCGAACATGAAATACACATGGTCGGGCGGTTCCTCCAGGGTCTTCAGCAGGGCGTTGAAGGCCTCGGTGGTCAACATGTGCACTTCGTCAATGATAATGATCTTGTAGCGCGAACTGGTGGGCATGAAACGGATTTTTTCCTTCAGTTCGCGAATCTCCTGAATGCCGCGGTTAGAGGCGCCATCCACTTCCTGGAGATCGATGCTGGCCCCGTCGGCGATGTCCCTGCATGAGCGGCAGAGGTTGCAGGGCTCAGTGGCCGGCCCCTGCTCGCAGTTCAGGGCTTTGGCCATGATCCGGGCCAAGGTGGTTTTGCCCGTGCCACGTACGCCGCTGAAAATCAGCGCCTGGGCGACACGCTGCTGGGCCAGGGCATTTTGTAACGTTCGGACCACTGCTTTCTGGCCGACGACTTCGGCAAAGGTCTGGGGGCGGGATTTTCTGGCAAGAACAAGGTAGGACAAAATCGATACCGGCGGTCAATGATCAGGACAACGGAAGATGCATCAACTGTTCCGGGCGCGGGGAGCAGCGAATTCACCCCTGAAAAAAGGATAGCCAGGCACCCCCATGCACATAAAGAGGGTCACTACCGCTGCTTCCTTCCGGACCTGACGGGGTTTGTGATTCTTTATTGCACAGGACCCGGCTATCACACTGACGATCATGTGGCTGGGAAAAGAGGTGGTTACCGTTCCATGTTGGAAGGTGCCGGCGTCAGTGGCAATTGTTTATGAACGCCTCTCTCTTTTCAGTTTGCCGTTTATACTCTTCATTCAAGGGGGCGTCAAGAAAATTTAAGACAACAACCTCTGGTTGTCTGTGAAGAAGGGCGGATCATCGTCTCCCTCCGGCGATCGGAGAAAGACGATGACAGAAATTAACGAACTAGAGAGGTTGTTGAAGAAAAGGAGGGCAAACCTTGTGGTCTACAGCAACAGGTCCTTGCCGAGAATGGCAACCAGTTCATCGGCGGCCCGGGTGGGTGCCATGCGGCCGTCCTCGACGCTTTTTCTGACTCCGGGTAACAGTTTCTGAATCTCTGGGTGCTGGTAGAACCAACGTTCCAATCCTTCATTGACCAAGAACCACATCCACGACATGGCCTGATCCTGGCGTTTCTTGTCCAATTCGCCGGAAGCGGTCATGATCTGCTTGTGGTTGTTGATCGTCTCCCATACCTCCGCCAAGCCAACTTCCTCAAGGGCGCTGCAGGTCATGACCGGAGGTGTCCAGTTTGGTGAAGAGGGGGTGACCAAGTGAAGGGCTGTTTCATATTGGCGCTTGGCCAGCTTGGCCCGGCTGACATTGTCACCATCCGCCTTGTTGACCACGATGGCATCAGCGACTTCAAGCACGCCTTTTTTGATTCCCTGGAGTTCGTCGCCTGCACCGGCGATCTGCAACACCAGGAAAAAATCGACCATCGAGGCAACGGTGGTCTCTGATTGGCCCACCCCCACGGTTTCGACGATGATCACATCAAAGCCGGCTGCCTCGCAGATCAACATGGTTTCCCGCGTTTTTCTGGCCACGCCGCCCAGGCTGCCGCCTGATGGCGAGGGGCGGATGAAGGCCATGTCGTTGACCGCCAGTTTTTCCATTCGGGTCTTGTCGCCAAGGATGGAACCGCCGCTGCGGGTACTGCTGGGATCAATGGCCAGAACGGCTACCCGGTGTCCCATTCCAGTGAGCATGGTGCCAAAGCTCTCAATGAATGTGCTCTTGCCAGCTCCGGGAACGCCGGTAATACCCAGCCGCACCGCTTTGCCGGTATAGGGCAGCAGTTCATTGATCACATGTTTGGCAATCTCCTGATGCGAGGGCAGGATGCTTTCGACCAAGGTGATGGTGCGGGCAAGCATCAGGCGGTTATTATCCAATACGCCCTGGATATAGTAACTGGGATCTTTATGCATATCTGACCTTTAATGGAGGTTTCGTTGTGCGAACATGCAAACGGACGGATTGTGGTCCGTCCGTTTGCTGTTTTCCCAATATGCGGAACTGCTATTTACAATATTTCTCCTCAAGCATGTCCATGACCTTGCCAGCGGACTCGGTGATCGGGGTACCAGGACCATAAATGCCCTTGCAGCCAGCGTCATAGAGGTATTGATAATCGCTCGGCGGGATAACGCCACCGGCAACCACCATGATCTCTCCAGCACCCTTCTCCTCCAGCTTCTGAATGAGCTCGGGCACCAGGGTCTTGTGGCCAGCGGCCAATGAGGAGGCGCCGACGATGTGAACGTCATTCTCGATGGCCATCTTGGCGGCTTCTTCAGGAGTCTGGAACATCGGGCTGATATCGACGTCGAAGCCGAGGTCAGCATAGGAGGAGGCAACGACCTTGATACCGCGGTCATGGCCATCCTGGCCCATCTTGGTGACGAGGATACGAGGCCGGCGACCGGTCTTGGCCATGAAGTCGTTGGTCCGCTTGCGCAGAGCCTCGATGATCTGGGCGGCGTCGCTGCTGGCTTCGCTGTACTCGGAAGAGTAGGCGCCGGATACACACTGGGTGGTGGCTACGAAACGGCCGAATACTTTTTCCATGGCGTCAGAAATTTCTCCAACGGTTGCTCTGGCCTTGGCAGCGGCGATGGCGACCTCGAGGAGGTTGTCCTTGCCGGCGGCAGCCTTGGTGATGGCCTCGAGGCAAGCCTGACACTTGGCGTTGTCACGGGTCTTTTTAATGTGGTTAATGCGGTCGATTTGCTCCAGACGAACGGTATCCGGTACCTCAAGGATCTCGAAATCAAGCTTCTCGTCTTTGAGACGGTATTTGTTGACACCAACGATAACGTCCTTGCCTTGATCGATACGAGCCTGACGACGGGCGGCGGACTCTTCGATGCGCAGTTTCGGCATACCGGAAGCAATGGCCTTGGCCATGCCACCCATTTCCTCGATCTCGTTGATGATTTTCTCGGCACCCTGAACGATCTGGTTGGTGAGCCATTCAACATAGTAGGAACCGCCCAACGGATCGGCAACGCGGCAGATCTGGGACTCTTCCTGGATGATGATTTGGGTGTTGCGGGCGATGCGGGCGGAGAACTCGGTCGGCAGACACACGGCCTCGTCAAACGAGTTGGTGTGCAGCGACTGGGTGCCACCCAGAGCAGCGGCCATGGCCTCGATGGTGGTGCGGATAATGTTGTTGTAGGGGTCCTGCTCGGTGAGCGACCAACCCGAGGTCTGCACGTGGGTCCGCAGCATGGAGGATTGCGGCTTCTTCGGGTTGAACTGCTGCATCAACTTGTACCACAGGAAGCGGGCAGCGCGCAGCATGGCGATTTCCATGAAGAAGTTCATGCCAACGCCAAAGAAGAAGGACAGACGCGGAGCAAAGGTGTCGACATCCATGCCCGATGCAATGGCGGCGCGAACATATTCAATACCGTCTGCCAGGGTGAACGCACACTGGAGGACGGAATCAGCACCAGCTTCCATGATGTGGTAACCACTGATGGAGATGGTGTTGTATTTGGGCATGTTCTTGGAGCAGAACGCCATGATGTCGGAGATGATCCGCATGGAAGGCTCCGGCGGATAGATGTAGGTGTTCCGGGTCAGGTACTCTTTGAGAATGTCGTTCTGAATGGTACCCTGGAGCTGATCCTGGGTAACTCCCTGCTCCTCGGCAGCACCGATCCACATGGCCAGAATCGGGATAACCGCGCCGTTCATGGTCATGGAGACGGACATCTGGTCCAGCGGAATGCCGTCGAACAGGATTTTCATGTCCTCGATGGAGTCGATGGCCACACCGGCCTTACCGATGTCGCCGGCAACGCGAGGATTGTCAGAGTCATAGCCGCGATGGGTGGAAAGGCTGAAGGCAACGGACAGACCTTTCTGACCGGCTGCCAGATTCTTGCGATAGAATTCGTTGGATGCCTTGGCGGTCGAGAAACCGGCATACTGGCGAATGGTCCAGGGGCGGCCGGCATACATGGTGGCCATCGGGCCGCGGGTATAGGGGGCCATGCCGGGGAACATGCTGAGAGACTCAAGACCTTTGAGATCCTCGTCGGTATACATCGGTTTAACGGTAATGCCTTCAGGGGACTTCCAATTCAGCGTGTCAGGGGATTTGCCCTTCATCTGCTTGGTGGCCATTTCAACCCATTGCTCATATCCAGTTGCCATGTCGCTTACTCCTTGTAGTTAACTTGGGGATTATCCCCGGTTGAAAACAAAACAAACTGGTCCAACGGCAACTTTCCCGGAAGAGAAGTTGCGGTTGGAACCAGGATCAGACAGACATTCAGGTGTTCGTTGCCGCGAAAACCTCAATGTGGTTGATTACATCCGCTGGGAAAGCTCAACGAGAATCCCCCCCGTTGCTTTGGGGTGCAAAAAGGCAATCTTACATCCGCCGGCACCCATGCGCGGGGTTTTGTCGATAAGAGCGACCCCTTTTTCCTGTAGCTCGGCCAAGGCCTCTTCGATATTTTCGACCTGGAAAGCAACGTGCTGGAATCCACCCTTACCGCCATTTTTTTCAATGAATTTAGCGATAGGGCCATCGGGTGAGGTTGATACGAGGAGTTCCACTTCACTTTCACCGACAGGGTAGAAGGCTGTTGTCACTTTTTGCTCTTCAACGGTTTCCGTGCCATGGAGATTAAGTCCCATGACATCGGTCCAAAATTTACTGCCTTCGTCCAAGCTGTTGACTGCGATACCAAGATGGTCAATTTTAAGAATTTTCATGCTGTGTTCTCCTGTCCGTCAAGGTTTGTTTGCCGGAATGCTAAATAATTAAGTGGTGTTGAAAGCAAGACAACGGTGGCCAAAGGCTTTCAACTCAACTGTGCCCAATGACGGAGTCATCGGGTAACATTTTCTATTTTTTCTGGATAAGCTCGATTTTTTGTTTCTCTTGAGTGCGGTGTTTTTATCTGTAAAAAAGCGAACGCCCTGTTTTCAAATACAGACCGTACCGTTGAACAAGAAACGGTACGGTCTGCATCATCGGAGTTATTTTGCTACTCGTTTGACAAAGGCACCTTGAGGATCGACCACTTCACGGATCAAACGCACTTCCTCGACGGTGGGGGGCGCGAACTCGCTGACATTCGGGGCTACCAGCAATTCAAAGCCGGTGTTGTCCTGAATGCTCTGTACGGTTTCACCCGGGAATGTCTGGAGAATACGCATTCTCTTGGTTGCCTCGTCGAAATCGAAGATACCCTTAGTGGTGATCACTCGATACGGGCCCTTGCCCTGCATGCCGGCTTTCTGACGGGCGCCGGGGGTGCCGTCAAGATGGCCGGGGCTGGTGACATAGGAGAGCTTCTCGTTGAATTTCTTCTTGTCGTGGGGAACGATGAGGATGGTTCGCTCGCAGGAGGCCGCCATGTCGCTGGCGCCGCCGCTACCCGGCAGACGAACTTTGGGCTTGGCATAACTTGCGGGGTAATCACCCATCATGGTGGAGTTGAGGTTGCCGTACATATCGACCTCGGCGCCACCGATGAAGCCGAAATCGGCGTATCCGCGCTGGGTCAATTCAAAGGCGGCGTTCAGGCCCTTCATATAGGATGCGCCGGTTCCGGTCTTGGAATCGCCGACCGAAATGGGCAGACCATGTGTCAGGGGCGGACCCATGGCACCGGCCTCGAAGACCACGATCAATCCGGGGGCATGGGTAAGAATAGCCAAGAGCGAGGCAACCATGGGAAGGCCCGTCCCGACAAAGACGATCTTGTTGTCTTCCAATATCTTTGACCCCGCCACAACGATGATTTCTTGGGCGGTGTAATCCGTTGAAACTGTCATGATGACTCCTTGTCTAGTGTTCCGAGAGGTTCCGTTTCAATGACTCAGGCTGCTGGAGATTAGGCCAACCGCTCGCAATGGACCGCTTCCGCCGCTTTGTCCGCCAGGATCTTGGAGAGCGGAAATTTGTCCAGATATTGCTCAAAGGTTTCGACCCCAAAGATATACTCGTCAAACCAAGCCTTGAGTGAATCGGCCGGAGCACCTTTGACCATCGGCATGATACGTCCGAGGAAATCACGGATATGGTCGCCGTTGAAATAGTAGTGGCGGCGGCAGGCACCCGGATAGGCACCATAGGGTACATGAATGACTGCGTCGACAGCCGGGAAGGGAATAAGGATGTCCTTCGGATTGCTGACGATCAGTTCGTGGGAAACCAACTGCTCGCAGGTGACGATGCAGTGTTTCGCGGCCATGGCGATTTCCGGGCAGGTGGCGTCGGTGCCGCGAATGATGCAGTTACCGTACATGTCCGCTGCCTGGACATGGATGATGGCCACGTTCGGATGGCAGGCCGGGACAAGGGCAATCGGCCGTCCCGTGAACGGGCAGTCGATAATCTTGGTGCGGCTGGTGTTTTTGATGTCGCCGCCCAAGGGACCGCGGGTGGGCAGGAAAGGCAGGCCCATGGCACCGGCTTTGAACCGGGCAGACATGTTGTAGTTGCTCCAGTCCTCGAATTCGATCAGGCCGCGTTCGGCGAGATAGCGCCAGGAGGGAGACAGACCAAAGGACTCATGTCCCCAATAAGCCAGCTCGATCCGCTTGATAGAAAAATGATCCGGCCGGGCGATCATCGCGGCGCCGAGAATTTCAGCTGCCATGCCTGCGGATTGCCAGGAGAGAGTCAGGTCCTTGAAGCCTTGCCGAACCATTTCATGACAGATGGCTACGGGCTGACGGAGATTGACGAATCCGCCGATACCGACATTGTCGCCATTCTTAACAAACTTGGAAACCGCTTCCTTCAGCGTCATTCGTTTGTCTTTTTTGGACTTGTCTTTGTTGACAAGTGCTTCCCTTGCTTCATCGGGTGATAAACCTGTCCAGAACATTTTCGCGTTAGTTTCCAATGTGTACCTCTTCCTGTCTATGAAGCGTTTTTATTGCCCGGTTGCCGCCCAGCGGCCCTCCGGGATCCCCCTATACAAAAAAAGACCGGAAAACAACAGATTATGAACTGCTGTCTCGCCGGTCTATTTTTTGACTGGATCGCAAACCTTGTACAATAACTTGTGAGAATCTGTCTGTCATACGTTGAGCCAATTTTCCTCAAGTGGGTACTCCGACCGCGTCGGAATATTTACAGATGATGCACACTTCCGGTCTCGTTTTTTCAACCGTGAACCGAAGCCGATATCGACTGCAAGGGAAAAACTGGTCTTTTCCAGCAAATCGCGGAAAAGCCTTTAGCTAACTCTTTTTTTACTACCTCTTTCTTGCGATCGTCCGCTCACCAACAAGGGTGGCTGAGTGAAAATGAACATTGAACACCAAAAAACCGTCCTGTCGTTCAGGTGGGAAAAATTGAATAACAGGCTAAAACTAATTAACATAAAGTTTCGCATTTTCCTATTTGAGATTGGCTCTTTTGTCAACAGCAAAAAGATTTGGTGAATGGGAAATGAATCAATATTCACGCTCATTCCTCGATAAAATAATTAGTTAAAACGCATACGGTCATTTTTGATTTTTTTGGGTTCCGCTACTGGTGTCATTCTTTCCGGCATGCGGCGGAGCAGGGAGGGGGCAGGAGATTTTTTTCTGGAAAAATAGATTTGATTTAATGAGATAGCTTGTTGTGGCCTTTCTTGTTTTCGAGTACAACATCACACTTGGTAGTGTTGATTGGCGAAGCGGTGCAAGGTCTGCTCCATTGAGCGACGAGATTGGCTGGCGATCGTGCTCCGGTTTCCAGGCAGCGTTCACCCACGGGACAAGAACGCGTGGCCGACGATGCGGCCTTGGGGGAGAGCATTTCCACGCCTTTGGCGAAAACGATTTTCAGTGTGTCAGAATGGGATTTAATTGACCAAGATAACAGCAAAAGGAGAAGTCGGATGAAAGTGTATACTGGCGGAGGCGACAAAGGAAAGACGAGTCTCTTTTCTGGCGAGCGTGTACCCAAGCATCATATCCGCATCGAGGCCTATGGCGATCTCGATGAACTCAATTCCATGCTGGGGGCGGTCGCCGCGTATCTGCCTGAAGGAGAACAGGCTATCCGCGGCGATTTCGAGCAGATTCAGTCCCACCTCTTTCTCGCCGGTGCCTGGCTGGCCACCACTCCGGACTCTTCCGCCACCGGTTATCTCACTGCCCTGCCGGTCAATGTGTCCAAAGATTTGGAGAAGCGTATCGACGCGCTTTCCGACGTGTTGCCGGTGCTGAAGGAATTCATTCTGCCCGGAGGTCAGCCGGTCGCGGCCTGGGCCCATGTGGCGCGTACGGTCTGTCGCCGTTGCGAGCGGCGCTTGACCGAATTGATCGAGGTCTCTCCGGATGCCGGAAACAGTGAACTGGCGGCCATCCAAGTCTACCTCAACCGCTTGTCCGATTATCTGTTTGTCGTGGCCCGATACCTTAATCAACTCCTTGGAACCGCCGATAAAACCTGGAAGAAGTGATGGAACAGGGGGACATCGATGCACCGCATCTCCATTTTGAAGCGCGAATGGCTGGATGACGAAGCCTTTGAGTTGACCTTCGACCGACCCGATAATTTTTCCTTTGTTGCCGGCCAGCATGTCACCCTCAGTCTGCACGGCGAGGAGCGGGATTATACCTTGCTCTCCCCTCCAGATGCCCGTGAGCTGCGCTTTCTGATCAGACGGATACGCGGTGGGGTGTTGAGCGGTGCCCTAGCTGAACTGGCTCCGGGGAGTTCCGTCGGCATGAGCCAGGCCAAGGGGTATCTGATCTACCGGCCGACCGATCGACCGGTCTATTTTGTGGCCAACGGGGTGGGAATCGCCCCGTTTATGGCCATGGCCGCGTCGGGGGTGCGGGGCTTCACCCTGGTCCATGGCGCCCGGGAGGTATCGGGTCTGTTCTATCGGCGTGCGCTGACCATGGCGGCCAGCCGCTATATTCCCTGCCTTTCCGGTCCGGCGCAGCCGGGGATCATGCTCCTGGATCTCCACCGGGGGCACGTGACCGATTATATCGATCGGCATCTCAAGCCCGGGCTTTATGATTTCTACCTCTGCGGCTCCCGGCCGATGATTCATGACATGACGCATCTGCTCGATGAGCACTTTCCCGGCACACGCATCTACAGCGAGGCCTACAGCTAACCCTCCTCAATCCGTGAACATCGCGCAGGGCTTGATCGTTCAGATCAGCCCCTGCATGTAGCGGTGCATGGACTCGGCCGCGTCCAGCCCTTGACAGACCGCCTTGGCCACGGTCTGCGGCCCGAGCACCGTGTCGCCGCCGGCAAAGATCCACTCGACGCTGGTCTGGAGGGTGACCGGGTCGACCACGTAGGTGCCACGGGAGGTGACCTCCACCGGCACGGTCTCGTCATGCACTGGAATGACTTTCTGCCCGACCGCCGCGATCAGGGCATCGGCTTCGAGCACGAACTCGGAGCCTTCGACCGGAACCGGGGAACGCCTGCCGGACGCGTCGGGTTCGCCCGGCTGCATGCGGATGCATTCCACGCCGGTCAATCTGCCGTCGTCCGAGAGGATTCTGGTGGGTACGGCAAGGAACAGGATTTGTACCCCTTCCTCCTCCACATGATGTACCTCGACTCCCGAGGCGGGCATCTCTTCGCGGGTGCGGCGGTAGAGGATGGTCACCTCCTTCCAGCCGGAACGGAGCGCCACCCGGGCCACATCGATGGCCACGTTGCCGCCGCCCACCACCACCACCCGGTCGCCAAGCGCGATTTCTCGACCGGTAAGCACCTGTCCCAGATAATCGATGCCGGACATCACCCCCTGGGTTTCAAGTTCGCCTTCCAGGCCCAGCCGGCGGCTTTCATAGGCGCCAATGCCGAGAAACACCGCGGCGTAGCCCTGGTCACGCAGGTCGGAGAGGGTCAGGTCGCGACCCACGGTGATGCCGGTCTTGACGTTGACCCCGCACTGCTGCAGGGCATAGAGTTCGGCGCCGATGATGTTGCGCGGCAGGCGATAATTGGGGATGCCGACGCTGAGCATGCCGCCGAACACCGGCAAGGACTCGAAAATGGTGCAGCTGTATCCTTTGTGCGACAGCGAGTGGGCCACGGTGATACCCGCTGGACCGGAACCGATGATCGCCACCTTGATGCCGTTTTTCGGCGCGCAACGGGGTGAGAGATTCTTGCCGTTGATGATCATCCAGTCGGCAAGGAAGCGTTCCAGCAGGCCGATGGCCACCGGCGCGTCCTTTTTGCCCCGGATGCAGGCACCTTCGCACTGGAACTCGTGGGGACAGACCCGGCCACAGATCGAGGGCATGGAACTGGTCTCGCGGATGGTCCAGTAGGCCTGTTCGAACTTGCGCTCCCGCAACAATTCGATGAACCGCGGGATGTCGTTGCCGATGGGGCAGCCCATCACGCACAGCGGCTTGCGGCACTGCAGGCAGCGTTGAGCCTCGATCAGCGCGGTGGCTTCGTCAAAGCCTTTGGAGACCTCGTCGAAGTTGTCGAGCCGCTCCTCGGGATCAAGTTCACGCGGTTGTTGCCGGGGGATGGCCAGTTGTTCCCTGATGTTCATGGCGGCACCTTGCTGTTTGAGGTGGGAAATATTCCTGATATGTAGCAGGAAGAGGAGACGCTGACAACAGGAAAGCCGGGGATCACCCCTTCGGGTCGATCGGCGGCGAGGCGGGACGCATGCCCCCGGCTGCGGGCACGATCCGGGATGCGCTTGCTTTTTTTTCCGGGAACCGGTAAGCCGTAGCGGCCGTTTCCCGGAGAGCGTATTGCCGATGGCCTCTGCCCCCCTTGCCACCTGCCTTCAACCAAGGAATTGTTTCTTGAACAATTAACGCATGGAACACACTGATATTCTGATTGTTGGCGGCGGACCGGGTGGTTTGGCCTGCGCCACCCAGTTGGCGCGGCACGGGGCACGGGTGGTCCTGGTGGAGCGCAAACCGGTTTTCGGCCCCAAGGTTTGTGCCGGTGGCATCACCTGGCACGGCCTGCTCCGTCATGTTCCTCACGAACTGATCGAGCGACAGTTTCCCGAGCAGGTGGTGGTCACCCCTCGGCAACAGGTGGTGGTGGCGGAGCAGAATCCGATCATCGCCACCGTCAGCCGAGAGCGCCTGGGACAGTGGATGGCGGCGCAGGCGGCAGCCGCCGGGGTGACCCTGCTGAGCGGAACCCGGCTGGCCGCGCTGGAACCCGGGCAGGCCATCTTAGAACGGGGCAACAGCCGGATGGGCGTACGTTATGGCCAGCTGGTGGGCGCGGATGGATCATGCAGTCAGGTGCGCCGCTATCTCAACCTCCCGTCCTTTGCCCTGGGAATCGGCCTCAACGCCATGGTGCCGGGTCACTTTTCCCGCATGGAATGGCATCTTGACCCGCGCCTCTTCGGTTCCGGCTATGGCTGGATCTTTCCCCATGCGACGACCTGTTCCATCGGCGCCTACGCCGACAGCCGCCTGTTTTCGGCCAGGACGCTCAAAGAACAGTTGCTTGTCTGGGCCGGTCGACAGGGCATTGCGCTTGATCCGGGAGCCATCCGCGCCGGTCTGGTCAACTTCGATTATCGTGGGGTTTGTTTCGAGCATGGCTGGCTGGTCGGCGATGCCGCTGGACTGGCTTCCGGGCTCACCGGCGAAGGCATCTATCCGGCTCTGGTCTCCGGTCGGGTTGTGGCGCGAATGATCCTTGATCCCGCCTATCCGGGCACCGAGCTGGCGACGCTTGCCCGCAAACAACGGCGCCATGGCCGGGTGATGCGGCTGGCGGGTCGCAGCCCAAGACTCTGCGGCCTGCTGATGGATCTGCTGGTTCTGCTGCTACGAATGAAAATCATTGATTTTCATAGTCTGGAAATGGCAGATTAGCGGTATCGCTTCCACTCTTCCCCAGGACACCATGACCACCAAGCAGAAACATCTCCTCTACAATGCCCTGTTTCTGGTCGGTTGCGCCGGACTGTTGCTGTTTCTTCTCAAGGCGCCGCCGGAAACCACCCGACCGCTGCCGCATGACGCCACGCATGAACGATTCATGACCATGAAAAAAAAGGAGGCGGAAAAATTCTGCGAGCGTTGTCATGCGCCAGGCAAGGAAGCCCCCTTGCCCGAAACCCATCCGCCGAAATACCGCTGTTTGTTCTGTCATAAACGAAAATAACCCATCGAGACGCCATGGCTACCACCCAAGATGTCTACTACGTTTCCGGTTCCACCGCCATCCTCGCCGAAGACATGGGCAAGGCCCTTCTGGCCCAATTTCAAGACATTCGCTTTCGGGAAGAAAAAATTCCCTTCATCCATACCCCCGATGACGCCCGCAAGGCCCTGGCCCACATTCTCCAGCAGTCCGAAGGCGGGCAGCCGCTGGTCTTCTGCACCATCATGGATCAGGAAACCCGTGACGTGTTCAACTGTCCAGAGGTGAAATTTTTCGATATTTTTCTCAACACCCTGGAATTGCTGGAACAGGCCCTGGGGGTCAAGGCCTTGCGCGAACCGGGATATTCCCGCCACTTTACCATCTCCAAAATGAACAAACGGGTCGACGCCATCCATTTTTCCCTGGAGCACGACGACGGCACCCGGCCGGCAGAATACGACGAGGCAGAAATCATCCTGGTGGGCGTGTCGCGATCCGGCAAGACCCCGGTCAGTATCTACCTGGCCACCCACATGGAACTCAAGGCCGCCAACTTTCCGTTGACCGCCGATCACCTCGACAAGCATGAACTGCCCAAGGAGATCGTGCGCAACAGCAAGCGGGCGGTGGGGCTGACCTGCTCGCCGCTCTACTTGCACACCATCCGCGAAAAGCGCTACGCCGGTTCCACCTATGCCAGCTTGGCCAACTGTACCCGCGAACTGCAGCAAGCCAAGCAGCTCTACCAGCGGCACAACCTCAAGGTGCTCAATGTCGAGGGCCGCTCGATCGAAGAGATCGCCGTGCAGGCGATCCAGGCCATTGGTCTGACCAAGAAACAGCGGCCGCGCACTCGCGATATCTCCGGACGTTCCCTGTAAAAGGCCGACCGAGTTAGAGATGCGGAGAGGCGTCAATCGAGGCCTCTCCCTTCCTTTTCCGCGCCTCGGATTGACCCCAACCGTATTTTTTCCTCTTCATTCCCCCACACCCTTTCCTGTTCCCTGTCCCGCAGAGGATTTTTTTACTGCCTTAAAGTACAAAATTGTACTTATCGGCGCGTGATTCGCGAGCGGTTCCCGGCCATTTCCTTGTCGTTGACGCTCTTTTTCAGCTTGTATCCTGCTATTTTTTTGCGGGTCAGAATGACTCGATAATTCCTTCCGTTCATAGCCCGTTCGGGAAAAAAACCCGGCAAGCCGGCTTTGGTCGTCATTGAAAATAATTGACATATCAAGCAGTTTTTATTAGACTTTATATAGAGAATTAATTCTCTATAAGTCCTTTCCGGGTCAGCGTTGGACCGGTTCAATCAGTATCCGGTTCCTTATACAAAGGGGCGCCAACCAATGGCCGGAAGAGGGGAGAGGCCCTGATTCTGCCGACCGGAATCATTGTTTTTAGTTTTCCGGTTTTTTGGAAAAAAGGACTGCACGGCAAACTTTTGATGGGTGGGCGGTGGATGCGTGGTCGAAGATGGACGCCTGTGTTCTCTTTGGTCGGTGACACTGTCCACGAGACAACACACACGGGCCGCGGCTGGGCAGCAGAAACGGCAAGCGAGGCCAAGAACGTAACTTCAGCAAGGGAAGCAGTCTATGGACAATAACAGCACAAACGATCTCCCGGTTTCCCGGCGGTTTTTCCTCAAGGGATTGGGAACCGCTGGCATGGCGGGCGCCCTCGCGACCCTGTCCGGGTGCAAGGATGCCGGCAAACCAGTCGGCGGCGAAGGATGGACTCCGCAACAGTACAACGCTCCCGGCTCCTGGCCGGTGCAGGTCCGTGGGCGCGTGCCCATCGATCCCAACAACCCCTCCATTGTCCGCGACGACCGCAAGTGCATCCTTTGCGGCCAGTGCGCCGAGGCCTGCGAGCGCGTGCAGAGCGTCGAGGGCTTCTACGGCCTGCCGATCAAGGACGACATCACCTGCGTCAACTGCGGCCAGTGCGCCCTGTGGTGCCCCACCGGCGCCATCAGTGAGCGCGACGACATCGAGCGGGTGCTCAAGGTGATCAGCGACAAAAACCTGCATGTGATCGTGCAGACAGCGCCAGCCACCCGCATCGCCATTGGCGAGGAATTCGGCATGCCAGCCGGCTCCATCGTCGAGGGTAAGATGGTCGCTGCCCTGAAGTTGCTTGGTTTTGATCGCGTCTTTGACACCAACTTCAGTGCCGATCTCACCATCATGGAAGAGGGCACCGAGCTGGTCAACCGGATCAAGGCGGCCGGCGGGCACGGCGAGGGTGGGCATGGCCATGCCCCGACCGCGCTGCCCCAATTCACCTCCTGTTCGCCTGGCTGGGTCAAGTTCTGCGAATACTTCTATCCCGACCTGCTCGATCACATGTCGACCTGCAAATCGCCGCAACAGATGCTCGGCTCAGTGGCCAAGACTTACTATGCCAAGAAGAAAGGTATCGATCCCAAACAGATCGTCTCGGTGTCGATCATGCCCTGCACGGCCAAGAAATTCGAGGCCGCACGCGGCGAGATGAACAGTGCCGGCATCATGGCCGGCACCCCTGAACTGCGCGATGTCGACTTTGTCCTCACCACCCGCGAATTGGCGCGAATGATCAAGGGCAAGGGCATCGATCTGGCCAAACTCGATCCTCAGCCCTATGACTCGCTCATGGGTGAGGGCACCGGCGCGGCGGTTATCTTTGCCGCCACCGGCGGCGTCATGGAGGCGGCGATCCGTTCCGGGTATTACCTGCTCACCGGCGAAAATCCGCCCGAGGCCCTCCTCAACCTTGCCGCCGTGCGTGGCCTGCAGGGCGTCAAGGAGGCCAGCCTGGAGGTGCCTGGAGTGGGCGAATTGCGCGTTGCCGTGGCCAGCGGCCTGGCCAACGGCCGGCAACTGCTCGATCAGATCCGCGCTGACAAGCAGGCCGGCCGGCCGCCCCGCTACCACTTCATCGAGTTCATGGCCTGTCCGGGCGGCTGCATCAGCGGCGGCGGTCAGCCCAAGACCTCGGTGCCGCCCAGCGACTGGGTGCGCCAGGAGCGGCTGAAGTCCATCTACACCATCGACGCCAAGATCTACAAGAAACGGCTGAGCCACGAGAACAAGGAAGTGATGGACCTGTACGCCGACTATCTGGGCAAGCCCAACGGCGAGATGGCCCACAAGCTGCTGCACACCACCTATACCGACCGCAGCGCTCATCTAACCCCAAAAAACAAGGCGTGAGCCGGAACACGAGGGATTGATTATGTCAAAGGGAGTTCTGGTCGACATGACCAAATGCTTCGGCTGCGGCGCGTGTACCGTGGCCTGCAAGCTATGGAACGAAAAGAAATACGATGAGGTCAACAAACCCACCGTGGGAGAGGCGGCGCAGTTGGTGGATATCAACTGGACCGTGGTCAGCAAGCATGACGTGACCGACAAGAGCGGCCAGGAAGCCTGGCGCTTTGCCAAGAAGCAGTGTTTGCACTGCGTCGATCCGGCCTGCGCCTCGTCCTGCCTGGTCGGCGCCCTGCGCAGGACGCCGGAAGGACCGGTGGTCTACCATCCAGACCTGTGCGTCGGCTGCCGTTATTGCATGGTGGCTTGCCCCTTCAATATCCCCAAGTACGAGTGGGACAAGAGCTTCCCCAAGGTGTCCAAGTGCCAGATGTGTTATTCACGCGTGGCCGCCGGCGAGCAGCCCGCCTGCATCGCCGTCTGCCCCAACCAGGTGATGACCTTCGGCGACCGTGATGAACTGATCAAGGAGGCGCACCGACGGATCGAGGTCAACAAGGCGCTCTATGTCAACCATGTGTTCGGCGAGACCGAGGTTGGCGGCACGGCTTGGCTGTATCTCTCCGATCAGCCGTTCGACGCGCTCGGCTTCAAGACCGCGGTGCCGCAGGAGTCGCTGCCCGCCTACACCTGGCAGATTCTCAGCAAGCTGCCGGCGATCCTGCTCGGCTGGACCGCCATCCTCTCCGGTATCTATTTCTTCAACAAACGCCGCAACGCCATTGCGGAGGGTAAACAGGACAACACAGGAGGGCCGCAGGCATGACCATCAACGGCAATCGTCTCACCTTTAAAATGACCCCGTTCCGGCTGGTATTGATCGCCTTCTCGCTGATCTTCGTCGGCATTGTTGCTTACCGCCTGGTCAACGGGCTGCAGATGACCAACCTTACCGATGCCTGGCCCTGGGGACTGTGGATCTTCATCGACGTCAAGCTGGGCGTAGCCCTGGCCGCCGGCGGCTTCACCACCGCCGGCATCTACTATGTGCTCGGCGTCAAGAAGGTCAAATCCGTGGTCAAGCCGGCCATCCTCACCGCCTGGCTCGGCTACTGCCTGGTCGGCTTCGGTTTGCTGATGGATCTGGGCCGCTGGTACGGGTGGTGGCACCCGATCTTCAGCTGGGGCGAGCATTCGGTCATGTTTGAACTCTACATGTGCGTTTTGCTCTATACCATTGTCTTGACGTGTGAATTTGCCCCGGTGCTGTTCAAGGGGCTGGGGATGAAAAAGATTTCCTCCTTCTTCACCAGTCTAACCGCGCCGCTGGTCATCGGCGGCATTGCCCTCTCCACCATGCACCAGTCGTCCCTGGGTTCGATGTACGTGCTCACCCTGGGCAAGCTCAATGAACTGTGGTGGACCATGCTGCTGCCGATCCTCTACTACTCCTCGGCCGTGGCCGTCGGGCCGGCCATGGTCACTTGCGAGACCGCCCTGGCCGGGCGCTTTTTCCGCCACGACTGGGACGAACCGGCCATGACCTTCCTGGCCAAATGGTCCGGGTATGTGATGAGCTTTTACACGGTGCTCCGTTTTTCCGACCTGGCCATCCGCGGCCAGTTGGGTTCGCTGTTCGCCTTGGACACGGAGAGCCTCATGTGCCTGCTCGAACTGGCCATCGGCTGCGTCATTCCGGTCTACTTCTTCTGGAGCTACAAGCTGCGCGGTAAGGTGATGACCAAAACAATGATCGTGCGCAACGCGGTGCTCATGGTGCTCGGCGTGGCGCTGAACCGTGGCAACGTGGTGTTCACCGGCATGGCCGAAGCAGCCGGGGAAAGCTACTTTCCTTCCGCCGGCGAACTGTTCCTGTCGATTGGTTTGATCTCCATCGGCATTCTGGTCTATCTGTTCATCGTCGAGAATTTTGACGTTTTTCCGGCCCACGAGCATCGGGACACCTACGTCAATACCGACAAGGAGCAGATGCAGCCGCACAACGCAGGTTGTGTCCAGGCATAAGCGGCTTGCCTGGCAGCGGAAGAGCATCTATTATTGAGAAATAATCCTATTTGAGGGGAGGCCATGCCGGCCGGTCACAGCTCAATCCTGACCGAGCCGGCCTTCCCGCCCCTCCATCCATCTAGCTCCCATCAGCTCGCACGGTTCGGGCTGGTGGGTTTTCCCGCATTGGCCATACCCTGCCAGTGCCCCTGACGACAGATGGCCGTTGTCCGTCAACAACCACCTGCCGGTGAGTGGGAGGTCACTCTATGTTGATTGAAACTATGGAAATTGAGGAATTCATCCGTCCCGAGGAGATCGAGACCATCCTGGCCCAGGCGGCCGATACTCCGGACAACGAGATTGAGACCATCCTCGACCGGGCGTCCCGCTTCGAGGGCTTGAGCCATCTCGAAGTGGCCAGACTGCTCAAGATGGACGACAAACACCTGGACCGGCTGTTCCAGGTGGCCCGCCGTATCAAGGAAGAGATCTACGGCAACCGCATCGTCATGTTCGCGCCGCTCTATGTGAGCGACTTCTGCGTCAACCGATGCGCCTACTGCGCCTACAACGATTGCCACAGCTTCAAGCGCCGCAAGCTGACCCAGGAGGAGGTCCGTGACGAGATCATCGAGATCGTGCGCATGGGCCACAAGCGCATCGCCTTGGAAGCGGGCGAGGACGACGTCAACTGTCCGATCGACTACATCCTCGACTGCTTGCGCACCATTTACAAGACCCAGGCCGATCTCTCCGGCGAGATCCGCCGGGTCAACGTCAACATTGCCGCGACCACGGTGGAGAATTACCGCAAGCTCAAGGCGGTGGGCATCGGTACCTACATCCTCTTCCAGGAAACCTACCACCAGCCGACCTACGAAAAATACCACCTAGCCGGGCCGAAACGGGATTATTGGTACCACACCACCGCCTTTGACCGGGCCATGGCCGGCGGCATCGACGATGTCGGCGCGGGCGTGCTCTTTGGCCTCCACGATCCCTATTTCGAGGCCCTGGCGATGATGCTCCACAACGAGCACCTGGAAAAAACCTACGGGGTCGGCTTCCATACCATCTCGGTGCCGCGTATCCGTCCGGCCGAGGGCGTCGATCTCAGTGCTGTCTACCCCAACATCCCGGACGATCCAACCTTCAAGAAGATCGTCGCCGTGCTCCGCCTGGCCGTGCCCTACACCGGCATCATCATTTCCACCCGCGAGAACGCGGCCATGCGCAAGGATCTGCTCGACTGCGGCATCACCCAGATGAGCGCCTGCAGCGCGGTCGGGGTTGGCGGCTACATGGCCGAGAAGCGCCGCCGCGAGACCGGGGTGGTCGATCAGGAACTGACCGCCCAGTTCGCCAAGAACGACGAACGCACCGCCGACGAGATCATCCATTGGTTGATGGAAGAAGGGTTGGTGCCCTCCTGGTGCACCGCCTGCTACCGCTCCGGCCGCACCGGCGATCGCTTCATGGCGCTCGCCAAGAGCGGCCAGATCAAGAACGTCTGTCATCCCAACGCCCTGATGACCCTGTCCGAATACCTGGAAGACTACGCCTCGCCCGAGGTCAAGGCCCTGGGGTACCGGCTGGTGGACCGGGAGCTGGACAAGGTGCCCAAACCCGAACACCGGGAAAAAGCACGCCAGAATGTGGAGATGATCCGCAGCGGCCAGAGCCGCGATCTGTTTTTCTAAGCGTCGAGCATCGCCCCAGGCGGGCGTTCCGTCTGTGCATGGTCCATGAAGAGGCGCTGTCGGGTCACCGGCGGCGCCTCATTGCGTTTTTGGTGACGTCCGCAGTCGCCACCGCCCCCTCCGCGACACCGAAGCCACGCCCACCGTTTCGTCGGCTTCTTGGCTGGTTCAACCGGTTTCGCTCCTGCCGTCAACGATATTGAATCATTCCGGTACCGCGCTGTGGCACCGGGCGGCGTTTGTTCTTTGCGAATCGTTGCCCCGCGTTTCTTGACATCCATTCGTATTTCAGTACAATTTTCATGTATATTCCGTCCATGTGGTCTGGGGACGGTTTCAGAACAACACCCATTCAAGGAGCCTGAGCATGCACGTCTTCCAGCGAATAGCCCCGCGGGTGCTACTGCCGATTGCCGGGGTCACGATCCTCTTTTCCCTGGTTTTATATGGGGTGGCCGATCGCACCATCGGGCGGTTGATGGAGCATAATCTGGATCGGCTTGGCCAATCGAAGGTGGCGGACATCGCCGCCAGCGAGAAACGCATCGCCAATGAAATGCTGGCTCAGGCCGCCCTGTTCAGCCGGGCCAAGCCGGTGCTTGAGGCCTATGAAACCGCCCATCAGGGCCGGCTCGACGATGAGGGCGATCAGCAGATGGAAAAGGCCCGGCAGCAGCTCCGCGCCTATTTTGCCTCCATCGAAAAGGGCTTCAAGGAAAACAGCGACAACAAAGCCCTGCGGCTCCACTTTCACGTGCCGTCGGCCCGCAGCCTGTTGCGGGTATGGAAAAAGGATCAGCGCACCAGCGATGACCTGGCCTCCTTCCGGGAAACGGTAACCGCCATCAACCAAGGCTCGCATCAGCGGGTTGTCGGCGTCGAGGTGGGAAGGGGCGGGTTTGAGATTCGCGGCATAGCGCCCATCCTTGCCGACGACGGCCGGTTTTTAGGGTCGGTGGAATCGCTCTCCTCCTATGATCCGTTGGTGCAGTACGGCGTGAGCAACGAAAACGAGCACATCGCCGTGTACATGAACAAAGCCTCCCTGGCCATTGCCACCGAGCTGCAGGATGCGGCCAAGCATCCGATTGTCGGCGACGCCTTTGTGTTTGTCTCCTCCTCCAATCGGCAGACCACCGACGCGGTCATCACCGCGGAGCTGCTCGCCGGCGGACGGGACGGGGTGCGCATGGAACGCGTCGGCGATTATTTCACCACCTTCTTTCCCATCAAGGATTTCAGCGGCAAGCAGGTGGGGGTCATGGCCTATGTCTACAACGCGGCGGAGTTGTATCGGCAGATGCGCACCATCGAGCGCGGATTGATCGGGCTGTGCGCGGCCCTGCTGGTGGCGGTGATCGTGCCGCTGTTGTTGAGCGTCCGTGCGGTGGTCGTGCCCATCCAGCGCACGGCGACCATGCTCAAGGACATTGCCGAGGGCGAGGGCGATTTGACCAAACGGCTGCAAATTTTAAAGAAAGACGAGGTCGGAGAGCTGGCCCAATGGTTCAATCTCTTTCTTGATCGGCTGGAACGGATTGTCCGCGATTTCGGCTCCAAGGCCAACAGCCTGCGGCTGTCGTCGGATGATCTCAGCACCATTGCCCAGCAATTGTCGAAAAACACGGTGGACGCGACGGCAAAGTCCGCCAGGATGGCGCACGGCGCCGAATCGATGAGCGCCAACATGGCCTCGGTGGCGGCTGCCAGCGAGGAGGCCTCCGGCAACGTCAACGCGGTGGCCACGGCCGTGGAGCAGATGGCGGCAACGGTCAAGGAAATTGCCGGCAATGCCGAACATGCGCGCCTCATTGCCCAGAAGGCCGCTTTGGGGGCCACCACTGCCTCGGACAAGGTGAACCGGCTGGGAAGCGATGTGAACGATATCGGCAAGGTCACCGAGGTGATTACCGAGATCTCCGAGCAAACCAACCTGCTGGCGCTCAATGCGACCATCGAGGCGGCCCGGGCCGGCGAGTCGGGCAAGGGGTTCGCGGTGGTGGCCAATGAAATCAAGGAATTGGCCAAGCAGACCGCGGTCGCCACCGGCGAGATCAAGGGCAAGATCGAGGCGATCCAGACCTCGACCGGCGAGACGGTCGATGAAATTGAACGGATTTCAACGGTGATCAACGATGTCAACGAGCTGGTGGCCACCATCGCCGCCGCCGTTGAAGAGCAGTCGGTGGCCACGGCGGAAATCGCGGCCAACCTCAGCCAGGCTTCCCAGGGCATTCAGGAGGTCAATCACAATGTCGGCGAGGTCTCGCTGGTCACCGGCGAGATCAGCAAGGACATCGTCGATGTCAACCGGGCTTCCGAGGAGATGAACATTGTCAGCGCGCAGCTCACCAGCCATGCCCGCGATCTGTTCAACCTGTCCGAACGATTGTCCGAGGTGGTGGACCGATTCAAGACCCAGCAGGCCCGGTTCAACATCGGCAAGGTCAAGGCGGCGCACATGCAGTGGCGCTCCCGCCTGGAAGCGGTGCTCAACGGCAAGGAGGCCCTCCGCCCGGAAGAGGTTGCCTCGGATCGGGAATGCGAGTTCGGCCAATGGTACTTTGGTTCCGAGGGACAGGCCCTGCGCGACCGACCGCATTTTGCCGAGGTCGGTGCACAGCATGCCAAGGTGCACCAGTTGGCCAGGCAGATTGCCGAGCTGATCCAGCAGGGCAACTCCAAACAGGCGGGCGCGCTGATGCAGGAGTTCGAGACCGCCCGCGAACAGCTGTTCAAGTCGCTGGACGAATTGTATCTGAGTTAAAAAGAATCGAATGCCCATCGGCGGCAAGCCGATGGGCCCGGAGGTGGACAGGGGCGTGGAACGCTGGCTCCCGGGCGATGGCCATCAGCGTTCCATCCTGTCGGTGAGGTACGCGGCTGATTCAGCGCGATGGCCGCTTGGTTTCCCGAAACCAGTCGCGCACAGCGGTCATCTGTTGGACGTGCGCGGCCGGCGCGTGACGGCGGCAGGTCGCATATTCCTCGGTGCCTTCTTCCGCCCCCCAACGCACCTCCACGCAGTCATTGGGGTTGTAACCCATCTCGAAGGCCGATTTTCGCGCCAAAATATCCGCGACCGTCAGTTCCCATGGTTCACCGTTGCTGCGATTGTACTGGATGCTTTTCTCGTTGATCAGCTGGCTATGCAACTGCTCGATCTCGGCCTTCACCTGCCGGGCGGAGGTGGTGCTCAGGTTGAACAGGTGCGGGTAGTGAAGAACTTTTTCCGGAAAATTGAGGACAACGTTCATGGCGATCAGCAAGCGCATGTCGCGCGAGGGAGTGGCGTAATCTTCCCATGGACCGACGGTTTCAAAAATGGCCGCACCCTTGGGCATCGCGATGGTGCCGCCGCCTTTGCGAAAATAGGCTTCGCCATTTTCAACCGATTGCACCCGCGTTTCCAACTGTTCGACCAAGGCGGCGAGTGTCGCTTCATAGGCCTGATGCGCCTGCAAACCATGGGGATTGATGAGCGCGGAGAGTTCCGCGTAAAAATCATCGGGGTTCAACCACGCCTGATCCAGCGAATAGTTGGGTAATTCCTTGTTGTGCAACAGACGGTTGCCAGCAAGAGGGCGAAACGCTTTGAATCCGGGGCCGGCGCTGGCGATGGGGGCAAAGAGGAAGGTCCCTTCCCAAAATCGCTTTCGGGCAATGGAATTGTCCGGCTGGGCATCGACCGCCAGGAGGAGTCCGGGGCTGTCCGGGGTCTGGTCGACCCATTTAGTCAGGACCAGCACATGCCCATAGGGGTCGGCGTAGATCGTGCCCGGCCAAAGCGCCTCGCGTTCCAGGGGCACGGGGTAAAAGTCGGTCTCCTCGTCGGCCAGCGCGGTGCGACCGTTGCCCGATTGCACCGCATCCAGCAAGCCGTGACTGACCGCCTTGAAGGTGGCCAATGGTGCTCGTTTGCCGACGAAATCGGTCCTGATGACCACGGGGTTGCAGGTCGGAGGTTTGACAGCCGAGCCACGGTTGCAGACCCGGTAGCTGAACGGCAATCCGTTTTTCCAGGCAAAATAGCCCCGGAGAAAATAAGGGAAATCGGCGCAATCCGGGTTGGCCGGCACCCCTTGGTCTTCCTTCAACCCCAGTGCATTGTGCAAGAAATTGCGATCAGGATCGCGCAGCACCGGTTCCAGCGAGGGAAAACTCAGCTGTTCGTCGACCGGATGGTCAAACATCCGCTCAATCCAGGCGGCATAAAAGGCTTCATGCGCCTCATCCCAGACCGCCCGTTCCTTGCCGTTCTCCCCGAAACCGATCTGCCGGCAAGCCAGCGACCTGTTCTGGGTCCTGGCCTCGACCTGATACGGCCCGCTTTCAAGGGGTTCCGTTTCCGCCGTCAGGCTCCACGGCATTCCGCCGCTACTTGCCGTGGCGGCCAACGATTGCCGTTGCCCCTGCGGATCGGTCAACACCAGTTCGGTGAGCGGCTCGGCCGTGGATACCGCCATGATCCTGACCGGTGTCCCCTCCTGCACCACCCGGGGGACAATCCACACATGGGTGTGCTCTCCCTGTTCGCACGTGGCGCCATGGACGGCTTGGCCAAGGCCCAAGACCACTGCGATCATCACAAGACAATATGAAATTTTCATGCTTCGTTCTCCTGGACGGGGGAAGGGACTGTTTGGCTCGAGGGGTATGTCGCGGGGGCAATCATACCGTGTCGCGGCTCATGGAGACCCTGATTGTTCATCATGCAGCGGTGCGGCACCCTGCCGTGCAAGGGATACGGAACGGGTGGATCGGTAGAGCTCGTTGATCTGCCGCGCATATCGGACCGCGACCCGGTCGCGGATCAGCTTCAGGGTTGGGGTGAGCAGGCCGTTGTCGATGGTCCATTCCTCGCTGAGCAGGCAGACGCCGCGCACCTGGGCCGGAGCGGGGAAGGCGCGGAGCAGGCCGCTCACCGTTGAGAGCGCCGCCGCACGTGCCGCATCGCTGTCCAGGGAGGCCGGATCGTCCGCATCCAGACCCAGGTGGGCCGCCAGCCGCATCCAGGCCTGGGGATTGACCACCAGCAGCGCCGCCACATGGGGCCGACCCTCGCCCACCACCATGGCCTGGTCGATCAGGGGATGCTGTTCCAGGGCCATCTCCATGGCCACGGGCGCCACTTTCTCACCGGTGGAGGTGACCAGGATCTCCTTGCTCCGGCCGATAATGCGGATGAATCCATGGTCGATCCGGGCTATATCGCCGGTCTTCAACCATCCGTCCGCATCCAGCACCTCGGCGGTCAGCTCGGGCTGCTGCCAGTAGCCGAGCATCACCCCCGGACCGCGGACCAGCAGTTCGTGGTCCTCGGCCAGGCGCACCTCGATGCCTGGCAGCGGTGGGCCCACCGTTGTCGGCCGGTTGTTTGCCGGTTCGTTGGTGCTGACCACGGGCGCCGCCTCGGTGAGGCCGTACCCTTGCACCAGGGGCAGGCCGATGCCGAGAAACAAACGGGAGATGCCCTCCTGCACCGGCGCGCCGCCCGTGACCGCCAGCCGGACCCGGCCGCCGAACCGCTCCAGCATGGGGATGGCCACCAGTTGTCGCAGCAGTGGCCAAATCAGCCGGTCGCGCAGGGTGGGCGTTCGCTGATCGCGTTGGGCCTCGAAACATCGGAAGCCGACCGTGACTGCGGCGGCGAACAGCCAGCGAGCCAGCCGCCCCTTGCGCTCCAATTGTTCCTCGATTCGCGCCGCGATTCGTTCGTAGATGCGCGGCACGGAAATGAGGATCGTTGGCCGGATCAACCGCATGTCTTCGGCCAGCTCCTGGAGGGAGCGGCAGTAGGCGATGCAGCAGCCGGCCATCATCGGCACATAGTAGCCGACCGTGCGCTCAAAGGAATGAGACAGGGGCAGAAAGGAGAGGAAAAGGTCATCCGGCCGGGCCGGATGGACCTGAAGCACGGCCCAGCAGTTCCAGAGAATATTGCGGTGCGAGAGCATCACCCCCTTGGGGCGGCCGGTGGTGCCCGAGGTGTAGATGATGGTGGCCAGGTCGTTTGATTGCAGGATCGGACCGTTGTCCGCGACCGGGTCCCGAGGCAGCCACTGTGCAACGGGCCAAAGCGATTCGGGCCGACCAGACTCGTCGATGTGTTCGAGGCAGACCACCTGCTGCAGAGAGGGCAGGGCGTGGCCGCAGCCCCGTAGTTGCCGCCACTGGGCAGCGCTGTCGACAACCAGCAGGCGCGCGCCGCAGTCGTTGAGGATGTAGGCCAGGTTGGCGGCATTGTCGCGGGCGTAGAGGGGGACCACGACCAACCCTTCGGCCAGGGCCGCCTGTTCGCAGGCCACCCAGGCGACGCTGTTGGCCAGCCACAGGGCGACCCGCTCTCCCCTTTGCAGTCCCTGGATGCGCAGGCCGTGTCGCCAGCATCCGATTGCCTCGGCCACCTGTCGCCAGGAATATTCGCGCCACTTGTCGGTTTGGCGGTCAAACTGGCGAAAGGCGGTCCGGTCCGGGGTACGGGTCACTCGCTGGCGGAACAGGCCGGGCAGAGTCGTGGCCTGATCCGGGGCAATGACCAAGTCGTTGTCTGTCACCATTTCCCTGTTGCTCCAATTGGCCGGATCGCTCATGATTCTTCTCCTCCCAGATCTGGTTCGCCGCAGTGGCGGAGGATCTGCTGCCGCGCCCGATCACGCAGGGAGAGCGCCGCTTCCCAGCCCACTCCCTCGCCACGCAGACGGGGGCCGATGAACAAATGGACCTGGCCAGGACGCGGAAACCAGGATTCGGAGCGCAGTTTGGTCCGGGTGCCGCGAATGGTGATCGGTACCACCTCCATGCCGTTGTCGGCGGCGACGAGAAAAGCGCCCATGTGGAAGGGGTGCAGTCCGGGCATTCGCCAGATGGTACCCTCGGCAAAGAAACACAGCGAGCGGCCGGCCGCGGCCAGCTCCGTGAGCCGTCGGGCATCGTCCACTGCCTGCTTGAAGTCAAACCGCTCGACGAAGACGACATCGAGCCGGGCAAGTGCGTGGCGCAGCACCGTTTGCCGGGCCAGCTCCGCCTTGGCGACAAAGCTGAACCGCAACGGCAGGGCAGCCATCAGGATCAGGCTGTCCAGATAGCTCTGGTGGTTGGCGACCAGAATCAACGGAGCTTTGGTGTGCAGGCGGTCCAAGCCATGAACGATGATCCCGGTGCCGGTGAGACGGGCCAGCAAGCGGGCGGCGAGACGGGCAACCCGCCAGCGGCTTCGGGCCGACGGCAACACACAGGCAACCGGGCCCATGGTGAGGGCGAGCAGGCCAAACAGCAGCCAACAGGCTCCGGCATAGGCGGTCGAGGCTGCCAGCCGCAGACTGTGTCGTGCTTGCTGCGCCAACCCGCCTGCGGCCAAACGGACCAGCTGCCACCACACCGCGCGCGGCGGTTGGCCGATGCGGCCCTGCGCATAGAGCTCCCGGCTGGCCTCGCGCCGAATCTTGCCGCTCGACGTCTTGAGGACCGTGTGCGGCGGCGCCAGGACCACCTCGTCCGGCGGCATGCCGAGGATATCGACGCTCCGGTTAATGATCCGCTCCCGCAGATTGGCCAGCATCCCGGGGTCGCGGCTGCGGCTCTCGGCCAGCACCACCAGTTTCTCGGTGCCACTGGTCGGGTCGGCGTTGCCGAAGACCGCCACGCAGCCCTTGCGTACCCCTTCGATTTCGCCGATGGCTTCCTCCAGTTCATAGGGCGAGATATTGCGGCCGCCGCGAATGATGAGATCCTTGACCCGGCTGGTGAGGTAGAGATCCTGTCCGGCAAGGTAGCCAAGATCGCCGGTGTCGAGCCACTGGCCGTGAAAGAGGGTCTTGGTTTGTTGAGGGCTGCGGTAGTAGCCGCTGGTCGCCGAGGGACCGTAGAATTGCAGGCGGCCCACCTGGCGTTCGGGCAATTCATGGTCATTGGCATCCACCACCCGCAGCTGATGGCCGCTGAGGACCCGGCCGCAGGCGACGATGCGCAGCGGATGGGGATCGTCCTCGCCGGCGGATAGGGCCAGCCCGCGCTCCAGCAGGGGCTGCCGTTGCACCCGGTCGATCAGCGGTCTTCGGCCCAAGGGCGGAAAGGCGAGACCGACAGTGGACTCGGCCAAGCCGTACACCGGCGCCATGGCCTCGGGACGAAAGCCATGGGGGGCAAAGCGGTCGGTGAACCGGGCAATGGTTTCCGCGCTCACCGGTTCGGCGCCGTTAAAGGCCAGCCGCCAGCTGCTCAGATCGAGTCCATCCAACTGTGGCGGCTCAATCTTGTTGAGACAGAGTTCATAGCCGAAGTTGGGTGCGGCGGAGAGCGTGCCCCGGTGGCGGTGAATGGCCCACAGCCAGCGCTCGGGATGGACCAGGAAGGCAAGCGGCGACATCGCCACCAGCTGGCAGCCGTGATAGAGGCTGCCGAGCCAGGCACCGATCAGCCCCATGTCGTGATAGAGCGGCAGCCAGCTGACAAAGATATCCCGCGGATTGGCGTCGATGGCCCGGCCCATGGCACGGATGTTGGTGAGCAGGTTGGCATGGCTGAGAATAACCCCCTTGGGAATACCGGTGCTGCCGGAGGTGTACTGAAGAAAGGCGGTGTCCTCCGGGCTGGCGGATACCGGGGTGAAGGCGGTGCCCGCCTTCTGCAGTTCCTCGACAGTGACGATCCGCCGTAGGCTGTCCACCTGCGCCTTGAGGAAACGGGCCAGGGGACGGGCCTCGGCCACGGTGATCAGGAGCAGGGCCTGGCAGTTGTTGAGGATGTGGCGATGGCGGCGGAGATGGTCCTCGAACTGGGAGGGCCGCAGGGGCGGGTAAAGAGGCACCGGCACGGCGCCGGCCAGGAGCACGCCGAAGAAACTGAAGAAATAATCGAGGCCGGTCGGCAGCATCAGGGCCACGCTGGCGCCTGGTTGCACATCCAGGGCCTCAAGGCCGGCGGCGATTGCCGTGGCCTGGTCGAGCAGGGTACGATGGCTGACCGCCACCGGCTCCTCCCGGGCGCCGTAGAGCAGAAGATGAGGCTGGTCGGGTGCCCGCTGCGTCTGGAGGCGGAGGACCTCGGTCAGGGTCAGGGCGCGGTCGGCGATACCGGCCCGCTGCTCGTCCCGCTCGATCGCGGTCCCGTGATGATCGATGGCGGCGCGGTCGTGGGCCGTGCCCTGTGCCAGGGCCCGCGTGAGGTCGCGGAGGGTTTCGGCCCGGGTCAGGATCTCCTCGCTTAAGGTGAGGCCGGACATCTTTTCCAGGCGCGAGAGCAATTCCACCTTGGCGAGGCTGTCGAAGCCCAGATCGCGTTCCAGGGAGCTATCGAGCACCACCCGCAACGTGGCGCGGGCCGGGTCGATCTCACCAGCCAGCCCCGCAGCCACTCGGCAAACGGCCTCGGGATCGATCCCGCCTAAGGGGCCGCCTTGCATCGGAGCCGGCGGTCGGACCGCCTGTTGATGCTGCTCCTGTTCGTTGCTGCCCGAAGAACCCTGGAATTCGTTGTCCGCCATCAGTCTCTCCCCGCCCAAGGGCGACCTGGATCGAGTCACTCGGTTTGTTGTACCATATCGGGAATAGGGGACGATGTCAAAAGAGAGCAGGCACTCAGTGGCCCTTGCTGCGGTTGTCTAGCGGATGGGAGCACAATCAGCTTGTACCATTCCGCGCGATAAAGTTGTATGTTGATAGGATGCAGGGCGATTGCGGACGGACAGCTGCGAGTGGATCGCGCCGAAAGCGGGCCGCCCGGCGACGGGCACGGGGTGCCCACGAGGGGAGGATGCCTCGACCGTGGCCGCCAGTCCCGCGCATCCCTGGAAACCGCGAGTTATCTTCCTTGGCGGAGCGTTATGGAACTTCTTTTTCTTCTTCTGCTTATCCTGCTCAACGGACTCTTTGCCATGTCGGAAATCGCCGTGCTCTCGTCACGGGATTTTCGCCTGCACAAACTGGCAAACGACGGGCGGCGCGGCGCCAACTCGGCCCTGGCGCTGAAAAATAATCCGACGGGCTTTCTTTCCACCGTGCAAGTCGGTATAACCATGGTGGGCATTTTGAGCGGCGCGGTGGGCGAAAACGCCTTGGTCGAACCGCTTGCCGCCTGGTTGGCCGCTTTCCCGGCAGTGCAGCCCCATGCCAGACCCATTGCCCTGGCAACCGTGGTCATCGCCCTGACCTATTTTTCCGTGGTCGTGGGCGAGCTGGTGCCCAAACATCTCGGGTTGCTGCAACCGGAACGCATTGCCTTGTTGGTCGCGCGGCCGATGAAGGTGCTGGCCCGGTGGACCAAGCCCCTGATCTGGCTGCTCTCGGCCTCGTCCACGCTGCTGTTGCGGGGAGCCGGCACCGGTACGCGGGATTCGGCGGCGGTCACCAACGAGGAAATCAAACTGCTGATGGAGCAGGGGGCGCAAGCCGGCGTCTTTCACCAGAGCGAGCGGACGCTGGTTTCCAATGTGCTTCGCCTGGACGAGCAGCCGGTGGTGGCGATCATGACCCATCGCCAGGATATTCACATGCTTGATCTGAACAAGCCGGAAAATGAACTGCGTGAACAGCTGGCCGACTGCCCCTTCTCGCGGATTCTTGTCTGCCGGGGCGGCCTGGAGGAGGTGGTCGGCCTGTTGCGTACCGCTGATCTGCTCAAAGCCGCCCTGGCCTGCGAACCGCTCCAGATTGAACACCATCTTCGCCAGCCCCTGTACATTCCCGAGTATGTCACCACCACCCAGCTGCTGGAACATCTGCGCAGGGTCCAACTGCAATGCGCCCTAGTTGTCGATGAATACGGCGACATTCAAGGGTTTGTCACCCTCACCGACGTGCTCGCCGCCATTGTCGGAGAGCTGCCGAACTCCAAGCTGGCCGATGGGCAGGAATGCACGCGCCGCGAGGACGGCTCCTGGCTTGTTGATGGCAGCGCCGCCATCGACCGGGTCAAGGCAACCCTTGGCATCGATCAAGCGCTGCCCGGCGACGACGGCCATGCCTATCACACCCTGGGCGGATTTGTTATTCACATGCTTGGCCGCATACCCATGGAAACAGATGGTTTCGAGGCGTGCGGGCATCGATTCGAGGTTGTTGACATGGATATGAACCGCATTGATAAAATACTGGTCACGCCGCTTCCCACTTCCCGATGAACTGTCCCGCAGCCACACGGTATCGGTATTTCCCATGATCGTTCGAACCGCAATGAAAGCATCGTCCTTGATTCTTTTTGTTCTCCTCTTCTTGTCCTGCGCGCCTGCGTTGGCCGCCGCGCCCGCCGATCAACGCTATGATATCGCCTATGGGTGGGACACGGACATCCAGCGCGTTCTCGATTACCGCAGAAAAGTGGCTGGCCTCTTGCAAATGGCCATTGACCGTCAGCTGCTGATCGTTGGGCGGGATCAGCAGTTTGGGGTGATTCATCCCCTGCGGGGAACGCTCGACCAGGCCAAGAAGACCGCGGAACAGCAGTCCAGGAAACTGCGGCGGGCAGGGCTGAAACCAGCGCAGGTCACCAAGGCCAAGGGCCATCATGCCCTGTACCATATTGGCTACCTGAAAGGACCCAGCGTCGAGCGCCTGACGAAAGACTACCGCTCCATCAAGCAGGCGCTTGGGGTGCAGGCTGGCAAGCGGCTGGCCATCGAACGGGTCGATTCTCGAACCTTTTCAATTGTTTATAGATGCTGGAGCAGCAAAACCATGGCAGCGAGAACGGCCAAGCAGCACGGCGCGCTGCTGCGTGGCAGGAAGATCGCTCCGGCCGTCATCGCGGCCGTTGAACGGCCGATGGCGGGGCCGAACACCAATCTGGCCACGGTTGCCGATTTGGGTTCTGAACGCCGCCAAGGCAAAACCGTGCAGGCGGCCATCGTGCAGCCGGGGCGGGAACAGCGAACGAGCAAAGGGAAAAAAACAACTGCCGGCGAGCGCTGCCAAGACAAGGAAACCGTGATCGCCACCCCGGCAGATCCACCCTCCGAAACCGCTGGCGGCGGGCTGAGTATAAAAATGAATGACTTCCTTCGGAAGCAGCAGGCAAAGGGCCGGTTGCGGCAAAGGGAACGGGCCGCGCTGGTGGCCTACGACCTGACCAGGAATACCTATCTGACCAGCGTCAACTCGCAACGCGCCTTTCAAGCGGCCAGCATGATCAAGCCCTTTGTCGCCCTGGCCTTTTTCCATCAGGTGGACAAGGGGAAGCTGTCCTATACCGCGCAGCACCGACACATGATGGAGGCCATGATTCAACAAAGCAGCAATTCGGCCACCAACTGGTTCATCCGGCAACTGGGGGGGCCGGCGAAATGCGAGGCTTTGCTGAAGAAGGAATATGGGGCCATGTTGCGGCAGGTCCGGATCAGGGAATATATCCCGCCGGGAGGCAAGACCTATAAAAACAGTGCTCCGCCGTTGGCTTACATCCAGTTTCTCAAGGCTTTGTGGAACTATCAGCTGCCCTATTCCAAGGAAATGCTGCGGGTAATGTCCCTGCCGGGGCGCGATCGTATTTTCTGCGGTACCGAGGTGCCTTCCGGAACCCAGGTGTTCAACAAAACCGGCACCACGGCCTTGCTTTGCGGGGACATGGGCATCCTGGTGCCGAAGACCAGGGACGGGCGACGGGTACCCTATGCCATTGTCGGCATTGTCGAGCGTGCCTCAAAACCGGCCGATTACAAACAATGGATGGTTTCCGGCGGCGGGGTCATTCGCGATTTTTCGTCACTGGTCTATGAGGAAATGAAGCGGAAGTACAATCTACATTGACCGTTTTTATCGGCAGTGCAATCCGGCTTTTTTAAAAACGCCGGAAAACCATAATGAACAGAGAAAGGAGAACACCGATGCCTGAGTTTGGATCGCCCTTTGCGGGATTGGCCAAGGAGAGAAAACTGACCCATGCGGAACTGGTGCGCGCGATCAGGTTCATGATCGCCGCCGAATACGAGGCCATTCAGCTGTACATGCAGTTGGCCGAATCAACCGACAACACGCTTGCCATCGAGGTGCTGACGGATATCGCCGACGAGGAGCGGGTGCATGCCGGTGAATTTCTCCGGCTTCTGCACGAGCTGGACCCTGAGGAAGAAAAGCTGTATGCGGAAGGTGCCCAGGAGGTCGAGGAAGAAATCAACAAACACAAGAAATAATCCACTTCGTCCGAGCAGGCCGCTGCCGGACCGGCAGGACACGTTCCGCCGGCCTGGCGGGGACAGGGAATGACCATTGAGCGTAACCATTTGAGGTGGTTGCGCTTTTTTTGTGATGTGGCGGGGGTGGGCTAGATGGCCGGAGCAGCCAGTTTGGGGACGAAAAATTCCACCCTGGGAAACTGGTTGAGATCCTTGTGGATGCCGGTGCGGAGGAAGGCATTGACCCAGTGAAAAATGTTGTGCTTCTGGATGGAGCGGCGCATCTTTTCCATCCGCGCCTGGCGGCTGACGGTGTCCATGGCGCAGGCCCGATGAATGGCGTCGGCCACTCCCCGGATGTCAAAAGGATTGACCAGCAACGCGCCGTTGTGCAGTTGGGCCGCTGCCCCGGCAAATTCGCTGAGGATGAGCACACCGTTGTTTTCGATCGAACAGGCGCAAAATTCCTTGGCCACCAGGTTCATGCCGTCCTTGAGCGGGGTGATCAGGGCGATCTCGCAGGTTCGGTAGTAGGCCAGCAGTTCCACCCGGGATAACGAGCGGTAGATGTAGTGGATCGGTGTCCAGCCGACCTCGGTGAAGCGGCCGTTGATTTCGCCCACCAGGCGTTCGATCTCCCGCTTGAGGGTTTCGTATTCGGGCACCTCCGCGCGGCTGGGCACCACCACCTGAACCAGGGTTATTGTGCCGCGCAGTTCCGGATACCGTTCCAGGGCATTGGCAAAGGCCTGGAGTCGAAGGGGAATGCCCTTGGTGTAGTCAAGCCGGTCGACCCCGAGGATCAACTGCCGTTCGGGCAGGTTGGCATGGATGATCCATGCCTGGTCCTGGACCTCCTGACTGGCCGCCGTGTCGGCGAATTGCCGAAAATCGATGCTGATCGGGAAGACGCCCACCAGGACCTCGCGCTCCGGGGTCAGACAGCGGGCGATGTGACCATGGCCGACCACCCGGGTCTGCGGCAGCAGCATGCGCACGCAGTCCATGAAGTTGCGCCGATCGCGCACGGTCTGAAAACCGATCAGATCGTACTGGAGCAGGGCGTTGAGGATCTGGGAGCGCCAGGGCAGGCGGATGAAGCCGTCCAGGGGCGGGAAGGGGATGTGGAGAAAAAAGCCGGTGCTCCGGCGGACCCCCATGGCCTTGAGATGGGCCGCCACCAGGATCAGCTGGTAATCGTGCACCCAGACATAATCTTCCTTTTCATCGGTATTCTGCGCCACCACCCGGGCGAATTTGGCGTTGACCCGTTCATACACGGTCCAGTAGGCCGGGTCGAAATTGCAGCGCGAGGGCAGGTCGTGGAACAGGGGCCAGAGGATCTCGTTGGAGAAGCCGAAATAATATTTCTGGATCTCTTCGTCATCCAGTTCCACCGGTTTGAGGGCATACCCGGTTTCCCGCGATCCCCGAGCCAGCAGGTCCCTGAGCGCCGCCTCGTCGAGCTCGCCCTGGAGATTGGAGCCGAGCCAGCCTATCCATTGGCCGCCGCGATCGCGCAAAACCGGCCCCAGGGCGGTAACCAAACCTCCGGACCCGGGCTTGATGGTCCATCGGCCATCCTGCTCGCGGTCGACCACAATCGCCAATCGGTTGGAGACGACGGTCAGTCGGGTTGTTTCCATGGTGCATTCCTCCTGTGGGTTGTGGTGACCGTCCGCCAGGCGCGAAGAAAATCGGCCACCGCCGCGCAGTCGGCAAGCGTGGCCCGGGCAGCGGTCGGCCGTGCATCCCGGCCGACCTTGATGCCGATGCCCCGTCCCTCAAGGGCGGCAAAGGCATCCTCGTCGGTTTCATCGTCGCCGACATAGACCGCCAGGGTTCCGCGGGGCTGTTGATCGAGCAGGCTGCGCAGGGCGTCGCCCTTGTGCCAGCCGATGCAGCGAATCTCCACCCCGCCGTTGAACCAGCGGCATTCCAGACCGTGATCCAGGGCAAAGGCGCCCCATTCACTCAGCACCTCCTGTTCCAGGGCCACGGCGGTCACTGGTTCAAGGCCCCGGGTATGCACGGCCAGCGAGGCCATCTTGTTTTCCAATGCGCGGCCGTAGCCCCGTTGCTGGAGAACGGCGCGAATGTTGTCCAACCCCTGCCGCTGCTCCGGTGTCGGCTGGCGAATGACCGGGTCGCCGTCCACCGGACACAGTTCATAGCCGTGATTGCCGACCACGGTGACCGGCGGACCGTCGAGCAGGGCCATGACCTCGGCCGCCGGCCGGCCGGAGATGATCGCCACCTCGGTGGCGGTGTCGACGGTCAGGGCACGGAGCAGGTCGGCAATGCCGGGAAGAGGCCGCGCCTCCATGGGGTCGACGGCAAAGGGTGCCAGGGTGCCGTCGTAATCCAGGCCGAGAAAGCGGCTGGACGCATCGCCAACCCGCTCCCAGAAACGGGGCAGCTCCGCCAGGAGGGCGTGACGGGGTGGTTTCGTGCCCCTCACAGCTCGATCCGCTCAACACCCTTGTGCCGGGTGGCGATCATCAGGGTGAGGTATTCCCGCAGGTGGCGGGTGACCAAAAAATTGTTGAGGGCAAACGACTGCGCCTTGCGGCCCATCTCTTCCAGCCGGTCGCGGTTCTTGAGCAGGTAACGAATGCGCAGGGCCGCGCCTTCCGGGGTGTTGACCAAAAACCCGGTGTGATGGTTGATCACCTGCAGGCGTATGCCGCCGGTATCACCGCCTATGACCGGCTTGCCCTTCCACATCGCTTCGGTGACGGTGAGGCCGAATCCTTCCCGGGTCGATTTCTGCAGGACAATGGTCGAGGCCCGTTGCAGGCCATTGATCTCCCGATGGGCATCGGCGGGCAGGAGCAGGATATGGATATCCGGATCGTCGCCGGCCGCCTCGCGCACCTCGCGCAGCACCTCTTCCCCTTCCGGATCGTCGCTCGCCCCGCCGCCGGCCAGCACTAGCTGCACCGGGGTGAACTCCTTGACCAGCCTGTAGGCATGGAGCACGCCCAAGGGGTCCTTGAAGCGGTCAAAGCGCGACACCTGGGTGATCAGCGGCAGGTCAGGATCAAGGCCATAGCGGTCGAACACCGCCTCGACCTCGCCCGGATACAGCTCCCGGTTCTTCTGGCTGAGCGGATCGATACTGGGGGCAATCAGGTACAAGGGGTGCGGCAAGGGCTGGGCGAAGTCGGCCAGGGACCAGATGGAGGCGTCGTATCCGGCGACCACGTCACGCAGGTATTTCCACACCGCCCGATACGGGTGGCTGAGGTCGATATGGCAGCGCCACACCCATTTGCCCTTGCGGCCGGGACAGAGACGGAGCAGCGGCGCGGGCTGCGGGTCATGGATAAAGACGAAATCCGCGTCCTCCAGAAGGGGACGCAACCGCTCGGCATTGTCGCGATTGGTTTGCTCATAGGCGCGGAGCAGGGACGACGGAAGCGCCACCGGCGTGCCTTGCAGCCCGTTATGGAAGCTCTTGGTGCACTGATAAAAATCCTTCTCGCCGGAGATCACCTCCCACCGGGCATCCAGGCCCAGTTCCCGCTTGAAGGGAATCAGCCAGCTGAGAATCTCGGCCACGCCGCCGCCCTCGCGGGTGGAGTTGACGTGCACGACCTTCATGCCCCTGAGCGGTTCGGCCAGATGGCGGAGATGGTCGATGACCTCGGCGCCGACAATGGGGACATAGCGTTCGAGTACACTGGTCATGGGGTCCCTCCTTCGGCAAGACAGCGGTCGAAAACCCCGGCCAGTTCCCGGCGCAGTTCCGCCAGAGTGGTGAAATAGGGGTCGATGGCATTGATGTTTTTGATCAGCTCGTCATAATCGCCGTTGCCGAAGCTGGCCAGCCATTCGACAAAATCGCTGCGGCCGCGCTCCGTGCGCCGCCGGGCATCGATGAAATGGTAAAAGATCGACCCCAGCGACATGCGGGCGATCTGTTCGGCCATGTCCCGCGGTTTCAGAATCCGGCATCCGGTATCGAACACCAGGATCTGCGAGCGGATGAACTTGAACCGCTGTCCGGCGCGAGCCCAGGGCACGAACTCGCTTTCCGCCAGCCGCTCCTCGATCACGTCCAGCAGTTCCCGCCGCAGGTCGTCCATCTCCCGATGGTGGCTGGGGTCGATGATCGCCAGCCGCTCGGCCAGGCGGGAGTCGTGCAGGCTGCGCCACGCCCAGGCGGCAAAGTCATTCTGGTATTCGGGTTCGTCGAAACTGGAGCGGAGCATTCCGCCCCAGAAATGATAGTAGATGCACCCGGGATGGATCGTTTCCAGCCGATCGCTCAACTCGCGCAGATTTTGCGCTTCCTGCCCGGTGGCAATGGAGATGAGGGTGCAATCCTTGACAACAAAGGGTTCTCCCATGTGTGTTCCTCCTGCTTGGTTAGGCTGACTTTCACGAGGGCGCAGCCGGGACCATGGGTTGACCGGTGTTCAACACCACAAGGCGGTTCATTCGCCGAACACGAGATCCGAGTGAATCCAGCCGACTTCCGCGCCGCCGTGGTAGTACCCCAGACGGACCCAGTCGCCTTTTTTGGCGAGTATCTTGTAAATTTCTCCTTGTTCGGCTGTGCTGACCACCTGCGAGCGGGTATTGGAAGCGTTTCGGATGTTTGCCTTGTCGACCACGACCACCGCTGTCTCGATATCCGAGACCAGCGGTTTGTAGACCCAGCCCCGATTGTTTTGCCAATCGTGGAAAAAGGACCAGTTGTTGGCCTCCTGCTCGATCTTGATGGGGTAGCCCAGGGGGGCCGTGAAAATGATTTCGCTGGAGAGACTTGGTTTTGAGCGGATGTTGACCTGATCCTTGGCAATACTCTTGGCCCCGGCCGGACTGCTCAGGGCCAGGATGATCGGGGCGGCGAGAAGACAGGCGCGAAACGAAAAAATATATTGTTCATTTTTCATCAGATATACTCCTTGGAATGAAATGAGCGACACCCCTCCGCGATCGGCGGAGGAGGGTGCATCACGGGGCAAGGCACCAGGTCGCGACAGGGGGAGCCGGCATGTTCCAGGAAAATGGACGCCAACAAAGCTGTCCCTGTCTTGACGACAAGGTGGCGGGAAAAAACAAGAGTCCTACAATGTACCAGTCCAAGAATCGTTCCATCCAGACAGGCGAAGAGAAAGTTTGGGAAATAAGTCGAAAAATGAGTTAGTTGCAGAGGTGATCCATGTGCCGGTCTGAATGCGGCAATCCTGCAGGGCACAACTGTGTCCCGTTTGACAGGATTAAATCCTGTATGACAAGACCGTATGGAAGGGCGGTCAGGAGAGACGGAAGCAGGACGGAAGGTTGTACTTTTTCAGCAGGGCATAGAGCCGGGAGCGGGACAGTCCGGAAATGGCGCAGGCCTGGCGCATGTCCGGGGCCTGGGTCATCAGTTCTTTCAGGTAACGCTGTTCCAGTTCGGCGATCGCCGCCTCGCGGGCATCGACCAGCCGGGGCAAAACAGCGCCCTCCGTGCCACCCAGCCGGGGCAGCGGACTGTTCGGTGTGGCTTGCTGGCCCTGCTCGACCGAGGCTCGGGCCAGATGTACCCGGATGTAGACCGGCAGGTGCTTGGGGAACAGCACCGGTTCATGCCGGGCCGCCGACACGGACCGCTCCAAGGCGTTGACCAGTTCGCGCACGTTGCCCGGCCATTGGTACCGTTTGAGCACCTCGAAGAAATCCGGGGAAAAGGTCTTGCCGTTCAAGCCATAGCTTTCGCACAGCTTGTCCACATGATGGATGGCGATGGCTGGCACGTCCTCGATCCGTTCACGCAAAGGCGGCAGTTCCAGGCTGAAGGCGCGCAGGCGGAAGAGCAGGTCCTTGCGGAAGCGGTGGCGCTGGACCATGACGTCCAAGTCGCGATTGGTGGCCGCGATCAGGCGGAAATCGCTGCGCAGCTGCTGGCCGCCGCCGACCTGGCGGAATTTGTGTTCCTGGAGGACGCGGAGAAAGGATTTCTGCACCGACAGCGGCAGCTCGCCCACCTCGTCGAGGAACAGGGTGCCGCCGTCCGCCCGCTTGATCAGGCCGCTCTGGCTCTTGTCGGCGCCGGTGAAGGCGCCGCGCTCGTAGCCGAAGAGGATCGATTCCACCAGGGTTTCCGGCAGGGCGGCGCAATCGACCACCACGAATCGCTTGCCCGCCCGGCGGCTGTTGTTGTGGATGGCCCACGCGAACAGTTCCTTGCCCACCCCGGTCTCGCCGGAGATGAGCACGTTGGCGTCGCTGCCGGCGGACAGGGCCAGCCGATCCAGGCAGCGTTTCATCTGCGGACTGTCGCCAACAATGTCCTTGAGGGTTTCCTCGTTGAGGGTGGTGTGCGGCTGACGGTGGATCTTGCGCGCCCGGTACTGGATGGCGCGCACCAGGGACAGGGCCATGGCCCGGGCAGTGGCCGGCCGTTCCACATAGTCCCAGGCCCCCATCTTGATGGCCAACTCCGCCTGGTCGGCATCGCCGACATCGGTGAAGATGATCACCTCGGGAAAGGAGGGGGCCTCGATGATTGCCGGTAGGGCGTCCATGCCGCTGCCGTCGGGCATCTCGGCGTTAAGGAACACCACGTCGAAGTCCGAGCTCGCTGCCAGGGCGCGGGCCTGGCGCAGGCTGTCGGCAGCCGTCACCTGATGGCCCATGTGGCAGATCTCCCTCGACAAGGTGTCGAGGAAGGGTTGGTTGGTGTCGATGATCAGAATCCGTGCCACGTGGCTCCCTTCCTTGCCGGCGGTCGATCGTCCCCGGACGGCCGATGCAGCGATGCGGTGCTGTCTACGGCAGTTCCACCGCCCAGGTGTCCAGTGCCGGCACCTTGGTGACGATTTGTTCTTTCTGGAGGAAGGCGGCGAAACGGTTGTAGCGATTCTTGTCCAGCGCGCCCGGCCGCAGGGCAAAGCGGGGCAGGGTGTCCTTCCAGGCGCGGCGATTGAGTTCGTCATCCAGGTTTTCCCGTCCGTGGCCGACAAACAGCTGCCAACTCTCTTCCGGATGATTGATCAGATATTGCACCCCCTCCTCCAGGGCATCGACGAAGCGGCGCATCTTCGGTTCGCTCACCGCCTTGGTGTTGGCCACCAGAATCAGTTCGTCGTAGGCGGGCACGCCGTATTCCTCGACCAGGAAGGCCCGGCCCGGCCGTTTCTCGATAGCCATCTGGTTGAGCTCGAAGTTGCGGAAGGCACCGATCACGCCGTCGGCTTGGCCGGTAAACAGCGAGGGCGAGAGCGAGAAGTTGACGTTGACCAGCTTGACATCCGTGAGTTTGAGTCCTTCCTTTTCCAGCATCACTTTAAGCAGCGCGGTTTCGAAACCGCCCACCGAGTAGCCGATGGTCTTGCCCTTGAGATCGGCTAAGGTCTTGATCGGACCGTCGGCCAGCACCACCAGTGAGTTGAGCGGGGTGGCGATCAGGGTGGCGATGCGCACTAGCGGCAGCCCCTGGTCGATCTGCATCTGATGCTGGTGCTGGTAGGAGACGGCGATATCGGCCTTGCCGGCGGCCACCAGCTTGGGCGGGTCGTTGGGATTGGAGGGGGCGATCAGTTCGACCTCCAGTCCCTTGTTCTTGAAAAAGCCTTTTTCCATGGCCACATAGAGCGGCGCGTGGTCGGGGTTGACGAACCAGTCGAGCAGCACGGTCAGTTTTTCCGTTGCCCGTGCCGGCATTGCCGAAAGGTGCGCGGCACAGAGCAACGCCACGAGGCAGAGACAGATCTTGTTCATAACGATGTTCCTTGGTTGGGTTGCCAGTAGATGAGTCTGTCGAGCAGACGGTCAATGCAAAAATAAAGCGCGAGGGAGACGACGGCAAGCAGGGTGAGCGCGGCGAACATCAGGTCAATCTGCATCCGTCCGTTGGCATGAAGCATGAGAAAGCCAAGACCGGCGCTGGACCCGACCCATTCGCCGACCACCGCGCCGATCGGCGCCACCGCCGTGGCCACGCGCACCCCCGAGGCAAAGGCGGGCAGGGCGGCGGGGATGACGATGGTGCGCAGCACGGCCAGGGGACGGGCGCCCATGATCCGCGCCAGCTCAAGCAGGTCTGGATCGGTGCGCCGCATGCCGCCGTAAAAGGAGGCGGTCACCGGAAAGTAGATGATCAGCACCGCCATGACAACCTTTGAACCCATGCCGTAGCCGAACCACAGCACCAGCACCGGCGCCAGGGCAAAGACCGGAATCGCCTGGCTGATCACCAGAATCGGCAGCATCCACCGCTTGAGCAGGGGCGAGACGATCATGGCCAGGGCGGTGGAGGTGCCCAGCACGGTGCCGAGCAACAGACCGAGCACGATCTCGGTCAAGGTGGTGACGAGATGGGGGCCGAGTACCGGCAGGTGGATGGCCAAGGCCCTGGCCACCGGCAGGGGGCCGGGAAGGATATAGGGCGGCACGCCGCTGAGGCTGACCAGCAGCTGCCACAGCAGCAACAGGCCGGCGGCGAGGATGCCCAGGCGCAGTCCCTTGTTCATGCGTCTTCTCCCTGCATCAGCAGCCGGAGCAGTTGCCCATGCTGGAGGGCCAGCGCCGGATCATCCGGTTCGCGCGGCGGACGGCCGTTGGGTTTAAGGATCTCGGCCACCCGTACCGGCGAACCGGCCAGGACCACGATCAGGTCGCCCAGGCGCAGGGCCTCGAGCGGATCATGGGTGACGAGGACCACGGTGGCCCCGGCGGTCAGCCGGGCAGCGAGGTTTTGCAGCCGCATCCGGGTGAGGGCATCGAGGGCCGAGAAGGGTTCATCCATCAGCAGCACCGGACGCTGTTCCATCAGGGTGCGGAGCAAGGCGCCGCGCTGGCGCATGCCGCCAGACAGGGATCGGGGCAGGGCCTGTTCATAGCCGGCCAGACCTGCTTCGTGGATCAGCTGGAGGGCCTGCTGGCGCAGGCTGTCAGACAGTTCATGACGCAGGCGGGCACCGAGCAGCACATTGTCCACCAACGGCAGCCAGGGGAGCAGCAGGTCGTTCTGTCCCATCCAGGCTACCGGCAGCGTGTCTGCCACTGGAAGAGGTTCAAAACGGATCTCGCCGCTGGCGGGCAGGGCGGTCGAACCGGCGATCAGCTTGAGCAGGGTCGATTTGCCGCAGCCGCTGGGGCCGAGGATGCAGGTGGTTCGGCCGCCGGGCAGTTGCAGCGATAAATCCTGGAACAGCGGTTTGCCGGCAAAGTCGAGACTGACCCGGTCGACGACGATGGCCGGAGCGGGATGCGCAGCCATCTGGTCGGTTTCAGAAAAAGCGGAAGAAATGATGCACCGGTCCGTGGCCGTGGCCGATGGTGTACTCGGCGCCGGCGCGAATGGCACCGGTGATGTAGTCCTTGGCCAGGCGCACCGCGTCTTCAATCCCTGCTCCCCGGGCGATGAAGGCGGCGATGGCGGAACTGAGCGTGCAGCCGGTGCCATGGTTGTTGCGGGTGGCGATACGCTCGCCCGGGAGGATGACCGTTCGTCCTTGCTTGCCAAGATAGAGGCAATCGTTGCTGTCGCCGCCCTCCAGGTGACCACCCTTGATCAACACATTGGCGCAACCCATGGCCGCCAGTTCAACGGCCGCTTGTTCGATGGCCGCATGGGTAAAGGTGTCGCGGCCGAGCAGGACCGAAGCCTCGGGCAGGTTGGGGGTGATCAGCGCCGCCATGGGGATGAGGTGCTGTTTGAGCGCGTCGATGGCCTCGTCCTGGAGCAGCTTGTCGCCGCTCTGGGCCACCATCACCGGGTCAAGGACAATGGTGCGGATGTTGAATTTGCGCAAATTTTCCGCCACGGTTCGGATCAGCTCCGGCGAAAAGAGCATGCCGATCTTGACCGCATCGACGCCAATATCGGAAAGCACCGCCTCCATCTGGGCGGCGACGAACTCCACCGGCACCGCGTGGATGGCGGTGACGCCGAGAGTGTTTTGTGCGGTCAGGGCGGTGATCACGCTCATGCCGTAACAGCCGTTGGCGGCAATGGTTTTCAGATCGGCCTGGATACCGGCCCCGCCGCCGCTGTCTGAACCGGCGATGGTCAGAACCCGGCGATAGACTTTATTGATTGCCATGACGCCCTCCCCCTTTGACTGAGCTGATCTGTTCTTTCAACGTGCGTGCCGCCTGTGCGGGACAGGCGGCGCTGACAATGGCCGAAACCACCGCCACTCCGTCGGCGCCGGCGCGAATGATCGCCGCCGCATTATCGGCATTGATGCCGCCGATGGCCACCAGCGGCAGGGACACGGCGGCGCGGATAGCCTGGATGCCCGCCAGGCCGAGCGGCGGCGCGGTATCGCTTTTGGTCGGGGTGGCGAACACCGGGCTGACCCCAACATAATCGGCACCTTCGGCCTCGGCCCGCACCGCGTCATCCACCGATTCCACGGAGATGCCGATGAGCAGCGACGATCCGGCCAGTCGCCGGGCATCGCGGATGTCCATGTCGCGTTGGCCGAGATGCACCCCGTCCGCACCGGTCGCCAAGGCCACATCCACCCGGTCGTTGATGATCAGCGGAATGGTGCTCGCCAGGCAATCCAGCAGGTTTCTGACCTGTCGCGCTTCCTCGATGAACTGGCGGGTGGAACCGTGTTTCTCTCGCAACTGCACGCAGGTGATGCCGCCGCGGATGGCGGCCTGGACGATGTCGACCGTGTCCCGGCCCAGGGAAAGGTGCCGATCGGTCACCAGGTAGAGCGAATAGTCGATCAAAGTCTACCCCTGCCGGATACGGCAGCGCGCCTCCACTTCCTCTGGGCTGAGGCTGTACAGGGCGTCGAGCAGATGGATCACGAAGCTGCCCGGTCCCTGGGCCTGGGCGCCCGCCGCCTCGCCGGCGACGGCAAAAAAGGCAAGCGCCGTGGCCGCCGCGGAGACCGGATCCTTGTCCACCGCGTGAAAGGCGCCGACCAGGGCCGTGGCCGCGCAGCCGGTCCCGGTGATCCGGGGCATGAGCGAATGACCGCCTTCAATGATCAGGCTGCGTCGTCCGTCGGTAACCAGATCGATCGGCCCAGTGACGGCCAGGGTGGTGCCGAGTTCGCGGGCCAGGAGAGGGGCGGTTTCGCTGACATCGGTCAGGGCATGGGTGGCGTCCACTCCCTTGGTGATCGAGTCCTGGCCGGCCAGGGAAAGGATTTCCGAGGTGTTTCCCCGAATCACGCTCACCCAGGTCTGGGCGAGGATCGCTCTCGCGGCGTTGGTCCGCAAGCTGGTGGCCCCCGCACCCACGGGGTCGAGGATGATCGGCTTGCCCAGTTCCGAGGCCTTGCGTCCGGCCCGGATCATCGCCCCCACCCAGGCGTCGGTCAGGGTACCGATGTTCAGCACCAGGGCACCGGCATGCTCCACCATCTCTTCCACCTCGTTGTCGGCATGGGCCATGACCGGCGATGCACCGCTGGCCAGGAGCACGTTGGCGGTGAAGTTCATCACCACGAAATTGGTGATGTTATGGATCAACGGCTGGGTTGCCCTGATCTTGTTGAGGTTTTCGGCGATTTTGCCGGCAAGTGCGGACATGGACGACCTCTGACGATGAAGAGAACACACGTGGCATCAGGGCGACGGGAGCGGACAACAAGGTGCCCCCGGACTGAAACCCAGGGGTGCCGCCGGCCTGTGGTTCGATAGAAAAATTGAATCAAGCCCTGTCTATAGAGGAAGAAACACCCCCTGTCAAGACGAACCTCATGGGGGCCGAATACCCTGACGGAGGTGGGGAAGTGGCGCGCTGCCGCTACCAGTCGAGGAGCACCTCCGAACTGATCGGCACGTCGGCGGGAAAGATCGAAGGCTGCCCCTGGGGCACGATGCCCAGAAAGCTCAGGCCGGTGGACTCGGCGGCACGGTAATCGGCCAGTGCATCGCCGATGAACAGGCAGCGCGGCCCAGCAAGGCCATGACGGTCAAGGATGTCGGCAACAATCTCGCTTTTGGTCCGTGGGGAACCGTGAACCTCGGTGAACAAGGGCGCCAACCCCTTGCGGCTGACGATCAGGCGCATCTCCTCTTCCGGGGTACCGGAGACGACAAAGGCTGGAATGGCGGCCTGCTTGAGCTGCCGCAAGGCTTCGAGGGCACCGGCAATCTGGGGGGCAGCCACCACCTCGTCGAGCACCAGGGCCGAGAAGGTTCGGCCTAGGCGATCCAGTTCGCTATCGTCAATGGTGCGGCCGACAAAGGCCTCGAAACAATGGCGTAACTTCGCGTGCCGGGGCATGCCGCCGTTGTCCAGGTGATAGCGGACTACTTGCCGCTGCACCGTCGGGCCGTGGGGGGCGAAGAGGGCGGAAAAGGCCCGGACCTTGACCTCGGTGGAATCGGCGATGACGCCGTCAAAATCAAAGAAAACCGCCTGCCAGCACGGCGTGGTGTTCATGGTTCCTCCTGAAAAAGAGTATGGCATTGGTTTTACCCTTTCCTGTCAGCTCCTAGTCGAGCGTGTCCCTTGACAACGGCGCCTGCTCGTGCGCTTTTCGACCGGAAAAGAAAACTGCGGCTGCGACGCCGGAGAGGCGTTCAGGAACTGCACGACAACATCGAGCACCCTGGCCGGTGGCGGGCCCACTCGGGCCGTTTCTCGGCAAACCATTCCCTGCCCGGTTGTTCGTCATAGGGGTGACGCAGCACCTCGAGCATCTCCTCCACCAGGGAATACTCGCCTTCCATGATCTTGTCGATGGCCAGTTGCGCCAGATAGTTACGCAGCACGTATTTGGGGTTGACCGCGTTCATTCGCCGGCAGCGCTCCGCATCGGGCAGATTGTCGCGCTGCAATCGCTGGCGGTAACGTTCGATCCAGCCGTGTAAGCGCTGGCGGTATGGCTCGGTCAGTTGCTCGGGTCGGTAAAAGGCATCCCGCAACGGTTGCACACGATCCTCGGCGCAACCGGATGGCACCATGGCCAGCCGGCGAAAAAAGAGGGTCATGTCGGTTTCCACTTCGGGCAACAGGCGCAGCAGCTCTTCCACCAGGGGACGGTCGGAGTGCGGTTCAAAGGCGCGCAAGCCCAATTTGCGCGCCATCATCGTCTGCCAGCCCTGTTCGAAGTGGTGGGCGTAGTCGCGCAGGGCCTCTTCCAGCGGTTCGGTTTCGCCGATCAAGGGGGAGAGGGCAGTGGCCAACTGGGCCAGATTCCAGTGGGCGATCTGCGGCTGACGGCCATAGCAGTAGCGTCGGCCCATGGCGTCGGTGGTGTTCGGGGTCCAGGTGGGGTCGTAATCCTCCAGCCAGCCGTAAGGACCGTAATCGATGGTCAGGCCAAGGATCGACATGTTGTCGGTGTTCATCACCCCGTGAACAAAGCCGACCCGCAGCCAGTGGACCATCAGCTCCGCGGTGGTGCGGCAGATCTCCGCAAACCATCGGCCATAGGCGGCGGGGCCCGGATCGCCCAGATGGGGGAAAAAAGTGCGCAGGGTAAAATCGACCAATTGGCGAAGGAGAGCGGTTTCCCCGCGGGCGGCAAGAAGTTCATAATTGCCGAAGCGAAGAAAGGAGGGAGCCAGGCGGCAGATCACGGCACCCGGTTCCAGGGCCGGATTGCCGTCGTAGAACATGTCGCGCAGCACCGATTCACCGGTGAGAATGAGGCTCAGCGCGCGGGTGGTGGGGACGCCCAGGTGGAACATGGCCTCGCTGCAGAGAAATTCGCGCAACGACGAGCGCAGCACCGCCAGACCATCGGCATTGCGCGAATAGGGAGTCGGCCCCGCTCCCTTGAGCTGCAGGGTCCAGTGCTCGCCGCGTCGATTGACAACCTCGCCCAGGTTGATCGCCCGGCCGTCGCCCAACTGCCCGGCCCAGTTGCCGAATTGATGGCCGCCGTAACAGAGGGCGTGCGGATCCATGCCGGCCAGCAGGCTATTGCCGGCAAACACCTGGAGAAAGCGTTCGCACCGGCAGTCGTTCTCGGTCAGGTCAAGCAGGGCGGCCGCTTCGCGGGAAACGGCAACCAGGCGTGGTTCCCTGACCTGCACCGGCCGCACCCGCGAGTAACAGGCTTGGTGGACTTGGCGGCGGCTGTTGTCGCTGCGTGGATCGGCGGGCAACGCTCGGGTGAAGCGGTTGTCGAAGGTGAGGGCGTCCAGCGCGTGGGGGGGTGTCAGTGGTCGGCTCATGTTTGTCCCTCCTGGGTTGCGGTTGCGGGCGATGTCGATGAAACCCTTGCGGGTTCGCCGTTTCCGGAGTATTGCTTGCCCCCCATGAAAGCGATCAAACCTACGCTCGCCGGCCTAGCCGTGGTGCTCATCTGGTCGGGGTGGATCACCTTGTCCCGCCACGGCGTCCATACCCATTTGCAGCCAGCGGACATCACCTTGCTGCGCTACTGGACCGCCGCGCTGGTGGTATCGCCGTTGATTCTGCGCTATCCGTGGACCCCTACCCGCTTGTGGCAGTATCTGGTCATCGGTCTGGGAGTGGGGTTTCCCTATACCATGCTCTCCTTTTACGGACTCAAGGTGTTGCGTGCCGCCCATGCCGGGGTGCTGGTCAACGGCATGCTGCCGGTACTGGGGGCCGTCGCTGCCTGGCTGCTTTTCCGCCAGCGGATCGCGGGCCATCGTTACGCGGCCATCGGCCTGATTTTTTGCTCCAACCTGGTGATGACCGGCGGTTCGCTGTTTTCTCCCGACCAGGTTGCCGGCATCGTTCTCCTCTTGGCCGCCGCCCTCTGTTACACCCTGCACATGACCGGCATCCGCCTATGGCAGATGAGCTGGCGAGACGTGATCGTCATCGTGCCGGTGGTCAACGTGCTGATTTTTACCCCATTGTGGTTTGTTTTTCCTTCCGGCCTGTCCACGGCTACGTACCACGATATGGCCCTGCAGGCCATTTATCAAGGGGTGATCGTCAATGTGCTCGCCCTGGTGTGCGTGGCCTATGCCATCCACCATTTGGGCACGATCACCGTGGCCCTGTTCATGTCCTTTGTCCCGGTAACCACGGCCCTGCTGGCCTGGTTGTTGCTGGGCGAGGCGCTCAGTCCCTGGGAGCTGGCTGGAATCACCGGTTGCTCGGCAGGGTTGGTGTGGTATGCGCGGGAGCCGCGATCCCGGATGCTGCGCTGACACGTGGCCGCTACGAACGGAGGAGGGGGCAAAAACCAGGAAAACGATAAAAGGCATCCGGGGAGGGCGATTTCGGTCATGCCGGAGAAGGCATGGGGATCGGTGGACACATCAGCCGCGGCGGATACCCCAAAAGGAAAGGCGTTACAGCACCCGCATCTTCAAGTTGCCGACGCCCTGCCTGGTGAGGGATAAACGTTCGGCCAACCCGTAGCTGAGGTCCACATCGCGCCCCCGATGGTAGGGTCCCCGGTCGGTGACCACGGCCTCGACCCGCTGCCCGGTCTGCGGATTTTCCAGTTCCACCCGGGTGCCCATGGGCATGTCGCGGTGGGCGATGGTGGCGCCGTGCATGTCGAACCGCTCGCCATTGGCCATCAGCCGCCCGTGGTGATATTCGCCATACCAGCCGGCCACCACTTCCTCGGCGGTGTCGACGAAACCGCCGCTGTTTGCGGAAGGAATGCGAATCTGCTGGCCGGCCCGCAGTGTGCCGGGATGGGTAATGTTGTTGAGGCGGAGGATGGCCTCCGGCTCGACATGGTACTTCTTCCGCGCCAGTTCCCAAATGGTTTCGCCCTGACGCAGGGTATGGATGATTTCCGGAGCGGCACCCTGTTGCGGGGCGGCAGGTCGGACATGGCGCGCCCCGATTGACTGGGTTCCCCGAAGGGTGGTCTGTTCGGCCAGAAATTGCTGAAAACTGGGGTGGAGGGCTACCGCCGTCCCCGGATTGCTCCACTGTCCTTTCTGGGCGATGCGCGCGGCCTGGGAAGCGTTTTTCCTCGCTGTTTTATCCATGACGCGGGCGGTGGCGGCGGTATCAGGCTCTATCCGGTATTGCATGCGTGTCATCCCTTTCTGCGCAGAAGTTTCAAGCATCCTTGCCTTCCTTGTTCTATCGACCGCTTGCGCCCGATCCTTAAGCCCGCTTTCGCTGGGCGCCGCATTCTTTCACCTGTTTCTCCCCTCCCGGGGTTGCGCTCCGGAGAAAAGGCGATCAGGCCGCTTTCAGAGCCACCGTCGCGGCGGACTGCTGCAACCGGCGGAGGCAATACATGGCCCCGCAGATCACCGCGATCAGGCTGGCGAGAAAGACCTTCCAGCCACAGCACTCGTAGAGCGCCCCTGGCGCAAACGAGCCGATGGTGCCACCCAGATAATAGAACGAGATATAGACCCCATTGGCGATCCCCTTCTTGCTTTTCGCCAGGGTGTTGACGTAGCCGGACAGGAGTGCATGGGCCATGAACATGCCGGTGCAGAAAACGAACATGGCAAGGAACATGGCTCGGTGATCGGGGATCATGAAGCCGCAGATGCCGACGATGTAGAGAAAGAGGCCGCTCATGGCCACCTTGGTTTCCGAGCCGAACAGACTGATCATCCGCCGCACGTTGAGCGACACCAAGATCCCCATCACATAACCGAAATACATGAAACCGATGCCGGTTTCGCGAAAGGCCGGATTGATCGCTTTCAGCTGAAAGGGCAGGAAATTGAGCAGGCCGGCGAAAACGAAGAAGACCGCAAAAATGGTGCAGTAGAGCCAGAAAAACTGCGGCTGCCTGATCAATTCCATCACCTCGGCCGCCTTGGGCCGGCTGTAGGCAAGGTTGGCATCCTTTTCCAGGGTGCGCAGGAGGAAAAAGGCCCAGAGCAGCAGTGCACCCAGGAGAAAGAAGAAAAACCGCCAGCCGAACAGATCGGTGCACAGCCCGGACAGGAAACGTCCCAGGAAACCGCCGAGAATGGTGGCCGCGATGTAGCGGGCGATGGCCGTCTGCACATCCTCGCGTGGCGCGGTGAAGGAGATATAGCTGACCAGCGAGGTGAGAATGGCCGGGATGACCATGCCCTGGAGGCCGCGCAGAATCAAGAGCAGCAGATAGTTGCTGGTTTGGCTGAACACCAGTTCCAAGCCCCCGAGCAGCAGGACGGCGGTGCGCACGATCAGGCGGGCGGAGAGCGATTCCAGCAGCACCCCGTAGAACATCGGCGCAAAGCCGAGCGGCAGCATCATCAGGGTGGTGAACAGGATGGCCTGAAACGAGGTCAGCGCGAATTCGTGCTGGAAAACCGGTTGGATCGGTTGGGCCGCGTACAGGGAGCAAAAGGTGATGACCGTGCAGAAGTAGATCTTGGTCAGGATGGAGTGTTGGCGGAGCAGGGTGCGAACAGACACGAATCGGTCTCCTTTGAGGGCGTTGCAGCCTTGGGGGCGGTCAGGCCATCGGGTGGCTGCGTTGGCGGCCGCAAGAACCGGGTACGCCTTCCATGCACGCTGGATGCTCAGGGCCGGATGACCCAGTCGAGCGAAACGAGACGAAAAACGCGCAGGAGGAGAGCGCTGAGCACCAGGGCCGCGGTCAGACGGACACCGAGTATAACCCAATAATTGGCCCCGAACAGGACAAACAGCAACACATCCTCGACAATCGAGTGACAGATCATGAGAAAGGTGCCGATGAAAAATATATCCTCGCGGCTGAGCGCGCCCCGGCTGGCCTCGCGGATGAGAATGCCGGCCCCATAGGTAATGCCGAGCAGTTGGCCGACGATGATCGAGAAGGCGGTGTTGACCTTTTCCAGGCGCGCCTGGAGCAGACGGCTCGCCTTGAGCAAATCCATGACCACGATAATCAGGCTGATCAGCAGGATGATCTCCACCGACAGCACCACGGCTTTGTGCAGGGAATGGAAGAGCATCTGCCAGAAATCGTCGTACCGCGGCAGGGTGAGTGTATCGTGTTGCTGTTGCTGACTGAACAGGGAGGCGGGCAGAAACAGCACCGGGAGGACGGTCAGGCAGGCACCAAAACCCCGCAGGAGGATGGAATAGCCGTAGGAGATCCCCAGCTTGGCCATGATGGCGCTTTCGACGATCATCGAGTGGCAGACGCCGAGAAAGACCGCGAGCACGGTCCACTGATAAGGAGAAAGGTCCAGGGGCGCGGCAAAGGCGATACCGGCATAGATGTTGATCAGCACCCCGCCGGCCAAGGCCACCGCAGCCTCCGGCGGCAGGTCGAGCAGGCTGGTTACCGGGGCAAAAAGAAAACCGAGGGGACGCAGGAGATCGAAATAGAGCAGTATATCGGCCAGGAGATACAGCGGCACCACGAACTTGAGGATCAACAGGCCGCTCTGCACGGCGGATCGCAGACTGTTGGCGAGGAACTGCTTCACGAATGTGCTCCGCGAACCGCACCAGCTGGCCTGGGGGTGGCCGCTGTCTTGATCGGCAGGGAAGGGGCGCGTTTTAAAGCCATGACGGCCGGGGATTGGGGCAGGGCTGATGGTCAGTAGAGGAGATCATCGAGCACCGACGGGCTGGGCGGCAGGGCCGGTTCGATGGGATCCCGGTCCGCGCCGTTTTTTATGCGCAATCCCAGCATGCGCAGGCTGTTGGCGTCGAGCGTGAGTTTGTCCTCATAGGTGGCCTTGATGGTCTGGTCCTTGGGCGAGACTAAGCGCACGGAAAGATACATCACCCTGTTGGCCAGGGCATAGGTGCCGACCACCACGGCCTGGGCCCGCTGGATACCGGCCATTTCCGCCAGGTTGCGGGTGAGCATGAATTCGCCCTTGTGCAGTTCGACCAACAGATCCCGGCGCAGCTTGAGCTCCTTGACCGTGTAACCGCGGGCCACGAAACCGGCAGCGATGTTGTTTTGAAAACTACGGCCAAAACTGGAGGTATCGGAGAGGTTGTCATTGTTGACCAAGGTGGTGATCAGAATCGGCTGATCACCCTGGTGCGGGATGAGGGGCGGCAAGGTTTGCATGATCAGGGTTTCGGCCACTTTGTCGCCCAGTTCGACCAGATTGACATCGCCGCCCAAAAACGGTTCGAGGCGGGTGCCGTTGAAATCGCTACAAGCGGACAGGCTCAGACAAAGCAGCAGGCAGACCACGAACACACAGCAGGAGCGGAAAAATGACTTCATAGGCTGGTTTTCCGGGTCGTTGCAGGCGCAGCCGGGCCGCTCGGGCTGGTGAGCTGAATTTCAGGCGCGGGGGCGGTTGGCCGATACTGCCAGAAGTCGCCGTTGTTGATGAAGTATACGTCGGAGAATCGCGTCACATAGCGGTTCTTGTCGACAATGGAAACGGTGATGATCACCTCGTATTGGCCGTCGTGGCGGTAATTGGCGCGGAACATATCGACGGCCGCAGCGACGGGAATGATCTCCCACGGTGCGTCGCGGATGACGCTGATTCCCGCAGCCAGGGCGGTAAGTACGCCTGGCTTGGGCCAATGCCACGAACGCCAGTCAGACGGATGGTAGAGGGTTTGCACCTTGTAGTCGACCACTAGGTTGGCGTGTTCCGGTGCCACCATGGTGTGGACGCCGAAATTGACCAGTTGGGTGGTCAGGAGATCGTTGAATCCCTCGTCAAAGGGAAAGGTCCCGCCTTCCCCGCACTTTTCGGGTGTGCCGCAACTATGCCGAACAAAGACCGAAGCGGTGAGATAATGTTGCCGCATCAGTTCACTGTTGATCCGATTGGCGACATCGTTGGCCAGCACATTCCATTGGGAAGCGGATTCGATGGTCTCCTGGCCGCCAAACAGGGAGCCTTTGCTTTGGGTGCAGCCGGTTGCCAGCGCCAGGCCAGTCAGCAACACTATCACGAGTAATCCATTTCGCATCGTGGTTCCGTCAGGTGAAAGGTTGAAAAAGGAAGAGGGTACCTGTTCTTCGGAAACATGGCGCTGAAACAATAGGGAAAACTCAATGGAAACCGTGCGGTGAGCGCGCTTTCGTTCGATCTTTTTTGTTGGTTGCCGCATACCGCCGGTGATGGCGCGGGATTGGTTTGGGGACTGTTTACATCCCCGAGAACGCCGACACGGTCCAGTTGAGCAGTGAGCCGGGAAACAGTCCCAGACCAAGCACACCCAGCAGGCAGAGGCCAAGGGCGGCCCGCATCCCGGGCGAAAATTGGAGGGTGGCCGTTTGCTGCGGAGCCTCCATGTACATAAAGCGCACCACCCGCAGGTAAAAGAAGGCGGAAATGGCGCTGAACAGGACCGCGCCGACCACGGTCAGGGGGTAGCCGGCAATAAAGGCGGCCTTGAGCAGGTAGAACTTGCCGATGAAGCCGCCGGTGGGCGGAATGCCGGTGAGCGAGAAGAGGAAGACCAGCATCAGGGCCGCGGCCACCGGGTTGCGGCTGGCCAGCCCCTTGCAGTCGTCGATGGATTCACAGGGCGCATCCGGCGTGGCCAGGAGCATGAGGATGGCAAAGGCGCCGATGTTCATGAACAGGTAGACCATCAGATAGGTCATGGTGGCGGCCATACCCTCGGCGGTTCCGGCGAGCAGGCCCAGCAGGGCATAGCCGGCATGGGCGATGGCCGAGTAGGCGAGCATCCGCTTGAGGCTCTGCTGGCACAGGGCCGTGATGTTGCCCACCGCCATGGTCAGCAGGGCGAGCACCGCCAGCACCGGTCCCCAGTGGCCGTGCAACTCGGGTAGACCGACAAAGAGCACGCGGCCGAAGATGGCAAATCCGGCCGCCTTGGGACCGACGGACATGAAGGCGGTGACAATGGTGGGTGCGCCCTCGTAGACATCCGGAGTCCAGAGGTGAAAAGGGGCCACCGCGACCTTGAAGCAGAAGCCCGCCAAGAGCAGACCCAGCCCGGCGAGCAGGGCCGGATTGGCGACCAGTTGCCGGGAGCCGATCAGCTCGGCGATGCGGGCGATCTCGGTGGTGCCGGTCAGGCCGTAGACCATGGACATGCCAAACAGCAGCAGGGCCGAGCCAAAGGAGCCCATGAGGAAATATTTGATCGCCGCCTCGCTGGTCCGCTGCTCGCGCTTGTGCAACCCAACCAGGGCATAGATCGGCAGGGCCATCAGCTCCAGGCCCAGGTAGAGTACCATCAGGTCGCCGGCTGAGGCCATCAGCAGCATACCCACCAGGGAGAAGAGCATGAGGCTGTAGTATTCGCCTTGGCGCAAACCGATAACGCGGCAAAAATGCTCGCTCATCAGCACGCTCAGGATCACCGATCCCAGACAGATGGTCTTGAACACCATGGCATAGCCGTCGGCAAGAAACATGCCGCCAAAGGCGACGGTCGGCCGGGAGCCCAAGATCATGGCCAGGGTGGTGAGGCAGCCGATCACGGTCAGCCACGGCAGCAGTTGCCGCTGACGGGGCAGGAACAGGTCGCAGCCGATCAGCAGTACGCCGATGGTGATCAGCAGCAGTTCAGGGAGGATGGGTTCCACGGCGGCCCAGTTGACAGCCACAGTTGCAATCATAGTCGCTCCTTACTCCGTGTCGCGAAAAATCAGGGAAGGTTGACGGGCGGCAGCACCGGCCCGGCCAGGCCGACACCGTTGACCTGATCGAGCAGATGGCCGACCGAAACGTGGAGAAAGCCCAGCAGTGCATTGGGATAGAGGCCAATCCAGAAGATCAGCACCACCATGGGAGTGAGTGTCAGGATCTCGCGTAGGTTGAGCTGCGTCAACCCGTGCAGGGAGGTGCTGACCTCGTTGAAAAAGATACGCTGGTAGAGCCACAGCATGTACCAGGCCCCGAGGATCAGGCCGGAAGCGGCCACGACCGCTGCCCACGGCGCACGTTCAAAGCCGCCGAGGAGGATGAGAAACTCGCCGATGAAGCCGTTGGTGCCGGGGAGGCCCACCGCCGCCAGGGTGAACAGCAGAAAAAAACCGGCAAAAACCGGCATGGTGGTGGCCAGGCCGCCGTAGGCGCTGATCTCGCGGGTGTGGGTCCGTTCATAAATCATGCCGATGGCGAGAAACAGGGCACCGGTGACCACACCGTGATTGATCATCTGCAGGATGGCGCCTTCCAAACCACGCTGGTTGAGGGCGAACAGGCCGAGCGTCACGAACCCCATGTGGCTTACCGAGCTGTAGGCGATCAGCCGCTTGAGATCGGTCTGGGCCAGGCAGATGATGGCCCCGTAGACGATGGCAATCACCGACAGGACCAGCATGGGCACAAGCATCTGCTGGGTGGCCTCAGGCAGGATGGGCAGGGAGAAGCGCAAGAACCCGTAGGCCCCCATCTTGATCAGCACGCCGGCCAAGATGACCGAACCGGCGGCCGGGGCCTCGGTGTGGGCATCCGGCAGCCAGGTGTGCACCGGCCACATCGGTACCTTGACCGCAAAGGCGGCGAAAAAGGCCCAGAAAAGGATCAGCTGCAGTTTGAGGGAATAGTTTTGCCCGGCCAGCTTGAGGATATCAAAGGTATGGCCGCCGTTTTGGTACAAGAGGATGATGCCCACCAGCATCAGCAGGCTGCCGACCAGGGTGTAGAGGAAGAACTTGATGGTGGCGTAGATCCGGTTGGGGCCGCCCCAGATGCCGATGATCAGGAACATCGGGATGAGCATGGCCTCCCAGAAGATGTAGAACAGGAAAAAATCGGTGGCGCAGAACACCCCCATCATCGCCCCCTCCAGCAGCAACAGGGCGACAAAGAACTCCTGGACCTTGTCGTGGATCGCCTCCCAGGAGACCAGCACCGAGAGCAGGGTGATCAGGGCGGTGAGCAGGAGGAAGAGAATGCTGATGCCGTCGATGCCCAGGCTGTAATTGATGTTGAGGGTGCTGATCCAGGGATGGAGTTCGGTGAACTGCATCCGGGCGGTGGTCTTGTCAAAGAGGAGGACCACCGGCAGGGTGAGCAACAACTCGACCAGGCTGACGAACAGAGCCATCAAGCGGATGGTGGCGGTCTGTTGCCGGGGGACGATCAGCAGCGACAGGCCGCCGAGGACCGGAAAGAAGATCAGGGTGCTGAGAAGAGGAATCGACATGGACGACACTTCCGCGAGTAAGGGTTCGAGTTAACGGCCGATCAGCAGGACCACCACCAGGGCCAGGGCGCCACCGCCCATCCAGGCGAGATAGTGCGAGACCTGGCCGTCCTGGATGCGCCGCAGACGTTGGGAAAAAGCGCCAATGGCTCGGGGCAAGCCGTTGACCACTCCTTCGATGCAGGCCAAGTCCACCAGCCGCAACAGCACGCCGTGGCTGAAGGCCAGGGTGGGCTTGACGATGGCGCCAATGTACAGTTCGTCGATGTAATACTTGTTCAGCAGCAGCCTGTAGACAAAGGAGAGTCGTTCGGCCAGCAGCGTCGGCAGCTGCGGCTTGAGCCGGTACAGGTAAAAGGCCAGGCCGATCCCGCAGACACCGGCGAGGATCGAGCTCCCCATGAGCAGGGCCTCCACGGTTCCGGAGACATGGATAGGGGGATGGCCGAGCACCGGCTCCAGGAAATGGGCCCAGTGGTTGTCACCGCCGAGGATGGCAGGCACGCCAAACCATCCGGCAGCCACGGCGCCGCAGGCCAGCAGCATCAGCGGCAGGGTGACCACCAGGGGTGATTCATGGAGATGATCGCGCTGGTGGTCGGTGCCCCGGAACTCGCCGTGAAAGATAAGAAAAAAGAGGCGGAACGAGTAGAAGGCGGTCATGAAGGCCACCAGCGTGCCGATGGCCCAGGCGAATTTGCCGGCGGCCAGAGGGGTGTTGAAGGCCATGAGCAGGATCTCGTCCTTGCTGAAAAACCCGGCCAGTCCAGGCACGCCGGAGATGGATAGCGAGGCGAGGAGAAAGGTCCAGTAGGTGATCGGCATGTACTGCTTGAGGCCGCCCATGGAGCGCACGTCCTGTTGGTGATGCATGCCGAGAATAACCGAACCACAGCCGAGAAAGAGCAGGGCCTTGAAGTAGGCGTGGGTGAAGAGATGGAAGATGCCGGCCGAGTAGGCACCGACGCCGCAGCCGATGAACATGTAGGCCAGTTGGCTGACCGTGGAATAGGCCACCACCCGCTTGATGTCGGTCTGGACCAGGGCGATGGTGGCGGCGAACAGGGCGGTGATGGCACCCAACACGGTGATCAGGTTCAGGGTGAAGTGGGACAGTTCGAAAATCGGATTACAGCGGGCAACTAAAAAAACACCGGCCGTGACCATGGTGGCGGCATGGATCAGGGCGCTGACCGGAGTCGGCCCTTCCATGGCATCGGGCAACCAGACGTGGAGCGGCATCTGGGCCGACTTGCCAATGGCCCCACAGAACAGCAGTAGGGCTATCAGGGTTGCCACACTGACCGGGGTGCCGAACAGGGAGAGGGTCTGCCCGTCAAGAGAACCCACTCGGCTGAAGACCTCCTGATAGTGGAGGCTGCCGAACTGAGTGAAAATGAGAAACAACCCCAAGATGAAGCCAAAATCGCCAAACCGGTTGACAATAAAGGCCTTTTTGCCCGCATCCGAGGCCGACTGCTTCTCATAGTAAAAACCGATCAGCAGATAGGACGACAGGCCCACCGCCTCCCAACCGAAAAAGAGCTGGAGGAAGTTGTTGCCCAGCACCAGCATCAGCATGGAGAAGGTGAACAGGCTCAGATAGGCAAAAAAGCGGTAATAGCCCTCTTCGCCTTTCATGTAGCCCACCGAATAGATATGCACCAGCGAACTGATGGAAGTGACCACGATCAGCATCACCGCGGTCAGCTGATCAACCAGGAAGCCGACCGAGACCCGCAGGGTGCCCGACTCGATCCAGGTGTAGAGGTCCTGATTGATGATCGTCCCGGACTGAACTCGGAACAAGGTAGCCAGGGCGCAACCAAAGGAGAGCAGCACGGTGATGATCGGCAGCCAATGGGCCCGGGTTCCCCAGCGTTTGCCCAGCAACAGGGTGAGGACAAAGGAGGCCAGCGGCAGAAGCGGGATGGCAAGCAGTGAGGCCGGCATATTGTTATCCCTTGAGGTGGTTGATGGTATCGACGTGCACGCTGCGCCGGCTGCGGTAGAGGGCGATAGCGATGCCCAAACCGATGGCGGCCTCGGCCGCGGCCACGGTGATGATGAAAAAGGTGAAGGCCTGGCCGCGGACACTGTCCATGAAATGACTCAGCGCCACCAGGTTGAGGTTGACGCCGTTGAGCATCAGCTCGATGGAGAGAAACATGATGATCACGTTGCGCCGGGTGAGAAAGCCGCACACCCCGATGCAGAACAGGATCGCGGCCAGGGCCATGTACCAGGACAGGGGGATCATCGCGCCACCTCCTTGTGTTCCGGGGATGGGTCCGCATCCGCACCGGGCAGAGGTACCTCCTCCCGGCGCGCCAGCACCAGGCCGCCGATCAGGGCAACCAGCAGAATCAGGCCGGCGATCTCAAAGGGGAGCAAATAGGCGGAATACAACTCCTGGCCCAGGGCCTTGGTGTGGGTCAACTCGCGGATGGCACTGACCGACCAGGTCCCCTTCTCGCCCAGGGTAAAGGCGGGGATGACATACAATAGCCCCACGGCCAGACCAACGGCAATGATCCGCCCAAGCCAAGCCCCCGGGACAAAGGCGTCCAAATGCAGTTCCTCGCGCAGGCTGACCAGAAAGAGCACAAAGAGGTAGAGCACGAGAATGGCGCCGGCATAGACGATGATCTGCACCGCAGCCAAGAACTCGGCGTTCAGGGTCAGATAGAGGCCGGCCATGTGAAAGAACAGCACCAGCACCATGAGCACGCTGTGCACCGGGTTGCGCAAACTGATGGCCAGGATGCCGCTGGCAATGATCATCAGCGCGCAGTAGCCGAAAAAGAACTGGAGAAACATGGCCCCTCCTCAGGATTGTTCCGGCGGTAGATGCTGCCGCCACTTTCTGCCCACCACCTGCTGCTCGCCGCTCCACTCGGGCGACACCGGCAGCCGTTTGGGGGCGGGCAGTCCCTCTTCAGGCAGGCCGCGCGGCCGCCAGAAAGGATTGACATAGGTCTCCATCTCTGCGCCCTTTTCCGCCACAAACCGGTCCCAGTTGGCCAACAACTGTTCCCGGGTGAAGTAGAGCGAGGGCCGCTCATAGGAGCCGTACTCAAAGACCTCGGTAAGGACGATGGCATTGACCGGACAAACCTCCTCGCAGTAGCCGCAGTAGACGCAGCGCAGCGATTCGATGCGGTAGCAGTCGATGATCCGACGGCTGCCCGGTTCCTTGTCCTTGTGGGAGCGGATGCGGATGCAGCGCGACGGACAAACCATGGCGCAACGCATGCATCCGATGCACTTGCAGTCCTTGGTCTCGGGATCGCGCACCAGGGCGTGCTGGCCGCGAAAGCCGGGACGGATGCGCGGTTTTTCCTCGGGATACTGGCGGGTGATCGGCTTGGAAAAGAGCCGCTTCAGGGTCAGGGCCATGCCCTGGAGGATCTCCACCTGGAAGATGGTCCCCAGCCAACCGCGTTTGGGTTTGTATTGGACGTACATAGTGTTGAAAACTCCCCTCCCCTCTTAACTCAAGATGGCCCGCAGACAGGCGGTGAGGACGATGTTGACCAGGGCCAACGGGATGAGCAGTTTCCAGCCCAGATCCATCAACTGGTCGTAGCGGTACCGTGGCAAGGTGGCACGGATCCAGATAAAGAGGAACATGAACAAATAGACCTTGAGCACGAACCACAGGGGCGGGAAGAACGGCACCGCAAAGGGGCCATTCCAGCCACCGAGAAAACAGATGGTCCCTATGGAGGCCATAACCATCATGCCGATGTATTCGGCCATGAAGAAGATAGCGTAGCGCATGCCGCTGTACTCGGTGCAGTAGCCGGATACCAGCTCAGTCTCGGCCTCGGGCAGGTCAAAGGGCACGCGGTTGGTCTCGGCCAACATGCTGATGAAAAAGACAAAGAAGCCGATGCACTGCGGCATGAGATACATGCCCAGCCAGGAATCGCCCTGGGCCTCGACAATTTTAGTCAGGTTAAGCGAGCCGGCCATGAGCATGACGCCGACCAGACTCAGCCCCATGCTGATCTCGTAGCTGATCACCTGGGCCATGGAGCGCAGGCCACCGAGGAAGCTGTATTTTGAGTTCGAGGCCCAGCCCGCCAGCACCACGCCGTAGCTGGCCAGCGAGCTCATGGCGAAGATGAACAGCAGGCCGATGTCGATGTCCGCCAGCACCCAGCCCTTGGCAAAGGGCAGCACCGCCAGCGAGGTCATCATCGCCACCAGGCAGATGATCGGCGCGGCGAGGAAGGTGGGCTTATCGGCGTTCTCCGGGATGATATCCTCCTTGAAGAAACTTTTGATGCCGTCGGCAATGGGCTGGAGCAGGCCATGCCAGCCGACGCGCATCGGCCCGAGACGGACCTGCATGTGGCCGATGATCTTGCGCTCGAAATAGGTCGCATAGGCCACATGGAGCATGACCACGGCAAAGAGGATCAGGAGCCACACCAGGGTGAGAAGGATGTTCATACGGTTCCTCGGTTAGCTACGATAGATCTAAAAGCGGCCAGAAAGATGTAAAAAGGCTCTGCTTTTATAAATTTTAGCAATCGATTTTTAGGGTTATTTTATTTTTTAATCTTTTTCAAAGAGGCGATGGCATTATGCACAAAATCAATCAGTATCAATCCGGCATACATGGTATTATAAAGAGGCACATAGACACAAAGGAGACAATATCCTTTTTCGTCCTCACGATTGCATTTATCGGCAGCCTCTTTTATTGTACGATAATATTTTTGACCGAATGTTAACAACACAACAATTGAAAAAAAATTCACAACAGACAAAAATAAAAAATATCTATCTCCATTTTCTTTAAATATACATAAAGATAAAAGCAAGAATGACAAAACAAAATAAGTCAAATGATTTAAAATATTTTTATGCATTTTATTCATCGTTAAAATACAATTTATATTTTTTATAACAATGACTTCAATTCAAGAATCATAGCTCTCTACATTTCCACACGTGTTACACTTAGATTTAAATGTATCTATTTCAAGCATTATCCCTGGAGGAAAGTGACGGCGACAAAGATGAAAATTAAATCCTTTTGCTATTTCAGCCTCAGCAATCGCTAGATTTTTCTCAGCTTCTCCTAATTTACGTTCAATTTCCTGCCTTTTCGTACCAGATGGAACTAATTCTTTAAGTGATTTCAAGGTAGTTAAAGTGGTAGAGAGAATTCCTATACCTTTTGCAATCGAATCGATATCCATTTCCCCCTCAATAAAACGAACGTGAATATAATGACTACCGATCCGACTCGCCCAGCACCACGTCCAGACTGCCGATGTTGGCAATAAGATCGGCAATCAGCTCACCCTTGCACAGCGCCTTGAGCGCGCCGATGTGGATGAAGGAAGGGGAGCGGATGTGCATGCGGTAGGGACGATTATTGCCATCGGAGATGAAATAGAATCCCAGCTCGCCTTTGGGCACCTCGGTGGCCACGTAGACATCGCCGGAGATATAGATGTTTTTATCACGGATGACCTTGATCAGACCGGAACCGTAAGCAGCGGCAGTGGCCTCGATACGGGTTGGCGCCTTGAGCGGCATGACCAGATCCGGGGCATCCTCACCAATAATCGGCCCGGGCGGCAGTTGATCGATACACTGCTGGATGATACGCACCGACTGGTGCATTTCCTCCATGCGGCAGCGGTAGCGGGCATAGATGTCGCCCTCGGTACCCAGTGGCACCTCGAACTCCACCTGGCCGTAGGCATCGTAGGGCTGATGCTTGCGGATGTCGTAATCCACACCCGAGCCGCGCAGGCAGGCGCCGGTCAGGCCAAGTGCCAGGGCCTCCTCGCCGGTGAGCGTGCCAACGCCGACCGTGCGTTTGAGCCAGATGCGGTTGGTGTCGATCAGGGTCTCGTATTCCTCGATCTTGGAGGGAAACATGTCGAGAAACCGTTGCAGTTCATCGACGAAATACGAGGTCACATCCTGGCGCACGCCGCCGATACGGGGATAGGAAAAGGTCAGCCGGGCCCCGCACAGCTCCTCGAACAGGTCGAGCAGAATCTCGCGCTCGCGAAAACAGTAGAGAAATACGGTCATGGCCCCGATATCCAGGGCATGGGTGGCCAGCCACAGCAGGTGCGAGCACAGACGCGACATCTCGCCGACTATGGTGCGGATATATTGGGCGCGCAGCGGCACCGAGATGCCCAGCAGCCGCTCCACCGCCACGCAGTAGCCGACATTGTTGGCCATGGCCGCGATGTAGTCGAGCCGGTCGGTGAGGATCAGGGCCTGGGCATAGGTTTTGTTTTCCGCCAGTTTTTCAAAACCCCGATGCAGATAGCCCACCTGGGGAATGCACTCGATGATGGTTTCGCCATCCAATTCGAGATCGACCCGGAGCACGCCGTGGGTGGCCGGATGCTGCGGCCCCATGCGCAGGGAATAGCGTTCGCCCGCGCCGTCGGCCACCGGAATTTCCAGATGTTGTTTGATCGGCCGGGTCATCAGTCATCCTCCTGCTCGGGTGCGCTCTGTCCGTGGGCGTGTCCTTCGGGATCAAAGCCGTGCTGATCCAATTCCTTGATCTTGTCGAGCAGCTCGGTCATTCCGGCCCACTCTTCCTTGCCCTTGAGGGGATAATCCTTGCGCAGCGGATGGCCGACCCAATCCTCGGGCAGCAGCACCCGGTGCAGGTTGGGGTGATTGGTGAAACGGATACCCATCAGGTCAAAGGTTTCACGCTCCAGCCAGTCGGCGCCCGGCCACAGTTCGACCACCGAATCAATGGCCGGGTCCTTGTCGTCCACCTCGGCCCGCAATCGGATCTCGTGGCGCAGGGGGATGGAATAGAGATTGTACACCACCTCAAAACGTGACAACCCCGGCCCCTTGCGCCGTAGGTTATCCACCCCGCACAGCGAGCGCAGGTGGTTCATCCGCAGGTCGTCGCTATCGCGCAGCCAGCGCAGCATCTCGACGATGCGGCCGGAACGGATCACCACCGCGCCCTGGCCCTGGTTGACGTAGCCCTGCACAACCTCGTCGGGAAACTCGGCGCGCAGCCGATCGATTATCGCCACTGGCTCCATCGGAACTGCTCCTTGAGAATTTTTTCCTGGAGTTTGAGGAAGCCCTCCAGCAAGGCCTCGGGACGGGGCGGGCAGCCGGGGACATAGACGTCCACCGGGATGATCTGATCCACCCCCTGGGTGACGGCGTAGGTGTCAAATACCCCGCCGCTACAGGCGCAGCTGCCCATGGCCAGCACATAACGGGGCTCGGGCATCTGATCGTAGACCCTCCGCAACACCGGCGCCATTTTCTTGCTCAGCGTGCCGGCCACCACCATGCAATCCGCCTGACGGGGGCTGGCGCGGAAGAGGATGCCGAAGCGGTCGAGATCGTTGGTGGAGGCACCGGCATCCATCATCTCGATGGCGCAGCAGGCCAAACCAAAGGTGACCGGCCAGATGGACCCGGCCCGGCCCCAGTTGACCAGCTTGTTCAGCGGCCCCAGGATGGTATTGGCCCCGGGGATGTAGCGCACCCCCTCCTCCAGCTTGACCATGGTTGGATCACTTATTTCTCCCATTGCAGGACCCCCTTCTTCCAGGCGTAGACATAGCCGACCAGGAGCAGCGCGATGAACAGGAGCATCTCCACCAGGGCGAACAGGCCCAGGCGGTCATAACTGACCGCCCAGGGATAAAGATAGATGCACTCGACATCGAAGACCACAAAGAGGATGGCGATCAGGTAAAACTTGACCGAGAAGCGCATCCGCGGGGCCGCGGTGGGCTCGTTGCCCGATTCATAGGCAATCAGCTTTTCGCGGTAGGGCCGGCTGAGGCGAAAAAACCGACCCACAAACAGGGTCAGCACGCCAAAGAGAATGCCGAAGATGAGAAGCAGCAGAATACCGAGATATTCCCCAGGGATCGCGTCCATGGCTACACTCCTTTCAGCGCCGGTTGAGCATCAGCTGTTCGGCGAAGGCTTGGCGGGCTGCCTGCGAGGCCGCCGACGGGGTGGTGAAGCTCAGGCAGCCGGTGGTGCATTTGGTGACACAGGCCGGTTCCAGTCCTTGATCGATGCGGTCCATGCACAGGTCGCACTTGCCCACCTTGCCCGTTTCCGGGTTCCATTGGGGCACGGTCCAGGGGCAGGCGGTGATGCAGGCCTTGCAGCCGACACAGGCCTTCTCTTCGACATAGACGATGCCATCCTTGTCGCGCCGCCGCATGGCGCCGGTGGGGCAGGCATCGACACACCACGGTTTTTCGCAGTGGAAGCAGGACAGGTAGACAAAATCGATGCGTGGCGGCGAGGTCTCGCTCGAACTCACCTCGATCATCCTGCAATAGAAGGCGCCGGGACCGCTGTTGTTCTTGTCCTTGCAATGGACCTCGCAGGCCCGGCAGCCGATGCAGTCGGCCACGTTCTGGGTGACGATATAGTTGCTCATGGTGTTTCTCCTGCGCTTAAACCGGGGTAACGGTAACAAAACTTTCCGCCAGGTTGAGACCGCCGCCGGCCTTGTCCCATTCCTTGAGTTTTCCTTGCATGTACAGCTGGTCGGCCAGCCCCTTGCCAACGGATCGTTTTTTGGCGGGCACATCGGTGCCAAAGCCATGGAGCATGAACACCGCCTCGGGATGGATCAGGTCGGTGACGTAGGCGGCAATCCGACCCTCTTCATCGCCGTTCTTCACCAGAACCTGGTCGCCGTTCTTGATTCCCAGCCGCTTGGCGGCAGCGGTGTTGATCCACAACTTGTTAACATCGAGCAGATCGGCAAGGATGGGATTGTTCTGGTGCTGGCCATGGGCCTGGTAGCCGTTGCGGCCAAACAGCAACCGGAAGCTGCCCTCGGGCGGCGCCAGGGGTGGTTCATAGGGCGGCAGTGAAGCGATCCCCATGGCCTCCCACTTGGCATTGACCAGTTCGATCTTGCCGGAATCGGTGCCGAATTTGAGTTTGTCGCGGTCAAACCAGAGGGGTTTGTCGCTCAGTTTAACAAATCCCTTGGCGTCGAAATCAGTCACACTAAGGCCGGTATCCTGCAACTGGTACTGCCAGATATCCTCGATGGAATTGAACGGGAAGTATTCGCCCTTGCCCATCCGCTTGGCCAGTTCAATATAGATTTCCCAGCCAGCCTTGGTGTTGTTCAAGGGCTTGACGCACTGTTGCCGGCGGCCGAAACCGGGTTTGAGTCCCTTTTCCGTGCGCAGGATGGAGGCACGTTCAATAAAGGTGCTCTCCGGGAGGATGACATCGGCGAACCAGGCGGTTTCCGAGAAGTTAACATCCACGGCCACGATCAGGTCGAGTTTGTCGAGAATCCGCCGCTGCTCCTTGGTGTCGGGCAGGGCGATGAAGGGATTGTGGCGATGGACAAAGTAGGCTTTGACCGGGTAGGGCACACCGGTGTCGATGGCTTCATAGGCGGTCTGGAGCATGCCCGCCCCCTTGTCCCATTGGGGGTAGCGACTGCCGCAGCCGTCGGCGCGATCCTCGTTCACCGCCGGTACCAGGGCAGCCAGACTTTTGAGCCCGGATTTGCCGGCATCCTTGGGTCCTTTGGGGTAGAACAGGCCGCCGGGCTGTTCGATGCTGCCCATGAGGGCGTTGATGATATGAATCATCCGCGAGGCATGGAAGGAGTCGCGGTAACGGGCCAGCATCCAACCCGGATGAATGATCACCTTGGGCCGGTCCTCGTTGAGCTCGCGGCAGAAGGTTTCGATTTCCTCGGCGGCGATGCCGGTCTCGCCAGCGGCCCATTGGGGGGTGTAGGGCTCGAGAAAGGCCTTGAATTCGGCCATGCCGTTGACGTAGCGGTCAACAAAGTCGAGATCGTAGTAATTGTTGGCAACGAGACAGTGGGCAATGCCCAACAGCAGGGCGTAGTCGGTGCCCGGTTTGATCTGCCAGTAACGGCTGGCCTTGCCGGCGGTAACCGAGGCCCGCGGATCGATATAGGTCACCCGTGCCCCGTTTTTGATCCCCTTGAGAAAGCTCTTCACTTCTTTGACTTTGAGCGACTCGGTGATGTTGCGGCCAAAAAGGACGATATGCCGAGCGTTTTCGTAATCGTAGGCAAAGTCCTTGCGCCCCAGGCCATAGACCGATTTGGAGGCATGATGGACGTTGCGGCCGCAGGTGCAGTCGTGGTTGTGGTAATTGGGGGATCCCAGAGCCTTGACAAAGGCCTGCCGCAGGTCGGCGAAGGGACCGCCGCGGTCAGAGAACATGATCGAACGGCCGCCGTGTTCGGCAATGATGGCATTGAGCCGGGTGGTGATGTAGTCAAAGGCCTCGTCCCAGGAAACTTCCCGCCACTCGCCCTCGCCCCGTTGCCCACGGCGCAACAGGGGAGCCGTGGGCCGTTGCCGGTCCAGTCGCTGAGCAAAGGCGGCGCCGCCCTTGGCGCACAGGCTACGTCCCATGCCGCCGTCATGGCTGTTGCCTTCGATCCACACAGGTTTGTCGTTTTCCAGGTGCACAGCCACGGGGCAGCGCACGGCGCACATACCACAAATGCTGTATTTCGTTTCTTTCATAAGGGTACCCCGTACGATTTGGTCAATATACCGGCCGGATTGCTAGCCGGACACTTTTTATATAAGAAAAATTTATATATTTGTTCAATCGCGGCTGCCCACATTTACAGGAAAGAGGCTGCCCGTTTATTGCATTTTGCTGTAACAGTCTTGTCTTTAGCCTCCGTTGAGGGGGTAAACAGGTTGATTTTGTGGTAATCATCAGTAAAAATGAAGATTTTTTGCTATTTTTTATAAAAATACTTAAAAATTACTGGTATGTTTACAAAAAAACCTGATGAAAGAAAAATCTATTTTGCCTTAGCTTGTGTTCATTTTTTTTGATGCTTGATCAAGTGCTACCGCCCATCCCTTGATGGAGGGGGCAGGGAATGTATCCAAAGAACATACAGTTCCGAAAAAAAAGTTCAACAGAATACACGCGCCAAATCCGGCTCCTCTCCTCTCCTTGTCCCTTTTCCTGCGTTTTTCTTGCTTCTCGATGCCACATGATCAGCGGTTCCATGATTCAGCCGCTGCTGCCGTATAGGTGGCAAAAATTAGACTAGGCTTAAAAAATTATTGACTCCATATTGTTCTTGAGTATATTCGCCAAAATTAGTTTTGGCTAAATATTCAAGAACAGTCGTACTGCTGTCCGTCCCGCGTGCTCGAACGCGGGTTCGTTGTGAGACGGAGGGGGCGGTAGCGGTCAAGGAGGATGAGCAATGCGAAATGGATGCTTGTTGGCCAACGCCGGAGGCGCGCCAATCCCTTCGTTTCCTTTGGCCATTGCCAGCGAGGGGGAAAAGGTGAGAATCGTGTTTTTTCGCAGCGGAACACTGATGCGCGAGCGTTTGCTGAGCATGGGCATCCAGTTGAACGATGAATTGATGGTGGTGCAAAAACAAAATGGCGGCGCCGTGCTGATTGAAAAGTCGGGGACGCGATATGCCCTGGGCGGCGGCATGGCCCATAAAATCAACGTAATCAGGTGTTAACAGATGGAACAGACATTGGCGGATATTTCCGTGGGGGAGAAAGGGACCGTGCTTGGCTTTGTCAAGGGCGCGCAGGCGTATCGGCAGAAGCTCCTGGCCATGGGGTTGATCAAGGGAATCGAATTTGTTGTTGCCCGGGTGGCGCCCATGGGCGACCCGATGGAGATCAGAGTGCGGGATTTCAATCTCAGTCTGCGCAAGGACGAGGCGAGGTCGCTGCGGGTGAGGAGGGCCACGCCATGAACGAGATGGTCATCGGTGTAGTGGGTAATCCCAATTGCGGTAAAACAACCTTGTTCAACTGTCTGACCGGCGCCAAGCAGCGGGTCGGCAACTGGCCAGGGGTGACCGTGGATCGCAAATCCGGTTCCTACCGGTACGGGCACTGCCGGGTGGAGGTCATCGACACCCCGGGCATCTATTCGCTTGCCGCTTCCTCCTTGGATGAGAAGGTCACGCGCAATTTCATTCTCTCCCGCGAGGCCGATCTGATCGTCAATATCGTTGATGCATCCAATATCGAGCGCAACCTATACCTGACCTGCCAGTTGCTGGATATGCGGGTACCGATGCTGATTGCCCTCAACATGATGGACATGGCGGCGGAGCGCAAGCTGGAAATCGATATCCAGGGCTTGGCCCAGCGGCTCGGCTGTCCGGTGGTGCCATTGACCGCCTCGAAGGATGCGGGCATCGACCAGCTCAAGGCGGCTGTCTTCGAAACGGTCGCCAATGGGACCAAGCCGGCTGCCCAGGTGGTGTATCCGGCTGCCGTGCAGGAGGCCCGCGAACGGTTGGCCACGAAACTTCAGGATCTGTGCGCGGTCAGAAAGATCGATCCGCATTGGCTGGCATTGAAACTGCTGGAAGGGGATGAACAACCGGTCGAACACCTGACCCTGGGGGCGGTGCTCACGGAAATGATTGCCGAGACGCGAAGCGCCATAGAACGGCAGGAGGATGAGGAAATCGACATCGTCATCGCTTCGGCCCGCTACGGCTTTGTTTCCTGGCTGGTCCAGGATCTGGTCAGAAAAGGCGGCCAACTCACCGCCACCCTGTCCGATCGGATCGACCGGGTGGTGCTCAGTCGCGTGTTCGGCATTCCGATCTTCCTGGGCGCCATGTACCTGATGTTCATGTTCACCATCAATCTCGGCGGGGCTTTCATCGACTTTTTCGATCAGCTGGCCGGAACCCTCTTTGTCGACGGCTTTGCCGAGTTGCTGACCCATTGGCACGCGCCGGAGTGGCTGATCGCCATCCTGGCCACGGGCGTCGGCGGTGGGGTTCAGACCATGGCCACCTTCATCCCGCCGATCGGTTTCATGTTCCTCTGCCTCTCCTTTCTCGAGGATTCGGGCTACATGGCGCGGGCCGCCTTTGTCATGGACCGGTTCATGCGCTTCATCGGGTTGCCGGGCAAGGCCTTTGTCCCCATGCTGGTCGGGTTTGGCTGCAACGTGCCGGCCATCATGGCCACCCGGACCTTGGAAAACGAACGGGACCGCACCCTGACCGTGATGATGAATCCCTTCATGTCCTGCGGGGCGCGGCTGCCGGTCTACGCTCTGTTTGCCGCCGCCTTTTTCCCGGCAGGCGGCCAGAACCTGGTGTTTCTCCTGTATTTGGTGGGTATCGGTTGTGCGGTGCTCACCGGTCTGGTCCTCAAAAACACCCTGCTCAGGGGTGAGGTGACGCCCTTTGTCATGGAGATGCCGCCCTACCACCTGCCCACGGTCCGCTCGGTACTGCTCAGGGCCTATGATCGTCTGACCACCTTTCTCTTCAAGGCGGGCAAGGTCCTGATTCCAGTGATCATGGTGCTTTCCTTCCTCAATTCCCTGGGCACCGACGGCAGTTTCGGCAACGAGGATACCGAACAATCGACCCTGGCCAGGGTGAGCAAGGTGATTACCCCGGCGCTCAAACCCTTGGGCGTGAGCGAGGAAAACTGGCCGGCCATGGTCGGTATTTTCACCGGCATTTTTGCCAAGGAGGCGGTGGTTGGTACCCTGGATGCCCTGTATGCAGGGATCGACCGCCAAGCTGTTAAAGGAGAGGAGGCGTCTGATGAAGCCTTCGATTTCTGGGGAGGGATCGGCGGTGCTTTTGCCACCATTCCGGAAAACCTGCTCGGCGTGGTCGATACCCTGACCGATCCGTTAGGCATTTCGGTGGGCGACCTCAGCGATGCCGCCACCGCCGCCGAGGAACAGGAGGTCAGCGTCGCCACCTTCGGCTCCATGGTCACACTGTTCGGCAGTCAGAGCGCGGCCTTTAGCTACCTGCTGTTCATTCTGCTTTACTTTCCCTGCAGTGCGGCCATTGCCGCCGTGTATCGGGAAACTCACCTGGCCTGGACCGCCTTTGCCGGATTCTGGACCACCTTTCTCGCCTATCTGGCCTCGACCCTTTTTTACCAGGCGGTGAATTTCACTGCCCATCCGGGGTATTCCCTGCTGATCATCGGCACCGATCTGGGAGCCTTTGCTGGTGTGGTCCTGGTGCTGAAGTATCTGGGCACGGCACGACGGGCGCACCGGCAAATGGTTGGTGCCGAAATACCAGCTTCCGCCAACCTCGGTGCCGGGCGGTAACGGAGGCAGGCTCATGGATCTCATTCAACTCAAGAATTATCTCCGCCAACGCAACATCACACCGCTGCGGGACGCGGCCATCCATTTCAATGTCGATGTCGAAACCCTTCGGCCATTGCTCAACGTCTGGATAACCAAGGGCAAGGTCCGCAGAAGCGATGACCACGCAACTGCCTGCAAGGGGTGCTGCACATGCGACCCTTCCACCCTGGAGTTTTATGAGTGGATCGGCTGAGCATTTTTCCATTGTCTTTGGAACCGTTCCGTATTATTCAACAATTTTTTGTATGTTACAAAATTTTTATTCATAACACTTTTGCACAAGGAAACAAGCCATGATCAAAACACTGAACCGGCCCCTTGCCGTGGCCACGGCGGGCATGCTGTGCCTGCTCAACGTCCTGCCTGCCCAGGCCGCCTCATCGGCGGCTGAAATCGAGCAACTCAAGCAGCAGGTCCAGCAGTTGATGCAGCAGAACCAGCAGCTCAGCCAGCGAATCTCAGAAATGGAAAAAAACGTCCAGGCCCAGCCCGCTGCCGATCGAGCCGTCTCCGAGGAGGAGCAGGTTCGGCATAAATCGATGATCGAAGCAGAGGTCGCCCGTCAGGTCAAGGAGAAGAGCGGCGGGCCGAACATCAACGAGTTTGTCAGCCTGAGCGGATCGATCGAGGGCGACTACAAGTTGGGCAAGGATTTTCAAAAGGACCATTCCAGCGAGTTTGTCCTCGACACCGTGGAACTGATCATGGATGTCAAGGTGACCGACTGGGCCACCGGTAAAATCGTGATCGATTACGACGGTGATGACGAGGACCGGTTCTATCTGGACGAGGCCCACATCACCCTGGGCAAAACCGAGGAGTTTCCCTTCTTCCTCACCGGCGGCAAAATCTTTGCGCCGTTTGGCGATTTTTCGACCAACATGATCCAAGATCCGTTGACCCAAACTCTTGGCGAAATCAATCCCAAGGGCGTGATTGCCGGCTATGAGCAGAACGGCATCACGGCCACCGTGTTCAGCTACAACGGCATGAATGAAAACAGCGATCCGGCCGACGACGACAACGACAGCATCAACGGCTTCGGCGCCTCGCTGGCTTACAGCTACGAGCAGGAGGACAGGGGGGTCAACGCCGGCGTTGCCTGGGTGAATAATATCGCGGATTCGAGCACGATCACCGATTTCCTCGAAGATGCTTCTGTTTTTTCGGTCACCGATCAGGTGCCGGGCTTGAGCCTCAATCTGGGCGGCAAATACCGGGCCTTCTCCTTGATCACCGAATACATCACTGCCCTGGACAGTTTTGACGCCGCGGAAATCGCCTTTGGCGCGAACGGCGCCGAACCGGCGGCCTGGAACAGCGAGTTGGCCTACACCACCGCCATTCTCGACAAGGAAACCGTGTTTGCCCTCGGCTACCAGAAAACCTGGGAAGCGCTCGCCCTGGAACTGCCGGAACACCGGTATATGGCCGCCACGTCGATGCATATTTTCGACGGCACCACCGTGAGCCTCGAATACTATATCGACGAGGATTATGCCGTGGCCGACGGCGGCACCGACGAGGACGGCTACGGCTTCACCACCCGCCTGACCTACGAATTTTAATCTCACCCATAGTGCACTCCGGGAGAAGCGCCGCCTTTGTCCCGGAGTGTTGTTTTTCATTGTGCGCGCTTGGGCGCGGAGAACCGCATGGCCTGTTTGAATAACATTGATTTTCACCTGTTCATTGAAAGTCTGACCCGGACCATCGAAATCAAGGATGTGTACACCGCTGGCCATTCACGGAGGGTTTCCGAGATCGCCGAACTGATTGGCAAGGGACTGCATCTGTCGAAAGAACACTGCGATTCTATCCATGTGCTGGGGCACCTTCATGATATCGGCAAGATCGGCATCGCCGAGGGCATCCTGATGAAGTCGGGCAAGTTGAGTCCGGCCGAATACCAGGTGATGCAGCAGCATGCGGTGATCGGTGCCTCTATTTTTGACAACCTGCCCGGACTGGAAAAACTGGGCGCCATTATCCGCCACCACCATGAACGGTTCGATGGCAAGGGATATCCGGACAACCTCCGTCACGATCAAATTCCCCTGGAATCGGCGATCATTGCCCTGGCCGATTCTTTTGACGCCATGACCACCTTCCGGCCCTACAAATCGGCTCTGACCGTGGAACAGGCGTTCGTGGAAATCGAGCGCAACCGAGGCACCCAGTTTCACCCCGATCTCTGCGACCTGTTTCTCGATCTGTTCGCCAGTCGTCAGGACATGCTGCCGACGCCGATCTCCTCCCGGGATCCGGTGGACCCCTTGGCATACGTTCCCCCCGCAGCCAACGAGGACAGGCATCTGCTGGAACTGTTCTGTCGCTGAGGTGCCGTCTCTCTCCATTTTTTTGTCTCTTGTGACGATGACGCCAGTGTGGTATTGTGCCTGTTTTTTTCAATGGCAACGCATGTTTTTGGCTTTTAATTAACCGGTATTAAAGCGGATAATTAACATTGGCTATTCATGTTCAGCTGCGGAGTTCCATGTACGCAGCCCGACTTCGCACACCGCGTCACGTTCACCCACTCAAGGAGAGATCAAGTCAATGAACCACCATTCCACATTCCAGCTCACGGCAGCCTGCGCCTCCCTCCTGCTGTCAGCCACGCTGATGGCCGGCAATGCCCAGGCCGATGACGCCGAGCAAACCAGCCCCCTCCAGTTTTATACCGGAGAAAACGGCAGTTATGCCAAGGTGACCCTTGAAGCCAACCTCGGTTTTTTCACTCAGGACAACTCCTGGTTCGGCAAATCGGAAGACAATCTGGGTAAAAAATCGGATTCCTGGTGGGAATCCCTCATTCGTCCCGGCCTCGAAGCCAGCTTCACCCTGCCCAGTACCCAGACCCTCTACGGCAGGATCGACGCGGTGCAGGCCAACACCTTTGGCGGCATCGATGCCGGCGGCACCAACGTCGAATACGGCGATGTCGATGATCTGCGCATTGACAACGCCTATGCCGGTTGGCGCTCGGGCAACCTGTTCAGTTCCCTGGGCGAGGATTTCCTCGATATCTCCTTTGGCCGCCAGCGGTACGTTCTTGGCGACGGCTTTCTCTTCTCCAATGAAGGTTATGCGGGATACAATCGAGCCGCGTACTGGATCGGCGGCCGCAACAGCGCCGAATATGCCGGCATTATACGCATGAAGAGCGGTAACTGGTCCGGCGACCTGGTCTATTTTCAAGCCGATGACCGTGCGGAATCGGATACCAAGGTTGGTGGCGCCAACGTGGAATACGCGGTGGAAAACGTCGCCTCGCTCGGCGGCGGATTCTATTCGATCGACTCCGACATGGGAAAACGGGATTCCATGCAGGTGTACGACATTCGTGGCGGCATCCATCCCTTTGCCTTTGCCGACGGGATCGCGGCCCTGAAACCGTTGCGGTTCGATGCGGAATACGTGCATGAGGATGCCAATAGCGATGCGGGGACCAGCTACGGAAACGGCAATGCCTGGCATCTCACCGCCAGTTACCAGTTCGAGACCCTTGCGTGGAAACCGACTCTTTCCTACCGCTATGCAAGCTTTGACGAGGAGTATGATTCCCTCTTCTATGGTTCGTCGGATTGGGGCAGCTGGTATCAGGGCGAGATTCTGGGTGAATACGCCTTGTGGAACGAAAATCTGGATTCCCACATGCTGCGCTTGAAGGTGCAGCCGATCGATCCGGTGACCGTCAACCTGATCTATTATCAATTCATGGTTCACGAGGCCGACGGCCTGACCAGCGACGACTATGCCGACGAGTACAATCTGATCGTCGACTGGGCGGTCAACGACAACCTGTCGCTGTCCCTGGTCGGCGCCATCGCCAATCCGGATGACGCGGCACGGCAACTTACCGGCGGTGACGACAACTGGTCGTACATGATGCTGTTCGGGTGCGTTAAATTCTGATCCTTTTCCTCCCCCATCCCGCCGGTCGCCGCGAGATGGGGGAGGTTGCCGATGTCGGCTTCTCCCTCCGCTGGCCGCGGGGCGTCGTTTCCATCCCGCACCCCTCCTCTCGCACAATTCTTCGAACACCCGTCTTCCAGGCTGGTCCTGCCGCTCATTTCAATTCGTTTTCAAGTTGTCCTGTATCCGACAAGACACGGGGGATAGAACGTTTATCCCGCGTTGCCGCCATGCACACCGCTGCTCATCCATCGAGCACCCCTTGTTCGTCTTTTCGATTCATTGACGCGAATGCTCTCTTCGCCGTCGAGCAGGTAGCCGTGCAACCTGTTGTTACCCATGCAGCACGTTGCTATTTTTTCGCGACACAACAGCCACGATTTTGACCGTTTCCCCATAAAATACGCGCCAGGTATGGGCGATACTTTCCCAGGAACAGCTGCTCCCTTCTCTGGAGCAGCGCAATGCACAGGAGGTAATCGTCATGTCCGTCACATTTTCCGGCCTGGCCAGCGGCATCGATACGGCCTCGATCATCGAGTCCCTCATCGAGATCGAAAGCGCGCCCATCACTACGATGGAAAACACCCAGACCTATCTGGAAACCAAGCTGGACACCTACACCGAGTTCAATACCCTGCTCGATAGTTTCTATGCCTCGGTCACGGGGCTCAACGATGAAAACGACCTCAACTCCTTCGAAGTGACCAACAACGGCTCGGAGTATTTCACCATCAGCACCACCAGCCTGGCCAACGAAGGCACCTATGCGGTGGAGATCGTCAGTCTGGCCCAGCAGCAAAAGGATGTCGGCACCAATTACATCGTCGACACCGATACCACCGCCTTAAGCGGTTCCCTGGAGATCGGCGGCGAAACTCTCGACTATGACAACGTCACGCTCAGCGACCTCGTCGATCTGCTCAATGAGGGCGACTACGGCGTCACCGCCTCGATCATCGATGACGGCACGGGTGGCGGCTATCGGTTGATGCTGACCGCCGACACCGCAGGCGAGGAAATTGCCATCAGCGGAACCGGCAGCGTCGAACTGGACACGGCGGCCAACGGGCACGCGGTGACGGGCACCAAGGCCCATCTGGTGGTGGATGGGGTCGATTACTACAGTTCCAGCAACACGGTCACCAATGCGATCAAGGGGTCGACCATCACCCTGCTTGCCGTCAGCGACGACAGCGCCGACAACGTCAGCATCGCCTCCGACGCCGAAGAGGTGATCGCCACCCAACTGCAGGCGATGGTCGAGGCCTACAATGCCATCAACACCTACATCGACACCATCTACGCATCCGATTCCACCCTGGCCAATTCGATGAAAACAGTGCAGCGCAGCCTGCGCAACTATCTGACCGGCGGCGATCTGGTCGCCCTGGGGCTTTCCACGGATTGGGAAACCGGAGAATTGAGTTTTGACAGCGATACCTTCAGCGATGCCTATGCCAAGGATTCCGGGAGGGTCACGACCGCCTTGCTGGGAGATGACGACAGCGAGGGCATGATGAACAGATTGGACGAATATTTGACCGAACAGCTCGACGCCACCAGCGGTTTTCTCGTGACCAAGGAAACTTCGATCGAGAAACAGATTTCTGATCTGGACGATCGGATCACCGCCATGGAAACGCGGCTGGAAAAGCGGCAGGAAACCCTGGAAGCCCAGTTTTCCGCCATGGAAACCCTGATCAGCAGTCTCAATTCCCAGGGAGATTATCTGACCAGTTTCTTTGCAAGCTACAACTCCTCCGATTGACCTGCTCGGCATGCCAAGGACTGCTCGCGCCGAGGCGACGCGCTCGCGTTGACCTCGGCTTTTTTTGTTCTCCCGTTCGTGGAACGTGCCGCCGATCCGCGGCTGGTGTGTAACGAAATTTTGCACAGCTTAACGATTACTTTACAGAAAAAGCCGTCATTTCCTCGTATGATGGGCGGAGACGGCAGAGGAACACCGATGAATACTACCCCGCGCGGAGATGCCCCATATCTCATGGATATATCGCCCGCGCCGCTTTGAGGATGGACAGTCATGAAGGTCAACGAACCCCGCCATTCCATTGTGTTTGTCACCATGAACGAATCAGGGGCCCGGCCGCTGATCGATACCTTGCGGCAGGAAGAATTTGCCGTCGAGGTCCGCAACGGAAATCACGAGGCTCTCGATGGGGGGGATCTGCGCGGTGCCGAACTGTTGGTTTTTGACCGAGGCAGGTTCAGCCTGGAAGAGCTGTCAACCTTTCCTCGTGTCAGGTCGGTGTATACCGGGCCGCTGATGCTGCTGATCGAGCAGATCGACGACATGCTTCAGGTACTGCTCTATGAACAGGGGGTTGACGATCTCCTGGTCAAGCCGGTCAATCATCTGCTGATGTTGGCCCGTATCCGCGCCCTGTTTCGCCGCAACGGCCGCCGGCCCACCCCGGAAAACCTGCTGTTCAACGGCCTCGAAATCAACCGTGGCCTGCGCCGGGCCTCCTATCTGGGCGAGGAGATTCCCTTTACCTCCCGGGAATTCGATCTGCTCTGGCACTTGGCGAACAACGCCTGCACCACCCTGGATCGGGACCATCTGTACAAGGCGGTCTTCGGCATCGAATACAATGGCTACGATCGTTCCATCGACATGTATGTCGCCCGCATTCGCTCGAAGATGGCCCCGTATTCCAACCTCGCGACCGTGATCAAGACCGTGCGCGGTACCGGCTACTTGTTTGCCGCCGAGCACTGAATCCCCCTCGGTCCCTTTTTCGGGACGGCGATATTCAGCCAAATGATGATATTTTTGTCGTAACAGTCTAACTAATCGATTTTTCTGCAAAGAGCAGCACTCCGTTGGTCAAGGAGTGCCGCTCTTTTTTTTGCCGTGCCGGCCAGAGGGGATCAACAGGATGTTACATCCGCATCGTTTGGTAACCAACTGTCACGTAATTGGTGGGTAATGTTACGAAATCACAATAAAAAATATAATGTTCTCCAGCCGATACCCTGACAGGGAGATGAGGGCGACACCCGCCAGGGAAGGGCGGCCTTGTCAGATGAATCGTTCTGCACCTCCTGAATTTGGACAGGAACGTTCCAGGAAGGAGCGGCGAGGCATGCACGGACGCGCTCAGGGCCGACAGCAGGTCGGTCACCTTGGCGGAACCCGGCCGCTTGGCGGACAGCCACGAAGGATGTCCGCCAGGGGAACCGGGGCAACGGAGGAACAATGGGACTTTCCAGCGCGCTCTTCACGGCGATCAGCGGCCTGCAAGGCAGTTCGCAGGCCATGACCGTCACCGGCAACAACATCGCCAACAGCAGTACCGTTGGTTTCAAGACCAGCTCAACCGTTTTCTCGGACCTGCTGTCGGCCAACATCGCCAGCTCCAGCGGCAATTCCCAGGTCGGGCGCGGCTCGCAGGTGCAGACCGTCCAGACCAGCTTCAGTCAGGGCGGCTTCGAGTCCACGGAGAGCGCCACCGACATCGCCATCGAGGGCAGCGGCTTCTTCATCGTCGGCGATCCCCTGAGCGACACCAGCCTCTACACCCGCAACGGCAACTTCAGTTTTGACGACGACGGTTATTTGGTGACCGCCGACGGCTATCGGGTACAGGGCTCGACCTATAACGCCAACGGCGTGCTCGCCAGCGGCAATTTGAGCGACATCCAGGTGGATCTGGTGTCGCAGATCAAAGCCAAGCGGACGGAAAACGTCACCCTGCAAACCAATCTCGATTCCAACTCGGAGGTGCTCAATGCCGGTGTGTTCGACAGCACCGCGCCGGAAGACACCTCCAACTACGCCACCACCACCACCGTCTACGACTCATTGGGCACTGCCCATCTGCTCACCTGCTATTTCACCAAGGTCAACGACCAGACGTGGAACTGGAACCTGACCGTGGACGGCGCGGACCTGACCGGCGGCACCAGCGGCGTGCTCGAAATCATCGGCAGTGGCACCCTGGTGTTCGACCAGGACGGCAACCTGTCCACCGGCAGCACCGGCACTACCACCAGCGGCATCCTCACCTGGGCCAACGGCGCCGACCAGACGCAACAGCTCGCCTATGTCTTTGACACCACCCAGTTCGATAGCGATTCCACGGTCTTTTCCCAGGATCAGGATGGCTACGCTTCCGGCGAGGTCACGGATGTCGATATCGCCGCCGACGGCACGGTCAGCGCCGTGTATTCCAACGGCGAGACCATCCCGGTGGCGATGATCGCCCTGGCCACCTTCATTAACAGCGACGGCCTCGATGCGGTGGGCAGCAGTCTGTACCGGGAGACCGGCGAGTCGGGCACGCCGACCATCGGCTACCCCGGCGCCTCCCAGGGGACCCTGATCACCCAGGCGCTGGAACTTTCCAACGTCGATCTGGCCACGGAATTCGTCGATCTGATCACCATCCAGAACGCCTACTCCGCCAATTCCAAGGTCATCACCACCACCAACGAGATGCTGGACGAACTGGTGAACCTGATACGTTAACAAGGGAGCATAAACAATGGATTCTGGGTCATCTTTGAATACATTTCTCCTGGCGCTCAACGATCTGCTGCTCAGGGAACGCCAAGCGATCACCCATCTGCGCATGGCACAGCTTGACGAAATCCAGCAGGAAAAGACCCGGCTGCTCAAGCTGCTCAACCGAATCAAACAGCCTGTTGACCAGGAGAGCACCGAACTCATCGGTCGCATACAGGCCAACAACGAACGCAATCGCAGGCTGCTCGAATCCGGCCTGAAGCTGGTTCGCCGCCTGCAAGACAATGTCTTTCGCCGCCTGGCCCTAACCTATGCGGCCCATGGCCGTTCCCTGCAGATCGGCGCCGGTCCGCGCCTGCTCAGCCGGAGCGTTTAGCCGTGGGCAGCCTGATCACGTCCCTCTACACCGGGGCCAGCGGCATATTCACCAGCCAGACGGCCATCCAGGTCACAGGCAACAACATCACCAATGCCGCCACCGAGGGATACTCGCGGCAGACCGCCCATGTCACCAGTTCGACCCCGTTGACCCAGGGGGGGCTGACCTATGGGACCGGCAGCGCGGTGGATGCCATTGATCGGGCCAACGACGCTTTCATCACCAGGCAATTGATGGCCCAGAGCGCCACCTACGGCCAATACGAGGCGGCCAGCACGCCGCTGGCGGACATCGAGCGGATTCTGGACATCGGCGATACGGGCCTTGCCAGTGCCATCGACAGTTTTTTCGATGCCTGGGAAGAGCTGAGCACCAACCCTTCCGGGGTGGCCGAACGGCAGCAGGTTGTCCAGGAGGCAGCTGATCTGGCATACCACTGCAATCAGATCGCACAACAGCTCGATGAGGTGGTCAGCGGCATCAACACCAGCATCGAATCGGCCATTCCGGACCTCAACGATCAGTTGCGGCAGATCGCCGACCTCAACCAATCGATCATGCGGACCGAACTGGCCGGCGGCGACGCCAACACCCTGCGCGACCAGCGCGACCTGTTGGTGCAGCAGGCGAGTGAAACCTGCGGCGCCGCCGCCTATACCGACGACAACGGCATGGTGTGCCTGCAACTGCAAAACGGCCTGCCGCTGGTGACCGGCAATGTCGCCGCCTCGTTCTCCACCGCCCAGGTCGACGGTCTGACCCAGATCAGCCTGACCAGCGCCGGAACCACGTTCAGTCTCGATGATCAGGACTTCGGCGGCGCATTGAAGGGATGGCTTGAAGTGCGCGACGTCACGCTTCCCGAGCTGCACAGTGACCTCGACCGGCTGGCCTACACCATCGCCACCGATGTCAACGATCTGATTTCGACCATGGGCGGTCTCGATCAGAACGGCAACGCGGCCATTGCCCTGTTTTCCCTGGTCGCTCCCACCAACCCCTTGGCCAATGCCTGGGACGGGGCGGCGGCCTCCATCGCCGCCGCTTTCGACGATCCGACCCTGATCGCCGCCGGCATCACCGGGACCACGGCTGACAACAGCCTTTGCCTGGAAATCGCCGCCCTGCGCGATACCACAAGCATCAACGGCGCGACCTATGCCGAGGAATATGCGCGGATCGCGGCCAATGCCGGCCTGTTGGTGAGCAGCAACGAACAACTGCTCAGCTCCAGTGGCGATCTGCTGGATGCGCTCAACTCCAAACGCGATGCCGTCTCCGGCGTGTCCACCGACGAGGAGATGGTGCTGCTGATTCAGTATCAGGCCGGGTATGAAGCGGCCTCCAACTACATTTCCGTGGTCAAGGAAATGCTCGACACTCTCTTGCGCATGTGAGATTCGCCATGATCATCACCCGAGACGCCACCGCCTATCGCTCCCTACAGACCAATCTGGGCAAAACCTCCACCATCCTTAACGAACTGTATGTCACCTCCTCGACCGGTACGGCGGTGGCCAAGGCTTCGGACAACCCTTCCTCGGTCGGGTCGATCCTCGGCTGCCGTTCGGATATCGTCAAGGGCGAACGTTATGTGGAAAACTGCAAGCATGTCCAGGATAGTCTCGCCAATGCGGAGATCTCCATCGACTCGATCGAGGGCCTGATGACCCGGGCCAAGGAGATCGCCGTGGCCGGAGCCAACGACAGCCTGTCCACCGCGGACAAGGCCACCCTGGCCGACGAGATCAGCCAGCTGTACCAGGAACTGCTCGACCTGGCCAATACCCAGATCTCCGGCAAATACATCTTTGCCGGGTACAACGATCAGACCGTGCCTTTTTCCGGTTCGCCGGTCACCTACAACGGCACCGGCGACCAGCAGATGATCGAGATCAGTCCCGGCACCACGGTGGCCAAGAATATCACCGGCGACGACCTGTTCATGAGTCCGATCAACCTGTTCACCACCCTGGAGGATTTGCAGACCGCGCTGACCAGCGGCAGCAGCGCCGATGTTTCCGCCATGCTGACCCCGCTGGAGGCGGCGGCGGAACAGGTCCGCGCCCAGCAGAGCGCGCTTGGCAACACCAGTGCCCGTATGGACGACATGATCAGTATGCATGAGAATGCGCTCTTGTTGCTCAAGACCACGCTTTCCCGTCACCAGGACGCCGATCTCACCGAAGTGCTTGCCGAAATCGCCAAGATGGAAACCTCGTTGGAAGCCACCATGCAGGTCACGGCCCGGGTTTCGTCGCTCAGTCTGATGGACTACCTGTAATCCCCCCGTTTACCAGGACAGCGTGGTGGATGGTGCCGATTGGCCGGTGCTGTTCCCGGCAGGTTCCCTGGCGCACATCGCGGGCAAAGATGGTGCACGGATCGGTGAATTTCCCAGTCTCACCTTGAAAAAATCAACCGTTGTGCTAGGTTGTGTGTTTTAAACACGACCGGGCCGTTGGCCCCCTGATTGAATTTTTCCCGCGCTATTGCATCATGCCTGCACAGATCATCAGCGGTAGTGAAACCGCCAAGGCCATTCGCGAAGAGATCGCCGCCGAAGTTGCCCGCCTCAAAACCGCCCATGGGCTGGTACCCGGGCTGGTGACCATCCTGGTCGGCGAGGACCCTGCCTCCCAATCCTACGTGGCCGCCAAGAACAAGACCGCCCATGCCTTGGGCATCCATTCCGAGCAGGTGACCCTGCCCGCCGCCACCAGCGAGGCCGAACTGCTGGGCATTGTTGCTGACTACAACCGCAATCCGGCTATCCACGGCATTCTGGTGCAACTGCCCCTGCCGCGCCACATCGACGAGGCCAAGGTGTTGTTCGCCATCGATCCGGACAAGGATGTGGACGGCTTTCACCCGGTCAACGTCGGCAAGATGATGCTCGGCGAACGCTGCTTCCTGCCCTGCACCCCGCATGGCATCCTCGAACTGTTGCAGCGCTCCGGCACCGAAACCTCGGGCGCCGAGGTGGTGGTGGTCGGCCGCTCCAACATCGTCGGCAAGCCGATCGCCAACCTGATGCTGCAGAAGCGGGCCGGCGGCAACGCCACGGTGACCATCTGCCATACCCGCACCCGCGACATGGCCTTCCACACCCGCCGTGCCGACATCCTGATCGTGGCCGCCGGGGTGGCCAAGATGATTAAGGGCGATCAGATCAAGGAGGGCGCGGTAATTATCGATGTCGGCGTCAACCGCATTGGTCAAACGGAGAGCGGCAAGGCCCTCCTCGCCGGTGATGTCGATTTCGATTCGGTGGTCGGCAAGGCCGGCGCCATTACCCCGGTGCCCGGCGGCGTCGGCCCGATGACCATCACCATGCTGATGAAAAACACCCTCCAGGCCGCCAAGCAGGCGGCGGGGATCGAGTAGGCAATCCACGGGGGCGCGGTGCCATGGATGAACAAAAAAAGGTGTGCAACACCTGCGGCGGCAGCGGCGAGATCGGATATTTTCAGGGCGAGAGCCGGTTTTTCATTACCCGCGAGGAATGCCCGGCCTGCTGCGGCGTGGGCTATGTGATCGACGAGGAACCGGCGGCGGGCACCGATGCCCTGGAAAACACGGATGGCGACCATGAAGAATGCTGAAATCAACACCACCGATGTTTGGGAAATGCTTGGGGCGCTGGAAGAGGATCAGCCCTTTCAGGTGCTGGCGCAGCTTTTTGCCCGCTACGAGCAGCGGCGGGAGCTGCATCCGGATGACCCGGAAGCCGCGATCTTTTTCCAGACCTTGCGCACCATCCTCGCCCAGGTCCAATCCTGCAACCTCAACCGGCGCTGAGGTTTTTCCGGACAATGGCTTTGCTTGTTTCGTTTCCACCATCAGGATGTTCCTTATGAGATCTCTTGCTTTTTCCCTGAGTGCAGCCGGAACCGCTGCCTTGATCGTTTTCCTCTCCACTGCCGGCTTGGCCGATGCCAATGCGCTGGACGAATGCGTGCAGAGCAAGCTGGCCACGGCCGATGACAGTGTCACCGTCGGCGACCTGCGTCGGCAGTGTCTGCAAAACGCGGTCGGTGTCGAGCGCGGCCTCCCCGACCGCAAAGGCGCGGTGGAACAGCGGCTGGAAGCGGAAAAGAAGAACGTGCTCCGGCCGTTCAGCATCATGCCACACCGGCCCAATTACATCCTGCCGGGAGCGTGGAATTCAAAGGGCTACAATGCCGAGCACCATCGCAAGGCCAACGGCGACAGCACCTATGATTTCGATTCGGTGGAAGCCCAGTTCCAGATCAGCATCAAGACGCCGCTGGTGGTGGGACTGTTCGACGATTCCACCGACATCTTTGCCGCCTACACCAACCACAGCTTCTGGCAGGTCTACAACGACGACATTTCCGCGGCCTTCCGCGAAACCAACCACGAGCCGGAGATTTGGGTGCAGTTCAACCCCCGCTGGGAACTACTGGGCATCGTCAATGCCAGCAATTCGTTTGGCATCAACCACCAATCCAACGGCCAGAGCAGCGCCCTGTCGCGCAGTTGGAACCGGCTGTTCGCCTCCCTGGTGTTTGAATACGGCAACCTCGGGTTCATCGCCACCCCCTGGTACCGCATCCCGGAGAGCGAAGGCGACGACGACAACCCGGATATCACCAAGTACATGGGACATTACGAACTCGGCGCCACCTACAAGTGGGACGACCACACCTTCAGCCTGATGACCCGCAACGCCCTGGAGTCCAACTACCACCGCGGTTCGTTCCAGTTCAGCTGGAGTTTTCCCATGGGCGATTGGCCCTTCCTGCGCGGCTATGTGCAGTATTACAACGGCTATGGCGAAAGCCTGGTCGATTATGACCAGTATGTCAACCGGGTGGGCGTCGGGCTGTCACTGACCGACTGGCTGTGAGGTTGCAAACCGTCTAGCCGACCTCGTCGGACTTCCTGCGGCCTGCGAACGGCAGTGATGGAGGGAGGGGAAAGACGTGTATGGAAACGGTTGGATGGGTAATACGTATACTGTCCCTGTAATTTTCCTACTGTCCCTGTAATTTTCCCAGCTGGTGACGATCCTCTGGGTGCGCCAACGCATCAGCGGGGCATCAGCGCGAACACACCCCAGCCCAGGTATTCACGCGTGTAAGCGGCGTAGCGCTCGGGTTCCGAGGTCAGTTGGGCTCGAACCTCCTGGGCTAACTCGTCGTCTGGGTTGGCTTCAAGCCATCGGCGCATGGTGAGCCATTTGGCCGCCTCGTATCTGTCCCAACCGTCCTGGTCAGCCAGAACCATTTCAACGACGTCGTAGCCAAGGTGGCCGAAAGACGCGAGCAGTTCCGGAAGCAGGAGAAAGTCGGAGATTGCGCCAGCAAGACAGCCCTTGGCAACATCGTCCGTCGGCGGTACCTGCCGCCAGTAGGGCTCGCCGATAAGGATGATTCCTCCGGTGCGCAGGCTCCGCTGCAGCAGCTCGATGGTACCAGCGACTCCCCCGCCGATCCACGTGGCACCGACACAAGCGGCCAAATCGACCTTCTCGTCAGCGACATAGCCGGCAGCATCGCCATGGATGAACGTGACTTGATCGGCGACGCCGAGTTCTAGAGCACGGTGTTTCGCGTGCTCGGTGAACAAGTGGCTCATGTCGATACCGGTGCCGATGATGCCGCGATCGCGTGCCCAGGTGCACAGCATCTCCCCTGAACCGCTGCCGAGGTCGAGCACTCGGGCCCCCGATTCCAGACGCAACGCCGCGCCGAGAGTGGCGAGTTTTTCGGGTGTGATCGGGTTGTGGATGCGGTGAGCACTTTCAGTGATGTTGAATATCCGTGGGATGTCCATTGTGAAATATTTCCTTCCAAATGTGAATAGATTTGGTCAAGGGCTTAACGTCCGGCCACCGGACTCGCGTCGTTTGCGGGGTCCGGATGGAGATAGTTATTATAAATGTATTTTTTCTTTTTCCCAGAGGACCATAAAGGCATTTCAGTGCGCCCCCGCATCCCAGGTGGTGTGGGGATGGTAGAAGAGAAACCCGCCCTTACCCGATTATGCATTACCTGTCGAGATGTTCGCGAATTTTTTTAGATATGAAGATCGCATCGCATTGATTCCATTGCATGCTTCTTAAACCAGACTCATCAGGATCATAGATCCCAATTTTTATCTGCTCCAAGGAGTACAATGTGTAACCATATTCTTCAAGATGTCGCCATAGTTCCCATAATAACGGTTGGTCCTTGTATTTTTTTACAAATACAGCTTCGACAAGGATCACTTTTACCAAGCCGGAACTAAGCAGATTCTTTGCTCCTATAAGTGCAGAGAGTTCAGCACCCTGAAGGTCTAATTTCAACAAATCCAGAGCCGTTATCCCTCTACATGCACATTCTTCATCAAGGGTAACAACATCAACAAAAGTTCCCCCTTCAAGAACGGCATCTTTGGGAAAATATTGCTTTGATTTTGCTTCTGGCCTTTGTAGCAGAGAATTTGTAGACGAATATGGCCCTCTAAAAAATTCAGCTGTTCCCTTTTCAGACCCTATCGCTGCATTCACAATTTCAACATTCGAAATAGAGTCCAAATTCATTTTTGCTTTAGCGAAAGAGTCTCTATCCGGTTCAAATGACAAAATATTAGATGGTTGTAAACTGGTTATTATTTCACGAGAAAAATGCCCGTGATGACAGCCACCATCAATCACCCAAGAGTCGGAGTATGGATTAGGACAAAGGTCGATAAGTTGCTTTATTAAATCCAATAATATCATTTGTTCACACATCTTTAATTGACTTGAAAAGAATATCTATCTACTAAACTGCACTCCGTGAAATGGCTGTAATTCATGACAGTCACCTCATCGATTGGGTAAAAACGTCCGAATATTTCTTGATGCAACGGATTATTGACTCTCTTTGGCTGCAAGATGGGGCGCACCAGAGGAACCGGTCGTGGCCGTGAGAGGATAATGTCGAACCGCAAACTGCCGCAGGCAGCAACGCAACGATCACCGCTTCCGCCGCTGCAAATTGTACTTCTTCATCTTGTACTGCAGCAGGCTCTTGGTGATGCCCAACTGCTCGGCGGCCCGGGCTTGAACATAAAAATTGTCGTCCAGGGCCTTGCGCACCAGCTTCTCCTCGATGCCGTTGAGCACCTCGGCCAGGCTCAGGTTGTCCGGAATGAACTGATTGATTTCCAGGGTGTTGCTCCATTCGTGGGCCGTGGTCAGTTCGCTTGAATCAGGTTGAACGTCGCCGGCCTCGATCTTGTCGCCGTTGCAGAGGATGGCGGCCCGCTCGATGGTGTTCTCCAATTCGCGCACGTTGCCTTCCCACGGCAGACTGACCAACAGCCGCAGAGCCTCGGGCGAGATGTCGAGGTTCCTTCCCAGGTTGCGGCTGTTTTTTTCGATAAAATGGGTCACCAGGGCTGGAATGTCGTCGACCCGTTCGCGCAGGGGGGCGAGGTGGATGTGGATGACGTTGAGCCGGTAGTAGAGATCCTCGCGGAAATGCCCCTTGTCGACCTCGTCCTTGAGGTCCTTGTTGGTGGCCGCCAGGATGCGCACGTCGACATGCTGGGTGACCGAACCGCCCACCCGCTCGAAGCTCTTGTCCTGCAAGACCCGCAGCAGTTTGGCCTGCAACGGCTGCGGCATCTCGCCGATTTCATCCAAGAACAGGGTGCCGGTGTCGGCCAGCTCGAACCGCCCCTTGCGCATGACCACCGCGTCGGTGAAGGCCCCTTTCTCGTGACCGAACAGCTCACTTTCCAGCAGATGCTCGGACAGGGCCGCGCAGTTGACCGAGATGAAGGGCGCGTCCTTGCGCGGACTGAGGTTGTGGATGGCCCGGGCCACCAGCTCCTTGCCGGTGCCCGACTCGCCGGTGATCAGCACCGAGGAAGGCGTGGGCGCCACCTTTTCGATCAGCTGGTAGACGGCGCGCATCGACGGGCTCTTGCCGATCATGCCGCCGAATCCGGAGCGCGGCGTGGCCTCGGCGCGCAGCCGCCGAATCTCGCGGATCAGGCCGTAGTGCTCGATCGCCTTGGTGACGCTGGCCAGCAGTTGGGTATTGGAAAAAGGTTTGGCCAGGTAGGTGAAGGCCCCGAGCCGCATGGCCTCAACCGCCTTTTCCACCTCGGCATAGGCGGTGATGAGAATCACCGGCAGTTCGCGGTTGTACTCCTTGATCTTGCCCAGGAATTCGATCCCGTCCATGCCCGGCATCTTCATGTCGGACAGCACCAGGTCGAGGTCGGTGCTGTAAACAATGGGCAGACCGGCCAGGCCGCTGTCGGCGGTGAAGACCTCGTAGCCCTCATCCTTGAGCAGTTCAGAGAGAACGATCTGATAGTTGGGTTCGTCGTCAACGACTAAAATGGTATGCATGGCGGTTCACTTCAGGAAAGAGATGAGCGTTTTTGCTTGTCGATGCGGGCAATGACCGCCTCCAGCAGGGCGCAGGGCGGGCAGAAGCCGTTGGCCCGGTTGGCCAGGCGATGGGCGGGACGGGTCATGCCGTGGAAATCGCTGCCCCCGGTGGCCAGCAGTTCCAGTTCTGCGGCGAGGGTCTTGAGTTTCTTCATCGTTTTACGAGTGTGGGTCGGATAGTAGATTTCGATGCCGTCGAGCCCGCGCAAGGCGAGCTCGCGGATCAGGGGCGGTTGCAGCCGCATCTCCGAATCCAATTGGCCGGGATGGGCCAGCACCGCCACGCCGCCCACCCGATGGATCATGTCGATGGCCTCGGTGGCGGAGTAGCTGAAACGGCCTTCCCAGGCCGGTTTGTTGCGGCCGAGATAGAGGCGGAAGGCGGCTTCGAAACTGTCGACCACCCCCTTGGCCACCAGCAGGCGGGCGATGTGGGGGCGGCCGGTCTGGCCGCAGCGGGAAATTTCCTGGATTTCCTCGGCGGTGATGTCGATGCCGAGGCCGCGCAGCTTGTCGAGGATGATGGCGTTGCGCCGTTCCCGGCCTTGTTGCAGGGGCAGCAGCCAGCGATGCAGCTGGGGATCGTCGGCGTCGATGCCATAGCCGAGAATGTGCAGGGTGTGTTGGCGCAGGGTGGTGCTGATCTCCACCCCGGTGAGGACACTCAGCCCGGCTTGCTCGCCCAGACGCTTGACCTCGGCCACTCCCTCGACCGTATCGTGGTCGGTGAGAGCCAGCCCCGAAATCCCATTGGCCACGGCCAATTCGATCAGCTCGGCCGGTGTGGAACTGCCATCGGAATAGACGGAATGGGTATGGAGATCGATGCACATACTGTCAAGACCAAGGTCGGTGTCTGCGCTCGCGGAGGATGAAAGAGGGGCGCCGGGTATGTGGGCAATGTACTCATGGCCCCGCCTTTGCGCAATAAGCAAATGAAATCGCCGGAAAAGCACGCTTGTCAACCGTGCGCGGCCGTCTTATTGTTGGCAGAAAACAACTGCGGAGAACCCCATGCCAGGACGACAACTGCGAATCGACGAATACCGCATCGAACAAGAACCCTATTATCTGCCCACCGGCGACGAGCTGGCCATTGCCGACGCCGCCTATCACGACGGCTCGCCGCTGTTGCTCAAAGGCCCCACTGGCTGCGGTAAGACCCGTTTCATGCAGTACCTGGCCTGGCGGCTGCAACGGCCGCTGGTGACGGTCTCCTGTCACGACGACCTCTCCACCTCCGACCTGGTCGGCCGCTATCTGATCCGGGCCGGCGAGGCGGTGTGGACCGACGGTCCGCTGACTATGGCCGTCCGGGCCGGGGCCATCTGCTATCTAGACGAGATTGTCGAGGCGCGCAAGGACACCACCGTGGTCATTCATCCCTTGGCCGACGACCGGCGGCAACTGCCGATCGAAAAACGCGGCGAACTGCTGACCGCGCCGGCCGAATTCATGCTGGCGGTCTCCTACAACCCCGGTTACCAGAGCGTGCTCAAGGACCTCAAGGCCTCGACCCGCCAGCGATTCATTGCCCTGTCCTTCGATTATCCCGATCCCGAGCGGGAGATGGAGATTGTCTGCCGGGAAGGGCGGCTGGGGATGGAGATCGCCAAGCCACTGGTCAAGCTGGCCGCCATGACCCGCGGCCTCAAGGATTCGGGGCTGGCCGAGGGCGCCTCGACCCGGCTCTTGATTCAGACCGGCAAGCTGATCGGCCGGGGCATCCCCATCAAGACCGCCTGCCGCGCCGCCATCAGCGAGGCCCTGACCGACGACCGTGAACTGCTGGCGGCCATGGACGAGATGATCAGTTCGTTGTTCTGAAAGCGATGGATCTGGAAACGCTCAAGGAAAAATTCTACCGCATGGTGGCCCCCAGCCTACCCAACGAGTGGGACGTGGAGGAGGCGCTCAGCGGACTGGCCACCGACGAAGCGGAATATGTGGAGGATATTTTCGCGCAGATTCCCGCCATCTGGCCGGTGTCGCATTCGCTCTGCTTTGCCTATTTGTCCGCCGCTGGCCCGGCGTTGTGCTGCCTGAAGGCGGATGAGTTGTCAATATGGGTCCACACCCTGCTCGATCGGTACGAGACCGAGGGGCTGCGAGGGGCGCAACAGTTCATGGAGAACGTGGAGCAGCACTTTGTCTGCCACCGCCGGGGCGAGGGCAGTTTGCGGCTGATCGACGTCCGCCCCCGGTTGCAACCCTATGTCAACGGCTTGGCCGGACGCGAATTGCCCCTGATCGGCGCGGCCGATGCCTCCACCGACGCCGAATCCATCTATCTGCCCAGCGAGGTCGGTCTGTTTGCCGAGCATGGGGAAAATTTCCTGCTCTACAAACTGATGGCCAGCTTCCAGTGGGCCAGTCTCCAGGCCGGCACCTATGCGGCCCCCCAGCATCTGCCGTTGCGCAAGAAAGGAGCGCATCCGCTCGACTGTTTTTTTTCCGAGTTCAGCCAGCCCGCCAATGCGCGCTGCCTCTATCATTTCTTTGAAACCGGGCGGCTGTTGGCTTTCCTGCGCCAGGAGCTGCCGGGATTGATGCGCGAGGCAGGACCGCTGCTGGCCCGGCTACCGATGGCTGCCGACGAGGCCGGCACCCCCAATCTGCTTGAGCGGCTGCAACTGGAGTTTCTCCGCGGTATCCGCACCGAGCCGGGCCGGTTGCCGGTGGATGATCGGGCCATGGCCCTGCTCAAGGGGTGCGAGCAGCACACGGCCGACAACGTGGCCAGCTTGGAAGCGGTTCGTGAACTGATGCCGCTACTGGCCCCGGACGACAACTTCGACCAGACCAGCCCGTTGATTTTTCAGGGTACCCTGCGGTTGCAGGAGATGCGCAATCTGGGGTTGAAACAGAAGATGGACAAGGAATTGCGGATGATGCAGAGCGTGCACGTCCAGCTGCCGCAGGGAAAGAACAAGACCGCCGCCGACGAGCACAATCCCGACGGCACCTCGGGCCAGCAGGGACAGGACATTGCCCTGATCATGGACGTGGAAAACTCCTGGGAACAGTTGAGCCCGTTCATCCAGTCCCAGATGCAGCCGTTCGACATCAGCGAAGCGGTTCAGGAAAGCAGCCGACAGGATCAGCAACATCAGACCCCCACCAGAACCAGTGAACAGGGAAACAGCGCCAGCGAAGGCCAGCCGGGCAAGGTGTTCACCCTCGGTCGTCAGGGGGGCGGGGCGGGCGGGCAGGAGAGCGTCGAACCGGTGGTGTATGACGAATGGGATTACCGCCGCAAGGGGTTTCGCAAGAACTGGTGCGTGGTCCTGGAACGGGAGCTTCAGCCGGTGCGCAACGATTTCATCGAGCACACCCTCAAGCAGTACCGGGGGCAGATTCGCCGTCTGCGCCATCAGTTCGAGTTGCTGCAGACCAGCGAACGGTTCGTCCGCAGGCAGCGGGAGGGCAACGACATCGATCTTGACGCCCTGGTCGAATCCCTGGCCGACAACGCCGCCGGCCGGCCGCCATCGGACCGGGTGTTCATCCGCCTGGCCCGGGATCAGCGCGATATCGCGGTCACCTTTCTGGTCGACATGTCCAACTCCACCAGCGGTTGGGTCGGCCAATCGATCAAGGAGGCCCTGGTGCTGATCTGCGAAGCCATGGAGGTCCTCAACGACCGCTACGCCATCTACGGTTTTTCCGGCATGCGGCGGCTGCGCTGTGAGATTTTTCCGGTCAAACGCATGGAGGAGCGCTACTCCCAAGGAGTGCGACAACGGATCAGCGCCATCGGTCCCCGCGAGTACACCCGCATGGCCCCGGCCATTCGCCACATGACCTCGATGTTTGCCGGAGTGGAGGCCAAGATCCGCCTGCTGATCGTGCTCTCCGACGGCAAGCCCGAGGATTATGACGACTACAAGGGCGACTACGCCATCGAGGACACCCGCCACGCCCTGCTTGAAGCCAAGGCAAAGGGCATTCATCCCTTCTGCATCACCATCGACCGTCAGGCCCACGAGTACATGAACCACATGTACGGCGAGGTCAACTACATCTTCATCGACAAGGTCAACCAACTGCCGGCACGGATGCCGGAAATCTATCGCGCCCTCACCAGCTGACCGGCCGATGGGGCCGAATGAATCCGCGCCATTGTCCTCGGTGTGTCCGCTTTTTGCTTGAAGCGGCGTGGCCCATGCGGTTTAACCAGAAGCTGGTCGGTTCGTGCATACTTTTCTGTTCATGGGGTGAGGCCATGCAACGGTCATTCGGTTCGCTTTTGGTTGTTTTTTTTCTGGTCACCGTTGGTTGGGCGCAAACCGGCGAGCCGGAGGCCGTGATCCGGCAACTCAAGGCCCAGGCCTACCGCGCCTACTACGGTATCGGCCGGCCGGTCGATCTGGCCCGCTCCCTGGGGTTGTATCGGCAGGCGGCGGAGCGCGGCGATGCCGAGGCCCAGTTTGTCTATGGCGGCATGCTCTATCAGGGACAGGGAACCGATCCGGACAAGCGCGGCGGCTTCAAGTGGCTGCTCGCGGCGGCCGAGCAGGGCAAGGTCTCGCCGGAGTCGCTGGCCATTATCGGTGCCATGTATCTGCGTGGCAGCACGGTGCCGCAGAATTACCTTGAAGCGAAAAAATGGTTGACCAATGCGGCCGCGCAGGGCAACCGGGCGGCGCAGAACGACTTGGCCTACCTGTATTACAACGGTTTGGGCGGTGATCGCGACTATCAAAAAGCGCTTGAACTGTACGAGCAGGCGGCCCAGCAGGGAGACACCATGGCCCAGGCCAACGTCGGGCTGATGTACGCGACAGGCACCGGCACCGCCACCGATAGGGCAAGGGGGTATGCCTGGTATTCGCTGGCCGCCAGCCGGGGTAACACCGTTGCCGCCATCAATCGCAACAACCTGATGATGGAGATGTCCTGGGAAGAACTGAACCGGGCCCAAGCCCTCTCTCTGGAATTGTATCGGCAGGTAGAAAAGATGGCGGCACCGAAAATGATTGCCCCCGAACCTCAGGAGTGAGGGGCATCGTGGTCGGTTGCCGCACTGTGACGCGCGAGCAGGGCGAGCATTTCCTCGGTGCTGTCGCAGGCATAGAGGGCATGGCGGAGGGTGGCCGCGCCGGCAAGGCCGGAGAGAAACTTGGCGGTGTGATTTTTCACCTTGAACAGCACTTTGTCCAGGGGCAGAAACTGTTCAGCCAATTGGAGATAGCGTTCAATCACCGGCAACCGGTTTGCCAGGGTCGCCGGCCTGCCCGACGGCGAGAACAGCCAGGGGTTGCCGAGCGCACCCCGTCCCACCATCACTCCGTCGCACCCGGTTTCGGCCATCATCTCCAGTGCATCGGCACGGGTAAGGATGTCGCCGTTGCCAATCACCGGAATTGACACCGCATCCTTCACCGCCCGGATGACCCGTCGGTCGGCGCGGCCGCCGAACCCCTGCACCCAGGTGCGGCCATGAATGGTGACCGCCGAGGCGCCGGCCGCTTCGGCCATGGCGGCAAACTGCGGGGCGTTAACGCTCTCCCCGGTCCAGCCGCTGCGGAATTTGACCGTCACCGGCAGGGAGGTCTGGGCGCACACCGCCCGAATAATGGCCTCGGCCCGCTGGGGGTCTTTCATCAGCGCCGCCCCGCAGCCCTTCTTGATTACCTTGCGCACCGGACAGCCCATGTTGATATCGATCAGATCCACCGGTCCGGAGGAGACCATGGCCGTCGCCCTGGCCATCAATTCCGGTTCACTGCCGAACAACTGGACGGCGAAGGGTCGCTCTTCCGGAACCGTTCGCAGCAGTTCTAGCGTATTCTTCTGCTCGTACACTAGGCCGTGGCAACTGATCATCTCGGAAAAGCACAGGGCCGCGCCGTTTTCCCGACACAACAGGCGGAAGGGCAGATCGGTATAGCCGGCCAAGGGAGCCAGCACCAACGAGTTGCCCAGATGCAGGGAGCCGATGGTGAGGGGGGGCAGGGCGGTTGTCAGGGTATGGTCCATACAATGAAAAGGAAAGAAAAAGGCGCCGCAGACTGCTCCGTGGCGCCTTGATCAACCGTTGGGGTTACGTTCACTTGGGCGGTGGCGATTGAGCCTGTTGTTTGCGGATTTTATTGAGGGTTCCCAGGTAGATGTTTTCCGACATGTCCTCGATGATGGTGGCCAGGGCTTGGTCATCGGCGGCGCTGGTCGCCGTTTGCACCGTATAATCGGCAGTGTAAAGCTTGCGGGGCACTTCCCAGATGATCTTGCCTGATTGGACATCCTTGAGGGCATAACGAACCGTGAGGTTCACCTTGGTACCGGTGGCGTCGGAAACACTGTTCCAGGAAACGGTGGGCAGATCGATGGACAGAATCTCTCCCGCCAGGATAAAATCGGCACCGCTCTTTTCCTTGGACAGGTCGACCGATTGGGACTTTTGAAACCAACGGGACAGGGACTGATAAATCTTCATGTCCAGGTTCAGTTTATTGGTCCGGTTTTTCCAGGCGGGCATGTAGATGACCTTGTGCCCGCCTTCATAGACATGGGGAAAATAATAGCCGCAGCCACTGAGCAGCAGCAGGCAGAGCAAGATGATCCCCCATTGGATCGATGGCAAGTTTCGCATGGCATTCCTTCCTTCAAGTCGGCGATCAGAGGCCGGGACCAGGATCGGCGGCGAGCATGGCGTGAATGGATTACAGGACAATATTCACCAATTTCTTTTGCACTACGATCACCTTTTTCGGTGATTTGTCGTCGAGCAGCTTGGCGATTTTTTCCTCGGACAAGGCCTGCTGCCGCAGGGTTTGGTCGTCGATATCGGCGGGGACCTGTAGTTTGGCCCGCACCTTGCCGTTGACCTGGACGACGATGGTAATCTCATCTTCCTTGGCCGCCTCGATATTGAAGGCAGGCCAGGAGGTGTGATGGAGCTGCCGGGTATGGCCCGAGATCGCCCACAATTCCTCGCAGAAGTGGGGGACCATGGGAAAGAGCAGGGTAAGGATGGTTTCCAGGGTTTCCCGCTGCACTGCCGGGTCGATGGGCTCGTCGGTCTGGGTGGTGGCCAGGTTGACCAGTTCCATGACTCCGGAGATGGCGGTATTGAAGTGAAAATTGCTCTCGATGCTTTCGGTCACCCGCCGAATGGTTTGGTGGGTTTTACGATACAGCGCCCGAGACGGTTCGTTGAGGGCGGTGAGATCGACAGCGGCCGGCTGTTGGAAGCAGGAAAGATTCTGCACCACCAGCCGGTAGACTCGGTTGAGGAAGCGCGAGGCGCCTTCCACGCCCTGGGCGTTCCATTCCAGATCCCGTTCCGGCGGTGCGGCAAACAACGAGAACAGACGGACCGTATCGGCACCATACTGTTGGATCAGCTCGTTGGGATCGACCACGTTGCCTTTGGATTTGGACATCTTGGCGCCATCCTTGATCACCATGCCCTGGGTGAGCAGGTTGGTGAAGGGCTCATCCACACTCAGGTAGCCGAGATCGCGCAGCATCTTGGTGAAGAAACGGGCATAGAGCAGATGGAGGATGGCATGCTCCACCCCGCCGATGTACTGATCCACCGGCAGCCAGTAGGCGGCGGCCTCTCTGTCGATGGGCGCGGTGTCGAGTCCTGGATTGGTGTAGCGGGCAAAGTACCAGGAAGACTCGACAAAAGTGTCGAGGGTATCGGTTTCCCGGCGGGCGGGTTTGCCACAGCGCGGACAGGCGGTGGCGATGAACGCTTCTTGCTGATGAAGCGGGCTGTGGCTGCCCTTGGGCTCGCCAGCACCGGGGAGGAGGATGGGCAGGTCCGATTCGGGCACCGGCACGATGCCGCAGCTGTCGCAGTGGATCACCGGGATGGGCGCTCCCCAGTAGCGCTGGCGGGAAATACCCCAATCGCGCAACCGGTAGGTGACATGCGGTCGTCCGAATCCGGCCTGGTGGGCATGGTCGATGATCGCCTGTTGCGCGGAAAGGGAATCCATGCCAGTGAAGGCACCGGAGGCAACCAGCATGCCCGGACCCTCCGACGCGGCGGTCATGGTGACCGGATCCAGGGAATCGCCTTCGGGTTGCACCACCACCCGGATCGGCAGGTCGTACTTGCGGGCAAATTCAAAATCACGCTGATCATGGGCGGGAACAGCCATGACCGCGCCGGTGCCGTACTCCATGAGCACGAAGTTGGCGGCGTAGATCGGCACTCGCTCGCCGGTAAAAGGATTGGTGCAGTAGCTGCCGGTGAATACCCCCCGCTTTTCCACCTCCTGGTCCAGGCTGGCCCGCTGCTTGGCCACCATGGTCTCCTCGATGAAGGTTCGTACCTGCGCTTCCTGAGACTTGCCGGCGGTCAGGGTCTTGAGCAGGGGATGCTCCACCGCCAGGGACATGAAGGTAACGCCAAAAATGGTGTCCGGCCGGGTGGTGAAGATGGTGATCGTCTGGTCAGTCCCTTCCACCTTGAAGTCGCAGGCCAGGCCAGTGCTTTTGCCGATCCAGTTGCGCTGCATGGTGACCACTTTCTCCGGCCAGCCGCCGAGTTTATCGAGATCGGCCAGCAATTCCTCGGCATAATCAGTGATCTTGAAAAACCAACCGTGCATGGTCTTGGGCAGGACCGGCTGGTCGCAACGCCAGCAGGTGCCGTCAATCACCTGCTCACGGGCAAGCACGGTCTGGCAGTCGTCGCACCAGTTGACCGTGGTCTCCTTGCGATAAATCAGGCCGCGTTCGAGCATCTTGAGAAACAGCTGCTGTTCCCAGCGGTAGTATTCTGGCCCGCAGGTGGCCAGTTCCCGGTCCCAATCATAGCTTAAGCCCATGGCCTTGAGCTGACCGCGCATGTAGTCGATGTTCTCATAGGTCCAGGAGGCTGGGTGGATGCCCCGTTTCATGGCCGCATTCTCCGCCGGCAGGCCGAAGGCATCCCACCCCATGGGATGGAGGACGTTGAACCCCTGCATCCGTTTGTAACGGGCGATGACATCGCCGATGGAATAGTTGCGCACATGCCCCATGTGAATCCGGCCGGACGGGTAGGGGAACATCTCCAGGACATAGTATTTGGGCCGTCCCGGTTGATGGCTGACTTTGTTGGTCGTTTCCTGTTCCCAGCGTTGCTGCCATCGCTGCTCGATGGCCTTGAAATCGTACTTGTCGTTGATCTGCATGACGGGCTGTGCGAATGTTGAGATGGTTGAAGGTCGGTATCGAATCAGGTGAAATCGAATTCAGCGGCCATACCGGGTTCCGGCTGGTAATGGGAACCGGGTAGGCGGCTGGTGTAATTTTCAAAAGTGGTGTACTCGCCAAGAAAGGTGAGCTTGATCATGCCGGTCGGTCCGTTGCGTTGCTTGCCGACAATGATTTCCGCCAATCCCCGATTGGGATTGTCCTCGGCTCGGTTGTAGACCTCGTCGCGGTAGATGAACATGATCACGTCCGCATCCTGCTCGATGGCACCCGATTCGCGCAGGTCGGCGAGCTGGGGCCGCTTGTCGGTACGGTTTTCCAGGCTGCGGTTGAGCTGGGACAAGGCCAGCACGGGTACATCCAGTTCCTTGGCCATGGCTTTGAGCGAGCGGGAGATTTCCGAGATCTCCTGGGCCCGGTTCTCCGAGTTGCTCTTGCCTTGCATCAGCTGGAGATAGTCGACCACGATCAGGCCGAGATCGTGCTCGGATTTCAGCCGTCGCGCTTTGGCCCGCATTTCGAGCACTGTCAGGCCGGGGGTGTCATCGATGTAGATCGGCGCATCGGCCAGCATCCCGGTGGCCCGGGTCAGTTTGGGCCAGTCATTGTCGTGGAGCTTGCCGGTGCGAATCCGCTGGGAATCGATGCGGCCAACCGAGCAGAGCATGCGCAGCGCCAGGGATTCCATGGACATTTCCAGGCTGAACACCGCCACCGCCACCTTGCCGATCAGGGCCGCGTGCTGGACGATGTTCATCGCCAAGGCGGTCTTGCCCATGGAGGGACGGGCCGCGAGAATGATCAATTCCGCGGGTTGCAGACCGGCAGTCATGCGGTCGAGTTCATCATAGCCGGTGGCCACGCCGGTGATGTGTTCCTGTTTGTCGAACAATCTCGTGATCCGTTCAAAGGCACGGGGCACGATGGTGCCCATGGGCTGAAACCCTTGGCCCTTGTTAGAATGAGCAATTTCGAAGATGGTTTTTTCAGCCTGATCAACCAGGGTTTCAATATCATCCTGGGCGTCATAGCAACGGGCGGCCACCTCGGAGGTGGTTTGGATCAGTTTGCGGAGGATGGATTTCTTGCGAATAATCTGGGCATGGTGGACCAGCGTTCCGGAAAAGGGAATGATATCGGTGAGCGAGGCCAGATAGGCGGCACCGCCGACCTCTTCCAGTTTATTCTGATCGCCGAGCAGGCCGGTGACGGTGATCAGGTCATGCGGCTCCCGTTTTTCGAAAAGGGTGCGCATTGCCGCATAAATGGTCTTGTGGGCGTCCCGATAGAAGTCCTCCGGTTCCAGCACCTCGACAATCTTCAGCAAGGCTTTGTCCTGCAGTAGAATCGTTCCCAGTACCGCTTGTTCGGCCTCGATGTTTTGCGGAGGAAGAACCCGGGGAGATGGCATGGTTGAAGGAACTAGGTGCTGCATAGGTTGATTGCGGGGCCGAAGAAAGGAAAATTTGTGCGCGAGCGCAACTATACCGTCACCGCCAGGGAATGGCACGTTGAAAATAGAACTGCCTTTCCTGCGAGCAGAAAAGGCAGTTACGGCACACCAACGGCATAAGTAGTTCCATCTGCCCCTGTTCCAGGGGAGAGGAGAGCTTGTGCCGGGCCGGGGACGGAGGACGATGTCCCCGCTCCCTAGCGAAGAAAGACGGACGTTATCGGGTCGGGCTCACGCCTCGCCGGGTGTTTCCGCGACAACCTGCACAAGCACGTTGGCGGATGTCTGATAACCGGTTTTGATGGTGATGGTGTATTCGCCAATGGCCTTGATAGCATCCGGAAGAACAATGTTCTTTTTGTCAACCGTTACCCCGGCCGCTTGTAAGCTGACGGCAATATCGTTGCCAGTAACGGAACCAAACAGACGATTTTCATCGCCGACGCGTTTGGCGATGATCACCACCTTCCCCTCGAGCTGCGCAGCCAGGCCTTCTGCCTGCTTCTTCTGCTCGGCCAACCGGGCGGCAATCGCCTGTTTTTCCTTTTCCAAGCGAGCCAGCGATTCCTTACTGACCAGAACTGCTTTCTGTTTAGGGATAAGGAAATTGCGGGCGTACCCAGGACGCACTTTAACGATTTCGCCTTCCTGGCCCAACGTTTCGATTGTTTCTTTTAATATGATTTCCATGAATAAGACCCTCTTCGTTATATCGTCTATATATCAATTAGCACCGATGAGGTGTCAGGCATGCCGCAAGTAAAACCATGCATAACGCACCTGATTCATCGCTCGTCCGATTTTTGCCTCATGTTGAACCAAACATCACTTAAGCCGAGCACGGCAAGAAAAACCACGCTGTAGCTTTGGATGAGCAAAACAAAATAAAGAATGATTCGAACCAGCACCGGAACATTCCACCGTTCAAACAAGGCGATCACCACAGCTAAGCCTTGAAAGAAATAGAGTAGGCCGGAAACAAGAAGCAGACAGCCTCCTCCATACTGTATTGGACCGTGCCCGACGATCAGCAGGGAAACGGCGACGATGGGTAGCCATATCAGCTGGTCCGGCAGTTTCCAGGAGGAATATCGTCCCCAAGGCAGACTCCCGTTATTTTGACGCCCTGCCAGAACGTTGGCGATGACCAGATTGACCCACACTGTGAAAATGGTCATCGAGGCCAGCAGTCCGGGAAGCAGCTTGGGGGTGATGGCCCGCAAATTGTTCGTGATCTGCTGCAGGTTGTATATCACCTCCGGAGATAATCCGGCCTCCTTGGAGCTGTACACTTCAAGGGTTTGTTGGAACCCAAAATCAAGTACCTTCAACAGATTGACGTAGGGATTGAAGCCGGCGGTGACACCATACAGTCCCCAAAAAAACAACCAAGTCAGACTGAGAATGGCTACTCCCTTGCCGCCGCTGGTCGCCACGGATTCCCTTTTATCAGCACTGTGATAAAGGGTATAGCCCAAGGGCACCATCGTCAGCGAAAAGAAGAAAAGTTCGACCCGCTGCAGCAACAGAGCCCCTAATCCCGCCAAAAGGAGACTAACCCATATAAGGGCGGCTCCGGCTTGACGCCCGTTGGTGGTCAGGGCGAAGAAGACAGGGACAGCCAGCAATCCGTGCAGCCAACTGAAAAGTTGCGGATTGAGCACGGGCAAAAAAAACAGGGTGCCAAGAAACAGGAGCTGGCCGGGTCTGAAAGGCACCTTCATCCACCCAGGCCCGGTGTTGATCATTCCGTACAGGCGAACCGTTATGGTTGTACTGTTCCCATGTAGGGCAACAATGCCAGTTGTCTCGCACGTTTAACAGCTTCGGTCAACTCGCGCTGATGTTTGGCGCAGGTACCATAAATTCGCCGTGGAATGATCTTTCCTCGTTCCGTGACGAAATTTTTAAGGGTTTTCGGATCTTTGTAATCGATGGTAACGTCCTTGTCGGTACAAAATCGGCAAACGCGACGACGTGAAAAAACTTTTTTGGGTTGCGACATGATGCTACTCCTTACAGGTGGGTGGATAATGTTGAGACGATTTATTCTTGATTGGCTTCGTCTTCCAGTTCTTCACTGTCGAACTCGTCATTTTCCGCGTCTTCGGAGAGCGCCTTCTCGCGGGCGGCAGCTTTCTCGGCAATACGTTGCTTCTCGGCTTCGATCGCGGCGGCGTTCATCGAGTCGCCGAGTTTTACTGTCAGATAGCGAAGCACCCTGTCATCAATCCGGAAAATACGTTCAATTTCGTCGACGGTTTTTCCAGGAGCGGCATAGTTCAGGTAGACGTAATATCCTTGGACTTCCTTGTTGATCTCGTAGGCCAGGCGCTTGATTCCCCAGCGGTCGAGACAGATGATTGATCCTTCGTCACCGTTGATGATAGCGGTGGTTCGGTCAATGATTTCAGTGAATTGGTCTTCGCCCAGGTTCGGACGAAGGATAAACGTGGTTTCGTAATGACGCATGATTCCTCCTCGTGGTCATGGTGGCCCTCGCTTCAATCCTGGCGGTGAGAGCGAGAAGGTTAAAATGGATAAAATAAATATATTAGTAAAATAAGATAAAAAATGTCAAGCGAAAAGGTGGTTAGGGCAGGGGAGGGGAGGGATGCTTTTCTTGATGTTTAATCCGTTCCCACTGGGCGCGCAGTTCTTGCTCGTCGGAAATTTCGGCATCGCCAAAGACATGGGGATGGCGGCGCACCATTTTGGCCGCGACATCGTCGAGGACATCGTCGATGGTGAAGCGTTGTTGTTCAGAAAAGATAGATGTTAACAGCGTGAGGATGAAAAAAATGTCGCCAATCTCTTCTCGAACGTCTGCTTCGCTGCCCTTGTCGATAGCCTCGATCAACTCGGTGCATTCCTCCAGCAGATATTTTTTGAGTGACATCGGAGTCTGCTTGATGTCCCAGGGGCACCCTCCGGTGCCGCGCAGGGTGGCGACAACGTGCCGAAGGCGGTCAAACGAGGACAGATTCTGGTTGTGCAGGGGCAATTCATCCATGATCAAAGTGATCTGTTTGTCAGAAGGTGCAATGCCTGTTCAATCCGTTTTCCCTGTTCCTGGCGGCCATTAGTGAGGATCGTTTCTAATTGGTCTAGCAATTGTTGCTGATTACTGTTGATGATTTCAAGATTTTGAATGGTTTGAGCGGCTGAACTCTCAGTGACCTCCATCGCCTCCCGTAGATCACCGGCATTTTTCATCAAGGCCTTACGTTCCGAAATTTTTTCGAGTCGAAGGAACAGTTCGTCAAAATTAATTGGTTTTTCGAGATAATCAACCGCGCCTTTCTTCATGGCGTCGACAGCGGTATCAATGGACGAATGTGCGGTGATAACGATGACTTCAATTTCAACACTTTTTTCCTTGGCCAATTTTAACAGTTCAATGCCGCCGATTTTGCCAGGCATGACCAGATCAGTGATAATCACGTCAAATGGCCGGGTGTCGAGCAACCGTGCCGCCTCCGCTCCGTCCGCGGCGATGGTTACCGTATACCCTTCCTTGCCGAGCCGTTTTTCAAACAATTTACGAATGACCGGATCGTCATCGGCAACAAGTATTGTCATGCTATTCATAGATGCACCATCAAGCTTTCAGAGCGGATTTTTTGATTCTTTAATCAGTTATTTCAGTTGGTAAAAAATAGATCGAAGATGCCGTTTGGGTATGAACCGCGGGCAAATACCGGTCAGCGATTCCGTTGAGCCGATGATCAGATACCCATCGGGTTCAAGGGCGTCAGCGATTTTGTTAAAGAGCTTTTTTCTGTCCTCCAAGGTGAAATAGATGGCTACATTTCGACAGAGGATGACATCAAATTTCCCTAAACTGGTGAATGGAGACATGAGGTTGAACTTACGAAAGTTCACCATGGCGCGAAGGTGATCGCTGACTTTCCAGGTCTGACCGATGGAGGTGAAATACCTCGTAAGTTTATCCCGGGATAAACCTCGTTCAATTTCGAATTTATTGTATTTGCCGCTACTTGCTTGCGATATTGCGGCATCGCTGATGTCAGTTCCAAGTAATTTTATGGAATATTTAGACATGTCGCCCAAGAGTTCCTGGAGAACGATGGCAACCGAGTAAAGTTCCTGTCCTGTTGAACTGGCGGCGCTCCATATTTTAAGATTTGTCTTCAACATGGGACTCTTTGGTGCGCGGGCATCAATGAGTTCCGGGAAAATCTTATGCTGCAACAGTTGAAATGGACCGGAGTCACGAAAAAACAATGTTTCATTAGTGGAGATGGCATCAATGATTCTTCGCTCGATGGTCTTGCTCGCGTCAGCCTTGGCCTTTTGATAAAAATCTTGATAGCTAGAGCATCCTTGTTCCTCGGCGATCGTATTCAGCCGGGTTTCAAGAAGATATTTTTTGCTCTCGTCAAGATATATCCCTGAGATTTCATAGATATATTTGGTGATGAGCTTGATCTCTTCAGGGGTAATTTTCAACATGGGAACCGTTGTGTGAAGGAATCCGTTATTTCACCGATTTGATGATTTCAGCGGCAATTTTATCCAACGGCGCGACAACGTCTGTCAGACCGAGCTCTGCCGGGGCTTTGGGCATGCCGTACACCACACAGCTTTCCTCATCTTGGCCGATGACCAATGCCCCTTTTTGTTTGAGAATTTTCAATCCCTTGGTGCCATCCGAGCCCATTCCGGTCATGATCACCGCGGTTGTCCGGCCAACGTAGTAATCGGCAACCGATCGGAATAAATAGTCCGCCGAAGGTTTGCACGAATTTTCCGGAGGATCATTGGTGATTTTGATCAACCGATTCGTTCCATCGGCCGACGCGACGAGTTTCATTTGTTTACCACCAGGAGCGATATATGCAACATTTGCTTGTAACGGCTCGCCATCCTGCGCCTCTTTCACGGTCAGGGCGCATTTTATATTCAGGCTGTTGGCGAGAGATTTTGTGAATACCGGCGGCATGTGCTGAACAATGACGATCGGCACGCCAAGATCGCCGGGCAACATCGGCATCATCCTTGCCAAGGCATTGGGGCCTCCGGTGGAAATACCGATGGTGACAATTTCTGATTTGCCTTGGCGCCGGCTTGTCCCCACTGAGGGCGCGGTATATCTGCCACTGCCGATAACGGTTGAAGGGGTGGCTTGCAGCCGTATGTATCCTTGACTTGTCCCGGCTATTTTTCGCGTCCCCCCTTGTTGCAAGGCTCCAACCGTGGTTCGACCTGTCTGGAAGGTCTTGATCAGCGGCGTGAGCAAGGTTCGCAGTTGCTGCTTGCTGTCATTGATGTTGGTTGCGGTCGGTTTCAGAATAAAATCATAGGCGCCGAGTTCCAGGGCGCGCATGGTCATATCCCCCCCCTCGCTGGTCAGGGTGGAAACCATGATTGCGGACACCTGGGGTGCGTGTTGTTGCAGGTATTGCAAGACCTCGATACCATTCATTTCCGGCATCTCGATGTCAAGCGTCAGCAGATCGGGCTTGAGGGTCTGTATCTTCGAGACAGCAATCTTTCCGTTATGGGCGACACCGACAACTTCCACGCCTGGCATTTCGCCAAGGATGTCGCTGACCGCCTTGCGATAGACAATGGTGTCGTCAACCACCAATACTTTGATTTTTTTTCCAAACATACAACTGAACAGGGAAAGAGATGAAAGATCCGATGATCGCTTGATACAGGTTACCGTTCAAGCCCGCGACTGAGGTTGTCCGATTCAATTCGCAACACCTCCTTGATGTCAAGGATGCCGATTAGCTTATTTTCGGTCTTGTAGACACCAGTGAAAAAAGAGCCCTGGATGCCACTCATGTTGGCGGGTGCCGGTTCGATCCGATCCGGATCGGCCATGACCACGTCGCTGATGCGGCTGACCAGCAGACCTACGTGTTCGCCGGGGGCATTGATGATGATATTGCGCGATTCATTGGTGATTTCCACGTTGCCAAGACCAAGTTTTTGGCCAAGATCAATGATCGTGACGATTTGTCCGCGCAGGTTGAGGATGCCAACCATGTAGTCCGGTGCCTGGGGGACTTTGGTCATCTCCATCAACTTGTTGATTTCCTGCACTTTGAGAATATCCATGCCGCAGAGGGCATGGCCGACATAAAACGTGGCCAGTTCAATAATGTTCTTTGTGAGGTTGCTGGGTTCAGACATGAGTTGTCTCCATCTTGTATTGAAAAGATTGTCCTGAATTGTCGATGTTCTTCAGCCGGTTACACCTTGAAATGTTGCACCAGTTCTTTCAACCGGTTGGCCATGAGGGTGAGATTGGCCGCATTGGTCTTTATTTCGATGCTCTCGTGAGCGATGGAATCGTTGGCTTGGCTGACTTCGGCAATGTCCTGCGCCACGGTGGTTGAAACCAGAGAAACTTGCGCAACATTTGCCGTGACTTCCTGGATGCCAATGGAGGCCTGATTGATATTCTCGGCTATTTCATTGGTGGTCGCGGATTGTTCGTCAACTGCGGCAACGATGGAGGAAACGATCGTGTTAATCTCGTCAATCACTTGAGTGATCAGTTGGATTTGTTGAATGGTTGCATCGGTTGATTCCTGAATGGAATGAATGCGGTTTTTGATCTCTCCTGTCGCCAGGGCCGTTTGCTGCGCGAGTCCCTTGATTTCATTGGCGACCACGGCGAACCCCTTTCCCGCTTCCCCGGCCCGTGCCGCCTCGATGGTCGCATTGAGCGCCAATAGATTGGTTTGCTCTGAGATCTCCGTGATGGCTTCGGTTACCTTGCCGATTTCCACGGCTGCTCGACCGAGCGCATCGACTTTTTCAGAGGCGGAACTCGCCTCGCGAACCGCTGTCTTGGTAATTTCCTGCGCCTTTTCCGTCGACTTGGCAATGCCATTGATGGTTGAGGTCATGTCCTTGGTGGCCGACGACACCACGGCGATATTTGTTGCCGCTTGTTCCGTTGCCGCAGCAACGGTCGACATGTTGGCGCTCATTTCCTCGGCTGCGGCGGCAACGGACACTGTCCGCATTGCCGTGTCGTTCGCCGTCAAGGCAAAGTCATCAGCTGAAGAGCCGAGCTTCCCGGAAGACGTAAACAGGGTGTCTCCTGCATGGGAAATTTCTCGTATCATGCCGCTCAGTTTTTCGGTCATGCCGCTTAACTGATTGACCATGTTGCCGATTTCATCCTTGGTTCGAGCTGCAAGTTTTCCTTGAAGATCTCCCTTGGCCATGCGATCGATAAACGCATTCACCTCATGCAACGGTTTGATGATCCCGGATTGAATCAGATAGATGCAGATAGCGCTAACGACAAACAACGTAATCGTGACCGATACGACGACATGCCAGCGGGCCCGGGCGACCGCCTTGTTTGTTTCTTCCAAGGAGCTAATGATTTCAAAGGCACCGTGGATTTCTCCTTCCTTCCAACCTTCCTTGGTGCCTCCCGTGACATCCTTAGTGCCAGCTGGATCGCCGTGACAATAGAGGCATTCGGCTGTGAGCCGTACCGGCTTGAAATAGCGTATCTGGTCTTTCTCGATGAGGATCTTTTCGGTGAGATTTTTGCTGGCCAGTTCCTGCAACACCGCATTTTCCAAATCGCTCGGAGTGTTCTGCGGGTTTCGCGGCATTGCCTTGGGTGTACGGAAAACGTACCCAGCCTCCTCGGCTTTGGCGGCCGCTCCCTGCATGGCGGTGATCACCGGAACCGCCTCAAGGATATTGGCAGAGGTGAGTTGCTCAAAAGGTTTGATCACCCCGCTTTGCAACTTTCTCGCCATCTCGTCACGAGTTGCCTCGGCCATCAAAACGATACCCGCGCTTTTTGAGATGATGGCCTTCTCGGCACCGGAACGGATATCGTTTACCCGTTGCCAGGAGAGAAGAATGGCAATCACCAGAGGACCCAAAAGCGCCAAGATGAGGATTTTCCACTTGATGCTGATACTGGAATTGTTCATGCGGATTGGCCTTGGTTCTCCGACGGCAATCCGATCAAGAGGCCATGGCGGCCTTTGCATACCTGTGCACGCTTTCCATCAGCCGTTCCTTGTCGAGTTTGATGTGGTATTCATCGACGCCGACAGCTTTGCCCCGGGCAATATCCTCATCCGCGGCCAGCGTGGTCAGGGCGATGACCGGTGTATGTCTAAGCTGCTTATCGCCCTTGATCTTTTCGGTTAAGGTGAACCCATCCATGTTGGGCATCTCGATATCGGTGACGACCATTGTGACGCTGTCGCCATGCTCCTGAAGGATGTCCCAGGCAATTTTACCGTCTTCCGCCTCAAGAATGTTGAATCCCGCTTCCTCCATGTACCCTTTCACCTGGTTGCGAAAAAAATTGGAATCTTCAACGATCAGAATGGTCGGCGCCTGGGTTTCGTCGGTTTCGATCTCCGCGTACGCGGCGTGATCTTCGAACCATTGTGGATTGGAAATCTTCATGATTTCAAAGATATTGACGAGCATCGTTGTTTTGCCGCCAATGATCGCCGATCCCATGATGCCGGGTTGCTTAAGGGTAACGTCATCGATTTCAGCCGATATTTCAATGGCATCGATAGGGCCTATCGCCAGCAGACCGACATCCTTGCCCGCAAGGCGGAAAACAATCACCAAAAGATCTTCCCGATCATCCAACGGCATCACTGACGCCACCTCGTCGATACTGATCAGCGGTAAACTGCCGCCGCGATACTGCATGACCCTTCGGCCGCCGATTTCTTCGATATCGTTGCGTTTAATTTTCTCAACCCGCTCAACTTGATTCAGCGGCACACCGAATTGCTCCATGGCGGAACTGGAGAAGGTCAGTAGCGCCTGCTTGTCGCGGGTTTTGGTAATGGCTTCCTTGGCGGCCTCGGCCAGTTCGGTGGCCCGTTCGGAACCGTCAAGCGAGGTCAGGCCGGCCATGCGGGCAATATTGGAAACATCAAGGATCAAGGCGATGCGGCCATCGCCCATGATGGTGGCGCCGGCATAACCCTGGCATTGCTGCAGGTGCCGACCCAAGGGCTTGATGACGATTTCTTCGGAGTCGTGCAAGCGGTCAACGATCAGGCCGTATTTCATGGCACCGGTGGACACCACCACTATATTCAGGGCGCTTGAAGGGCTTTGCCGCCGCTCTTCCTCTTTTCGCTTTCGATCCTGCTCATCGCTTCTGGGTTGGGGCTGCGGTGCCCCCTCTTCCCTGAACAGCGGCGTCGATTTGGACCTCCGGTCAGCGATATTGCGCCGGCGGTCAGGTTTGGTTTGTTCTTCAATCGGATCGTAATAGGTCCGATCAATATCGAACACCTCGGCCATGCGAATCAGGGGCAGCAGGTTGCCACGCAAGCGGACAACTTCGGCATCTCCCACCCGTTCCACCCGTTCCTTAACCTTGGAGGCTGGAATGCGCAGCAGTTCTTCCAGGTTGACCTGGGGAATGGCGTAGCGCTCACCGCCGGTCATGACGATTTGACAGGGAATAATCGCCAGGGTAAGCGGAAGTTTGATGCTGATGGTCGAACCTTTGCCCACCTCGGATTCGATCTCGATCGAACCGCCCAACTGGTCGAGGTTGGTTTTGACCACATCCATGCCCACGCCCCGACCGGAAACGTCGGTCACCTTCTTAGCGGTGGAAAAACCGGGCAACAGGATAAGGTTGATCCGCTCTTTTTCCGACATGACCTTGGCCTGGTCCGCAGTGATCAACCCTTTCTTGACCGCAGTTTCAGCCAGCATGTTGCCATCAATGCCCTTGCCGTCATCACTGATCTCGATCACCACCTGTCCGGCGGCATGGTAGGCTTTGAGAACGATCAGACCGCGGACATCTTTGCCTTTTTGGATTCGTTCTTCGGGTGCCTCGATACCATGGTCAACCGAGTTACGGACCAGATGGGTGAGAGGATCGTTGATCGCCTCGATGATGGTCTTATCCAGTTCGACATCCTTGCCGACGATGGTCAGATCGATCTGTTTGCCCAATTTTTTCGACAGATCGCGTACAACTCTCGGAAATTTGTTGAAGACGTTGCCGATGGGCTGCATGCGGGTCAGCATGATCGCCTCTTGCAGTTCGGAGGTGACCAGGTCGATCCGCTGTCCGACGGCTTCCGCGTTGCGCACATCGCCGGAGGTGATGGTCTGCAAGAGTTGATTGCGGGAAAGAACCAGTTCTCCAGCCAGATTCATCAGTTGATCGAGCAGGCTGACCGTGACCCGAATGCTGGTGTCGGGTTTCTGGGTGCTGGCTGAAGACTTGCGAGCCCGTGAGCGCCCGGCTTCCACCGCCGTTGTTTCCGGCATCTCGCCCTCATGGTCATCGTTCCCGTCTTCATCGACTTCCAGCATCGCCTCTTCGCCGCTTTCTTCTTCACAGTTTACGGTCGTCTCTTCGATAGATTCACTCGGCTGAGTCGGTTCAGGTTCGGACGGCGAGACCGCTTTATTGACCTGTTCGGATTTCGCCGCCGCCGGTTGTGCCTCGCCGCCTTCAAAGATGGCGTTCAGTGCCGCGGTGTGGCGGGAGATGTCAACACTGTTGCTGTTGCCGACATCTTCAATCAGGTGCTGCAACTCATCGGCCGCGAGCAGGAGTACGTTGATGATATCCGGATTGGGCACCAGTTTGCCGCTGCGGATCAAACCAAGCACATTCTCGGCGGCGTGGGCCAGATCCTGAATAACGGTCAACCCCATGAAACCTGCCCCGCCCTTGATCGAGTGGGCGGCGCGGAAAACCTTGTTCACCAGTTCGACATCGATGTCGGCGCCTCCTTCTTCGATGGCAAGGAGGTCGTTTTCGATATCAGCCAGATGCTCAAGCGATTCTTCTATAAAACCCTGCAATATTTCATCATCTTCAATAGACATAAACGGTTCTCCTTCGTTGGGATGGTGCGTCTTCTCCGGTTAAGATCGAAAAAAAAGAGAAAGGTGGGCATGTAAAAAGCCGGGATGGAATTCCCAGTAACCCCGATCTTAGTCGTATTGTACGTGTCCGGAGGTGATTGTACAGAATTTTTTCTGAGAAGGGTTATTCTTTGGAACCATTGAGTTTCTACTCAATGGGCAAGGTCAGGCAGTAGGTGCAGGTGCAAGGCAACGGGCACGAAGGAACGAACATGCAGTCCGCCGCGATCAACCGTATTCTGTCTGGCAAGAGAATCTTGATACGGAGAAATAAGGAGAAAGGAAGAGTGCTGCTAGTTGCCGATGGCGTGGACCTTGACCGTGTAGGTGATCACCCGTCCGGCCAGGGGATGGTTGTAATCAAGAGTGACGGTTTCCTTGCCGGCAGCGAGGACGGTGGCCGGCACCTGGTGGGTGACGCCTTCTCTCTCGATGGTCAGCGAAAGAATCATGCCTGGCTTGGGATCGATACGATCGGCAAAGTTGGCACGATCCACTTCATGGACCAGGGATTTATAGTAGGAGCCGTAGGCGTCTTCCGGTTGAATATGAACGGTTTTGCTTTCACCGGGTTCCAGGCCCATGAGCGAGGCTTCAACAGCCTTGAGGATTCTTCCCGATCCAATGGTCAGGGTGATTGGTTTGTTTTCCGGCACGCTTTCGATCACTTCTCCTGACGGTAGGGTGGCGGTGTAACTGACGGAAACGGTGTCGAACAACTGCACGGGGCTCATGGGGATGTGTCCTTTGATGCGTTGGGGTTGAGAATGGAGACTGACATAAAGTAGGATAGTATAGCCGCTGCTCTTCAGTTTGACAAGCCAGCGCATTGTCAGTGACTGAAGACTTGACAAAGTGGGAATGAAGGCATAAATGTGCAAGCCCCAGCCAATGCCGCATGAATCGGGGATCCAGCGTCGCCTTCTCCTTGTCGGGTGAAGCATTTTTTCGTTGAGCGTTGTGTTCCCGTACACGTTGATACTCTCAGCTCCTCTCGAAGACAGGAGCCTATTGCAACCCCCACGGCCAACGATGATTGAACTCGCTTTTGCCAAAGATGCCAACGGCTTGTTGCCGGCTATTGTCCAGGACCATCAGACCGGTGAGGTCCTCATGCTCGCCTATATCAACCAGCTTGCCTGGGAAAAAACGCTGGAAACCGGAAAGGCGTACTACTGGAGTCGGTCGCGGAAAAGTCTGTGGCTGAAAGGGGAAAGTTCCGGCCATGTACAGCTCGTCAAGGAAATTTTAGTGGATTGCGATCAGGATACGGTGATCTACAAGGTCGAGCAGTTGGGTGGCGCGGCCTGTCATACCGGTTATCGCAGTTGCTTTTACCGCAAGGTGAGTGATGGGACGCTCGTTGTTCATGAACAGGAGCGGGTTTTTGATCCTGCCGCCGTTTATGGCGATAAATAACTCATAGCATCGAGGATTGATAATGAATGTGCTGAAAATGGGAATTCCCAAAGGCAGTCTTGAGAATGCCACCATCGCCCTGTTCGAAAAGTCGGGATGGCAGATCAAGCTGGCATCACGTAACTATTTCCCGGAAGTCGACGACCCCGAACTGTCCTGTTCGATCTGCCGGCCGCAGGAAATGTCGCGGTATGTCGAATCGGGCATGCTGGACGCCGGTATCACCGGCAAAGACTGGACCTTGGAGAATGAATCGGATGTCGTGGTAGTGGAAGATCTGGTGTATTCCAAAGTGAGCAAGAAACCGACCCGCTGGGTGATTGCCGTACCGGGCGACTCAAACATCACTCGGGTTGAACAGCTGGACGGCAAACGTATCGCCACCGAGTTGGTCAACGTTACCCGCAAATTTTTCGAGCAGCGTGGACTGAAGGTCGAAATCACTTTTTCCTGGGGAGCCACCGAGGCCAAGGCAGTTTCAGGCCTGGCCGATGCCATTGTCGAGGTCACCGAGACCGAGTCCACCATCCGCGCCCATGGATTGCGGGTGATCCACGAACTGATGCAATCCAACACCCAGCTGATCGCCAGCAAGGCGGCCTTGGCCGATCCCTGGAAACGGGAAAAAATCGAAAACATCGCCATGTTGTTGCAGGGGGCGCTCCGCGCCGACCGCATTGTCGGCCTGAAAATGAACGTTCCCAAGGAGCGGCTGGACGAGGTGATCGGCATGCTGCCTAGCCTCAACGCGCCTACTGTGGCCCAACTGTACAAACAGGAATGGTTTTCGGTGGAAACGGTCATTTCCGAGCATCAGGTGCGCGATCTGGTGCCCTGCCTGAAAAAGAGAGGGGCCGAGGGCATCATCGAATACTCGCTCAACAAGGTGATCTAACCAATAACTGATAGGGCATCCGGTACGATGGGCGGGGGCAGGCAATGATCGACTTCAGGAAAGTACAGTTTCTTCTCTCCGCCCACGCCATCGGCCAGTTGCCCGCACCGGTGTATCCGGACATCGCCTTTGCCGGTCGCTCCAATGTCGGCAAGTCGAGTTTGCTCAACCGGCTGGTCGATCGGTCCAACTTGGTCAAGACCAGTTCCAAGCCCGGAAAAACGCAGAGTCTCAACTATTTTTTGGTTGAAGAATCGCTGTATCTGGTCGATTTGCCCGGATACGGGTATGCGCAGGTCTCCCAGCAGACCCGCCAGAGTTGGCAGGGATTGATTACTGAATATGTCACAACCCGGTCCACCCTTGCCTGCGTGGTGGTGATCATTGACCTGCGGCACGAGCTCAAGCAGTTGGATAGGGAGTTGGTCGATTGGTTGCGCTATCTCGACACACCATACCTGCCCGTTTACACCAAGGCGGATAAGCTGAGCCGCAACCAGCAGATGAAGAATGCGGCCGCCTTGGATGCCGGCCTCACCCTGACCGCGGACGACAGGATCATCTTTTCCTCCTCTACCGGTCAGGGGCTGGACAGCCTGCGCAGTCGGTTGAGCGGCTTTGCCCGGTCCATTTCCGTTACGCCTCCCGGGGAAGGGTTCATTGCTCCGATTTGAGCACCGCCAAAAAGGCCCGCTGGGGAATGTCGACATTGCCCACGGTTTTCATCCGCTTTTTTCCTTCCTTCTGTTTTTCCAATAATTTCCGTTTCCGACTAATGTCGCCGCCATAGCATTTGGCGGTCACGTCCTTGCGGAGGGCGGAAATGGTTTCCCTGGCAATAATATTGCCGCCGATGGCTGCCTGAATAGCGATCTTGAACATTTGGCGGGGAATCTCTTCCTTGAGCCGCTCGCAGGCCTTGAGCCCCCGTTCCCTGGCCTTGGTCCGGTGGGTGAGCTGCGACAGGGCATCGACCTGCTCGCCGTTGACCAGAATGTCGAGCTTGACCAGATCGCTGGGACGATAGTCGATCAGTTCGTAGTCAAAGGAACCGTAGCCCTGGGTGATGGATTTGAGTTTGTCGTAAAAATCGTAGATCACCTCGGCAAGGGGTAGCTCACAGGTGAATTCGATCCGTCCGGGCATGGGATAATGGTATTTGGTGTTTTCTCCGCGTCGTTCCATGCACAGGGTCATGACCACGCCCATGTAGCGCTCGGGGATATGAATGGTGGCCTTGATGTACGGTTCCTCGATCCGGGCGATCGAACCAGGGTCCGGGAAATAGGTGGGGTTGTCGACCTCGACCACAGTCTTGTTCTGCAGGTAAAATTTATATTTAACCGTGGGTACGGTCAGAATCAGGGAAATATCGAATTCACGCTCGAGTCGTTCCTGCACCACTTCCAGGTGGAGCAGACCGAGAAAGCCGCAGCGGAACCCAAAGCCGAGCGCTGCTGAGGAATCCTTTTGAAAGGTTAGGGCCGCGTCGTTGAGCTTGAGTTTCTCCAGCGCGCTGGCCAGATCCTCGTAATCGTCGGTGGAGATGGGATAGAGCGAGGAGAAGACCACCTGTTGCACTTCCTTGAAGCCGGGCAGGGGGGTGGGGCAGGGGCGGTCCTTATGGGTGATGGTGTCGCCTGGCCGGGTATCGGACACGGTTTTCACCCCGGCAATGATGTAGCCGACCTCACCGGCGGCAAGTTGTTGGCGCGGTTCACGTCGCAGGCGAAAGATGCCCAGTTCCTCCACCCGGTATTCCGCCCCATTGGACATGAACACGATCTGGTCGCCGGTTTTTACCGTTCCATTGACGATGCGCACCGAAATGACCGTGCCGCGGTATGGGTCGTAATTGGCATCGAAGATCAAGGCTTCTAGGGGTTTTGTCGGGTCCCCCAAGGGGGGCGGCAGGAGGCGGACAATGGCATTGAGCAATTCCCTGACCCCTTGGCCGGTCTTGGCGGAACACCGTTGGATGGTTTCGCCATCCAACCCCAAATCCTCCTCGATCTGCGCCGCCACTTTGTCCGGTTCAGCGGCGGGCAGGTCGATCTTATTGATCACTGGAATGATTTCCAGGTTGTTTTCCATGGCCAGATACAAGTTGGCCAAGGTTTGCGCCTCGATACCCTGGGCTGCGTCAATAAGCAACAACGCGCCCTCGCACGAGGACAGCGCTCGGGAGACCTCGTAGCTGAAATCCACATGCCCCGGCGTATCGACCAAATTCAGGGTATAGGTCGTGCCGTCCTCGGCCTGAAACGGCAGGCAGATGGTTTGCGATTTGATGGTGATGCCCCGTTCCCGCTCAATGTCCATGCTGTCAAGCAGTTGGTCCTTGAACTCGCGATCGGTGACCATATCGCACAACTGGATCATTCGGTCGGCCAAGGTGGATTTGCCATGGTCAATATGGGCTATTATGCTGAAATTTCTAATTTTATCCATAAAGAGCGAAAAGAGGAACAAGGAAAAAGTAGGGGGTGTTCGAGCCGGGTATCCTTAGCATAGATTCGGCGAAAAAAAAACTCCTCAAGGGCTTACTGTCGTATTAAAGTGTTTTTTTCAAAATTTTCGAGTAATGTTTTCACCAAAGCCCTGCATGCGAGTCCTCTCCTTGCAGGGTTACGTTTTCCAACGATATACCAGAGTTGAATGAGAGAGCAGAGCGAAATCGACAGCGTGGATCTGAATGAGGCGCCCCAGCACGCCTTGATGCTGACCAGCAGTGACGACAATCTGCCGGCACTGAGCAACCCGGCGCTCCATCGCTATCTCCAGGAAATCAGCCAGTACGAACTGTTGAGTCGGGAGGAAACCGAAGAACTGGCGGTTCGGTTTCAAGAAACTGGCGATCCGGATGCGGCCTACCGGTTGGTGTCGTCCAACCTGCGTCTGGTGGTGAAGGTGGCCATGGATTTCCAGAAATACTGGATGCAAAACTTCATGGATCTCATTCAGGAGGGCAACGTGGGCCTTGTCCAGGCCACCAAGAAGTTCGACCCGTATCGCGGGGTCAAGTTTTCGTACTACGCCGCTTACTGGATCCGTGCCTACATTCTCAAATTCATCATGGACAACTGGCGGCTGGTGAAAATCGGCACCACGCAGGCCCAGCGCAAACTGTTTTTTAGCCTCAACAAGGAGAAAAAGCTCCTTGAATCGCAGGGGTTCAAACCGGAAGTCAAATTGCTGGCCGAGCGCTTGAACGTCAAGGAAAGCGAAGTGATCGAGATGGGCCAGCGGATGGATAACTGGGATGTTTCGCTTGAGGCTCCTGTACGCAGCGATTCAGAGGATGAACAGAAAAATTTTCTCCCGCACGAGGGGCCAGGCATTGAAGAAATGGTCGCCAGTCAGGAGATGCGCGAACGGTTGGCCGGAATTCTCGCCGATCTCAGTACCCGGCTCAACGAAAAAGAGCAGGTCATCCTGACGACCCGGTTGCTGAGCGATGAACCGAAGACCCTGCAGACCATTGCCGACGAATTCAACATCTCCCGCGAGCGGGTCCGGCAGATCGAATCCAATCTTCTTAAGAAACTACGCAAACAGTTCGAAAAAGAAATGCCTGATATTCAGGATTTTCTCAGTGGTGACGGCGTCATCCTCGCTGCTGGACCGACAGATCAATTTTCCTGATCGCCTCGTTCTTTTTCAACATCATCCCCCAATTCCTTTTATTCTTAGTTCTTCCAATGAATGTACCTTTGCTTGATTTGAAACCGCAGTTGGCGTCCTTACGTCCTCAAATCCTGGAGGCTGTTACCCGGGTCATTGATTCCACCGGCTATATTCTCGGAAAAGAGGTGAACGAACTCGAGGAAAAAATTGCCCGCTACTCAGAGGCTGCCTACGGTGTAGGCGTATCCTCGGGGACGGACGCCTTGCTGGCCTCGTTGATGTCCCTGGATATAGGTCCTGGCGATCTTGTGCTGACCACTCCCTATACCTTTTTTGCCACCATGGGCACGGTGCTTCGGGTCGGTGCTCAGCCCGTTTTTGTCGATGTTGAACCCGACAGCCTCAACATGGATCCGCAACGGGCGGCCGAGGCCCTGGAGGCAGACCGCAAAGCGGGCAGTCGAATCAAGGCCATGATTCCTGTGCATCTCTACGGCCAGTGCGCCGATATGCAACGAATCATGGACCTATCCCGAACGTACGAGGTGCCGGTGATCGAGGATGCCGCTCAGGCCATAGGCGCGGAATTTCCCTTTGAGGAAAATGGCGCCGTCACTTGGCGCCGTGCCGGCAGCATGGGCTTGTGCGGCTGTTTTTCCTTTTTCCCCAGCAAGAATTTGGGGGGGATCGGCGATGGCGGGATGATCACCACCTCGGACAAGGCTTTTGCCGATATCCTCAAATCTAACCGCAACCATGGCGCGGAACCGAAATACTACCATTCCCGGGTGGGCGGCAATTTTCGGCTCGATCCCATCCAGGCCGCTGTTTTATCCATCAAGTTGGATTATCTGGAAAATTGGCACGCCGGCCGCAGGCGGAACGCCGCCAGCTATCGGCAACTCTTTGAGGATGCCGGACTGATTGGTGCCCCGGTCACGCTACCAACAGAGGTGTATCTGCGGAAGGCGGGGGCAGAACAGCATAACCACCACATCTACAACCAATTTGTCATCCATGTGCCGCAGCGGGATGCCTTGCGCCAATTCCTGCAAGAGCACTCCATCGGCTGCGAAATCTATTATCCGCTTTGTTTGCATCAGCAGGAGTGTCTGCGATCCAAAACTTTCAAGGCGCAATCGTTTCCGGTGGCGGAGCAGGCCGCGGCCAACTCCCTGGCCTTGCCTATCTTTCCGGAACTCCATCACGATCAACTGGCCTATGTGGTCGAGACCATCAAGCGGTTTTATCATGGTGGCTAATCACCCGGAGTAGGGGAGAGGGTGCTCTCTGTCCCTGCGCCACGCCGACAGGCTCGCCGGGAGTGGCATCAAAACTAATGGTACCAAAACATGAAAGCGTTGAGTACAGCAGACTCAACGCTTTCTCCTATTTAAATGCACACGATTGCATTGAATAACGCTAACTAACATCAGGAGGAGTTGACATGGTTGTACGTATCCCGATGTCCTTGACAGGGAATCGGCAGCTTCGTGAAGAGCTGGAGCGGCTTGAACGGGTGGAGCGGCCTGAAATTGTCAAGGCAATCGAGGTAGCACGGGCACATGGCGATTTAAGTGAAAACGCCGAATACCACGCCGCCAAGGAGCGACAGAGCCTAGTTGAGGGGAGAATCCTGGAGCTGAAGGACAAACTGGGGCGGGCGGAAGTCATCGATTGCTCCAAGGTCTCCACCAATCGGGCGGTGTTCGGCACCGTTGTTACCCTGATGGATTTGACAACCGAAGTGGAGGTAACGTATCAACTCTTGGGCCCGGAGGAGGCGGATGTCAAGAAAGGTTCCATTTCCGTGCTTTCGCCGCTGGGGCAAGCTCTTCTCGGCAAGGAGATCGGCGACGAGGTGGTGACAAAAACACCTGGGGGAATGCGGGAATTTGAAGTCATCGACATCACCGCTTCCTCTATCAAATAAGCCCAATTTGCCTTCAAGTTGCCATCTATCCATAGGGTGGGCACGCGCTTTTTTGACGTGCCCACCGATTCTTGAGCGGGCAAACGACACTGCCGTTTGCCCGCTCAAGAAAAAGCCTCATCTTGAAGGCAAAAACGAATCAGACGCGTTTGTCCAACTGCGGTGGATCGCTGCCCGGTTGGAAGAGAAAAACAACGAAAGAATCGTGGGCGGAAAAGGACTAAACTCGACGCCGAACGAATGTTCAATTGTTCGGCGCCAGAATCCCGACTTGTAAAATGGAGGTGATTTGCTGGCTCACCTCCTCGGTGGTGAAGGGGCAGTCATTGCCTATGTGCCAGCATCGAGAAATTTCATCGAGCGCACCAAAAACCATTTGTCGGGCTATTTCAGGTTCGATTTCTTTGCGAAATACCCCGGCTTCCTGACCTTGCTCGATGATCGAAGCGATTATGGCGAGATATTCATTGAAGGTATTCTTGCGGTATTCGCGAATAAGCTTGCTCGTCTGCCGCAATTCAATGTGAATGACTTCGGCAAGATAGCGATTTTTCTTCATCTCTTCCAAATGGTTGGTGATGAAGATCTCGAGCTTTATCTTCGGATTATCCTCTTTCTTCAGCAACAGGCTGACCTGGTCGATCAATTTGCCGATTTCCTGTTCGAAAACCGAGAGGAGAATGTCGAATTTATTGTTGAAATATAAATAGATAGTACCGTCCGCCACCTTGGCTTCTTTCGCAATGTCGGAAATCCTGGCATTAAAAAAACCTTTTTTGGCAAACACCTTGGTGGCAGCACGTATAATCTTACGATGCTTGTCTGGTGATTTCATTTATTATGATTAAACAGGCAATTGCTGTAAAAAATGAATGAGTCCTCATTCCGGGAATGTTACCAGCCCCTATGGCGTCATGTCAAGAAAAATGGCGGTTTTCCGGTGCGGTGACAGAGAAGACATACATGAAATCCGGATGATTTTGCTGGACGAGAACAGAAATAATTTATTAGAAAGAGCGCCATTAAGATCGATGGGTGCCCAATCAAACAATTCGGAGGGAGGAGTGTTGCATGAAGGTTTTGGTGATCGGTAGCGGCGGCCGGGAACATGCGCTCGTTTGGAAACTGAAGCAGTCGAAAACGGTTAAAGCGGTTGTTTGTGCGTCCGGGAACGCCGGCATCAAGGCCATCGCCGAGTGTGTGGACATCGCCGCCGGTGATCTTGCTGGGTTGCTGGATTTTGCCGTCAAGGAGCGGATCGACCTGACCATTGTCGGTCCTGAAGAGCCTCTGGCAAAAGGAATTGTTGATCTTTTTGAGGAGAACGGCTTGCGGATTTTCGGCCCGAATAGCAAGGGAGCGATTCTCGAAGGAAGCAAGGTGTTCACCAAAGATTTTTGTGCGAAATACCGCATTCCCACAGCTCGATACGGTGCATTCACCAAGAGGGGCGCGGCCAAAAAATTTCTCAAAACAATGGACATGCCCTGCGTGATCAAGGCCGACGGTTTAGCGGCCGGCAAGGGCGTCATCATTGTGCAGACCATCGCCGAGGCAGAGCAGGCCATTGACCTGATCATGAAGGACAAAGCCTTTGGCGCGGCCGGCAACCAGGTGGTTGTCGAGGAATTTCTCCAGGGCGAGGAAGCGTCTTTCATCGCCTTTACCGATGGCACCACCGTTTTGCCGTTGCCCTCGTCCCAGGATCACAAAGCGATCTTTGAAGGCGATCTGGGGCCCAATACCGGCGGCATGGGCGCCTATTCTCCGGCTCCGGTGATGACGGACGCCCTGACCACGCGGGTGATGGAGGAAATAATGCTGCCAACGATACGCGGCATGGCGTCTGAAGGACGACCGTACAAGGGAATGCTGTATGCCGGACTGATGATTGATGGCGACCGGATCAACGTGCTCGAATTCAACTGCCGTTTCGGCGATCCGGAATGCCAGCCCCTGCTGATGCGGCTGAACAATGACCTGGTGGAGATCATCAATGGCTGCATCGATGGTACCCTTGATCGGATCCAGCTCGATATCGATCCTCGGCCGACCGTCTGTGTGGTCATGGCCTCTGAGGGATATCCAGGGAAGTATGTAACCGGCAAAACCATCGCCGGGTTGGCGCAGGCCGCCAAGGTTGGGGGGGTCGAAGTCTTTCATGCCGGAACAGCCACCAAAGGACGGCAGGTCATTACCAGCGGCGGCAGGGTGCTTGGCGTCACGGCCATCGGCGCAACGATCAAAGAGGCGTTGGACCGGGCCTACCAAGCGGTTGATCTGATCAAGTGGGAGGGGTGCTATTTTCGCCGCGATATCGGGCATCGGGCCCTGGCGCGGTTGAACAAACGGCCGCTGGTGGGCATCGTGATGGGCAGTGATTCCGATCTGCCGGTGATGCGAGCCGCCGCCGACTTTCTCGCCTCGATGGGTGTCGAGTTTGAGCTGAGCGTCAACTCGGCTCATCGCACTCCGGAGCAGGCGTCGACCTATGCCAGAACCGCCCGAGAACGTGGCTTGAAAATTATCATCGCTGGTGCGGGCATGGCCGCCCATCTGGCAGGTGTTCTTGCCGCTCACACCAACTTGCCGGTCATCGGGGTACCGCTCGATGCTTCCTCGCTCAACGGCCTTGATGCATTGCTGTCCACGGTGCAGATGCCTCCGGGCATTCCGGTCGCCACCATGGGAATCGGCAAAGCCGGAGCAAAGAACGCCGCAGTGCTGGCGGTGCGGATCTTGGCTCTTGAGGATGCGTCTCTGCATGCCAAACTTGAGCAGCATGTGCGCGAGATGGCTGAGCAGGTAGCCGCCAAGAACAAGGCCTTGGGCGTGTGAACCCACCGCTTGCCGTTACCCCGGAAAACCTTGATCGGGCCGCCGCCGTCTTGCTATCCGGGGGAGTGGTCGCCTTTCCGACCGAGACCTATTACGGCTTGGCCGTCGATCCGTTCAATCAAAAGGCGCTTGAACGTCTCTTTCAAATCAAGCGCCGGGCAAGGGAACTGCCCATTCTGGTATTGGTTTCCTCGCACGAACAGGTGCGCCGGCTGGTCGAGGAGATACCGGCGATCTACAACTGCTTGATCGAGGCATTCTGGCCAGGACCGCTGACACTTGTCTACCCGGCCCGTTCCTCGGTGCCCAATCGCTTGACCGGCAACACCGGAACCGTCGGCATTCGTCACTCCCCCAACGAAACAGCCAACCGTTTGATTGACGTCTTTGGCGGTCCGATCACTGCCACCAGCGCCAATCGTTCCGGGTCTCCCGCCGCAGTCACGGCCGACGAGGTGGAACGAATTTTCGATACTGAGGTTGATCTGATTCTCGACGGTGGCCACACCCCGGGCGGCAGTGGCTCGACATTGGTGGGGCTGCACGGGGCCACGCTCACCTGCCTGCGTGAAGGCAAACTTGCCTTTGCCACGGTTCGATCCCGGGTCGCGTCGATTCTGCTCAATTCATAAACAAAAAGCCGGAGGCATGTATGGCTGATTTGCACTGGAATAAAGCATTCGCCTTGGAACAAACTGCGGGTGATGAGGAGTTGCTGGAAGAACTGTTGCTATTGTTCAAGGATTCTTCCGCCTCTGACTTGGAACAGTTGCGGCGGGCGGTGGGCGCTGGTGATGCCGAAGAAGTTGTACGGGCAGCGCACAGCCTCAAGGGGGCTGCGGCCAGTTTGGGCATTGAAGGGATTCGGCAGCTGGCGATGACCATGGAGACCGACGCTCGCCAGGGATCCTTGGCCGTTGCCCAGGAGAAGCTCTCCCTCATGGCCGAGTTGCTTGATCAGTTGAAGAACATCGAGTAATGATCGCTGGGCAATAAGTGATATGGGGGGCCGCTTACGTATGAACGGCCCCCCAAATGTGTGCGCGGAGGAGATTATTCGCCTGCAATCGTTTCCGATCTCAAGGCCTGATGATCTCACAGTCGCATTCAGCGTCCTTGATATTGAGCAGGAGGAACTTCACGTCAAAACCGTGTTTGACCAGTTCGTTATAAGCCATGTCAGCACGGGCACCGGTGGAGCAGTGCACATAAATCTTTTTGTCCTTGGGAAGTTCGTTCATCCGTGCGGGGATCTCGTCCAGCGGGATATTGATTGTATTCTTGAATATGCCCAGTTCGGCCACCTCTTCCTTGGTGCGGGCGTCGACGATGATCGCGTTCTTGTCTTCGCCGGACGCAGCCTTGCGGAAATCGGCCACTGAAACCTCTCCCTTGCCAAGTTTCCTCACCCATTTGATCTCGGTGTTGAAGATCGGCCCCTTTTCAATTTCGCCGCCCGCTTTGACCCATCCTTGGTAGCCGCCTTTGACCAAGGAAACAAAATTGAACCCTTCTTCGCGCACGTCGCTCATTGCCTGCAATACTTCTTTGTCGCCATAGAGCACGATGGGGGCGTTGCGAGGAACATCATCGAGCCTGTCTTCGAGCATATCGTAGGGGACGCTGTAGGCACCCTTGATGCGCCCAGCGATGGCCTTGTTGGTCGGCCGGATGTCAATCAGGACCACATTGCCATGCTTGATGAACTCAGTCGTGGAATAGGTGGGCAGATTGGCCTTGGACCAGGCCGGTTCGCCATCAAGATAAACGCGGACATTGTTGTAACCCAATTTCTTCGCCAGACCGGCGGAGGCAGTGGACATGCCTCAGGTGGGCCCTCCGCAATAGAAAACTATGGGCATGTCTTTGTCTTTTGGTAAGACTGCAGCGCCTTTCTTTTCCAGCAAGGGTACAGGGATGGAATGCGCCTCGGGCAGGTGCGACTGATCGTAACGAATCGTCGGACGGGAATCCACCAGAAAAAATGGCTTTTTTTCGTCGATCAATTGTTGCAGTTCAGGTGTTTTGATTTCAGTGGTCCCGGCGGGCAATTTGGCCAGTTTCAACTGAATGTCGGTGGCGTAGGCATCCTTGTCACGCATTTCATAGGTGATTTGCACGGCGCGTCCCTTCGCGGCCTGATTGACACCTTTGGTCTTGTCGTCAAACTTGACCATCATCACCTTGGCCTGCTCTCCCTTGCCCACCGTGATGGAGACGGTTTTGGCCCGTTCCGAAACGCCGGCGATCTCGCCCTCATACATCAGTGGTTCATTTTTTTGCATCTCCTGCTGGACAGCGGGCGTCTCGGCGACCTCGGCATTCTTGGGTCCCGCGCAGCCGCTGGCAAGCAAGCCGAGCATCAGGCAGAGCGGGAGCAGTGGCAACATTTTTTTGTTCACGGCAGTCCTCCTTGGTGATGGGTTGCGGGTGACCGAAGTCTCCCAAATTGATGCATGCACCATGCAATTTGTTCAAGTATACTCGAAGGGACGGCGCTTAGGCAAACAAGAAGAACGATTATCATTTAAAAACGAAAGCGAGGGAAAAATGGTCGTAGGTGTACAGCGCATTGCGCTTCACATCGATGGCATTGACGTGGATTTTTCACTGGCGCAGCGCATCGGTCAGGAAATTGCCGGAAAAGAAAATGAGGAGGCCGTCCTGATTGCCTGGAGCGATGCGCGGAACAATCTCCATTCTCCCCACGGGATACAATGCGAGATCAGGGGCGAACCGGGGTGGGAGGTGTATGGCCGCACCCACGGCGGACGTCTGAGAATTTCGTTCAACCGTGATGCGTTGGTGTTGATCTATAGCTGAGCGGGGTGCCTGTGCGGTCCGTTGATGCCGCCTTGTTGTTCAAATGGGTTGGCAGGATTGATCGGTTGGGGGCACGCGGCCGAACAGGTGGGTGAGATCCGAAAGCCAGCCCGCCACATCATTGTTGATGAATCGCTCTGCACAACGCCAACGCCAGTTGTTCTCCGTTGTTCCCGGAGTGTTCATCCGGCAGTCATTGCCGAACCCAAGCACGTCCTGCAACGGCAGTATCACCAGATTTGAGGGCGAGGAGAGGGCGAGGTGAATCAGTTCCTGGTGAAAGGAACCTGCCTGGTCGTCCTGGCGGTTGGCAAAGCGCTTGGCCCGTCGCTTGGCCTCCGGGGCAACGTCAGGGCTGAGGTACCAGCCCACGGCGGTGTCGTTGTCGTGGGTACCGGTGTACATGACGCTTTCTTTTTCACTGTTATAGGGAAGATAGCTGTTGCATGGATCGCCGTCAAAGGCAAAGAGCAGAATTTTCATCCCAGGATAACCGAGACTGCGGCGCAGTACGTCAACCTCGGGCGTGATCACCCCGAGATCTTCGGCAATAATGCTCATGCTCCCCAGACGTTTTGTCATTTCTGCAAAAAATGGCAAGCCCGGTCCAGGCTGCCAGCACCCATGGAGCGCGGTCTCTTCCTCGGCCGGAACCGCCCAATAGGATTCAAAGCCACGGAAGTGATCGATTCGCAGGGTGTCAACCAGGGTAAAGTTGAGCCGCAGCCGTTCTTCCCACCAGTTCCACAGCTGGTCGCGCACCTGCGGGGTGGATGTGTCCCAGCAATAGAGCGGATTGCCCCAGCGCTGGCCGGTGGCGCTGAAATAATCCGGCGGCACCCCGGCCACATGGGTGGGACGGCATTGGGCACGATCCATTTGAAAGATCGATTGGTGGGCCCAGACATCGACACTGTCCAAGGCAACATAAATCGGCAAATCGCCGATGAGCTGAATTCCCTGCCGGTTGGCATAGGCGCGAAGCTGTTGCCACTGACTGAAAAACAGATATTGGAGGAAAATATGGTAGGCGATTGGGGCGGCGAGCTCTTGGCCCATTTGGTTTAATGCGGCCGGTTCCCGTTGTCGCAGTGCGAGTGGCCATTCGTACCAGGGGCGCTGCCGAAACGTTTCCTTGAGTGCCATGAACAGCCCATGGTTTGCCACCCAGGGATGCTGATGGGTAAACTGCTCAAGGCGTCGTACAAGGCGGGGGGTTGCGGCAAAGCGTTTCCAGGCAAGTTTGAAAATGCCCTGTTTATATTCGGCAATTAATTGATAGTCGACCTGGTATTCTGAAAAAGAGCAACAGGGGATTTCCTCACGCAACAGCAGGCCTTGCTCAACCAGCTCTTCGGTGGCGATGAACAGCGGATTGCCGGCAAAAGCCGAATTGCTCATGTAGGGCGAATTGCCGAAAACCGGGCTGGTCGGTCCGACGGGAAGCAACTGCCAGCAGCGCTGCTCGCTGTTTTTTAAAAAATCGATATAATTTCGTGACGACGTGCCCAGGTCGCCGATTCCTTGGGGGCTGGGCAAGGAAAAAATCGGCAATAAAATTCCGCTTGATCTTTGCCGGAGAATGTTTATCGATGTACCATTGTTCATTATGGTTTATTCCCGTCGGAATGAAATGCCAGATGCCTTTTCATGGATCGTTCCTTTTAACGCGTTTTCTTTATACGCTTTTTTTACATGGAAAACACTCTCTGATTGCATTTTCTTTTGGATGGTTTAAACTATACTATTCTTTTTTGCCCAAAAAATTTATTTCGTGCGTTCATGCACAGACTAAAGGAGAAGGCAGGTGCTCGCAGGTATAAAAAATGACCTTCTTGAAGCCGGAAAAGATGAGGGCTGCATCACATTTCAACACTTGAACGAATTGCTCCCCGAGCAGGTAAAAGATCCGGGAGCTATTGAAGAATTGTTCGATTTTCTTGGGGAAAATAATATTGAGATCGTCACCCAGGAAGAATCGGGAAAGAGAAAGACACTGTCCGGCGAAGAATGGACCGGAAAGAAAAGCGGTGAGGAAGACAACGCTTCCGATACCTTGCCGGACAGCGAAGAACATGAATCCGAGGAAACCACCACCACCTATCTGAGGGAGATGGGCCAGTTCGACCTGCTCACCCCCGAGGAGGAGGCGAAGTATTCCAAAACCATCCGCGAAGGGTTTGACGCCATCATCGAGGCTATCCGTCAGGATGCGTCCGGAGTGGCGGAAATCAAAATGCTGGTCGATCGGATCGATCTCTGGCAGCGCCGTGATCCGACCCTCAAACCCAAAAAACAGCAGTTGAACTACATGCGGCATTGCGTCAGCATTGCCAACCGCAACTATCCCGACAAACGGGAGTTGTTCGAGTTGTCGACCAAGATCGAGGCCTACAACCGGTCGATCGAGTTTGCCAAGGACTCGATGATCCGTGCCAATTTACGGCTGGTGGTGTCCATTGCCAAGCGATACATGCACCAGGGGTTGACCTTGGCCGACCTCATCCAAGAAGGCAATCTCGGTCTGATGCGGGCGGTTTTCCGTTTTGACTACAAAAAAGGCAATAAATTTTCCACCTATGCCTCGTGGTGGATTCGGCAGGCCATTACCCGCGCCATCCTCGACAAGACCCGGACCATCCGCCTGCCGGTGCATTTTCTCGAGCTGCGTAGTCAGTTTTTCAAGGCTTTTTACTCCCTACTCAAGGAGCTGGGACGCGAGCCGACCCCGGTGGAAATTTCCAAAATGACCGATCTGCCGATGGACAAGATCCTGGCCATCCTCGAGGCTTCGCGTGAACCGATCTCCCTGGAGACGCCCGTGGGGGACGACGATTCTACCTTGGGTGATTTCCTCGAGAATCAGGAATCCGAATCACCCTACGATGCGGTTCAGAACCGGGAATTGGCCCACCGGGTGACGGAGGTGCTGTCGACCTTGACCGATCGGGAGGAAAAAATTATCCGTCTGCGCTTTGGGATCGGCGAAAAGGCCGAATACACCCTGGAAGAGATCGGCAAACGGTTTAATGTGTCGCGGGAACGCATCCGTCAGATCGAGAAGAAGGCCCTCAATCGCCTGCGCCATTCGAGCCGTCGGGAAAAATTGCGCTTTTTCCTCGATTGATATCGTTTTTTCACCCCACGAATCCAAGCCCCTTGTTGTTGAAGGGGCTTCTTTTTTTCTTTCGGAGGAAGTTGGTAGAATATGGATGCATATATTGAACAGGCTGGTCTGGGCGGCATTCTCACCAAGGTTCGCAATGGAGAGCGGCTTTCCCTGGATGATGGGCGCCAACTGTATCAGCATCCCAACATCCTGGCCGTGGGGTATTTGGCCAATATCGTCCGCGAGCGGAAAAACGGCAATCAGGCGTTTTTCATCTACAACCAGCACATCAACTATTCCAATATTTGCACCAATCTCTGTAAATTCTGCGCCTTTGGCAAGGAAAAGGGGCATGCCCTTGCCTATGAGATGAGCATCGAGGAGGTCAAGGAGAAGGTCCGGCAGCGGCTCGATGAACCGATCACCGAGATCCATGTGGTTGGCGGCATTCATCCCGATCTGCCTTTTTCCTATTATCTCGATTTGTTGCGCGGTATCAAGGACGTTCGCCCCGAGGTACACATCCAGGCTTTCACCTGTGTGGAGATCCACCACCTGGCTCAGCTGGCCGGCAAACCGGTCGATACGACCCTTGAGGAGCTGATGGCGGCCGGCCTTGGGTCAATGCCCGGCGGCGGGGCTGAAGTGTTCAGCCCGCGTATCCGCCGCCTGACCTGCGAGAGAAAGCTTTCCGGGGAAGGGTGGCTTGAGGTGGCGCGGACCGCTCACCGGTTGGGACTGCGCACCAATGCCACTATGCTGTATGGCCATATCGAGTCCATCGATGAACGACTGGAACATCTTGATGCCCTGCGTCACACCCAGGATGAAACCGGTGGTTTCCTTGCCTTCATTCCCTTGGCCTTTCATCCAAAAAACACTGAGATGGCCGAGCATTCCAATACCAGCGGCATCAACGATCTGAAAAATATCGCGGTCAGTCGGCTGATGCTCGACAACTTTCCGCACATCAAAGCCTATTGGGTGATGGTCGGTCCCAAGCTGGCTCAAGTGGCCCTTGCCTTTGGCGCCGACGACATGGACGGCACGGTCAAGGAAGAAGTGATCACCCACATGGCCGGGGCGGAAACCGAACAGGCTCTGGGGCACAAAACCCTGATCCGGCTGATCCACGAGGCCGGTCGCCAACCGGTGCAGCGCGACACACTCTATAACGTTCTTGCCACCTTCTGAGCGCCATGCGGAACCTCATTGCCAAGATAGAAGCCGGGGAGCGTATCGAAGGGGAGGCATTCCTCCGTTTGACGCGTGACGCTGACCTGCACCAGCTCGGCATGCTCGCCGATGGTGTGCGCCGCCGACTCCATCCGCGGCCGGTGGTCACCTATGTGATTGACCGCAATATCAACTATACCGACGTCTGTATCTCGGCCTGTAAGTTCTGTGCCTTTTTCAAGGCTCCGGACGACCCGCACGGCGAGGTGCTGACGCGAGAGCAATTGGCTGACAAGATACACGAGACCCAGGCTCTCGGCGGCACGCAAATTTTATTGCAGGGCGGATTGCATCCGGACAAGCCGCTGGAGTTTTACGAGGAAATGCTGCGGTTCATCAAAACCACCGGCATCCATGTCCACGGTTTTTCCCCCCCCGAGATCCACCATTTCGCCCAACTGTCCGGGTTGCCAATCGCCACGGTCCTTGAGCGGTTGATCGCTGCCGGTCTTGATTCCATCCCCGGCGGCGGCGCCGAGATTCTGTGCGACCGGGTCAGGCAGGAGTTGGCGCCCAAAAAATGCAGCGCCGACCAGTGGATCGGGATCATGGAACAAGCGCATCGCCAGGGCTTGCGAACCACGGCCACCATGATGTTCGGCCACATCGAAACCATGGAAGAGCGGCTGGAGCACCTGCAGCGGGTCCGCGACCTCCAGGACCGCACCGGTGGGTTCACCGCCTTCATTCCCTGGCCCTTTCAACCCGACCACACTCCATTGGCTGCGGCCCGCCGCATCGAGAAGACCACTGCGGTCAGCTATCTGCGCATGCTAGCCTTGAGCCGTATCTTCCTCGACAATATCGCCAACATTCAAGCCTCTTGGGTAACGCAAGGACCGAAGATCGCCCAGCTTTCCCTCTTTTTTGGCGCCAACGACTTCGGCTCGACCATGATCGAGGAAAATGTGGTGGCCGCGGCCGGCGTCCATTTTCGCCTTTCAGAAGAGGAGATTAGGCGATTGGTCCGCGATGCCGGCTTTGAGCCGCAGCAGCGGTTGATGGATTATACCCCGGTTTGCTAGATGGGTGCCGCACCGATCCGCATCCACAGCGCGCCCTGGGTGGTTCCGGTCAGTCGGCCGATGATTGCCGATGGTGGTGTCGGTGTTTCCGGGGGAAAAATCATCGCGGTCGAGGCGTTGCCCCGGTTGCGTCAACTGTATCCTCATGCCGAGATCGTCGATCATCCCGCCAGTGCCCTGACACCAGCCCTGATCAATGCCCATATCCATCTTGAATTGTCGCATCTGCTCGAGTTGAGCGAGTCCCGACCGGCAAGTTTTACCGGCTGGATCAGTCGGTTGCTGCAGTGCCGTGACCGATTGGGCGCCACCGGCGAACAGGCCCAGCACGCCGCCGCCCAAACAGCCGAGCAGCAGTATCGCAGCGGGGTCAGTGTCCTTGCCGATATCGGCAACACCGCCCTTGGCCGTGAGATGGCCGACAGCTTTCCCGGTCGTTTGTTGCCGTTCAAGGAATACCTGGGTATGGCCGAGCGGACCCTGGAGAAGAACTTGCAGCGGCTGGGGAGCGAGCCGGAGGAAGTCTTGTGTTCGGGCCATGCGCCGTACTCCACCCATCCGCGTCTTTTGCAGGCCCTCAAGGCACGAGCAACCTCGCACGGCCAGATTTTTCCCATCCATGCCGCCGAGCCCGCCGCGGAAGGCGAGATGCTCCGTGAAGGCAGGGGAGAGATGGTGGACTTCATTCGTGAACGCGGGTTCTGGGACGGCACCTTTGTCCCCAGGGGCAGAGGCGGCACGGTTGAATACCTGTACGATCTTGGTTTGATCGATGAGCATACGCTCTGTATCCACGGGGTGCATGTCTCCGGCGAGGAGATCGATATCCTGGCAGGAGAAGGGGCCAAGGTTTGCCTCTGTCCAGGCAGCAACCAATTCCTTGGCGTGGGCACCGCTCCGTTGCGCCAGTATCTGGACAGAGGGATTTTGCCGGCCTTGGGCACGGACAGCTTGGCCAGTAACCCGGAGGTTTCCCTGTGGCGGGAGATGGCTCTCCTGGCGGCCAATTTCATGGACGTCGACCCGACGATTGTTTTCGCCATGGCCACCCGGGGTGGGGCCGAAGCCCTTAGTCTGGGAGATCTTCTTGGCACACTGGACTCGGGCAAGGAGGCCGATCTGCTGGCCGTACAGCTGCCTGGGCCGGCAACCGAGGCGTTGCAGGTCTGTCGATATTTAGTGAGTGCCGGCCCTGCCATCCGCCTGGCACGGATCAATGAGTGAGGCACGGAACATGGCGCGTATCGGCATGGTCAACTACATCAACGTTGCTCCCATCTATGAGATTTGGAAGGAACGGTCTTTTCCAACCCACTGGCAAGTGATCGAGGAGCAGCCGAGTCGCTTGAACGTGCTGCTGGCCGAGGAGGGGATCGACATGGGATTTGTCTCTTCCTATGCCTATGCCGCCCGGCCGGAACGGTACCAGATTTTGGCCGATCTCTCGATCAGCGCCACCGGGCCGGTGGGCAGCGTTTTCCTGTTTTCCGAGCTGCCGCCGGAATCGCTGGACGGCCAGCGGGTGCTGCTTACCCGGCAATCGGACACCTCGATCCGTCTGGTCAAGATCATTCTGGAAGAATTTTACCGCGTTCGGCCTCGCTACACGGTGGGAGATGCGTACAACGAGCAGACCAAGGAGGGCGCGGCCAACGCCGTGCTTGCGATTGGCGACGACGCCCTTCGCCTCAACGCCGAACAACGCTATCCCGTGCAGTTGGATCTCGGTGAGATCTGGTTTAAAACCACCGGGCTGCCTTTTGTTTTCAGCGTTTGCGCGGTTCGTGAGGCTTTTCTTGCCGATCAGGCCGAAGAGGCCCGGCAAGTCCGCCAGGCCCTGGTAGACTGCCGCCAACAGGGCGCCTTGCGCATGGCCGAGATCTGCGATCGGGTAGCACGACGGATCCCCATGGATTGCGAAACCTGCTCCCGTTATCTCATGGGCATTGAACACGACCTGACGCCAATCAAGATCCAGGCCCTCGAGCGGTTTTTTCAATACCTGATTGACCGGGGCGAGGCACCGGCCGGCGCTCTGCCGCTCAAAATATTCAGATAACGACAATGAGCACCCTTTCTCCGCTCGTTATCAAGGAAAGTGCATGGAAAAGATGACCCTTCCCGACGAAAAGAAACAATTTGTCCGGGAAAAATTCTCTTCGATCAGCCATCGCTACGATTTGCTCAACTCGCTGCTTTCCCTGCAAATCGACCGTTACTGGCGCTGGCGGACCACCCGTCTGCTGAGGCAGTTTCCCCAGGGATGGGTGCTTGACCTGTGCGCCGGGACCCTGCCCCTGTCCCTGGAGCTCACCCGCCAGGCGGCCCAACGCAAGGTCCTGGCCGTTGATTTTTGCGAGGACATGTTGCGCGCCGGAGCCAAGGCCCTGCCCAATGATGACCGTACCCCCCGCATCTTTCCGGTTTGCGGCGATGGCGAACTCATCCCTGCGCCTTCTGATGCCTTCTGGGGTTGCACCGTGGCCTTCGGGGTGCGCAACCTGTCTCGGACCTTGCAGGGGTTGCGGGAGATGCACCGCGTTCTCAGGCCTTCCGGCAAACTATTGATTCTTGAATTTTCCCGACCGACCAATCCGATCATCAAGCCGATCTACACCTTTTACCTCAATCGCATCCTGCCGGCGATCGCCGGGATGATTTCCGGCGACAAGGAAGCGTATCAGTATCTGGCTTCCTCGATTGCCGCCTTCTACGAACCGGACCAACTGCTGGCCATGATGCGTGAAGCGGGATTCGCCACCGTGTCGCGCATCCCGCTGACTTTTGGCATCGTGTCCATCTACATCGGGGTCAAGGACTGATGGCAGGCTGTCGGCGTCTTATTCTCGCCATCACCGGCGCCTCCGGCATGCTCTATGTACCGGCACTTCTGCAACTGCTGGCGGAGCAACAGGTCGAGGTGCATGGCATCATCTCGGAATCGGGCCGCAAGGTGTTGCGTTTTGAACTGGGATGGACGCCGGAGCAGTTGCCGCTGGTTTCCCGCTGGTTTGCGTCGGATGATTTTGCGGCCCCACCAGCCTCGGGTTCGGCCCTCTACGATGCCATGGTGGTCCTGCCGTGCACGGTCGGCAGCTTGGCCGCCATTGCCGGCGGCTACTGTGGCAATTTGGTGCACCGCGCCGCCGATGTCACCCTCAAGGAGCGGCGCCCCCTGCTGCTGGCCGTGCGGGAAACCCCGCTCAATCGGACCCATCTGACCAATATGCTGGCGGCGCACGATGCTGGCGCCATCCTCTGTCCGCCCATGCCCTCTTTTTATACCCATCCCAAGGATATGGACGAAATGGCCCGCAACTATGCCGCCCGTCTGTGCGATCTTCTCGGGATCGCTGTGCCGGCCGCAACCATGAGCCGTTGGCAGGGAATCTGACCATGTGGAACAAAATTGCCGTCCTGCTTGAGATGATCAAATTCAAGCACACTGTCTTCGCCATGCCCTTTGCCCTCATGGGCGCTTTTCTCGCTGGCCGGGGAGTCCCCGACGCGGCCGTCTTCTGGTGGGTGATCCTGGCCATGGTGGGCGCGCGAACCAGTGCCATGGGCTTCAACCGCATTGTCGACCGCCGGTTTGACGCCGCCAATCCGCGCACCGCCCAAAGGGCCCTGCCTGCCGGCCAGGTCACCCTGCTGGAATCCTGGGGCATGGTCGTGTTGGCCAGCGCGCTGTTTTTTTTCGCCTGTTTCATGCTCAACCCCCTGGCGCTCAAGATCGCTCCCTTTGCGTTGGGATTGACACTTTTCTATTCGCTGACCAAGCGATTCACCTGGCTCTGCCATGTGGTGCTCGGGGTGGCTCTGGCCTTTTCGCCGCTCGGCGGCTGGGTGGCCGTGTCCGCCAGCCTGGAAGGATACCCCTGGATACTGTCGCTCGGTGTTCTGTTCTGGGTGGCCGGTTTCGATTGCATCTACGCCTGCCTCGACGCCGATTTCGACCGCGAGGCCGGATTATATTCGATGCCGGCCATCTTTGGCCGCCGCAACGGTTTTCGCGTGGCCGTGTTGTTCCATGTGCTGGCTTTTTGCCTTTTCACCCTCACCGGTCTGCAGGCGGAGCTCAACCTCTGGTATTACGGCGGATTGGCTATCACCGCCGCTGCCCTGTTCTATCAGCATATCATTGTCACGCCCAAAGACCTGTCCCGCATCCGTCAGTCCTTTTTCTCCATGAACGGCCTGATTTCCCTGACGCTCTTCTGTGCCACCTGGCTGGCGTTGGCCACCGCTTCCTGACATGCTGACCCTGCGGACCATCTCGACGTTTTTCCTTGGCCTCTGGTTGTTCACCGCCAATATCGCTGCGGAGGCGCAACAAACGGTCGAACTCCAGCCTGACCAGGTGGATATGGCCACGCTCGCCGTTATTTTTTCGGGCGACGAAACCCTGCATTATTCGGTCTCCTGGAGTGGCGGGGTGAAAATCGGTGATATCTCCATGCGGATCCGTCCGAATCAGACAAAGAATCAGCAGTTTGTCATTTCAGCGCATGTCAAGGACTATGGACCGCTTTCATTGATCTATCCGGTGAATGATACGTTCCGCTGTTTTGTCGGCGGGCCGATGAAATTGCCCTATCGGTATGAAGTGGAGCAAAAAGAAGGGTATGGCAGGGAGACTACCCGGCTGACCTTGTACGATCAGCAGAAGCTTGAGGTCCGATATCGGAAAAACAAGGAGCCGCAACAGACCTTTCGTTTAGACGGCACGGTGTATAACGAGTTTGCCTCGTTCATCATCACCAGGGCCTTGGCTTTCAAAGGAGAAGGCAACATAGTCGTACCCACCTTTGCCGACAAAAAACGTCATGAAGTACGGGTTTCGGCCACGGAACGGGAAAAACGACCCACCCTGTTCGGTGAACGGGACACGCTCAAGGTCCAGCCCAAGATGCGGTTCAAGGGGTTGTACGAAAAAAGCGGCGACACCATTCTCTGGCTGACCGATGATCGCTGCCGGGTCCCGGTGGAAATTCATTCCAAAATCGTGGTCGGTTCGCTGGTGGCGGAACTGGTTGAATATTCCAATTCCGCCTGTCCCGAGTTGCGGCCAAAGCCGAAGCGGTGAATTCCAGTAGGGCGTATCCCCGATCCATCGGCAAGAGGCCGCGCTCAACCTATGTTGACCTCGATCTTTCTCGGTTGCGCTGGGCCGGCCTTGGGGAGACGCACCCTGAGCACACCGTCAACGAGAGACGCCTCGATGTTGTTTTGGTCGATGGTTTCCGCCACGGTGAACCGCCGCAGATAGTGGCCGCACTCATACTCCTCCAGGATGAGCCGTCCATGATGAGGCGGCGGCAGGCGGTGGCCCTGAATGGTGAGTACGTTGTCTTCGAGGGAGAGATCGAGTCCCTCGCTGGTGACACCGGGCACGTCGGCGATGACGGTCACCTCCTTGTCGGTTTCGAAGATGTCGACGTGCGGGGCAAAATAGGTTTCGCTCTTGGTGGTTTCACCGTCATGCTGGGCCGCTTTTTTCTCCTGGATCTTCAATTCCTGTTCTGTCATGCGCTTGCCTCCTCTATTCGGCGGTAACTTTGATCTGACGGGGTTTGACCTCGGAGGCCTTCATCAGGGTGATGGTCAGGATGCCGTTGCTGAGTTTTGCGCCCACCTGCTCGGTATCGATTTTTACCGGCAGGGCAATGGCGCGGCTGAAGCTGCCCGATTCAATCTCGCGGCGGTGGTAGGAGATGCCAGGGTCGTTTTGGCGGCTGTCCCGTTTGCCTTGAATGGTCAGGGTTTCACCTTCGACAGACAGTTCCAGATCGTGGACCTTGACCCCGGGCAGTTCTGCGGTCACGATCAGCCGGTCGCTTTCTTCGTAAATATTGAGTGCCGGATAGACATTGGCCCGGGCTTGCCCTTTACCTTTGTCGGCGTAGGAGCGCGAGAGTTCATCAAGCCCTTGGCGGATCCGTTCAAATTCGGCCCAGGGATTGCGAAAGGCCGGCCGATCTGCAAATCGTATGAATGCCATGCTGCACCTCCTTGTGGGGGTAGGGGGTTGGTATGATCAGTAAGTGTAAGGTGCCGCTGCGGGTTGTCAAGTCCGGTGAACCGCCGCAAAGGCGGTTGCTTTTTTCCATAAAATGATAACAATAATCGCCTAATCGTCTAGGCGTCATTATGAATCAATCCATTGTTTCAGGAGCATGAAAATGAGTGAGGCTGTCATCGTCACCCACTGTCCGGAGTTGAACCTGCTGCATCGAGGCAAGGTCAGGGATATGTACGAGATTCCAGGCCATGAAGATAAACTGCTGATGGTGGCCACCGACCGGATTTCCGCCTATGATGTGGTCATGGCCGATCCCATCGCGGGCAAAGGCAAGGTGCTGACCGAGATTTCGCTGTTTTGGTTCAAGCTGCTTGGCGATATCGTGCCCAACCACCTGATCAGCGCCGACATCGATCAGTTCCCCAAGGTCTGCCATCAATACCGCGACCAACTGCAAGGTCGCTCCATGCTGGTCAAGCGTACCAAGGTGGTGCCGATCGAGTGCATCGTTCGGGGGTATCTCTCCGGTTCGTTCTGGAGCGCGTACAAGAAAAGCACCACGGTGTGCGGGTTCAACCTGCCCGAGGGGATGCACGAGTCCGATCCCTTTCCCCAGCCGTTGTTCACCCCGTCCACCAAGGCCGAACAAGGTCTGCACGATGAAAATATCTCCATCGAGCGGATGCGGGAGCTGGTCGGCACTGAGCTGACCGACAAGATGGCCACGACCAGCATTCAACTCTACCAGCGGGCCGCCGACTACGCCCGCACCAAGGGCATCATCATCGCCGACACCAAGTTCGAGATGGGCCTCGACGGTGACAACCTGCTGCTGATCGACGAGGTGCTGACCCCCGATTCCTCGCGGTTCTGGCCGCTGGACCAGTACACCCCTGGCAAGGGACAGCCAAGCTTTGACAAACAATTCCTGCGCGACTATCTGTCGTCGCTTGATTGGAATAAGCAGCCGCCACCACCTCCCTTGCCGGCGGAAATCCTGGCGAAGACCAAAAGCCGCTACGAAGAGGCCCAGCAGCGACTCACCCGCTGAATCATATACCCTTGTTCAATCTGCCTTTTCCCCTGTCGGATCGCCTGCCGCGCCGGCAGGGGAGGGGCCTTCCACCCGAAGCGTTGTTTCACCGCAGGTCACCACGTCTCCCGACCGCAGTTTTCTTCGTTTTCTGAGTTCCACTATTCCGTTGACCAGCACCAGGCCCTGACTGATCAGGTACCTGGCCTCGCCGCCGCTGGCCGTCAGATTTTCCCGCTTGAGCAGTTTATCCAGTTCAATGTAGTCGGTATCGATGCGGGCCTGCTGAACGGCCCCAACGGTCCCGGGAGATGCGTGTTGGGTCATTGTTGGAAAAATTTTCAGTAAATGAAAAAGGTTATGATGCTTGACAGAAATGGTTGCAAGGCAATACACTAAAATTCACTAAAGAACGAGACGAAACCATTTATCGTACCAGAGGGAGGATTCAATGCCAACGGCCTTGTGGTTGCAGTGCGGCGCCTGCGGGGGCGACACCATGAGTCTGCTGGGCATGGAAACACCGCACCTGCCCGCTTTGCTCGCCGAGATGCGAATAACCCTCTGGCACCCTTCCTTCAGCCACGGCAATATGGGCGCGTACGAGACGTTGGTGGCTGATTTTCGTCAGGGCAAGCAGCCGCTCGATCTCCTGCTGATCGAGGGATTCATTCTCGCCGGTCCTGCTTCGAGTGGCGGGTTTGACACCTTGCGCGGCGAGGCCAAGGCCTTGATTGTCGAGGAACTGGCGGCCAGGGCCGGTGCGGTGATCGCGGTCGGCACCTGCGCGTGTTTCGGCGGTATCGGCAAATTGGGCGAAGTCGATGCCACCGGTCTCCAGTTCCACCATCGCCAACCCGGCGGCCTGCTGGGAGAGCACTTTCGTTCGGCCAGGGGATGGCCGGTCATCAACCTGCCCGGCTGCCCGGTGCATCCCACGGTGCTCAAGGATACGCTGTGCGCGGTCTGCGAGGAGCGGTTGCCGTCGCTCAACAGCTATCAAGCGCCGGAAGACTGGTTCGGAATCCTGGTCCATCAGGGCTGCACGCGCAATGAATATCACGAGTATCGGGTTGAAGACAGCGATTTCGGCGGTCCTGGCTGCATGTTCTTCCATATGGGATGCCGGGGACCGTTGACCTACGCCCCGTGCAACAAAATTCTGTGGAACAACCGCAACTCGAAGACCAATGCCGGAGTTCCCTGCTTTGGCTGTACCGATCCGGATTTCCCTCAGGACCATCCCTTCTTTCACACCCCCAATATCATCGATGTGCCGTTGGAATTGCCCGATGGGGTGGATCGCGCCCACTATCTGGCCTACAAGGGAATGGCGGCCGCGGCCGCACCCGAGCGGTTGATCAAGCGGCGTTCACGGGTCTGAACCGCTGAAGGAGATTGCATGGCAAAAACAGTATGTATGCCAATGAATCGGGTTGAAGGGGATCTGGAGGTCAAGGTCGCCATTGAAGACGGGATGGTGACCGATGCCTGGATGATCGGGACCATGTACCGGGGGATCGAAACCATGCTGATCGGCCGCAGTTCCCTGGACGGCCTGGTGATCACCCCTCGGATTTGCGGCATCTGCAGCACCAGTCATTTATTGGCCGCGGCCATGGCCCTGGAAGACATCACCAGAACAGCGGTCAGCCGCAACGGCCTGCTTGTGCGCCGCATTGCCTTGGGCGCGGAAACACTGCAAAACGATTTTCGCCATCTTTTCTTGATGTTTGCCGCTGATTTCACCGCAACAGGGTACGGTCGGCACCCGCTCTACCAGGAAATGATCCAGCGGTACCGCCCCTATCAGGGCAGCACGGTGGTCGCGACCATTCTGGCCACCAAAAAATTGCCGGAAATCATCGCCATCCTTGGCGGGCAATGGCCTCACTCCTCGTTCATCGTTCCCGGCGGCGTTACCTCCCAGCCCAGCGCAGCCGATCTGCGCCAGTGCAGGTTGCTGCTCGCGGAATTTCGCCGCTGGTACGAACAGGAGGTGCTCGGTTGCTCCCTGGAGCGGTTCGCGGCCGTGCATAATCGCGCCCAACTGGAGGACTGGCTTGAGGAACGGCCAGAACATCGAGCAAGCGAGCTCGGCTTTTTTCTGCGCAGCGCCTTTCCCCTTGCCCTGGAGCACCTCGGTGGTTGGCATGGCTCGTTCATCACCGGACCGCCATTGCCCGTGGACAACCCGCCTTCGGAATCGATGGCAGGTCATGTCCTTCACGGCGATGCCCTGAATGTCCTGGATCAGCGACACATCGCCGAGGAGGTGCGGTACGCCCATTATCAAGACAGCGATTCAGGCGGTCATCCCTCCGAGTCCGAAACCCATCCCAAGGAGTCAGCCGCAAGCGGAACCTATTCCTGGTGCAAGGCGCCACGGTACAACGGCTCTCCGGCGGAAACCGGAGCCTTGGCCGAAGCCCTGACCCGCCGTGATCCCTTGCTGACGGATCTGGTCGCCGGCCACGGAACGTCTGCCTTGGCCCGGGAATTGGCACGCATAGTTCGCGCCGGTCGCCTGCTGATGACCATGGAACGCGACCTGCGGGCAATCGATCCCGCCGAACCCTTTTATCAACCGACCGGCGTTCCTGCCAACGGTTCCGGTCTGGGGTTGATCCAGGCGCCCCGCGGCCTGCTCGGCCACTGGGTGCAGCTCAACGGCGGCTATATCGACCATTACCAGATCGTTCCGCCGACCACCTGGAACGCCTCGCCCCGCGATGACCGTGGTGTTCGTGGTCCCATCGAAGAGGCCCTGGTGGGTACACCGGTGCATAATCCTGAAGATCCCGTGGAGGTAGGCCATGTGGTCCGCAGTTTTGATCTGTGCATGGTCTGCTCGGTCCATGCGGTGGGCCGGCAAGGACATTCCCTGGGCCGGATCCGGATCGGCGCATGAACCGGCGGCGGATCATCTGCGTGGGCAACAGCTTGGTGACGGCCGATGCCGTCGGCCATCTGGTCCACGACGAGCTGCGCTCCAGAAACCTTGGCGATTCGTTCGAGGTGCTCGATGGCGGGCTGGCTGGCCTCGATCTGCTGCCGTTTTTCGATGGATGCGAGGTCATGGTGCTGGTTGATCGGGTTGTTGGCTTCGCCGATCCAGGTTCGGTGGTGCGGCTCGATGCGGCGCGGCTCGATGAAGTGTGGACCGAAGCGTATTCCCATTCCGGGGGATTGCTCTATCTGCTCAAGACCCTGCCGCACCTCGGCCTTGATCCCCTGCCCAAGGTATGGCTGATCGGGATCGAAGGGGAAGGGGAGGCGGAAACGATCAAACGGGCTGCGGATATGGCCGTGGAAGCTGCCAATGCACTCGTTTGATCTCTATCATTTGGACAAACAGCAACTGGCGCGACTGAGCAAGGAGGAGCTGTTTGCCGCCTATCAGCTTCTCTACCGGGAAGTGCTCGCTTCCCGCGAGGCCGCCGCCATCACCGCCAGACTGGTGGTCGCCCAGATCGCCAAGGTCGAGGAAGCGAACCAAAGTCTTGAACTGGCCAACGAGGAGTTGCGCAAACTGACCAACCTCGATGGCCTGACCGGCATTGCCAACCGTCGTTACCATGAGGACAAGCTACATCGCGAGTGGCGGCGTTGCCAGCGCACCAACAGTTCCTTGGCTGCGATCATGATCGACATCGACCAGTTCAAGAAATTCAACGACCATTACGGTCATGTGGCTGGAGATCAATGCCTGCGCGAAGTGGCCACGGCGTTGCAGAAGGGGATGCGGCGCGTCTCCGACTCCCTGGCTCGCTACGGGGGCGAGGAATTCATTTGCCTTTTGCCCGATTGCAGCGCCGAAGCGGCCTACAAGGTGGCCGAACTCTTCCACCAGCGGATCGACCAGCTGAAAATTCCCCATGCGACCTCGCAGGTTGCACCGATTCTTACGGTCAGTCAAGGCGTGGCCGCGATGGTTCCCTCGCGTGACAGCAAGGCCAGCGAGCTGATCCGTCAGGCGGACCAAGCTCTCTATCACGCCAAAATGCTGGGCCGCAACCGGGTTGTTATCTACGACGCCACAGGCCCCCACCTGGAGGGACAGTACGGGGACGACTCCAACTGAGACGGGAACAAGCCTTCCTTGCCCAGTTCAGACGAGAGAAAGGCTATAAGGCGCGAAGAAACTCGGGTTTCAAGGACAGGGCGCCGACAAGGGCCTGATCGAGCACGGCCAGGGTCTTTTCCTTGTCTTCGGGCAGCTTGGCCCGGATCGGCAGATAGTTGGAGGCGTGGTTGGCGTGAAAGAGACCGTTGCTGAGTTCAGTGGCCGCAATCATGGTCCGTAGCTCTTGGAGGATGGCCAGCGGCTCGGGCATGGCGAACCTTCCATCCCGGTACTGGTCATGGAGCTGGGTTCCGGGTTCGAGCATCAGGCTCAAGGCACCCACATATTCCGGATCTATGGCGCTGAGCACCCGGCCGGTTTCCGTTGCGTGGATGGCCGATCGCTCCGGCCCGGCAATGCCCAGGAGCACGGTGAGGGACAGGGGAAGACCGGCGGCCTTGGCCTTTTGCCCCATGGCGATCATCTCCTCGGCGGTCGCGCCCTTGTGCATCCGGGCAAGGGTGGAGTCGTCGCCGCTTTCCAGGCCCATGTAGACGATGCCCAGACCGTGTTGCCGTAACTGCCGCAACTCCTCGACCGTTTTGAGTCGCAGACTCTTGCTGTTGGCGTAAATGCCCACACGGGTGACCTGCGGCAGACGGGTTTCAATCCGCTGGAGGATGGCAAGCAGCCGCTGCTGCGGCACGATCAGGGCATCGCCGTCGCAGAGGAACAAGCGGCGGGCAAAGGAAAAATGGTTGGCCGCATAGTCGATGTCGGCAAAGATGATGTCGTCGGACTTGATCGAGAACCGTTGCCCTTTGTACATCCCGCAAAAGGTGCACTTGTTGTGGGAGCAGCCGGTGGTTACCTGCAGCAGGATGCTGTTGGCCTCGCTGGGCGGCCGATAGATGGTTCCTTGGTAGTGCATGCTCCGCTCCTGCGTGTTTTCGATTAATCAAGCGGCTTCAGCCGGTCGACCAGAGCCGCCATGTCGCGGCGGACCTGCTGGTACCGCTCCCTGTTCAATCCCGCCCCCAAGCCCACCTTTTCCGCCATCTCCGCGGTGAGAAAATCTCCGGGCGCGTGACCATCGGCATTGATGGCCAATAGGGCTCCGGTTTTTTCGGCCATGCGGGCCACATGACCGTTGGTCAGACTGTGACCTTTGCGGCCGGAGAGTTCCAGCAAGATTCCCCGGCGGGCGGCCAGGGCCGCCTCTTCCTCGGTGATGAATCCCGGATGGGCCAGCAGATCGACATCGGCCTCCAGAGCCGCCCGGTTGGTGCCGGGGAGAACAGGTTCCACCGGCGTCTCGCCATGCACCACGATCAACTGGGCCCCTAGGGCACGCGACTCGGCCGCCAGGGGACCGATCAGGGCAGGGGGCACATGGGTCAGTTCGACACCGACGATTAACTGGGTGGCATTGACCGCATTCAGGTCGCGGGCTACCCTGATCAGATTGGGGATAAGCAACCGGATGTTGGAGGAGTCGGCATGGTCGGTGATGGCGATGGCCTGGTAACCCAGATGTTCAACCCGGCGGACATGTTCGGACGGCACCAGGGCGCCGTCGCTGAAAAAACTGTGGGAATGGAGATCGATCATGGTATTGGCTCGCATGAAAGAGTATTTAATTTCGTAATGTTCCCTTGAGACTATGCTTGCCCGCATGGTCAATCTGCACCCGCGCCAGCGTTCCGGGTATCAGGGAAGAGGCTGGGGCGGCGGTGAAATGAACGATCTGGTTGGCCGGGGTTCGGCCTCTTAACCGATTCCCTTCACCTGATTCAACCATAACTTCAACTTCACGACCGATCGATTCGCTGTTGCGTTCTAAAGAAATGCTATCCTGAAGCGATTGAAACTCCATCAACCGTCTGGCCTTGACCTCTTCCGGGATCTTGTCGGAGAATTCGGCGGAGCGGGTATGGGGGCGGTCCGAGTATTTGAAGGAAAAGGAGCCGTGAAACCGAACGGTTTGCAGCAGATCCATGGTGGCCTGAAAATCGGCTTCGGTCTCGCCGGGAAAACCGACGATGATATCGGTGGCCAGGGCAATGTCCGGGCATAAGCGGCGCAAGGAGGCAACCTTTTCCAGATAGTTCTCCACGGTATATTTGCGGTTCATCCGCTGGAGAACGGCGTTGGACCCGGACTGCACCGGTAGATGAAAATGCGGACAAAGAATATCGATCTCGGCAAAGCAGCGCATCAGCGCTTCGGATAGATCCTTGGGGTGGGAGGTGGTGAAGCGCAGCCGCCGCAACCCGTTGACCAAGGCAACCTGTCGCAACAACTGCGGAAAATCAACCTCGGTATCGGCTACCTTGTTGGTCTTGCCGTAGGAGTTGACGTTTTGCCCGAGCAGGGTGATCTCCTTCACCCCCTGGCTGACCAGGATTTCCACTTCCTCGATGATGTCCGCCACCGGCCGGCTGATCTCCCGGCCGCGGGTGCCGGGAACCACGCAGTAGCTGCAGTAGTTGTTGCACCCCTGCATGATGGTGACAAACCGTCTAAAGCTGTGCGGGGCAGGGGAGGGCGGCGTGTTAATCAGCAATTTCTGAAAGGGCGGAATGGCAAAGGAGCCTTCCAGGTCGGTGGCGGTTTCCCTGGTGGTCATGCCTTGGGTGAGACGAGCGAGCATTTCCGGTAACTGGTAGATCTGCTGGGTGCCGACGATCAGGTCGACATGAGGCATCCGTTCGCGGATCCGTTCGCCCTCCTGCTGGGCCACACAGCCGGTGACCCCGAGCAGCAGGCTCGGATTACGCGCCTTTTCCTCGCGCAACTGCCCCAGAAGGCTGAACACTTTTTGCTCGGCCTTTTCCCGGATGCTGCAGGTGTTGATCAGAACGACGTCGGCACCTTCGGGACTGGCGGCCGGCACGTACCCCTCCTGTGCCAGCATCTGTTCCATGATTTCCGAGTCCCTTTCATTCATCTGGCACCCGAAGGTCTTGATATAGAGATTTTTGCTCATAACCATTGAAAAAAAAGAAGATACCGCGAAACGTTCACCTGATCGCTCATGCCTCCCTCCGGTATGGCGACAGGTCGCCAGCCAATGCCTCCAACAGGCGCATGGTTTCCATGAATCGGCACTCCAGGGTCTGCATCCTGACCAGGCCGGTAGGGGCAGAAACCGTTGAGAGCAGGGCCAAACCGTCGTATCCTTCAAGGATGAAGCGCAGCCAGCTGATCTTTTCCGGGCGGATGCACAGGTACCATTCGACAAGGGCGTGATTGGTCATGCTCGCATACCAGGAGGAACGGCCAAGGTCAGACCGACAGCGTGGCGTCGATGTCGCCCAGCAAGTTGCGGTATTGTTCCAGCACCGGCGCCACCTGCTCCTGGAGGAATTCAGTGGTCTGTTCGGCGGCTCGGCCGGTGAACTGCTGGTAGTTGCCGATCAGACCGTTGAGCTCCTGGAGATCAAAGGGCACGCGTTCATCGTCAGCCAGCCGCTCCAGCAGATTGTTGCGCAATCCCTGATTCTTGACATCCAGTCCGGCGGCCACCGAATGCTCGCGGATGACCTCATGCATCTCCTGCCGGCTCTTGCCGCGTTCGACACAAGCCATGAGGATCTTTTCCGTGGCCATGAAGGGCAGTTCTTCCTTGAGATGGAGCTCAATCTGCTTCGGATAGACAACCATATCGTTGGTAATGTTGATGTACAATTTGAGGATGGCGTCGGTCAGGAGAAAGGCCTGGGCCAGATCCATGCGGCGGATCGCCGAGTCGTCGAGGGTGCGTTCAAACCACTGGTTGGCCGCGGTTGCGGCGAAGTTGGCCGGCAGACCCATGAGTTTGCGGGCCAGACCGGTCATCCGCTCGGAGCGCATGGGGTTGCGTTTGTAGGCCATGGCCGAACTGCCCACCTGTTTGCGTTCAAAGGGTTCCTCCTGAACCTTCAGGTTGGAGAGCAGGCGCAGGTCAACGGCGAACTTGTGGGCCGAGGCGCCGATACCGGCCAGGGTTTCGGCGGTCTTCATGTCCAGCTTGCGCGGATAGGTTTGGCCGGTGACCGCAAAGACCTGATCAAAGCCGATTTTTTGGGCCACCAGCCGATCAAGCTCGCGGACCTTGTCATGGTCGCCGGCAAACAGTTCGATAAAGGTCGCCTGGGTACCGACGGTGCCCTTGGCCCCCCGGGCCTTGATTTGCCCCTCGAGCTGCTCAATGTACTCGAGATCCATTAATAAATCTTGAAGGTACAGGGTGTTGCGCTTGCCAACCGTAGTTGGTTGGGCGGGCTGGTAATGGGTAAAGCCGAGGGTGGCCAGGTCTTTGTGTCGGGTGCAGAATTCTGCGAGGTTGGCGATGACCGTAAGCAGCGCTCGCTTGATCAGATGCAGGGCTCGTTTCTGGATCAGCAGATCGGTGTTGCAGACCACGAACTGCGAGGTGGCGCCCAGGTGAATGATCGGCTCGGCCAGCGGGCACTGCTGGCCATAGGCAAAGACGTGGGCCATGACATCGTGGCGAATCTCGCGCTCCTTGGCGGCGGCCACCTCGAAGTTGATGTTGTCCACATTGGCCTTCAGTTCGGCCACCATTTCGGCGGTCACCGCGGCAAGCCCCAGTTCGTGCTGGGCCTCGGCCAGGGCAACCCAACATTTGCGCCAATGGGTGAATTTGAAGCGTTCGGAGAAAAGCTCCTGCATTTCCCGGCTGGTGTAGCGGGAAACCAGCGGTTCCTGATAGATGTCGCGATTCATGTCGATATGCTCGTTGGGGTTAGTGATGAATGAAAAGGCGGACGATCGGTTTATGCCGTAATGTCCGCTATGTGTGGTGTTTGGTTTCCAAGGCTTGGGGCATTTAATGTCGCATAATATATATTATGTTAAATTTTACCTATGACGGTGCCGATCAATGGGGGACAAGGTGGAGCGCCTGGATCTGGGTCTGTTCAGTTCCTCTGAACCATGATCGCTTCAGATGAAAGACCAGATCCTGACTGCCGTGGAAATTTCGTCCCGCGGGAGCCAGCCGAAACCCGATGCCCGGGAAAACATGACCGTTGGCGCCACGCAGTTGGAAACGCAGGTGCCCATTGACACCTTTTGGCTGCACCAGCTGTTCCCGTGACAGCAGGAAGGTCGGTTCAGGGTTGCCTTCGCCGAATGGTTGCAACAGACGCAAGGCCCAGGCAAATTCCATGGTCAAAATCGATTTATCCGTGAGGTGGCAATCGATGACGATCCCCCTGCCCTGTCGTAGCACCTCGGCGTGCCGGGTCGTTACCTGGCGGTTGAACAGATCGGCAAAGGAGGGCAGCAAGGTCTTGTCGATGGTGAGTCCAACCGCCATGGCATGTCCCCCGAATTGATCGATCAGGCCATTGCACTGTTCAAGCAGGTGAAACAGATGCACCCCGGCCACCGATCGACCCGACCCTTTCAGGTTTGTGCCCGCCCTGTGTTGCTGGTCATCGGTGAAGATGATCGCTGGCCGGTGGAAACGTTCGACGATTTTGGAGGCCAAGATGCCCAGCACCCCAGGATGACAATCGGCGTGGTAGACCGCGAGGCCGTCGACTCCCGCTTCGACCTGGTGGGCGCACTGCTGTTCAATGGCGGCAAGGGCGCTGCCTTCCAGCTGTTTTCTCGCCGTATTCAACCGTTCCAATTCATCGGCGGCCCGCCGTGCCCCGGCGTGATCTTTCGCCAGCAGCAATTCGACCCCCAGCCGCGGCACTCCGAGCCGTCCGGCGGCATTAATCCTGGGGGCCAATTTGAACGAGATGTCTTCGGCCAGGATCTCGCGATGACCAATGCCGCAGCATTCACACAAGGACAACAATCCCGGCCGATTCTTGGCGGACAACACCTCCAGACCGGCCCGCACCAGAATGCGGTTCACGCCAACCAGCGGCACCACGTCGGCCACCGTGCCCAAGGCCACCAGATCGAGATATTTTTTCAGATTCAGCGACCGTGCGGCAAACAGCCCCCTTTCCATGAAGGCCTTGCGCAGGGCCACGATCAGGAAGAAGGCAACACCAACCCCGGAGAGTTGAGAAAACGGAAACCGGCAGTCGTGCTGCTTCGGATTGAGCAGCGCATCCGCGCACGGCAGCGTGGCCTGTGGCTCGTGGTGATCGGTGATGATCACCACGAGCCCCCGTTCCCGCGCATAGGCCACTTCCCGCACGGCCGAGATACCGCAGTCCACGGTGATCAGCAGCCCTCCCCTGCCCGCTTCCCTCGACTGCGCCAGCAAGCGGTCGATCGATCTGACCGACAGGCCATAACGTTCCTCCAGGCGGTTGGGAATGTAATAGTGGGTGTCGATGCCGATTTCGTTGAAAAAGACCGTGAGCAGCGCCGTGGCGGTGATGCCGTCGACATCATAGTCGCCGTGGATGAAAATGGGACTGGCCGTTGTGCAGGCATGGACGATGCTGTCAACCGCCTCGCCGATTCCCTTCATCGAATCCGGCGAGGGGAGCATCGACAGTTGCGGATAGAGAAATGCCTGCACTGCCTCGAGGGTCCGCAGGCCGCGATGATACATGATTTCACCCAGCTGCCGGGGAATGCGGAATTCTTTGGCAACCAGCGCCCCAAAATGCCTGACCTGGGGGCTGTCGGCATGGGGAGAAAAGATGTAGGGAAGCGGTTGCATGGGCGAAAACAGGGCAAAGGAACCGTATAATTAGCGGGCAGTATGCAAGAAATCGGCAATATCCGCAAGCACCTTGTCCGGTTGCCGGATGTGGTGCCAGTGGATGCGGTGCTGGTGTTTGAACCAGGTCAGCTGCCGCTTGGCATATCGGCGGGTGTCCTGGATCAGGGCGGCGGTGGCTGTTTCCCGGTCCCAGAGCCCCTGGATACAGCCGCACATGTGCCGGTAGCCGATGGCCTGCATCGAGGGCAGTTCCGGACCGTATCCCCGGGCGAGCAAGGCTGCAACTTCTTCCTCAAAGGCATCCTGCATCATCGCTTGCGTGCGAAGTCGTATGCGCTCGTACAGCGTGTCCCGCTCGCAGGTGAGACCCAGCTGGAGCAGGTGGGAAAAGGTCGCCGCCGGTGATGCGTTGGCCTGCCGGCGCAGGTGTTCCGACCAGGGAATGCCGGTGGCATGGAAAATTTCCAGGCCGCGCAACAGCCGTTGGGTATCGTTGGGATGAATGCGCCTCGCGCTTTCCGGATCCACCGTGGTCAATTCGAGATAGAGCTCCCCCCTGCCCTCCGCGCGCAGGCGTTGCGCAAGATGTTGCCGCAGCTCGGCGCTTGTCTTGAGCTCGTCAAACAGGCCGTTGACCAGGGCCGAGAGGTAGAGGCCGGTGCCGCCGGTGATCAGGGGAATCTTTCCCCTGGCCGAGATGGCCGTGATCGCCGTCAGGGTATCGTCGACAAAACGGGCCGCATCGTATTGCTCGTCCGGGTCGACGATATCGATCAGATGGTGGACGATTCGCTGCCGTTCTTCCCGGCTGGCCTTGGCCGTACCGATATCCATGAACCGATAGACCTGCATCGAGTCCATGGAGATGATCTCGCAGTCAAACCGCTCGCCAATGGCGAGCGACAGCGCGGTCTTGCCGATGGCTGTCGGTCCGACCAGGACCAGGACAGGCGTGGCGATGGGCATGGCTGCGGCGGTCATTCAAAACTGACCAAGGGCAGGAGGCGTTGCAGGCTTTGCGGACCAATGCCCGGCACATCGAGCAGGTCCTCGGGACCGGTCAGCGGGCCGCGGCGCTGCCGGGTTTGCTCGATGGCCGCTGCCAGGTGCGGCCCCACGCCCGGCAGCATTTCCAGCGCTGCCCGGTCGGCGCGATTGATCGGCAACGGCTGGTTGAGAAACAGGGCCAGTGGGGCTGGCAGGGTGTTCGCGGCGGGGCCTTGCGGATCCAAGAGAGATATAGGAGTTTTTTCTGTTCCTGATTCCGGACCACCGGCCGGCAACCGGATTACCTGCCAACCGCCGCCGATCGTTTCAAGACGAACGCCGTACAACGGAGAAGCTTTTTGTTGCGCCACGGGAACCAGGTCCACGGCAACAATCAGCAAGGCCAAAAGAAAAAGGACAAGCGTCCGCTTGTCCTTGCACTCCTCGGCGGTTGCCGGCGCATCAACAGCGGCCTTTTTCATCCTTCATCAGCTTGTAGTTGATGCTGTCCACCAGGGCCTGCCAGCTGGCCTCGATGATGTTGACCGAAACGCCGACCGTGCCCCAGCTGTCCTCTAGGTCCTTGCTCTCCACCAGAACGCGGACCTTGGCGCCGGTGCCGTATTCGCCGGTGAGCACCCGCACCTTGTAATCCGTGAGTTCCATGTCTTCCAGGCTGGGATAAAACCGGGTCAGCGCCTTGCGCAAGGCTCGGTCGAGCGCGTTGACCGGTCCGTCGCCCATGGCGGCGGTATGGACTTCGCTGCCGTCCACGTACAACCGGATGGTGGCCTCGGTGTAGGGGCTCTTGTTCAGGTCGTACTTATGGTTCATCACCCGGAAGGCTTCCAGCTGGAAGAAATCGCGGTGCAGGCCAAGGGCCCGGCGCATCAGCAGCTCGAAGCTGGCCTCGGCCGCCTCGTATTGGTAGCCCTGATTTTCCAGTTCCTTGAGCTGGCTGATGATCTCGGTCATCAGCGGGTCGTCGGCCTCGATATCCAGGCCGTATTTCTGAGCCTTCATCAGCACATTGGATTTGCCGGACTGATCGGAGATCAGCACTCGTCGGCTGTTGCCCACCTTTTCCGGGGCAATGTGCTCGTAGGTCATGGGGTTGCGCTGCACCGCGCTCACATGGATTCCGCCCTTGTGGGCAAAGGCCGATTCGCCCACGTAGGGCTGGTAGCGGTTGTGCGGCAGGTTGGCCAGTTCGTTGACCATGCGCGCGGTGGTGTAGAGCTGATCGATCCGTTTGCCCACCTTGCATTCCAGTCCCATCTTGAAAATCAGGGCCGGAATGATCGAGGTCAGGTTGGCGTTGCCGCATCGCTCGCCAAAGCCGTTGATCGTCCCCTGGATGTGATCGGCGCCGCAATGCACCCCCATCAGGGCGTTGGCCACCGCGGTTTCCGAATCGTTGTGCGAATGGATGCCAATACGCACTTCGCTGCCCTGCTCGGCGCGGTATTGCAGCACCCGTTCCATGATCTCCGGGATCTCGTGCGGCAGGGTGCCACCGTTGGTGTCGCAGAGGACGATGGTTTCGGCGCCGCCGGCCATGGCCTTGCCCAGGGTAGCCAGACAGTATTCGCGGTTGTTCTTGAAACCGTCGAAAAAATGCTCGGCATCGTAGATCAGGTGGCGCACATGGGGGCGGAGATAGGCCAGCGAGTCCTCGATAATCTGCAGATTGTCTTCCAATTCGATGCGCAGGGCGTCGATCACATGAATATCCCAGCTCTTGCCGAAGATGGTCACTGCCGGTGTCTTGGCGGCCAGCAGAGCCTGGAGGTTGGCATCCTGATCCGGTTTTTTTTGGAAATGTCGGGTCGAGCCAAAGGCGGCCAGCCGAGCCTGCTTGAGCGCGACTCCCTGCATCTGCTTGAAAAACTCCACCGCTAGCGGATTGGAACCCGGCCAGCCACCCTCGATGAAATCGATGCCGATGCGGTCAAGCTGTCGGCAGACCTTGATTTTATCGTCGACCGAGAGATTGAAATTCTCGGCCTGGGTACCATCCCGCAGGGTGGTGTCGTACAGTTCGATCACTCGGGCCATGGGCTATTCTTCTTCCAGGGGCAGATTTTCCTTGTCCAGGGCAAAGGCGTCGTGCAGGGCCCGCACCGCCAGTTCGGTATACTTCTCGGCGATGATGCAGGAAACCTTGATCTCCGAGGTGGAGACCATCATCATGTTGATGCCCTCCTTGGCCAGAATCTGGAACATGGTTGAGGCGATGCCAGGATGGTTGCGCATGCCCACGCCGACGATCGACACCTTGGCGATATCCTTGTCGCCGCTGACCGCCTCGGCGCCGATCTCCTCGGCCACTTCCTTGAGGATGTCCATGGCCCGGTCATAGTCGGTGCGCGGCACGGTGAAGGTCATGTCGGTCAGCTTGCCGTCGGTGGTATTCTGGATGATCATGTCGACCAGAATACCGGCGTCCGAAATGGGCAGAAATATTTTTGCCGCAATTCCAGGTTGATCCGGAACTTTTTTAATCGTGATTCGAGCTTCTTTCTTGCTGTAGGTAATGCCGGACACCAGCATGGATTCCATGATTTTCTCCTCCTCGACAACCCAGGTTCCAATATTTTCAGAAAAAGTAGAACGGACATGCACCGGCACATTGTAACGTTTGGCCAGGCCCACGGAACGGATATCCAGGACCTTGGCACCCAGGCTGGCCAGTTCCAGCATCTCGTCATAACTGATGCGATCGATCTTGCGCGCCTGCGGGCAGATGTTGGGATCGGTGGTGTACACGCCCTCGACATCGGTGAAGATCTCGCAGGCATCCGCCTGCATGGCCGCGGCCAGGGCCACGGCGGTGGTGTCCGAGCCACCCCGGCCCAGGGTGGTGATGTCGCCCTGGTCGGTGACGCCCTGGAAGCCGGCGATGGTGACGATCTTGCCCTGATCGAGGTATTTCTCGATCAGTTCCGAGTCGATGGATGCGATCCGGGCCTTGGTGTGCATGTTGTCGGTGTGGATGGCCACCTGATCGCCGAGCAGGGAGATGGCATCGAATCCGGCTTCCTTGATCGCCATGGCAAACAGGGCCACCGTGACCTGTTCGCCAGTGGCCAACAGCATGTCCATCTCGCGGCTGTCGGGGATACGCTGGATCGCATTGGCCAAACCGGTCAATCGATCGGTTTCGCCGGACATGGCGGAAAGGACCACCACCATCCGGTTGCCCTGCAGGTGATTTTTGATTACCCGTTGGGCCACAGCCTTGATTTTGTCCGTGGAACCCACCGAGGTGCCACCGAATTTTTGCACGATAAGGGCCATGATCGTATCCCAAAAAAGAATGAATGGAGGGGGCAACGGCTGCCGCAGAGACCGCGTCAACCGTGGTCATCCGAACGGTTTCATGGAATGGCGCCTGGGGTGGCAACCGCGGTCCATCTATTGTTGCATGTTTCGCGCTCTGGTTGTCCGCCTGTCATCGGGGAAAACGTTGTGGACGGATCGGTCCCGGGGAGCGGGGCAACGAAAAGCGGAGCAAAGAATGTAAAACGTATTTTTAAATTTGCAACATCAATCCATATTCTGTACATACGGAAACGTTTTTCTTTCTGCTCAATATGCTGCCCATGGATTCTTCTGCTCTTCATATCGTTCTCGTCGAACCGGAGATCCCGCCCAATACCGGTTCCATCGCCCGGTTGTGCGGGGCCACGGACACGGTGCTCGATCTGGTCCATCCGCTTGGCTTCCAAATCGACGACAAACACCTCAAGCGGGCCGGGCTTGATTACTGGCCCCATGTGCGGATCAATCACTGGGACAGCCTGGATGCCTTTCTCCAGCAGGCGGATGAACGCCATTTGCATTTTCTGACCACGAAAACAAAACGATCGTACACCGAGGCCCGGTTTTGTCCCGGCGACAGGTTGATCTTCGGCAAGGAGACAAAAGGCTTGCCCGAAGAGATTCTCACGCTGTATAGTGACCGCTGCCTGACGATCCCGATGACCAATCCCCATATCCGCAGTCTCAATCTGGCCATGGCCGCGGGTATTGTTCTGTATGAAGCCCTGCGGCAAATCCGCCGATAATCCATCTTTTTCGCCCATTATCCATGCATCAAGGAGAGAGTAATGCCCGAGAGAATTTATAATTTCAGTCCCGGCCCAGGCACCCTGCCCTATTCCGTCCTCCAGGAGGCGGCGGTTGACATCGTCAATTTCAAGGACAAGGGCATCGGCCTGATCGAGCTTAGCCATCGTTCCAAGGAGTTCATGGCCGTGGCCGAGGAAACCGAGAATCTGATCCGCGAACTCATGGGTATTCCCGCCAACTACAAGGTGCTCTTTCTTCAGGGCGGCGCTTCCTCGCAGTTCTTTATGGTGCCGATGAACCTGCTCAAGGCCGACCAGAAAGCCACCTACCTCAACACTGGCGTGTGGGCGAAAAAGGCGATCAAGGAGGCCAAGCTGTTCGGCCAAGTCGAGGTGGCCTACTCAAGCGAGGACATCACCTTCAAGCGGGTGCCGCGCGACGACGAGTACACCGTGGCCCCGGACAGCCAGTACCTCTATTTCGTCACCAACAACACCATCTACGGCACCCAGTTCCCGACCATGCCCAACAAGGAGGCCATGCTCATTGCCGACATGTCCTCGGACATCCTGAGCCGTCCGGTGGATGTCAGCAAGTTCGGTTTGATCTTTGCCGGCGCGCAGAAGAACATGGGGCCGGCCGGGGTGACCGTGGTGATCATCCGCGAGGATCTGCTCGACCGGGTCGACGACAAGGTGCCGACCATGCTCAAGTATAAGACCCATGCCGAGAAGGACTCGATGTTCAACACCCCGCCCTGTTTTTCCATCTACTGTGTCGGTCGGGTGATGAATTGGCTCAAACAGACGGGCGGCGTGGCGGCCATCGAGAAACTCAATCGCGAAAAGGCGGCGCTCTTGTACGAGGTAATCGACAGCACCGAATTTTATCGGGGCCATGCGGAGAAGGAATCCCGTTCGCTGATGAACGTCGCCTTCAATTTGCCCACCCCGGAACTGGAGGCCCAGTTCATCCGCGAGGCCACCGCGGTCGGCCTGGATGGGTTGAAGGGCCACCGTTCGGTCGGCGGTTGCCGTGCCTCGATCTACAACGCCTTCCCCAGGGAGGGCGTGGAAAAGCTGGTCACCTTCATGGCCGATTTCGCCAAGAAGAACGGCTGATATCCAGATCCTCGCTGCCCATGGACATTTTGTCCATGGGCAGTCTTTTCGCCGTGGATTACGTAGGAGATATCATCCGCCCGCCCAGCGAGGCCTTTTCCCTGATCCTGCAGGTGACCACGGGTTGTTCCCACAACCGTTGCACCTTTTGCGGGGCCTACCGCGACAAACCCTTTCAAAGCAAATCCTGGGAGCAGATCGAGGCCGATCTCGCCTTTGCCGCTGCCTGGTGCCGCCGCCAGACCACTCTCTTTCTCGCCGACGGCGATGTCCTGGCCCTGCCGCACGAGCGGTTGGTTGCGCTCCTGGAACGTATCCGCGAACAGTTGCCTTGGATCCGGCGGGTCAGCTGTTACGCCAGTTGCCAAAACATCGAGGAAAAGACGGATCAGCAGTTGGCGCACTATAAGCGGCTCGGATTGGGCCGGCTCTATCTGGGGTTGGAAAGCGGTCATGATCCGACCTTGGCCGCCATTGCCAAGGGCGTGGACAGCGAGGCCATGGTCACGGCCGGCAGGCGGATTCGGGCCACCGGCCTCTTTCTCTCGGTAACCTGCCTGCTCGGTATTGCCGGCGTGACGCAATCGCAGGCCCATGCGCGGGCCACCGCTTCGGTACTCAACCGGATGCAGCCACACCAGATCGCGGTGCTCACCTTGATGCTGCTGCCCAACACCCCGCTCTATCGGCAAATGCGGGCCGGACGGTTCGCGATGCCCGATCAGGAGCAACTGTTTCGCGAACTGCGCACCCTGCTGGCCGGATTGGGACCGCATCGCGCCCAGTTCCATGCCAACCATGCCTCGAATTACTTTTCCTTGAGCGGCCGCCTGCCCAGGGATCGCGACCGGATGCTGGCCACCATCGACCAGGCCCTAAACGGCAGCCTGGCGCTGAAGGCGGAACCGTATCGCTGCCTGTAACGGTGTGACCAGCTGCAAGAAAAGACCATTATTCAATCTGTTGCCGATAAACCGTGAGAAGTTGCATGAATGTTGCCGCGAAAAAAACCGACCTGAAAAATCTGACCCAGGAACAGTTGGTACGCTTTGTCGAGTCCCTGGGGCAGCCAGCCTTTCGTGGCCGCCAGATCCTGGCCTGGATCTATCGACCCGGAATCATCGATTTCACCCAGATGACCGATCTGGCCAAGGAATTCCGGGCCATCCTTACCCAGTCGGCTTTCATGAGCCGCTTTGACGACTGCATGGTCGAGTGTTCGCGCGACGGCGCGGTCAAATTCGCCTTTCGCCTCGATGACGGCCAAATCATCGAGTCCGTGCTCATTCCCGAGGAGGACCGCAACACCCTGTGTGTCTCTTCCCAGGTCGGCTGTGCCATGGGGTGCAGTTTTTGCCTGACCGGGGCCATGGGTTTTTGCCGCAATTTGACCACCGCCGAGATTGTCAATCAGGTGTGCGCGGTACGCGATTGGACGCTGGCCCACGACAAGGGGCTGTTGACCAATATTGTTTTCATGGGCATGGGCGAGCCGCTGGCCAACTTCGACAACCTGCTGGACGCCATCGCCATCCTCACCGAACAGCGCGGTCTGGACTTCTCCAACCGGCGGATCACTGTGTCCACCTGCGGTCTGGTGCCGCAGATGCGCCGCCTGGGTGAGGAGACCGACGTCAACCTGGCAGTGTCGCTGCATGCGGTCAACGACGAGGTCCGCAGCCGTCTGATGCCGGTCAACAAACGCTACCCGATCGCCGAACTGATCGAGGTTTGCCGCACCTACCGCCAGAAACGGCGCAAGCGGATCATGTTTGAATACACCTTGCTGCAAGGCATTAACGACAGCGATGCGGACGCGGTGCAGCTCGCCGAGTTGCTGCGCGAGGTGCCTTGCAAGATCAATCTGCTGGCGGTCAACCCGGGCAGTGGCAGCGCCTATCAAAGCCCGGGCGAGGAGCGTGTGCTCTGTTTCCAGAGGATTCTGCGCGATCGCGGGTACACCGTGTTTATCCGCACCAGCCGCGGCGAGGATATTTCGGCGGCCTGCGGTCAGTTGGCGGGCAAGGGATGGAATGAAGAACAGGCGATATCTCTGGACAAAACAACGCTTCAATCTACCGGGACGGACGACAACAGGCCGTGACGTCGGCGGGCACCGCCTAGGCCTGCTTGTCCTCCTTGACGAAACTGCCGAAGGTAAAAATTCCCTCGTTGACCTGGACCCGGCCAAGCAGGGAGTTGTAATCGTCATCCGACGTACTCATCCCCCCTTTGCCCCAGGTGTAGGAACCGCCAATCCGTTCCCCCTCGTTAAAAAACAGCACGCCGCCCTCGTTTTTCTTCCCGACCTGAACTTCGATAAAGCCGGAAAATTGTTTCATCCGCAGACGAAAAATCAGGTCCGGCAAGGGAATCTCCGTTGACCGCAGGGCTGATTTTGCCCGCTGGAACGGCGGCATCTGGGCCCAGAAAAAAATGGCGTTCTGGTCAAGTTGATGGACGGAAATCGCATAACTGCCGCTGTAGAAGCGTCCCCGGACGATTTCAAAGGAAGGGGCAAAATGGGCGTCCCTTCCTTTTTCCTGAACAAGACAGCTGATGACCTCCTGTTCATTGAAATAGACGAGCATCTGCAGGCCAGGCGAGACGCAGTGGACTCCGCCCGATCCTATGTCTCCCTGCAGGTGTTCGATGAATTTTTCCAGATGCAGGTAATAGCTGTTGAGACCTTCCAGATAAGGCCGTTCCCGTGGAATAAGCATGTCTCGGCGTTACTGCACGTCAATGGGCGGAAAATAGGCAAAGGCCAAAGAGGAGTGAGCCATTTTCCTCATGGTTGTCGAGAGGGCGCAACAGCCTCCGCGTGCGGCCGTCACGCCTCGTTTTTCCCGGCAGTGCCGGCGGTTGGCTGCTGGGGAGCTTCCGCTTCGGAGGCACCGCTTTTTACCACCACGATGATGTGTCCGCATTCCTGACAGGAAAAGCGCGCCCTTGGCCCCTTCATTTTGGATTCATCAATATTGTATTTTTTTGAACATTCTTCGCAAATTGCCAGCATGCCTCGGTCTCCCCTTTCGCAGTGACCTGTTCAAGAGTTCGGCGAGAGGCATAGTCTGCTCTCGCCGCCCTGTTGTCTTATAGGGTGTTCTCTTTTATCGGTCAAAGTAAATTTTAATAAATCAACACGTTGTCATGCCGGATGGTTGCCAGGTGCTTGGCGGCTCGGCGGCCGCCCGCGATCATCGAAAAAGGGAGCGTTCCCTTTTTCTCCCTTGCTTTGGCTAGGCGTGAATTTTTTTCAACAGCCAGGCCATGTTCCTGCCCAGGTCGTGCATGACGGTGATCGCCTCGGTGTCCTGGGCCACCTCCCCCTTCTCCCGGCCAAAGCCCATGTTCCAGTACGAGGAACCGACGATGACCATTTGGCCGATAGTGAAGAAATGGTTCATCGAGTCAAAGGCGTGGATGCCGCCGCCCCGGCGCTGGGTGACGATGGCCGCGCCCAGCTTGCGCTTGAACATGTCGCCGTTGGCGCGCGAGGTCATGCCGGCCCGGTCGATCAGGGCCTTCATCTCGGTGGAGATGTCGGCGAAATAGGTGGGCGAGGCCAGCACGATCGCGTCCGCAGCCAGCATCTTCTCGATGCAGCCGTTGATGCAGTCGATATCGACGATGCAGCGGCCGTTCTTGTTCTTAAAGCACTGGTAGCAGGCGATGCAGCCGTGGGGGTGCTCGCCGGCCAGTTGGACCATCTCGGTCTCGATACCCTCACGCTCCAACTCTTCGAACAGGTAGCCGATCATCATGGCGGTATTGCCGTTTTTGCGGGCACTTCCATTAAAGGCGACAACTTTCATCTCACACCTCGTCATCACTGAGCACGGACCGCGGTAGCGCGTCCAGATTGATCTTGGCGGCCTCGTCCATCCCCCGATGGAGGGCCGCACGGTTGAATTCCTCGCTCCCCGGCGGCACCCGGGCCAGCAGCGCCTTTTCCAGGGAGTTGCTGATCACCTGCCCGGAGAGGAGTCCCACCGCCCCCAGGGCCACCATGTTGGCCGCCATCTCCCGGCCCAGCTCGTCCCGGGCAATGCGGGTAAAGGGAATGGCGATGATGCGGCTGGTGGGATACTGGCTGACCAGCGAACTGTCGACCACCAGCAAGCCATCGGGATTGAGATCGCGGTAATAGGCATCGCAGGCGGTCTGATTCATGGCCAACAGCAGGTCAAGCCGCCGGGCCTTGGGATAATCGATGGGCGCATCGCTGATCACCACCTCGGCCTTGGACTTGCCGCCCCGGGCTTCCGGTCCGTAGCTCTGGGTCTGGCAGACATACTTGCCGTCATACACTCCGACCGCCTCGGCAAAGACGACTGCGGCCATGATCAGCCCCTGGCCGCCGGAACCGCTGAACCGCATCTCGTAGCGTCGTTTCACGGGAAGCTTCATCGCAGCATCCCCTCCTCGCTGGCCCGCTGCCGTACCTTGTCGTACTCCTCGGTGGAGATGGGCAGGTCGCGGTCGGCAAGCACGCCGATGGTAATCCTGCCCGCCAGCTCCTCGGCTGACAGCTTGGCCGCCTTGCTCACCGTGATCGCCTGGTCCCTGAATCTCGTGAGCATCTCCACCGCATCCCCCAGCTGATTGCGCCGGCCGTACTGGACATGACAGTTGGAGATCACCTCGACCACGGCAAACCCCTGCTTGCGCATGGCCTGTTCGATCAGCTGGTCGATCAGGTCGGCGTGGTAGACGGTGGACCGGGCGACAAAGGCGGCGCCGGCGGTCACCGCCAGCTCGGCGATGGAAAAGGCCTGTTCGATGTGGCCGTAGACCGAGGTGGTCGAGCGGGCGCCAAAGGGCGTGGTCGGCGAATACTGGCCACCGGTCATGCCGTAGATCGAATTGTTGATGATGATCGCGGTCAGGTTGAGATTGCGGCGGGCGGCATGGATGAAGTGATTGCCGCCGATGGCGGTGGCATCGCCGTCGCCCATGATCACCACCACATTCAGGGCCGGGTTGGCCAGCTTGACGCCGGTGGCAAAGGTTAGGGCCCGGCCGTGGGTGGTGTGCAGGGTGTTGAAATCGAGATAGGTGGGCATGCGGCCGGAGCAGCCGATGCCCGAGGCGAGCACCACCTCGTCCTTGCTCAGCTCCAACCGGTAGATGGCCCGCAGCAGGGCAGCCATGACAATGCCGTTGCCGCAGCCCGGGCACCAGACATGGGGAAACTTCTTGTTGTGGCGCAGATACTCGTGGCGAATGGCCTGGGCGGGAACAGTCATGCGCACCTCCTACAGCTTGACCAGCCGGGCCTCGAGTTCATCGGGGGTGATGCACTGGCCGTCGACCCGGTTGTGTTTGACCACGGTGCACATCCCCTGATTGACCCGCTGCACCTCGCGGCTGATCTGGCCCATGTTCATCTCCGGCACCAGCACGGCGCGGCACTGCTTGAGCACCGGGGTCACATGGCTGCGCGGAAAGGGAAAGAGGGTGATCAACTGCAGCAGGCCGGCCGGAATGCCGCGCTGCCGCACCTCGTCCACCGCCCGCATGGCCGAGCGGGCCACGGACCCGTAGGCAATGATCGCGACCTCGGCATCCTCCAACCGGTAGCTGCGGGTCAGCATGATTTCGGGGAAGCCACGGGTGATCTTGTGCATCAGCCGTTGTTGAAAATTGAGGATCTCGTTGGATTTTTCGGTGGGAAAACCGAGATCGTCGTGGACCAGGCCGGTGACATGATGGCGGTAGCCGTCGCCCAAGGTGGCCATGGCGGGCACGCCCCGGCTGTCGCCCTCGTAGGGTTTGTACCAGTCCGGCGGCACGCTCGGCTTGAGGCGATTGAGGATGCGCAGTTCGGCGGCATCGGGCAGCTGGACGCACTCCCGGGTGTGCGCCACGATCTCATCCGAGAGGAGAATCACCGGCACGCGGAACTGTTCGGAGAGGTTGAAGGCCTTGACCGTGAGGCTGAAACAGTCGCTGACCGTGGACACGGCCAGGACGATGATGGGGTGGTCGCCATGGGTGCCCCAGCGCGCCATCTGCACGTCGCCCTGAGCCGGACTGGTGGGCAGGCCGGTGGAGGGGCCGCCGCGCATCACATTCACCACCACGCAGGGCACCTCGGCCGCGCAGGCGTAGCCGAGATTTTCCTGCATCAGCGAGAAACCAGGGCCCGAGGTGGCGGTCATGGCCTTGACGCCGGCCAAGGAGGCACCGATGATCGCGCCCATGCTGGCAATCTCGTCCTCCATCTGGATGAAAGTGCCCCCCACCTTGGGCAGCAGCGCGGCCAGTTGTTCGGCGATCTCCGAGGCCGGAGTGATCGGGTAGCCGGCAAAGAAGCGGCAGCCGGCCGCCAGGGCGCCGTGGACAATGGCCTCGTTGCCCTGAAGGAGTTGCCGTTTGGCCTGGATCTCAGACATCGTCCTTCCTCCTCCGGGGTTGGCGCTCACTAACCGTGATGGCAAAATCCGGACAGTGGGTCTCACAGAAACGGCAGCCGATGCAGGCATCCGGCTCGGTCACCAGCGGCTTGCCGTGTTCGTCTGCTTGAATGACCTGCCGGGGACAGAAGGCCATGCAGAGACCGCAGGCCTTGCACCAGTCGTGATAAAAGGCGATATCATAGCGTTTTTTCCTGTTTGCCTTAGACAGGTTGCTGTCCGGCTGCTGCGGTTCAACCGGCGATGGATGCGAGTCTGCTGTCATGGCGCCGCCGTTCCCAATGAAAAAACGTGGTGAAGCGGATGAAGGCATGAGGTCTATCCGCCAAGAGATGGTCTTGGCTTAACGGGTCTGCCAGCAAAAAGCAAGAAAATCCAGGCCTCAAGTGCGGAGCGACCGTGACGGGGGCGTGTCCTGCTGCCCGTTGGTGCCCAGGCCCGCCAGCGCGGCGGTTGCCGACGACACGGAGTCGAGTTCATCCTTGGCATTGTGTGGAATGTTGCATTACATTCTGCCTGATTGCAGAACAAGGTAATTCCATGCCTCAGAAGTTGGCCCAGCAGGAATAGGCGGGAAGCGTGTTGGTCGACGCAACGGTTTTTCGCGGTGACCAGCTTGGAACTCGCCGGAAGACCCGGAAAACTGGATTTGGTCCCGCTAAATCGACCGTTTCTGGGACGCGGGAAAAGGGGCACGGTATCGGGTGACCGTTTACGGCAGGAGGAACAACATGGGACACGTCATCGGCAAAGACCTGTATCGCCAATTAGGTAGGAGGCTCGATCAGGCACCGGTGCGCACGCCTTGGACGCCAGTGTTCCGGCAATTGGTGGAAGCGCTCTATGAGCCGGCGGAGGCCGCGTTGGTTATCCGCCTGCCGTACCGCCCATCGACCCTGGAGCGCATCGCCCGCATGACCGGCGAGCCCGAGCAGCGGCTGCGGCCCATGCTTGAGGGGTTGTGCGCCAAAGGATTGGTGCTCGATATCTGGAATGGCGCCCGTTACCTCTACATGGTCAGCCCGCTGGTGATCGGATTTTTTGAATTCACGATGATGCGCACCGGCCCGGAGTTGCCCCTGGCCCGCTGGGCTGAACTGTTTGAAAGATACATGTTCAAGGAGAAGGCATTCCTCGCGGCCAATTTCGGCGATGGTCAACGGGTGTCGGTGATGCGCGCCCTGCCCCACGAACAGACCTTGGGCGACCATGTGGAGATTCTGGATTACGAGAAGGCCTCGGCCCTGGTCGAGGATCAATCCGAGTTTGCTCTCGGTCTGTGTTCCTGCCGCCATGAAAAACACCATCTGGGGCGCGAACCGTGCCGCACACCCATGGAAACCTGCACCTCCATGGGGTCGGGTGCCCAGTTCCTGATCCGAAACGGCTTCGCCCATCCCATCGACAAGGCCCAGATGCGCGACATCCTGGCCAGATCGCGGGATATGGGCCTGACCCTGTCCACGGACAACGTGCGCCAGGGCGCGGGTTTCATCTGCCATTGTTGCGGGTGTTGCTGCAATTTGCTGCGGGGAATCCGGGAGACAGGATATCCCGGAATTTTGGTAACGTCGAGCTTCGAGGCCCAGGTGGATTCGAGCCGCTGCCAGGGCTGCGGCTTGTGCGCCCAGGCGTGTCCGATCCAGGCGATCTGGATGGAACCGGCGAACGATCCGGCGCGGCCTGCCAAGAAAATCGCCCGGATCGGCTCCTTCTGCCTCGGGTGCGGGGTCTGCGCCCTGCGGTGTCCCACCGGCGCCCTAAAACTGCACGAGCGGCAACAGCAGGTGGTGCATCCGGAAGACAGTTTCGAGCGGGTCATCCTCCAGGCCTTGGAGCGCGACACCCTGAACACCTTGCTTTTTGACAATCCGGCGAGCCGGACCCAGGCATTCATGCGCGGTCTGGTCGGCGGTTTTTTGCGGCTCTCCCCGGTCAAACGAGCGCTGCTCGGCGACACCCTGCGCTCCCGTTTTCTTTCCGCCCTGCGCCGCCTGGCCGGCCCGGTGGAGAACCTTTGCGTCACTCCCACCGTCACGGCCGCGAAGGACCGCGAGCGGTGAGCGACTGGTCTTAGGCGTAGACGTTGATCGACGTTGACGCCACGGCTTCGGCGCCTTGGGCAGTGTCCCTGTTTTGGGTGGCAACACTTTCCTCGGGCTGCGGTTGGGGTGGCGGAGCGGGCTGCACAACCTGTCCCGCGCTCTTTTGCGTCTGCTGCTGGTACAGTTGGCTGGCCATGGTGCCACTCAATCCATTGATTTCCATTGTCGGTTCCTCTGTTGTGCACTCGGTAGCACTCGGGTGCGTCGGGTGTTGTCGATGCACCCGAGTGGATGTTGCGTCTCGAACGTTTAAGATTACTGTTTGGTAATTTTAGGGCATGCAAAAGGCAAAGTCAAGCCCTTGTCGGGAAGCAAACATCGGCACAGCCGGGACGACAGGTCGTGGCCACAACCATTGCGGGAGGATCATGCCTTGGTATCGTCACGGGCACAGTTCGTTTTCGGTGGAAGATGATAATAATTATTGACTAAGATCGCATCCAGATCAATAGTTTGTCAGGACGAACCACAGTCATCATATTGCCTGTCGATCATGTTGCCGATGATCGCGGAGAACCGGGGCACGCCTGCTGCTGGCCCCATTTTTTCAAGGAGCGTCTCATGAATCACTACACCATCGCCGTTGTTATCGGAAGTCTGCGCAAGGATTCCTTTAACCGTTCCCTGGCCAGGGCCTTGGCCAAGCTGGCGCCGCCGGAGTTCACTTTCAAACAGGTGGAGATCGGTGATCTGCCGTTGTACAACCAGGATGACGACGCCAATCAGGCGCCATCGGTCAAACGGCTCAAGAGCGAAATCGCCGCCGCCCAGGCGGTGTTGTTTGTCACCCCGGAATACAATCGTTCCATCCCCGGCGTGCTTAAGAATGCCATTGATCACGCTTCCCGGCCCTATGGTCAGAGCGTCTGGGCCGGGAAGCCGGCCGGCGTGCTCGGCATTTCGATAGGGGTTATCGGCACCGCCCTGGCACAACAGCATTTGCGTAATATTCTTGCCTATCTCGATACACCCACCATGGGCGCGCCCGAGGCGTTTCTTCAGGTCAAGGAAGGCTTTTTCGATGCCGAGGGCAATATTGGCCCAGACAGCAGAGCGTTTCTCCAGGGGTGGATGGATCGCTACGTGGCCTGGGTCCGACAGCACGCCGCCTAGGCCCGGCTGTCTGCCGGGTGGACCGGAGGGTGATCAGACGTGTTGGCCGCATGGGCCGGGGGATTCGCAAACAACGGATAAAACCGGGTGTCGTCGCGCAGCATGTGATTGTGCATCAGATCCTGGACAATGAAGCGCGACAGGTCACCCGGCAACAGACTGCCGTTTCTGCACTGCTCCAGCAGGGCACGAGCCTGATTGACCAGGGTAAGATGCAGTTTCGCATGCTCGCTGACTTCTTGATAGCCGGCGGTCCGCAGCAGGCTTTCCTCGTCATGGAAGTGGGCCGTGATTTCGGCGAGAAAAGCCTCCACCGGCGCGACATCCGGCAACTGACCATTTTCTCCGGGCCACGGGGTGTCGAGCAGTTGGTTGGCCAAGGCGAACAGCCGACGGTGCTGCTCGTCGATGGTGGGCTGACCGCAGCACATCAGATCGTCCCAGATCAGGTGGGCGACGGCGCTGAGCGACGTGCCCGCAGGTTGCGGCGAGCGGCGGCAGCTGCCGGCTGATTCCACTCGGTTGCGGCCATTGGCCTTGGCCACATACAGGGCCAGATCCGCCTGTTTAATCAGATCGTTGACCGTGCCCACCGTGTCGTCGGACACCGCCAGGCCAATGCTGACCGTGAAGCGGATCGGGCCGCCCGGACAGGCGACCTCCAGCTGTTCCAGATGATGGCGCAGCCGTTCGGCAAAAACGTGCCCGCCCTCTCGGCCGGTATTGACCAGGAGGATGCCGAACTCCTCGCCGCCCAAACGGCTGAACAGATCGATGGACCGCAGCAGCCCCATGCAGGCCCGACTCATCGTCTTGAGCACTTCGTCGCCGATGTCGTGGCCGTGGGCATCGTTGATCCGCTTGAACCAGTCGATATCCACCAGGAGAAAGCTCAACGGTTGCTTGAAACGGCGGCTTCGCTCCAGTTCTTGTGTTGCCTTTTCGTAGAGAAAACGCCGGTTGTAGGCCCCGGTCAGTGGATCGGTGGTGGCCAGCCGGCGCAATTCCGCCTCCATCCGTTTGCGCTCGCTGATGTCGCGGGTCACGCCGACAATCCCGACCACCGTGCCGTCGGCGCCCACCAGCGGCGCGCAGTTGACCTCGGTCCAGACCGTTCCGCCGCCTTTACAGGGCTGTTCCAGTTCGCCGCGAAAGAGGCGCAATGCACTGCCCGACCGCACCTCCTTCCTGAATTCGATCAGTTTTTGCTTGGCAACCGTGGCTGATTCCGGGGTCAGCGTGTCCAGGAGGGTGCCGCGCATCACTTCCTCGGGGGTGTAGCCGCGCAGTTTTTTGACCGAGGGGCTGACATAGGTGAATCGTCCCTCGAGGTCCAAGGTCCAGATCACATCGGTGACATTATCGGCCAGCAGCCGGTGGCGTTGCTCGCTCTGCCTCGCCTTGCGGGCAATGCGGGAAAAACGGATCATCAGCCAGACCGAGACGGTCAGCACCACCAGGATCCCGGCGCTCCACCGCAGCAGCAGGTCGTAGCGGAAAAAGGGATCGGGCTGGTAGAGAAATCCCTCCAGGCGGAAGTCGCCGGGGAGCATGCCCAGTTCGGCATAGGTGTCGGCGATGTGCCGCCAGCGCCCGGGATGCATGTAACCCACCTCGATCAGGTCCGGCTGCATCAGCTCCTTCATTTGCCGTGCCTCGTGGAGCAGGGCGCCCCGGTCTTGCCGAGTGGGATATTTGGCGAGAATGAGATGGATGATTTCCTCGGGATGGGCCATGGCATACTGCCAGCCGCGCAGGCTGGCGGCCCGGAAGGCCTCGGCGCGCCGGGGATGCTGTCTGATTTCAGCTTCGGTGGTGAACAGGTTGTCGCCGTAGAAATCGATGCCCGCCGAGCGTGGATTGAACAGCGCATAGGCAAAATCCACATGCTCCAGCTGGTGGGGCTCGTCGTAGACAAAGGCGGCCATGGCATCCACCGAACCGTCAAGCAGCGGTTGCATGTCAAAGCGGTGTTCCACCAAGGTCACCTTATCCTTCAAACCCTCCTTGTTGAGATAAGCCGTCAGCTCGTCGGTTTCCGGTTCAAGCATCAACCGCTTGCCGGCCAGGTCATGGATGCTCTGCGTCGGTCCGGTTTTTCGTGCGAGAATGACCATGGGCGAATGCTGGAAGATTACGCCCAGCACCACCACCGGCTGCCCCTGACTGCGTCGGAGCAGCAGACACGTGTTGCCGATGCCGTACTGGGCCTCGCCGCGCAGCACCGCATCAGCCGGATTGCTCCCCGGCTGTCCCTCGACAATGCGGACATCCAGGCCGGCCTCCCGGTAATAGCCCTTTTCCAGGGCCGTGTAATAGCCGGCAAACTGGAAGGCATGGGTCCATTTGAGCTGCAGGGTCACGGTTTGCAACCGGTTGTCGGCACGGATGACCGGCGGGGTGAGAAGAAGGAGCAGGAGGCTGAGCACACACAGAAAAGAACACTTCATGGACAACCGCAACGGGAGGAAAAAGAAAAATCGTCGCCGATACAACGGCTGAGCACGGCAAACATGGAGAAGTGATTCTTTATTATAGCGGAATGGCGGCTGGAGTCCAGATATTGCTGTTGCTTTCGTCTCTTGGATGGGGGTGCGCGATCAGATCGGGTGATCGACCCACAAAAAAGCCCCTGCCCTTTCCATGGGAAAGAACAAGGGCTTGCACTGGCAACCGGTATCGACTGCGTCAGCCGATGGCCGCAAGATAGTGCTCGTTGACTTTCTCCCAGTTGATCACCTTGAAAAACTGAGCCACATAGTCGGGCCGCCGGTTCTGATAGAGCAGGTAGTAGGCGTGTTCCCAAACATCAAGGCCAAGCACCGGAATCTTGCCGTTCATGAGCGGGCTGTCCTGATTGGGGGTGGTGATGATTTCCAGGTTCCCCTTGTCCACCACCAGCCAGGCCCAGCCACTGCCGAACAGCTTGATCGCGGCCGTGGAAAATTGATCCTTGAAGGCATCGAAATCGCCGTATTTATCGCTAAGGGCCTCGATCACTGGCCCCTTGGCCGCCACATCCTTCTTCAACAGAGGCCAGAAGAAGCTGTGGTTGGCATGACCGCCACCGTGATTGCGCACTGCTGTGCGGATGTTCTCGGGTACCTCGTTGAGATTGTGCAGGAGTTTTTCCACGCTCAATTCGCCGAGAGCGGGCTGTTCTCCGAGTGCAGCGTTGAGGTTGGTGATGTAGGCCTGGTGATGTTTGGTATGGTGAATCTCCATGGTGCGGGCATCGATGAAGGGTTCCAATGCGTCATAGGCGTAGGGTAATGGGGGCAGTGTATGTTCCATGGGATACCTCGTCCATTGATTGTTGTCGTTTTGCAAGCACCTGCGATCAGGGCAGATGCTGGTCAACCAACAGCGCGTTCGGATGATCCGGGAGAAAAATACCCTTGTTCGTAGAAACTGGACCTCGTCCCTCCCTGTTGTAAACAAAACAGTAAATCCGGAAATTTTATTGTCAAATAATACAAAATAATAATTTATACTTATTTGTATAAGTATTTGAAGAATAAAAATATTTATAAATAATTGCCGTTGTTCGATCAGTAAATTCTGAGCACGGTCAAACGCTGACGTCCATCCGGCACCGTCGATTCGACACGATGAGGATAGCTGAGCCCCCCAGGGACAGAAGGCGGCAGCAAGCGGTTTGACCAACCGGGACCTCCGTTGTCGTCCCCCGCTTGCCGTGTGGGAGGAAAGCCATCATGACTCAGTGGAGATTTTCGTGGCAAGGAGATCGACAGGATCGGGAAAACGTGGTTAATACCGCTCTGATTGCACTGGCAGCGGAATGCCGCTGTCCCGACCCTTGTTCGCGAGAAGTGAGAACATCCCATGACCCAACCCAGTGAAACCGTTTACCACCGTACCCTGTCCCTGGGCAGCGACCCTGCCCTGCGCCGCCGTTACATGGTGGTCGATGAGCCTATCCAGGGCAACATGCGTTTCGGCTTGCTGCTCGAGATCCTCGACAAGGTGGCCGAGGAAGCGGCCCTCACCTATGTCAACCGTTTCCACCCCGACGCCCGGGTGGTGACCGCGGCCATCGACAACATCGTGGTCCGTCATGCCGTCGATGTGCGCCGTGATCTGACTTTTGCCGCCACCATCAACCATGTCGGCCGCAGTTCGCTTGAGGTCGGTATTCGGGTGGAACAGCCTGGCGAACCCCACCTGCACATCGCCTCCTGCTACTTCACCATGGTGGCCCGCTCCGGCTACGGCGAGAACGTGGTCAGTGTGGCCCTGCCGCCGCTTGACTACGCCCTGCCGATCGAGAAGCGGCGGGCGGGCAAGGCTCTGGCCCGACGAGAGGAGTACCGCCACCAGCAGCTGGCCCTGCGCGAGCCGCCCAGTCGGGACGAGTACGAACTGCTGACCGCGCTCCACCAGGCCCAGGATGATCCGGCTTTCTGCGGATCGTTGTGCGGCCGGTTGGTTACCGATGCCTGGGAACGAACGTACCCGGATCAGGAAAACGTGCCGTTCACCATCTTTGGCGGCTACCTGATCCGCCGTGCCTTTGAATTGTCTTCGATCTGCTCCGAGCTGGTGGCACCCAATCGGTCGATCATCGCCGGCGTCAACCGGATCAACTTTTTTCATCCGGTGCGCATGGGCGACAAGCTGCACTTCACCTCCCGGGTGGTCTACACCAAGGACAGCTATGTGTGCGTCGAGGCGGGCATCGAGCGCATCAGCCGAGATCGGACCGCCAAGGCCCTGTCCAACTCCTGCCTGTTCACCTTTGCCAATGTCGATGCCGACCTGGCCCACCACCCGGTGCCCACGGTCTACCCGACCACCTATGCCGAGGACGGACGCTACCTGGCGGCGCACCGTAGTCTGCAGACCCTGCTCCGCCATCAGCGGTTGATCTGAACCGACGCGGCCAATCGACCGTTTTTGTCCGGATCAATCGGGCGGCTCATTCCGTCGAATGCATGGTGATGAACAAGCAAACAGATGTGCTTGATGACTTGATCACCCTGGCCCGGTCGCTCGGCGCCACGGCAGCGGCGGTCCTTCCGGCCGAATCCCTGGTGATCGAGGACCGTTTCGCCGCCCTATGCGCCGGCCCGACTCGTTGCCCGAGCTATGGCCTGGCGCCTGGTTGTCCACCGCACGCCATCCCGCCGGCGGTCTTTCGCCGGCATCTGCGCGACTATTATCATGTTGTGGCGTTCAAGATCGATGTCCCGGCGGAGGTGTTGATGGACGAACGACGTCTGCCCATTGCCCGCGACATCCATCGTATCGCCGCCACCCTGGAGCGGACGGCGCTTAGCTGCGGCATGAGGCGGGCGCAGGGGTTGGCCGCCGGTTCCTGCAAGGAATTGTTCTGCGCCCAGGACGAGGCCTGCATGGTGTTGAGCAGGCGGCAACCCTGCCGTCATCCCGATCTGGCCCGGCCCTCCCTCTCGGCCATGGGGGTGGATTTCATGGCCCTGGCCGCCAGCGCGGGATGGGACTGCAAACCAATTGATCCGAGGCAAACCGCCATCGACCAAACGGTCATGGGCCTCCTGGCCGGATTGGTGCTTTTGGCCTGAAGACGGCTCTCGCCGCTTGGCTTGTTATTGCATGGAGGAAAAGAACTATGCACACCGACGAATACGAGATTTCCCTCACCCGTGAACGCAACCACTGCCGACAGGTGGTGAACACGACCCGGGCCGCGTTGGCCGAGCGGGAGAAGAACCACGGCATGACCTATGCCGAAGCGGCCAAGGCCGTGGCTGAAGGGCGGTTGGCCATCAGCGACGCGGAGATGGCCCGATGGCGGGACGACGTCGAGGCGCTGCCCCAATGGGAACAGCGCCTCGAGGAATACCGCGAAGCCTTGGAGATGATGCGCATTTCGGCCTCGCGCGGTGATTGACAAGAAATAGATCGTTCCAGCGGGGTACGCATCGCGCGCACCCCGCAGCCGTTTTCGGGTCTTTCCCGTTGCTCAGCCGATCAGTGGCCGCCGGGGAAGAGCCACTTGCTCAGATAGTAGAGAATGAACAGCGAACCCACGCCGATACCGATGCTCCAGCGAATCAGCGACAACTCGGCCGGCAGCAGCGGTTCGTACTCCATCTTTTTGATTTCCTCAGCCAGTTTGGGCTGTTGTTTCTTTTCCATACCTATACCTCCGTGCTAGATGGTGGGCGGCTTGACGCCATGGAAGAAAAGCCATGAGATGAACAGGCCGACCCAGATGATGAAACCGAACAGGCTGATGCAGTAGACCGCCGCCAGCTTGCCCAGTCCCTCTTCCATCAGCTTCTTGAAGTTGGACACCAGGCCGATGGTGAAGAAGCAAAGCAGGAAGAACAGGCCACGGAACACATCGCCCTGGCTGCTGGCGGATTTGGCCTTGCTCAGGAAGCTCTTGGGCTCCTTCATGGTGTCGTTGACCGCTTTTTGCTGGGCCTTGACGCCGTCCAGTTCGATTTTTAGCGCGGCGAGCGCCGTGGCATCGGTGGTGGCCTTCATCTTGGTTTCAATGGAGGTCACCGCCGCCTTCAGTTCGGCCGCCTCTTTTTCGGCCGGTCCCATGACCTTGGCCGCAGGCCAGCACATCACCACCAGGATGACAAAGGTGAGCACGTAGCCGATGACGAACTTGGGGAAACGATGCCAGATCTCGGCGGCATCGACCTTCTGTCCCGGCTTGACGTCGATCTTGGCAACCCAGATGTAGGCCAGCAAAAAGGCCCACACGCCGATGAAGATATCGATGAACATCTTGACAGTGGTGGCGGTCATGGTGATCCAGCCTTCTGCGTAGTTGATGCCCGCCGCATCCAGGGCCTGGGCGCGGATCAGGGCGTCGGTGATGGCACCCGAGGCAATGGCGCCGCCGTCGGATTTGACCGCCAAGCCCATCCAGGCGCCGGCGACCAGCGGCTCGGTCCACAGATAGAACTTGGCGATGAACGGCAGGATGACCATCTCCACGGCCACGAAGATCACCACCAGCGACGAAACCATGATCGGCACGATCGGCCGGGCGCGGATGGCACCGCCGGTGGCGATGGAAGCGCTCACGCCGCAGATCGAGATGCCCGAGGCCAGCGGCGCCGACCATTCACGGCTAAATTTAAAATATTTGCGGGAAATGTAGTAGACCACTGCCCAGTAGATCAGATAGGCCTCGACAATGGCGCAGAAGCCCCGGAACATGATGTTGCTGGCCAGACCAAAGGATTCGGCGGCCTTGATGCCCAGGCCGGCGCCCATGATGACAATACCGGTCTTGATGTACAGCTCGGGCCGGGCCGCTTCCTTCATCAGGTTGGCCAGACCGGGGAAGAAGTTGCCGATGATCAGACCGAGGATCAGGGCAAGGATGAAGCCAAACTCGCCGCTCATGCTCATCGCCCAGGGGATGCCAAACTTGGCGGCCTGATCCTTGGTGGCGGCGATGTAGGCGAAATGGCCCATGAACCAGCACAGGTAGCTGAGCCAGAAGGCCAGGGTGAAGCCGAACATGAACTTGGGCACGTTGGCCCCCAGGGCGACGGCGCCGATGGTCATGATCGCCAGGGCGAACAGGTAGGTCAGGGCGACCGACATGATCGAGGACATGCCCTTCTTCTCGAATTTGTCGCCGACTTTCAGCGCGGAAACGTCACCGTCAACGGTGACCGACGCCTCCTTGCCATCCTTTTTCTTGACCGTTATCTTCTGGCCGTCGATCTTGGTGATCTCGCCGGCCACGGTCTGATACTTGCTGGAAATGGCGGTGATCGCCTTGCCCGGATCGATCCACACCCCGGTTTTGGCGCCCCAGCCAAGGATATCCGTTCCCTTGAACGACATCAGGCTGAGACCGAAAATGACGAGGCCCAGAATCAGCGCCAGCCAGTCCTCGCTGATAAAGCCTCCTCCCTCTCCCGATTTGTTGTGCGTGTTGTCTTGCTCCATACAACCTCCTTTTTGGTTTAAAATGATGCATTCGTGCAAGCCGAGGCTGGTTTTCACGAATGCAGCCAACGTTGCTCTTCCCGCTCCGCAACACCTGCTCCGGAGCGCATCCTAGGGCGCGCCCTTCTGGGAGCGGAAGGTGGCGGCCTGTTCGCCCATCCGCGCCAGGATCTTTTGCAAGGCCACCCGCGACAGGCCCGAGATCCGTGCCGCCTCGGACACATTGCCGCGCGTCAGGGTCAACAGATTCCTGACGTAGTCCTGGGTGAAGGCATGCACCACCTCGGCCTTGGCCTCCTTGTAGGCCATTGGCCTGGTCGGCCGGCCGTGGACGGGCCGATGAGGCCGGTCGGTTTGGCCGCTGCCTTCCAGGACGCGCCGCACCAGGGCCATGTCCAGCCGTTCGCCGGTACAGAACACCGCCAACCGGCGGATGAAACTCTGCAGTTCGCGCACGTTGCCCGGCCAGGGGCGCGCGGTCAGCCATTGCAGGACTTCCGCGTCCATCTCCTTGCCGGCCAGCCCCATCTCCTCGCAGGAGCGGCGGAGAAAATGGCCGGCGAGGAGGGGAATGTCCTCGGGGCGCTCGCGCAGGGCCGGCAGGGTCAGGGTGAGGACATTGAGACGATAGTAGAGATCCTCGCGGAAGGCGTTGTCGCGCAGGCTGGCTTCAAGATCGCGGTTGGTGGAGGCGATCACCCGGACATCGACCGATTGGGATTCGTTGGAACCGACCGGCCGGATCTCGCCGTTCTGAAGGAAACGCAGCAGTTTGGTCTGGACCGCAGGGCTGATGTCGCCGATCTCATCCAGGTGGAGGGTACCGGTGTGGGCGGCGGCGAACAACCCCTGGTGCGCCTTGTCGGCACCGGTGAAGGCCCCCCTGACATGCCCGAACAGCTCGCTTTCCAACAGGTTTTCCGGGATCGCCGGGCAGTTGACCACGAGAAAGGGATTGTCGGCCCGTCCTCCCAGGCGGTGGATCAGGCGGGCGGCCAGTTCCTTGCCCGTGCCCGACTCTCCCCGGATCAGCACCGTGTAGTCGGACTGGGCGACCGCGCCGATGGCCTGGCGCAACGTGCGCATGGCTGGTCCCTCGCCCACCAGTTCTCCCTGGGAATCCTGTTGCGAGAGGATCTGACGCAGCCGATTGTTTTCCGTCAGCAGCCGGCTGCGTTCCAGCCCCTTGGCCACCACCCGGAACAGTTGCTCCGGTTCGATGGGTTTGGTGAGAAAATCGTAGGCGCCGGCGTGCAGTGCCTCGACCGCGGTCTCGATGGTGCCGTAGGCGCTAAGCACTACCATGCTCAGATCCGGATCGAGCTTGAGGGCCTCGGTGAGCAACTGCATGCCGTTCATCTCCGGCATGCGCAGGTCGGTGATCATCAGCTGCACCTTGCGCGCGGCAAGCAGGCGCAAAGCCTCCGCACCGCTCAGGGCCGCTTCCACCCGCGCCTCGGGAAAACGTCCGGATACCAGGCGGGCCAGGCCACGGGCAAAATCCTGCTCATCGTCGACGATGACGATGTCAACCAAGCTGTCCCGGTTGGTTGGAGATGTCGCGGACCGGTTGTTCATCACGATGTGCCCCCCAACCCGAGTTGTTGTTCCCCGCCCTGCTCCCCACCTCTGGGCAGGGTGACCCTGAACCGCGCTCCGCCCAGATCGGGCGAACGGTCCACCTCCACCGTGCCGCCGACATCGGTGACCATGCCGTAGACCACGGTCAGCCCCAGGCCGGTGCCGGCGCCGATCTCCTTGGTGGAGTAGAAGGGATCAAAGATATGGGCCGCATCGTCCGCGCTTACCCCAGGCCCATTATCTTCGACCTCGAGGATCGCCATGTCGTCATCGACGACGGCAACCCGTGCCCGGACAAGGCCCGTGTGCTGATCAACCGCATCCAGCGCGTTGATCATCAGGTTGCTGAGCACCTGCTCCAGCTCGCCGACTCCCATGCGCACCACGAGCCGCTCCGGCGGGCGATCCAAGGTCAGGACCACCCCTTTTTTGGTCGCCTGCACCGAGAACACCTCGATCATGGCGGCAGCGACCCCGCAGGCATCGGCCGTGCCCGAGCCCGCGGCCTTGGGCCGGGCGAAATCGAGCAGATCGCGCAACACCCGTTGGGCCTGGCGGGTGTGGCGCTCGATGATTTCCAGGTCGGTGATCTGCTGCGGGTCGGTGATCGACTGCCGCAACAGGCCGGCATAGCAGAGAATGACCCCCAGGGGATTGTTGATTTCATGGGCCAGGCCAGCGGTCAGCTTGCCGACCGTGGCCATGCGCTCCGACTGCCAGACCTGCATCCGCATCCGTTTCTCCATGGTCGTCTCCCGCAAATAAACCACCACCTGATCGGCGATGCCGTCGCGGCCGCCCACCGGATAGAGAGCCAGGGCAAAGGAGCGCCCGCCCGGCAGGCTGACCTCGCGCAGATCCGAGGCGCCACGGGAGAGAACCTCGCGCATGGGACAATCTGCGGCATGCAGGTCGAAAAACAGGGCCAGGATGTTGCCGTCGCTGCGTGCGCCCCCGGTGAGTTCCGAGGCCAGGGTCCTGGCCGCCTGGTTGGCGGTGAGCACGGTGCAACAGCCGTCCATCAGCACCAGGGGATCGGAGATGCCCTCGACAATGGTTTCCAGGACATTCATCTGCCGAAACAGGCTGTCTATGGCGGTCAGGTTCTCGGCGGCGATGCCCAGTTGCCTGCCCAGGGCGAGCAGCACATCCCGGTCATGGCGGGCGGCCTCGGCCTCGGTCGGCCACAGGAGGATCAACAGCCCTTCGGCGTTGCCGGTGCTCGATTCCACCGGCACGAACAGACGATTGTCCACGGCCACGCAGGCGCTGCCGGTCAGAACCTCGACGAAATTGTCCGGCAGTTCGGGCATGGCGGCCTGCTCCGGCCAGACAAAGGAGCTCTGCGAACCCATGGTGCACACATAGGCGATGCGTTCGGCCGCGAAACGGCAGCAGATCTGCGGCAGGGCCATCCGCCACAGCTGGGCGCGCGAACGGCTCTTGTACATGTCCTCGAGCAGGCGGACGAAGAGGCGCACATCCGCCCGCCGCGCCTCCACTTCGGAGCTGAGGGCGTCGGTGCGCTCGTCGACCATGCGGCGCAGGTTTTCGGCGTAATCCTGAAGCTGGCTCCTGGCCTCGAACAGGTGCTCGCTCATCTGCTCCATGCCATCGACCAGTTCGTCGATCTCGTCGCCCTGTTCCAGCTGGTGCAGCAGGGCCGACCCCGCATCGTCGGTAACGTTGCGGCGGAATACCGCGTTGAGCCGTTTGAGGTTGTTGACCACCAGCACCTTGAACAGCACATTGGCGGCGAAAAAGACCAGCAACACCACCAGGGCGAACAAGGCGAAATAGGTGAAAATGGTCCGTTCCACCCGGCCGACGCTGCCGTGGACCGAAATACCGACAAAGTCCACGCCGGCAATATCCCCCTGGCGTTTGCCGAACCCGCGCTGGCCGTAGAGTTTGAGCAGGTCGGCGGGCGCGTCCTGGGGATCGCCGTGGCAATACATGCACTCCTGCTCAAAGCGCACCGGTCGGACCAGGAGAAAGTATTTCTCGTCGTTGAGCACCCGATATCCCTGCCACAGCTTGAGCTCGGCGTTGTCGCGAAAGGCGCGGATCAATTCGCGCTCGTGGTCGTTGGCCTCGTACTCTGGATTGCGGGCATCGATGGCCACCCGGCGGAAGATGGCTCCTTCGTGAAGCGCATTGATCGGGGCCATGATCTTGCGTGAAATATAGGACGACGACATGGCCTGGATGACAAAGGCCTCGGGCAGCCGCTCGTACATGGTCGGCCGGAGCACATCGCGTACATAGTGTTGGATCGAATCCACATGCATGAGGATCAGCCGGGCCTTGTCCCGCACCTCCTCCTCCAGCACGTTGCGCAGATGGAGATAAAACCCGGCCGAGGAGGCGACCCCGAGGAGCATGGCGGCCAGCATCAGACCGGTGATGAATTTTGTTTGTATGCGTTGTGGTTTGGGAAGCTGCATGGGGTCTTTGGTTTGCCGGGTCGGCGGTCACGTCGACAACCAGGACGGACAATGGGGAGCAGCAAAAGACACCCGGCCGCGTGACCGTCCGGATGGCGTCGTCGAAACCTCCTGGAGTCCCTGCCTCTTTCCTTTCGACTGACGAATATCAAACGCCGTGCCAGCCGAGGGTGAAAGAAAAAAATCGGAATAACAGTATATTGAAGCAACGATCGTTGCGTCGTGCTGCTTCTTGAGGTTTTCACATGATAATACAAGTTTGCACTTTAGTGAAATCTTGCGTTATCAATTTGCGGATGGGAAGGGGGAAATCCGCGCGCACCATCGGCCGGGTGCGGCCGATGGTGCGGGGAAGGGAGGGAGAAGGAAGGCCGCTGTGGGTTACTTGTGCAGCAACCGGGTAAGATAGTCGATCCAGCGATCAAACCCGTCGCCGCTGGTGGCCGAAAGGGGCAGGATCGGCACTCCTGGTTTGAGGGTCTGGGCCTCACGGGTGGCCTCGTCGAGCGAGAAATCAAAGTGGGGCAGCAGGTCGGTCTTGGTGATCAGCACCAGGTCGGCGCTGCGGAAGGTGGCCGGATACTTGGCCGGCTTGTCCGATCCTTCCGGCACCGACAAGAGGATCACCCGTTGGTGTTCGCCCAGGTCAAAGGTGGCAGGGCAGACCAGGTTGCCAACGTTTTCGATGAAGATCAGATCGAATTTCTGTCCCTTGCCAAAGTGTTCGAGCACATGGAGGCCGCCATGGACCATGGGCGCGTCCAGGTGACAGGCGCCGCCGGTGGTCAGCTGCACCGCTGGCACACCCTTGGCGCGGATACGGTCGGCGTCGCGTTCGGTTTCGATGTCGCCCTCGATCACCCCGATATTGACGGTTCCCTTGAGGGTCTCGATGGTCCGCTCCAGCAGGGTAGTCTTGCCCGAACCGGGGCTGGAGATCAGGTTGATGGCCACCGCGCCCATGGCTTCGATATGGTGCCGGTTGGCATGGGCCTGCTGCTGATTGGCTTCCAGCAGACTCCGGTTGACCTCGACCACCTTGCTGTCGTGGTGGTGATGGTCGTGCAGTTGACAGCCGCAGGTATCACACATGAGCTTACTCCATTTCTACTTGGTTGAGGATGAGTTCGGTCCCGCCTTTGGGGGAAAGCCGCGACAGGCAGCACCAGGGGCATTTCTTGGGATAGTGGCTGGACAGCAGCGATTCCAGCCGGTCGCCGGGCAGGGCAAAGGGAATGACCGACACCTTGCCGCAGTCCAGACACTGATAGACCGGATCCGGCGTTTCCACCGCCAGGTGGGCCTCGCGGGTCAGCTCCTGGGAGAGCTTGAGGGTATTGAAGCCAAATTCGAAGGAATCGCGGACAATCCCGGAAAAGGGACCGATGGTGACCGATACCCGGGTAATCCGCTGGGCCCCATGCTCCCGGGCCAGGTCGAGCAGCTGGCCGAGCAGGCTCTGGGCCAGTGACAGTTCATGCATCGGGTTCAATCTCCTTGGAAAAATTTGATGACCATCAGCAGATCCTCGGCAACGGTTGACCGGTCAGCGGTTCGAGCAAGCGCGAGCCGCCGATGCGGGTGGTCAGGCTGACCCGGCCGGAACTGCCCTCGCCCACCCAGCCGATCAGGGCGGCATCCCGGCCCTCGGGCAGGCGGCGGATCAACTGGAGAATGTCCTCGGCACCGTCCTGGTCGCAGAGGATGATGCATTTGCCCTCGTTGGCCAGGTAGAGGGGGTCCAGGCCGATCATCTCACAGGCGGTGTTGACCGCGGGCCGGATCGGCAGCCGGTCTTCCTCGATGGTGATGCTGACTCCTGAGGCCCAGGCAATCTCGCACAGGGAGGTGGCCAGGCCGCCCCGGGTCGGGTCGCGCAGCACATGCACCAGGCCCGCGTCCCCTTCCAGCACGGCGCCGACCAGCCGGTGCAGGGGCTGGGTGTCGCTGGCGATGTCGCCGCCGATATCGATGCCGGCCTGGCGGCTCATGATGGTGATGCCGTGGTCGGCCAGGGTGCCGGAGAGGATGACCGCGTCGCCGGGCAACCCTTTCTTGCCGGAAATATCGTGGCGATGCGAGGCAATGCCGATGCCGGTGGTGTTGATGAACAGGCCATCCGCCTTGCCTCGCGGCACCACCTTGGTGTCGCCGGTGACCACCGCCACCCCGGCCTGTTCCGAGCAGCGGCCCACCGAGGCGATGATCCGTTCCAAATCGGTCACCGGAAAGCCTTCCTCGATGATCAGGGCCAGGCTGAGGGCGATCGGCCGGGCGCCGCGCATGGCCAGGTCGTTGATGGTCCCATGCACCGCCAAGGCGCCGATATCGCCGCCGGGAAAGAAGAGCGGATCGACCACGTAGCTGTCGGTGGAGAAAGCGATGCGGCCCGCGTATTCGCCGAGCACGGCGCAGTCTTCCAGGTCGCGCAGCTGCGGCGAGGTCAGATACTTGAGGAACAGGCCGCTGATGAGGTTCTGACTGGCCAAGCCACCGCTTCCGTGGTCAAGGCTGATAATGGCGTCTGCTTTCATGAATCTCCTGATCCAGAGTTAACGAAAAGATGTCGTTTGCCCGTCCTGGCGGCCCTTGTGGCCGCTGTAGCGAAAGTAGGCGGCACAGGTGCCCTCGTTGGATACCATGCAGGGACCAATTGGCCGCAGCGGGGTGCAGGCCGTGCCATACAAGGAGCACTGCGGCGGCAGCAGGCGACCCTTGAGGATCTCGCCGCAGCGGCAGCCCTTGGGATCGTGCGCCGGCGGCACACACAGGGACAGCCGTTTTATGGCGTCGAACCGCTGGTAGGCGTCCCGCAGCGCCAGGCCGCTGCCGGGAATCGGGCCCAGGCCGCGCCACTCGCTGTCGACCGGCTCGAACACCGTGTCGATCAACCGCTGGGCCTTGATGTTGCCAGCCGCGCTCACCGCCCGGGTGTAGCAGTTGTCGACCCGCGGCTGCTCCTCGCTGATCTGGCGGATCAGACCGAGCAGGCCGGCCAGAATGTCGGCGGGTTCGAACCCGGCCACCGCGCAGGCCAAGCGATGACGTTCGGCAAACGGCTGGTAGGCGTCGCTGCCGATGATGGCACTGACGTGTCCCGGGCAGAGCAGGCCGTCGATGCGCAGCTCCGGGTCGGCCAGCAGCGCCTCCAGGGCCTGGGGCATGGTCTTGAGGGCGGTGATGATGAGGAAATTGTCGACGCCCAGCCGCTCGGCCTGGAGGATGGTGGCGGCAATGGTCGGGGCCGTGGTTTCAAAACCGATGGCCGCGAACAGCACGGTCCGCTCGGGCTGCTGCCGGGCCAGGGTCAGCGCATCCATGGGCGAGTAGACGATCTCCACTCTGGCCCCCTGGGCGCGGGCCTCGGCCAGAGATCCTTCGCTGCCCGGCACCCGGATCAGATCGCCGAAGGTGGCGATCGTCACCTGGGGCAAGCGGGCGGCGGCGAGGAAGGCATCGATATGGCCGGCCGGGGTGACGCAGACCGGGCACCCCGGGCCGGAAAGCAGGGTGATCCCCTCGGGCAGCAGCGAGCGGATTCCATGGCGGAAGATCGACATGGTATGGGTGCCGCAGACTTCCATGATCCGCACCGGTCGGGTCAAGACGCGGGCAATTTCCTCCACCAGCGGCGCGGTGATCTCCCGGCTGCGAAAGGCGTCCACGCACTTCATTCGGGTGCTCCGGGCAGGCGTCCCTCCTGTTCCAGGACCTCGGCCATCCGCCGCATCAGGCTAAGGTTGTACTCCGCCTCCTCCTCAGTCAGGGTGCGGATGGCGAAACCGGCATGGATGATCACGTATTCGCCCACCGCCGGCACCCGGTCGGCCATCTCCAGCCGGATCTCCTTGCGGATACCGTCGCTTTCCACCAGGGCGACCTGGGGATCGAGCAGCTCGTCGCTGCCGCCTTGAATGGCCACCACCTGCATGGGAATGGCTAGACACATAGAGAACCTCCTAGATAGGCCTGACCCAGGGAAAGGCCGCCGTCGTTCATCGGCGCCAGTTCGCCGGCATGGACCGAAAAGGCGGCTTCGCGCAACCGTTCGGCCAGGGTTTCAAACAAGAGTTTATTTTGCATGCAGCCGCCGGCAAGCACCACTTGGTCGAGGCCGGTTTGCGAGTGGACGCGCCGCATCAGTTCGATCAGGGCCTCGACCAACCAGAGATGGAAACGACGGGCGATCACCGCTGTCGGCACCGAGTCGGCCAGATCGCGAAGCAGCAAGCCGGCCAGCGGCGCCGAATCGATGACCTGTTCCCTCCCCTCCTCGTAGATGGTCACCGCATAGGCGGGTTCCGTCGTGGTCGTTGTCGCCAAGGTGGCGTGGTGTTCGAGCAGCATCGCCGCCTGTCCCTCATACTGACTGACCAGACAAAGCCCGAGCAGCGCGGCAACCGCGTCGAACAATCGCCCGCAACTGGACGTGCGCGGGCAGTTCAGCCCCTTGGCCATCATTTGCCAGAGCAGTCGCTGCTTGTCCACGGCGATGGGAGCGAGGCTCGCCGGCAGTTGGCGCTGATCGAGCGAGGGCGCGGGCGAACCCGCATAGAGCAAGGCCAGGGCCATGCGCCAAGGCTCCAGCGCCGCCCGGTCGCCGCCGGGGAGCGGCAGATGGGATAGACGGCCGAGGCGGAGGAATCCGCCGCGGTCGGCCCGGAAGAGCTCGCCGCCAAACACGGTACCGTCGCCGCCGTAGCCGGTGCCGTCAAGGACGATGCCCAGCACCGGTCCATCGAGTCCCTGCTCGGCCAGGACCGCGCCGATATGGGCATGGTGGTGCTGCACCTCCCGGCAGGGCATGGCCAGACCGTGGGCATAGCGGGAACTCAGGTAGTCGGGATGGAGATCGCAGGCCACGTTGGGCGGCGTCACCTCCAGCACCGCCTGCAGATGGGCGATGCTTTCCTGAAAAAAATCGTACTGTTCCACTCCAGTTAGCTCGCCGATGTGCTGGCTGAGATAGGCCTCGTTGCGGCGGACGATGCAGAAACTGTTCTTCATCTCGCCACCGCAGGCCAGGATATCGGCGGTGGGTCGACGCAGCTGCAGGGGCACCGGCGAGTAGCCGCGGGCCCGCCGCAGCAGCCGGGATCTGCCATCGATGATCCGGGCCACCGAATCGTCGACCCGGGTGACGATCTCCCGGTTATGGAGGAGAAAGAAGTCGGCCAGGTCACGGAGTCGGCGCAGGGCCTCGTCGTTGCCGGTGCAGATCGGCTCGTCGCTGCGGTTGCCGCTGGTCATCACCAGGGCTTCGGGTATTCCGGGCTGGTCGAGCAGCAGGTGGTGCAGCGGCGTGTAGGGCAGCATCAGACCGATCGCCCCCAGTCCCGGAGCCACCCCTTCGGCCAACGGGCTGCCGCTCCTGCGGTCCATGAGCACAATCGGGTGTTCCGGCGAGGTCAGTAGAGCCTTGTCTTGCTCGGACAGCCAGGCAAAACGTTCGGCCGTCTCCAGATCCCGGATCATGATCGCCAGCGGTTTGGCGGGCCGGTTCTTTCGGGTCCGCAGCAGGGCCACCGCCTCCTCCGAACAACCGTCCACGGCCAGATGAAAGCCGCCCAACCCCTTGATGGCCACCACCCCGCCCTCGGCCAAGGCACGGGCGGCCAAGGCGAGGCAGTCCCCCGGCAGCCCGCGTCCTTCGCGGTCATGCCAGCTCAGCTGCGGTCCGCAGACCGGGCAGGCATTGGGCTGGGCATGAAAACGACGGTCCAGCGGATCCGTGTATTCGCGGGCGCAGTCGGCGCACAGCGGAAAAACGCGCATCGAGGTGTTGGGCCGGTCGTAGGGGATGCGCTCGACAATGGAAAACCGTGGGCCGCAGTTGGTGCAGTTGATGAACGGATAGCGGAACCTGCGGTTGCCGGGGTCGAACAACTCGGCCAGGCAATCGTCGCACACCGCGATGTCCGGCGCGATCTGGGTGTTCGGCCGGCCCCCCTGCTGGCTGGGCAGAATGCGAAACGCGCCCGGTGCGGGGGGGCGGTCGGTCGGCCGCGCGTCAAGGGACACGATCCGGGCCATTGGCGGCGCCTGCTCCCGCAGGGATTGCACAAACTGTTCGAGAAGCGGCAACGGTCCGCCCACATGAATGGCCACTCCTTCGCCGTTGTTGACCACCGATCCGTCCAGGCCGAGCTGATGGGCCAATCGGTAGACAAAAGGGCGGAAACCGACCCCCTGCACGATTCCGTGGATAGAGATCCGCAACGCGCCGGTCAGAGGGGAGGAAGATTGGATGGCCTGGGACATGCTGATTCGTGAACGGGTGGAAGATCCCTTGCGGGGAATGGATCAAATGCCGGCTTCGACCACAAAAAGCAGTCTAGCAGCAAGCAGTCTTTTGCACCATCTTTTTTCTTTTGTGAACATCTTGCCCAACTGGCATAGCCTGCTCTGCGTGCCGGATAGTGGGCAACCGCCGCGTCGTCATCCCACGGATTCGGCTTGACGCTGGATTTCCCGGTACCGTTTCGAGTTGACCACTTTCTGCTTCTCCAGGTCGTCGATCTCTTCGCGGCTGAGGTGGATCAGGCCGCAGATCGGACAGGAGAGGTCCATGTCGTCATTGGCCGCTCGTTGCTTGAGCTCGTCGGCGGTCATGTGGCCGACGCAGCCGCAGGCGCAGTTGGGGGCCTCGACCCGGACGATTTTGCGATGCTTTTCTTCCATGTTTTCGTTCATAGGGTACCAAGGGCGGGCCATGCGGCCCGCGAGGATGGTCATTTGTTAGCGCCGCAGGAAACGGACCGGCGCGCCGTGATGGTCAACCAGGGTTACAGTCAGTGGCAGCCCGCCATCCAGGCGGTGCGTGGCGCAGGAAATTCACGGGTCGTAGGCCCGGATGGCCATCTCGATCCGGTTGAGGATCTCCTCGTCCACCTCACCGTCGGCGATCAGGCGGGCTGCGGCCTGGTGCACGCTCAGGTTCATCGGCGCGATGTTGTGGGTGGTGCCGACAATGAGATTGGCCCGGGTGATGCAGCCGTTGTCATCGGTGGTGTAGTCGTGGATCAGGGTGCCGCGCGGCGCCTCGACATGGCCGATTCCCCTGCCCGCTGCGGGCTGCGCCGGCAGGCGCGCCTGGGGGGCGGTGATCCGGTCGTCCGCCAGCAGTTCCAAGGCCCGTTCACAGGCGTGGACCAGTTCGATCAATCGCGCCCAGTGATAGAGCAGGGTTCCCTGGGCCGGGCGGCCGAAGCGTTCACGGAATGCCTCCAACTCGGCTTGGGCACGGGGGGTGGCGATCTGGTCGCAGACATTGAGCCGGGCCAGGGTATTGACCCGGTAAATCCCCTGGGGCGCCTTTGGGTCGAGGCGAAAGCCCTCGCCCCAGCACTTGGCATAGACCATTTTGGCCGAGGACCAGGATTCGACATGTTCGGCAAGAAACCGCTCATAATCGCTGACCGGGAAATCGACACTGCGGCCATCGGCCCGCATCAGCCGCAGATTGCCGTCGTAGAGTCGCAGGCTGCCCTGGTCATCGACCGTGCCAAGAAAACCGGTGGTGATCGTGCCCAGAGACTGCAATTCCTCCTGAAAGCGGGCGAATACCCTGGTCTTGGCGAAATCGAGGGCAAAGGAGGCGAAATCGAGCAGGTGCTGGCCATCGGCCCGCATCGCCGCTTGTTCCTCCTTGCGCATCGGTTTGGAGAAGCCACCCACCACGCCGGCCACCGGATGGATATCCTTGCCGGCGAAACGGGCCAGCATGGCCGTGGCCAGCTGGCGCATGCACACCACCCGTGCCGCCAGTTCCGGTTCCTGTTTGACCAGACCCATGATGTTGCGCACGGCGTAGTCGCCCCCGGGTCCAAGCACGAAGTCCGGGGCGGCGAGAAAAAAGAAATGAAGGATTTTGTCGTGGATATGCGCCAATATCTGGCAAAGTTCGCGCAATAGGTGACCGGCGGGCGGTACCGAGGCGGCAAAGCAGCCATCCACGGCCTTGACCGCGGCCAGATGGTGCATCCACGGACAGATGCCGCAAATTCGACTGACGATCCGGGGAATTTCCTCGGCCGGCCGACCGATGACGAACTGTTCGAACCCGCGCAGGGCGGCGATGGCCACCCGGGCGTCGCGCACCCGACCCACCTCGTCGAGGTGGATATCGACCCGGGCATGGCCTTCGATGCGGGTGACCGGATGGATGCTGATGACCTGTGACATACCGCTCCCTGTGAGGCGCACGCGTCGCCCTATTTTCCTTGGTCGTGGAGATTCGGCCGGCGTTGCGGCTTGAGCAGGCCGTGGGCGCCGCTGAAGCGCAGCAGCGACTTGCGGTCAACCAGGCCGCGATACTCGATACCGTTGCTCGCCAGGGCACCCAGCATGTCCAGCAGGGGGTTGCCGTCCGTCCGCACCGGACCGTAGCAGCCCCGGCAGGGCACCCGTGCCTGGATGCATAGTGGCGCCTCCTGGCCGCCGCAGCCGCCGGCGGTGACCGGTCCCATGCACAGCAATCCCTGTTCGAGTAGGCAGCGCATTCGCTCGACAGGTTCATCCGCCCCATGATCGGCATTGTCGAGAAAACGGCGCAGCCGTTCCGCCCCCTTGCCCTGCCGCTGGGCGGGGCAGGTCTCGCACACGCTCTTGCGCGGCAGGCGCGGCGAGTTGTGGTCAATCAGGGCGACGATCGCCTCCACGATCGTTTCCGGCCGGGGTGGACAGCCGGGCAGGCAGAGGTCGAGCCGCACCTGTTCGTCCACGCTGTAGACCCGATCCAAGGGGGCGGCGAGCGCAGCCGGCACCAGTCCTTGTTCGCCCGCACTCTGTCCATAGACCGTGTCCAAGGTGGTTTCGACGCTCCACTGGTTGCGCAGGGCGGGAATACCGCCGTGGGTGGCGCAGGTGCCCAGTCCAATCAAGGTGTGGCAGCGGGCACGCATGGTTTTCAGCATCGCCAGCTGCGCCCTGTCGGCCACCCCGCCGGAGACCACGCCGATCTCGGCCTCGGGCAGGTCGAAGGTCTCGCCCCTGGAGTGGTATTTGTGGTCCATCAGCAGGGGAAAATGAACGATCTCCACCCGCTCCAGCAGGCGCAGCAGCGACTCGCCGCTGTTGAGCAGGGCAATTTCGCAGCCGCAGCAGGCATGGAGCCATTCGAAACTGAGCCGGGGCCGCATGACTCCCCTACTCGCCGGCCTCGGTTTCGGCCGGCGTCTCGCCTCGCAGAACGGCGAGGCGGGCGCTCATGGAACGGAAGGCGTCGGCCAGCCGTTCGGGTTCCGCCGAGGAAACCCAGGTGAGCTGGAACCGTTCGCTCTCGTAGCCCAAATCCTCAAGAGTATCGGCAATCACCTCGGCTCGGGCCAGGGCCATCTCGTTGCCCCGGATATAGTGGCATTCACCCAGATGGCAGCCGATGATCATCACCCCTTCGGCCCCCCGGTTGAGAGCATGGAGGACCATCTCCGGATGGACCATGCCCGAGCACATCACGCGGATGATGCGGATCGAGCCCGGATACTGCAATCGGGAGATGCCGGCCAGGTCGGCCGCGGCATAGGAACACCAGTTGCAACAGAAGGCAATGATCTTGGCTTGCCCGCTCATGCCTCTTCCTCCGCCGGTTCGGCTATTTCCAGGGCCGCGTCGATCTGTGCCTCGATCTGTGCATAGGTGAAGCCGGCCACATCCACGCCCCGTTTGGGACAGGTGCCCTGGCAGATGCCGCAGCCTTTGCACAACACCTGATCGATATGCACGGTTTTACGCGGTTCTCCGCTCTCATCGCGGTATTCCGCCAGGGTGATGGCCTGGTAGGGGCAAACCTCGACGCACAGGCCGCAGCCATCGCAGAGGATCGGATTCACCAGGGCGACATTGGGCTCCAGATTGATCTCCTTGCGGGCCAGCAGCCGGCCGGCCTTGGCGGCGGCCGCCAGGGCCTGGGAGATCGACTCCTCCAGCGGCTTGGGATAGTGGGCCAGACCGGCGACAAACACGCCGTCGACGTTGAACTCCACCGGCCGCAGCTTGACGTGCGCCTCCTGGAAAAATCCGTCGCTGTTGAGCGGCAGTTTGAACAGGCTGGCCAGTTCCGCGGCCTCCGGGCTGGCCAGGGTGGCGGCCGCGAGGATGACCACATCGGCGCGGATCTCCAGGGGGCGGTGGAGCACATGGTCCCAGACCTCGACCAGCACGCCGTTATCGGCCTTCTTGATCTGCGGTGGGCCGTGTAGCTCGTAGTTGATGAAGACGATGCCCAGCTCCCGGGCCTGGTTGTAGATCCGCTCGCGCTGGCCGTAGGTGCGGATCTCGCGGTAGAGAATGTAGATCTGGCGCGAGGGGACTTCTTTTTTCAGCTTGATGGCGCTCTGGATCGAGTGGGTGCAGCACGATTTGGAGCAGTAGGGCCGCTCCTCATTGCGTGAACCGACGCACTGGATAAACACAAAGGACTTGCCGCCCGCCACCCGGGTCTCATTGTGCATGTGCAGTTTGTCGAACTCGATCGAGGCCACCACCTTGGGGATCTTGCCGTATTCGAATTCCTCAGGAATGTAGCGTTTGGCACCGGTGGTGATGATCACCGCCCCGTGCTCGATGGTCCGTTTACGGCTGGAACCGGTGCGGATGGTGGTGGTGAAGTTGCCCACATGGCCGCTGACCGCCAGCACCGTGCTGGTGTAGGCCACCTCGATCAGCGGATGCTGCTGCACCCGCTCTTTCAGCTCCTTCAAAAACCGGGGCACATGCTCACCGTTCCAGGTCTGAAACAGGTGCAGGGCATTGCCGCCCAGCTGGGTGGTTTTTTCCACCAGATGGATCTGGTATCCCTGGTCGGCCAGGTTGAGGGCCGCGGTCATCCCGGCCACGCCGCCGCCGATGATCAGCACCGACGGGGCGATGGGGATGCGCAGCGGCTTGCGGGCCGTTTGGCTGGTCACCTTGGCCACCGCCATGCGGACCAGATCCTTGGCCTTGGCCGTGGCCATGTCCGGCTCCTGGTTGTGCACCCAGGCGTTTTGGTTGCGGATGTTGGCCATCTCGATCAGGTATTCGTTGATCCCGGCCGACTTGAGGGTCTTGCGGAACAGCGGTTCGTGGGTCCGGGGGGTGCAGGCGGCGACCACGATCCGGTTGAGGCCTTTTTCCCTGATCTGTTGCACCATCAGATCCTGGGTGTCCTGGGAACAGGTGAACAGGTTGCGCGTCACGTGCACCACCTGCGGCAGGGAGGCAGCATAGGCGGCCACCTCCTCGACATCGACCACCCCGGCGATGTTGGTGCCGCAATGGCAGATGAACACGCCGATACGAGGAGCCTCGCCGCTGACATCCTGTTCCATCGGCGGCGGCAGGGTGCGAGTCAGGGTGTGGCGCGCCGGAGTCAGCAGGGCCGAGACGCTGGCCGCCGCCGCCGAGCCGCCGATCACCGATTGGGGAATGTCGCGCGGGCCGTTGAAGGCGCCGCAGGTGAACACGCCCCGCTTGGAGGTGTGTACCGGCATGAAGGCCGAGATCGAGGCAAAGCGGTCCGGCGTCATGTGAATGCCGATCTTTTCCGCCAGGCGGATCATCGAATCCGGGGTTTCCAGGCCGACCGACAGCACCACCAGATCGACCACCTCTTCCACCTGCTTGCCCTGAACGCTGATGTAATGCAGCCGCAGGTCGCCCTTGCGCCCCTTGGGTTCGACCCCGTGGATGCGGGAGCGGACAAAACGAACCCCGTACTCGTTGCGCGCCCGTTCCAGGTAGCGGTCGAACTCCTTGCCCGGGGTGCGCATGTCCATGTAAAAAATGGTCACTTCAAGCTCGGGATTGGCCTCCTTGACGGTCATCGCCTCCTTGATCGCATACATGCAGCACACCGCCGAGCAGTACTCGTTGTTGCAGCGGTTCTTGTCGCGGCTGCCGATGCACTGGAGAAAGGCGATCTTCTTCACTGGCTTGCGGTCCGAGGGACGGGTGAGCAGGCCCTCGGTGGGACCGCCCGGTGACAGGTAGCGCTCGAACTGGAGCGAGGTGATCACGTTGGGATACACCCCATAGCCCCAGACCTTGGCCGTGGACGGATCAAAGACCTGGAAGCCGAGCGCCATGACCACCGCGCCCACCCGGAGCTCGTGGTCGCGTTCGCGATCGGCGAAATTGATCGCTCCCGGTGGGCAGATCTCGGCGCAGAGACCGCATTTCTCCGCGTTGTTAAGATGGATGCACGCCTGGGGATCGATCTGATACTTGAGCGGCACCGCCTGCGGGTATTTGATGTAGATCGCCTTGCGCTTGGTGATGTTGGCATTGAAGGAGTCGTCGACGCTTTTCGGGCAGCTGCCGCTGCACTGGCCGCAGGCGATGCACTTGGCGGTGTCGACGTAGCGGGGATATTCGCGCACCCGCACGGTGAAATTGCCGGCCCGGCCGTTGACATCGAGCACGGTCGACAGGGTCATGATACGGATGTTGGGGTGGCGGCCGCACTCGACCAGCTTGGGCGCGATGATGCACATCGAGCAGTCGTTGGTGGGAAAGACCTTGTTGTATTGAGGCATGGCCCCGCCAATGGCTCCGGTCTTTTCCACCAGGTAGACGTAGTAACCCGAATCTGCCATGTCGAGCGCCGCCTGCATCCCGGAGATGCCGCCGCCCACCACCAGCACCGAACCGATCATGGTCTGCTCAGGCATGGCGGCCCTCCACGACATCCGAGGGTTGGGTGATCAGGGAATTGGCCACCAGTTCCCACACAAATTGGACGTCGATGTTGAGATTGAATTCGCGGTTGAGCGAGGTCTGCAGCTGGTCGCGGCAGTTCTGGCAGGCGGTGACCACCACCTTGGCTCCGGACTCGCTGATTTGCCGGGCCTTGATCCGGCCATGATAGACCCGCTCGGCCCAGAACGGGCTGGCCCAGGCGCCGCCGCCGGCCCCGCAGCAGTAATTTTCCTCGCGGTCGGGGATCATGTCGATGTAGTTGGGACAGCAAGCGCGGGTCAGGGTCCGGGCCTCGTCGAAATACCCGTGGCCAAAGGTTTTCAATGACTTGCGGCCGTAGTTGCAGGAGTCGTGGAAGGTCGCCAGCTGGGTGTGGATGTTGGGATTGAGCGTGATCCGGCCTTGGTCGAGATATTCGAGCAGCAGGTCAAACACGGTGTAGATTTTGAATTGCTGGAGCGACTCGGGAAACCAGCGTTCCAGGGCGTAGCGGGTGGCGTAGTAGGCGTGGCCGCACTCGGGCAGGAGCAGGGCCTTGCAGTTGAGCCGTTCGATATTGTCGATGATCCGCTTGACAATGGTGCGCATGGCGCTGTAATCGCCGGAATGCAGCCCCCAGTTGACCCCCTCCCAATATTCGGAGGAGATGGTCCACGATTCGCCGGCGGCATGGAAGATCTTCCACCACCAGGTAAGGCTGTCGGGCTCGGCAAAGGGCTGTTTGGAATTGACGGTCACCAGCAACCGCGCGCCGCGCACATCCACCGGGGTGACAAAGCCGGGGCATGACCGCTCGGCGAGTTCCTCGCCCAGTTCCTTGAGCAACGCCAGAAAATCGTCCTTGGGAATGCCAAGGTTGTTGCCCTTCTCCAGGCAGGTCATGACCCCCTTTTGAATCGCTGGCGGCACTTTGTCGCGGGAACGGCGGGCGCGAATGCGGCGCAGCAGCTGGACGATCTCGACGTTCATCGGGCAGACCACCTCGCACTTGCCGCACATGGTGCATTTCCAGGGCCAATCGCTTTCCACCAGTTCGTCGTCCAGGCCGAGGAAGGCCATGCGGATGATTTTGCGCGGATCGAGGTCGTCAACGCCGGAGATCGGGCAGGCGCCGGCGCAGGAACCGCAGGTGAGGCAGACATCGGCCAAAATCGGCGAGGTGTAGAGCGGGTTGGTTTTTGCCTCCAGGCGGACCGGCACCGGTACCGCGCCGTTGGTTCGCGGCGCGGGCGACGGTTCGCTGGCCGCTGCCGCATCGGGGGCGATGCGGGGTTCGCGGCCGTACTTGTCGCACAGCCGTTTGTAATCTTCCCACTGGATCAGGTAACGCCGGCCCGGTCCTTCCTGGGCCGGCAGGACGCCGGAATTGATCCAGTTGCGAATAGTGTTGCGATGGACCCCGAACTCTTCGGCCAAATCATTGACCTTGACCTCATAGATCATGACGCGGCGGCCTCCAGGACGGTTGCGGGACTGTGGTGTCGGCAAGCGGTGTGCAAGCCGACAAGGTCGAGCAGGCGCGCGCAGGCCGTGTCGACGGCCGCCTGCATGGGAGGCGACAGTCCCGGAGCGACGTGGTCAGGCAGGGAGGCCGCCTGGGCCAGCAGCAACAGCACCTCGATGCCGCTCTCCTCTTCCAGTTCGGCCAGGAGATTGACCGTGGGAAACTGGTGCAGGGAAAAATCAGCCACCTTGCGCCGTTCCAGCTCCCTTGGCGTGCAGTGCCGCACCTGTCCGGGCGGCTGTCCGGACACGAATTCGGCGTCAACCACGATCAGTACCTTGGGACGCGCCAGGGGCAGCATCAGGTAATCGAGCAACTGCTCGCGGATCGAGGTGCCGACATCGAACAGGCGAACCGATGGCGGCAGGTCAAGCTGGCGCAGGCGGGCGATCACCGTTGGGCCGAATCCGTCGTCGCCCATGAGGAGATTGCCACAGCCGAAAATAGCCACCTCCGGCCCCTCGGACACGATGTGTGTTTTGTGCGAGATATGCATAATGTGGCACCATGCCATTAATAACCTCGTTTGCGCAAGGGGAAAATGGGACGGACGGCCAAAATCCCCAGGCATGCGCGGGCGGCCCATGAGGAACGGGAAGACGGCGACGGAAGCGATCCAGAAGAACATCGCTGCTCCTCGATTTTCTTGATCAAAAGGCAACCAGGCGATTCGGATATCGGGTATAGTGAAACGGCCAGCACAACTCCTCGCCCCCGCGGAAGCGATCCAGTCAAGACAGCTGGAAACCCTGCGGCAAGCAATGGCTCGGATGGTGATTGGAAGCGGAATCCTCTTCTGTCTTGTTTTTTTGTCAGAGCCGTTCAACCTTGGCAGACACACCATGTTCAACTCAATTCTTGCCATCAGTCTCGGGGCTTCGGCCGGCGCGGTGCTGCGCTGGTTGCTGGGCCGTTGGCTGAACGCTCTTTTTCCGTTGATTCCGCCCGGAACCCTGGCCGCCAATCTGCTTGGCGGCTACCTCATCGGCGTGGCCCTGGCGGTTTTTTCCTCTCTGCCCCACCTGTCCCCGGAATGGCGACTGCTTATCATCACCGGTTTCCTGGGCGGTCTCACCACCTTCTCCACCTTTTCGGCGGAAGTGAGCACCCTGTTGCAAGAAGGGCGTGTCGCGTGGGCTATGGCCGCCATCTCGATCCATGTGCTCGGCTCGCTCGCCATGACCCTGCTCGGCCTGGCAACGGTGGTGCTGGTGAAACGACTGTAACCAAACCTAACGAGGTATCTATGCATGGCTATCAACTGACATTTTTCACCCAACAGGACCGCAGCCACAAAGGCCTGCCCGTGGCGAAATGGCTGGTTGAACAGGCGAGGGACATCGGCATCGGTGGGGCGACCCTGATTCCCGCAGCCGAGGGATACGGCCATGATCGGCGGTTGCGGTCCGTCCATTTCTTCGAACTCGCCGACCAGCCCTTGCAGGTGACCATGGCGGTCAGCGAGATGGAAGCCGAACGGTTGTTCGCCCGGATCAAGGAGGAAGGGGTGAACGTGTTTTTCGTCAAGACGCCCATCGAGTTCGGCATGACCGGCGAACTTTAAAGGGCACACCAAGGAGAGCACAGGGCCATGGCGGGAGAAGAGATGTATCGGGTGATCGTCGATTCGCTGTCCGCCCATGTGGCGGTGCTGGATGAAAACGGCGTCATCGTCGAGACCAATCGGGCCTGGCGGCAGTTTGCCCGGCACAACGGCATGCGCGACCCGGTGGACTGCGTCGGTCTCAACTACCTCATGACCTGCGACACCGGCAGCGGCGACGAGGGCGACGGCCGGCTGATCGGCAGGGCCATCCGCCAGGTGATCGCCGGCGAGATCGAGGAGTTTCTCACCCAGTATCCCTGCCATTCGCCCACCGAGAAACGGTGGTTCAGCCTGCGGGTCGTGCCCTACCGCGACCACCATGCCAAGCGGGTGATCGTCACCCACGAGAACATCACCCCGATCATGCTCGCCCAGGAAAAACTGCGGCAGCAGGAAAAGGAACTGCAGCACAAGACCGAAAAGCTGGAGGAGACCAACATCGCCCTCAAGGTGCTGCTGGAACATCGCGACCGTGACCGCGAACAGCTGGAGGAACGGATCGTGGCCAATATCCGCGAACTGGCCCTGCCCTATCTGGAAAAACTGGGCGACACCTCCCTGTCTCCACGGCAGCGCACCCTGGTGGACATCGCCGTCAACCATCTGGGGGATATTGTCTCCTCCTTTCTCAACCGGCTCTCCACCGTCAATCTGCTCCTCACCCCCCAGGAGATCGAGGTGGCGACCATGGTCCGCCAGGGTAAGAGCAGTCAGGAAATAGCCGATGTCCTCGGGGTGTCCGTGGCCACGGTCAGTTTTCACCGCAAGAAACTGCGACGCAAGTTGGGGCTGAGCAAAAACGGCGTCAACCTGCGCACCTACCTGCTGAGCCTCCAGTAAATGCTCAACCTTCGCGCTGGTTCAGGACCCGGCGCACCGCCTGGGCCAGGGTGGCCAGGGAGACCGGTTTGACGAGAAAGGCGCGAATGCCCTCGGCCTTGGCCCCGGCCTCGTTGATGGCCTCGGTATAGCCGGTGCAGATGATGATCGGCTGGTCCGGCCGCAGGGCGAGCATGGCCCGGGCGATGGCCACGCCGGTGAACCGGGGCATGGTCATGTCGGTGATCACCAGGTCGAACAGCGTTGGATCCCTGGTGTAGGCCTCGAAGGCCTTGGAGCTGTCGGTGAACACCTCGGTGCTGTACCCCAGCGTGTTGAGCATCCGGGCCATGACCATGGCCACGGCCGGTTCATCGTCAACGATCAGGATCGTCTCCTCGCCGCGAGGCAACTCCTCCAGCTCTTCGGCGGTTTCTTCCGCTGTCTGCTGCTGAAAGACGGGAAGGTACACGGAAAACGTGGTGCCCTGCTCCGGTTTGCTGTCCACGGTCACCGCTCCTTTGTGGGCCTTGACAATGCCCAGGACCACCGCCAGCCCCAGGCCAGTACCCTCCCCTTCCTTCTTGGTGGTGAAAAAAGGATCGAAAATCTTGTCCACGATCTCCGGTGGAATGCCGGTGCCGCTATCCTTGACGCTGAGCCGCAGATAGGGGCCGCTGGGCAGATCCTGCAATTCCCGCCGCCGTTTCTGGTGGAGGTCCGTCTGTTCCAGTTCGATCAGCAGTTCGCCGCTCCCCTTCATCGCGTGCAGGGCATTGGTGCACAGATTCATCAGCACCTGGTGAATCTGTGAAGGATCAGCCAGCACCAGGGCGTCGAGCACCGCGATCCGAGAGGTGATGGCAATGGTCGAGGGAAACGAGGACCGCAGCATCTTGACCACTTCCTTGACGATCAGGTGCGGTTTCAAGGGTTGAAAATGCTCTTCGGACTGGTGACAGAAGGAAAGGATCTGCTTGACGAGGTCGCGCGCCCGCAGCCCGGCTTTCTGGATCTGGAGCACGTCGCGCTTGACCCGCGAGGAGCTGCTGCCCAGTTCGTCCAGGGCCATGGTGGCGTAACCGAGGATCACCGACAGGATATTGTTGAAATCGTGGGCCACGCCACCGGCCAACAGACCGATGGCCTCCATTTTCTGCATCTGGCGCAGTTTGAGTTCCGATTCCTTGCGGTCGGTGTTGTCAAAGGCGACCTGCATGCGCACGATCTTGCCGCCCAGCCAGCGAACCGCGCGGTCATAATGGACATACCAGCGGCCGGTGACCGGATTGAAGCGTTCCCATTGACGCACCGGTCCCGGCTCGCCCCGTTCGTCGAGCAGTTGGTTGTTGGTGCAGAAGCCGCACGGCCGTTCCTGATTCTGAAAGACCCGGTAACAGAGTTGGCCCAGGGCATGGTCGCCAAACAGGTCCTTCATCTTGCGGTTGACGAACAGCACCTCGTGGGTCTCCATGTCGGCGACAAAGATCTGGGCCTCGATGCTGTCGAGGATGGTCAACAGCTGCCGGTGTGAGTCGGCGATTCGTTCGGCCGCGTTTTTTTGTTCGGTGATGTCGGTAACAAACCCCTCGATCAGAGGGGTGTCGGCACTGCGGCCGGTGACGCCCGACCCCCGTTCCAGGACAATCCGCTCCCGGCCGTCGGCCAGGCACAGCCGATACTCGACTTCGTGAAAACGGTTTTCCGCCAGGGCCTGCCGCGCCGCCGCCACCACCCTTGCCCGGTCGTGCGGATGGATCAGGGCGGCGAGCGACCCCATGGCCGGCGACATCAGTTCCCTGGCTGAATAGCCGGTGAGCTCCAGGCAGCCGTCGCTGACAAAATGGAAGGTGCGCTGCTCGTTGTCCTCGACGCTGAAGGCCATGCCGGGCAGGTTGCTGATCAGCGAGTTGAGCTTGCGCCGGGATTCCCGCCGCTCTTCCTCCACCCGTTTGCGCTCCACCAGATCCCAGGAAAGATCGGCGAAATGCTGCACCAGCGCCGCGTCTTCCTCGGTGTAGTCCCGTTCCTTGTTGCCGACCCCGAGAATGGCGACAATGGTCCCGTCGCGCACGATCGGGGTGACCAATTCGCGCACGACCGTGGCATGCCCCTCGGGCATCCCCTTTCTTTGGGGCAGCGAGGCATAGTCGTTGTGCACGACCGTGGTCCGCTGGCGGAGGGCGTCCAACCACACCCCGGCCTTATCGAAGGCATAGGTGGCGCCGCTCTTGCCGCCGATCCGGCAGAAGCGCTCCTGGGTGGCCGAGGACCACATCTGCAGGGACAGCGTTCCTTGCGCCTCGTCGACAAAGTGATAGAACCCGATCGGGCTGCCGGTATGTTCACCAATCTTGTCCAGGGTCTGGCGCAGCAGTTCGGCCATGGTCCAGCGATGGCTGTTTTCCAGCAGCCACAGGCGGAACAGCCTGCCGTGGCGGGTGCGCATCTGGTCGGTGATGTCGTTGAAGGTGACGATTACCTGATAGGGGGTGACGCCGTATTCCTTGAATTGGGGGGTCACATTGGCAACGAGCCACAGGTCCCGTCCCGATTGCGGATTAAAGGTGGTGAACAGGGCACCGGTTTCCGCCTGGCCGGTGGCGAAACAGCGGGCGATCGAATCGGTCTGCGGATTGAGACGCAAGCCATGTTCGTCGACCAGGGTCCACAGGGCCGCCTTGGCGTACCGTTGCCGGACTTCGGCCAGGGAGCGTCCCAGGATGTGATGGGCCGCCGAATTCATGCGCTCGATTTCCCGAGGACCGCTGAAATAGATCACCCCTTCCTGCATGGATTCAAACAGGGCCCGGTACTGTTCTTCCGATTGGCGCAAGCAATCGCTCTGCTGCTGGTCTGGCGTGTGCATGGATGCTCTTCCTCCCCTGATCGGCCGGTTCGATCCGCCACCGGTGGTCGACCGATGCCGTGACAATGGCCACGTGGTGGCCCGCTGGGGCTTCCGACAAGGGAAAGGAAAACGGGACTACAGAGGGATGATGGTTGCCGGAATGCCCAAACGCCTTGGGGGCCAACGGTTTTCAGCGTTCGTCCGCTGGCCGCCGGAACAATCGGATGGTTCCGCAGGCTCGACACCCTGCCTGCGCGGGCCGTACCCTGGGCCATCCTGATCAGCAAACGAACAATACATTACCAGTAACCAACTGTTCTGTATATCTTTTTTGTCAATCAAGCGGCAAGGTCCCCTGTTGCCGCCCTTTGCGCCGGGCGTGTTGGCCTTGTCAGCCAATCCTCTCCACCCCTGTGCGAACGTGGCCCGAGGCGCGTCGCAGCGAACTGGACGCGCCCACGTTCCGTCATTCGCCAAAGGGCGAGTCCAGGGAGAAATCCGGATTGTAATAATCGGCGCTGGAAAATTCCTGCACCCAGCCGTGGGCAAAGCCGAGCCGTTCCATCTCGGCCACCACTCGGGCGTATTCCTCGGGCAGGAGTTGCCGGTTGAGCGGTTCCAGACCGGCCACGGCCTCGATGGGCTGATATTGGGACATCAGGGAAAGGGTCAGGCGGGGGGAAAGCTCTTCGGCCAGGAAGCGGAGCACGCCAAGACTGTTGGCCACCGCGCCGGGCAACACCAGGTGGCGGACGATCAGGCCGCGCTCGGCCAGGCCGTCGTCGTCAAGATGGAGCAGGTTGCCCTTCTGACGGTACATCTCGGCCAGGGCCGCGGCCGCCACCCGGGGGTAATCGGCCGCGCCCGACCACCTGCCGGCCAGGAGTGGATCGCTGTATTTGCAGTCGGGCAAGTAGACATCGATCCACTCCTCGAGCTGGCGCAGGGTTTCCACCCGGTCGTAGCCGTTGGAGTTGTAGACGATCACCGGGGCAAAGCCCCGTTGCCGTACCTCGGCGATGATCGCGAGCATCTGCGCCACCATGTGCGACGGCGAGACGAATCCCAGCCGGTCGACGCCGGAGGCGAGGATGGCGGTGATCCTGTCGACCACGGTTGTCAGCGACCAGTTTGCGCCCTTGAGCGGGGCCTCGTTGCGTGAGATCTGCACGTTCTGGCAAAAACGGCAGCGTAGGTTGCAGTGGCCGAAAAAGACATTGCAGATGCCTCGCGTGCCGCTGATTGCCGGCTCCTCGCCCCGGTGCAGGGTGATCGAAGCAATGGCGTAGCCGTCGTCAGTCCGGCAGAAACCGCTGGAGGCGGCCCTGCGGTCAACGCCGCACTGCCGGGGACAAATGCGGCAGGTGTCCAATCTCATGGCCGGGACGACTGCCCCCGGCGGACGTGCGCCGTCACTGCGGCCACCCCCGCTGCTGTTGCAGTTTGAGCAGTTCTTCGGGTGATGGATTTTTCTTTTTGGGCGCGGTCTGTTGCTCCTGGCGAACCTTCTGCTGTTCCTCCTGCTGCTGGCGCCGCAATGCCTCCTGGCGTTGCTGTTCCCGCTGCTGTCTTTGTTGCAGCTCCTGTTGCCGTTGGCGATTTTCCATCTCCTGGCGCTGCTGCAGTTCCTGTTGCTGGCGGCGCTGCAAGGCCTGCTGCCGTTGCTCCCTCTCGGCCTGTTCCTGCCGTTGTTTGATTTCCAACTGTCGCTGGCGCTGCGCCTCCTGCTCCCGGCGACGCTGGTCTTCCAGCTGTTGCTGTCGTTGCAGCTGCCGCTGGTTGTTAAACTCCTCTTCCCGCTGCCGGCGTTGCAGTTCCTGTTGCTGCCGCTCTTCCTGCTGGCGCTGTCGCAGCGTTTCCTGCGGCTCTTTTTGTCGCCGCTCTGGCGCGCCTTGCTCCGGCCGTGACCGCACCTCCTCCGGTTGTCGCTGCCGCAATATATCCTGCTGTTTTCCTTGCTGTTCTTCTTGCCGCTGTCGCAATGTTTCCTGCGGCTCTTTCTGTCGCTGCCCCTGTCGTTCTTGCGGCTGTTGCAGCTGCCAATCGCGTTGAAACTGCTGCCGTCGTTCTGACGCATCTTGTTCCGGCCGTGGCTGCAACTCCTTCGGGTGTTGTTGCCGTTCCGGCACCTTGGGTTGTCGGTTGACCCGCTCCTGCTGTTCGGTTTCCCGCGGCGAACGCAGGGTTTGGTTTTCTCCACGCGGCAAGCGATCGCGGTCCCGATCCGGCGGGCCTTGATCGCGCAGATCGCGGTTGCTCTCGTCGCGTACGGGCGGGATGATGGTTTTTTGTTCGCGTTGTTCTCCGTTTTCCCCTGGCAGACGCGGCCGTTCGCCCCGCTCCCGTTCCCGGGGGACAAAACCCGGTCGGTTGGTTTCAGGGGCAAGCCGCCTCTCCCGCTCCTTGGCTTTGATCTCTTTGCGCGGCAGGGACGTCTTGTCCAGGGGGGCGCGTACCTTGTCGGCCTCCACCAGCTTGGGTGTCAGCATCGGGGCTGCAACCGCCGGGGCGGCCAGGGACGGTTTCGTGCCGATTCTCGCCCGTTGCAGCTCCTTTTCGATCCGCGCCCGGTCAAACCGGCCGCTTTCCTTGATCCGTTTCTGGTTGGCATCGATCCGCCGGGCAACCGTGTTGTGAGGCTTGCGGGCGACCTCCCGGTCGATGACGGAAAAGCGCTGTTTATCCCCTTTCGCAGGACTGATGGCCGCAACGGGTTTATATTGCTTGACAATGTCGCTCTTGCGCACATCCCGCCGCGCATGCTCGCCATACCGTTTTCCCTGGTGAAAATGATCCCGATGGACCACCACCGCCTCGTCGAGATAGCGGTAGCGATGGATGTCGATCTTGGGTCGTCTGGAACGGTGGATGAGTTTGGTGTGATGCCCCCAGGGGCGATGGCCGTAATAGTGCTCGTGCGGGGCCAGCGGCACCCAGCCGATATGATCGCGGCTGTGAAACCAGCCGACCCGGCCCGGATACCAGCCAAACAGAAGGACGAGGGACGGCGTCTGGGGATATCTCCGAACCACCGGCGGCATCCAATACCAGGAGCTGAAGGAATCGACATAGACCCAGGAGCCGTAGTGGTGGGTCACGTAGCCAAAGGGTTCATCCGGGATCCAGCAGTTGTCGCCGTAGTAGCTGATCCAGCGGCCGGCGGTGAAGGGCCGCCAGCTCGGCTCGACCACGGTGGGCCGCCACATGTCGCGGTAGGCGCCCTCGTAGTAGACCCGTTCCCAGCGGCCGTTGTCGTCCAGTACATAACTCTCGTCGCGGATGGGCTCGGGGAGTAAGTCGGCGGAGGCGCTGCGAGACCGCTGCCGGTCTGCCCACAGATTCTCGCGCTGGCCGTTCCAGTCGTCCCAGTCGCCATCGACGGTGCCTCTGCCCGGGGCTGTGGCGCGCTTGTCGGCAATGAGCGAATCGCCACCCTCCCGGATCGGGTATCTGGTGCCGGTGCCGTCATGGACAAAATCGACCTCGCCGCGTACCGCGATCACCTCCAGGGACTCGTCGCCGACATAGAGGTCCACCGCCGATCCGCTTGGGGCGACCACATAGCCAAAGGGCGTGGTCAGCTTGGCGACGGCGTTACCGCTCTTGTTGTACAGCCGGGCCAATCCCGAGGCCACATCGACGGTGGTGGCTTCCGGATTGAGGTCGATCAGCTGCACCTGGGTGTTTTCGCCGATGCGCATCCAGGTGCCGTTGGGCAGGATGAACTCGGCCCTGGCGTCATCCCCGGAGTAAAGAGCGTCTTCCAGGCCGAAGGGGGCATCCTGGACCGTTTGCACCCAGTCCTTCTCTTCCTCGACATAGCGGAGCAATTGACCGTCGACGTGGGCAATCCGGCCGACGAGAATGCCGTATTGATCGCTGGCCGCCCAGGATGGCACCGTGAACAGGAACAGCGCGAACAGAAGGAACAGGGGAAGGACAAAATGTCGTCTATTGGACCGCATGGTCGTCTCCTTGCATTGACGGGTTGCTTCGGCCGGGTGGAATCGCTCCGCCCGGCTGTTGTGTAGTGTAAAGATTCGCGAAGCGGATTGCAACCTCCCCCCTGGGATATTCTCTGGCCGTGGATGCGGTAGCCGGCACGATTCAGCGGTTGTGCGAACCGCGTTTTTGCCGTACATGGGAAGCGGGCGCATTGGAGGATGCGGCACGCCCCAACCTGATTTCGTCGTCGCCGCTGGCACACGGAGGAACACTCCCTCTGTCTGCCGCGCGACCAACCCAGAGATCCCATGCCGAACAAACAACCACGGCCCGCACGCGGCCCATCGCCATCCGACGGCAAGACCAAGGACAACCTGCTGTCGTCGATTCACAAAATCAGCCGGCTGCTGACCCGCCCCATGTCCCTGGACACGATCCTCACCTCGATCGTCAAGGAAACCTCGCAGGTGTTCGGGCTCACCCGCATGGCCATCTTTCTGCTCGACAAGGACCGCGGCCTGCTCGAATGCAAGTATATCCACGGGTTCAACGCCCAGGATTCGAAGCGGGCCTTTCGCCTGCCCTATCGCCTGACGGACCAGGACTGCGTCGAGACCCGGGTGGTCCGGTTCGGCACGACCATCTATGTCAAGGACTATGGCGCCGACCCGAGGATGACCGAGATCGATCTGATTGTCAGCCGGATCATGGGCCGGGTGTCGACCATCGCCGTACCGCTGAAGATCAAGCGCGATGTGATCGGCCTGATCACCGCCGACAAGGATGCGGTCAAGCTGAAGCTGACCCGCAAGGATATCAACACGTTTTCCACCTTTGCCAACCAGGCGAGCATCATCATCGAAAACGCCCGGTTGCAGGAGCAGAATCAGAAAAAGATCAAACAGTTGCTCACATTGCAGGAAATCAGCCAGAAAACCAGCTCCGCCTTTCCTCAGAGCAAGCTGTTCCATGTGATCACCGCCAGCGCCCTCAAGTTGACCCGGGCAGGCCGCGCCGTTCTCCTGCTGCTCGACGACGAGGGAAGGGAATGGAGCGTCGTCTCCGAGGACGGTCATGCCCCCATGGAACGAACCCCCCTGCCCTCTGGCCCGCAAACGGCGCTGGCCGACCGGGTGGCGGCAACCGGCCTGCCTCTGCCCGACGAAACGCTGTCCGTGCTGGCCGTGCCCCTGCTCAGCGAAAAGCGGGTTTTGGGCGTGCTGGAGGTGACCGGCAGACAACGACAATCCTTTTCCGAGGACGACCTCAAGCTGCTGATGATCTATGCTGGCCACAGCGCCAGCCTGATCCGCAATGTGCGGTTGTACGGGCAGGTGATGACCGAACGCAACTTTCGGGAGAACATTCTGGAAAGCTCGCCCAACAGCATGATCTCGGTCAATCTGAAAAAGGAGATATCCTCGGTCAACCGCCGCACCGAGGAGATGTTCGTTCTTGGCAGGGAAAACATCGTGGGCCGCCGGGCCGCCGAGGTGTTTGGCGAGGAAATCGCCCGCATCGTCGACCTGGCCCTCGATGATCGGGCGGTGGTCAACCGCAAGGAGATCCGGCGCAACCACCAGGGCAGCGACGCCATCCTCGGCGTCACCTCCTCGCTGCTGCGCAACCACCAGGGCAGCCTGATCGGGGCGATGCTCATCGTCCGCGACCTGACCGAGGAGAAGAAAACCGAGGAACTGATCCGCCGCCTCGACCGGCTGACCTCGCTGGGGCAGTTGTCCGCCGGCATTGCCCACGAAATCAGAAATCCGCTGGCGAGCATCTATTTCAATGTCCAACTGCTGGCCAAGAAACTGCCCGCCGCCGATCCGACCCTCGCCCTGATCAACGATACCCAAAAAGGGATCAACCGTATCCGCGCCCTGGTCAAGGGCATGCTCGATTTTGCCAAGCCGTCCCTGCCGTCCCTGAAAAGCGGCTCGCTGGAACGGGTGCTGCGGGAATCGATCGGCCTGATGGACTCGCAGCTGAAAAAGCAACGGATCGAGGTTGCGCTCCAGGTGGAGAAGGATCTGCCGCCGGTGGTGTTTGATGCCCATCAGATCCAGCAGGTGGTGGTCAACCTGCTGCTCAACGCCATGGAAGCCATGCCCGGCGGCGGCCGGGTCGACCTTGTCGCCCGGGACGAGCGCGGCACGGATCGGCCTGGCGGCCAGGTGGTCCTCCTGTGCACCGACCATGGACCAGGCATTCCTCCGGAAAACCTGGGCAAGATCTTCAATCCCTTTTTCACCACCAAGGCCGACGGCACCGGTCTGGGCCTGTCCATTGTCCACAAGATCCTCGAACAGCACCAGGCCACGGTGGATGTGATCAGCCGAGAGGGCAGCGGCACCACCTTCATGATCCAATTCCCGGCCCGTCGGCCCGGAGGAGCGCCATGTATCGATACACCATCCTGATTGTCGACGACGACCGGCTGTTGCAAAACGCCCTGAAAAACATCCTCGACGAACACTACACCCCGGTGATCGCCGGCAGCGGCGAGGAGGCCCTGCGCATCCTCAAGAAGACTCCGGTGGACCTGGTGCTGCTCGACATCCGCTTGCCCGGCATGGACGGCATCGAAACCCTGCAGCGCATCAAGGCCATGGCCAAGGAACTGGTGGTGATCATGATGACCGCCTTTGAGGACGTGGCCACGGTGATCACCTCGATGAAGCTCGGGGCCCACGACTACCTGGTCAAGCCGCTGGAAATGGAGATGCTCGAACTGGTGCTGGCCAAGGCCCTGGACACGGTCCGCCTGAAAAAGGAGGTCGAGGAACTGCGTCAGGGGTATCTGCGCCAATTCAACATCGAGCAGATCGTCGGCGAAAGCGAGGAAATCAAACAGGTGTTCGCCTTTGCCGAGAAGGTGGCCAAGGGTCACGACACCACCGTGCTGATCGAGGGCGAAAGCGGGGTGGGCAAGGAGGTCATCGCCCGCATGATCCATCACCGCTCCAACCGGTTCGCCAAACCCTTTGTCGGCATCAACTGCGGTGCCATCAGCCGGGAACTGCTGGAAAGCGAGCTGTTCGGCTACGGCAAGGGCGCCTTCACCGGCGGCCTGCAAGAAGGCAAGAAGGGCAAGATCGAAATGGCCGACAACGGCACCCTGCTGCTCGACGAGATCGGTGAACTGCAGCCCGCCGCCCAGGTGAAACTGCTGCGCTTTCTGGAGGAACGGGAATTCTACCCCGTGGGTTCCACCCAGAAAAAGAAGGTGGATGTGCGCATCATCGCCGCCACCAACCGCAGCCTGGAAGAACAGGTCCGGGCCGGCGCCTTTCGCGAGGACCTGTTCTACCGCCTCAACGTGGCCCGGGTGACCGTGCCGCCGCTGGCCCAGCGACAGGCGGACATCATCCCCTTGGCCGTGGTATTCATGCACAAATTCAACCAGAAATTCGGCAAGAATTTCCGCCGGATCTCCCTCCAGGCAAGAAACATGCTGGTCGAATACCCGTGGCGGGGCAATATCCGGGAGCTGAAAAACGCGGTGGAACGGGTGGTGCTGATGGAGGAGGGCGAGACCATCGAAGCCGATCACCTTGCCTTTCTCGGTATCACCCTGCATGCGCCGCTGCCGCGCAAGGCAACACGTATCCGCATCCCGCCGGAAGGGATCAACCTGGACCAAATGATTCGCGACCTTATCGTCCAGGCACTGGAAATGAGCGGCGGCAACCGGACCCGCGCCGCCAAGCTGCTCGGCATTTCCCGGCCGACCCTGATCTACCGCATCGAGAAACACCGGATCGAAGTGTAGCCGCCCCAGAAGGCTATCGATGGCTCACCATTGCCTGCGGTTTTTGGGGCCAGGGCATTGGTGGGAGGTCGGAATCTGCAAGCTCTCCCAAAAACAGACTCTTACCGTTTCGTGCAAAAACTGATTGGCATGATGAGTTGATGCGTTATGCTGTTCTGCGCCGGTTGAGGCTGGGGTGCAACATGGCAGAAGAAAGCGTGTAATGGAGAAAGGCCGCAGAGACAAGGTGGCGATTGACGCGGAATATTGCAAAAAAAATGCGATACATTCATCTCGTTGGTGGGCAACCGATACTGCTGTTTGCCCACCCTGCCTGGCTCTGCTGCCGAATATGCCGTCGAACGGCTAGGCGTTAAAGGTCAAGGTTTCTCCTATAAATTCTAACTGTTCCACAAGAAGGTGAATCGATGAAGAATCTGTTGAGGAAAAACATTATCCAAATAAGTTGCGCAGCAGGCGTGCTTCTCCTGTTCCAGCCTATTGAGACGCCGGCGATATCACAAAGTGGCTTTTGGGGAAACCTTGCCTGGGATACTGCTTTAGGAGAAGGCGATACCAGGTTTCGTTACGGCAATTGGTATGGCCCTGGGTGGTGGGGTGGAAGTGAACTCGACGACCGGGTTGGAACGTTGCCGCCGGTGGATGCTCTTGACGCTGTCGCGCAGAAACATGATTTTGGCTATGAAGTCGCTGAAAAACTCGGCAAGCACGATCCTCGACTGGAGGCGCATTATAAAGCGATTGCCGACGCAATTGCCGTTCGTGATACCCTGCAATTGCCGAAGGATCCGCGAGAATGGAATCCACCGGCCAAGGACCCGGCCCTCGCCCGGAAGTATGTAGAGCGAATAGCCCTAGGGTTCCCGAATTATCAACAACGGCTCAATGAGCTCAAATCGGTTATTCCTTTTGCTCCAGATATTACCAACCCAGACGTACTCAACGCCATACTCGATCAAAAACCTGGAGCAAATAATATCGTCAGCGAAAAGACATTCGAAAGTCTCGTCAATGACAAGGTGAACAAGTGGAACGCTGATTATAATCGGCGAGAAAATCGCAAGGCAGTGAAAAAGGGCGATGCCATAGATCGTGCCACCAATTCCTCTGTTGGACGCAAAAATTTTCAGGAAACAGGCATGGTCTGCACCTGTGAGGACTGGAACAGAGACGGTCAATACGGCGTTGTCATCGGCAAGGAGATCATCTCGGCCAATTATGGTCCCTACCAGCAATGTATTGAATACGCCCGGGCTTTACCGGTGTGTAAAGCGTCCCAAAACGAGCAATCAAAGAAGCGCTCCGACACGGGAACAATGACAAAAGAGGAAGCCCCTGCCGAGAAACCGATGGTCTGCACCTGTGAGGACTGGAACAGAGACGGTCAATACGGCGTTGTCATCGGCAAGGAGATCATCTCGGCCAATTATGGTCCCTACGCGGACTGTATGGCATATGCACGTGGCTTATCAGTCTGCACGGGAAAATGACGCTCTATCGTCTTTCTTATGCAGCGTTTGAATCTTGATTTTCCGTTTCTCAACAGATCCAAGGGAAGTAACCCCGTTATTGTGCTCGAAAATCGAGGGGAACACCACGGTTTTTAGGGTCAGCTCAAGATTTCTCCAGGTTGTGTTGATTGAAAGTATGTTAACTTTCGGCATCGCTCATTATTTTCAAATACTCCATGCAGGGAAGCTGATCGGCTCGACTCTTGAAGATATCAGGTTTCTGGTTATCCCTCAAAACTGCATGGTATCCAGTTAGCTGAAACCCAAAAACAGTGTCCCGTGATTAATTTCGGCGGGAGTTCTGAATGATATCCGGAAACCGGATAATAACTTGTTGGGCCTCTGTGATTAGAATTATGGGATAAATTTCAATGATGACAATAATTTTAAAATTAATAGCGCCACTTGCCGCTGGTATTACGGCAATGATACCAATTTATTCAGATAGAAACAATAAGAGTGCTCGTTATCTATATACAATGAGTATTTTGGTCGTAATAATTTGGATCGTAACATCAGCTATTTTAATTTCTGATTATAATGATTCGAAGAAAGCATACTCAGAAGAACAGAGACAAACAGGACTCCTTAATCAAATCCGAGCAGCACAGGGAGATGAGGAAATTCTAAAAAACTATGTAACAGCTCAAAGGGTCGTGATTGATAAATTGGCAGGCCAAAGCAGCCAAGACTTTATTGATGAATTAAGAGAAACTCTCCATGAAAAAAAAGAAAAAAGGAACGAATTAAACAAAGTAAGTGAAAAATTGTCAGCAGAATATCAAGTTAGAATGATACCATTTCAAGATTTTATTTTAGCCCAAATTGACCGACGTATGGATGCGTTGGAGCAAGATGGTATCATTTCAAAAATTGAAAAAGCGCCTCAATCAGAATCTCCTGTTGTAGTAGTTGATAAGCTGTCAAAATATAAACATATCCGCCATTACAAGTTTATTGATGGATCAGATTTGTTTGTCAGGCAAAGCCCTCTTTTAATACATTCAGGCAAAACTTCCGGTTCCCTCGAAATTATTCTTCACTTTCAACGACCTGAGTTTTACGATGAAACTCTCTTAAAATTCGACATCTACCCAAACAAATCAATAATCCAAAACGGGAAAAAAGGAGTTCTTGGTTTTAGTGATTACTCATCTGAAACTAATCCTATGAGCGATAAACAATTGTTAGATAACGCTGTGGAGGCAATTAATAAGTCGATCCTTTATTCAATTATTGAGATCGATGCAGATAAAAAGTAAAGGCCCAACAAACGGCTGTTGCGGACTCGGTGCCCTCGCCGCAAAGCCGAAACGTTCAAAAAATAAGAGCAACGCTCCCGTTTCAACTGAAACAGTTTTCAAAAGCTCCTCAAGATACCCCATCCAGAAGCTCAGACCCTGCCCCAATGCCGTTGACTTAAGCCGAGCGGCGTCCCCATTTCCCGTAACTCCGCTTGGAAATCCGGGGAAATGAGCGGCCCATTCGTTTTTTGTATCGCTGCCAACTGATTTCAGCGAGGCAGAGTTCCAGCCAGTGCTGGCAGTCTTCGAGCGTTTGGCTGACCAGCAGTTTATCCATAATTCGAAGCGAGGCTGGTGGCTTCTTGAACGGCTTGCTTGAAGAGGCCACTGAAAACATCGAAGGGCACTTTTTTCCGTGCTCGCAAAAAGGCTGCCTTGTCCGGTGGAGTGAGGCCCTTTTCCTGAGCGAGGCCGGTGTCGCTGAAGAACCGGTTGATTATTTCCTGGTAGCCGAAACGCTTTCCGGGCCTGACCATGTTGAGGAGCAGAGCCAGGGTGATGGCCAGCGGCAATTTGCGGTTTCGGGTGAACTCCTTGCCATTAAAGGAGGCATCGACATCTTGCCTGCTTTGAGGAAGAAAACGGGAAATGAACTCCAGTGAATAAGATGTTTCGCTTTTGCTGTTATCACAGCAAGTTGGCACACAATTTTCATTGCAACTTCATTGCAAAAAGTCTCCGTTGTTAAATTTTCATCGAGATATTAAACATTTACAATGACAATACCACCAATGGCGCAATAAATAAACTATAATTTCAGTCGGTTACTAAAGTCTTAGCCTGACAGGCCTTAAGTCAACGGCATTGCACCACAAGAGGGAGTTGTCAGTCCCTTGCTCGCAAATTTGTTTCTACATTACGCCTTCGACAAATGGATGGGGCGAGCCTTTCCAACCATTCCATTTGAACGATATGCCGATGATGTGGTTTGTCATTGCATGAGTGAATCCCAAGCAAAAAGGCTGTGGGGGGCGCAGGATCAACGCCTGAAGGCATGCCAGTTGGAGTTGCATCCAGAGAAGACAAAGATTGTCTTTTGCAAAGAGAGCAAGAGACGAGGGAACTACCCAAATCACAAGTTCGATTTCCTGGGGTATACATTCAGGCCACGGGTCGCAATGAGCAAAGCTGGGAATTTCTTTGTCGGGTTCTTGCCCGCCATGAGCAATAAAGCTGCCAAGTCAATACGCGACGAAATGCGGAGTTGGCGGATCTACAATCGTACTGACAAATCCCTGAAAGACTTTTCTCGAATGTTCAATCCCAAGCTGCGAGGCTGGATCAACTATTATGCGAATTTCTACAAATCAGAAATGTTCTAGGTGTTTCACCACTTGAATCGTATGATGGTGAAGTGGCTCATGAGGAAGTTTAAGAATATGAGAGGGCGGCAACGGAAAGCAAAGCACTGGTTAGGTCGTTTAGCAATTCGTCAACCCCAGCTGTTTGCCCACTGGCAACTCCTGGGTATGCGTCCTCCGGTTGGACAATAGGAGCCGGATGAGCTGAGAGGTTCACGTCCGGATCTGTGAGGGCCTAGGGGTGAGATTCCCCTGGGCTACTCGACTGTTAAACTCTAACCCATGCCGCAGGCATGACAAAATCGTGAGCAACTCGGATATTCTGCACAAAATTGCAAACTCCCCTGAAGGCCTTGATACCGTTGCATTCCAAGGAATGTGCCATTAACGTTTCATTTCCATTGAGATAGCGCACCTTCATCTTTTTTTCATAATCATGGTGTGGGAGTTGCTTAGGCGTTCTACACACGGAACCGCCTAACCTCTCAAATTTTCGTTAAAAACGAGAATCATGATTAACAGCATCACCTCCGCTCCTTCTATCGTTGAGAGCACATCGCAACAATTCCTTGACCACTTACCTTTTGCTGCTATGCAATGTGATCATCAAGGGCGCATCTTGACGTGTAATGCAGCGTTTCAGCGCACTTTTGGTTATAGTGATTTGAATCGATTCATCGGGGACAGCCTGGAGAACATTCTCCTCCCACTCAAGCCTTATCCACCGAGCGCTCGTCGCTGGAGGCGTTGGCCAGTGATACAATCCGTGCCCGTGCATTGCCTCCGGGCTGATGGCATCTATGTGGAAACTAGGGCCTCGTTTCATCCGCAAGGGAGCGACGGGCAGCCGGGCGTGTTCATTCTATTTGGCGGCAACGAGCTGGTCGCAGCCAAGCAGGACGAACAGAAGCGGCTGGAGCGCTATCGGAGCCTGTTCAACAACAGCCTGGAGGGCATCTTCCTCACCACCCCGGATGGACGGTATCTCGATGTCAACCCGACCCTGGCCCGAATTTACGGGTTCTCAACCCCGCACGAACTGATCAATCATTTCCGCGACATCAAACACCAGTTGTATGTCACCCCGAACCGGCGCGACGAATTCGTGCTCACCCTGGCCCGTGATAACAAGGTGATCGGTTTTGAATCCCAGGTGCGCAAACGCAACGGCGAGGTGATCTGGATTTCTGAAAACGCGCGGGCCGTCTACGATGAGCGCGGCAATATCAGCTATTACGAGGGCACGGTGATGGATATCACCGCCCGCAAGGAGGCGGAGCTGGAGTTGGAAGTCCAGCGCGCCTATTTTTCCCAGCTCTTTGCCAACTCGCCGCAGGCCATCGTCATCATCGATACCCAACGCAACGTCGTCAACTGCAACCATGGGTTTGAACAACTGTTCGGTTACCGAGCGGTGGATATCATCGGTTTTGGCATGCGCGCGTTGATCGTGCCTGAAGAGTTACTGGTGGAGTGTGAAAAACTGCGTAACGCCATCCTCGATGGTGAAACCGTGCAGTGCGAAACCCAGCGCCGCCATCGTAATGGCACGCTCATCCCTGTCGATATGATTGGTTTTCCCATCCGGGTTGGCCAGTCGATCAATGGCATCATCTATATCTATCAGGATATCTCCGAGCGCAAATCGTTCGAGGACCAGATCACCCACCAGGCCTTTCACGATGCCCTCACTGGCCTGCCCAATCGCACCCTTTTCGGTGAGCGATTGCAGCGTGCCCTGGAGCGTTCCCGGCGGCGGCCGGAGCTGTACTACGCGGTGTTGATGATTGATCTCAACAAGTTCAAGGCCATCAACGACAGCTTGGGGCATCCGGCCGGGGATCAGTTGCTCATCGAGGTGGCCAAGCGGCTGTCGGTCTGTGTGCGCAGCGTGGATACGGTGGCCCGTCTCGGCGGCGACGAATTCGCCATTATCCTCGAGGAGTTCACCGCCCGCAAGGAACTGCTCAAGGCCGCCCGCCGCATGCATTCCATCCTCTGTGAACCCTTCTCGCTCTACGGCAACGACATCACCCCCGGTGCCTCTATCGGTATTGTCCCCAAAATCGCCGACTATACTTCGGCCGAAGAGATACTGCGCGATGCCGACATCGCCATGTATCGGGCCAAGCAACAGGGCAAGGGTATTGTGCTCTTTGATAAACGGATGCACCAGGAGTTGGTCGAGTCGATCAGCCTGGAGGCGGAGCTGCGCGAGGTGCTGGCCCATGACGGGCTCATCCTGCATTACCAGCCGATTGTTTCGGTGCTTGATGAGTGCTTGCAGGGATTTGAGGCCCTGGTGCGCTGGAACCACCCGCTGCGCGGCATGGTGCCGCCGGATCGCTTCATTCCCCTGGCCGAGGAAAACGGGCTGATCGTTGATCTCGGGAAGTGGGTCATTGCCGAAGCCTGCCGTGCCCTCAAATCCTGGCAGCAAAGCATCGATGGCACGGCAGGGCTGACCATGAGCGTCAACGTTTCCTGCCGCCAGCTCACCAAGCCCGGCCTGGTCGAGCACGTTACTGAAGTGCTGGAACACAATCAACTCAATCCCCGCTGCCTCAAAATAGAGGTGACTGAGTCGGTGCTTATGCACGATGTCGACCGTGCCATCAACGAGCTGAACCGGTTGCGGGCATTGGGGGTGCAGATTGCCATCGACGATTTTGGCACCGGTTACTCGTCGCTGGCCTATCTGCGACGCATGCCCATTGATCATCTCAAAATTGACCGTTCCTTTATCAGTGGGGTGGAGGAGGGGATTAAGGAAAACGACCAGATCGTCCGTTCGATCATCAGCTTGGCGCGCAGTCTGGGGTTGGGCGTCGTTGCCGAGGGCGTGGAAAGCCGCGAGCAACTCGAATGGCTGCGCCAGCTGAACTGTGATCGGGCGCAGGGCTTTATGTTCTCCCGGCCGGTGGATAACGCCAAAGCCCAGGAACTCATTCGTAAATTTACCGCGTTCAACCATTAAGGAGCTGCCATGTTTTCCTTGTTCTCCAACAAGCTGTTTCTCCAGCGCCAACAGCATCTGAGCGCCATCAGGGAAGAGCTGGCCGGGCGTTGGGATCTGAGTCGCACCTTCACCTTGCCCGGCGAGGGGGAAGGCAATGTACTTATCGAGCTGATCAACCGCATCTTCAGCCGCCTGCATCTCTTCGTGGTCGAGCTCACCAAGGGCAATGTGGCCACCGCCACCGTGGCGCCTCTGACTCAGGCCATTGCTGGCCAGGTGCGCCGTTCATCGGAATCCCTGGCCCGTGAGGTGGAGCAGATCGAGGCGACCTGTCGCAGCCTCGCAACGGACATCGGCACCTCGGCCGACAGTGCCGGCCAGGCCCTGGAGCAATCCGCGGTGATCGTTGACGCCATTGACCAGACCTCGCAGCTCACCGGTCAGGCCCTGCAACGGATGCAGTCCATGGAGCAGGAGGTGGCGCGGTTGAGTGTGGCCATTGGCGAACTGGACCAACGCTCACGAAGTATTGGCACCATCATCGAATCCATCTCCGATATTGCCGATCACACCGGGTTGTTATCGCTCAATGCCTTCATCGAGGCGGCTCGTGCAAAGGAGCACGGCGCCGGATTTGGGGTGATTGCCCAGGAGATTCGTCAACTCTCCCAGGAATCGGCCAGGTCGGCCCAGGAGGTCAAGGCGTTGCTCCTGGATATCAGTGCATTGATTCAACAGACGGTCACGGCGGTTGACCGGGTGCAAGAAGAGGTGGTCACAGGGCTGGAGGGGAATCGGATGGCTTCTGCCTCTCTTGATCAGGTGAGCGCGAAGCACCGGCAGTTCCACCACCATCTGACCTCGGTGATTGGGGCGGTGAGCTCGCAGAAACAGGCGGTGGGGCAACTTGCCGGCGATCTGGCCACCATTGCCACCATTGGCCAGGAGGGCCGCAAAGACAGTGTGCGGCTGGCGGAGTTGGCTGATCGCATCAAACAGTTGACCGACCAGCAACTCCAGGCAACGGGTATCTTTATCCTGCCGCAATACCGCAAGGCGGAGCAGGCGGTGCTGGCCTTGGCGGCGTTGCCGGCTATTTGTCAGCTGGGAGTGGACACCGATCAGACCTTAGAGCAGGGCATGCTCCCTCTTGGCTATCTGGAGTTGGTCTACCTCACCGATACCAACGGCCTGCAAATCTCCAGCAATGTGTTGCGCAGCGGCCAGGCCATCACACGCGATGCCACCGCCCGGGGCAAGGACTGGAGCCGTCGGGACTGGTTCCGCAAGGTGCGGGAAACCGGGCGGCCCTATATATCGGAACTCTATAAATCAGCAGCCACCGACACCTTTTGTCTCACTATCGCGGTACCGGTCTATCGGGGCGAGGCCTGGGTGGGCGTGCTCGGTGCGGATATCAATTTCGAGCATCTGTTGACCATCTGATGGCCCCACTTCGGAGGGCAGAAGGCCTGTCAATGGGTTGCGGCAACGATTCGGTGTGATATTGGTCCGCTTTTGTAGTGAGGGGCGCACCCCTGAGGCAACAATCTACTATCCGGTACCATTGCAGGTAATTCCTGTTCCAAGGGCAGAGGATGAGGCTTAACCCTACCTTACACTTGATGCCTTACTTCGCTCGGCGCAAGTGAAGGACCTGTTACGAGTCAATATTGCTCCTGTTTTATCGCAATTTTTTCAACAGATATATCGGATGATTTCCAACCGGGGCGTTTCCTGATTAAAGAGCAACGCTCCCGTTTAACTGAAACAGTTCTCAAAAGCTCCTCAAGATACCCCATCCAGAAGCTCACACCCTGCCCTGTCCATAGCCGTTTGTTGTTCCCGCCTCCACGACTGTAGCATATCCTTCATTCGGATGAACAGTCTGTTATTCCGTATTTTTTCGTTTTTTTTTCTGTCATCGGTTCGTTTTCGCGGCAGATTAAGTGAAGCAAATGCTTCATGTCGTGCGTCACATTGAAGGTTCTTGTATTTTTTAACTGTAATTTCATAGATTTAAAAAAAATATCCAAACTGGCGCGTCCTGTGCTTTACCTCTTTTTTGAATAATGCGGCAGGAGGGCTCGTCTCATTCTCTCGATGTACCCGTGCCCCATCCCCAACCATGCAAGCAAAGGAGAACACCATGCGAGAAGCAGTCATAGTCAGCGCTGTCCGGACCCCCTTGGGCAGTTTTAACGGCACCTTGGCCAATATGGGCGCTACCAAGCTCGGCGGCCTGATCATCGAGGAGGCCATCCGTCGGGCCGGGATTGCCAAGGAGGCGGTCAACGAGGCCATCATGGGCATGGTCCTGCCCTGCGGCTACGGCCAGAATCCGGCCAAGCAGGCGGCCATTCAGGCCGGACTTCCCTGGGAGGTTGAAGCCATCACGGTTAACAAGGTGTGCGGTTCCGGCCTCAAGGCGGTGATGCTGGCGGCCCAGGCGGTGCAGACCGGCGATGCCGACGTGGTGGTGGCCGGCGGCATGGAGAACATGTCCATGGCCCCTTATTACCTGAGCAAGGCTCGCTTCGGTTATCGCATGGGCGATGCCGCCATGCACGACCACATGGTCCACGACGGGTTGTGGGACATCGTCAACGACTTCCACATGGGCATCTCCAATGAACTCTGCTCCGAGCGCTACCAGGTCAGCCGTGAGGACCAGGACCGCTACGCCGCCGAATCCTACCGCCGCACCCTAGCCGCCCAGGCCGCCGGCAAGTTCGACGACGAGATCATGGCGGTCGAGATTCCCCAGCGTAAGGGCGACCCCAAGGTGTTCTGGCAGGACGAATGCCCCCAGGAGACCAGCTATGAGCAGTTATCGAAAATGAAGCCCGCCTTCAAGCAGGGCGGCGTCACCACCGCCGGCAACGCCTCGATCATCAGCGACGGCGCGGCCGCGGTGGTGGTGATGAGCCGGGAAAAGGCTGAGGCCCTGGGGTGCACCATCATGGCCACCATCGGCGCCCAGGCCTCCTACGGCATCGACATGAAGTACGTGCTGGTGGCCCCGATCTGGGCCGTGCCCAAGTGCCTGGACAAGGAAGGCATCGGCAAGGACGACATCGACCTCTACGAGATCAACGAGGCCTTCAGCGGTTCGACCGTGGCCGCCCTGAAGACCCTGCAACTCGATCCGGCCAAGGTCAACGTCAACGGCGGCAGCGTGGCCCTGGGGCATCCCATTGGCGCCAGCGGTTGCCGGCTGTTGGTGACCCTGCTGCACGAGATGGTCCGCCAGAATAAGAAGCGCGGCCTGGTGTCGCTCTGCCTCGGTGGCGGCGAGGCCGTGGCCATGATCGTCAAGCGGTAGCGCGACCCAAAAACGGCCACGCGGCCAGGAACAAGGAAACAACCTGAGGAGGACGTGATTCAGGCACGACCCGGGCAAGGGCGGATGCACTCCATCCGCCCGCCGGTTTAAGGAGAGACAGTTCAACACATTCAAGGAGAGGAGGAACGCAGTATGGCAGTGGGAGCATTAAAACCAAGGTGGGGCCAGCCCCTGACCGGCATCATCTCGTTACTTGTTTTTTCCGTTATCGCCCTGATCACCTGGTACATCTTCAGTGATCCGCGCGGCCCGATCGGATGGTTTCCCTACCCCTTTGTCATGTACCTGGCCATGATGATCCTGGTCGGTCTGTGGCAGCACATGTTTCTTGGCGACTGGCCCTTCCAGAACCTCGGCCAACCCCTGCGCGGCATCGTCGAGACCGTGGTCAACCTGGTCATCGTCTGGTTCGTCATCGACATCCTCTTCTACCGCGTGCTCGGCATCGGCTTCAACTTCCTCAGCTACTACGGCCTGGAAGCCGCCAACCTGGCCGGCAAACTGCCCAAGGTGGCCGAGCCTGGGGCCACCGGCAAACTGGCGCAGGTGGCGGTGGTCTGTTTCGTGCTCATCGGTTTCTACACCTACCCGGTGTTCACCATCTTTTTCGGCAAATGGCCGGTAGCTCCCTCGGACCTCAAACAGCCGAACAAGGGGCTGGCCGAGATCGGCGTGGCCACCACCCTGACCCTGTTTTGCTACGCGGTGCTGATCGCGCCGTTTTTTGGTCTGCTCTTTCCCGGCGCGGCCCTCAATCCGCCGTGGTGGGGCGGCGTCGGCGGCACCCAGCATGTCCACTGGGTGTTCGGCTGGTGGGAATGGGCCATCGTCATCCTGTTCATGACGCCCAATGTCTGGCGGATGAAACCGTGGAGCGCCATCACCCTGCCCCAGCCATGGAAAGGCCTCGTCTCCATGCTCATCTCCTTTGTCGCTGCCTACGGCATCGCCCTGCTCTGCCGCGAGTTGATTCCCCTCTGGGTGCCGGCCGAAACCCTCCATCACCTGGAAGCGGCCAAGGGCGCCTCGGAAGTGCAGCGTTTTTTCTGGATCCATTCGGCGGAGATCGCCGGTTTCACCCTCATCCCCTTTCTCATCTGGCACCACTATTTCGATGACATGGCGCCGGGAAACAATCCGGACAGCTGGGGCGGGTTCTTCTTCCGCACCGCCGGCGTCTGCCTGTTCGCCGCTGTGCTTTACTGGATTTTCTACTACGGCAACTTCGGTCATTGGGCCCTGGGCAACCACCACATGACCGAGTTGGCCGAACGGTTCTCCCATGGCGAATCGCTGGTGTGGAATTTCTGGTGGATCATTCCCCTGCTGTGGAACGAGTGGTTTTTCCACAAGTGGCCTTTCTATGTCCATGAGCATTGAGATGGCGTTGGCGGCACGGGAACGAATCGCATCGAGCGAGAGATGATTGGAGGATCTCCCCATGGTCGAGAAAAACGGATGATGCGGCAAGGATTGTTGGGGGACGATTTGCCGCAACAACTGTCCAGAACAACCGTCCACTCGACCAAGGGGAGAAATCCTCGTCCCGCCTGAGGAGCAAGCGGGACATGACCATGATTCACGAAACACGGAGCATTTGATTGATCAACTACAACAAGGAGCAACGATGAATTTAGACCTCAGTGAAGAACAAAAACTGATTCAGGACACGGCCCGTGACTTTGCCAAGGCCGAACTCGAACCGGTGGCCGCCAAGCTGGATGCGGAAAAAGACCGCCCCACCCTGCTGGCCAACCTGAAAAAACTGGCCGAACTGGGTTTCATGGGCCTCAACGTCAAGGAGGAGTACGGCGGCTCCGAGGCCGGCGTGGTTTCCTTCAGCGTCGCCATGACCGAGATTGCCCGCGCCTGCGCCTCCACCGCGGTCACGGTGTCGGTCAACAACATGGTCTGCGAGGTCATCCAGGCCATCGGCAGCGAGGAACAGAAAAGCAAGTATATCCCCAAGATCTGTTCGGGTGAATATGCCGCCGGCAGCTTCGGCCTGACCGAGAACTGCGCCGGTTCCGATCCGTCGGGCATGTGTACCACCGCCACCAAGGATGGCGATTCCTACGTGCTCAACGGCTCCAAGATCTTCATCACCAGCGCCCCCTACGCCGGGGTGTTCGTGGTCTGGGCGGTGACTGACAAGGAAGCCCCGCGCGGCAAGGGCATCAGCTGCTTTTTGATCGAGGCCGGAACCCCGGGCCTGACCATCGGCAAGGAAGAGCACAAGATGGGCCAGCATGCCTCGGCCACCAACGAGCTGATCTTTGACAACTGCCGCGTGCCCGCCAGCGCCATGATGGGCAAGCCCAACGACGGCTTCCGCATCGCCGTGGCCGAATTGGCCGGCGGCCGCATCGGCATCGGTTCACTCGGTCTGGGCATTGGCCTGGCGGCCATGGATTATGCCGCCAAATACGCCAACGAACGTCAGCAGTTCTGCCAGAAAATAAGCAATTTCCAGGCGATTCAATGGATGATCGCCGATTCCTACACCGAACTGGAAGCCGCTCGGCTGCTGTTGATGAACGCCGCCTTCCGCAAGGAGCAGGGCCGCCCCTTTGCCAAGGAGGCCTCCATGGCCAAGATGTATGCCACCGAGAGCGCCAACCGGGCCTGCTACAACGCCTTGCAGATGCTCGGCGGCTACGGCTACACCAAGGATTTTCCCATTGAGCGCTATGCCCGCGACGCCCGCATCACCACCATCTACGAAGGCACCAGTGAAATCCAGCGGCTGATCATCTCCCGCGAGATCCTGCGTGGACTGTCGGCCTGAACCCCAAGGAGAACCCCATGAGCACCAATAAACGCATCACCCTGCAGCAGGCGGCCGAAATCGTCAAGAACGGCTCCAGCCTGACCTTTTCCGGCTTCACCATCTGGCGGCGGCCCTTTGCCATCGTTTATGAACTGATCCGCCAGCAGCGGCGCGGCCTGCACCTGATCGAGGTCAACGGCGGCCCGCAGACCGAGTTCCTGGTCGGCGCCGGCTGCGTCGACATCTGGGAGTCCTGCTGGGTCGGTCATGAGCTGTACGGCAAGTACGGCGCCAACCTGTCGCGCAAGGTCGGCACCAAGGAGATCATCGTCGAGGACTACAGCCACGCCGAGATGATGTTCCGTTTCGCCGCCGCCGCCCAAGGCGCGCCCTACGCGGTCACCCAGACCTCGCTCGGCACCGACATCCACAATCCCGAGTTCGACATGCTCGGCCGGGCCGGCAAGCGCGACGGCAAGCGCATCGCCAAGCAAAAATACATCTTTGCCGACGACCCCTTCTTCGATGCCGGTCCGCAGGTGCTGATTCCGGCGGTCAAGATCGATGTCGCCATCCTCTGCGTGCAGCAGGTGGGCGAGGAGGGCACGGTACGGGTGGCCGGTCAGTTGTATTCCGACCCCGAGGCCTGCCGTGCCGCCGACATCACCATCGTCATGGCCGAGGAGATCGTGCCCGAGGAGTATCTGCGCCGCAACGCCGATCACAACACCATCCCCACCTTTGAGGTCGACTACATCCTGGAGTGCCCCTTCGGCGCCCATCCCACCGGCATGTTCGGCAAGTACGACGTCGACGGCGCCTTCCTCAAGGATTTCTACGGCAAGACCCGCACCCAGGAAGGGTTCGACGCCTTTGCCAAGGAGTGGATTTACGGTCTTGATCACATCGCCTACCTGGAAAAACTCGGCTGGCCGCGCATGCTGAACCTGCGCGCCAACACCGCCCTCAACTACAAACCCCGCAAATAGAAGGGAGATTGGATATGACCAACTTTGCCTCGCCCGAAGAATACAATCTGGCCGATCTGCTGTGCTGCGCCGCCTCGCGGGAGGTCCAGGACAATGAGATCGTCTTTGCCGGCACCGGCCTGCCCATGGTGGCCATCATGCTGGCGCAGAAGACCCATGCCCCGAATCTGAAACTGATCTTTGAAGCCGGCACCCTGGACGGCCGGCCGCCGGAATTGCCCACCTCGGTGGGGGATGCCCGTTGCGAGACCGGCGCTTCCCGTTCCTCGGGCCTGTACGACGCCTTTTCCATCGCCCAGCGCGGCTATGTCGATCTGGGCTATCTCGGCGGTGCCGAGGTCGACCAATACGGCAACGTCAACACCACCTGCATCGGCAACTATCTGGACCCGGAACTGCGCCTTACCGGCAGCGGCGGCAACCCGGACATCAACTCGTTCGCCAAGCGCACCGTGTTCATCATGGTCCATGAAAAACGGCGCTTTGTCGAGAACGTCAGCTACATCACCAGCCCCGGCTGGCGGGTGAAGCGGTGGCCGGGCGGCGAGTGGGTCCATCGGCGCGAACTCTACGGCGCGGCCTTTCGCGGCGGCCCCTCGGCGATCATCAGCACCGCCGGCGTGTTCCGCTTCGACGAGAACGATGGCCACATGTACCTAGACACCTGTCACCCCGGCAAGACCGTGGCGGAGATCAAGGATCTGTGCCAGTTCGATCTCGACGTCTCCCGGGTCAACGGCGAAACCGCCCCGCCCACCCGCGAGGAACTGCACTTCATCCACGACGTGCTCGATCCGGACGAGATCTTCATTCCCAAGGTGAAAAAGGGCTGAACTCCGATTCGTCTGTTATCCAACCAAGGAGGCGCCGTGGCAACTGCTGCGGTGCCTCTTTTGTTTTACTCGTTTCCACGCTGGAGAGTGGAAACGAGTAAACGATCAAAAGGCGCAGCCTGGCAAACCGGCAGAGAAGGAGCACGGCTGTATCGTGCCCGGCAACGTCCCAACAGCTGTTATCGTCTGACAACCGCTTGTTATCATTGAATCATGACGCGAAATCCCTTGCCTGTTTTCCGGCATCTTGTTAAACATCCGTCTGTCGATTGAAGCCCGGACCCTTCGCCTTGAGCGAGAGGAATGCCGGGTGATTCCAACTCGCTGTCTTCAGGTGGCACCTGTTGCTTGACCATGGCCGATATTCTCATCGTTGATGACGATTCCATGCTGGCCGAAATGCTGGCTGTTCATCTTGGCAACTCGGGGCATCGGGCCGAATGCGCGGCTACCCTGACCGAGGGGATCGAGTGTGCCCGCCGTGGCCGCTTCGATGTCGTTTTCCTCGACGTGCAATTGCCCGACGGCAACGGGTTGAATGCCTTTTCCCGTTTTGCCGAAACCGCCTCGCGGCCGGAAATCATCATCATGACCGGGTCAGGCGACCCCGATGGCGCGAAAAAGGCGATTCAGTCAGGAGCATGGAGTTACCTGGAAAAACCCCATGTCCTGCGCGATTTGCTGCTGCCTTTCACCCGGGCCTTGCAGTACCGGGAAGAAAAACAGAAAATCAGCCGGCTGCCGGTCGCCCTCAAACGCGAAACGATCATCGGTGCCAGCCCCAGCCTCGCGTCCTGCCTTGACCAGGTGGCCACGGCGGCGGCCAGTGAGGCCACGGTCCTGATCACGGGGGAGACCGGAACCGGCAAGGAAGTGTTTGCCCGCGCCATTCATGACAATTCCAACCGGGCCGCTCAGGCCTTTGTGGTGGTCGATTGCGCCTCGCTGCCCGAAACCCTGATCGAGAGCATCTTGTTTGGCCATGTCAAGGGGGCATTCACCGGCGCTGACCGGGCGTTCGGCGGTTTGATCGCCATGGCCCATGGCGGTACCCTGTTCCTCGACGAGGTGGGCGAATTGCCGGAACGTATCCAGAAAACCTTTCTTCGCGTCCTGCAGGAACACCGCTTTCGACCGGTCGGCGCGGCCCGGGAAGAGTTCAGCAATTTCCGGGTGATCGCCGCCACCAACCGCAATCTCGACCAGGAGGCGGCTGACGGCGCGTTCCGCGCCGACCTGCTCTACCGTCTCCGTTCCCTCCCCCTTCATCTGCCGCCGCTACGGGAACGGAAGGAAGACATCCGGCCACTCAGCCGCCATTTCCTCGCCAGGCTCTGCGATCGGGCCAAAGTCGGCTCCAAGGGGGTCGCCGATGAATTTTTCGAATACCTGCATGCCTATGACTGGCCGGGTAATGTTCGCGAACTGCAGCAAACCCTGGAGCAAGTGTTTGCCACCGCTGTCCATCATCCCACCCTGTTCGCCTACCATCTGCCCCAACAGATTCGGGTCTGCAAGACCCTTGAGTGCATTTCAGCCGAGGCCGCGAGAACACGGAGCGAACACACCGTCCCCCCAACGTCCCCGCCGGTGACCTGGAAGGCGTTCAAGGCGGAAAAGGAACGCGAATATCTGCGGCATCTTTTTGCGAGCACCAAGGGGAACATCAGGGATGCCTGCACCGTGTCGGGCCTGTCCCGTGCCCGACTGTACCAGCTGATCAACCTCCATGGCCTTGATCCCGAAACCTCTTGCCGTGACTGAACGACGCATCCCTTTGCCGCCTGGCATGGCTCCCTCCTTCCGCCACCTTCCGCTCGTCTAGAAAACTAGACAAACGCCTGTCTACAAAAAGAGACAAACAAGCCAACGGTTGCCGCCAGTTTCCCCTCCGTAAGGCGATTCATATTTCAACTAACTGATATTGTGCAATAATGTTTGATGGTGTTTTCCGTCCCAACTGGCAAGGTAAATGCTAAACAAACGACGTTTGGCCAGATTGCATGCAGCGGTGCCGCAGGGCACCATTCGGAGGGTTCATGCACCACGTCTTTCTTTACACACCCAGGGATTCAGCGACCTTTCGCCAGGTGGAGACCTATTTTCGCCAATTCTCCTGGAGCGGCGCACTGAGCACCCTGCCTCCCGGTTCGGGTTTTTCCTCGCCTCTGTGTCTGCAGATGCGCAGCAACGATATCCTTCTTCTCTTTGCCCACGACGACGACGATATCGATGCCCTGCTCCTCATGGGGGATGAATTCAAGAGTTACCGGATCATCCTGGTCATCAGCAGTGAGCAGCAGGTGCGCAACAACAGATATTCGCATCTTTCTCCACGATTTGTCGGCTACCTAGAAAGCAATATTGATGAGGTGGTTGAATATTTGACCAACATATTCAGGAAAGAAACACACAACACTCCTTTTCTTAAACGGTGAGCGCATGAACACAATGAAATTATCGGTGAAAATTGGTGGCGGTTTTGGACTGATCCTGGTGTTGCTGTTGATTGTCTCGTCATTTTCCTGGAATGGGCTCAATACCGCCGCGAACGGTATCAATGAATACGACCGGCGAGGCAACAACTCCAATATGGTGGCTAATCTCCAGGAACTGATGCTGCAGGTGCGGATGCAGGTGAAGGATTACATGATCACCCACAGCGACACCGACATGCAGGAGTACAAGGAGTACATGGGCAAACTGCAGGCGATACTGGATGAGGCCAAGGGCCGGATCAAGAATCCGGAACGCGCGGCCAAGATCGTTACCATCGACAAGGATGCCGACACCTACCAGACAGCCTTTGAGCAGCTCATCGCCGACATCAGGGAAAGCGACCGGATCATCAATGAAGTCCTGCGATTTCTCGGCCCTTCCATGCAAAACGGCATGAACGAGATCATGGCCTCGGCCAAGAACGATCAGGATTTCGATACCACCACCAGGGCTGCCCTGGCGACCCAGCACATGCTGCTTGCCCGGTTGTACGCGCAAAAATTTCTGGCCACCGTTTCCGAGAAGGATGCGGAACTGGTCGTGGCGGAAAACGGCAAGATGCAGGAGATCTTGGGGCAGATCGCCGCCGGAGCGCATGCCGAGCGCAGGGCCAAGGCGCAAAATGTGATTGCCGATGCCAAGACCTATATTGAGAGTTTCAACCAGATGGCCAAGGCGGCCATGGGCCGCAACACGGTCTACAACGGCACCCTGACCCAGATAGGGGGAGAGATCGCCACCTTGGTCGGCGACATCCGCGCCACCTATATCAAGGATCAGGAGGAGTTGGGCGAATCGCTCAAGTCGACCAGCAGGACCGGCATCCGCACCACCCTGCTCATCTCGGCGATGGCCTTGCTGCTCGGTGCTGTTTTTGCCATCTTTCTCACCCGGGCGATCACCGGACCGGTGCGCAAGACCGCTGCCTTTGCGGAAACCATGGCGGGCGGGGACTTCACCAGTAAATTGGAGGTCAACCAGGGCGATGAAATCGGTATCATGGCCCGATCGCTGAACGTCATGGTCGGCCAGTTGGGCAGTATGATCAAGGAAATCATCACCGGTATCAACCAGCTGTCCATGTCCTCCACCGATCTGGCGGCGGTGTCCAAACAGCTGTCCTCGGCTGCCAAGGATACCGCCGACAAGTCAGGTTCGGTGGCCGCGGCCACCGAGGAGATGAGCACCAATTTTCAGTCGGTTTCAGCGGCCATGGAGCAGTCGACCAGCAACGTCAACATGATCGCCTCCTCCACCGAGGAGATGACCGCCACGGTCAACGAAATCGCTGAAAGCGCCGAGAAAGCGCGGATCATCACCGACGCGGCGGTCAAGCAGTCGCAGGCGACCTCGACCAAGATGAGCGATTTGGGCGAATCGGCCAAGAAAATCGGCCGGGTCACCGAGACCATCACCGAGATCTCCGAACAAACCAACCTTCTGGCGCTCAACGCCACCATCGAGGCGGCCCGGGCCGGCGAGGCGGGCAAGGGATTCGCGGTGGTGGCCAACGAAATCAAGGAACTGGCCCGCCAGACCGCCGAGGCCACGGTGGACATCAAGAATCAGATCAGCGAGATGCAGGCGACCACCAGCACCACCATCGAGGATATTGCCCGGATTTCCGAGGTCATCGTCGAGATCAACAGCGTCATCAACGCCATCGCCACCGCCGTGGAGGAACAATCGGCGGCAACCAACGAAATCGCCAACAACATCGCCCAAGCCTCCCAAGGGATTGCCGAGGTCAACGAGAACGTGGCCCAAAGCACGGTGGTGGTGGCCGACATCACCCGCGACGTCACCGAGATCAGCCAGCAGTCGACCCAGGTGGGCGATGGCTCTGCCCAGGTGCAAACCAGCGCCCAGAGCCTCTCCGATCTGGCCGACCAACTGGAGCTGCTGGTGAAGAAGTTCAAGGTCTGAACAGATTCCCTCTCCCCCACCCCCGTCGTTCGTCCCGCGAGGCCATGCCCCGTGAAGGCGGACGATGGGGGCCTTGCCCATTCCTTGTTTCCCGTGTTCCCCGATGCCTACACCCTCGCCCCCCATCGCCACCCGTGACGGCAGCCATCGCGGCGCTTTCAGCAATTGGAAACTGCTTGTCCTGTTCCTCGGCACGGCCCTGGCGCTGATCGCAGGCGGGGCTGGATTCTATTTTCAACAGGAACAGGTGGTGGTCACGGAGCACTACAATCAACTGCAGTCGGTCGCCCGCATGAAAGCCAGTCAGATTTTTGCCTGGCGCCAGGAACGGCTGGCGGACGCACGCATGAATTCTTCGGGGATGATCAGAACCCTGGTCAGGGAGTGGTCCGTGACCGGCAAGCCTGAAACGCTTGAAGAGATCAGGGAGCGTCTCGCCTTTTTTCAGGAAAATGAGGGCTATGCCAACATGATTCTGGCCGATGCCCATGGTCGGATTCTCCTCTCCCTGATGCCCAGGGTCACCGAACTGGAGAAAGAAGAACAAGCACTGGTATACCAGGTGGCGGCATCCGCGGTCCCGATGTTCGGCGATTTCTACCATTGCCGCAACTGCCGCATGATTCACATGAATATCGCGGCCCCGGTCTTGGATAAAAACAACCGGGTGCTTGCCGTGCTCCTGTTGATCGTCGATCCGGGACAGAGCCTCTATCCGGTGATCCAGTCATGGCCAATCAAACAGAGCAATGCCGAAACACTGCTGGTCCGCGCCCAAGGCGACCATGTCCTCCTGCTCAGCAAGCTCCTCCATGAACCCCAGGCAACCCTCAATTACCGCGTCCCGCTGAGCAATACCGCCTCACCCGCCGTTCAGGCGGCCTTGGGGCAAACAGGCCTGTTTCGCGGCCTGGACTATCGCGGCGTCGAGGTGCTGGCCGACCTGAGCGCCATCCCGGAAACCGGCTGGTTCATGGTCACCAAAATGGATGCTCTCCACGCCCGCGCTGAATTGCGCTTCCGGGGCGTGTGCATCCTGCTGCTGGTGGTCATGGGGGCCATCATGACCGGGATTCTGGTCCGGCTCACCACCCTTTCCCGTCAAAAGTCGCTGACCGATGCCCTGCTCAACGAGGAGTTCGAACACCGCCAAACCCGGGGAGAAATTCGCGCCACGCTGTACAGCATCGGCGAAGGCGTGATCTCCACCGATGCCGCCGGCCTGATCACCCGGATGAACCCCGTGGCCGAGCAACTGACCGGCTGGCACGAGGCGGAGGCCCTGGGTAAGCCGCTGACACAGGTCTATCGCGTGATCGACGAGGAAACCGGCGAACCGGTCGCCTCGCCGGTTGACCGGGTGTTGCGTGAGCAAGCGATTGTGCGGATGAGCCATCATACCCTGCTGATCGCCAGGGATGACAGCCGCAGGCCGATTGTCGACAGCGGCGCGCCGATCCGCAACGAGGCGGGGCAGATTACCGGGGTGGTGATGATCATCCGCGACCAGAGCAAACGGAGGGCCATGGAAAAGGCCCGTGCCGAAAGCGCCAAACGATACGCTGATCTGCTGGAAAGCATCAGCGACCTGATTTGGCAGACCGATCGCGAGCATCGCCTGAGCTATGCCAGCCCCCGTTGCCTGGACATGCTCGGTTATTCCCCCCGGGAATGCGTCGGTCTCTCGTGGCTTGACCTGCTTTCCCCCAACAACGACAGCGAGGCCACCCGGACGCTTGTCGAGACCATGGCAGCCCTGCAACCCTGCAGCCAGCTTTGTCTGACCTGTCGCACCAGGGATGGGCGCGAGGTGATCCTTGAATCGAACGCCACTCCGGTGTTCGACCAGAAAGGGCGATTTGCCGGCTATCGTGGGGTCAGTCGGGACATCACCGAGCGCAAGCGCACCGAAGAGGCGCAAAAGCGGCTTGAATCCCAGTTGCTCCAATCGCAGAAAATGGAGGTGGTGGGGCGGTTGGCCGGTGGCGTGGCGCATGATTTCAACAACATGTTGACCGTGATCGGCAGTTACGTGGAGATGACCCTGAGCGATTTGACGGAACAGCATCCGCTGTACCGTCGATTGTTCGAGGTGCACAAGGCGGTCCAGCATTCGGCTGATCTCACCCGCCAGCTGCTCGCCTTTGCCCGTAAACAGGTCATCGCCCCCAAGGTGCTGGATCTCAATGAAACCATTACGGCGGCCTTGAAAATGCTGCAGCGGCTGATCGGGGAACATATCGATCTCCAATGGCAGCCCGGGGCCTCACTCTGGCCGGTACGAATGGATTCCACCCAGATCGGTCAGGTACTGGCCAACCTCGCGGTCAATGCCCGCGATGCCATCAGCGGCGCCGGACATCTCCACATTCAGACCGCCAATGTGGTTGTGCCAGCCGATGACGCGCCCTGTCTGGAACTGTCACCCGGTGATTACGTGCTCATCTCCGTCAAGGATGACGGCTGCGGCATGGACCAGGAGACCCAGAGCCGAATTTTCGAACCGTTTTTCACCACCAAGGAAAACGGCTGTGGCACCGGTCTTGGCCTGGCGACGGTGTATGGCATCGTCAAGCAAAATGACGGCGCGATCACCGTGGCAAGCGCACCGGGCCAGGGGACCGTCTTCCATGTATATCTGCCGCGTGCCGAGTTCAGCGCCAATGCGATGCCGCTCACCAATGGCGCGATCCGGCAGCGGGGAGTGGAAACCATCCTGCTGGTGGAAGACGAGTATGCCATCCTCGAATTGGCCGCCTATATCCTCGAACAGCGGGGCTATACCGTCCTGATGACCCGCAGTCCGGCGGAAGCCGTGGATCTTGCCCGTCGGCACCAGGGAGCGATTCATCTGTTGCTCACTGACTTGATCATGCCGGAAATGAACGGCCGCGACCTGGCCCGCACGGTGCGGGATATCCTGCCCGCCGTCAGGGTGCTGTACATGTCGGGCTATACCGCCGATATCATCGCCCACCACGGGGGGATGGAAAGGCTGGGGCATTTTCTTGAAAAACCCTTTACCGCCAGTCAGTTGACGCGAAAGGTTCGGGAGGTGCTGGATCAGGGGTGAGAGCGGCGGCACGAAAACGGCCCGGGCCATCTTTGGACATCGGTCGGTGAAATACGCTCGCCATTTTTCTTGACGTTGGTATAGTTGCCCTCCGGCAGTTTTTTTCTCTTTCAACACGGCCCCATGCCGGCCTCAACGAGCAAGGATTTCCCATGGGCATTGCCACCGACATCATCCTCCTCGTGCTCACCGCCTTTTTTTGCGGCCTGTTGATGCAGCGGCTGCGTCAGCCGTTGATTCTCGGCTACATTCTCGCCGGGGTCATCCTCGGTCCCCATACCGGCGGCCTGACCATCTCCGACGCCCACGATATCGAATTGCTGGCCGAAATCGGCGTCGGCTTGCTGCTGTTCGCCCTGGGGCTGGAATTTTCCCACAAGGATCTCAAGCCGGTCAAATGGATCGCCCTGGCCGGCACGCCGTTGCAGATCGGTCTGAGCGTGACGCTCGGCATCGGTATCGGCCAACTGATGGGCTGGGATTTGAAAACCTCGGTCTGGTTCGGCGCCCTGATTTCCCTGTCGTCGACCATGGTGATCCTCAAAACCCTGATGAATCAGGGCTGGCTCGGCACCTTGTCGAGCAAGGTGATGATCGGCATGCTCATTGTTCAGGACCTGGCGGTGGTGCCCATGCTGATCATCCTGCCGCTGATGAACGATCCGGCCGCCGGCATGGTTCAGCTCGGCCATGCGGCGATCAAGGCCGCTCTCTTTCTGCTCGGCATGTTCGTCCTCGGCGCCAAGCTGCTGCCCTGGCTGATGCGGCGCATCGCCAAGATCGGCTCGCGTGAGTTGTTTCTCCTGGCGATCATCGCCATCGGTCTCGGCATCGGCTACGCCACCTACCTGATCGGCCTGTCCTTCGCCTTCGGCGCCTTCATCGCCGGCATGGTGCTCAACGAATCCGACTACGGCCATCAGGCGCTGAGCGACATCATTCCCCTGCGCGATGTGTTTGGCCTGCTGTTCTTCGCCTCGGTGGGCATGTTGCTCGATCCCCGCTTCATGGTCGACCATTTCGCCACCATCCTCCTGCTGGTGCTGTTGGTCAGCGTCGGCAAGGGATTGATCTTTGCCACCATTTCCTGGATGTTTCGCTACGGGAACGTTATTCCCATCGCCGTGGGGTTGGGCCTGTTTCAGATCGGCGAATTTTCCTTTGTCCTGGCCCGGATCGGCCTGAGCAGCAAATCGGTAAACACCGATTTCTACAACCTGGTGCTGACCACCGCGGTGCTGACCATGATTCTCACCCCGGTCATCTCCGCCCAGACCTCGCGCCTCTATTCCTTGAAAAAACGGTGGTTCCAGAAGGAGCAATTGGAATCGCTCAACTTTCCCGACAAGGGATTCGACCATCATGTGGTTATTGCCGGCGGCGGCCGGGTGGGAATGCAGATCGCGACCACCCTCCATCGGCTGTCCATCCCCTTTGTGATCATCGAGCTCGACCAGCGGCGGATCGAACAGGCCAAGAATGCCGGATTTGCGGTGGTCTACGGCGACGCCAGCCATGAAATCGTGCTCGAGGCGGCCTCGATGCACAAGGCGGCCCTGCTGGTGGTGACCATCCCCGGCATCGTCGAATCGCAGACCATTGTCGCCCACGCCCAGCGGCTCAACGGCCGCATCGAGGTGGTGGCCCGCATCTCGGACCCGGATTTCTTCGAGGTTTTCAGCGAACTCAATGTCACCGACCTGGTCTATCCCGAATTGGAAGCCGGCCTGGAGATGGCCCGTCAGGTGCTGCTCGCCCTGCACATCCCGGTCACCGAGATTCAGCGGCAGACCGAGGCCTTGCGCCAGGAATATTTCACCAGCAGAATGAGCCAGAGCAAGCCCTATCAGACCCTGTCCCAGTTTCGCTCGGCCGAGCAGCAGTTTGATCTGGAGTGGGTGACCGTTGGCGAAGGCAGCGCCCTGATCGATCGCACCATCGGCGAGGCCGAGATCCGCAAGAAAACGGGGGTATCGGTGGTGGGTGTGCTCCGTGAGGATCAGTTGGAGCCCAATCCCGGGCCGCAGTTTCGTTTTCAGGAAAAGGATCTGGTGGCGGTCATCGGCTCCAGCGAGGCCCGTGACGCCTTTCAGGCCAAGTTCTTTCCCGGTGCGCGGTTAAGCGCGGAACCGGCGGCCTGAACCTGGCGCCTCGCTCCGTCGCCTTGCCAGAGCGGCGGGCTGTGCGATAAATATTTGCAACGCTTATCCCGTTGTGGTACGAAATCGTTTTGAATTGTTCTCTTCTCCAGCCGTTGAAGACCGTATTCCCTGAAGAGCGTCTATCATTCCCCTGAACCACAGAGAGCGTTGTTCCCTTTCCGCTGGCCGCATCCGCCGGATGCGGCGTCGTTGGGTATTTTTCACAAGTCAAGATGTACGGGCACCCCATGAAAGCCACCAATTATCGCGAGATTCCCTATAATTTTACCTCGGCCGACGATCGGCTGATCATCAACCACCTGTTTGGCCAAACGGTCTGGGACGATCTGGAGGAACTGCGCAGCCAACGGGTCACCGGCCGTTCCGCCCGGTTGGTGATGCGCTGCATCGGTGATCTGTTCATCCTCCACCGCAACCCTTTCCTCTATCAGGAATTGATCGATTCGCCCCGCCGCCGCTTTTCCTTCTTCACCACCATGAAAAGGGATCTCGACATTATCGAACACACGGCCAAAAAGGTGAACGTTGATATCGAGCGCAGCAACAAGGTGGTCAACTTGGTTCGTCTCTGCCGGGAACGGGCCCGTGCCTTACAAAAAGAGATTAGCACCGCCCAGGCCACCCGAGCCCGGATCCGCAAGCGGCTCGGGGCGGTGATCGGCGGCGACAACGTCTGCTTCGATCCGTTTTCCCTGATCAGCCATGCCACCGACGCCACCGACTGGCGGCTCTTTCTGCCCGTGGCCGTGGTTCGGCCCTCCAGCGAGGAACAGGTCGCGCCCCTGCTGACGGCCATTGCCGAATTGGGATTGCACGTCATCCCGCGCGGCGGCGGCACCGGACTGACCGGCGGCGCCGTGCCGGTGAGCGCGGGTTGCGTGATGATCAACACCGAAAAACTCAACCGCATCCATGGGATCGAGGAACGCGCATTTCGCGGCGATGACGGGACAACGCGGCAAATGGCGGTGCTCCGGCTCGAGGCCGGGGTCATCACCCAGGACGCCATGGCCTTTGCCGAGCGGCAGGGACTGGTCTTTGCCACCGATCCGACCAGTGCCTGGGCGTCGACCATCGGCGGCAACATCTCGGAGAATGCCGGCGGCAAGACGGCGGTGCTCTGGGGCACGGCCATCGATAACCTGCTGGCCTACACCATCGCCATGCCCGGCGCCGGTCTGCTCCAGGTCAAGCGGGTCGATCATCCCATGCGCAAGATTCTGCCCGAGGATCAGGTGATCTACGATGTTGTCGATGCCCAAGGGGCGCTGGTGCGGCGGGTAGCACTGCGCGGCGACGAGATCCGCAAGAAGGGGTTGTGGAAGGATATCACCAACAAGGCCCTGGGCGGCCTGCCCGGCGTGCAGAAGGAGGGGACCGACGGCATCATCACCAGCGCCGAGTTCATCCTCTATCCAGCCTACGAGAAGAAGCTGACCTTTTGCCTCGAATTCTTCGGCGCCGACATGGACGAAGCCAGCCGGGTGATCGTCGAGATCTCCGAGCAGTTCGTCAACCAGGGCGAGGAAGCCCTGATGGCGCTCGAACATTTCGACGAGGAGTACATCCGGGCGATCAACTACAAGTTCAAGGCGGCGCGCAGCGAATCGCCCAAGGCGGTGCTGCTGATCGACATGGTCGGCCACACCACCGCGCAGATTCTGCGCGGCAAGGAGCGGTTGCTGCGTCTGTTGGACCGCTATGGCAACACCGAGATCTTTGTCGCCAGCGACGCCGACGAGGCCAGCCGTTTCTGGCGCGACCGCAAACGGCTGGGGGCCATCGCCGCCCGCACCAACGCCTTCAAGCTCAACGAGGATATCGTCCTCCCCCTGCCGGCCCTGGCCGAGTTTGCCCGTTTTGTCGATGCCACCAACCTCGACGAGGACGTCTACAACCAGCAAAGCGTGGTCCAGGAGATCCTGGCCTACCTCCAGGTAGCCGAGCCGATCGAGGATCCGGACTGGCTGGAGGCCAAGATGCCCAAGGCGGCCGAGCTGTGCGGCGTTGCCCTGGCCGGCCTGGCCGAGCGGGCCGTCGAGGCGGTGCGCGGTGAAACCCATCTGAAATCCCTGGCCAACGACCTGCTCGAACTGTTTCGCGGCTATCCCCGGATCAGCGCCAACATCCAGCGGATCCGCGAAGAAGTGCGCAAGCGGCGGATCATCATCGCCACCCACATGCATGCCGGCGACGGCAACGTCCACGTCAACATCCCGGTCTTCTCCAACGACCGGGCCATGATGCAGCGCGCCGCCGAGACGGCCGACGCGGTCATGGCCAAGGCCGTGGCCCTGGGGGGCGTGGTCAGCGGCGAGCACGGCATCGGCATAACCAAGATGAAGTTCCTCGACCGGCAGATGATCGACGAATTGAACCTGTACCGCCAGCGGATCGATCCCCGTGGGGTGATGAATCCGGGCAAGCTGGTTGACCCGGCCATCATCGACAAGGTGTTCACCCCCTCGTTCAACCTGCTGGAACTGGAGGCGCGCATCCTCCAGCACGGTTCCCTGGAGACCCTGGCCACCAAGATCTCCAAGTGTGTCCGTTGCGGCAAGTGCAAGGCCGACTGCTGCGTATTCTATCCGGGCAGTTCACTGTTCTTTCATCCGCGCAACAAGAACCTGGCCATTGGTTCGCTGATCGAGGCCCTACTCTACGACATGCAGCGCGCCCACTTTCCGCGCTTCAACCAGTTGAAGAACCTGGAAGAGATCGCCGACCACTGTACCCTGTGCGGCAAGTGCTTCAAGCCTTGTCCGGTGGACATCGACACCGCCCAAGTGTCGATCCTGGAGCGTCAGATTCTCGGCGAGCGCGGCTACAAGCATTCACCCCTGCCCACGCGGATGTCGCTCCACTACCTCAAGACCCGCAACCGGGTCTACAACCTCCTGTTCCGCAAGACCGTGGTCGAATGGGGCGCCAATGCCCAGCGGATCGCGGCCGAGCTGTTCCGCCAGGCCCCGGAGGCCCTGCGCAACACGAAGTGGCGGCTGGTGCACATGCTCAAATCACCGATGATGCCGCCGACCAACCGCTCCCTGCGCGCCACCCTGCCCAAGTGCTCGCTCAACGAGGCCCTGCTGCTCAACCCGCCGGAGGCTTGCGGCAAGACGGTGTTCTATTTTCCGGGCTGCGGCTCGGAGCGGCTGTATGCGGAAATCGCCGAGGCCGCGATTTACAGCCTGCTCAAGACCGGGGTGCGGGTGGTGCTGCCGCCGCCCCACCTGTGCTGCGGCTTTCCGGCCAAGGCCAACGCCAAGAGCACAATGCACGGCGACGTCACCCTGCGCGACACCATCATCCTCAGCCAGATCCGGGAGATGCTCGGTTACATCAGTTTCGACGGGCTGATCGTCAGCTGCGGCACGTGCCGCGAGGCCCTGCATGAGCTGGGAGCCGAGGAAATTCTCGGCTGCTCCCTGGCCGATGTCTCCTCCTTTGTGCTCGAACAGGCGCCGGAACGGTTCACCCAGGACAAGGAGCGGCAGTTTCTCTACCACGCCCCCTGCCACGACTCGCTCCAGGGCGAGGGACACCTGATGGTGCGGCGGATCGGCGGTCAAGTGACCTCCATCGGCGGCTGCTGCTCCGAGGCCGGCACCATGGCCCTGTCGCGGCCCGACATCACCGGCGCCATGCTGAGGCGCAAGCGCGACAACCTGCTGGCCGCCGGCGACACGTCCCAGGCGCGGACCATCGTCACCAATTGTCCGTCCTGTATTTCCGGTCTGGGCCGCAACCGCGATTTGGGCATCCTCCCCCGGCATCTGGCTGTCCTGTTGGCCGAGTCGTTGGGTGGCGCCGAGTGGCAAAAAGAACTGAAAACCATGTTGCACAAAGCCGAGGCGGTCACCTTCTGACCGCTTCCAGGCGTCTTTTCCGTTGGTCGATCAAAGGGAAAAGCCGCAGCGATGGACGGTCCTCGCCCCCCGGGAAACACATGACCGGCGGTTGCGGCGGATCCGGAACGCGGTACCTTGACTTCATTGCCGCCGCCGCTCGATCAACTCCGCGAATCAATCGGTGATCCCCATGAACAGGAAAACATGTTTTTTTCGCCTCGTCGCCCTCCTCTCCCTGTGCGCCTACGTCCTCCTGCCCCTCAAGGCCCTGGCGCTGAGCATCGGCGAGGAACGGAAGATCGGCGACCAACTGCTCTATTCGGTCCGCAAGGAACTGCCCATTCTCGACGAACCGGATATCAGCCAATATATCAATACGCTGGGCAACAAGGTCCTGCAGATCGTCGGGCCGCAGTATTTCGATTACCGGTTTTTCGTGGTCAAGAGCGATCAGTTCAACGCCTTCGCCGCCCCGGGCGGCTTGGTCTTTTTTTACACTGGCCTGATCGAAACCATGAACAACGAGGATCAGATGCTCAGCGTGCTCGCCCATGAGATCGGCCATGTGGTCAGCCGGCATATCGCCCAGCGCCTGGACAAGGGCTCCAAGGTCAGCGCCGCCACCCTGCTGCTGGCGGTCGCGGGCCTGGCCATGGGCGTTCCCGGGCTGTCACCGGGCTTGATGATGGGGTCGATGGCCGCCGGGCAGGCCATCAACCTCCAGTACAGCCGTGAGGACGAGGAGCAGGCGGATCGTCTGTCCTTTGGCTGGCTGAAGCAGATGCGGCGCGACCCCTCGGCCATGGAGGACATGCTGCGGGTCATGCGGCGGATCACCCGCTACCGCATGGGCAGCGAAACCCCCCAGTATCTCCTGACCCACCCCAATCCGGAGGCCCGGCTGGGCTATGTTGCATCACTGCTGGAATTGGAAAAACAAAAAACGGGGGCAGCGTACGACACAACCGATAATTTCAAATTTCTCCGCTTCAAATATCGGGTGCTGATGCAGGCCATCGATCACGAAAAACTGCGGATTTACTGCGTCAATACCCTGGCCTCGGCCACGAAAGTGGAAGATCGGACCCTGGCTCATTTCGGCCTGGCCTTGCTGGCAGCCGAGGAACGCAAATTCGACCAGGCCCTGCAGCATCTGGCCACCGTCCAGGAGCAGTACCCGCGCGAGACGATTCTCGACATCGACCGCGCGGTTCTTTTCATCCAGGCCGGTCGGATGGACGAGGCGCGCACGCTCCTCGAACAGGCGGTCAAGCGCGATCCGACCGATATGTACGGTCTCTATCAGTTGGCCAAGATGGAATTGATGCGCGGCAGCACCGCCCGGGCCGAGCAGCTGCTGCAGCGGGTGGCGGCAGCCATGCCCGAGTTTCCTCAGCTTTATTTCGATCTGGGGCAGATCGAGTCCAGCCGGGGCAAGGAAGGGGCGTCCGTCTTTTACCTGGGCAAGTACAACCTCTACAGGGGCAAGATCAAACTTGCCAAGCAGTACCTGACCCGCGCCTCCAAGGAAACGAATGTACCGGAACAGATGCGCATTGAAGCCCGGGCTCTGCTCGATAAACTCAAGGATCTGGAAAAAGGAATCTGATAGCCATGCTCAAGCGATTTTCGGTTTCACTGGATGAAAAACTGCTTGCTCAGTTCGACGACTATATTCGGCCCCGTGGCTATTCCAATCGTTCCGAGGCGGTGCGCGACCTGATCCGCAAGATGTTGGTCAACGAGGAATGGGAGCAGGACAGCGAGGTGGTGGGGGTGGTGACCCTGGTCTACAACCACCATCAGCCGCAGCTCCAGGAAAAGATCACCGAGCTGCAACACGACTACCACCACCAGATCACCTCGACCACCCATGTGCACATGGATCATGACAACTGCCTTGAGGTGACCATTGTCAAGGGCCGGGCCTCGCAGGTGCGCGAGCTGGCGGAACAGCTCATTGCCTTGCGCGGGGTCAAGAACGGCAACCTGACCATGTCAAGCACCGGCGGCCACCTGCATTAAGGCCGGCGGCCATTCTTTTCGGTGTTCATTCCTTTCGGTGTTTACGCCAGTTTTGGTGGGTGATGCCGAATTTCTTGATTTTGTAGTTCAGCGCCCGCGGACTGATGCCCAGGCTGCGGGCCGCATCCTTCTGTACCCACAGATTGTCGGTCAGCGCCTTGAGGATCAGTTCGCGTTCATGGACGGCCAGCGGTTCGATCTCCTGGATGAGAGGCGCGGCGGTTCGTCCCATTTCCGGAATATGGATCGAGGATAGGCCGATCAGCTCCCCTTCTTCAAGGATAACCGCGCGTTCAATGGTGTTGGCCAGCTGGCGGATATTGCCCGGCCACTCATAGCCCTGGATCATGGCCAGGACCTCGGGGGTAAAGCCGGTGATGTGGCGCTTGTTGAGCGAGGCCGCCGATTTCTCCAGCAGTTTGTTGGCCAGCGGCACCAGACAGCGGGGCCGCTCCTTGAGCTGCGGCAGATGGACCGGCAGGACGCTGATGCGATAGTAAAGGTCCTCGCGGAATTTGCCGGCGGCGATCAAGGCCTGCAGATCCCTGTTGGTGGCGGTGATGAGCCGCACGTCCACCCTGATGGTCTTGTTGCCGCCGACCCGTTCAAACGACTTTTCTTCCAGCACCCGCAGCAACTTGGCCTGGATCTCCAGGGGAATCTCGCCGATTTCGTCAAGAAAAACGGTGCCGCCGTCCGCCTGCTCGAAACGGCCGATGCGCTGCTTGTCGGCGCCGGTGAACGCCCCTTTTTCATGGCCGAACAGTTCGGATTCCAAAAGGGTTTCCGGAATGTTGGCGCAGTTGATCTTGATGAAGGGTCGGTTACGGCGCGGTGAGTTGTAGTGGACCGTGCCGGAAAGAAAGCTTTTGCCGGTTCCGGTGCTGCCGGTGATCAGGATCGTGGCGTCGGTGGAAGCGAATTTCTTCAGGCTCTTGATCACCGCCTTGAAGCTGTCGCTCTCGGCAATGATCCGGTCAAAGCTGTAGACGATGTCCTGGGTGCGGCGGAGATAGTCCAGTTCCCGCTCCTGCTGCCGCTTGTGCAGCGCCTGCCGCACCGTCCGTTTGACCCGGCCCGGGGAGAGGGGGTGGCTGAGCACATCGTAGATGATCGGCTCCTGATTTTTATCGATATGGACCGAATCCTCGGATTCGCAGGTGATGATCACCGGCGTCGAGGGAACATGCTCCTGGATTTTTTGCAGCAACCCCATTTTCTTGCCTTTTTCCGGCTGAAAATTCATGAAAATGATGTCATAGGGTTTTTTGCTGACCTCGTGCTGAAACTGTTGGGGATCGTTGTGAAAGGTGAGATCGCACTGAGCCGCCAGGGCGGCCTCGATGCTTAACCTGCTTTCCGGCGGACATTTATAGGCAAGAACTGCGGCTTTTTTGTCTTCCATGATCTGCCCCCGAGGTTGGCTGAATTTCAATTACGTGGTTGCAATATCTTTTTTGTAACTTTACCTCTGGTCATGGCAAAGGTAAAGACATTCCATGGGTTCCATCAACAACTGATTGAACCGTCAACCTGATTCGAGGAGTATGTTTTCCATCAACACAATCGTGTTTGTGACCGGTGTCCTGCTGCTGCTTGGCATCGGTTCCAGCAAATTCTCGGCCCGGATCGGCATGCCGGTCCTGGTGCTGTTCCTGGGCGTGGGCATGTTGGCCGGCTCGGAGGGGCTGGGCGGCATTGCCTTTGAAGATTACCATTTCGCCAACAGCATCGGCAGCGTGGCCTTGGCCTTGATTCTGTTCGACGGCGGCCTGCGGACCTCGGTGCGCTCGGTGCATGCGGCCTGGCGACCGGCGCTATCCCTGTCAACCCTGGGCGTGCTGCTGACCTCGGTCTTCACCGGCCTTGCCGCGTCCTGGGTCCTCGAGGTCCCGGTGCTGCACGGCATGCTGTTGGGAGCCATCGTCGGCTCCACCGACGCGGCGGCGGTGTTCTCCATTCTCCGCACCAGCGGCCTGCGCCTGTCCCGGCGCCTGACCGCCACCCTGGAGGTGGAGAGCGGCTCCAACGACCCCATGGCCATTTTTCTCACCGTCGGGTTGATTGGCCTGATCATGGGAACGGCCGATTCCGTGCCCGGTATCCTGCTGCTGTTCGTGCTCCAGTTCGGAGTCGGCGGCCTGGTGGGCATCGGAATCGGCTATGGGGCCGCCTGGGTGGTCAATCGCAGCAATCTCGATTACCCCGGACTCTATCCCATTCTGGTGCTGGCCTTCGGACTGCTGGCTTTTGGCCTGGCGGCGGTTCTCGGCGGCAGCGGCTTTCTCGCGGTCTACATCGCCGGCATTGTGCTGGGCAACAGTTCGCTGGTCTACCGCAATGGCATTTTTCTGTTTCACGACGCCGCCGCCTGGCTGGGGCAGATCGTGCTTTTCGTCATGCTAGGGATGCTCAGCTTTCCCAGCCGGCTGGTCGAGGTGGCCATGGATGGACTGGTGATCGCCCTGGTGCTGATTTTCCTCGCCCGCCCGGTGGCGGTGGCCTGTTCGGCCTTTTGGTTTCGCTTTAACCTGCGGGAGTTGTCCTTTCTCTCCTGGGTGGGACTCAAGGGGGCCGTGCCCATCACCCTGGCCACCTTTCCGCTGCTGGCGGGCATGGAAGGCGGCGGGCTGATCTTCAACGTCGTCTTTTTTGTCGTCCTGGTGTCGGCAATCACCCAGGGCTGGTCCCTGCCCCTGGTCGCCCGCTGGCTGAAATTGGGGGTACGGATCGAATCGACCTCGCCGCTCACCGTTGAAATCAATGCGCTGCGCCATGTGGACGGCGAGATTGTGGAGTACCGGGTCGGCGCCCACTCGCCTGTGGCCGGCAAGGCCCTGCGCGACCTCGCCCTGCCCTACGAGGTGACCGTGACCCTGGTGGTTCGCGGCAGCGAGGTGATCATGCCCCGGGGACGGACCGTGCTTGAGCCCGGCGACCAGGTTTTCGTGGCCATGCGGCGAAAGGTCAAGCCATTGCTCGATTGTCTCTTTGATACCTGCGCCGAGCCGGTTATCCTGACACCGGGACAACGGATCGCTTTCCGCGCCGATCACACCATTGGCCAGTTGTGTGGTTTTTTCACCCTGACCTGTCCGTCGGACCCCGACAGAACGCTGGCCGCCCTGGTCGAAGCGGCGAAAAGCGGGCCGCCCGCCCGGCTGGGGCCGTTTCTCGTTGCCTCAGGGAGCGACGCCGGTCTGGTGACCCTAATTTTTTCCCCCGACAACGTGGAACAATTGCCCGGCTGCGAATGCATCCCGCCGGGAAAGATGGTTGACCCCCTCTGAAGCACGCCCGCACCGCAGGGCGCTTCCCGCATTTTTTTGAGACAAGGAGCACTTACATGCACAACTTTCGTCATATCCTCTATGCCAGCACCGGCATCAGTGACGACATCGAAGGCCTGAAACAGGCCCTCAGCCTGGCGCGCAACAACCAGGCAGCGCTCAAATATCTGCTCGTTTTTCCGCAACTGCCGGGCAGCCACGAGATGTATCGGGAAAAGTATCGGCAATTCATGGAGGAACAGGTGGAAGTGGCCCTCCGCGAGGCCCGGGCCGCCTTGAACCTGGATGCGTCCGAGGCCGTGGTCGACGTCGAATTGGCGAGCGGCGATGAACCGCCGGCGGTGAGCATCATCCGCCACCAACTGCGCAACGGCCACGACCTGTTGATCAAAGAGGCCGAACCCAGGGGAGAGGGCGGCAAGGGCTTCACCTCCCTGGACATGACCCTGCTGCGCAAATGCCCCTGTCCGGTGTGGCTGGCTCGGCCGATTACCCGATCGCGCAAGGAGATCCGGGTAGCGGTCGCCGTCAATCCCGGCAATCGGGAAACCGCGGAACGCGATCTCTCGATCCGTCTGCTGCAACACGCCCGTTCCCTGGCCGATACCTGCAGCGGCGAACTCGACATTCTCTCTTGCTGGGATTTTGAATTTGAACGCTATCTGCGCGGCAACACGCGCGTGGACATCCCGGAAGACACCATGCGCAACACGGTGCAGACCGCCCAAACCTCCCATCAGGCGGAACTGAACCTGGTGATCGAGGCCTCGGGCATTGGCGGCTCCTTTGAGGTCCACCGGTTGCGGGGACGGGCGGAAAAAATGATCCCATTTTTTGTCAAAAGCAAGCACGTTGACATTTTGGTCATGGGCACGGTGGCCCGCACCGGCATTTTCGGCTATCTGATGGGCAACACCGCCGAAAATATCATGGATGAGCTTGAATGTGCCCTGCTCGCCTTGAAACCGGGCGGTTTTGTTTCGCCGGTAAAGGCCTATTGAGGTCGATGTCGGGGGGAATGGTGACCAGGTTGGACGCATCCCGGCAAGCGATGCTTGCGGAGCCCATTGACATGCAGCTGATGCGCCGGGCCCTTGTGCAGGCACGGCAGGCAGCCGAGGCGGGCGAGGTTCCGGTGGGCGCGGTGGCCATCGACGCGCAGGGGGCGATCCTGGCCGAGGCGGGCAACAACTGCATTGGTGCCTCCGACCCCTCCGGACACGCCGAAATGGTGGTGCTGCGCCGGGCGGCGCAGGTGGTCGGCAATTACCGTTTGCCCGGCCTGACCCTCTATGTGACCCTCGAGCCTTGCCCCATGTGCGCGGCCCTGATGGTTCACGCCCGCATCGCCCGATTGGTGTTCGGCGCCACTGATCCCAAGGGCGGGGCAATCGTCTCTAAATACCGCATCGGCAGCGATGGGCTGCTCAATCACGGCTTTTCCGTCACTGGCGGTGTCTGCGCGGAGGAATGCGGCAACCTGCTGCGGGATTTTTTTCGCGGCAGGCGTTAATTTTTCTGTTGTCAAAAAACGGCTTGCGGGATAATAAAGGCTTCCACGTCGGACGGGTCTGCGACCGGCGCCGTGATCCTGCCTATCACGGAGAGGTGACCGAGTGGTTTAAGGTGCACGCCTGGAACGCGTGTGTACGAGAGTACCGAGAGTTCGAATCTCTCCTTCTCCGCCATTTTTAGTAAAACGGCCAGTCAACACAAGGTTGACTGGCCGTTTTTGTTTCCATGCCGTTTCCCCTTCTTCAGGCGGCAGTTCTCCGGCCGCGCAAGTGTTGGAACGTCTTGCCCATCGTGCGCCCCCTGCCCCCACCTCTTTCGTGTCCGTCTCCTGGGAGGAGTGTCCATTTTATCGGACTCCCCCTCCTCTAATGTGGACAACGGCAGCATCCTTCCCTTCCCTGTCGACGCAACACTTTGGAATGCATTCTAAAAGTGTTTGTTTCAGCCCAATATAACTGCTGTCCTCATCTGGTCGCACTGTCAGCAGCTTGTTGTCCTTCTTCCTGTTTTTCCATCGTTCATTGGCTTTTCTTGTCGTGATCTTTTTTGGTTCGCACTGTCCCCTGTCTTTCATCCCGGAAAGCGAGGCGGAAGCACCGTTTCCGTTCATTTCCGAGGAATGTTCAAGCAACAATTTGATATTATGTAAATTATTCACAAACAAACCTTCTGTCCCCGAATGGCACGGAACCTGCTCAACTGGGCAGCAGAAGCGGCCAATCACTGTGGAAAGGACGACCGTCCGCTGCCGTGTGTGAGCCTTCCCTTGGCACCCTGCCCCCTTGGAACAGCGCCTGGGGAGAGAACGCCCTCCATTTGCCTGTTCCGGCAGGGACGTGGACCACTCCGAAGAACAACCTCCATGGAGGCCCATGACTCAGAGCACCACGCCCATGGCAGACAACGATACAGGAACGCACAGCGCGCGGATGACCAGCCTGTTTGACGCCTGGTCATTGGCGATCGGCTCCTCGCTCGCCATCTTGCGAAGGCTTGCGGGAACAACGGAGCAGGAGTTTTTGCAGATCGGCCGTCACGTTCAGGAAATCCATCAGGCGTCCACGACGCTCTTGCGGACGGCCAACCACTTGGTGGCGGCAGCCTCCGGGGAACGCCTTCATGGCCTGATTGACCGGTTGCGGCGGATCGTGCACGAGATCGAAGCCTACCTGGAACAAACCCAGTCGCAACGAGGCGACCAATCCACGGTTTTCGCAACCGTGGGAGGACTCCTGCAACAGGTCGGCTCACCCCTGGAAGGCTTCAAGAAGATGAGCAAACGGCTCTACATTCTTGAAGTGCTGATTAAAATCGAAAGCGCCGACAGTGGAGAATCGGTGGGGGAGTTCAACAATCTGGCCCAGGACATCCGAACGCTTTCCCTGCAGATCAAAGAAAAGGCCAACAATATTTATGACCAGCGCGAGCTGCTCGCCGCGCTGATCGGCCGAAGCAACGCCGAGATCCAGATTGCCGGCTCCGCGCAAGAATCGCGGATCAGGACGTCCCTGACGAGCGCGACCGCCAGCATCGCCCACCTCGAAATGGTCAACGAGCGGTTTTCCCGCTTGGGGGGAGTGGTCTCCACGGTTGCCGAGGAAAATGCAAACAGCGTCAGCGAGGTCGTCCAGTCGATGCAGTCGCACGACATGTTCCGGCAGCAGGTCGAGCATGTCCTTGAGGGCCTGGAGCAAACAACGGCGCTGTTGGATGCGTCAACCTCCGGGAATACCGCTGCCGGTGATGCACCCGCGCTTCGGAAGCACATCGTCAAGATGGGGGATGTGTGCGAACTTCAGGAGGCGCAGCTGCATTTTGCTTCCACCGAGCTGCATGCCGCCGTGACCGGGATCGTCACCAACCTGGACGCAATCGCCGGCAAACAGCGGCGGCTGACCGAAACTCTCCATGGTGATTCCGGGATGAGCGCCGCCTCCGGCCGCTCCTTCATCGATGATGTTCGCCGTCACATGGCCTCGATCACCGAATTGCTGACGGTCGGGGTGGAGACCAACAACCAGGTGGCCGAGATCATGCGAAGCATCACGGCAACCGTTGCGGCCATCTCCACGTTTGTCGCCGATATCGAGGAGATCGGCCAGGATGTCATCCTCATCGCCCTCAATGCCAGGATCAAGGCCACCGGCACCGGCCAGGAAGGGGCCTCGCTCGGCGTGTTGGCGCAAGAAATCGGGCAGTTGGCCAAAGAGGACAGCCACCGCACCCAAAGCATCACGGCTGCCTTGAAGGAAATGCACACCGCCACCGTCGGACTTGCCACGGTGGCGGATCACAACGAGGCGCACCTGAGCGCAACGCTCGGCGGCATGCAGGCCGAGCTGGACACCATCCTCGCCACCCTTGGAGCCATGGGGCAGGATCTGTCTTCCCTGCTCGCCCAGGCACAGCGGCAGGCCAACGACCTGGTCCACGACATCGAACGCCTCACCGCTTCGATCGATATCCACCAACGAACCAAGGACCTGGCGCATGAGGTGCTCAACGAGCTGCGTCAGATCGTCGCCCAGTCCCGTGCCCTGTTTCCGGCAAGCGAGGAATTCAAGGAAGAGCTGCGCCAGATGGCCGAACGCTACACCATGGACAGCGAACGGCGCATCCACGAGGCCATTTCCCGCAAACACGGGCTGGAAACCGTGGCGACCGAGCGAACACCGCACCAACCCGCCTTGGAAGATGCTTCTGAATTCGGCGACAACGTCGATCTCTTTTAACGGCCGATGAGCCCCGAACAAAAGGATACCCCCCCATGCCTCTCGTAACGTGGAGTGCTCGATACTCGATCGGAATACCGCAAATCGATGCCCATCACCGGCACATGTTCTTTCTGCTCAACAAGCTCCATGACGATTTCGTCAATCGGGCCACCGCACACATCATCGGGACCCTGATCGACGAGTTGAGCGATTACGCCATTTATCACTTTGCGGCGGAGGAGCGGTGGATGAAAGCCAACGGCTATCCCGCCGTGGAGCAGCACGCACGGGAACACGACCGTTTCTCGCTGAGAATAGGAGAGTTCGCCATCAGCTATCGCCGTGGCGACAAGAGTCTCGCCCTTGAGGTCCTTTCCTTTTTGCACAGTTGGCTTTCGGGCCACATCCTGCAGGCGGACGCCGAATTCGGCACGTTCATCGCCGAGGAGAAGTGCGGCATTTTACGGGCAACGGAAACACCAAACTGGATGTCGGAAATGACTTGGGAGGAAGTGCATGGAACAGACACCGTTGAACAGCTCACGCCAGGCACGTGAAGGCGTGATCAGGATAGGCCCTCGTTTGACCATTGAAACGGTGTCGGACTACGGCCAACGGCTTCGGCAACTGCTGGCGGAGAACGACACCGTGGGCATTGTATTCGAGCCCGAGGTGGAAATGGACATCACGGCCCTGCAATTGTTCTGCTCGGCCTCGGCCACGGCCGCTGGAGCGGGCAAAAGGCTGGTCTGTCGCGGGCCGCTTCCGGCGTCCTTGACAGACCTGGCGATTGGTGCGGGGGTCCAGTGCCGCGAACGATGCGGCAAGCATCCCCACCCCTGTTTTCTCGCGCTCACGGGAGGTGACGCATGGCAAAGCTAATCATGACAGCCGATGATTCGGCCAGCATCCGACAGATGGTGGCCTTTACCCTCAAACAGAACGGCTACGAGGTCGTGGAAGCGGTCGATGGTCAGGATGCGTTGAGCAAGCTGACCACCAAGAAGGTGGACATGCTGCTGACCGATCTCAACATGCCCAAATTGGATGGCATCGGCCTGATCAAAGGAGTCCGGGCCGGCGGTCTCAACAAATTCATTCCCATTGTCATGCTGACCACCGAATCCCAGGATGGCAAGAAGGCCGAGGGCAAGGCGGCCGGAGCCACCGGCTGGATCGTCAAGCCGTTCAAGCCGGAACAACTGGTCGCGGTGGTGAAAAAGGTGCTGGGATGAAAGCCCGACCCGGGACAACCAACGGCCCGTGCCGCCAACGGCCGGACAAGACGACATAAGGATGCCACGGATGTTCGAAGATCATATTGCGACCTATCGCGAAGAAGCCGCCGAACTGCTGGCCGAACTGGAAACCTCGCTGCTCGATCTTGAAACACGGCCGGACGACCGGGAACTGATCGATCGCGTGTTTCGGGCCATGCACACCATCAAGGGGTCCGGGGCGATGTTCGGCTTCGACGAGATCGCCGCCTTTACCCATGAGGTGGAGACCGTGTTCGACCTGGTGCGCAACGGCCGGATGGTGGTGACCAAGGAGCTGCTCGACCTGACGCTCCGGTCCCGCGACCATATTTCCATGCTGCTTGCGACCGCCACGGAGGGCATGCCGGTGGAACGCGGCACCGGCGACCAGCTGATCGATGGCCTGCGTCGGCTGCTCCCACCGTCTGTACTCCATCGCGGGGCTGAAGCGGTGCCGCTGGCCGCCCAGGCGGACGAGGTGGAGCGTGCCCCGCTTCAGACCTGGCGCATTCGTTTTCAGCCGCACCGCGAGATGCTGCTGTGCGGCAGCAACCCCCTGGCCCTGATCAACGAATTGCGCGAATTGGGCACCTGCCTGGTCACCGCCCAATTCGACGCCGTTCCGCCGCTCGATTCTTTTGTGGGCGAACACTGCTACCTCTCCTGGGACATCGTCCTGAGCACCGTTCGCGGCGAGGAGGCCATCCGCGACGTGTTCCTTTTTGTCGAGGATGACTGTCAGCTCAATATCGAGCTGATCGACGAACCAGCCTTGGAGGACCGGCAGCCCGAGTACAAGCGGTTGGGCGAAATCCTGATCGAACGCGGCGATTTGGCTCCAGAGGCCCTGGACGAGGTGCTGCGGCACCAGAAACCGCTTGGCGAGCTGCTGGTGGACGGGGGGATGGTCAGTCCGGACAAGGTCGCGGCCGCCCTCGACGAACAGCAGCATGTCCGCAAAACGAGACAGGAACAGGCCAACACCGAATCCGCGGCCAGCATCCGGGTTCCGGCCGAGAAGCTCGATCAGCTGGTGAATCTGGTCGGGGAAATGGTCACGGTCCAGGCGCGGCTGTCGCAGGTCTCCAACGCTCTCGGCGATGCCACCTACATCGCCATCGCCGAGGAAGTGGAACGGCTGACCAACGAACTGCGCGACACGGCGCTCAACATCCGCATGCTGCCCATCGGCAGCACCTTCAGCAAGTTCAAGCGGCTGGTGCGCGATCTCTCCCGGGAATTGGGCAAGGAGATCGAGATGGAGACCTTTGGCGCCGACACCGAACTGGACAAGACGGTGATCGAAAAGCTCAACGATCCACTGGTGCACATCATCCGCAACAGCATCGATCACGGCATCGAGGCGCCGGCCGAGCGGATGGCCGCCGGCAAGCCGACCACCGGAACCATTCGCCTCGGGGCCGAGCACGCCGGCGACTCGGTGTTGATCACCATCCACGACGACGGCAAGGGCATCGACCCCGCAGCGGTCCGCGCCAAGGCGGTCAGGCTGGGGCTGCTCTCCGCCAACGCCGAGCTGGGCGACCAGGAGATTTTCGCGTGCATCTTTACCCCCGGATTTTCCACGGCGGATCAGATTACCAGCGTGTCCGGCCGGGGAGTCGGCATGGACGTGGTCAAACGCGGCATCGAGGGACTGCGCGGCACCATCGCGGTCGACAGCGAACTGGGCCGGGGCACCACCATCACCCTCAAGATCCCCCTGACCCTGGCGATCATCGAGAGCCTGCTGGTGCAGGTCGGCGACAGCCATTTCGTCCTGCTGCTGGTGCAGGTCGGCGACAGCCATTTCGTCCTGCCGCTGGCGCCGATCGAGGAATGCGTGGAGCTGTCCCGGGCCGATGTCGAGGCCTCCCATGGCCGCAACCTGGCCAACGTACGCGGTCACCTCACCCCCTATATCCGTTTGCGCGACCAGTTCGCCATCGACGGCGCCCGGCCGGAGATCGAGCAGATCGTCATTGTTGCGGTCCAGGGCGTGCGGATCGGCTTCGTGGTCGATTTCGTTGTCGGCGAACACCAGACAGTGATCAAGCCGCTTGGCATCCTCTACCAGGATGTGCGGGGCATCTCCGGGGCCACCATCCTCGGCGACGGTTCGGTGGCCCTGATCCTCTCGCCAGCCGACCTGGTGCGGATGGCGGAAACCGCCGAACAGAGGAAGCCGTGACCGTGCGGCCGGGACAGTTCCAGCCGTGCCCCTTGCGCACGGCGGGATGCGGCAATTGTTCAACAGGCGCGGGGAACAGTCCCCTGCCCTGACCCAACAGACCCAAGGCGTTCAGGAAACGTCTTGATCAGCAGGAAACGAGCGCCCCTGAACGCTCAGCTTGGCAATACGCACATTGCCCACAATTCTGGAGGAAATAGGATGACCTGGTTTGACAACATGACCCTGAAGGGAAAGCTGCTGGTCGGCTTCATCACCGTGGCGATCATTGCCGGCGCCATAGGAGGTTCTGGAATTTACAACGTCAACAAACTTGATACCGCCGACACCAAGCTGTACGAAAAAGTCACCGTGCCACTTGGTGAAATGGCCAATATCTCCATCGATTTTCAACGGATTCGAGTCAATATCCAGAATGCGATCATCGCCGCCACGCCGAAGGAGCGGGATGCCTTTCTGGGCCGCATCAAGGAATTACAGGCCAGTATCGAGAAAAACATGGACAGTTATGCTCGAACCATCCTCAATGATGAAGGAGGACGCATGTTCGAGGAACTGAAAACAACCAAGGCGGCCTTTTATCCGCTATTGGACAAAACCATCGCCCTGGCCCAAGAAGGAAAGAATGTGGAAGCCACCGCTTTCCTGCAAAACGAGACGACCAAGGCAGCACAGGCGCTACAGGAAATCATCGATAAACTGATGGAGGCCAAAATTCAGCAGGGTGGCCTAACCTCGGACGAAAATACCGCCATCGCCAAGAGCGCTACGATGGCGATGACTATCCTAATGGTCGTCGGCGTGCTGCTGGCCATTGGTTTGGGGTTGTTCATTGCCCGCATCGTCATCCGTCAGCTGGGCGGCGACCCAAAGCAAGTGGGAGAGATTGCCAATACGGTGGCCTCAGGTGACCTATCGCACGACATCGTGCTCGCCAGTGGTGACAGCACCAGCGTTATGGCGGCGATGAAAAAGATGGTGGACAAACTCAAAGAGGTGATCACTGAGGTGCAGTCTGCGGCCGATAACGTGGCCACCGGTACCCAGGAGATGTCCGCCACCGCCCAGCAGATGTCGCAAGGCGCGACCGAGCAGGCGGCCAGCGCCGAGGAGATCTCGTCGAGCATGGAGCAGATGGCGTCCAACATCCGCCAGAACACCGACAACGCCATGCAGACGGAAAAAATCGCGGTCAAGAGCGATTCCGATGCCCGTGAGGGCGGCAAGGCGGTAAACGAAACCGTCTCGGCCATGAAACAGATCGCCACCAAGATTTCGATCATCGAGGAGATCGCCCGTCAGACCAATCTGCTCGCCCTCAACGCGGCCATCGAGGCGGCGCGGGCCGGCGAGCACGGCAAGGGATTCGCGGTGGTGGCCTCCGAGGTGCGCAAACTGGCGGAACGGAGCCAGTCGGCGGCAGGCGAGATCAGCCAGCTGTCCACCACCAGCGTGGCCATTGCCGAGCAGGCCGGCGAGATGCTGGACAAGATGCTGCCCGATATCCAGAAGACCGCCGAACTGGTGCAGGAGATCAGCGCTTCGAGCAAGGAGCAGGATACCGGCGCCGACCAGATCAACAAGGCCATCCAGCAGCTGGATCAGGTGATTCAGCAGAACGCGGGCGCGGCCGAGGAAATGGCCTCGACCACCGAGGAACTGTCCAGTCAGGCCGAGCAGCTCAAGGCCACCATCGCCTTCTTTATCCTGGACACCGGCCGACAGCGGCGGGTGACGGCAGCGGCGCAACCGGTTCGTGCCCAGCAGCCGTTCATCGCTCCCGCGCCCCTGCCCAAGAACGCCGGTGCGGTCAAGGTAGCTGTGGAAAAACCGGGCAAATCGGTCCGTCAGGCCCAGACCGAAACGGGCATCCAGCTCGATCTGGGTGTTAAGGGTGGTGCGGATCACCTGGACGAGGAATTCGAGCGGTTCTAAGCCGGATTGCCTCCCATTGGGCTGGAAGGGCGCGGGTCGAGCAACGTTCGCCCCGCCGTTCCAGCCTGCCTTTCACTGGAACACACACGAGGAAACACCCATGAGCGTGGCCGGAATCACTGAAACTGTTCAATACCTGACCTTTAAACTGGCCGACGAGGTCTTTGCCTTCGATGTCGCCAAAGTGCGGGAAATTCTGGAGATGACCTCCATCACCAAGGTGCCGCAAACCCCGGAGTTCATGCGCGGGGTGATCAACCTGCGCGGCAGCGTGGTGCCGGTGGTGGATCTGCGGCTCAACTTCGGCATGCCATGCACCGAACAGACCGTCAATACCTGTATCATCGTGGTCGAGGTCAACCTGGCGGGCGAGGTGCTGATCCTCGGCGTGCTGGCCGATTCGGTCCAGGAGGTGGTGGAGATGGAGCCCGAGCAGATCGAGCCGCCACCCCAACTGGGCACCAAGCTGAACACCGAGTTCATCCGTGGCATGGGCAAGGTCGATCATGATTTTGTCATGATCCTCGATATCGACAAGGTGTTCTCGTCCGAGCAACTGGGCGATATCCAGGGCAATGCGGCCCAATAAGCGAACCAGTTGCGGGAAGCGGAACATGCAGCCGACAGCGGCGGAAACAGGGCGCACGTCCCAGGGGCTGGCGCCGGCTAAAATGCGCGACAGGGAGTTCACGCAGTTTAGCGCCCTGATCCGCCAACGGGTGGGCATCCAACTGCCGCCGGCGAAAAAGACCATGCTTGAATCCAGGCTGCACAAGCGGCTCAAGGTCCTGCGCCTGGATTCCTTCGAGGCCTACGGCAGCTATGTCTTCAGTCCCGAAGGGCAGCGGACGGAAATGGTGCACCTGATCGACGTGGTCACCACCAACAAGACCGATTTTTTTCGCGAACCCGGCCATTTCAAGTATCTGACCCACACGGCCCTGCCCGCGCTGCGGGCGCGGCGGGGCGATCGGTTCGAGGAACCCCTGCGCCTGTGGAGCGCCGGCTGTTCCAGCGGCGAGGAACCCTATACCCTGGCCATGGTGCTCGCCGAATTCGCGGCGGGGCATCCCCCATTCCGTTTTTCCATCCTGGCCTCGGATATCAGCACCCGCATTCTCGAAGCCGCGCAAACCGGGGTCTATCCCCAGGAACGCACCGAGGGCATCGCTATCGGCCTGAAGAAAAAATATCTCCTGCGCAGCAAGGACCGGAGCCGTGGCCTGGTGCGCATCAGCCCGGAACTGCGGGCGCGGGTGGTGTTTCGCCGGATCAATTTCATGGAGGATCATTTCGGCCTGTCCGAGAAAATGGACATCATTTTCTGCCGCAACGTGATCATCTATTTCGACAAACCCACCCAGCAGGAGCTGATCCGCAAGTTCCATCGTCAACTCCGCCCGGGCGGCTATCTGTTTCTCGGCCATTCCGAAACCATCAACGGTCTGGATGTCGATTTCGTCACCGTGGGTTCCACCGTCTATCAGAAACAATGATCCCCTTTCTCGCCGGCCATAGCAGGCAAGCCTTTCTCAAGCCGGGCGAGGTGATCGTGACCGCCGAACCCCTGCTGGTGAGCACCATTCTAGGCTCCTGTGTGGCGGTGACCCTGTATGCCCCGGATCAGGGTATCGGCGCCATCTGCCACGCGATGCTTCCGGACGATCCGTCCGGCAACAACGACCTGCGCCACGTGGGCACGGCGGTGCGTGCCATGTATCAACAGATACAACGGTACCGGCGCAGCAAGCAACTGGTGGTCAAACTGTTCGGCGGCGCCCAAGTCCTGGCCTGCGAGCCGATCATCGCTGCCAGGCTGGCGGTGGGCGCGCAGAACATCCGCCAGGCCCGGCAGACCTTGGAACAGCTTGGCCTGGGTATCGCCAATGCCGACACTGGCGGGAACGTGGGAAGGAAAGTGCTGTTCTCGATCAAGACCGGCGATGTCTATGTACGCAAACTGCGACACAGGGACAACGGTTGCACCTGCATGCAAGGGAGGTTTCCGTGAAGAAAATCAAGGTGCTGGTGGTCGACGACTCGGCCCTGGTGCGGCAAACCCTGTGTGCGATACTCAACGCTGACCCGGATATCGAGGTGGTTGCCACCGCCGCCGACCCCTTTGCCGCGGCGGAACGGCTGCGCACGGTCATCCCCGATGTCATCACCCTGGACATCGAAATGCCGCGCATGGATGGCTTGACCTTCCTGCGCAAGCTCATGAGTCAGCATCCCATTCCGGTGGTGATGTGCTCCAGCCTGGCCGGTGGGGGCAGCGAATCGATGCTCAAGGCCATCGAATACGGGGCTGCCGACATCATCACCAAGCCGCGCATGGGCACCAAGCAGTTCATCGAGGAGTCGCGCATCATGATCTGCGACGCGATCAAGGGCGCCGCCGCTGTCCGTCCGGGGAAAACACCACCTGGCCGCAGCACGCTGAAAGAACCGTCACCCCGTTATTCGGCCGACGTGATCATGGCCAAACCGACCTCCCAGGCCATGCTCCAGACCACCGACAAGGTGGTGGTGGTCGGCGCCTCCACCGGCGGCACCGAGGCCCTGAAGGTTTTTCTGGAGATGCTGCCCGAGGATGCGCCCGGGGTGGTGATCGTCCAGCACATGCCTGAATACTTCACCGCCGCCTTTGCCCGGAGGCTGGATGGCTTGTGCCGGGTGACGGTCAAGGAAGCCATGGACAACGATAGCGTGGTGCCTGGCCGGGTGCTGATCGCCCCTGGCAATCGACATACCCTGCTCAAGCGCAGCGGCGCCCGGTATCATGTGGAAGTGAAGGACGGCCCCCTGGTTTCGCGGCACCGGCCGTCGGTGGACGTGCTGTTCCGCTCCGCCGCCCGCTATGGCGGCAAGAACGTGGTTGGGGTGATCATGACCGGCATGGGCGATGACGGCGCGCGGAGCATGAGGGAACTGTTCGAGGCCGGCGCGATCACCATCGCCCAGGACGAGGCCAGCTACGTGGTCTTCGGCATGCCGGCCGAGGCGATCAAACATGGCGGGGTGCACAAGGTGCTGCCCCTAGAACTGATCGCACCGGAAATACTGCGCTTATGCGCGGCCTGATACTGCGAACTCCGGGGCCCCGTTTGAGTTTGCCCAGAGGTCTCGGTCCATGGCATCGTCAACCAGAATCGGGAGGACTTCAGCCCTCAGTGCAGCCACCAGAACACCAGATGAAAAATGTTTCGTCCTTCTCAGTCCCGAGCCGCAGCCACGGTACAGGATGTTGCCTGACTTAGCTTTCCGTCCCCCGAGTTTTGCGCTTCGCATCACAGTCTTCGGACGCTCATTCTCTTGTCAGAATGGTCTTTTAAGTATATCTGTACTGAATATCTCGTACACGGACAGGCCATGGCATTAAACGTCTTCGGCTGGTCCATTTCGGCCTGGCCCCTGACACAAGAGAACCGATGAGGCAACGATCGCTATCCACTTTTCTCGCCGGATTGATTCTGCTGACCACTCTGCCGCTGGTCCTCACGGCCGGTTGGCTGGCCGTTGACGATGTGCTCGACAAACAAGCGGAAATGCGGCGCCAGGCGGCCACCATCGCCGAAAATCTGGCCACGGCCATCGATTACCATTTGGACGCCCGGATCGGGGCGCTCCATCTGTTGGCGGCCTCGCCCCTGGCCGACGATCCGCAACGCTGGCCGGACTTGTACGCCCAGGCGCTCGGATACAAGGAACGCTTTGGCAGCCATGTCATCCTTGCCGGCCTTGGCGATCCCATGCCGATGCTGTTCAACACCCGTACTCCCCTGGGCGCTGTCCTGCCGCCGCTGCCGCGTTTCCAGGGGCAGGCCGCCGCGCCGACGGCCCGCGCCACCAGGCGGCCGGCAGTGAGCGACACCTTTTTGGGACCGGTCGCCAAGGAACCGTTGGTGGCCATCGCCGTGCCGGGAATCCGTGCCGGCACGGTCACCCACATCCTGCTGACCACCATTGCCACCCGACAGTTTCAGGAACGGCTCGACCAGGTCGTGTTTCCCAACACATGGGCGCTGTCACTGGTGGATGGCCGCGGGGATGTCATTGCCCGCCGGGCGCCTTCCTCTTTCGATGCCAGGCGCGATGTCGAGCGCACGGGACGGTTTACGGCCAGATTGACCACATCCCCCTGGTCGGTGGTTCTGGAAATTCCGCGCACCGTCTATTGGGCACCCATAGCGACCACCGGCATTGGCCTGGCCTTGGCCCTGACGGTGGCCATCGCCGCCAGCCTGCTTGGCGGCACCATGGCCGGTCGTTGTTTGACCCGACAGATCACCGCGCTCACTCGAGCGAACGGAACCGGTCATTCGTCCATCACGATTCGCGAGATCGCCGCGGTGCAACAATCGCTCACCCAACAAGCCGAACATCTTCGCTTGAGCGAAAGTCGCTTCGATGCCACCTTCGAGCAGGCGGCGGTCGGCATCGCCCTGGTCACGCTTGAGGGGCATTGGCTGCGGGTAAACCGTCAGTTCTGCACCATTCTCGGTTACAGCCGGGAAGAACTGCTTGCCCTCGGCATCCCGCAGCTGACCCATCCGGATGATCTCGAAGCCGATCTGCTGGCCAAACGGCGTCTGATCGACGGCGAGGACGGACACTACTCCCTGGAAAAACGCTACCTGCGCAAGGACGGCACCCCCATCTGGGTCAACCTGTGCGTCACCCTGATCCGAAACACCGAGGGCATTCCAGACTGCTATGTCGCGGTGGTGGAGGACATCCAGGCGCGCAAGGAGGCAGAGGCGGCCCTGCTGGCCAGCGAACAGCGCTACCGCCAGTTGGTGGAGAACGCCAACAGCGCCATCATTCATTGGTCCGGGGAAGGATACATCACCTTCATCAATACCTTTGCCCAACGGTTGTTTGGCTGGAGCGAGGAAGAGATCGTCGGCCAGCACATCGGTGTCCTGGTGCCCAAGGAGGATACCAACGGAGCCGATCTGACGGACATGGTCCGTGGCATCATTGCCGCCCCGGAACGGTATCAGCACAACACCAACGAAAACATCTGCCGCGACGGCCGCCGTGTCTGGATGGCCTGGACCAATCAAGCGATCCGCGACGAACAGGGCCGCGTCACCGGCATTCTCACCGTTGGCAACGACATCACCGAACTCAAACGCACCCAGACCCTGTTGCACGAAGGGGAAGAGCGCATCCGCTTTGCCCTGGAAACCAGCCAGATCGGCGCCTGGGACCTGGATCTCGTCCACCACACCGCCTATCGCTCCCCGCGCCACGACCAGATCTTCGGCTATGCGGCCCTGTTGCCCGAGTGGACCTATGAGCTGTTTCTCGACCATGTCCATCCCGACGATCGCCAGCACGTCGACGCAGCCTTCCAGGAGGCGGTCGCCACGGGCGGCAACTGGAGTTTTGAATGCAGAATCTGGCGCCGGGATGGCCAGCTGCGCTGGATTTGGGCCGCCGGCCGGCACGCGGGCGGCGAGGACGGGGGGCTGGGTGCAGGATGGCCGGCATTGTCCAGGACATCACCGAGCGCAAGGAGGTGGAAGAAGAACTGCGGCGCCGCAACGAGGAACTGGAACGGTTCAACCACGCTTCGGTTGGCCGTGAACTGCGAATGATCGAGCTCAAACGCCAGATCAACATGTTGTCCGAACAGCTTGGCCAGCCGCCACCCTTTGATCTCTCCTTTGTCGAGGTGGACGAGCCATGACGCGCCGCCGTTATATCCTTGTTGTCACCGGCGGCTATGTGCTGCTGGCGCTCGCCTGGATCCTGCTTTCCGATCAGCTGCTGGCCACCGTGGGCGATTCCCAGTCCATCGCCTGGATATCCCGGGCCAAGGGTGTTTTTTTCGTGCTGGTCACCAGCATGGCCTTGTTTTCCGTTTTGCATGCCGTGCCCGCCGCCGAGTCGGACATTCGGGCAACAACGATGGACGAGGGGCTGTTCGATCTGGTTTCCGCGCATCCCCTGCCTGGCTGGCTGGCCTATATCCTGGCCGCCGCCCTCACCGGAGTGGTCCTGTGCCTCCGGCTGCTCCTGCCGGTACCCATCGAAAAGCGGCCCCTGATGTTCATGTTCGCCCTGCCGATCATTGTTTCCGCCCTGTTTGGCGGCTTGGGCCCCGGGCTTTTCGCCACCCTGGTCTCGACGCTGCTCACGCTCTACGCGCTCATTCCTCCGGCGGGCAGTTTCACCATTGGCGCTGAGCAGGATCTGTTCCAATTGAGCCTGCTGATTGTCAACGGCCTCATCATTTCCCTGGTCAGCGGGGCCGTCCATCGGCTGCGCCGGAAGGATCGGCTCCGTGTGCATCAACTCAACGAGGCCCTTGCCGCCTTACAGGAAAGCGCGGAGCGTTTCCGCACCCTCTTCGAGGCGGCCCCGATTGCGATGACCTTGACCAATGAGGCCAAGGTCTTTCTCGCCCGCAATGCCCGCATGGAGCAGCTGTTTGGCTATACTCCGGCAGAGCTCGTCACGGTCGACGACTGGTGGCATCTCGCCTACCCCGATCCGGTGTATCGCGCCGAGGTGCAGGCCTCGTGGAACGCCGCTCTCAGCCGGCTCGGCCCGGACAACAAGACGGTCATGGGCGGCGATTTTCGAGTGCGATGCAAGGATGGCACCGAACGGCTGGTTCGCTTTTTCGCCACGCTCATGCCGGAAGGGCAGTTGACCATTCTGCTCGACGAAACCGATCGCCACCAGGCGGAACGCCGTTTGCGGCTGTGGGCGGAATCCTTTGACCAAGCCCAACTGGCTCTGGTGATCGCCGATGCCCAGACCAACACCATCGTGGCGGCCAATCCCGCTTTTGCCCGACAGCGCGGCTACGGGCGGGAAGAACTGACCGGCATGCCCTTGTCGCGCCTCTTCCCGGCAGACCGACAACAAGATTTGAACGACTTGGTCGCCACGTTGCGTTCCACCAGTCATGGTTTGTTCCAAACCGAGCATGTCACCAAGGAGGGACATCGTTTTCCGGTATTGATCGATATCACCGCGTTGTATGATCAGGAAGGCCGGCCCGTCAATCGAATTGCTTATGTTCTTGATATAACTGAGAAAGAACAAGCAGAACGGGCCCTGGCCGAGGCCCTGGAGCGCCAGCGGGACGGCCGGATCGCGGCACTCAACCAGATGCAGGACGCCAACATTGCCCGGGGCAAAGCCGAAGCGGTCCTGGCTGCCCTGCGGGAGAGCGAGGAACGGCTGGCGCTGTTCATCGAGCACGCGCCGGCGGCCCTGGCCATGTTTGACCGGGACATGCGCTATCTGGCCGTCAGCCGGCGCTGGCTGCATAATTACTCCATCGGCGAGGCTGTTGTCCTTGGTCAATGCCACTACGACATTTTTCCTGAAATAGGTCCGGATTGGAAAGAGCTGCACCGTCGCGGCCTGGCTGGCGAGATCCTCCATCGTGACGAGGACCGCTTTGAACGGGCCAACGGTCAGACGCAGTGGGAGCGGTGGGAAATTCGTCCCTGGCATACTGCCACCGGTGACATCGGCGGCATCCTGATCTTTTCTGAGGACATTACCCGGTTCAAGGAGGCCGAGATGGAGATTCGCCAGCTCAATGCCGAACTCGAACAACGGGTGGCCGAGCGGACCGCCGAGCTCACGGCCGCCAACCGGGAGTTGGACAGCTTTGCCTATGCCGTCTCCCACGACCTGCGTGCTCCCCTGCGGGCAATGAACGGCTTTTCCCAGGCCTTGATCGAGGACTACGGTGACCTCCTTCAGGGCGAAGCCCGCGTCTACCTGGAGCAGATCATCATCGGCAGCCGCAAGATGGGGGAGCTGATCGATGGACTGTTGGCCCTGTCGCGGAGCACCCGGGGCGAATTGCAGCGACAACGGGTGAACCTGTCCACAATGGCTCGGCAGATCATGGAAGACCTGGCTGCGGCGGAACCCCAGCGCCAGGTACGCTGGCACATCGAGCCCAATCTGCTGGTCCGCGGCGACCGGGCCATGCTCGAAGTGGTGGTGCGCAACCTGCTCGCCAACGCCTGGAAATACACCTGCCGCCGCGACGAGGCGATCATCCGGGTGTTTTCCAGAAAGGAGGGCGACGTGACGTACATGTGCATCGAGGATAATGGGGCTGGATTTGATCCGGCCCATGCCGACAAATTGTTTCAACCGTTCCAGCGGCTCCACCGGCAGGAGGAGTTCCCCGGCATCGGCATCGGGCTGGCAACGGTGCAACGGATCGTGCACCGCCACGGCGGCAGGCTGCATGCCCGGGGAGAAAAAGGACAAGGAGCGACCTTTTGTTTCAGTCTGTCCGGGGAGATGTCAACCATGGAGGAATGATGAACGAGAAAACCCTTCTTCTTGTCGAGGATAACCCGCAGGATGAGATGCTCATTCTGCGGGCATTGCACAAGGCCCGGATCGCCAACCGGATCGACGTGGTCCGTGACGGCCAGCAGGCCGTCGACTACCTGTTCAACCAGGGCGAATTTGCGCAGGAAGGATGCCGCGAATTACCGGTCGTGGTCCTGCTGGACATCAGCCTGCCGAGGCTTTCCGGCCTGGAGGTGCTCCGGATCATCCGCGCCGATGCGCGAACCCGGCTGCTGCCGGTGGTCATCCTCACCTCATCGGACGAAGAAAAGGATCGGTTGAAGAGCTACGAGAACGGCGCCAACAGCTTTGTCCGCAAACCGCTCAACTTTTCCGAGTTTGCCGAAACCGTGGCCCGGTTGGGGGTGTACTGGGTGGCTATCAATGAACCGCCGTGGATGAAATGATGCCTACATTGAACATATTGATGATCGAGGATGAGGCTGCCGACTTTTTATTGATCAAGCGGCATCTCCGTACCGGCGGACTGGAGACTGATCTGCACTGGGTGCAGGAGGAAGCCGGCCTGCACAGAGCCCTCGAACACGGAGGCTGGGACGTGGTGCTCTCCGACTACAAGGTACCGGGGCTCGATTTCGCCCAATCGCTGGCGAAAATCAAAGATCGCTTGCCCGATGTGCCGGTGATCCTGATTTCCGGCAGCATCGGCGAGGAGACGGCGGTTGAACTGTTCAAGAGCGGCTTGGCCGACTTTGTCCTCAAGGATCGATTGTTCCGCCTGATTCCGGCCATTGAGCGCTGCCTCAACGAGGCGGGGGAAAAACGGAAACGGCGGACGGCGGAAGCGCGGCTGGTGCGCAACGAGCAATTGATGCGCTCGGTGCTCGAAGGCACCGCCGATGCGGTGTTTGTCAAGGACGGCGAGGGTAAATATCTGCTGTTCAATGCCGCAGCCGCCCGTTTTGCCGGCGTCATGGCCGAACAGGTGATCGGCCATGACGATACCGTTGTCTTTCCACCGGCAACCGCCCAGAAGATCATCGAACAGGACAGGATGATCATGGCTTCCGGGCGGGTGAATATTTTTGAAGATGAAGTGCTTCATGTGGGCGGCGAAATACGTTGCTATCTCACCACCAAGGGGCCGACCTTCGCCGATGATGGTCAGGTGAATGGCCTGTTCGGCATTGCCCATGACATCACCGATCGAATTCGCGCCGAGGTCTTGCTGAAAAACCAAGAAGAGGAGTATCGGCGCCTGTCCCAGGAATACAAGACCCTGCTCGACAATGTTCCCGATGTCATTGTCCACCTCACCAACGACTATCGCATCCTGTGGGTGAACAGGGCCGCTCGGCAAATGTTCAAGCTGGCGGAAGATAGCCGTTCCTATCAGGGCAGACACTGCCACGAGGTCTTCTGGAGCCGGCCGGAGCAATGCGCCGATTGCCCGATTGTGCGTTGCGCGTCAACGGAGTGCAACGAGATCGGCTTTCTTTCACCGGCACACAACGGCCAGGAGTTTGAAATTCGCGCCATTCCCATGCGCAACCAGGCCGGCGAAATCGGGAGCATCATTGAAATCGCCCGGGATATCACCGCCCACCGCAAATTGGAGGAACAGTTCCGCCAGGCGCAGAAGATGGAGTCCATCGGCACCCTGGCCGGCGGCATTGCCCATGATTTCAACAATATCCTGTCCGCGATCCTCGGCTATGGGGATCTGGCGCTGGAGGACATGGCCGAGGACCATCCGGCGAGAAAAAGCGTGCAAACCATGATCGAGGCAGGCATGCGGGCCTCGCACCTCACCAAGGATCTGCTGCTGTTCAGCCGCAAGCAGGTCAGCCAAAAGGAGGCGGTCGATATCAATCAGATCATTGGCCGCATCGAGAAATTCATCCGCAGGATCATTGGCGAGGACATTCTCTGCCAGACCCATCTGGCCAAGGAGTCGCTGGTCATCCACGCCGACAGTCATCAGATGGATCAGGTACTGATGAATTTCGCCACCAATGCCCGGGACGCCATGCCTGGAGGCGGAGTGTTTTCCATCACCACCGAACGGATCAGGATCGACCAGGATTTCATCGACCTTCACGGGTTTGGCATCCCTGGACCGTATGCCCGCATCACCGTGGCCGATACCGGCAAGGGCATGAACCCGCAGACCGTGGCCAAGATATTCGATCCCTTTTTCACCACCAAGGAAATGGGCAAGGGCACCGGGCTCGGTCTGGCGGTTGTCTATGGGATCATCAAGCAGCATCAAGGGCATATCGAGGTGACGAGCACGCCGGGGAAATGCACGGTCCTGACGGTTTACCTCCCCTTGCTCGCCGCCGATCCGCACGACCACCGTGACACCATCGGCCTAGAACAACCGCGTGGCGGCCGGGAAACCATTCTGCTCGCCGAGGACGAGCCGACCGTGCGGGAATTGTATGCGACCGTCCTGAAAAAAAACGGCTATGGGGTCATCGAGGCAACGGATGGGGAAGAAGCGGTTCGTGTCTTCACGGAACACAAGGAGGCAATCGACCTGCTGCTGTTTGATCTGGTCATGCCCAAGATGAACGGCAAGCAGGCGTATGAGGCCATTCAACACCTGCAGCCCGCCATCAAAGGGATCTTTATCAGTGGCTATGCACCGGAAAACATCCAGCAACGGGAGTTGCTCATTCTGTTCAAGCCGGTTTCTCCAAGAGACCTGCTGCGCGCGGTGCGCCATGCGCTTGACGCGTCCCGTGGAACCGCTGGTTGAATTTTTTCTCGCGCGGGATCGAAAACGTACGCCCCTCCGCATGAACCCAGGGAAGCAAGTTTCCACAGCGTTGACTGCAAAGGTGTCAGATGGCGCGCGGGGCTGTGGATCGGCGAGGGGGCACTCAAGGCGAGGAGCGTTCTGGACTTGTCAGGTTGTATTGGTTGATCAATTGGTACAACCTGGAGCGGGAGAGGCCAGAGACACGGCACGCCTCCCGGACATCCCCCCGGGTGAAGGCGAGCAGGTGTTTGAGGTATCGACATTCCGAAGCCGTCTTGTGGTCTTTCCACGAGGGCGGCGGGCCAGCAAGCGGCCGGGAATCGATGTCCGTGGCATGAGGAGCGGCGGCTGGCGCCATTGTCATGCTGGCGAGCGTCTTGCGTACGCGAAAATGCTCTGGCAGATGAAAGGCATACAAGGTGGGATAATGGAGGGCGTTGACGAACACCTGTTCGATGGTCTGTTGCAACTCCCTGACATTGCCGGGCCAATCGTGGGCCAGGAGATACTCGATGAGCTCGTCATCGATGCCTTTGCTGCTCACCTTGTGGAGCACGCACAGGCGCTTGAGAAAATGCAGGGTCAATTCGCGGATATCCTGTTTCCGCTCTCGCAGCGGCGGTAAGTGAAGGGCCAGCGAGCGCAAACGAAAAAGCAGATCCGCACGGAACGCCCCGTTGTCCACCGCAGAATCCAGATCGCGGTTGGTGGCCGCGATGAGGCGAAAGTTGCTGTATTCCTCCTTGGAATCGCCAACGGGTCGAAACCGATGCTCCTGCAGGACACGCAGGAAGGTTTTCTGGATTCTCAACGGCATTTCCCCGACCTCATCCAGAAACAGGGTGCCGCCGTGGGCCATTTTGACCAAGCCGCTCGTTGTCCGCTCCGCGCCGGTGAACGATCCCTTGACATGGCCGAACAAGGTGCTTTCAATCAGATTTTCCGGCAGGGCCGCGCAGTCGACCACAACAAAGGGATGCGAGGCCCTGGGCGAGTTGTCATGGATGGCCCGGGCAAAGACTTCCTTGCCGGTGCCCGTTTCTCCCGTGAGGAGCACGCTCGCATCACCGATCGCCGCCTTGGCGACGAAATCGAGACATCCCGTCAACGATGCACTGCTGCCGATGATGGCTTCTCTTTTGAGGGCAACGGGCAACACGCCAATTTTTTTCTTTTCGGCTCGAAACTGCAGGGCCCGGGTCACCGGCAAAAGCAGATCGCGGACCGCATGGGGTTTTTCCAGGTACCCCCATGCGCCGAATTGAATGGCTTTCTTGGCGCCATCCGGGTCACCGCTGCCGGTCATGATGATGATTTCCGGGGCTGAGGCGACCTCGGAGAACGCGGAAAAGAAATCCAGACTGTTGCCGTCCGGCAGTTGCACATCGAGAAGGATGAGATCGAAGTTGCCGGAGCGGGCCAATGCCAGTCCTTGCGCAACCGTCAGGGCAGGTTCGGTTTGATGGCCGGCCCGCTTGAGATGCTTTTCAATCAGTCCGTTGAGAATAAAATCGTCATCGACGATGAGAATCGTAGCCATGCCGCTGAATAGAGGTGAGTGAGCCATCGGGTTTTGGATATATTTTATATCACACTCCGAACCTGTTGCGGAATCTTTTGTCGGAGCTCATCGTCTTGCGGCTGTCTTTTTCCGTCCGGCCATGGCGTGCTGTCAATATAAAATTATATATATTTCAACTGGATGGATCACGTGTTTGGTGTGCATTCTCTTTCGCGTCATTTTTGCAATTGTAAATACTTCCCTTGAGTGGAATAAGAAGAAAGGTTCACCGCAGATCACGAGGGCGACGGCAAGCACGCCCACTCAGACTCGATGAACATTGTGGTATGTCGCGTTCCGCAGCATGCAATTGCAACCGATGGAGGACCAGCATGAGCCAGAGCATCATCTATGGAAAACATGGTTGACCCTACACCACCAGCGCCCGGGCGGCGCATCCCGATCATATCTATCATGACGTCAAGGCGGAACCTCGCCGCATGGAGGAAATGCTGCAACACAGCCTGGGGCAGCGCAGGGTGCCGGTGCTTGTCATCGACGGCAAGGTGACCGTGGGCTACGGTGGCTCCTGAGGCGTCTAGCGGGTTCGGCGGTCGCCGAACAATCACTGTCTGACGGGATGGAGAACAAACCGGTTCGGGAACAGTCTGACAACAGGGCCGGGGGAAGATCATGAAAACCATTTTGGTGCTCTACCACTCCCAGGGCGGGACCATGGATGGCATGGCCCATCGTTTCGCGCGGGGGGCGGCTCGGGAAGAGGAGGTTGTCGTCAGTCTGAAACGGGCGCAAGACGCCACCCTCGACGACTTGTTGCGGTGCGATGCCATCGCCATCGGGTCTCCGGAATATTTTGGGACCATGGCCGGGATGATCAAGGATTTTTTTGACCGCACCTTTCAAGCCGCTCAGGATCAAACCATTGGCTTGCCGTTTGTCCTCTTTGTCTGCGCGGGCAATGACGGCCGGGGAGCCATCAGTCAGATCGAGCGAATCGTTGCGGGCTACAAATGGAGAAAAGCGCTGGAACACATCAGGATCGCCGGCCGTCCCACCGAGGCCGATTTTTTGGCAATTGAAGAGCTCGGCCACACCCTGGCGGCAGGAGTTGCCCTGGGCATTTTCTGAATGGTCTGGCAGCAGGCAATTCCGGCGCGTTTGCCCTGTCAAGTCAAGGAATCGGTTCCCTTTCTTCCTGAAACCGCTGTTTTCCTCGTCCCTCCATGGCGACAATGGCGGCGCGAAGGTTGCGTCTCTCCTCAAGCCAGGACTTATACTCCCGCGCCCGATGCAGACAAGCGTAGAGGGCCAGACAGTTCTCCAGCCCCAGGGTTGCCTCGATGGCCGGGGCCGGGAATCGTTCGTCCACCTTTTCGGGCTGGGCGGTGAGCTGGTAAAAGGCCAGTCGGCCGAAGTAGAGGGACAATTCCTCAAGCGCATCCCAGAACCCTTCGCGCCAGGTGGCGATATCGCCGGCGTCGGCCAATTGCCGCAAGCCGGCCTTGAGCGCGTCACGGGGAAAATCGACCTGGGCAAACTGGTATCGACCATCTGCAGGCGGCGCCTCGCCGTTGACCTCGTGCCAGCAGACCAGCGCATGGCAGCGGGTGGCGATTTTCATGGCCTGAAATTTGGTCCACAGCAGAAACTCGTAGTAGTAATCGGCAATGGCCTGCGACGGTTCCAGGCGGTAAACGTTGCCGTGATCGGCGGCATACCGGCTGAGGTTGCCCAGGTGGACCATTTCGGTCACCAGGGAGTGGATGTAGGAAAGGCCAGCCACCGTCTCCTTGTTGAGCAGAATCTTATGCTGCCCTTCCTTGGGCGCGAACACCAACCGGGCGCTCCGGTTTTCCAGGCCAAGGGGGGCATAGTAGGGAGCGAGCTGTTCGCATTCGTCGCTAAAATTCTCGGTCTTGACGATCAGGGTACGGGCCGCCACCTGATCGAGCGGCGCCTCTCGTTTGCCGACAAAGCTCAATGCCCGGTTGAGTCGGCGTATTTCGTCGGCGGAAAAATTGAACATCTCCATGGCATTCTCCAACAGCGATCAATGAAAAAAGGCAGTCTGGTTTAGACTGCCTCGGTCAAGCGCAGCGGTGCGCCCGGGTTATTTGGCTTCGTTTTTTTCGGCTTCTTTCGCGGCCATGCGTTCGGCTTCCTGATCGAGAAGTTCGCCCAGGGCTCTGGCGGTCTCGCCAACAACCTCGATGCAATGCCGCCTGCGGCTCTCAGGGTTGCCATAGAAGTCCTTGACCTGATCCCGATCCATCCAATTGACCCGGGCGATCTGACAGCAGTTGATGCCGCCGTGCTGGGCGGTCAGTTCCTCGAAATGTTTCATCACCAGCTTGGTGGCATTCCACATCCGGGGATTTTCCTTTTCCTCAAGGTTGCTCCGGCTGTACAGGCTGCCAATCACACTGGCCGCGCCCACCAGCGCGCCGCAGATGTTGCCCGTGCCGCCGATACCGCCGCCAAAGGCTCCGAGTGCCTTGATCACCGAGGGGTCGTTCAACCCCAAGTTTTTCCTGGCCGACCATGGCCAGCACCTGGCTGCAGTGCATTCGCTTCAAGAACAGGTCAATCGCTTTTTCCCGCATTTCATCCGGCCGCATCGAGTCCTCCGCATAGATAGAATTGAGAAAGGAACGGTAACAACGCGTTGAATGTACCCGATTCCCCGTGGGTGCGCACCGCGTTTTTCATCCTTGCCCCCATGAGGGCGAGAGTCTTCCGAATACGCCGAACGCCGGTTTTGGCGCGCAATGGGTGCGAGGCTACAGACCGAGTTTGCGGCCGGTGCGAAACATCTCCTCGTAGATGGGCGGCAACTGGTGGTCGCGGAGAGCCTTGGCCACGGCCTCGACATCGTAGGGACAGCGATGATGGCGGACCGATATCCGGCCATGGGCCAGCTCGAGAATGGCGTAGGAGGCATCGGGACAGCCGTCAAACATTCGTCCCACCGAACCCGGATTGATGAAATGCACCCCGTTCACGTAGCGATGATAGGGGGAATGGGAATGGCCGGTCACGACCACCTCGCAGTTGGTTTCCTTGGCCAGTTCCTTGAAGCGCTTTTCCGGCGTGTCGGCACCGAGAAATTCCTCATGATCGTCGGGGCTGCCGTGAAACAGGCCGATAAAGGTTTGGCCGAGACGCAGCAGTTTCTTTTTTTTCAGTTCCAGCAAAAAGGTCTGGTTCTCGGGGGAGAGCACCGCCGCGGTGCTGGTGTACATGATCCGTTTTTCGGCCTTGGACGGCTTTTTGAACTGCTTTCCCTTGAGCAGCTTGATCACCCGATCGTCGGTATTGCCACGGATGGTAAACACTTGATGGCGGCGCAGCCAATCCAGGGTTTCATTGGCAAAGGGGGCATAGACAAGCGAATCGCCGCAGTTGAGCACATGGTCGCAGGCCAGCGGCGTCGCTGCCCGAGCAACCGCCTCGAGAGCCGGATAATTGCCATGGATATCACTGATCAGCAAGATTTTCATAAGCAGAAAGGGCTCGATTGGGGGAAAATGGATTGATTGGCCGGATCAGAGCAGCGGGCTCACCAGCAGGGCGATGTTTTCCAGCAATCGCTGGCCAAAGGAACGGGCCTGAAAGATTTCGACGTCGTGCTCGGTGGTCTCGCGAAGATACTGCTGCTGCAAGGCGCGGACCTTGGCGGTGAATGTCTTGTCATAGATGAACAGGGTCATTTCAAAATTCAACCAAAAACTGCGCATGTCGAGGTTGACCGAGCCAAACAGGCAGAAATCGCCGTCCACGGTGATGGTCTTGGTGTGCAGCAGACCGCCGGAAAAGGCCATGATTCGCACGCCGGCCCGGCTCAGGGCATCGTAGCGGGCCCGACTGGCGTACTGCACCAGGCGGGAGTCATTTTTTGCCGGAACAATGATGGTCACGGCAACGCCCCGCTGCGCCGCCGATTTGAGCGCCGCCAAAATGGCATTGTCCGGCACGAAATAGGGGGTGGTGAGAATGATCTCCCGCCGCGCCGCATACAGGGTGGTGAGCAGCAGATTGTGGATGGTGTCCTCGCCATATCCCGGCCCGGAAGGCGCCAGTTGCACCAGGGCCTGTCCGCTCGGCTCAACCGGGCGGATATCGGCGGTTCCGCTGTATTCGCTCAGGCATTGCCGGCGCTCGAGCAGCCAATCAAACATGAAGGCCGCCGTCAGCAGTTCCGCTACCGGGCCGGTGATCCGGACCATGGCGTCCACCCATTCGCCAACCCCGTCGTTTTGTTTGAAGAAACGGGGATCGACCAGGTTCTGACTGCCGGTGTAGGCGATTTCGCCGTCGATCACCGCGATCTTGCGGTGATTGCGCAGGTCAATGCGGACAAACAGGGCTCGGATCAATCCGGCGGGCAGGGCCTCGGCCACCTCGACTCCGCCGGCGCGCAGACGAGCCAGTTGCGCACTGCGGAGAAAAGGTTTGGAACCAATACTGTCGAGCAGCAGCCGGCAAGTGACGCCGCGTTGTCGCGCGGCCAGCAGCGCCTCGATCAGCGCATCCACCCAGCCTCCCGGTTGGAGGATGTAAAACTCCAGCAGGCAGGAGAAGCGGGCCTGATGGATATCGTCGATCAGTTGGGAGAAAAAACAGCCGGCGGTGTCGATCAGTTCCAGCTGGTTGCCGGGCATGGTCGGAATGCCGGTGGTGGCCAGGATCTGTCGGTCCAGGGGCAAACATTCCGGATTGATTCCGGTCCAGTCGATTGTCGGCCGCTCCCGCAGGGCGCTGGACCACTCGCGCACGACCTGCCGATCCTTGAGCAGGCGACTGGCCCGCCGTTCACCGAGCCGGTTCTCGCCAAACAACAGGTAGGTGACGGCGCCGCCGAAGGGGATGAGGAGAATGACCGCCAGCCAGGCAAAGGAAACGCTGGGGGCTCGCTTGCGCATGATCACCCGCAGCGAGAAGCCGACGCGGATGGCGAGATCGGTCAAAAAGAGCGAGGAGGTCAATCCCCAGGCAACCGCATCCGTCATGCCGCGAGAAGGAATGGCCCGGCGGGTGCCGAGGATGTTGAGGGAAACGAGGGCAGTATCATGGTCTGTTGTGTGCGCGACGGCTACCAGGACGGACCGTGGCAACCGGTTGGTAACGTTGCATGAAAGCCGATGGATGGTCAAGGAAAAATGCGCGGCGTCCGGTTGTTCACTCTTTTCTTTTATGGGGTATCTGGTAGAGTGGCCTTTGGCGTCTTGCCGATAACTTCAATAGAAAACAGGATGTTTCATGCAGGTAAAAGGATTTTCCGCAGCTGCGGTCGCCGCCGGAATCCGGTACGCCGGCCGGCTTGATCTTGGGATGATTTTTTCTCGGACCCCGGCGGTCACCGCCGGCACCTTCACCACCAGCAGGGTCAAGGCCGCGCCTCTCCTGCTCGACATGGAACGTTTGCGTTCGGGCCGCGCCCAGGCGGTGCTGGTGAACAGCGGCAATGCCAACGCCTGCACCGGCCAGGAAGGGCTCGATCTGGCTCAAGCCACCAGTGCTTTGGCCGCGCGCGAACTGGGAATCGACGAATCGCTGGTGCAGGTGGCCTCGACCGGGGTGATCGGCCAGCAGTTGCGGACCGAACCTTTTGCCCAGGCCATGCCGCAGTTGGTGGCGCAACTGTCCGAAGACGGCTTTGAAGAGCTTGCCCGCGCCATCATGACCACCGATCTGGTACCCAAGGTGGCCACCGCCACGGTGCTGTTCGACGATGCCGAGGTGTCGATTCTCGGCGTGGCCAAGGGTTCGGGGATGATCATGCCCAATATGGCCACCATGCTTTGCTTTGTGGTCACCGATGCGCACATCGCCTATCCGCTGCTCGACCGGCTGGTCAAATCCGGGGTGGAACGGAGCTTCAATCGGATCACCGTCGATGGCGACACCTCGACCAACGACATGGTCCTGGTCATGGCCAACGGCGAGGCTGGCAACGCCCTGATCGATGATCCTGATCGGCCCGAGGCCCGCCTGTTTGGCGAGGCCTTGAGCGGGGTTTTCAAGGACTTGGCGCTGAAAATCGTGGCCGACGGCGAAGGAGCGACCAAAATGGTGACCATCAGGGTGACCGGCGCGCGCACCGATCAGGAGGCGCTCGATGCGGCCCGCACCATCGCCAACTCGCCGCTGGTCAAGACCGCCTTTTTCGGCGAGGATGCCAACTGGGGACGGATCATCGCCGCCCTGGGTCGGTCCCAATGCCACTTTGATCAGCATCGGGTGGCTATCAGCTTCGACGCGGTTCGGCTGGTGGAAAACGGCCTGTACACCGGAGCCGAGGCCGAGGCAGCTGCCACCGCGGTTCTCAAGCAGCGTCAGTTCACGGTCACGATCGACTTGAGCGAGGGCGAGGGCGAGGCCGAAATGTATACCTGCGATTTTTCCTATGATTACGTGAAGATCAACGCCGATTACCGGAGTTGAGGCATGTGAGCCATGGAACAGCTCGGCACGGATACCTGGTCACTCCCCGACGCGCTGCAGCTTGACACGCTGCTATCTGCCCTGGCGCGGGAGTTCCGCTGCGCGAGCGCGCCCGAATACGCGGCCAGGGTTGTCTATGCCGATTCCTTTGACTGGCGGCTCTATCAGCAAGGCTATTTGCTGCACAGCCACGGTTCCTGCTGGACCCTGTACCATGGCGACAGTTGCGCCATTACCCTGCAACAAGGAGGGCCGGAGCTGAAGTCACCCTGTTTCGCCCAGGATTTTCCCCCTGGCCAACTGCGGGAAATGCTGGAACCGATACTCGGCATCCGTTGCCTGCTGCCTTTGGCAACGGTGTCTCTGAGCGGCCGCCAGTTCCGGCTGCTCAACCAGGATGACAAAACCGTGGCCCGATTGGTGGTCGAGCGTCAGCAACCGGAAGGGCTGGACACGGCGTTCCGGCTGGTGCGGTTGTTCCCCGTGCGCGGCTACACCCAGGAATTGGCTCGTACCCGTCGTATCCTGGAGGATAACGGAGTGCTCCAGATCGCTTCGCCCCTCATCGGTTTCGTGGAGGCTTGCCGCGTCATTGGCCGCCAGCCGCTGGATTATACCTCGAAATTTTCCTTGGAACTCGATCCGGACTCTACCGCCCGCCAGGCCATGACCCGGATCTATCAGGCGTTGCTCGACACGATCACCCGTAACCTCCCTGGTGTGGTGAACGATTGGGACAGCGAGTTCCTCCACGATCTGCGGGTGGCCATCCGCCGCACTCGCTCCGGTCTCAGCCTGGTGAAAAAGGTCTTGCCCGAGCCGGTGACCGAACGCTTCAAGAGGGATTTCGGCTTGCTGGGCGGCCTGACCGGACCGACCCGCGATCTCGACGTTTACCTGCTCAACCAAACAAATTATTTAAATCGGTTGCCGCCGGCCCTGCAACCGGGGTTGAGCGCCTTCTTCGCCGATCTGACCCTTCAGCGCCAGGTGGAACAGACCAAGCTGGCTCGTGCCCTGCGGGCGAAAAAAAACCGGGCGATCCTGACCGCCTGGCATCGTTGCCTGCACCGCCCCGACCGACAGCCGGCCCCCTTGGCGGAAACGCCGGTCAAGGAGCTGGCCAGCCGGATCATTTTCCGCCGCTACAAACGGGTACTGCGCGATGGTCAAGCCCTGAATGCCGCCACCCCGGACAGCGAAGTGCATCGCCTGCGCATCGAATGCAAGAAACTGCGTTACGCGATCGAATTTTTCAGCTCTCTCTATCCACGGGAGGATATTCAGGTGGTGGTTCGGCATCTGAAGAAATTGCAGGATATTTTGGGCGATTTCAACGATCTCTCGGTGCAGCAGGACATGCTCCGCCAAACCCTGGAAAAGATGGGCGCCGGATCGCGTCGTGACCTCGCCCAGGCGGCGGCTCTTGGCGGCCTGATGCAGAGCCTCTTTCTGGAGCAGCGGGAATTGCGCGACCATTTCGCCGAGGCCTTCGACCTGTTTATCGATCAGGAAACGACCACCTTGGTCCACGACCTCTTCCGCAAACACGAGGCATCCGCATGAGCGTTCTGGCGGTGTACCACATCAAGGGCGGAGTAGGGAAAACCGCCACCTCGGTCAACCTTGCCTACCTGGCATCCCGGGAGCACGGCAAAACCCTGTTGCTCGACATGGATCCGCAGGGATCGGCTTCCTTTTATTTCCGCATCCGCTCGCCGGAAAAATTCAGCACGAAAAAGCTGCTCAAGGGGGGGAGGCACATTGAGGAAAATATCCGCGGCACCGATTATCCAGGCCTTGACATGCTGCCTGCCGACTTTTCCTACCGCAACATCGACATTGCCCTGGACGAATGCAAAAAGTCGCAGAAACGGCTGAGCAAGGTGCTGCAACCGCTGGAGGAGGAGTACGAGCGGATCATTCTCGATTGTCCGCCCAATCTGACCCTGTTGTCGGAGAACATTTTCTACGCCGCCGATGTCATCCTGGTGCCGGTGATTCCCACCACCCTTTCGTTGCTGTCCCTGGACCAGCTATTTGCCTTCCTTGACGAAATAGGCCACGGGCACGACAAGATACGCTTCTTTTTTTCCATGGTCGAGAAACGGAAAAAGATGCATGCCGAGCTGATGCACTCTCTTCGGGAACGGCCCGGGGTTCTACAGAGCACCATCCCTTACTCTGCGGATATTGAGCGGATGGGGGTGTACCGGCAGCCGGTGGCCGCCGCCCTGCCCGGTTCGACCGCCGCCCTCTCCTATCAACGGTTGTGGCATGAGATCCGTGAACACCTCCCCCGTTGAACAGCGACTGCTGCTGATTTGCCGCCATGCCAAATCAAGCTGGCATGATGCGACGCTGGGTGATTTCGACCGCCCGCTCAACAAGCGCGGCCAGCGAGACGCGCCGGAAATGGGCAGACGGCTGCTGCGACGCGGTATTCGGCCGGATCTGATCATGGCCAGCCCGGCAGCGCGGGCCAAGGCCACCGCAGTCCACTATGCGACCCAATTGGGCTATCCCCTTGCCCGCCTGCAATACAACCCGATCCAATACACGGCCACGGTGCCGCAACTGCTCGGCCTGGTGCACACGGCGGCCACTGCGGTCCACACCTTGCTGCTGGTCGGTCATAACCCGGAGAGCACGGCGTTGGCTAATATGCTTGGGGGGTTGGCGATCGACAACATCCCCACCAGCGGTATCGTGGCCCTGGAGTTCGCCCTCGCTTCCTGGCGGGAATTGACGGCGGGCGCAGGCACTCTCCTGTTTTTTGATTATCCGAAAAACCATGGCTGAGCAGGGTTGAGTGTCGGACCAACGCCTCTCCAACGGTTGACCATGGACAAGCACAAACCGAACCAAGCGCCCAACTGCCTAAAATGCCGAAATTTTTTTGTCACCTATGATCCCCGCCAACCCCGAGGGTGCCGGGCCTACGGATTTAAAAGCAAGGAGATGCCAACCCAGGTGGTACTGGCCACCTCTGGCCTGCCGTGCCAGTTCTATCGGCCCCGCCCTTCTCCCTAAGGTGCGCCACGTTCCGCCAGTGTGCCGCATCGTTCCATGCATTTGCCCCGCAGCACGCTACATCCGGTTGGATTTTTCCCGTGAAGCTGGTAAAATTGTTGTTTTTCGAGCGGTACCTTTTTCCGCTTCACGGGTTCATGTGCTCTTCCCCGGTCTTTGGCGGAATGTCTGAAGGCGTTTTCGCCCACGGTTTGGCACAACGTTTTTTCATCGGTTCGGAGTCCACCCCATGAAAGTATCGGCATTCGGCGAAAAACTGACCAAGGGAGCCGGAATCCTGTCGCTGATGGATGATTTGGGCAATGCCCTGGCCGAAGGCGGCAAGATCATGATGGGCGGGGGCAATCCAGGGCACATCCCGCAAATACAGGAATTGATGCGCGAACGATTGCGGATGCTGGTCGAGGATGACCAGGCATTGCGCAAGCTGATCGGCGTCTACGATCCGCCGAGGGGGGATGGTTCGTTTCGTCGGGCTTTGGCGGCGTTGCTGCGGCGCGAATATGGGTGGAAAATCGACGAGGACAACATCTGTCTGACCAACGGCAGCCAGGGCGCCTTTTTCCTCCTGTTCAATCTCCTGGCCGGCAAGACCACGCAAGGCGGCAACCGAAAAATCCTGCTCCCCCTGGCCCCCGAATACATCGGCTATGCCGATCTCGGCCTGAGCGAAGATTTTTTCACCTCGGTCCGGCCCAGGATCGAGCTGATTGGCGATCATTTCTTCAAATACCGGGTCAATTTCGACCGGATCGACCTCACCGAGGAAATTGCCGCCATCTGCGTCTCCCGGCCGACCAATCCCACCGGCAACGTGCTCACCGCCGAAGAGATCGCCGGTTTATCGCGCCTCGCCCAGGCCCACGACCTCCCCCTGATCATCGACAACGCCTATGGTCTGCCGTTTCCAGGAATGATCTACACCGAGGCCGCGCCGGTGTGGGGCAAGCATCTGGTCCTGTGCATGTCGCTGTCCAAGTTCGGTCTGCCGGCCGCGCGCACCGGGATTGTCATTGCCGACCAGGAGTTGATCCGGTTGCTTTCCGGGATGAATGCCGTGGTCAACCTGGCCACTGGCAGTCTCGGAGCCATGTTGACCACCGAACTGGTCGAATCCGGCGAAATCATGCGCCTGAGCCGTGAGGTGATCCGGCCGTTTTATCAGGACAAAATGGAACGGGCCCTGGCCCGCATCGAAGAAACCTTTAGCGGCTTTCCCTACAAGGTCCATGTGCCCGAAGGCGCCATGTTCCTTTGGTTGTGGTTTCCCGACCTGCCCGTGTCCTGCCGGCAACTGTACGAACGCTTGAAGGCGCGCGGGGTCGTGGTGGTGGCCGGTGATTATTTTTTCCCTGGTCTGACGCCTGGGTGGCAACATGCCCGCGAGTGTTTGCGGATAACCTACGCGCAAGACGATAAGGACGTACTGCGGGGCATCGGGATCATCGCCGACGAGGTCCGGAGTATTTTCTCGAACAAACACGCATAAAAAACGGCTTAACATTCGCTGATTATCCACCCGGACGATGCGTCTTCGGGACGCGGCTTTCCAAGGATGCGAAGAACAGCACGCATCCAAGGTCGGATGCGACGCGTTGAAGCTCCAGAGAACACGATAAGGCAAGGAGAGGAAAAGATGTTGTGGCAATACCGGACCATACTGTTTGAGTTCACCAAGGATGGATTGTTGGGTGACCGATATGTCGACGACGAGGAAATGGAAAAGACCCTCAACCAGATGGGGCGTCAATCCTGGGAACTGGTGAACGTGTCGCTGCTCCAGGACGGCTTGCTGGCTTTTCTGAAACGACCGGCCCAGGAAGAGGCTGTCACCAGCAAGATCAGGGAACGGGAGCCCAAGGAACGGGCAGCGGTGGAACCACCACGTCCGAGCGAACCGGTGCTGCCGCCCATCGCCCCGCCGATCAGCAGGGAACCCCGACCGGCCATGCCCGTGCGCACACCGGCGGTCGCCGACCAGGTACAGGTTGAAGAGCGGCAGTCTCTCCGTGGCGGGCCGGAACGGCAGCGAAGGGGCGTGATGGAAAAGGACGACCACGATTTCATCGGCGGCATTAGAATTTCCTGATCCGCACGTGTTACCATGCCCCTTTTTGCCTGGCTCACCGCCCTGAACAACAATCCTGATCAATGACCGTCTATATCCTCAAAAGACTGCTGCTGATGGTGCCAACGCTGGTTGGCGTGATGCTCATCACCTTTATCGTCACCCAATTCGTGCCCGGCGGACCGGTTGAGCGGATGATGGCCCAGTTGAGCGGTGTCGGCACGGGCCATGAAGCGGCGGCCGCCGCCGGTCTCTATCAGGGCAACAAGGGGCTGGATCAGGAACGGATCGAGCAGCTGAAAAAGCTCTATGGATTCGACAAGCCGCCCATGCAGCGGTTTGTTGATATGATGGGGCGCTACCTGGTCTTTGATTTCGGTCACTCCTACTATCACCACATGAGTGTGGCCCAGCTGGTGATCTCTAAGCTGCCTGTGTCCATGTCGCTGGGGCTGTGGAGCTTTTTCATTGTCTATTCGGTGTGCATTCCGCTGGGTATCGCCAAGGCGGTGCGCGACGGCTCCACGTTCGACATTGTGACCAGTTCCGCCATCCTGATCGGCTACGCCATTCCCGGCTTTGTGCTGGGCATCGTGCTGATCGTGCTCTTCGGCGGCGGCAGCTTCTGGAACATCTTCCCCCTGCGCGGCCTGGTTTCCGACCACTGGCGGGAACTCAGCCTGGCCGGCAAGGTGCTCGACTATCTCTGGCACATGGTTCTGCCGATCATCGCCTCAACCGTCGGCAGCCTGGCGGTGATGACCCTGCTGACCAAGAATTCCTTTCTCGAGGAGATCCGCAAGCAATACGTGATCACGGCCAGGGCCAAGGGACTGGAAGAGCGGCAGGTGCTGTACAAGCATGTGTTCCGCAACGCCATCATCCCCATCATCACCGGTTTTCCCGGCAGCTTCATCACCGCCTTTTTCACCGGCAGCCTGCTGATCGAAACCATCTTTTCCCTGGACGGCATGGGACTGTTGGCCTACGAATCGGTCATGAACCGCGATTATCCGGTGGTGCTCGGCACCCTCTATTTTTTCACCATCATCGGCCTGGTGTCCCGCCTGCTGTCCGATCTTTCCTATGTGCTGGTCGATCCGCGTATCAGCTTTGAGGGCAGGCAGTAGGCATGCGCACCCACCAATACAAGACGAACAGTCTGGTCCACAGGCGTTGGCGACGGTTCAGAGCCAATCGGCGCGGCTTTTATTCGCTGGTGCTGTTCACCCTTTTATTCGGCCTCAGCCTGTTTGCCGAGGTACTCAGCAATGACAAGCCCCTCTATGTCCAGTATCAGGGACAGCACTATTTCCCTTTGTGGCAGCAATATCCGGAAACAGTCTTTGGCGGCGACTTCGAAACCGAAACCGATTACCGCGACCCCTATATCCGCGAACAGCTGCACACGGCGGGCAGCATCGTCGTCTTTCCTCCCAACCCGCACAGTTTCAATTCGATCAATCGTGATCTGGATCGACCGGTTCCGGCACCGCCAAGCCGGGACAATTTTCTTGGCACCGACGATCGCGGCCGGGATGTTCTCGCCCGGTTGATCTACGGATTTCGCCTAAGCATCCTGTTTGGTGCGGCGCTCACCGCGGTCGGCACCCTGCTCGGCATCGCCGCTGGTGCCCTGCAGGGATATTTCGGAGGTCGGATCGACCTCTTCTTCCAGCGCTTCATCGAGCTGTGGGGTTCCATGCCCGAACTCTATCTGCTGATCATCTTTGCCTCGATCTTCAAGCCGTCGCTGCTCCTGCTGCTGATCTTGCTCTCGATGTTCGGCTGGATGGGGTTGTCGGACTATGTCCGCGCCGAGTTCCTCAAGGGGCGGTCCATGGAATATGTCAAGGCGGCCAAGGCCTTGGGCGTGGGTAATTTCACCATCATGAACCGTCATCTTCTGCCCAACAGCATGACCCCGGTGATCACCTTCCTGCCCTTTCGCATGTCCGGTGCCATCCTCGCCCTGACCAGCCTCGATTTTCTCGGTCTTGGCGTGCCGCCGTCAACGCCCAGTCTCGGCGAATTGCTTGCCCAGGGCAAGGCCAATATCGATGCGTGGTGGTTGTCGCTTTCGACCTTTGTGGTGCTGGTCGGCACCTTGGTGCTGCTGATCTTTATCGGCGAGGCCCTGCGGGAAACCTTTGATCCCCGAAAATAAAAAAGGGAACCGGAGATGATTCCGGCTCCCTTTTTCAGGCAACGGCTTGAACGTCGTCAATGGTGATGCTTCAAGGCATGCCGCACGTTGGCAAACTCTTCCTTGATTTGCCCTCGTAACGCCGCAAGTTCGAAATACAGATCCTTGGCGGTGTAGGTGAATGACGGTTCCTGTTCCTTGCTTCCCTCGTCGCTGGCAGTGACCGCTGGAACAAGCGGCATGAGACTGCTTGCCTGCTGCAACCAGCCGGTAAAGCGGTTGATCGCGTTCGGCAGAACGTCGGGAGGACACGAAGGGCGAAGCAGCTGTTCATAAAGATAATTGACCAGCTTTTCGGTTGCCGCGTTGTCGTGGGCGGGAAGACGCATCAGCATGGAGACCACCGATTCCAGCAAGCGGAGCAGGGCAGTCTGTTCACTGGACAGCCCCGCTTGATGAAGGGTGGCGATCATCTCAGCGGCTTCAGCCATTTTTTCACGGGAGGGCGTGCGGACCACCAGGGGCAACAAGGCCCCCAGCGCGGCCAGATGCATCTGCTTGTCGTCGTCCAGCGTGCCGATCACCCCATCGCCAAGGGTTGCCGCCTCAAGGGCCTCGGTCAATTCGTCGGCCGCCAGTGGTTCGAGCTCTTTCTTTGTTTCCTCTTGCTCCGCATCAAAGAACAAATCAAGGGCCTCTTCGAGTTCGGTTTCCGGCAGATCAACGTTCGCGATCGCGGCCAGGGCGTCTTCTTCCTCCTCGGGAACTGCCGAGGAGACGATCTCTTGCAACGCCGGGGTAATCGCCGGCGCAGTTTCGGCCATCGATGCAAGGGCTGCATCAAGAGACGTTTCCCCCTCGACGTCCGGTTCCTCTGCCTCCGTGCCAAAGAAGAAATCGAGTTTTTCTTCAATTTCAGCGATTGGCACCACCTCTAGAGGCGTTTCTTCTTCCTCGAAGCCGAGTTCTTCCGGAATGTCGGCCAAGGCGGACGGGCTGATTTCCTGATCGGCAAGGGTCAGTTGTTCGATTGCTTCCCCATCTGGTTCCTCCGCCACCGTCTCGGCGGGCTCTTCGGCCACATCGGCAAAGAAACTGTCCAGCTTGTTTTGCAGGTCTAACGAGTTTTGATCGTCTTCACCTCCCGAGGCTTCCAAGGCAAACTGATCGGGAGGCGGTTCAGCATCGGCAAGGGCCACGATCGGCTGGTGCTCATCGAACGATATTTCGTCGGCTGGCGCGAATTCGAAGGACAGGACAGGTTCCTCCTGTTCCGCCCCCTGCCTTGCTGGGATGTCGGTCAAGGCGGCGTGCAGGCCGCCTTCCTCCTCGAAAGCGAGGGGCTGGCCGAACTCTTCGTCAACGGTATCCGCTATCATCGACAGTTGAGGCTCTTCCTCTCCTTCGGCAAAGAACTTGTCCAGTGTGCCCTCGATGTCGAGACTCTGCTGATCGTGATCACTCTCCTCGGCTTCCAGGACAAAGAGGTCCTCTGTCGGCAATGCGGTGCCAAAGGGGGCTTGTTCGTCGATGTCGATATCGGCAAGGGCGGCAATTGGTTCGTTCTCGTTGAACTCGCTGGCCGCGACCCCGTCTTCCAAAGGTACGGAGCTTGAAGCCGGTTCAGCGTATTCCTGGCCGTCGGTTTCGGCAAAGAGAACATCCAGTTGTTCGGCGAGATCGCTTTCCATTGGCAAATCGCCCACGCTCCTCTCCTGGGGATACTCGGACTGCCCGTCGATGTCGGACAAGGCCGGCATCAGACCACGATTGGCGCTGAGGTGGGCCTCGATGAAATCGTCTGCCAGCTCATCGTCGACAGGATGAATGGCCTCCGGCGGCAGGATTTCATCGGGATATTGCAGATCAGCCGTTTCCATTGCCGGAGTGGCGTTGAGGGCAAACAGCGTATCGATTTCCGCCTCAAGATCATCGGTCGCAGACGCGTCTCCCGGCAGCTGGAGATCGCGGTCGATCGTCAATGCCTCCTGCGACAGAGCATCAACGGGAGACGCTTCCACGGTCAACGATGGGCGCTCGGAAGCCGTCTCGTCTTGATGAGCGGCGGTGCTGATTTCCTCGACAACTTCATCGATGAAATGCTCGTCGACCGGGGGAGCGACCGGTGCGGTGATCAGCATCTTCAACGTGTTCAGGCGATTGACCCGGTCAACAAGAAGATCTTGAATGCTGGCCTGATCAAGACGCTGGCCGTCTGTTCTGGTCACCTGCTCCAGGCCTTCATTGAACGAATGCAGCAGGGTGAAGGCTTCGGGGTGTGCGTCCGCGCGCTCTTCGGCGATATAATCGCCCAATGCCTGTAACCCTTGGAGTAAGACGAGCGCCGGCTTGTTGTCGGCCATCAGTTGATGACAACTGGCGAGTGTTGTGTGAAACTGGGCAAGGCTGTCGTTCGTCACCTCCCAATCGAGGCTCAATATGGCGGCTTTCAGCTGTTTTGCCGAACTCGGTTCGGTGGAAGGAGCAGTTATGTCCGGCGTGGGCGGACTCGGTTCAAAGGTGCTTTCGACGGGCGGAATCGAAGAGTCTTCACTTTGATTGATTTGATACTGAAGGATTTTAAATTTGCGAATATCGCCCTTGAGCAACTGGGTGATTTGTTCGCCGGTTATCTGTTCGGAAGAGATAATTTTCTCGAAATTATAGAAAAAAGTGAGGAGTAATTTGATGGAATTGGGATGCGCATAGGCTCCTTTGGTACGAATGTAACTTCCTATCTTGCTCAGTCCCTGCAAATAAACTTCCGCGACTTTATCTCCCTGCCACATGGACTGCAAGTTATCCAATTCATCGGCCAATTCCTGCAAAATTTCGTCATTGATTTCCCAGTCGAGCGAAAGAATGATGGATTTCAATCGGGTTAAAGGTGACGACTCTTCACTGGTGAACTCAAAGAGGTCAACGTCTTGGGTGTCGAAGGATTCGTTGGCAAAAAGCGTCAAATCCTCAAAATCATCGGTTGCGGTGATGGTGGGTTGCTGCGATTTTTTCATATGCAGGCTCTGCTGTTAACTCCCTGATCACGGTTGCTACATCAGTTTCTTTTGGATGGAAAGAACCGTGGATGAGATGATTTTTTTTAACGTTTCCGGAACGTTGTACCCTGTAAGCGCGCTGGCCTCAAAGGTGGGCACCTTCAACTTGCTGTTCAAATCCTTGTCCAGCACGGCGGTGGGCAGAATCGGAATCCCCTGATTGCGCAGATCGACTTTGTTGTACTGAAGCACCAGTGGAATCTTGAAAATGGATTCCTTGTAGCTCATGAGATTTTCATGCAATTGATTAAGGGACCGAATGTTTTTTTCCCGCATCTGCTCTTGGGCGTCGGCAACGAATACAATACCGTCAACTCCTTTGAGCACCAATTTTCTCGTTGCATTGTATTTGACCTGTCCAGGGACCGTATAGAGCTGTATTTTCAATTCATAGCCTTTTATCTGCCCCATGTTGAACGGCAGGAAATCAAAAAACAGGGTTCGGTCGCCATGAGTTTTCAGACTGACCATTTCAGACTGAATCTGCTTGGAGAATTTCCGGTTGATGTATTCAAGGTTGGTTGTTTTTCCCCCGCGACCCGGTCCATAGTAGACAATCTTGACCTGAACGATTTTTTCTCTGAGATTAATGAAACTCACCACATTCTCCTACGGCCTTACGCTGATCACACACGCACAATTGAAATACATCCAATGCCTTGACCGAAGATGACGATTATTTGCGCGCCCAAATCTTCTTGATTCGTTCAATGGCCTCAACGACGTTGAGACGTAAAAATCCCAGAGATATGCTCTTGCCGAACATGGTGATGAGCAAGAGTTCATCGTCTATTTTTGAAAAATGAATGTTGCATTCCGCTCCTTTATGAAAGAGGAGAGAAAACTCCTGTTCTCCAACGAGTTTAGCCATGGCATCGACTGTGGCGAAATTGCCGGCGGCCAGGGCGGCAAACGAATAGACATCATATTTCGATGTGCCGTTATCCTTGGCGGTAATGATGTTTCCTGCCATATCGATAATGATAACGCAGTCAACGCCTATCTTTATGAGCTTTTCAGTCAGGATTTCATCTATCTTTTCAAGCTGCTCCTGGCTAACAACTCCATAATTCATAAAGCTACCTCGTTCAGGTTCAAAGAAAAGTTAAAAGGAAGAATGAAAAAAACAGTTCGCAAAGGGGCACGAAAATCCTTTTTCCCCATTACCCATGGCGAGACCACTCTTTACAGGGAAAATTGTTGTTTTTCCGGAAAGATAGTTTTGCAACCGTTCAATTACCGGAAGTATACGTCAGAAAAAAAAATATATGAAGCGGTTTTTTTTGGGTTATTTTTTTTAAGTACCGCATGCTTAACCGCACGCACAAAAGAAGCAATGCATGCTGACCGCTCCCCTCTTCAATCAGGAAGATGCATTCCTGCCGCACAGAGCCACAGAGCGGTTGACGTCCTCCTCAGGCCAGGCAACCTGCCCGTTGAGGACGCCAAGGAGGGTGCCGAAAAGGACAAACCGCACCGTCTGTTCAGGGCAAGGACGAACCGCTTTCGTTGGTTTCCTTTTGCGCTGCATGTCTCAGAATGGCATGGACGCCTTGTTCCAGGGCTTGGTTGAAGGCATGGGGACGGGCAAGCATGAGAAAATGATCGCTCTGTTGGATGGTGATGGTTTCCAAAAGATGCATGTGCCGTTGGTTGGCCTCGGTGTTGACCGGCCACAGATCGCCATTGATCGAAACCACTGGCGCCTTGACGTCATCGAAAACGCGCGCCGCCTTGCCGGTGACGAATAGGTCCATCATCTCCTCCAAGGCGCTGAGAGCGACACGAGGAGGCGCCGAGGACATATCCGCCAGGATCCAGGCGCGCAACTGCGGATCGGTGGAAGGCAGCAACATGTCCGCCACGAAAGCGCGGCTTGCCTCCCGGAAGTCATCAATCATCGGCGCGAGCACCATCTCCATCTCCGAGCGGCTCATCGGATATTCGATATTGTCGTAACTGTCCACCCCGATCAGGCCAATCACCTTTTCCGGCATGAGCCGAGCCGCCTCGGCAATCACCTGGCCGCCCATGGAATGGCCGACCAAAATGATCGTGGAACTGCCCACCGCCTCGGCCACCGCCCGCACGTCCTCGCCAAAGGCCTGCATCGAATAGTCTTCGCGGGTCAGGCCTGAATGCCCGTGTCCGGCGAGATCAAGCGCCACTACCCGGTATTTGCGGGCCAAGTATTCCACCTGCAAACGCCAGTATCGAGCATCGGTGCTCCAGCCATGCACCAGTATCAGGGTTGGTTCTCCTGAACCATAGACCTCGTAGGAGATCGGTGTCTTGTCCTTGGACAACGCCACCTGAGGCCAGTTGGACATCGTTGACCCCGCTTGCGCTGTTTGCGCCGTGACGGCAAGGAGCACAAGGACCGCGAGCAGGACAAAGGTCCGCAAAGACCAACAGGTGCCGCGTGCGGCATGAAAACGCTTTTGAGGTACGCATGCTGTCATGATGATTCCCGTGTGTTGGCGTTGTTGTTGAGAATGAACCCTTGTGCGGCGCGGGTGGGGCAGTGGCCGATTTCTCCTATTCTGCCAAGGGCGCTGCCAGCGGACGAATGGCGGCAATCCACGGTACGCGTCGAGACCCGTACACCAGTTCGACCTCATATCGTGGCGCTTTTCCCTCGGTGGACAAGAACTTGCCTTTCCCTGCAAGCTGTTCGAGCGTCACCCTGTGTTCCAGGGGAACATGCACCGTGTCGGGGCTGATTGAGCGGATGGCGCCGGCCGCCCACTGCCTGCCCCCTTCGGTGCGGTACATCAGCTCGATCACCCCCGGGGTGACGATGAACCGGTTTGTCTCGGGATAGCTTGTCCGCAGCGGTTGGGGATCAAGTCCGGCATCAATGACAAACAGCCGTGACTCGCTCTGTTCCTCGGCACGGATACGCTTTTTGGCTTGGAGCCGGATCGATCCGTTCCTGTCGGCAGGATTGGCGCGCAACGCCGCTTCCTCGTGCTCCAGAATCTGCGCCACCCGCCTGCGCGCGGTTTGGTAGGCCGGGCCGTTGTATTCAAGGACCAGATACACTTTCTTGGACATCAACACCTTGGTGGGCTGGTTGTCCACCGACAAGCCATCGACGAATCGAAACCCCAATTCCTCCAGTTTTTTACCGCTCAGCCAGGAGGGCATGCGGTCCTCGCCCCCATTTACGTCACGGCTCAAGGTTCGCCAGACCAGGCGCAGCTCCATGCCACTGTTTTCATGGGCCAGCCAAAACGCTTGCGGCATTTCCCGCTCGGTCAGCCACAAACGCGCCTCGGCCTCCCCTTTCCTGTTCGCATTCACCTGGAAAAGAATCATGCCATTCGCCACAGCGATCAAGAGAAAGCCGACGGCCAAGAGCAGACCACGAACCACGGCCGCATTCATACCGTCATCTCCGCCTTCCGCCGGATCGAGAGGAAGCGCATTCTTTTGAGAATCAGCAGCATGCACAGGGCAGTCAGGCCGATGATCAAAAAAAACTGGTACTTGGGCATCCAGTCCCACCACCAGTCGTAAAATTTCGTGTAGAGAAAAAGAGTCAAAAACACAGTGCCGCTGTTGACCGTCTCGGGCCACCCCTTGACGATACCAAGGCCGATGGCCGCCGCGCTGGCGACAAAGCCGAGCACTTGGTAGAGGGCTTCGATGCGCTCAGGGGCCAGGTCGATATAGCTCAGAGCCCCCCAATTGCAGAGGATCAGCGCCGGCAGGAAAAAAAACAGCAGGGCAAAGATCCGGTAAATGGCGGGAAAGCCGGTATAGCGACGTTGCGGGAGAAGAGCGAACAGAAAAAAGCACAGTGCCGCCGGAAGGAAGTTTTCCGGCCGCTCGCCAAAGGAGATCCAGTAGCAGCCGTTCCAGGTGGCGGTTTGCGCGGAAAGGAAGGCGGCAAAGCAGAGGATGCCCATGGCGAGCAGGAAGCGTCCTTCAGTCGCGTAAGCGAGGAGGCAGGCAAACGCCGCCCAAACGAGCAAGGCATGAGGGGTGGGCCCAAGGTTGAAAATCTGACCGAGCAGGGAGAAATCGAGCATGAAACAAACCAGACTGACCAGGGCGAACAGCTTGGAAAAATAACCGGATCGCTCCATCCAGACCGCGGCCATGGTGAGCAGCAAGCCCGCCAACGGCATGGCGACCAGGATGGTCACCTGGGTGTTGGTGGCCAGCCATCCCCAGTATTGAAAGTAGAAAAAGAACACACTGGCCGCAAGTCCCATGGCCCCGAAAAAGGCGGTAATCCGCATTCCCAGGCTGAGTTGCTTGTCCCTGCTGGTCAAGTCGATATCAAACACAGCGGCCAACCGGGCGAGCACCTGGTCGTGATAGCGATGCACCGCCTCCCGTTGGCCTTCATCGAGCGTGATCACATGCTTCTGTTCGATGATTGCCAGTTCGGCGCGGAAGGCCGCCAACTGATCAACCCGTTGCTGCGCCTCGGCTCTTGAGCGAATGTCCATGCGATGCCTCCAGCGTGGAGCAGAAACCTTCAGAGGCTAGCAGTGCAATAAACGCTGCAACGCTTCGGAAATATGAGCGATCTGCCGGGGGCAGACCGCGTGCTCCATGGGATAGGTGCGGAAGACGACCGCATAGCCGCGATCCTTGAGAAATTCGGCAGCCCGAATACCCAGTGCCTGAGGCACCACCTGGTCGTAGAGGCCGTGATGGATTTCGATCGGCAGGTCCAGGTTGGCTTCGCTCAGGGCAATCGAATCACTGGTCGCGAAATAGGTGGACATGGCGATCAGTCCGCCCAGCGGCTCGAGATGACTGAGGCTGACCTGATAGGCAACGGCGCCGCCCTGGGAAAAGCCGGCGAGGATGATGCGGCGGCTGGCGATGCCGCGTTCCCGTTCCCGCTCGATGAAGCGGGTGATGGCCGCGGCCGAGCGCAACAGTTGGTCGCTGTCGACCCGGCGATCAATATCCATCTCCAGAATGTCGAACCAGGCAGGCATGACGTAACCGCCGTTCACTGTCACCGGCACGGCCGGGGCATGGGGAAAAATAAACCTGATGGCCAAGGTGTCGGGCAGGTTCAATTCCGGAACGATCGGGGCGAAATCATAACCGTTGGCCCCCAGGCCATGCAGCCAAATGACGCTGGCATCGGGATCGGGGCGGGTTTCCTGCTCAATGGCCGGCAATAGGGTCATGGGAACCTCCGCTGCGGTGGTTGAAACGGGACGGACGAGGACCAGAGGCGGCACTATACCATGCCTGCCGACAAATGCCCACAGATCATGAAAGGATAACAGCACGTTGCGGAACAGTCGGCACGGCCTATTCCGGATCCGGATCGAAGGTGTAGCCAACACCGTACACCGAACGGATCAGGTTGCACCCGGAACGCGCCAGATCCAGCTTGCGGCGCAATTTCTTGATGTGGCTGTCGATGGTCCGGTCGTTGACAATACGCTGATCGGGATACATGCCTTCCATCAGTTGCTCGCGGCTGTAGATTCGGCCCGGATGGGCAAGAAGAAAGGCCAGCAGTTTGAATTCAACCGCCGTGAGATCAAGATGGTGACCGTCAAGGCTGACCCGCATGGTCGATGCGTCGACCCTCAGCCCATGAGGGGCGGGGGTGCGGGCACTCGTGCGACGGAGCACCGCCTTGACACGGGCCACCACCTCGCGCGGACTAAAGGGTTTGCAGACATAGTCGTCCGCGCCCAGTTCCAGGCCGAGCAGCCGGTCGATCTCCTCGATGCGGGCGGTGACCATGATGATCGGCACGGTGGAAAAGGTTCGTATTTCCTTGCAGATTTCCATGCCGTCGCGACCGGGCAGCATCAGATCCAAAAGGATCAGATCGGGCCGATTGCCCCGCACCCACGCCACCACTCCCCTTCCCTCGCCCAGGCAATGGGTGGAGTAACCGGCGGCGTGGAGATAATCGGCCAGAATCGAGGCCAGACGCTGTTCGTCCTCAACCACGAGGATCCGTTGCATGGCCATCATCCGTTGGTTGGCAAGGTGATGCGTATTTCCAGGCCACCCAGATCGGAGTGCGCGGCCCGGATGGTTCCGCCATGGCCCTCGACAATCGATTTGCACAGGGCCAGGCCCAGGCCGGCGCCGCCGTGAGCCCGGCTGCGCGACCCCTCGACCCGGTACAGACGTTCAAATAGCCGCTCCAGGGCTTCGTCGGGCACGCCCGGGGCGGAATCACTCAACCGTAACAGTACGCAGCCCCCCTCCTCGGTGAGGCGCACCCGCAATGTACCGCCGGCATCGGTATAACGCAGTGCATTGTGCAACAGGTTGGCGAGCAGTTGACGCAGCCGCTCCGCGTCGGCAAACACGACCAGCGGCCGGTTGGGCTCGGTGTAGTCCAAGTGCAGGCGGTGGGCCTCGAACCGTTCCCGAAAGGCGAGAACAACCTGGGCAACCAGGGCGGTCAGGTCGAGCTGTTCCTTGCGATAGGTCAATGCCCCGATGTCGGCCAGTGCCAATTTGTACAGATCGTCGACCAACCGGCTGAGATGGAGGATCTCGCCATGGAGGTGTTCCATGGTCTGCGGCGTCCATTGACGAACACCGTCTTGAATGGCCTCGATCTCGGCACGCAGAACCGAGAGCGGGGTGCGCAATTCATGGGAGATATCCGCCACCCAGCGACGGCGCAACTGCTCGTTGCGATGCAAGGTCTGGGCAAGGCGGTTGAAATCACGGGCCAATTGGCCCAGTTCATCGCTGGTTTCAACGGGTACGCGGATGTCATAGTACCCCGAAGCCAGACGGTTGGTGGCTGCCGCCAGGGCGGTGATGCGCCGCACCAGCCGGCCCGCCAAGGGGATGGACAACAGGGCCGCGCCAGCGGCAATGCACAGGGCAATGACGATCAGGGCATGGTGCTGCTCGCGGACAAATTGGCGCACCCGGACATCGGCCAGGATACGCGGCGGGATCAGGCCAAGATAGCCGATCTTCCGCTCCCCGGTATTGAGAGGCAGCAGAAAGGGTGGCTGCGGCCAGGGCTCGGCCGGACCATATAGCCGATGCTTGTCGGCATCGAGCAACAGGACCCTGAGTTCGAAAATCTGTTCGCCCTTGGGCAAGGGAGGCGGGGGCGGTTCCAGCTGGAGCGAGGGGCCGTGCCCATCGACCAGCGCGCCCATGCGTTTATGGAGCTTGAACAGCGGGTGGTGCAGCGGTCTGCTGCCCGCGACCAGTTCCATCCAGGTCGTTGGCTCCTGCTCAAGAAAATTCCACTGCTTTTTTTCCGCGTAGAACTGCTCCAGGGTGCGGGCCAGGAGTTCCAGCCGCTCCTTCTCCACCAGATGGACATAGCGGAAGGCCCCGCGCTCAAAACTGATTCTGGTGACCACGAACATGCTGACGATGACGCAGCAGGCGGCGGCAAGAAAGGCGAAAAACAAACGGTAGCGAATACCGAGGGTCAAGGGTGTTTTCATCAAAAGTGCTCCTCCCGGCCTGTACCTACCACACCCCTGCCGACCACTTCCACCCTCTTTTCGCCCAATCACCGATTTCCTTTTTTCTTCCACATTTCTTGCACAATGACGGGGTAAGGTGGAGGCATTGTTGATCAATATGGGGGATTCGCCCCACCACCACTACCACATGGAGATTCATCATGGAACCGAAAGGATTGCTTGCAGCCGCAATGCTCATCGGCTTGCTGCTCACCGCGCCGAGTGTCGGCCTGGCGGCGGTCGACACCGATCAGGAAAGGCCGCAGAGGCGGGAACGTCCACAAGGGCCACCGCCGGAATTCTTCCAGGCATGCACGGACAAACAGGCCGGCGAGGCGGTGAGTATCGAAACCCCGCACGGTCACGTCATTGACGCGATCTGTACAGAAAGAGATGGCCGCCTGGTGGCCAAACCGCTGAATGACCCGCCGCCACCTCCGGACAAGGAACAGGAATGAGTTGAATCAATGCCGGAGGATGCCGTTCCCGTGAACCGCTGTTCTCCGGTTCACCGCACAAGACGCTGCCGTGCTCGATCCTGTCCATTGCCCGTTCGCGCTGTACGACCCGCACTGAACCGGTTGCGCCTTGTGTGCTCGTTCGCCCCATCCCTCACCACCATCATTAGCGAGGATACACATGCAACCCATCAATGGACTCAACCCAACCGACCGAATAACCAAACGCTCCTGGCAGATACAACGCAGCTGGCTGACCCCGTTCACCTTTGGCACCTTCATCTTCACCGCAGTGACCGGTATCCTGCTGTTTTTCAACATTCATGGTGGCCTGGTCAAGCCGGCGCACGAATGGATCAGCTGGCTGCTGGTCATCGCCGCCCTCCTGCATCTCGTGCATAATCGCCGCTCCTTCACCTCCACCCTTTCCCAGCCGCTGGCCAAGGTCGTCGTGGTCTTCTTTTTTCTGCTCCTGGGAGCCAGCGTGCTGCCCATGGGCATTGGGGACCAACAGCAACACAGACACCCGGCCGAAAGGATCACAGAGGCGCTGGTGCGGGCACCGCTGTCCACCGTGGCCAAGGTCGCCAATCGCTTGCCCGAGGAGACCGTTCAGCTCTTGTGGAACAAGGGGATACGAGCGCAGGGCACGGAGCAAAGCATTCAGGCGATCGCCGCGGAAAACCGTCAGGGAACGATGGAAATTTTATCGATCATTTTCCAGGGCCAAACCGCGACAACGCAGAAAAAAAGGGATCACATCTAGGCATTTCAGCCATTCTGCCCTATTGTGCAAAACGTCCGTGCGCTTCTCCACAGCTGGAGAAGCGCTTCAGCTCGCCTCTGCGCATCGAGGCTGGCCGTTTATCCGTCACTGATCAGACCTTGCCATGAAGACCCTACAGAAACGATCCCGCTGGCGTTATCTGCTGCCCGCCGCCCTGCTCGTGCTGGCGGTTGCCGGCGGAGCCTTGTATTATTTTGGCCGCGACAAACAGCCCGGCTACATGACCGCGCCCGTGTCCCGGGGCGACCTCGAAACCACGGTGCTGGCCAGCGGCACGGTGGAATCGGAAAACATGGTCAGTGTCGGCGCCCAGGTGTCCGGACAGCTCAAGTCGCTCAAGGTGGAACTGGGCGACACGGTCAAGGCCGGGCAGTTGGTGGCGGAGATCGACAGTTTGCCGCAGCAGAATACCCTGCGCACCCAAACCGCGGCGCTGGCAGCGGTGCGTGCCGAAAAGCAGGCCAAGGAGGCATCGCTGAAACAGGCGGAGCTGGCCTACAAACGTCAAAGCCTGATGCTGCGGGGTGATGCCGCTTCCCGCGAGGATTTCGAGGCCGCCGAGGCAACCTTGCAGGTGTTGCGGGCGGAAATCACCGCCCTGGACGCCCAGATCGAACAGGCCAAGATCGCCGTCGATACCGCCCAGCTTGATCTGGGCTATACCAAGATCAGCTCGCCCATCGACGGCGTGGTGGTGGCCATCGTCACCAAGGAAGGACAGACGGTCAACGCCAATCAGACCGCGCCGACCATCATCAAGGTGGCCCGACTCGACCGGATGACCATCAAGGTCGAGATTTCCGAGGCGGACGTGGTCCGGGTCCAACCGGGACAGCGGGTCTATTTCACCATCCTTGGCGAACCGGACCGTCAGTATCCAGCGGTGCTGCAATCCATCGAACCGGCGCCGGAGTCCATAGAAAACGACGATAGCACGTCCTCCAGTTCATCCGCCTCTTCCAGCTCATCGAGCACCGCCATTTATTACATGGGCATCCTGGAGGTGCCCAACCCCGACGGCAAGCTGCGCATCTCCATGACCACCCAGGTGAACATTGTCCTGGCCGAGGCCAAGAACGTGTTGACGATTCCCTCCGCCGCGTTGGGAACAAAGGACAAGGAGGGGCGCTATCAGGTGCGGGTCGAAACCGGACCCAACACCTTCAACGAACAGTGGGTGCAAATCGGCCTCAATAACAATGTCCAGGCCGAGGTGGTGGACGGGCTGACCGAGGGACAGCGGGTGGTGATCGGCGAGCAGGTCAGCGCGGCCGCGGCTCCAGCCACCACCATGCGACGGCGCGGCCCGATGCCGGGAATGATGTGATGGCCACGCCGCTGATCGAACTGCGGGGCGTCTGCCGCGACTATCCCTCCGGCGACGAGGTGCTGACCGTGCTCAAGTCCATCGACCTGACCATCGAGGCCGGCGAGATGGTGGCCATTGTCGGTACTTCCGGTTCGGGCAAGTCTACCCTGATGAACATCATCGGCTGCCTCGATCGGCCCAGCCGGGGCGTGTATCGGGTCAACGGTCAGGAAACCGGCCAACTTGCGCCGGACGAGCTGGCGTTTCTGCGCCGTGAGCATTTTGGTTTCATCTTTCAGCGCTACCACCTGCTGGGCAACCTCAACGCCCTGGCCAACGTCGAGATTCCGGCCATCTATGCCGGAATGAACAGCCGGGATCGCCTGGCACGGGCGGCGGCCCTGCTCACACGCCTGAACATGGCCGACCGCATGGAACACGTGCCGGGCAAGCTGTCCGGCGGCCAGCAGCAGCGGGTCTCCATCGCCCGAGCCCTGATGAACGGCGGCGCGGTGATTCTGGCCGACGAGCCCACCGGCGCCCTGGACACGGCCAGCGGCAACGAGGTGATGACCATCCTCAAGGAACTCAACGATGACGGCCATACGATCATCCTCGTGACCCATGATCTGCAGGTGGCTCAGCACGCCAACCGGATCATCGAACTGAGCGACGGGGCCATCGTCGCCGACCGGCGAATCAGGACGGACAGCAACAAAGGCGCCCATTCACCCAAGGCCGCGGGAGAATCCTCCCGGTGGCGGGCCCAGTGGGACCGATTTGCCGAGGCCTTTCACATGGCCACCCTGGCCATGGCCTCGCATCGGCTGCGCACCCTGCTGACCATGCTCGGCATCATCATCGGCATTGCCTCGGTAGTTTCGGTGGTGGCCCTGGGCGAGGGGTCCCGCCAGCGTATCCTCAAGGATATCAGCGCGATGGGCACCAACACCATCAGCATCTATCCGGGCAAGGATTTCGGCGACATGCGTTCGGGCAGAGTTCGCACCCTCATCCCCCGCGATGCGGATGCCCTGGCCCAACAGCCCTATGTGGACACCGTCACCCCGGTAGTCACCAAATCGGTCACCCTGATCCACCGCAGCGTCAGCGTCACCGCCCAGGTCAACGGGGTGGGCGAGCACTATTTCCGGGTACGCGGCATGGAACTGGCCGAGGGGCAGTTGTTTGACCGCGCCAGCGTGCGGGCGAGCGCCCAGGACGTGGTCATCGACCAGAACACCCGCCGCGCTCTGTTCGCCGACACCCCCAACGAGGTGTTGGGTCAGGTCATCATGCTGGGCAAGGTTCCCTGCCGGGTGATCGGGGTGACCAAGAAAATGGATTCCAATTTCGGCGACACCGACACGCTCAATCTGTGGGTTCCCTATACCACGGCCATGCATCGACTGACCGGCCAGCAGTATCTGCGCTCGATCACCGTGCGGGTGGCCGACAGCGTGTCGAGCGCGGTGGCCGAGCAAAGCGTGGTCAAACTGCTCACCCAGCGCCACGGAACCAAGGATTTTTTCGTATCCAACCTCGATTCCATCCGCCAGACCATTGAGAAAACCACCCAGACCATGACCCTGCTGATCTCTTCCATCGCCTTGATTTCACTGCTGGTAGGCGGCATCGGCGTGATGAACATCATGCTCGTTTCGGTGACCGAGCGCACCCAGGAGATCGGGGTACGCATGGCCGTGGGCGCCCGTCACAGCGACATCATGCAGCAGTTTCTCATTGAGGCGGTGTTGGTCTGCTTGCTCGGCGGCTTTCTCGGCATTGGCCTGGCGTTGGGCCTTGGGGTGGCGGTCACCTTTTCCGGCAGCGATTTCAAGCTGATCTATTCCACCAGTGCCATTGTCAGCGCCTTTCTCTGTTCAACCTTCATCGGCGTGCTGTTCGGATTTCTGCCGGCGCGCAATGCCGCCCGCCTCGATCCGGTGGTGGCCCTGTCGCGGGAGTGATTCCAATGCGTCCAATTTCTGGCAAATATTTCAGCACCGCGTTGGTGGTTCTTGTCCTGAGCGGCTGCGGTGCCCTGACCCACACCCCCTACACCACCCCCGAGGCGCGTCTGCCGGCCTCGTGGACGCATCGGTCCGAGGTCGGCAAAGTGTTGGCGGACCGTTGGTGGGAAGGGTTCGATGATCCGGTGCTCAACCAGCTGGTCGGCGAGGCGCTGCGGCGCAACAATGACCTGGCCGCGGCCACCGTGCTGGTGCGCAAGGCCGCACTCCAGGCGGAACTGGCGGACAGTGACCGGCTGCCAAGCCTGGCCGTGGGCGGCAGCACGGACTACAGCCGCAATCTGGGGGCGAAAAGCGGTGAAACCCGCACCGTTGCCGTCTCGGCCGCGGTTGGATATGAACTGGATCTGTGGAACAGGCTGGGCAGTACTTCTGACGCGGCCCGCTGGCAAGCGGTGGCCACGGACGAGGACCGCGCCAGCACGGCCCTCTCCCTGGTGGGCACGACCGCCTCGCTCTACTGGCAGATCGGCTATCTCAATCAACGCATCTCCCTGTCCGAGGCCAGCATCGCCTATGCCCGCCGTACCCTTGAACTGGTACGGGTGCAGAAGGCGGCGGGGGCAGTCACGACCCTGGAAATCCTGGAGGCAGAGCGCAGTCTGGCAAGTCAGGAGGCAAGCCACACCAGTCTCGTTCAGCAACGGGTCGAGGCCCGCAACAGTCTGGCCATCCTCTTTGACGGGCCGCCGCAAAGTCTGGCCATCCGTGAACCGCAAGACTTGACTACCGTCATCCTGCCGGGAGTGGAGGCCGGTCTGCCGGCCTCCCTGCTCGCCAGGCGGCCGGATCTGCGCGCCGCTGAAGCCCGGCTGCGATCGCTGCTGGCCAGCAGCGACGCCACCCGCGCTTCCTATTACCCGGCCATCAGCCTCAGCGGTTCCTTTGGCGGCAGCAGCGAGGAGCTTTCCCGTCTGTTGAGCAATCCTATTGCCGCCCTGGGGGCGGAACTGGCCCTGCCCTTTATCCAGTGGCGGGACATGCGCCGCACCATCAAGATTGCCGAGGCCGAATACGAACAGGCGGTGCTCGAATTTCGCCAGACGCTCTACCGTGCCCTGGCGGAGGTGGAGAACAGTCTCTCGGCCCGCCAGCAGTACCGGATGGAGGAAGAAAAACTGCAACAGACCCTGGCAGCGGCCAAGCGAACCGAAGAACTGTATCGAATCCGCTACCAGGCAGGAGGCAGCGCGCTCAAATCCTGGCTCGATGCCCAGGAAGACCGGCGGCAGGCGGAAATCAACCTGGCGGAGAACCGCTTCAATCAACTGCAAAACCATATTACCCTGGCCAAGGCCCTGGGCGGTGAAACCCGTCGGCCAGGGCAGTCCTCTTCCCATGCGGACGGTGCGGCGGAGCAATAGCCAGCACGAAGGTGGTGGTCAACCAACGAGAAACAGAACGGTGCCGCCCACCAGGACGAGGTGCAGCAGGTGACGGCTGGCACGCCGATAGCGCTGCTTGACCCGATGCCAGCCCCAGGCCAGGGGCAGCATCAGACTGACGAGCAGCAGGGCCATGCCCAGCGAGGCGACAAGGCTATACTGCTGCCCAACCCGCATCACCAATGACTTGCCCTCCCAGAACGGCCGGTAGAGGATCTGCAAATGGACGAAGTACACCATGAGCGATTCCCGGCTGGAGTAACGCAGCAGGGAAATACCCCGTGTCTTTCCGTGACACACCAAGTGACAAAGAGCCAGCAGCAGGAGAACGCAACCGAGCCGGCCGGTGAAAAACAGCAGATGGGGACGCTCGTCGACAATCCATCCCAGCTGGTCCTTGAGCACAAAGAGCAACGGCAGACTGACTGCGCTCAGTCCCGTGCCCAACAGGGCCATCCTCGCCACCCAGCGATTTTCGTCGCCCCTTTGCCGCGCGTCGAGAAACAGACGGCCGGCCAGCACCCCTGCGGCCATGAAGCCGAACCAGGGTAGCAGGGGAAAGAGCGTCGAGCCGAGGGGGCGAAGATAGGCGGCCACCCCGAACGGCAGCCAACCAAGATCGGTCCGGTAGACCCAAGGGGCCGGCAGCACCGCCAAACAGAGCAGCAGACCGATGGTCAGGGAAAAGGTTCGCTCATTGTTAGCCAGCAGGCGCGCGCCCAGAAGGATCGACAGGCCACAGGCGATGCACTGCAGCACATCGACGCTGAAAAACTGCCGCCACTGTTCAGGGGTGGCCAACTGGTGCCAATCGTGGAGCGAAAAGTACGGAATATGGAGCAGGTAGCCGGTCAGCCAGATCAGGCCGATCCGCCCCACGGTGCGCATCAGCGGCGGCCCGCCAGTGCCCAGCTCGTCACGGCAGCGTTCGTTGGCCAGGAGAAAGGCAAAACCGGCGACAAAGAGAAAGGCGGGGGCCACCAGGCCGTTGAGAAAATCGAGCAGACCAAACCAGGTAACCCGGCGGTATCCGGGCTGCATCAGGCTGTTGATCGTGTGCACCTCGATCATGACCATCATGGCCAGACCGCGCATCGCATCGACAAACAAAAACCGCCCCCTTTCTTCGCCCTGCCGACTGAGGGGAGCTGTCCCCGGACCAAAGGGCAGGTCAATCGGCGGCGCTGGTGGTTGAGGCGGCATGAGGAGATGAAGCCAACAAACGGCGAACAGCTTACCGCAACAGGGAAAGGATCCGCTGTTCAATTTCCGTACGAGGAACGGCGCCGACCAACTGATCGACCATCTGCCCTTCCTTGAAAAACAGCAGGGTCGGCACCCCGCGAATCTGAAATCGGGCCGCGGTCATCTGCTGGGTCGAGGTGTCGAGTTTGAACACCAGCAGCCGGCCGGCATACTCGCGGGCCAGTGCCTCGATGGTCGGGGCGATGGTCCGGCAGGGGCCGCAGGTGGGCGAATACAAATCAAGCAGGACCGGCAGGGGCGACCGTTCGATCCACTGATGGAATTGGGCGTCGAGGATCGGGTTGACCAGACCGGACACCGGCGCGCCGGCAAGCGACGTGCCGCACCGGCCGCATTTGGGGGTCAGGTGCTGCTTTTCCGGGGGAATTCTGTTTTTGGCCCCGCATCCGGGGCAGACGATCATGGTATTCACGGCAGGGCACTCCTTGCATGTTTATGCACATCACATAACCCGTTGTGCATCCGATCGCGGCAAAGGGAACGGACCACAATCCTTGTCTGTTCGGGCTAGTATAAGAACGACCCGAACCTTTTTCCAGGCTGTCGATAGGCAATAAAAAAGCCTGAGCATTAAGCCCAGGCTTTTTTTGACTAAGCATTGGTAAGCATTGTACCAGTGCATCATGTGTAAGTGGTCGGGAAGAGAGGATTCGAACCTCCGACCCCAGCGTCCCGAACGCTGTGCTCTACCAGACTGAGCCACTTCCCGATCCGTTTTGTGCCGCAGAAGATGTCGCCATCAAATGCGGCTACCCATTTAGCATGGTTTGTTCTTCGTGTCCAGCCCTTTTCATCGATTTTTTTTACTCTTCTCGACATGAACGGAATGTTCAGGAATCGCATGAACACGACAACCATGACCAGGCTGGGAAGGTACAAACAAAAACAGCTGACGACCGTCAGCTGTTTTTCACCCGTCGATGAAAAGGACCGTTAGTTGACAGCGTCAGACAGTTTGCTGCCCGGTTTGAACTTGGCGATCGTTTTGGAGGGGATTTCGATCATTGCACCGGTACGAGGATTTTTCGCTTTGCGTTCGGTGCGTTTGACGGTGGAAAATGTTCCGAAGCCAACCAGGGTTACCTTGTCTCCCTTGGCCAGTGCGTCAGAGACAGCCATAAGCATTCCATTCAGCGCTTTTTCGGCCGCGGCCTTACTGATTTCTGCCGCCTCCGCCATGGACTCAACCAGTTCCTTTTTATTCATTCTTCCCTCCCAGAGTTTTGACCATTGCCACAACAGCCAGGCTCTCGTTCCTGACGCGGCATCTGTTGACAACGCCGAAACTAAAATAAAAAAAGATTTCTTTGTCAAAGGAAAAAAAATGAGCGGATCAGGTGTAAAATGCGGGCACTCAAGGCTTTTCCGCCCCCTCCCCTTGTTTGCGCCCCTCTTGGAAAGACAGCGGTCAACCATCTTCATTTATTTGATTTCGCATGCTTTCATTTGAGTGAATTTCCCAATCGGCCAAGGAATCACCCAAAGAAGAGCATCGCCCTGGTCCATGACGCGCGTTCACGACCGCCCTCCCCTCCCCCGATTCAATCACACAGAGCAAAGTGATGGCTGCCTGTCTGCCGGTCATATTGGGAAGAATATTTCCAAATCCTGGTAAATTTGCGAGCTGTTCTCCTCCCTCTGCTTTGGTTTAGTGGGCCAACGAACGGCACCCCTGTTGGTCGAATTTGGCCAGCCGTTCCTGCACGATTCATGTTGCCACGGTATTTTTGACACAATGGAGGGTTGGATGATTGAAAAGAAAACACACCAGGCATTCGTTTGCTGCATGATGCTCTCCTGTCTGACAGCCATGCATGCGGCGGCTGCGGACAGCACAGTGACCGAACAGCCGCAAACGGAAAAGATGGGAGGACTGAGCGGCACGCCGGTCAACTCCGCCATCAGCGGCGGCGGACTGGTGCCCAAGGGGCTGCTGCTGAGCGCGTTGAATTTTTCCTATCGAGACAAGGATGACATCGTCGACGACGCCGGCTTTGGCGCCAGGACCATGGAGAGCGAACTGTACCTGCTCAAGCTGCGCTACGGCCTCACCGAGCGGGTCGAGATCGCCTTTGTGCCGGGATACATCAACAATCACCGCGACGCCTACGGCAACTTAGCTTCGGATCGCATCGATGGGCCGACAGATTTCGCCCTGGGCGCCTCCTACGCCATCATGTCCCAGCGGCTGGGCGATCCTCTGAGCCTGGCCGCCACCCTGGGCGTCAACATGCCCACCGGCCAGGAAGGCCCGGATCATCCGGTTGGCGGCGATGTCTGGTCCTACAATGCCAAGATCGGCGTCACCAAGGTCTGGCATCCCAAGCACCGGGTGGACTGGGACCTGGGCTTTGTGCAACCGACCGAAACCGGCAACCAGGGGGTGAAAAAGGATACCGCCTGGACCATGACCGGCAGCTACCATTACGTGTTCAATCCGCATTTCGACATCGGTCTGGAATTCACCGCTGAAAACTGCCGCTCGTGGGAACGCGCCGGCAGGGATATGAACAATGACGCCACTGAAGTGTATGTGGGCCCAACGGCCAACTATGTGATGCCGCAATGGAATATGTGGCTGGGCGCGGGTCTGTTTGTTCCGGTGGTGCGGGATTACGACGTGGCCACCGCCTCCGATGATATCCGCATCGAGATCAAGCTGGGGAAAATCTGGAGCTTTTGAGCCATAACACAACCGCCCGGCGATTGGGCCGGGCGGTTGTCAGAGTGCATGGTGCAGGGGGCGCGGCATGCAGGCAGTCCCTTGGAACGCCCCTCTCTCCTTCCTGCTCAAGCAGTCATTTGTTTGAGCAGGTTTTCTTTGCCTTCCGTCCGCCTCGACCGCCGATTCACTTGATGCCGTGTTCGACGGCAAAGCGCATCAATTCAGCTGAACTTTTCAGTCCCAAGATCTCCATCATGCTGTATTTATGAAACTCCACCGTGCGGGAGGAAATACCGAGCACGGCGGCGGCCTCCTTGACCGAAAGTCCCTCGGCAATCAACTGCAGCACCTCGCGCTGGCGTGCGGTCAGACGGGCAACCCCGCCCTCTTGGTCGCCGCTGGGCCGGTTGCGCTGGTAGTTGAGCAGTTCACCGGCCAGCAACGGCGTGATGTAGGTTCGTCCCTTGAGCGCGCTGCCGATGGCGACCAGCAGCTCCGACGGAGCCGAATGTTTGAGCACATATCCCGAGGCGCCGGCTTCGAAGGCACTGGCCGCGTAGGCGACATCGAGGTGCATGGTGAGAAAGACCACCGCGATTTCCTTGTTTTTCTTCTTGAGCTGCCGTACCGCCTCGATCCCGTTCAGCAGCGGCATGGAGACATCCGCCACCACCACGTCGGGCATGAGCCGGTCCGCCGCCTCAAGCAGGGCCCGGCCATCCTCGACGATGCCGACCAGTTGATAGTCCGGCTCCAGCAGGCCGCGCAGCCCCTCGGCCACCATGCGATGGTCATCAGCCAACAGTATTCTTGGTTTTTTCATACTCCACCCTCTGCAGGGGAATGGACAGTTCGATCACCGTTCCCTGTCCAGGTTCGGACTGGATGGTGAACTCGCCCTTGACGTATTGAACCCGCTCCCGCATGCTCGCCAGACCGATGCCCGGGGTGTGGCGGGCGCATTTGGGCTCGAAACCGGCCCCGTCGTCCTCGATGGTCGCCAGCAGATGATTGGCCGAGAGCTTGAGGGAAATATCGACGTGCCGGGCACGGGCGTGCTTGGCTATGTTGCGCAGACTTTCCTGGATCACCCGGTAGATGCACAGGGAGGTCTGGGGCGGAATATCGTCGGGGAGGGGCTCGAAATGACAATCCACCGGAATATTCTCGCGGTCGGCAAAATTGATACACAGGGAGTTGACCGCCCGCCCCAGGCCGAGATCCTTGAGAATTGCCGGGTGCAGTTCCCTGGAGATGGCGTGAATGTCATCGGAGAGCCTGATCAGCTGATCCTTGACGTGACCGATCTTTTCTCTGGCCGGAGGGTCGAGCTGCTGCGAGTGAATCTCCAGGGTCCCGGTCTCGATGGCCACCGCGGCCAGACGCTGGGCAAAATCGTCATGAAATTCGCGCGCCAAGCGGCTCAATTCCTCCTCCTGCGAGGAAATCAGACGTCCGGCCAGGGTTTGCAGTTCTCGCTGACTGGCACGCAACGCGGTCTCCGCCTTCTTTCTTTGGCGGAGATTGACCACCAATCCGATGATCAGCAGCGACTGCAAGGTGACCAGGGCCACGATGCCGATCAGCGAATACTTATATTGATCCCAGAGGGTTGCTTCACGAAAGAGGATTGTGCTCTTGGGTGGCAGGAGAGTGTCCGCGATGGCATGGCGGTTGAGCTGCCGCCAATCATAGAGGGTGCGCTGGGTGTTGACGCCGCTGAACGATCCAGCCTCGAAGGGCTGGCCTCCCAGGATACGCAAGGCCGCCTCGGCGGCCATCTTGCCCTCGAGGCGCAGGGAAATCAACGGACCGCCAACAATTCCATACCCCATATAGGATTCGTAGGGGCCGAAAATCGGCTTGTCAGTGACGGCGGCGATCGACTGCAGGACATTTTTGGGCACAAAACTGCGACCTTTGCCGTCGACGAAAAGGGTCGAGAAAAAAATGACCGCATCCCGCGGCAGCTTCTCGCACCGTTCCAGAATCTCTCCCAGCGAACGTCCGGTCAGATCAATCAGTTCCACATCCGGCCGCACGGTTTGCAGCGCCTCGCGCAGGGCAACGGCACGGGCCTGGTCGTTTTCAAAAGCTCCGGCCACCAGCACCGCCTGCTTGGTGGCGGGCTTGAACAGAAAGGCCGATTCCACCAGTTGCCGCGCCACCAGGGCGGGCTCGATGATACCACTGACCCGTCCGCCAAGCGGCGAGGCGAGCAAGGAATCCTTGAGCCGCTCGGGGATGGCGCACATCACCACCGGGATTTCCGGAAACAGTTGCTCCCCATATTCCATGAGAAACAAGGCAGCCGGGACGTCCACACAGATGAGCAGGGCAATCTGGCCATTGCTGTAGCGCTGATCAAGCAGGTCCGCCAAGGCCTGACGCTGGGGGGTATCACGAAAGCGGGAGAGATCGAGATACTCGGAAAAGAGCTGGACGGTCAAACGCCGCTCCGCGTTCAGCGCCTCCTGGATTCCCTGTTCCACCATTTCGGTGGCGGGAAAATCGCGCGGCTGCGAGTAGAGGATCACGACCCGTTTTTCATTGTCGCCAAGCGGCTGGGATTCTGCGGCCCGAAGGGGCGTTGGCCCGATGAGCAGCAGGGCGAGGAGGCAGGGGAGGATCGACAAACAGGCAAGGACGGTTGACGGCTGCGGTGTTCTCTCGGACATGGCCTCGTTGCTCCAGTATGGTGGAGAGCTGCAGTGCAACGTTACGCTATACTCCATGGTTTATAGCGTACAGGGAGGAGGGAGGAAATGGAAAAACGTCCCAATGGGGGAAAACATTGGCTGTGTCGATCACCGCTCGGGCGATCCATGACCACAACGCAATATCCGTTGGTCGCCGTTGCAGCGAAGCACGGCTGGTCTCACACTGGGGAAGAGGGAAACCGGTTCTGCGGACCGGTTTCCCTTGCATCGCTCTCATGTTGGCGGAGGGTTATTCGATTTCCTCCAGACTCTTGCCGCCGGTACGCTGGCCCCAGATGAGCAGCGGAATGACCGGCAGGAAGAAGAGGATGGCCACCGAAGTAAAGATGCCGGCGAACCCGTAGGAGGCATGGATCATGGGAATCAGCGGCTGGGAGGCGGACACCGACAGTCGGGCCAGGCCGTTGTGGAAACCGGTGGCGGTGTTGCGCATGCGGGTCGGGTAGCTCTCCGCTGTGTAGGAGAACAGGGTGAAGTTCAGCGCCATGTTGAAAACGGTCACCGCGAAGCCAAGGATGGTGAGCAGGATGAGGCTCTTCATGCCGCCGAAGATCAGCGCGGTGATCGCAGCCAGGACGCTGAGAACGGCCAGCGGCAGTTTGCGGCCGCCCAGGTCGGAGACCAGCGAATTGAGAAAACAGCCCACAGGCACGCCCACGCTGATGATGGTCATGGCGGTGAGGCTCTCCTTGACAGAGAAGCCAAGCATCTTGAGCAGTTGGGTGGTCCAGGTGGTCAGCAGGAAGCCGGCTGGGGTAATGCAGACGAACAGCAGCATGATCAACAAGGTGCGGCCGATGTACTTGCGGGTGAACATGCCGATGAGCACGTCGGTGACGGCGATCTTCGGTTGTACGTTTTTGGCGGCCTCGGACAGGTCGATATCCTTGCCGGTCAGGTAGGTGACAATCTCTTCGGCCTCCTTGATGCGGCCATGGGCCACCAGCCAGCGGGGCGACTCCTTGAGGTACTTGAGGCCGAGCACAAAAGGCACCACACCCAGGCCACCGGCATAGAAGATGAACCGCCAGGCTTCCTCGGCCATGGGAATGACCATCCGGCAGATGAGGGCGACCACCGGCACGGCGCAGAAGCCGATGGCAGCCACCCTCCCCTGCCACATGCCGCGGCTCTCGCAGGGCGCCATCTCGGCAATGTAGGCCTGGGAGGTGACCATCATGCAGAACACGCCAAAACCGGTCAACGCCCGGAAAAGGGTGAACACGACAAAGTCATTGGTGAAGCCGGTGATCACCGAGCTCACCGAGAAAATAACGATGGAGATGAGGAAGGTTGGCCGCCGGCCGATGAAGTCGGAAATGACGCCGCCGAGAAAGCCGCCCGAGGTCATGCCGATGAAGTACCAGAAAAGGATGGTGGCGATGTCGGTGGGTTTCAGGCCCCAGGACTGGGCAATGGCCGGAGCGGCGAAGCCGAAGTTCCAGTTGTCGAACTGCTCGAAGAAGTAGGCGGCCATGATGATGAAGAACAGGGTCGCATGGATGCCGCGGACGGGGATGCCGTCGAAGTAATTGTTGGCGAAACGCCCGGTCATGCCGGACTTGTCGCCCAGGCCGCAGGGGGTGGTGTCGTTCAGTTCGTGCTGCATGAGTTCCTCGCTCCTTGTTGTGGGGATCAAATCCGTGATCGATGCCGGGGCCGGCCACACCGGTCGGCTGTTCTGTGCGTGTCGGGCATTAAAAGAAAAAGCGGCCTTGCCAACAACTCGCAAACTTACGAGGTTTTGGACTTCATCTTACGAGGTGGGCGATCATGCGATGCCCAACAAGGGAAGCAGGGGCTGGGGCGAAGGGAACGGGGAGTGTGCCGGAGCAAGGGATGAGGCCGGCCAATTGATTGGGGATCGGGTGGGCAAGCGGCACGCACCACCGACAGCGGTGCGAAAACAGCTCGTGGTGGCGGTCGTTCGGAAAGCGTGCCGAGAAACTCGGCTTGGATGTGATGATCAGTCTCTGGTGTACACGCCGGATTCGACCAAATCACCTACGGCGGTATCGCTGAAGTACATCCACGCCGATACCTGCGATGCATCGGCATCAAGGACCACATCCACCAGCTCGCGGCAATTCCACACCGGATTGCCTTCAAACAGATCCAATGTCTCCAGCATGGAGGGGTGGATGGAGTAGACTTCGCCATGGATGTGGGTCACGGCCTGGCCCTTGATCACGTAGGGGACGACGTGCTTGTACATGGCGAATTTCCGGGCGGTATGACCGGCACCGATACAATAGGCTCCTTTCATCAGGGAATGATTGGGGAAGCCCTGTTTGAGCGTGCCATAGACAAAAAGGAACTGATTCATGCGTCTCTCCTCGTTCATTCTCCCGCGCACGCAGGCTCAACAAACAGTGCCGTGTACGGAACGCATGATACACCCGTATCGCAACAGGGCAACGCTATTTTACCGCATGTTTTTTTGACGGTTTTCTCACCCGCCTCCGCCTCTTCCCGGTCACCACTGGTTGTGGCGGCAAACAAAACACCCCGGCACTGCGCAAGGCGCGGAAGAGCGGTTGTGTTTGCCGCGATCCCGCGCCCGGCCGGTAACCGGGGTGATCTCTTCTGCCCGGGGGCAGGAGGTGAGGCTACGCTATGATCATGAACAGCAGATGGTCACCCCGGTCTGGTACTTCTTGTCATTGATGATCAACTTGACCTTGAACACCCCGCTGAGGCCCAGCTTGCTCACATGCATCTTGATGTCCCGCTCGTCCTTTTCCAGAAAGGCGCCGGAGCACATCGCCAGATGCCAGGTGGCCGAGGTATTGAGGAAGTAGTTGTGGCTCTCCTTCTCGTTCTCCAGACAGAGCATGGCCAGGGTGCCCTTCTCGAACCGGCCGTGGAAGACGAACCGGTCCTCGTCTTCCTCGATGAAGATGTTATGAAAAGAGGACGGCAGGGTAAATACCTCCTCCGCCTCGGGCACGGTGTCGAACTCTTCGGTCACTTCCAGGCTGCCGAGCAACTTGCCGTCGCCGAGCACCAGGTTGTCGCCGCCGTGGTAGAGCGGCAGTTTCTCGGCCCGGTAGAAGTTGCCTTCGGTTTCCAGCTGGTAGAGGACCACGCCGTCTTTTTCCTCGACGGTGATCGAGCGCAGTTCCACGTTCGGGGCGTCGGCGTTGAGGAAGGGTCCGAGCGCCTTGGCGGCGTAGCCGTCCTCGCGGCCAATGCCGCCGGAATGGATCATGTAGTGCCCCTCGTCATAGTACTCGACGTTGCAGATGTAGGGGCTGAAGAACTCCTGGCCGCGCTCCTTGCCGTACTGCCAGATCTGCTCGATCTCCATCTTGTCGGTGTCGATGCGGTAGCGGACGCCGCGGGAGAAGTTGTTGCGGTTCTCGATGTAGTTCTCCTTGGACTTGGCGCGGTACTGGCCGTTGTCGAAGCACATCACGTCGCCGTTCGGGCAGACCACGCAGGCGTGCTGCTCGTACTGCCAGTCGAATTTGGACAGGTCGCCCACCGGCTTGAAGAAGTACTTGTCGACCATGTCTTGCGGCCAGCCTTCCGGGTCGCCGATGATCCAGTTGAGCTTGCCGGTCTCGTAGTCGAGGTTGATCACCGCGTCCTGATGCCGGCCGGACAGGGTCAGGCTGTGGGTGCGCTTGTCGTACCAGACGGCGTTGTTGTGGAACCAGTCATGGGCGTCCTGCGAGCCGGAGCCGGCCACGTCCATGGGCAGTGCATCGCGGTAGTCCCAGGTTTTGAGGATCTCGCCGGTGTTGCGGTCGAGCAGCACGCACATGTCCTCCACCGTGTCGCGGAAGAAGTCCTGGGTGAGGGCGAGGAGGTTGCCGTCCTCCATCTCGAAGTGGTCGTGGTGGTAGTTGCCCGGCATGCGGTATTCCTTGTAGATCTTGCCCAAGAGGTTGATCTCGATCAGACCGGTGCAGTTGTAGGGCATGTGGCAGAAGCGGCTGGAGCCGGTGACGATGTTGCCGTTTCGCACCCGCTTGATGTCGAACATGGTGTTCTCGGTGAGCATCCAGCGGATATCGCCCTTGTAATCGTAGGCGACGGGCAGATTCTTGCCGGCCGGGGTGAGGAACATGAGGTTGTCGCCGAGATAGTCGAGCGAGGCCTGGATGTTGAGGCAGCGGCACACGTCGCCGGGCAGCTTGCCGGTCTGGATGGTCAGGGTGGTGGTTTCGCCGCCCGGCAGGCTGACGGTCACGGTGTTGGCGAAGTCCTCGTAGAGGCCGAGCACGGGCAGGATGTGCTCGGTGGCCGCCTTGAAGGTGTGGGTGAGGTTCTCGCGCTCATAGCGTTTGCCGTGGACGGTGAGGGTCGGGGCCACGGGAGTCGGGGTGGTGAACAGCACCAGGGCGCAGAGCGGATTGATCAGGTAGGGGTTGACCACCACCTTGGGCTGCCCGAAGGTTGGCTGCTCGGTCTGGAAGGCGGCGAGAAATTCTTTTTCGGCGCGATTCTGGCGGGTGATGAGGTGATCCTCGCTGATATAACGGACTTTTGTGCTCATGACAGGCTCCTTGTCAGGCGATCGCTTCGATCGCTTTGATGATGGCGGGTTTTTGCTTGAGGCCTTCCAGGCGGCTGGCCTCGGTGCCGTCCTTGAAGAACAGCATGGTGGGAAAGCCCTTGACGCCGAGGCGTTCCTTCAGGTCCCGATTCTCGTCGAAATCGATGATGTAGATGGGGAACTCGGGCTTCTGCTTGGCTATGTCCTTGAGGACGAAGGAGAGCATCTTGCACGGCCCGCAGGTCTTGGAATAGAACTCGATCAGCTTGGGGGCGGCGTGATCGAGCGACTCGTACTCTTTTTCGGTGATTTCGGTGATCATGGCTGGTTGCTCCTTGGCTATGGGGAAAGAGGTCACTGTTTAAGGGATTCGACGTAGGAGGCTGCGCTGTTGGCCGCCACCGCGCCATCGGAACAGGCGGTGACGATCTGGCGCAGATGTTTGACGGTGATGTCGCCGGCACCGAAGATGCCCGGGACCTTGGTGCGCATGCGGGCATCGGTTTCGATGCAGCCGGTGCGGTCGACGATGCCGAGCTTGGCAAAGGCCTGGGAAGAGGCTTGAAAGCCGATGTACTCGAACACGCCGTCACAGGACACGTAGCGCTCGGTGGCGTCTTCCTTGGTCGATTTGAAGCGCACGCCGGTGAGACGGTCCTCGCCGGTGAACTCCAGCACTTCCTGATAAGGGTAAATGGTGACGTTGGCCATCCTGCGCAGCTGGTCGCAGGCCTTGGGGTCGGCGGTCAGGTCGAACATGGTGACGATGGTCAACTTGGTGCAGATGCCGGCCAGGTAGATGGACTCCTCGACCGCCGAGTTGCCGCCGCCGATGACCACCACCTCCTTGTCGCGATACTGGGCGCCGTCGCAGATGGCGCACCAGCTGATGCCGGAGCCGGCCCACTGATCCTCGCCGGGCACGCCGAGCCGCCGGGGCACGGTACCGGTGGCGAGAATGACCGCCCGCGCTTGGTAGACGGTGTTGTCCTCTTCACAGGTGAGGGTCTTGAGCGGACCGCCGTTGCTGATGTCGATCACAGTCTTGTAGTCGAATTCCACCCCCAATTCCTGAGTGTGTTCGAACATCTTGATCGCCAGCTCGGCGCCGCTCAGTTTACCGGCACCGGTGTAGTTTTCGATCTCGTTGGTGTTGATCATCTGTCCGCCCGGTGAGAGCCGATCGAGCATCAAGACCCTCATGTTGGCCCGGATGGCATAGATGGCCGCGGTCATGCCGGCAGGCCCGGCGCCGACGATGACGACATCGTAGATATTCTCCATGAATTGCCTCCCTGACCGCCTGCGCGGCCAAAAATCGTGTGATGGAAGTGTCCCCTGTGACACGGGGATATCTTGAGACCTGTCTGCGGGTCATTCTCGCCGGCTGCAGATAGGTGCGCCTTTGTTCGTGGTGGTCATTTAAAGAAAAAGGGACCTGGTCAACAACTCGCAAAATTACGAGGTTTCGCGCTTAATTTTTCGAGGAAGAAAAGAAAACCAAGGCTGGCGCAATGTGGACTCCCCGTTGGATCTGAGCGATTCTCGTTTTTGCCTGTACACACATTCAACGAAATACGATCTAAAGGGCCGCCGTGGAATGAGCGGTTTGCGAGGAGCTGGAAAGACGGATGACGGGGATGCGCAAAGAACCCCTATGAGGAAACCCTGTCCAGCGGGACGGGGTGGTCTGTGGTTGAGGCGATTGGGGCTTTCTGTACGCCCCGCGACGAAAGGATTGATCCTGACGGTTTGCTTGTCTGCCGGTCACGGTCCACATGGACCGACAACGGTGGGCGTGATCGGCGCTTCCCCTCTCTGGAGGTGCGGTGAAAGAAAGCGCCGAATCCGAAAAAGAGCGGGCGAAAAACGGGGAGCACTCCCGCTCCCCCGGGCGTTACGCCGCGCCGTTCACCTGGATCGGTTTTGCGTTCCTAGCCAATATTGTAAAAAGGATTGACATGGTCCCGTTTGGCACACGATTTCTCGGTGAACTCTATCTCTTTCACCCCCTCGATATCCTTGATCATTCCTTCAATCTTCGTCCGCAGGCCTTCATCCGAGCGCAGGACTTCGCCGATGTTGCACAGCGTGATGACGCCGTCGTGGGCCTGCACCTCGATCATCAGGGAGAAGTTTACCAGCATGGCATGGATTTTCGCGCACAAGACCTGATCGTCAAGGATCCGCTGCGCTTCGGCGGTTGTCTGAAACACCGGTTTTTTCACGGTTTCCATGATCAAGTCCGCCGCGTCGTCGACGGTTAACTTGTCAATCAACAAAACAATGTCGTACAACCGACTGTCCCAGGTATCGATGCCGTACAACTTGAGTCCCCACCGACGGCGCTCCTCGTCATCGGTTCGCAGCCGATGTTCGGCGTCCTGCCGTGATACCTGATCCCGCCGCATGACTTCCTTGACCCGGTCTTCCATGCTGGCCAGGATGCGCACCTTGAGGACATGGGGGATCGACCGGAGAAAATACTGCCCGGCCAAACCATGATAAATGACATTGTCTTTTTGCACATGTTTGAGCAAGGCGTACTGGTAATAACTGATATACCGCTCCTTGCCGTGGCGGAAGCGTTCCAGGATGGAAGGTGAATCGTGGATGGCGCGAACAAGGCTGATTTCGGGGATATTGAACTCTTCGGATGCTTCCAGAAGAATCTCCCGGGAAACGCAGTCGTAATGTAACTTCCGGGCCAGCTGTTCAGCGACGTCCTTGCCTCGGCTGTACGAACCGCGTGAGATGGTGACAATAGGCATAAAATCTCTCCATTGTAAAGGGAATGGGAAAACCGACTGAGCGCCCGGTCAGGAATGATCGTAAACAAACGGTCAATCGGCTCGACACCGGTGGTGACACTTTACAGGGCATCCGCAATTACGCGCCGTGCACCCTTCTCAAGGTACGCACGGCGAGCGGTTCACCCGCGCGGGTGTCCCCACCGCGCCTCCTTCCATCAAGGATTCAATACCATAGTTGCCCGCGCCAACCAAGATTGCAACCCCTATTTTAGGGGGTGGCCATTGGCTCGGCCACGTTTCGCACCATCAACATCGGGCAGGCAGCGGCAAGGCGCAGCAACTCGGCGTGGTCCACGGCCTTGCCATCGAGTGTGGCCACCGTCGGCGGTTGAAATAACGCCTCCCGCATGGCGGCAAAATCGTGCAGCGCCTTGCCGGACACTAGAAATCCCATGCTCAGCAGATCCTGCACCCGGTCGGTGGCAATGGAGTTGAACAGTTTGAGGGTGATAAAACCCGAATCGGTGGCAACGGAGGACTTGGTTGTCGCTGGCCGACTGCGCAGGCTGCCATGCACGCCCTGGCGGCGAAAAATGGCCCCGGCCAGACCGGGCATGGCGGCAGACAGCGCCAGGGTGGAACCTGGACCGAGATCGCGGTCCAGGCTGTCGGCCGCCACGCCGTTGATGAAAATGGTCTGCACCGTGTTTTCGATGTAATCAGCGCTGAAACCGGGCAGGGCAAGAAGAAAGGGCAGAACGGCCGCCGGCCGCTCCACCGGAAAGAGGATGCCGTGCTGCAGGAGGGAAGCGAATCCGGTCAGTGCGGAGGGCGGTAAGGCCAGGGTCAGTTGCGGATAGGAAGGGGAAGTACACATGATGCGCTCAATAAAATAAAGAAAAGGGTTAACGAATGGCTTTGTCCTACCACACTAGGGAGAGAAAGAAAAGCAACTCCATGGTTTTCCTACATAAACAGCAAAATATTTCGCACTTTCTCGTCGCTGAAATCAGCGTTTTTACCTCACCCGGTCATTCTGCCCCTTCCCTTCTTTTTACTGTAACTTTTTGACCCAATGCGGATAACATATAGATTTTACGAATATATTATCCAAGTCTGTTTGTTTTATTCCCCTTCTCCTCTTCTTTTCCACCAAGACACAGACAGATTGTCTCGTTGCGCCTCGTTTGCCCGTTCGCTGACCGTCATTGCTGTGCTGAGTCGTTTTAGCCAGCCGTGTCCGTTGACCGGGGCATCCTGACACGCTGTTTTCTTCACCTGTCGCTTTTAGTCGGTTATGGAAAGTTCCGCTCCGGAAAAACCGGGTTCAACCTGTTGAAAATAATATATTTTTATCATGGCACACCCTTTGCCTTTAGAAGGGTACGCGTTTCATTGGTACCAAAGAGAGGCAGGAATTTTAGGTAGGACGAGAGGAACCCTAACACTACAAAAGGATGGTTTCATTATGGCAGTTCGTGAACAAGTCTACGGTTATTT